>Ga0076200_113_pt1 | contig 47040 bp, 45 predicted proteins | sample RifGroE1_FD_67806 | JGI IMG/M metagenome (GOLD analysis project Ga0076200, IMG submission 67806) | Parcubacteria (Moranbacteria) bacterium GW2011_GWE1_49_15
GGATATTGGTCGTATACGCGCTTTCCTATGGAGTCTCCATCCTGCCTTTGCTGGCGATCCTTTCCGGACTCTTCATCTTGCTGGTGTATGTCCTGAAGTTGGAAAGATATATCATCTTCATCCCTTCGAGCGTGATCCACGGATTCACTTTGGGGGTGGCGTTCATCATCGCCTTGGGCCAACTTAATTTCGCCCTGGGCATGGCCGGCCTCGCCCAGCACGAAAGGTTCATCGCCAATATCCAAGAAACCCTTTCAAACTTGGAAAAGGCCAACTTGGCCGCGGTCGTTTTGTTTTCGGCGTGCTTCTTTTTTCTTTTGGTGTGGCGCAGGTTTTCGGTGAAGATCCCGGGAGTCATCATCGTCGCTCCCTCGGGCATACTTTTGGGATATTTGTCGCAAGAAGGCCGTATAGCGGTCGACCTTCAGACCCTGTTTTCCAAATTCGGGAACATTTCCGGAAAATTGTGGGCGGTTCCCGATTTCAATTTCGTTTTCAACAAGGGGATTTTTATCGGAGCCATGACTATAGCTTTGGTGGCTATTTTGGAAACCCTGCTTTCCGCCAAGATCGCTGACGGCATGACCAGGACCAAGCACAACACCAGGAAAGAGGTCTTGGGCGTGGGCGCCGCGAACATAGCCTCCGGAATTTTCGGAGGCATTCCGGCGACGGCCGCTTTGGCCAGGACCGCCCTCAATATCAAGAGCGGGGCTGACCACAAGGTTTCCGCCGCCGTCAGCAGCGTTTTTATCGCCGTCATTTCACTGATACTTCTGCCGTTTTTCAAATACCTCCCTTTGGCGGCCGTGGCGGCCATCTTGGTTTTCACCGCGGTGCAAATGGTGGAGAAAAAGCATTTCCTGCATCTTTACAAGCATGACAAATCCGCATTGTTCCTGTCCCTGTTGGTCGCCGTCGTGACCGTCGTCGAAGACCCGATCGTCGGAATCCTGGTCGGAGCCACTATCGCCCTGTTGGTTTTCGCCAACAACATGTCGCGGGCCGAGACGGAAATAACCTTGAACAAGGACAAGCAGCTGATAAAGAGGATTAACTCGGCCCAGCTCCTGCACACCCGAAACCACGGGGACGTTCTGGTGTATAGGTTCGCGGGACAGCTTACCTATGTGAACGCCCAATCGCACATAAACAACATCTCCCTCATAAACGGGGAGACGAAGATAGTCATTTTGAGTTTCCGCAACCTCTTTTTCATGGATGTGGACGGCATGGGTTCCATACAGGAGATGGTTTCCATTTTGGAGGGCAAGGGAAAGCGCGTGATGCTCAGCGCCGTCAACGGTTTGGTCGCCAAACCGCTCAAAAAGGAAGGTTGGTTCCGGGAACTGGGCGAGAGAGGTTCGGTTTTCGCCAGCACGCAGGAGGCTTTGGAAAAATGCTGAAGATTTCGAAAGAAAAAATTTTACAATCGCGTATCTTGATGTATAATGGAGTCATGAATATTGGAAAATATTTATGAAGCGACCGAAATTTCTAACGCTCATCATGCTCCATCTGCTGTTCGTCTTTTTCGCATTTCTCGTGTACTTTTCGCAGTACTGCCTTTATATGGGGGACACGGCTGAAAATTTGGCGCGCGTTTACGCGATGTCGCTTTTCATTCCGAATGTGATAGGCATGACGGTGCTGTATTTTTCCTACCTGGCTTGGTTGCTGGGAGAATTTTCCAAGGGAAAGAAGATAAAATGGTTCAAGCTTCATATTTCCTACAACCTGTTGCTGATTTCCGGATTGTCGGTAGAATTGCTCCAAACGAAAAACGCTTCGATGGCCGATTCATTTTTCATCCTGGCCGAGACGGCCGCCATCCTCATCGCTTTGGTAATAATTTTTAACAAAAATAAAAAATATGGATATGCTCATTGCTAGTGTCAAAAACGTAAAAATAAAACCTTTGCTTTTCAGATTGTTCATGTCGCTTTCAGTAGCGATTTTTTTATCCGTCGTCCTGAAGGATTATTTGAAATAATTTTTTTATAAAATTTTCATGATAGAAGTGGAAAAGAAATTCCTGCTTTCCGGCGGGCAGGAGCTTTCGCTTGTCGAAGGGGCCGAATCCTTGGGGGAGCGGGTTTTCGAAGACGAGTATTTCGATGACGGGAAATATTCGTTGACTTCGCGGGACATGTGGCTGCGGAGGAGGAACGGCAGGTTCGAACTCAAGACCCCTCTTTTCGTGGACGGTTGCGAAAGGTCGGTCGACCAATATGACGAGCTGGAGAAAGAGGAGGAAATCAGGAGCGCCCTTGATATTCCGGAGTCGGGAAACCTTGAACAGGATTTGGCGAAAAAAAGTTTTTTCCCGTTCGCCAAGCTGACCACCACCAGGAAAAAATTCAAGAAAGACGGTTTCATTTTGGATTTCGACATCGTGGATTTCGGGGATTCCACTTACTCCATAGCGGAGGTGGAGAAGATGGTCGAAGACAAATCCCAAATGGAAAGCGCGGTTTCCGAGATTTTGGAATTCGCCCAAAAGCACGGTCTGGAGTCTGCCAGGGTGAGAGGGAAGGTGATCGAATATGTCAGAAGGAAAAACCCCGACCATTTCGGAGTCCTGATCGATTGCGGGATTTGCAACTGATTTTCCAAATAATATAACTTGGCAAAGTTAAAAGGCTTCCGCTATGGCGGAAGCCTTTGTTTCGGTGAGCTGGATGGTTTACCCGTCCGGATTGGTCGAGCTCTCGGGGTACAGTCCTGAAAGAGCGTTTTTCTCCTCGGAAGCTTCTTGCTCCGCAAGAGCTTCCCGGGCCTCTTTCAGAAGTTCTTTCTCTTGGCGCCATTGGTTCATTTTCTTACCGACGGCGCTTTTGAGCTCGGTCCAGTCCTCGGGCTTGGCGTATTCCTTGAGAACTTGGGTGAAGATGCAATTGACGATGTGCTCCCTTTCCTTCGTCGTCAAACGCAAGCCCTTGGTGTTTTTCTTGATCCCGTCCGCCACCTTTCGCGCTAACATCTCTACCAACTTTTGTGGAAATTCGGACATGCCTCGCCTCCATATGTGGGGTAGAATGGACATTTGTTAAAAAAACTGATTCTATCTATTATAGCACGTTTTGAGATATTTTGCAAGGGTATGGCGGAAAAGGCTCCAGACAAAGCAAAAGGGACCTTCCGATTTTTCGGATGGTCCCCGGAGCCGTAAATATTATACGGTAGCGGTTAGGGTGTCGTTATTGTTGACACCCTTGTTTGGTTTTTTGTTGGCGGCTTCGCTGGTGAGTACTCTGAGTCTTTCGAGTACCAGGGAAAGGACCATATTGCGGTCTTCCAATGCAAGATAGCCTTTCTTGAAAAGAGCGCGATGGCAGGCTATTTTTTGCGTGATTTTTTGGTCTTTTTCGTATTCCGCCAAGGCTTCTTCCGCGATATGTTGAAGCACGTTTCCTTCTGGGGCAACCTTCATTTGAGCCATGTGCGGATCCTCCTTAGGGTTATATGGTATGGGCAGTATCGCTTTTGCAACCACAAGACACCATAGCATATATCCGGATGTTTGGCAATGGCTGGATGGGGGAATAGGGGAATATTTATAATTTTAAATTAACCGATGGCTTATGACGGTTATCGGTTTCCTGTCTGGCCACCACGACCGCTAACACTTCGCGGGCACCTTTTCCCTTGAGGATCTTGGCGCACTCGAAAAGGGTGGCGCCGGTGGTGGCGACGTCGTCGACAAGAAGGATGTCCTTGCCTTTGATTTCCCGGGGTCGGATCACGGAAAAGGCGTTTTGGATATTCCTTTTCCTTTCCTGGTGGTTTTTTATTTTCATCTGGGCTGAGGTGTGCCTGGTCCTGGCGAGCACGTTTTCCTGAACGGGAATTTCAATTCCCGGAGCGATGTTTTTGCTGAGTTGTTCGGCCAGGAGGGCGGATTGGTTGAATCCGCGCCAGCGCAACCTTTTGGGGTGTAGCGGAACAGGCACGATAAGGTCGGGAAGCGGAAGGGACGAGGAGGTTATCTTTCCGGACATGATTTCAGCCAAAGGCATATGCAGATCCGGGACGAACCTATATTTGAACAGGTGGATCATCTTGGAAAGAGTCTTGTCTCGGTATGACGAGCAAACCAAAAGGCCGTCGAGCGACGACCTTTTTCTGCAATTAAAACAGGTTTTCCCATCCGGCGTGATCGCTTTCTCGCAAATGGGGCAGACTTGTTCCCCCCTGGTTTTTATTTTCGAAAGGCATTTTTCGCAAAGCCAATCTCCTTCTTTGCCGCAATTAAGACATCCGACGGGGAACAGCACGTCCAAAAAAAGCTTGTGCAGGGCGCACATTTTTTCGGAAAATTTTTTTTTGATATTTTGCATTTTATCCAGCTTTTTGCGGATCGGAAGATTTTCTTGTGGTGGGGGTTTTTACTTGGCTATTATCCTATCCTGTTTGATTTCCAGCGTTACGCTTTTTTTGTCCGGATTTTCCATGATGGATCTGGCTATTTCGGTTTCCACGAGATCCTGGATATTTTTCCTCACGAGCCTGGCTCCGTATTCCGCAGCCAGGCTTTTTTTCGTAATGAAGGCTTCTATTTTTTTGGAAAAATTCAAATCGATGCCGCGCTGCTCGCTTCTGCGGACGACGTTTTTCATCTCATTGGAAACTATTTTGGCCAATTCGTCTTCCGAAAGGGCGTCGAATATTATGATGTGGTCCAAACGGTTTATTATCTCCGGTTTCATATGTTGGGAAAGTTTCTTGACGACGTCGCTCTTGATGTCGTCGAACTTTTTGGAGAAGCTTTTCTTATCTTCCATCTGACGGAAGCCGAGTCTGGCGCTCTCGGTGAATTCCGAAGTACCTATGTTGGAGGTGAGTATGACGATGGTGTTTTTGAAATTGACTTGCCTTCCTTCGGCGTCCGTCAAAAGACCGTCTTCCAAAATTTGGAGCAGGATGTTCAGCACGTCGGGATGGGCTTTTTCGATCTCGTCGAAAAGGACCAGGCTGTACGGTTTGTGCCTTACTTTTTCCGTCAGGGTCCCGCCTTCTCCGTAGCCGACATAGCCTGCCGGCGCTCCGACGAGCCTGGCGATAGCGTGCTTTTCCGAGAACTCGCTCATGTCGATCTTGATGATGGAGTTTTCGGTGGCGAACACTTCGCGGGCCAGCATCTTGGCTGTCATCGTTTTTCCGACTCCGGTCGGACCGAGGAATAGGAACGAGCCCATGGGTCTTTCCGGATCGGAGATGCCGCTATGCGAACGCAAAAGCACTTGTGAGATCGTCTTGATGGCGCGGTCCTGCCCGATAATGTTTTTGGCCAGGTTTTTTTCTATGAAAGCCAATTTGGATTTCGTCTGTTGGGTCGATATCCTCTCCAGCGGGATTCCGGTTATCCTGGAAACGGTCATGGCTACGTCCTCTTTGGCGAGCGGGGAAGGATCTCCCTTGGAATCCTCCTGGCGCTTCCTGGTTTCGGAAATTTTCTTGAGGATGGCCGACTCTTTTCTTTGAAGTTTCATCGCTTCGTTGTACTTCTGCTGTTGCACGAGTCTTTCCTTGGCTCCCGCCATTTTTTTATGCTCCGTCTCATATTTCTTGATGAGCTTGGACCATTGTGAGGAAACGATCCTGTTTTTGACGGCGGAAGCGGTTTCATCCAGAAGGTCGATCGCTTTGTCGGGAAGGAACCTGTCGCTGATATATCTCACGCTGAGTTCCACGGCCGCTTCCAGGGCGTCGTTGGATATGGAAACGTTATGGAATTTCTCATATTGCGGTTTCAACCTGCGCAGGATGGACTTGGCGCTTTTGACGGTCGGTTCGACAAGTTGCAACGGTTGGAAGCGCCTAGCGAGCGCGGGATCCTTTTCTATGTACCTTTTGTATTCCGAATAGGTGGTGGCGCCTATGCATTGGATGTCGCCCTTGGAAAGCGCCGGCTTGAGGATATTGGCCGCGTCCAGCCCGCCCTGTGAGTTTCCGGCTCCGACGATGCTGTGGATTTCGTCGATGAAAAGGATGACATTCCTGTTGCGGGAGGCTTCGGAGATTATTTCCTTGAGGCGGTTCTCGAATTCCCCCCTGAAAGTCGTTCCGGCCACCACCAAGGCCATATCCAAGGAGAAGACGGTCTTGTTGGCGAGGTAATGGGGGACATCCCCGGAGTTTATTTTCCGTGCCAGTCCGGATACGAGCGCCGTCTTTCCCACGCCCGGATCCCCGATGAGCAGGGGATTGTTCTTGCTTTTCCTGCCGAGTATGTGCACGATCCTCTCTATTTCCATGTCCCTGCCGGTTATGATCTCGTCGCGCTTTTCGGATTCCTCATTGAGGTTTATGCAGAACTGGTTGAGGTTCGAAAGGCTGTTCGCGTCGGAATCTTTGTTTTTGGAAAGGCCTATTTCAGGAAAAGGCACCGATTTGGAGAATTCCGAAAGAGGTTCTCCGTCGGCGGGAAGCTGGGAAAGCATCTCGATGGCGTCTTTTTTGATGGAAGCTTTCTGGAAAATCTTTTGGATCGTCTCGTCATTCGATTCTATGAGCGCGTAAACCAGATGCTCCGTTCCGACGTATGGATAGCTGAAAGTGCTGGCCAAGGAATAGGCGCGGGTTATCAAGCTTTTCAGCGAGGCTGACGGCATCGGCTGCAACTCTTTGTTAATGGAGTGGGCTGATTTTTTGGATCGGGCGGGCAGGACCGAGTTGAAATAGCTCCTCTTGAAGCCCAGGCTCTTGAGCATGTTGCTGCCGAGACTCCCCTCTTCCAAATGTATCGCGAAAAGAAGATGTATCGGTTCTATGCGTTCGCTTCGGTAGTGCAAGGCCAAAACCCCGGCTTCCGTCAGGCTTTTCTTGGCATGGAGCGTCATTTTTTCGAATATTTCCGATTGGAACATGGATTTGTATGGTTTTCGTGGATTACGGATGTCTTCTAACCATTCTATTTTTATTATACAACGGTGTCAACCGGATAATTTTCCAGGTCGGAACCCGGAAAGCCGGTTTCCTTTCTTCTGTTTTGGATGGAAATGGTGTATAATCCAGACATGCCCGCACGGGTAAAATATGCCTTTGGCGTACGTCGCTTTTTGTGGTATTATAAACATAGAAAGACGGGGTTAAAACAAAAATAAATAAATTTGTTATCTGCACTCGCTCGGAAATGAAAGCTCGCTTTCATTTCCCTCGCTTCGCTTGATAATAAAAATATGCTAGGATTATTCGAACAGAAAAAAAATCGCTTCATCGGTATAGATTTCGGCACGGCTTCTATCAAAGTCGTCGAACTTTCATATAAAAACCAAAAGCCGTATTTGGAAAATTATGGCTGGTTTGATTTGGCTGGAATCTCACAACCCGTCGATCCGAACAATCAGAAGCTGGAGTCCTATGAGGACAAGTTCAAGGCGGCTTTGCAGGGCTTGGTGAAAAGCCTCAATCTCGACGGCAGCCACGTCCATGTCGCCATACCGGGTTTCGCCGGTCTGGTGGTGCTGATCGAGTTTCCTGAAATGAAAAAGGAAGAGATCGACAAAGCCATAGAATTCGAAGCGCATAAATATATTCCGACCTCGGTCGAGGAGGTTTCCATAAGTTGGGAAATCGTGAAAAAGGAGGCGGATAAGGATGGCGAGCTGTCCAATAAGATAAATGTCCTGTTAGTGGCCGCTCCCAAAAAAGAAGTTGAGAAATACGGCTCGATGTTCGAGGGGATGAATTTGAAAGTGAAAACTATCGAATTGGAAACGTTTTCCATAACCAGGTCGCTCATAGGGAAGCGGGAGGGAAATTTTTTGATAATGGACATAGGTTCGAGAGCGACCAATCTGATCTTGGTGGAAAACGGATCCGTACTCATAAACCGATCGGTGGATGTAGGAGGGAATGACATAACGGGGACTATCGCCGACAGTTTGAACGTTTCCAAACAGCGGGCTGAGATGTTCAAGAGGGAGGGAAAGGATTTCATAAACGAGAAGGAAACAGCCATCGTTATCCCGGTGCTCGAGCTTTTGGGAGGGGAAGCCCGCAGGATAATGATCGCCTATAAGGAAAAAAACAAGAACGCGAAAATAGACGGAATCGTCCTTTCCGGGGGTTCGTCCGGATTGGCAGGCATTGATAAATATTTCCAGAGGATGCTCGGCGTGGAAGTGTCCAAAGGAAATCCTTGGAAGGACATTTCATATGATACGAAGCTCGCACTCAGCATCGAGAAGATAGGCTCTTCTTTTTCGGTAGTCTTGGGACTGGCCTTAAGGGGCATGGAGGACGAGCATGGAAAAAAATAAAAGATATAATTAAATTTTTTCAAAAAAATGACCAATATCAACTTGTACCAGGCCTCGACTGAGAAGACCCAGGAACAGAAAAGGGCCATGGTTGCGGACGGAGGTTTCATCTGGTCCCTGGGGATCCTCCTCCTTGTCCTGCTTTCTTACGGAGGACTCAAGGTGGTTTCCGGAAATTTCGAGAAACGCATCGAGAGCGTGAAGGCCGAAACTGAATCGGAAAACCAGACTTTCGCCGGGAGCGATCTGGATAGGATCGCCGACTTCCAATTGAGGACGGACGAGGCGGTCAGGAGTATATCTTCCAAATCCGACATCAACGGCATATTCGTCTCATTGGAAGACGCGGTGGTCAAGGGGGTTTCCGTCAATTCTTTTTCATACAAAGGTGAAGGATCTTTAAAGGTTGATATGATGATGACTGCGAGCGATTTCCCGACCGTGGCCAAGCAGATCCTGAGCTTAAAGGAGAGTGGATCTTTCTCCAACGTTTCGGTGAGCGGCATGCAGAGAGAGGAGAACGGGATAGGTTTCGATATCAGCGCTAACTACAAATAAGCAGCGGCGTACTTCCGCCATCAACCAAGGTGTTTGTGAATCAATCATAAATAAAAAATAAAAAACATCCTCTTGCTCCTGGCAACCGCCGTCCAGTTGCGAGGGAGAAAATAAAATGAGATTGAAATTGTTGTTTTTTCCATTGATGCTCATAGCGTCAATCAGCGTGTTCATAAGTTTCGTGTGGCCTGAGGTGGAAGCTGTCAGGACTCTTTCCGCGGAAAGCAAAAACGGCCTGGAAGACCTGAACCTTATCAAGGAGAAAAAAGACAATATCAGGGGGCTTGACCAAGATCTCGGTAAAAATTCCGATAAAGAGGAATTGGTGAACAGTTATTTTCCAAAAGTCCGGAACGAAGAAAGGATCATCGACGCCATATATTACCTAGCCGCCAATTCCAGTGTTTCACTGGCTAATATCTCCATTGCCGGCGATCCATTGAAAGGGGAGGACGAAGTGGACGGACCGAAGAGCGTCTTCAGTTCCCAGTCTCCCCAAGCGGGCGAGCTGCCTGGAGCCGCGGACCAGCGGACTTTGCCTTCCAGCGCAAGGAGCGTGGATGTGGAAATTTTCGTCGCCGGGACATATGAGAACATCAAGACATTCTTGTCCGCCGTAAACAGTATGGAGATGATGAACGACGTGACCGGAGTGGACATATCCTCCCAGTCTGCAGGCGAAGAGGGAGAGAGCAGCGGATTCCTTTCAGCCCAGGTGAAGGCGAAATTCTATTACATGAGAAACACCAGAGCTGACAATAATTACAAATTGGCGGTTTTGGATAGTTCGGAATTCGATTTTTCTCAAGTGGAAAAAGTGAAGGCGTTCATTTCGCAGGGAATCCCGAAATTGGAAGTGGGTGAGAAGGGAATGAAAAATCCATTTTTCGCCCTGTAATAAGGTGGAGGCGGTAGAATTTTTTTGTCAGATTTGAAATTAAAAACAAATGGCTTTGGATACGAGCGTCACAACTGAAAAAAACGACATCCAAGCGGGTTCCAACGGCGACGTAGCGGGTGATCCGCAAAAAAGAGCCGAAACGTTGGGTATGCCTTATTTGGATAAGATACCTAAGGCGAAAAGGGAGGCCCTTAGGATAGTTTCGGAAGAGCTGGCCAAGAAATATAAGATGGCCGCTTTTGAAAAAACCGGCAACACTGCCAAGGTCTGCATGGTCGAGCCGGAAAACTTCGAGGCACTGAACGTCTTGAGGTTCATTTCGGAAAACACCAAATTGGAATTCGAGGTATATCTCACTTCCAAAGAGATTTTCGATGAGATATTGGAGCAATACAGCGAGAATGCGGAAAAAGCCGTCGAAGACGCGGTGAAATCCCTGAAGGAGGACAAGATTTTCGATGACGATAGCGATGACGCGAAAGAATTCGGAAAAGCCAAGGAGGAAACCATCCAGGACGCTCCCGTCACGAAACTTCTGAGCGTCATCATAAAGCACGCGATCGAAGGCAAGGCGAGCGATATACATATAGAACCGGTGGATAAGGATTACCGGGTCAGGTTCAGGGTGGACGGAGTGTTGCATTCCTCGTTGGTCGCCCCCAAGGAAGTCGGAAGGGCGGTCGTTTCAAGGATTAAAATCCTTTCGAATCTCAAGATAGATGAAAAAAGGAAGCCCCAGGACGGAAGGTTCAAGGTCGTCGAGGGTGGTAAGAGGGTGGATTTCCGCGTGTCCACTTTTCCGGTGGTGGATGGGGAGAAGGTTGTTATGCGTCTTTTGGATAAGGACAATAAGGACGTCAACATAGACTCTTTGGGACTGATGGGGAAGAGCCGGGAGATCCTGGAAAGGAACATCAGATCACCTTACGGTATCATCCTGATAACCGGGCCGACCGGAAGCGGAAAATCGACCACTTTGTATTCCTTTTTGCAGATATTGAACGGCGAGGAACGGAACATAGTCACTTTGGAGGATCCGGTGGAATATTCCATCGAGGGCATCAACCAAAGCCAAGTCAAACCGGAAATAGGCTATACTTTCGCGAACGGTCTCCGCTCCATTCTTAGGCAGGACCCCAATGTTATTATGGTCGGGGAAATCCGTGACGGCGAAACGGCCGAGCTCACCATCCATGCCGCCTTGACCGGACATCTAGTTTTCTCCACTTTGCATACCAACAGTTCCATCGGAGCGATACCTCGGCTTATCGATATGGGCATAGAGGCTTTTCTTCTGTCCTCGTCGCTGCAGGTAGTGGCCGCGCAGCGCCTCGTGAGAAGAATTTGCGACAAATGCAAGGAAGAGGACCGCATACCGCATGCTGTTTTGGAAAATATGAAAGAAGAAATCAGCAAGATAGACAAGGATGAGTTGAAAAAATACGGGATCGACGCCGATAAGGAACTGAAATTCCAGCACGGCAAGGGGTGCGAGGTGTGCGGAGAAACCGGATATAAAGGACGGGTCGCCATATACGAGGCGCTGGAAGTGGACGACGAGCTCAAAGAAATCATATCTGAAAAGGACGGAGGAGAGACGTACGTTTCGGAGTATGCCGCAAAAAACGGGATGATAACCATCAGGCAGGACGGCATACTCAAAGCCTTGCTTGGATTTACGACCCTGTCCGAGGTCGAAAGGGTGACCAAGGGCAGCCTTTCCATCGGTGGGGATACCGATGACGACAAGGGATAATTTCTAATTTTTACAAAAATGGCCGAAGGAAAAAAGAAAATATTGTTAGTGGAGGACGATGTGTTCATCAGGGACATATACGAAACCAAACTTTCACAGGAAAATTTCGAAGTGGTCATGGCCGAGAACGGAATCGATGCGCTCAAGAAATTGGAAAATTTCGTGCCGGACATTGTCCTGCTGGATATCGTCATGCCCTATATGGACGGCATGGATTTCCTTAAGGAATTCAAGAAGAACGAGAACTGGAAAAATATCCCGATAATAATGCTCTCCAACCTTTCGGACAAGGAAAGGGTCACCGAGGCGATGAAGCAAGGAGTGAACGATTACCTTATAAAATCGCATTTCACTCCGAGCGAAGTGGTGGAGAAGATAAACGCTTTGTTGCAATGAAATTTTCTGTTATAATAATCACAGAACGCGACACGGTTGGAAAAAATAAATAAAAAAATAAAAATTCGTCCCATTGGATCCTGCCGAGTAGGGATTCCGCCAAGCGGGGCTTTCGAAAATGACCATAGAACATAGCGAGCAAAAAATAAAAAACCTGCTTAGGATTGTCGCCCAGCAAAACGCTTCCGATCTCCATTTGGTGGTGGGCAGATATCCGACCATCAGGTTGGACGGCAAACTGATCCCCCTCTCGCAAGAGAACATCCTTTCCATCGAGGAAACCAAGGCGCTCAGCGACGTCATCATGAGCGAAGACAACAAGAAGGAACTCATGGAAAAAGGCCAGGTGGATTTTTCCTACAATTTCGACGACAAGGCGAGGTTCAGGGTCAACGTTTTTTTCCAAAAGGGAAATGTCAGTTTGGCGATGCGTCTCGTGACCGGAAGGATCAGGAATTTGGAAGAATTGAATTTGCCGTCGATGCTCTATGAATTCACCAAATATACGCAGGGTCTCCTATTGGTGACAGGTCCAGTGGGACACGGAAAATCCACGACCTCCGCGGCCCTTTTGGATTACATCAACCACAACGAAAACAAGCACATCGTCACCATCGAGGACCCGATAGAATATCTATACGAACAGGACAGGTGCCTCATCAACCAGAGGGAAGTCGGCAGGGACACGCATTCTTTCAGCGAGGGCTTGCGCGCGGTGTTCAGGGAGGACGCCAACGTCGTGCTCATCGGAGAGCTCCGCGACCTCGACACGATCAGCACCGCCATGACGGCGGCGGAAACCGGACATTTGATCGTGGCCACTTTGCACACCAATTCGGCGGCCCAGACGATCGACCGTATCGTGGACGTCTTTCCGGCGCACCAACAGAACCAGGTGAGGTCGCAGCTAGCTAGCGTCCTTTTGGGAGTGGTCTCGCAAAGGCTCATCCCGAAGGTGGGGGGAGGACGCGTTCCGGCTTTGGAAATAATGATAAAAAACAGCGCCATAGAGAATCTCATCAGGGAAAACAAATCATATCAGATAGATTCGGTCATCGAGACGAGCCTCAAGGACGGGATGGTTTCCTTGGACAAGTCCTTGGCCAGCTTGGTGCAGCGCGGCGTGATAACGGCGGACGACGCTTTCATTTATGCCGAGAATAGGGAATATTTCCAGATGCTCATCAGCAAGAAATAATAATCAAGTTATAAGGTTCCTGAAGTGAAAAGTTCGTAAAGTTGAATTTTGAAAAGCCTTTGGCTTTATAAACTTTATAGACTTTATAGGCTTTATGAACTCATGCGTATGAAATTTCATTTTCAAGCCAAAAATTCGGAAGGTGAGGTCAGGGAAGGGAAGATCGAGGCCGTGAGCAGGAACGAAGCTGCCATGTCTCTCCAGGAGAAAGGACTCATTCCGCTCGCACTTGAAAAAGAGGACCAATCGATGGCGTTCCTTCGGGATATCGAAAGGATTTGGAACGGAGTGAGCCAGCAAGAGATGGCGGTTTTCTATAGGCAGTTCGCGACCCTCATCGATGCCAAGGTGACGATAGTCGTGGCGCTCAAGGCCATCGAAGAACAGACGGAGAATCGTTTCCTGGGATCCGTGCTCATCGAGATCATTGAGGACGTGGAGGACGGAATGCCGCTTTCCGAAAGCATGGCCAGACACAAGGATGTTTTCTCGGCCCTTTCCATAAACATGATCAGGGCGGGGGAGATTTCCGGAAACCTCCAAAAGTCCATAACTTTCATCGCTGACAATACGGAAAGGAATTACCAGTTGAATTCGAAAATTAAATCAGCCCTGATGTATCCAGGATTCGTGGTTTCGGCGGCGATCATCATCGGTTTCATCGTTTTCACAGTCGTCCTTCCGAAGCTGACGAAGATTTTCGGGGACATGAACGTGGAAATCCCATGGTATACTAAACTCATCATGGAGACTGGAAATTTCATGCAGTCGTTCTGGTGGGCCGTCCTTATGGTGATGCTGGGCGCTGTGGTGGGAGCCTTCTATTACCTCAAGACCGACGCCGGTTCCGAGGAGTTCGACCATATCAAGCTCAACCTTCCGATTTTGAAAAGGCTCTTTAAATTCATTTACATTTCGAGATTCTCCGAGAATTTGGGAGTGTTGTTGGCAGGTGGTATTCCGATAGTGAAAGCTTTGATGATCGTGGGAGACGTAGTGGATAACAGCGTGTATAGGAGGATCATCCTGCGGGCGGCCGAGGAGGTGAAAACGGGAGGGACGATGAGTACGGTTTTCGCCAGATATGAAGAATTTCCGCCGATCCTTTCCAAGATGATAAAAGTCGGAGAGGAGACGGGAAAGATAAGCGAAGTGCTCAAAAACATTTCCGCATTCTATGACCAGGAGATAGACAGGATGGCCAAGAACATGACGGCGCTGATCGAACCGGTATTGATAGTCTTTCTGGGATTGGGTGTGGCCGTGCTGGTGTTCGCGATATTGATGCCGATATACTCCATTACCAACCAGATCCAGTAAGGTTTCCCGGTTTTCCAAAACAAAGACAAATGATTGTTTAAATAAAATAAAAATTTCCTTTAAAACCGAGGTTCGCTCCGAAAAAAGAAGATTCCGTAAAAATCACAAAATAGCCTACCGGCAAAAGGTCGTAGGCATGGAATTCTGCCTGTGACCGTTTCCCCAAAGGGGGAATGGTCGAGGGCTAATATACATGAATTTCACGGAAATTCCCGATTCGGAAAAAATCTCAAGTTTTATCGGATAACGAGAAAGGAGGTGCTAATATGAAAAAAACACAAAAAGGTTTCACGCTGATCGAGCTTTTGATCGTTATCGCGATCATCGGTATCTTGGCGTCCATCGTCTTGGTGAGCTTGAGCTCGGCCAGAAACAGAGCGAATAGGGCTTCCGCCCTTTCGACCGCTGCTTCTGCTATGCCCGAACTTATAACTTGCTTGGATGACGCCGGATTTGGTATCACAGGAGCCGCTCAAACGGCAAGTACTACATACATATGTTGTGGGGCTGCTGCGTGCGCAGGAAATACCGCTAAGACTGGGCACAGCGTAACATGGCCAAGTTTGGGAAATACTGGCTGGGCATATGTCGCTCCAACCGGAACTTTGGCTGGAAACGACTATCAATATACGCTGACGAAAACAGGCGAAACAACGATTACCTGTAATGTGGGTACACAAGTTTGTAGCTAGTTTCAGTTTCTTTTGCCTGCTGACAATTTGTCGGCAGGTAGGTTGAGACTGTAATGACTGCAGATTATTCATTTAAGATTTAAAAAATTAAAAAATGAAAAGAGCGTTTACACTGATCGAACTTCTGATGGTTATCGCGATAATCGCCATTTTGGCGAGCGTCATCACCGTCTCACTTAATGCCAGCAAGAACAGGGCGATTACAGCTTCGCTCAGATCGAGTTTGCAAAGCAGTGTCGGGACATAGGCGCCTCGTTGAACACCGGACCTTTTCCGGTCAATAGCGGAACCCCCATTTGCCAGAGTTCCCTAATCGTCGGAAACCTTCCTCAGTCCGATGAGTGCGGAAGCGGGGCGGCCAATACGCGTTATACGATCACCAATTCGGGAACGGATAATTGGCAGTTGACATTGAGCACGTGCACCGCCAGCACTCTTTGTAACGGAGCCGCCAATGCGTATTGTAATATAAACGGGTGCGTTTTCCCTGCGGCGGGTACTTGTAAATAATTTTAGACAAAACGGATGACATTCATATTCTTGATCTTGGGGCTCATAATCGGGAGCTTCCTCAACGCCGTCATCTATAGGCTTAACGCGGTCGAGTCGCTTTGGGAGCGCTCGCATTGCCCGACTTGCAAAAAGAAGGTCCGCTGGCATGACAACGTGCCGTTGCTTTCTTTCGTGCTGCTCAGCGCCAAGTGCCGCGACTGCGGGGAAAGGATTTCCTGGAGCTATCCGGCCGTCGAGCTTTCGACCGGAATCCTGTTCGCCTTGGTCGGAAAATATTTTTTCGTTTTGGAAAACTCTTTAACTTACTTGCCGACGATTTTTTATCTGGTCATCTTCTCGCTGCTCGTCATTATTTTCATGTACGACCTCAAATTCATGGAAATCCCGATGCTCATCCTCTGGTTGGCGGTGGGCGCTACGGTCGCTTTCTATCTGGCGATGGATTGGAGCGCGTTCGGTTCGGCCACCGGTATCTTTTCCTTGAACATCTTCTCCGGGGCGCTGGCGGGAATCGTCGCTTTCGCCTTTTTCTTCTCGTTGGCGCATTTTTCTAAAGAAACTTGGATGGGATATGGAGATGCCTATGTCGGGCTTTTGGCGGGCCTTTTGGTCGGTTGGCCGAATATATTCATCGCCTTGATGCTGGCTTTTACTAGCGGGGCGCTCGTCGGAACCGCGCTTATCTTCATGAAAAAAAAGACCATGAAGAGCCAGGTTCCGTTCGCGCCTTTCTTGGTCATCGGCGTGCTGCTCACCTTGCTTTTGCCCAAGATGTTTCCGCAACTGGGTTTTTTCCTGTTTTATTTCTAACGGTCATCCTGATTCAAAAGCGATATGGATATGGAAAAAAAAATCCGAAACGGGAAAGGCCGCCTGCCTGCCTCGCTGAAACTGGGACGAAGCGGGCCGGTAAGGCGGGGGTTTACGCTCATAGAGGTCTTGGTGGTCATTTTCATCATGATCTTGGCCATAGGTTTGACGTTGGCGTCTTTCAAGGATACGAAACCTTTGGATGAGGTGGAGGCCGCGGCCAGGGGAATAGCCGCTTCGATCAGGCAAGCCCAAAACAATTCCTTGACCGGCAAACAGCAGGTACACTCCGGAGTCCTTTCTAATATTTGCCGAAACGGCATCAGATGGACCAACTCTGCGGAAAGCGACAAGATCACTTTGGAAGGTTATTATGCGGTAAGCTCTGCTCCTTGTCCTGCGTTCAGCGGCATTTACGCGACCACCGTTTTTAAGAACGTCAAATTGAATGTCGTGGGATTGGCCGGCGGTGAGTACAAAGTTTCGTTCACGAGCCCCTTGGGTCAAGTGGAGTCGGGGGGATTCGCCCTGAACGCTTCGGTCCCCGCACAGTTCAAGATAGAATCCACGGCTAATAGCAATGTTTTCGCGTTGGTGTGCGTTTATCCTACCGGCAGGGTGGAGGAGTTTTCCAATCAGGCTAATTGTCCTTAGATTTTTAAGATAAATGAAATCACGATCCATGGAAAAAATGAAACCGTCCCGTTCGTCCGCATCATCGAAGTCGGCGCAAGGAGGGTCGGCAAAGAAAGGTTTCTCGTTGCTGGAGGTCCTCATGGCCCTTTTCGTGCTTTCCGTCGGAGTCACGGCGATGCTTTCGCTGATCACGACCTCCATAACGGCTTCCAACAGGTCCAAGAAAGCCATGGTGGCATCGCAATTGGCCCAGGAAGGTGTGGAGTTGGTGCGCAATATCAGGGATACCAATTTCATCCTTGGCAATCCGTCTTTCCAGGGTATAAGTAACGGGGCTTGCGGCTTGGACGTGTCCGCCCCCACTCTCAGTTGCGCGACGCCGACTTTCGGATTGAATTTGGTGAACGTTGCCGGTGTGAATTATTTCCTCCATTCAGGTGCGACACCTTCCGGTTTTTCCAGGAAGATTGCCATATTCGATTCCGGGACGGATAAGAAAATATTGAGCATAGTTTATTGGGGTTCCGGGTGGGCGGTACCACCGGCCGATAATGGATCCGATTGCCAAGCGGGAAAAAATTGCGTTTATACGGAAGCGGTATTGACGACCTGGGGCGAGAATTAATTTTATCCGGATAATTTTTTTTGGAAGCATATGTCGATGCCTAAAATGATAAAAAATAAAAAGAAAGCCTTCTCTCTTTTGGAAGTAGTCATAGCCTTGTTCGTTTTTTCGCTTCTGGTGGCGACTCTGGCCAATGTCTATGTCGGATTTTTAAGCGCCCAGCAAAAGTCCAAAGAATCCCAGCGGAGTCTTGAAAGTTCCCAGACGGCCTTGAATATCTTGGCGAAAACTCTCAGGACCAGTAAGATCGTGGGCACTCCGACTGGGTCCCTGATGCGGGTCTTTGATTATTCCAGGGATACTGAAAAGTGTATGGAGTTTTCGGTCGCCTCGGAGAATCTGCTGATGGCGTCCTCCGCGGACGCGGACACCGATGAAAACCTTTGCGAGACGGCCGTCATGGGGGCGGCGACTTCCTTGATCGAGGGGCGTGTCATGGGTGGATTTTCCATATTGCCCTCGGAGGAAGGAGTCAGTGTTGGGAAGGCGGTCATTTCTTTCCAGCTTTGTCCGAAAGGAAGCGATGCCACGGCCTGCAATGTGGACGCTGCGGGCGTGATAACCGGAAACCCTATCAATATCCAGACGTCGGTCTCGCTCAGAAGCGGATTGGCAATGGCGGCAGCGATTCCGCCGGCCGCGACCTGTTCCGATGGTATCCAGAACGGGGATGAGACCGGAGTGGATTGCGGAGGTTCCTGTGGGGCATGCGCTCCGGTTGATACGACGCCGCCTTCCGTCCCGACGGGGCTGGCCGGTACGTTAGTTTCCATTATAAAAACGCCTCTTGGGAAAACACGTATAGTTTGAATTGGGCGGCATCAACGGACGATACCGGGGTTGCCGGTTATAAAATATATAAGGATTTCAGTGGAACTATCGTGTCTGGGACTTCGGCGATAAATTCTTATAATTTGAAGACAGGATTTAATATAGGGCAGATTTATGTCAGGGTTTCGGCTTACGATGCGGCCGGAAACGAAAGTGCACAAACCTCCCCGCTTATATTTTCCACGACCGGAGGATCTTGTCTTAATGTCCCAGTCGGCCTATTGAAATGTTACGATGAGTTTTATGATTGGAACGGAAGCTCTTTTACTCGTCACATTGTTGCAAATACGGAATCGGAAATTATTGATGATTGTGAATATTATGGAATTCCCGATAACCATCCTTGTACGTATTCATCGTCAGGGTATTAGTTTCCAGGCGCGTTAATTGGGCACTCGACTTTAAAAGGCCGCAAGGCCTTTTAAATATCGCTATTAACGTTATATAATGGGTATATGGGAAAAAATGAAATCAAGAGAAGAATTGAGGATCTTAAAAAGGAGCTGGACAGGCACCGCTATCTTTACTATGTCAAAGATGCTCCGGAAATACCCGACGAGGTGTACGATTCGCTTTTCGAAGAGCTCCGGAAACTCGAAGAAGAGCATCCGGAATTCCTTGTCTCCACCAGTCCCACCCAGAGGGTCGGGGACAGGCCGTTGGATGGATTCAAAAAAGTCCGTCATGCGACAAAACAATGGTCTTTCGACGACGTCTTCGATTTCGAGGAGCTCAAGAAGTGGGAAGAGAAACTGAAAAGGATGATCGAGAAAAGTTCGATTACTGATGACGGATTACAGATCGCTCGTGATTCAAAAAAGGACGCTGGAAAAAAGGGAGAAGTCATCGGTCACCGGTCACCGGTCACCGAATTGGAATACTGCTGCGAGATAAAAATCGACGGACTCAAGATCATCCTGACCTATGAGGACGGGATTTTGGTGCGCGGAGCGACGAGGGGCGACGGGGCGGTCGGCGAGGACATCACGCAAAACGCTCGTACCATACAGAGCGTCCCATTGGAGCTGGAAGAAAAAGTAAGCTTGATCGCGGTCGGCGAATGTTGGCTTGGAAAAAGCGAGCTGGAAAGGATCAACGGGGAGAGGGTGAAAAAAGGCGAGGCGCTGTTCGCCAACACCCGCAACGCCGCCGCCGGAACGGTCCGCCAATTGGATTCGAAGGTGGCCGCGGCCAGGAAATTAGATTCATTTATTTATGATATAGACGAGATAAAAATTCCAAATTCCAAATTTCAAATTCCAAATTCACAAATCGAGGAGTTGGAACTTTTGGAGAAATTGAAGTTCAAAGTCAATCCGCACCACAAGCTTTGCAAGACCATTGAGGATGTGGAAAATTTCTATCAAAGCTGGATAGATAAGAAAGACAAGCAGGAATATGAAATAGACGGGATCGTCATCAAGGTGAATTCCAAAAAAATCCAGGACGCTTTGGGTTATACCGGAAAGTCTCCGCGTTGGGGAGTCGCTTACAAGTTTCCGGCGCAGAGAGTTACGACGGTGGTGGAAAACATAGCTGTTCAGGTCGGCAGGACCGGAGCGCTTACCCCGGTGGCCCATCTTCGTCCGGTAAGGGTCGCCGGTTCGACCGTGAGCCGCGCGACGCTGCATAACGAGGATGAGATCAAAAGACTCGACGTCCGGATCTCTGACACGGTCGTAATCCAAAAAGCGGGGGATATTATTCCGGAGGTGGTGGAAGTGGTGAAAAATCTGCGCACGGGAAAAGAGAAAATTTTCCATATGCCGAACATTTGCCCGATTTGCGGGGGGCAAGTCGAAAGAAGGGAAATCGGCAAGGGCGTGGAAAAATCAGCGGCGCATTATTGCAAAAACCCGAAATGTTTCGCTGTCGAGAAGGAAAAAATAATCCATTTCGTCAGCAAGAAAGGGTTCAATATCGACGGGCTGGGGGAAAAGATCGTGGAACAGCTTATGAATGAAGGGGTTATTTCCAATATGGCGGAAATCTTCGAACTTACGAAAGGGGATCTGGAGCCGTTGGAAAGGTTCGCCCAAAAGTCGGCGGAAAACCTGATAAAGGCTATAGTGGATAGCAAGAAAATCCCTTTTGAGAAATTCCTGTATTCCTTGGGAATACGCCACGTGGGGGAGGAGACCGCGGTACTCATCGCGAAAAATTTGGAGGAGTTGTTCGGTAAAGGCAGAATAAGATCGTTGGAAGATGTGATCGATGAATTTTCCAAAACGGGAGCCGGAGACTGGGCGGTCGTCAAAGGGATCGGGGAAAAAGCCGGCGAAACGCTCTCTGAATGGTTTGCCGACCAAAGCAATATCGAACAGCTTGAAAAGATGGGGAAGGCCGGAGTCGTCCTTGAGTTTCCGGATGAGGCGGATAAGTCCGGGGCCCAGGCATTGTCAGGTAAAACGTTCGTGTTGACCGGAGAAATGTCCGGCTTTACAAGAGACGAGGCAAAAGATATCATAAGGAAGAAAGGCGGGGATGTCTCGTCCTCTGTCAGCAAAAAAACCGACTACGTCGTGGTCGGGGAAAATCCCGGATCAAAATACGAGAAAGCGAAGGAGTTGGGAATCGAAATATTGGATGAGGAAGGATTTCGGAAACTTTTGGAAAAGTAATTTTAAATTTTTAATTTTAAATTTGAAATGAATTTTTAATGATTGAATTCGAAAATTGTAAATTCCGTCATTGATTTAAAATTTTAAATTTATAATTTAAAATTAAGTGGAGATGTTAACCAAGGAGGAAATACAACATATCGCCGGCCTGGCCAGGATCAGCCTGCATGAGAAGGAAATCGAAAAATACCAGAAAGACCTTTCTGGTATTTTGGATTATTTCACTGAGCTTCAAAAACTTGATACCGAGAGCGTTGAGGCGATAGGGCATATCACCGGCATGCGGAACGTTTTTAGACAGGATAAGTCTTCGGATTTCGGTTCGATAGGCAAGGAGGAAATCTTGAAGAACGCGCCGGAGACCAAGGGCGGATACGTGAAAGTTAAGAGTGTGCTCTAATTTCGAATCCTGAATTTCGAATTTTGAATCAAATTTGAATGATAGAATGTTTTAAAAATTAAGACATTAAAAATTCATTCAAAATTCAAAATTGGAAATTCAAAATTTTATTTTAAGATGATCCGAGAACTGCATGAAAAATTGATGAATAAGGAGATAACTTCGGTCCAACTGACCAAGGATTATTTCGACGCGATCAAGAAGAATGATCCCGAAATAGGGGCATATCTGACTTTGACCGAGGAGTTGGCGCTGAAGCAGGCCCAGTTCGTCGATCAAAGGATCGCAAGCGGGGAAGAAGTCGATCTCTTGGCCGGAATCCCATGTGCCATCAAGGACAATATGTGCGTCGACGGAGTGAGGGCGACCGCAGGTTCGAAAATGCTCGACAGTTATATTTCTCCGTATGACGCGACCGTGATAAGCAGGCTCAAGGAGGTCGGCGCGGTCATCTTGGGAAAGACGAATATGGACGAGTTCGCAATGGGATCTTCGACCGAAAACAGCGCCTATCAGCTGACAAGAAATCCGCATGACGCGGAAAGGGTTTCCGGGGGGTCCTCTGGGGGAAGCGCCGCCGCTGTGGCCGCCGATGAAGCCGCCTGGTCGCTGGGATCGGACACGGGAGGATCGATCCGTCAGCCGGCATCTTTTTGCGGAGTGGTGGGACTCAAGCCGACCTACGGAAGGGTTTCCAGGCACGGGCTCATCGCTATGGCTTCCAGTCTGGACCAGATCGGACCGTTTGCCAAAACCGTCGAAGATTGCGCGATAATACTTTCAAGGATTTCAGGTGAGGATAAGATGGATGCGACTAGCGCTCAGAGCGCCGACAAGAGATACGAGGACTTTTTAACCGGAAACATCAAGGGAATAAAAATCGGAATACCGAAGGAATATGTGCAAAATTTGGAAGGGAAAATCAAGGAGGAATTTGAGAAATCGGTGGAGAAATTCAAGTCTCTCGGAGCGAAGATCGTGGAAATAAGCCTGCCGCACAGCTCCTACTCTTTGGCGACCTATTACATGATCATGCCTTCAGAGGTCAGTTCCAATTTGGCCAGATTCGACGGGATAAAATACGGCCTGAGGATCAATGATCAGGAAAACACGGAATTCATCGAAAACGGAAAAACCGAGAGGAATCTGTTGGAAACCTACATGGACACCAGGGAATATGGGTTCGGAACGGAAGTGAAAAGGAGGATAATGCTCGGAACATATGCGCTCTCAAGCGGATATTATGACGCCTATTACCTCAAGGCGCAGAAAGTCAGAGCTTTGATCAGGGATGATTTTGAGAAGGCTTTCGAGGAAGTGGATTTCATTTATTCCCCGACCGCGCCGGAAGTGGCGTTTAAGGCCGGAGAGAAGACGGATGATCCTCTCAAGATGTACCTTTCGGATATTTACACGGTGACGGCCAATCTGGCGGGAGTGCCTGCGATTTCTTTCCCCATAGGATTCCTGGAGAGCGACGGCAAAAAACTGCCGCTCGGAGGACAGCTGATGGGGAAATGGTTCGATGAGGAAGGGCTTCTCAATGCCGCGCATACGTTCGAAACGAATTAATAAGTTTTCAAAATAAAAATGACATTCAATTTCGAAACAACCGAATCGGCCGACCTCGTGCAGGTGGCGACCAACATCGCGATGCAGGTTTACAATTCGACTTTTTTCGATTTCGTGAAGTTTTTCCTGATAGTTTACACCTTGGTCCTTCTCGCGGACGTCGTTTTGCTTTTGATGCTCAAGGGAATCGGTTCCGACATCAGGAAGGGCCTTCGCGGAATGGACATGCCGGTCGTCTCGAAAGGCAAGATGGAGAAGCGATGGGAAAAGGTCAAAGACAGGCTCAAGACGGACAGCGTATCCCAATACAAAGTCGCGATCCTTGAAGCCGATTCTATCGCCGATGAAATCTTGGGCAAAATCGGGCATCAGGGCGCCAACATGACGGAGAGGCTGGAGCAGCTCAAGCCTGGCCAACTTGATTACCAGGAAGAGCTCATGGGTGCCCATCAGATCAGGAATAAGATAGTCCATGACGAAAGCTTCGTGGTGGATAGGAAGCTGGCCGAAGAAACCGTCGGTGTTTATGAGAAGTTCTTGAGGTATCTGGAGTTCATGTAAGATCCGAAGACGATTTTATGCAATAAAAAACACCCGCGCGGGTGTTTTTCTTTTGGCGGGGACGACCGGGCTTACTCGTTCCGGGCACTTGTACTCGAAGAGTGTAAACTTCTCGCCCCTCGTCTATTTAAAGCAAAAATTAAAAAACATCCTCAATGGATGTTCTTTAATTTCTGCGGGGACGACCGGGCTCGAACCGGCGACCTTCTGCGTGACAGGCAGACGCTCTAACCAACTGAGCTACGCCCCCGTATTTTCAATTGTGTACCAGGGGTGAGATTTGAACTCACGACCCCAGGCTTATGAGTCCTGTGCTCTAACCAACTGAGCTACCCTGGCATCGAAGCTGCGCTTCACTCTTGAACCGTACTTGTTGCGGGGACAGGATTCGAACCTGTGACCTCGTGGTTATGAGCCACGCGAGCTGCCGGACTGCTCCACCCCGCTATATGAATACTTGCAATACTACTTATTATAGACAGATTTAATTACTTGTCAACCGTCGGTCCGTTTTCAATTGACCGGAACCGGATTTTTTGCTAGAATGGTTTGCGGCTCGAGAATAAGCCAAAAAGTCGTCTGGACGGAGGGCTTTAAGGCAGAGCCAAAGGTCGAACCTTAATAAAGAAAGAGTAATCCACACTACGCCTATGATATTATTTTTGGTAGGGGTTTTGGAGATGGTCATCGTTACAGCCTGGACCAAAGTCGTGACGGAAAACAAGGTCATGGCCAGCGGGGCTATAACCATGGTCAATATCCTGATCTGGTATTATGTGCTCCAGACTATCATCGACGACATCAGCAATTGGAAATTGGTCGTGCTCTATGCGCTCGGATGCGCGGTAGGGACGGTCATAAGCACGTATTATTTCAACAGGAAGGAAGGATCCAGGGGAAGGCTTGCGGAGCAAGCATAAACATTAAAAAAGAAAAAATGAGTGACGATATTCCCCATATAGGAATAGAGGACTATAGATAAAAGCCGCTTTCTTGAGCAAAAAGAAGCGGCTTTTATGTTGGCTGAAAAAGGTTGAAGAAGTTACACTATACTATAGTATAGCATAAAATAAGTAAAAAGTCAAATTAGCATAGTCCATCAGGTTCATAAAGTTGAAAGTGCATCAAATCAAAGAGTTTTTCTTAAAACATCTTATCGCTCGGTTGGCCTTATAGGACTTTATATACTTTGAAGACTGCTTCTATCCTTGCTTTCCGCCTTTATTCGCGCTATAATGGTAAAGTAAAAAAACAAATAAAAAATATAAGATATGACACTCAGATCATACCTTTGGGGAATGAGAGTGAGCACGGTTTTTGCTTTGGTCGGTTGGGGCTTCGTCCTTAATCATATCGATCCGGAGAAGACCGGTCCGATCGGGCAGCTGCTCTTTTATGCCAGCACTTTTTTGGCTTTGTCCGGGATATTCATCCTGTTCCTCACGTGGCTCAGAAGGAAGGCGATCAGGGATGAGGAGGAGGTCTTGGCCGGAATGGGAATGAGTTTCCGCCAGGGCGCGCTGCTCTCGTTGCTTTCGGTCTCATTGCTTTTTTTGCAAAGCATGAGGATGCTGACCTGGTGGGACGGACTTCTGGTGGTGGCCGGGATATTCCTTATAGAGTTGTATTTTTTATCGCACAGGAAATAAACAAATTCTTAATTGATCTAATTTAACTAATCTCTAATTAACCTAAATAAATCCGAATGACCAATGACTTAGTATTTTGGCATTTGCTATTGGGATTTGTTTAGAAATTAGAATAATTAGAATAATTAGAAATTTTAAATTATGGCTGAAGACAAAGGCAAGGTTAAAAAAGGAGAATATGGGGCGAAATCGATCCAGGTTCTGGAGGGATTGGATCCTGTCAGGAAAAGACCCGGTATGTACATCGGAGGGACTTCGACGGAAGGGCTCCATCATCTGATATGGGAATTGGTGAACAATTCCATCGACGAAGCTTTGGCTGGTTACTGCACGGACATCAACATCAAATTGCTTCCTGACAATGTCGTCGAGATAACCGATAACGGACGAGGTATCCCGGTGGACATCCATCCTCAGACGAAAAAATCCGCCTTGGAAACCGTCATGACGGTGCTCCACGCCGGAGGAAAATTCGGAGGCGACGGATATAAGGTTTCCGGAGGTCTTCACGGAGTGGGAGCTTCAGTGGTAAACGCCCTTTCGGAATGGACGAAAGTCGAAGTAAAAAGACAGGGAAAAATCTGGACCCAAGAATACAAAAGAGGGAAACCTTCGTTCAACGTGAAGCCGATCGGGAGCGCGAAAGACACCGGAACGAAGACCATATTCAAGGCTGACCATGAAATTTTTCCTGAAATCAAATATAGCTGGACGAAGATTTTGGATTATGTGCGCCAGCAGGCCTATCTGACCAAGGGAGTTAAGATCGTCATGGAAGATTTGCGCGAGGTCGTAAGTGAGGCCGATTCCCACAAGGCCAGAAGACATGGCTTTTATTTCGACGGAGGGATAGTTTCTTTCGTGAAATTTTTGAACCGCGGCAAGGAAATCAAGAACGTGGTGCCTTTCTATTTTGAAAAGAGCGTGGATGAGGTGGCGGTGGAAGTTTCCTTGCAATATACCGACGGATACAAAGAGCACCTCTATTCTTTCGCCAACAACATATTCACTCCGGAAGGGGGGATGCATGTTACGGGATTCAAGATGTCGCTGACCCGTATCCTCAATGATTATGCCAAGAAAAACAATCTGATCAAGGAGAAAGACGGGGGCATGACCAGCGAAGACTTGAAAGAGGGTCTGACCGCGGTGGTCAGCGTCAAGCTCCGAAATCCGCAGTTCGAAGGACAGACCAAATCGAAACTCGGTAACGCGGAAGTGCGCGGCATCGTTTCGCAGATAACGGCGGAAGGGCTTTCGGAATATCTAGAGAAGAACCCGCAGGACGCCAGGGCCATGATAGACAAATGCCTTCTTACCGTGCGCGCCAGGATCGCCGCCAGGGCCGCCAAAGACGCGGTTCTTAGAAAAGGAGCATTGGAAGGAATGACGCTTCCGGGAAAATTGGCCGACTGCACCACGCGCGACGCTTCGCGCTCCGAACTTTATATCGTCGAGGGAGACTCCGCCGGAGGCTCGGCCAAGCAAGGGCGTGACAGGATGTTCCAGGCGATTTTGCCGCTTCGCGGAAAATTGGTGAACGTGGAAAAGACGAGCTTGGACAAGGTGGTCAAATCCGACACGTTGAAACCGATCATCATCGCGTTGGGAGCCGGAATCGGGGAAACATTCGACATCGGCAAACTCCGCTACGGAAAGGTCATAATCATGGCCGATGCCGACGTGGACGGTTCGCATATCCGGACGTTGCTCCTGACTTTCTTTTATAGGTATTACGAAGAGCTCATCACCAACGGGAATATTTACATAGCGCAGCCGCCTCTTTACCAACTCAAAAAAGGCAAGGATGTGCGTTACGTTTACACCGACGACGAGAAGGAAAAGGCTTTGGCCGACATGATGGCGAAGGCCGGCAAGAAGGCCGGAAAGGAAGTCGTGATGGAAACGGACGAATCGGGAGAAGTCGGGGAGAAGGTGGCTGGAATCAACATCCAGCGCTATAAAGGTCTCGGAGAGATGAATCCGGAACAGCTTTGGAACACGACCATGAATCCGGAATTCAGGATGATGTACCAGGTGAACATCCAAGACGTCGAGGAGGCGGACAGGATATTCGACATCCTGATGGGATCGGACGTGGAACCGCGAAGAAGGTTTATTCAGACCCATGCCAAGAGCGTCAAGAATTTGGATGTATAGCAAAACGAAACTGCGCCCTCCAAGGGCGTGGTTTTTTTAATGTTTGGAAAATCGCGGGAAAAGGGTTATAATTGGAATAAGATTCACTTCGATAAGCCGCATAAACATAGACAGAAAAATGAACACCATGCCACATTCGCCAGAAAATATGGAATTGCAATATGAAAACCAGGTAAGAGTAGGGAAGGAATTCGAGAAGATAGAATTGGTCGCGGAAAAATTGACCGAAAAATACAAAGAATATACGGAGCTCAAGGGTTTCGTGGATTACCTCAAAGGAATGGAGAAGTTGTTCGCCCAAGCCAGGATCGACAATTGGACCGAAACCAAAGTCAAAGAGGAGCTCGTCGAGAACGAGATACATTTTTTGGCCATCGACTCGGGAGTGGATGAGGACATATTTAAAAGGATTCGCGACGATTTTGGCATGGTCTATTTCACGGTCGAACAGGTCTATGAATCCGCGGAAAAGTTGGCGGAAAAATACGCCGCCTGCGCCGAGTGCTTGGAATTCATAGCATATATGAAAAAAGTCTCATTGCTATTCGTGGAAGCTCAGAGGGAACATCGCGACATCAGGACCATCAAGGAAAGCTTGTGCAAAAGCAGGATCGTGAAGCTTTCGGAGGATGGAAATCCCCAAGTGGAGACTTTGGAGGGAATCAGGATGGAATTCGAAGAGGCGATGATGGAGATGGCGGGAAACACCCGTTGATCGTTACTGACAAACGTGCAAGCCCTAAATAGTTTAATTATAAATTTTCAAAATTGTCCCGGAGTATTCCAATGTTCCGGCTGTTTTGAACAAAGCGTATGAATGAGATCCAAACGTGGGGATCGGCCATCTCGGAATCCTTGGCCGGTCTGGGAGTGAGGTTTTTCAGTTTTCTGCCGACGGTTATCGGCGCGTTGTTGGTTTTCCTGGTCGGTCTCGTGATCGCGAAAGTGTTGGGAGACGCGGTTGAGAAGGGAATCAAATTGACCAAGGTGGACAGGGCCATGGAGAAATCGGAAGTGACTAAGAAATTCGAGGAGGTCGGTTTGGAATTGAGCCTTTCGAAAATTTTCGGTGAAGTCGTGAGATGGTTCCTGATCCTGGTTTTTCTTATGGCCGCCACCGATATTTTGCAGCTCGCCCAGGTGACGAATTTCCTCAACAGCGTCATCATGTACATCCCTAACATCATCGTCGCCATCGTCGTTTTGGCTATAGCGTTCTTGCTCGGGAATCTTACATATAAGATTGTCAGGGGAAGCGTCAGGGCCGCGGGGATAATGAGCGCGTCGCTTTTGGCCACCATCTCCAAATGGGCCATCATAGTTTTCGGACTTTTGACCGCCATGGTGCAACTCGGAATCGCGGAATCGATCGTCAACACTTTGTTCATCGGTTTCGTCGCGGCCGTATCGTTGGCCATCGGTCTTTCTTTCGGTCTTGGAGGAAAGGAAGAAGCGGCGGTTCTGCTTCGAAAAATCAGGGAAGAACTTTCCGAAAGGAAATAGGTTAATTTGCAAATAACCACTCGGCCGATAATAAGTCAATAGTAAAAAAATGAACAAAATGGAAGCAGGGATGGGTTTACCACAAACTTCAAAACAGGAGTTCGTGGCTGAAACTGAAAATAGCACAGATGTGGATTTTGAAAAAAAATTCAACAATAAACGAGTTAATGATATTAAATCAGAGCTCAGTTCGCTTGCGTATGATTTCGAGGAAGGTGATATAAATGTTGATACGGTCAAATATGTAGTAGGTTGGTTATCGGGAGAACTTTACAAAATGGATGCTGATCCGCGAGCTGATAATCACACTCGAAATGCCTACAAGGAGTTAGATAGAATAGTCACAAGAATCGCACCTGTTGAAAGTTCCGAAGAGATTGTCCTGAAGTTGAAGTTGGCTATTGAAAGCTTGGACCAGGTAAGATGAACTGAATGTATCGTCGGACTTTCATTTGGTCTCAGTGGGAAAGAGGAGGCCGCCCATCTGCTTCGAAAGATAAGGGAGGAGATTTCGGAGAAGAAGTAAAAAAGACAAAAAAAGACGCTTTAAAATCCGCCCTTTTCGGGCGGATTTTCATTTGCTCAAAGAATCCTAAAAATAGCGAAAAAACAGGGAATATCGGCCATATCCGGGTGTATTATTCAGCGGATATCGCAAACACTTGACAGGTTTTTCACATCTGCTATTATGTATTTACGTCTAAAAAATATTCGCCACTTAAAAGGCCGATATGGCGCAAGGGGATATAATTCATTTTTCAAATATTTGAGAAATATCCAGAAAAACGAAATTGGAAAAAGCGGGTGAACCAAGAAGGCTGAATAAGTCCTCGGTTGGGTCCGCTGCAAAAGGCGGTTTTTTGTTTCTTGAAAAATTGGTGCGAGAACAACTCATCGGTTCGGCCTAAGGCCGGAACTAGTCGGAAGTTTCCGCATCAGTCACTTTAAAACTGAATAGGAGTCTTTTCATGTGCGTGTAGGGTTATTTCCTTTCCAAACAGCGGAAAAAGGGGAAACTGGGCGCAATACATGATTAGTCAAAAAAGTAGGTCAAAGTCCCATTTCTTTTGCGAGAATGGGCAAAATTGCAACACCGAGAGTTGAAAATATACAAGCAGTTAAGTGATTGTTAACTGCTAACCGTTAAATAATGAAAGGTTACTTAATGCATATGGTGGATGCCTTGACTGAAGTAAGCGATGAAGGACGCAGCAGGCTGCGATAAACCTCGGGGAGCTGTCAAGCAAGCTTTGAGCCGGGGGTTTCCGAATGGGGCAACCCTACGTCTTCGGACGTAATCTCTGACTGAATCAATAGGTCAGAGAAGCAGACCCTGGGAATTGAAACATCTTAGTACCAGGAGGAAAAGAAAACAATTGTGATTCCGCAAGTAGTGGCGAGCGAACGCGGAATAGTCTAAACCGTATCCTTCGGGATGCGGGGTTGCGAGGTAGTCATACTCGTTTGATCGGGGTATGTCATGTTCCCTTAGCAAAATCCTTTGGAAAGAGGAACCATAGCGGGTAATAGTCCCGTATGTGAAAAGCGAACATGCCAGATGAGACTATCCTCAAGTAGGGCGGGACCGGTGAAATCCCGTCTGAATCTGGGAGCACTACACTTCCAAGACTAAATATTACTTCAGATCGATAGCGAACTAGTACCGTGAGGGAAAGGTGAAAAGCATCCCGGTGAGGGAGGTGAAATAGAACTGAAACCATGTGCTAACGAAGAGTTGGAGCGGTCGCTTGCGACCGTGACAGCGTGCTTTTTGCAGAACGAGCCAACGAGTTAGTTTTATACGGCTTGTCTAAGGGGTCAAACCCCCGGAGACGTAGTGAAAGCGAGCCTTAATAGGGCGTTTGTCGTATGGACTAGACCCGAAGCCAGACGAGCTACATATGAGCAGGTTGAACCTTGGGTAACACCAGGGGAAGGACCGAACCCACGAGCCGTGCAACACTCGGGGATGACTTGTGTGTAGGGGAGAAATTCCAATCGAGTTTGGCAATAGCTGGTTCTCTCCGAAATAGCTTGAGGGCTAGCGTCATGTAATTACATCCAAGAGGTAGAGCTACTGAATGGAAATCCGCGGTTCGCCGTAGGCTTTCCAATCAAACTCCGAATTCTTGTGATGCGTATCATGGCAGTCAGAAATCCGGCGCTAAGGTCGGATCTCAAAAGGGAAACAGCCCAGATCATCATCTAAGGTCCCTAAATCTATGTTAAGTGGTAAAGGAAGTGAAGTTTCTTATACATCTAGGAGGTTGGCTTAGAAGCAGCCACCCTTTAAAGAGTGCGTAACAGCTCACTAGACTAGAGACTTCGCGCCGAAAATGTAACGGGGCTAAACATAGTACCGAAGATATGGGATTGCATTTATGCAATCGGTAGGAGAGTGTTCTCTATGCGTTGAAGCCAAAGGGGCGACCCATGGTGGAGTTTAGAGAAGTAAGAATGTTGGCATTAGTAACCACAATTCAGATGAAAACTCTGAACACCGTAAGTCTAAGGTTTCCTGGGCAACGTCGATCGACCCAGGGTTAGTCGGTCCTAAGGCGAGGCTGAAAGGCGTAGTCGATGGACAGCAGGTTAATATTCCTGCACTATGATAATATTCGAAGGAGTGACGCATCTTAGTATACTCTGCGCCTTATTGGATTGGCGTAGCGATTCTGAGGACGTCGTGTAGGCAAATCCGCACGGCATTAAGTCCAAGGGATAACTGGAACTCCGCTTTTGGCGGAGGAACTGAGTAGAGCAGGGTGCCAGGAAAAGCTTCTAAGGTTAATATTATCGTATCCGTACCGAAAACCGACACAGGTAGACGAGGCGAGTAGCCTAAGGTGAACGGGAGAACCTTCGTTAAGGAACTCGGCAAAAAAACTAGACGTAAGTTCGCGAGATGTCTCGCCTGCCGCAAGGTAGGCCGCAGTGAAAATTTCCCAAGCGACTGTTTACCAAAAACACAGGTCTCTGCTAAAGCGTAAGCTGAAGTATAGGGGCTGACACCTGACCAGTGCTGGAACGTTAAGGAGGGAGGTGCAAGCTTTTCTCTGAAGCGCCAGTGAACGTCGGCGATAACTATAATCGTCCTAAGGTAGCGAAATTCCTTGTCAGGTAAATTCTGACCCGCATGAAAGGTGTAACGACTTGGGAACTGTCTCAACGAAGGACCCGGTGAAATTCGACCTACAGCAAGACGAAAAGACCCCGTGGAGCTTTACTACAACTTGGTATTGAATTAGAGTTTTGGTTGCCGAGCATAGGTGGGAGACTTTGAAGCGCCGTTTCCGGATGGCGTGGAGTCAACACTGGAATACCACCCTGCTGAGATTTTAATTCTAACCCTGGTCTGTTATGAGTCACAAAGACTTATAGATGATGAATCATGTATTATACTGATTTATTAGAAGACAATCGAAGTTGTAATCATGGTTCAAAATCGTAATTAATGTTTTAGTGATTCATATCCAGACCGGGAACAGTGCCTGGTGGGTAGTTTGACTGGGGCGGTCGCCTCCTAAATAGCAACGGAGGCGTTTACAAAGGTTGGCTAGGTCCGGATGGAAATCGGGCCGATAGCGCAAAAGCACAAGCCAGCTTTACTGGAAGACCCATAAGTCGATCAGTTACGAAAGTAGAATTTAGTGAACCGACCATCCCACGTAGGTGGGTGGAAGATCATCAGATAAAAGTTACCCCGGGGATAACAGGCTGATCCCTCCCAAGAGTCCACATCGACGGAGGGGTTTGGCACCTCGATGTCGGCTCATCTCCCAAGGGTTTGGCTGTTCGCCAATTAAAGCGGTACGCGAGCTGGGTTCAAACCGTCGTGAGACAGGTTGGTCTCTATCTGCTGTAGGCGTGAGTGCTTGAGAGGACTCTTTCTTAGTACGAGAGGACCGGAAAGAACAAACCTCTGGTGTATCGGTTGTTCCGCCAGGAGCATTGCCGAGTAGCTATGTTTGGACGAGATAACCGCTGAAAGCATCTAAGCGGGAAGCTCACCTCAAGATAAGGCACTAGTCATGATTCGTCATGACAGGACATCCTAGAAGAATACTAGGTTGATAGGCTTTAGGTGTAAGTTCCGTAAGGAATTTAGCCAAGAAGTACTAATATGATCCATTAATCTTTCCAAATTTTACGGTTAGCGGTTAAGAGTTACTTAACCCGAAATGGAAGCGAAACGGTAGTTGCAGTGAAGTAATTGAATACTTTTTTGACACATGATTTTTTAAAGGCAGTGTTCTGGTGACTCGTGCGGTTGGGAAACACCTCTTCCCATCTCGAACAGAGCCGTTAAGCCAACCAGCGCCGATGGTACCCGTTAATTCAGGGAGAGTAGGTCGTCGCCAGAACACTGCCTTTAAGAGAAATTTCGGAACAAGCGCCAAGAAACGCTTGTTTTTTGTTGGCGGAAGATATAACATGGGAGAAGAAACATATAAAAAATATAAAATTATGCGCGACCCGAGGATAAAAAAGAGGATTTTGATCATAACGGCTTATGTGGCCATTTTTTTGACGGCGGTTTTCTTGGTGTATGGCGTCGTTTCCAAAGATCCGACCTGCTCCGACGGCAACCAGAACCAGAACGAGAAGGGTGTGGATTGCGGAGGGACCTGTTCCCCTTGCCGCGACATCTCCGCATCGCAGGACATCTCGGTCGTGGAAAGCGACTTCGTCTTCGGAGGAAATGACACCTATGACGCCTTGGTGAGGATTTCCAATTCCAATTCGAGCGTGGGAGCCTCGTCTTTTTCATACAAGGCTTCGCTCAAAGACGCTTCAGGGGCTGTGCTGGACGAGAAAACAGGCAAAGGTTTCGTCATGCCGGCCGAGTCCAAATATCTCATAATCCTGGGATTCTCCGTTTCCGGAAACGACAATCCCTCCTCACTCGATTTCGTCGTTTCGGAAGTAAAGTGGGAGGAATTCACCAAATACCAAAAACCCCAGCTCGGGGTATATAGCAAGCGCTTCAGTCTGCTTTCCGACATCGTCGGCGGGGAAGCTTACGGCGTGCTTCGCAACGAGAGCGGTTTCGATTTCGCTTCCATCAAAGTCAACGTGATTTTGAGGGACAGTGCGAATAAGCCCTTGGCGCTCAATACCACCGTGATCAATACGGTCAAATCCGGCGAGGAGCGGGATTTCAAGCTCATTTGGCCGTACCAGCTTCCGGGTGAAGTGAAGAATATCGAAACGGAAGCGGAGGCCGACACCTACAACACGCAGAATTTCATCAAGACCTACGTGCCTGACAGGAGTTTCCAATTCCAGCAATAACGCTTTCGCCGCACACGAATTATGATCAACAAGTTATTTAAAGCCGATTGGGTGTTACTTGGCTCGGTGTTCCTGCTTTTAGGGATAGGCTTGGCCGTGCTTTACAGCATAACCAACACCGGAACGGAAAGCTCTTCGCTTACGGTGTTTTGGAGGCAGGTCCTCTATGCCGGCTTGGCCGTCGCGGCCATGCTTTTTTTCGCCCTGAGCAATTTCCATTATCTGCGCTCCTATAGCACTGCTATATATTTCGCCACCCTTTTCGTTCTTTTGTCCGTGCTCATATTCGGGACGACGGTGAGGGGGACTTCGGGATGGATAGGGCTCGGGGCTTTCCGCATCCAGCCGGTGGAGATTTCGAAAATCGCCCTGATAATCTTTTTGGCCAGCTTTATCTCACAAAAGAGAATGGAACTGGGGGAGACCGGAAGGTTGGTGGCGTCCTTCATCCTCACGTCGATCATGCTGATTCTGGTCATCAAGCAGCCGGACTTCGGATCGTCCATGGTCCTTCTTTCCATCTGGGTGGGAATGACCCTGGTCTCGGGAATTAGTCGGAAGCTCATGTTGACGATAGTCTTTTTCGCCGCCATTTTTTCATTCGTGGGCTGGTTCCAGCTCGCCCCATACCAAAAGGACCGCATAATGAGCTTCGTCGATCCGACAAGGGACCCGATGGGGGCGGGATACAACGTGAAGCAGTCCATAGTCGCGGTAGGTTCCGGGGGGCTCACCGGCAAGGGCATCGGCCACGGGTCGCAATCCCAGCTTAACTTCTTGCCGGAAAAGCACACGGACTTCATTTTCGCTTCCATTGCCGAGGAATTGGGTTTTCTGGGATCGACCTTCGTGATTGCCCTTTTCGGCACGGTTTTTTACAGGATAAGGAGGATAGCGCAGACCGCCCCTGATAATTTCGGCTATTTGGTGGCAGTGGGGGTACTGGTCATGTTTTTCGTCCAATCCTTCATCAATATCGGCATGAACATGGGAATTGTCCCGGTCACGGGTATACCTTTGCCGTTTTTGAGTTATGGTGGCAGTTCCCTCATATCCGTTTTTGCCGCGGTCGGCATCCTTTTGAACATATATTCAAGGAGGGAAAGCGCCATTAAGACGGAATATTGAGATTTCGGGGTTGACCGGATAGCCGGTGTATGTTAAGCTTATCTGAGCAGTTTAGGGGGTATCCCAGGGAAAATTTTCAATTTAAAAACAGAAGTTTTTATGAAAGGATTTTCAAAAGAGCTCAGCGACATGGCGAAATGCCCTGTTTGCGAAAAGAAATACAAAAAGCAGAACGCCACGGTGCTGGAAATCGGACAAAAAAGGAACACGGTCCATTTTTCCTGCGAGGCGTGCCGGGTGTCTTCGTTGGTTTTCGTTTCACAAGACCAAATGGGAAGCGTCGGGGTCGGAATCTTGACGGATCTTTCGGGAAGTGAGGCGAAAAACGTTTTCCAAAAGGAATCCGTTTCGACGGATCATGTCCTTTCGGTCTATTCGCATCTGGAGACGATATCGGCATCAAAATAGCGAGGAAGCGCAAGTTTAATATTTTTTTAATTTTTACAAATTTATCGTATGAACAAGATTGCACTGAAAGCGACTGTCAGGGATGTGGTCGGAAAAAAAGTGAAAAAGATCGTGAAGAGCGACGGTATGATTCCGGCTGTCCTTTATGGACATGGAGAAGAAAACAAGAACCTCTGGGTGAAATACCTGGATTTTTCGAAGGTATATGCGAAAGCCGGAGAAAACGCCATCGTGGATATTGAGATCGACGGTAAGAGCCATCCTTCTCTCGTTTATGATACCCAGCTTGAGCCGATGAGCGGGAATTTCTACCACGTGGATTTCTTGAAAGTGAACATGAAGGAGGACGTGCAGGCTGAAATTCCGTTGGAATTCGTCGGAGAATCCGCGGCTGTCAAAGCGCTCGGAGGAGTTTTGATCAAAACTTTGGAAGAAGTCGAGGTCAAATGTCTTCCATCCGAACTGCCTTCCAATTTCGTAATCGATATTTCCGCGCTGGCTACGTTCGATGACCAGATCAAAGTCGGAGACATCAAAGTCCCTGCCGGAGTCGAAATCATGGACGACATGGACACGGTGATCGCCTTGGTGGAACGCCCAAGATCGGAAGAGGAGCTCGCTTCTTTGGATGAAAAAGTCGAGGCCGACGTGACCAAAGTCGAGGGAGTGGTGAAAGAGACTCCTGCCGCCAATGGAGAGGAAGAGAAGAAGGAAAAGAAATAATTCAAGTTTCGGAGATATTCCAAGAAACGTCCTGCGCAAGCGGGGCGTTTTTTTGACCGAAAGCCCGGGCGGTGGTATAATGGGGCGCAGATGGGTATCAAGATAAAAAACAAAAGAAAACTTATTTTGGGAATGCTGACGCTTGCCATGTTCGTCGTGGCAAGTTTTTCTTTTTATAATTCCCCGGCTTTCGCCGAGGACAGTGCCGATGACGTCAAGGACAGCATCGACAGTATTGAAAAGAAATTGGAAAAAGAACAGGCGGCCAAAGCCAAGCTTGAAGCCGAATTGGCCCAGATCCAAAATTCAGTGTATTCCACTCAGGCCCAGATAGACAAAACCAGAGCTCTTATTAAAGAGTCAGAGGCGAACATTTCCAGAATGGAGGAGGACGTCAAGCAACTGGGCGAGAAGATCGATTTCCAAAAAGAAATCCTGAAGAATTTGATCCAAGAGGTTTATATGCGAAAAACGGAGCCTATTTTGTCTATGGCAATCTTCAAGGGGGATTTTTCCAAAGTCTTCGGAAGAGTGGACAGTTTACTGAGCATGGAGGAAAAAATTCTCCAGATCGCGCAGGAGGTCAGGGAAACCAAGGAGAAGGTCGAAGCGGAGCAGGAAAAGATAGCGCAAGCCAAGGAGGATCACGAGAAGCTTCTGGAAAATAAGGTCGTTCAGCAGTACGCTCTTTTGGCTGACAGAGCGGAAACGCAGGATGATATAGAAGATAAAGAGGCTGTTATAGTAAAACTCAGGGAAAAGCTTGCTGACTTGCAAAGCGACCTGGCAACTTTAACAGGCAAATCATTCGATGCTAAGGATATTCGTGAGGCAGTTGAATTTGCTAGTGATCATACCGATGTTCCAGAAGGTGTACTGTACGGATTTTTAGGAGCGGAGACGCACTTTAACGCCAACACTGGTCAGTGCACTTATGATGAAGTGGAAGATGCTGCCATGAAAAACTACTCTAAGCTTTTGAAAATAAGCAAGAATTGGCAGGCTTCAATAGATAAGCTAGAGGAAAGAAGGGATATTTTTGAAGATATCGTGGATGACTTGGGATATAGCAAAAAGAAGAAAGTCTCCTGCACTCCTAGGTGCGACCTGAAGATTTCTGGTAAAACATGGTCATGTACTAATGGGGGATATATCGGACAGGGTGGGGCTATGGGTGTCGCGCAATTTATGTCCGATGTGTGGCGATATGGTTATGAGGCAGATATTCGCAAGATAACAGGGCACAAAACTCCGGATCCATGGAGCTTGACTGATGGGGTTTTGGCTATGGCGCTAAAACTTGAAAAAGCAGGAGCTAATTCCAGTAAGGAATCAGTTATCAAGAAGGCGTCTATTAATTATCTGGGAACTTTTAATCAGAGTTATTATAATAATATTATCTACTGGTCTAAGAATTATAAGCTTATTTTTGATTAAAATATTATTTTTCGAAATAGGCTTGCATAACGTTGTTTTTTGACTTTTTTTACTTCTTGACCGATAATGGCCAGATGATAATTTGACCCTGTTAAATCCGCTTATAGCGGTGCGCTTTGCGCAATTTAACAGGATAAACCCTGTTTTATGGATAAATTTTACATCACAACTCCGATCTATTACACCAACGCCAAGCCTCATATAGGGCACGCCTACACGACCGTGGCCTGCGACGTTTTGGCGCGCTGGAACCGCCTTCAGGGAAAGGAGACTTTTTTTCTGACCGGGACGGACGAGCACGGTGCCAAAATCGAAAAGAAAGCGAAAGAGGAAGGGCGCGAGCCGCAGGAATTCGTCGATGAGATTGCGGCGGTCTTTGTCGATCTTTGGAAGAGGTTGAATATTAGCAACGACGGTTTTATCAGGACCACTTCGCCCCAGCACAAAGCCGCCGTCCGGAAAGTTTTGCAAACTCTTTATGATAACGGTTCAATATACAAGGGAACATATAAAGGGCTTTATTGCGTGGGATGCGAACAGTTCAAGAGCGAGAACGAATTGGTGGACGGGAAGTGCCCCGACCACAACGCCGTTCCAGAAGAGATGGAAGAGGAATGCTATCTGATGAAGATGAATAAATGGCAGAATACGCTCATTGAAAAAATCAAAAGCGATGAATTCAAGATCCAACCTGAAAGATACAAGAAGGAGATTTTGTCGTTTTTGGAAAGCCAGAAATTGGAGGATGTTTCCATTTCCCGCAAAAACTTGGCCTGGGGAATACCGCTCCCGTTCGACAACGAGCACACGACCTATGTTTGGATCGATGCGTTTTTGAATTATTTGACCGGGCTCGGTTGGGACGGGGACTTGAAAAACGTTCCGGCGATGTGGCCGGCGGAAGTGGAGATGCTTGGAAAGGATATCTTGCGCGTCCATGCCACTATCTGGGCGGCGACGCTTTTGAATCTGGGAATCGAGCTTCCGAAAAGCTTTTTCATCCACGGGCATATCCTTTCAGGCGGAAAGAAGATGAGCAAGACGCTTGGAAACGTGATCGGTATTGATGAGATGTTGGAAAAATTCGGTGTCGATGGCACGAGATATCTTTTGATGAGCGGGGGGACTTTTGGGGATGACCTTGATCTGACCATGGAAAGGATGACGGAGAAATACAACAATGATTTGGCTAATGGTCTGGGAAATCTTGTTTCAAGGGTAATAAAATTAGGTGAAAAAGTTGATATCGGCACCATGGATATTCTCAAGATCACAGAAAATGACAAAAGATATCCCAAGATAGATCAGTCAATATTGCTTATAGATAAGTTCGAAATAGATGGAGCGATCCAACATATATGGGACTTGGTAAGGGGAGATAACAGATTTATTGAGGATAATAAGCCCTGGGAACTGGCAAAAAGTGATGAAGAAAAATTCAACGAAGTCATGTCGAAACTGTTGTCGGATCTTTCCGTAATCGCGCACTTGCTGAAACCTTTCATGCCTGAAACTTCGGAGAAAATAAGAACCGCCCTTGAAACCAGAAAGGCGGAACCACTCTTCCAAAGAATCAAATAACAGCTTTTCAGGCTTTAGCTTCCTGGCTTCTTAGTTTTGAATTTCCTAAAAAGCTGATTCCTAAAAAGCTAAAAAGCTATGTATTTCGACACCCACGCCCATGTGAACTTCTCCGCCTATAAGGATGACGGGGAAAAAGTTTTGAAAAGAGCCCTCGACGGAGGTGTTTTCGTCGTGAACGTCGGTTCGCAATATTCGACTAGCAAAAGGGCGGTGGAATATGCGCATAAGTTCGAGGCCGGGGTCTGGGCGGCGGTCGGAATCCATCCGGTGCATCTTAAGGTGGGAAAATTCGTGCACCGCGATGAGAACGAATTAGAGGAAACTGAGTTCGCGACCAAGGGGGAGGGTTTGGATTATGAGAAGTTTCTGGAATTGGCCAAGGATGAAAAGGTCGTGGCGATCGGAGAAGTCGGATTGGATTACCATCATTTCGAAGAAGGCGACGACGTGGCCGCTTTGATCAAGAAACAAAGGGAAGTTTTGATCGAGGCCATCAGACTGGCCAACGAGGTCCGAAAGCCGGTGATGCTCCATTGTTGGGACGCCTACGACGACCTTTTGGAAATCCTTGAGAAGCATCCGGTGGTAAAGAAGGGTGTGGTGCACAGTTTCATCGGGTCACACAAGACCGCCAAGAAATTCATCGAATTGGGATATAAAATAGGACTCAACGGCATCGCGACCTATGGGGAAAGCTATGACAAGCTGATCCGAGAGGTGGATTTGAGATATATCCTTTTGGAAACGGATTGCCCGTATCTCACCCCGCGCCCGCTTGAAAAAGGCCTTCGCAACGAACCTTTATTTGTGAAAAATGTCGCCCAGAAAATCGCGGACGTGAAGGGGGTTTCCGTGGAGGAGATAGGGCGGATTACAAGCGAAAATGCCAGGAAAATTTTCGATATTGACACGTCCCGTTTTCAGGCGTAAAATGGTAGGTGGTTCCTGAAACACCATCTATGAGCGAGAAAAACAAAAGTATTAAACAGTTGGTATTTGGCATGGCCGCCTATACGAGCGCTTCCATCATGGGACCGCTTATTATTTTTGGCGGGTTCGGATACTTTCTAGACAAGCTTTTGGGGAAGTACCCGCTCTGGACTTTGGTTTTTTTGGCAGTCGCATTCGTTTTGACGAACATCTTGCTTTTCCGAAAAATCAAAAAACTCAGTGCTGTCATGGAAAAATACGGAGAAGAAATGAAGAAAAAGAAGCAGGAGGAGGAGAAAAGCGCAGAAGAAAAGAGAGATAAAAATGATAACAATTCCTAGGATCTAGGATTCGAAAAAAATGGAACTCAACATCTCATTGGCACCGGACATACTTTTCTATATCGGAAGCCTTCCGGTCACCAACACCTTAATCGGATCTTTCGTCATAAGCGCGGTCATCATTGCGGCTATGCTTTTGGTCAAGAAAAGATTGAAAAAGGACACTCCTGGAAAATTCCAGAATTTGGTGGAATTTCTGATGAGCGGGGCATATGATTTCGTAGTTTCGATAATCGGAAGTGAAAAGAAAGCCAAGAAGATCTTTCCGTTGGCTTTCACGCTGTTCATCTTCATTTTGGTTGCGAACTTGGCGACTTTCATTCCCGGCCAAGCGGCGGTGACGTTCAACCGGGGCGGGGAAAGCGTCGCGATCTTCCGGGCGGTCATGGCTGATTATGGGATGGTGTTTGTGATGACGATGATCACCGTTATTTTGGTACAGATCGTCGCGATAGCCGTGCACGGACCGTTCGGGTATATGGGGAAATTCTTCAACTTCAAGAGTCCACTCAGTTTTTTTCTGGGGCTTATGGATATCGTCGGGGAATTGGCCAAGATAGTCTCGTTGTCATTTCGTCTGTTCGGAAACATATTCGCAGGAGAGGTTTTGGGCGCGGTGATGCTTTTTTTGGCTCCGTTTTTGGTACCGCTTCCGTTCATGTTCTTGGGACTGCTCAGCGCGGTCGTCCAGGCATTCGTGTTCGCAGTGCTCACCGTGGTGTTCGTGAAGCTGGCATCGGAAATAGAAGAAGAGGAGTTAGTGGAAGAGGCCAGTATGTAAATTTGGTTAAATAATTAAGTAATTAATAATAAAAAACATATGGAATTAGAAGCAGCAAAAATGCTCGGAGCCGGTATCGCCATCGGTTTGGGAGCTATCGGACCCGGAATCGGAGAAGGTATCGCAGCCTCAAAGGCGCTTGAAGCTATCGGAAGAAACCCTGAAGCTAGCGGAAAGATCGTGCCGCTCATGTTCGTCTCGATGGCTATCGCGGAATCGACAGCTATCTATGCTCTCGTTATCTCCCTGATCATACTTTTCGGTTAGAAGACGCAGACTTCGGTTTTAATGTCTTGGGACTTACGCATTTGCTCTTGCTCGAACGAGCCTCTATGCGCTATGCGCAAATACTCATTCTTGCGGCGATCAAACGCGCAAGTCCCGTATCTAAAACCGAAGAATAGTGGATTTTAATTAAAATTAAGTTTTTATCGATATGGAACTTTTTGAGGCTCTTGGTCTGAACGTGAAGATACTTTTGGCGCAGCTGGTTAACTTTGCTGTGTTGCTTTTTGTGATTTATAAGTTCGGATACGGTCCGATCATGAAGGTCCTTAATGACAGGCAAAACAAAATCGAAAAGGGCATCAAGGATGCGAACGAAGCCAAGGAAAAATTAGTCGAAATAGGGAACAAAGAAAAAGAGGTGTTGGCCGAGGCCAGAAGGGAAGCGCAAGAGATAATAAAGAAGGCGCAAGCGATCGCTGAGGAAAGCAAGGCGGAAGTGGTGGAAATAACCAAGCAAGAGGCCGCTAAGATCATGGCGGACACGAAGAAGAAAATCGAACAGGAAAGGGCCCAGATAATGAGCGAGGTGAAGGGCGAGATCTCGGAGCTTATCATAACCGCGACAGAAAAGATCATCGGCAAGAAAATGGACGCCCAGGAGGACAAGCGCTTGGTGGAGGAAATAGTCGGAGGAATAAAATAATTTAAAAATATGAAAGTTTCAACAACTGATTACGCGAAAACCTTATATGAGATGACGAAAGGGAAGTCCCAGGGAGAGATCGACGGGATCGTTTCCGATTTCGCGAAATTTTTGTTGAAAAAAAGGCAGGCGGGAAAAATCGGAAAAATCTCCGAGAAGTTTTCCCAGATCTGGAACGCGAAAAACAAGACGGTAGACTGCGAAATTTCGAGCGTGCAGAAGTTGGACGACCAGGTCGTGGAAAAAATCAGGAAATATGTCGCCGAGAAGTACCACGCTGAGAAGGTGAATGTGGAAAACAGGATAGACGGGAAATTGAAAGGTGGAATCGTGATCAGAGTCGGAAACGAGATGATAGACGCGAGTGTTTCGGGAATGATTTTCAGGTTAAAAAAGTCATTAACTAATTAAAAATTAACGGACTAACGAATTCACGAATTAAAAAATGCGCCAATTCGTTAATGTGTTAATGGGCTAATAAAAACTTATATGAACAAAGGTTATATCATCGAACAGCTGAAGACGCAGATTGAGAATTTCAAGACCGAGGCCAAGACTGAGAAAGTCGGCAAGGTTTTGGAAGTGGGGGACGGAGTAGCCAAAGTTTCCGGACTTTCCGACGTGATGGCATCCGAAATCGTGGAATTTGAAAGCGGCGTCATCGGCGTGGCTCTCAATCTTGAAGCTGACGAAGTCGGAGTCATGATCATGGGCGACTACACCAAGGTCAAAGAAGGGGAAAGCGTGAAGTCCACTGGAAAAATCCTTTCCATTCCTGTTTCTGAAAAAATGATCGGACGTGTGATCGATCCGCTTGGAAAAGTCATCGACGGCAGAGAGGAGATCAAGACCGACACCTATTATCCCGTTGAAAAAATCGCCCCTGGAGTCATCACCAGGAAATCCGTGCACCAGCCAGTGCAGACCGGTATCAAGGCCATCGACGCGATGATCCCGATCGGACGAGGACAGCGCGAGCTCATTATCGGTGACCGACAGACCGGAAAGACAGCCATCGCTATCGATACGATCATCAATCAGAAAGGACAGAACATGAAATGTATCTATGTCGCGATCGGACAGAAGGAAAGCAAGATCGCCAGGATCGTGGCCGAATTGGAAAAGGCCGGAGCGATGGAGTATACGACCGTGGTCGTGGCCGGAGCGTCCGATCCTGCGGCTTTGTCATTCATAGCTCCGTATTCCGGATGCGCTTTGGGGGAATTTTTCATGGACAAAGGCGAGGACGTTTTGGTCATTTATGACGATCTTTCCAGGCACGCTTGGGCGTACCGCCAGGTTTCCTTGATTCTTCGCAGACCGCCGGGACGCGAAGCCTATCCGGGAGACGTTTTCTATCTGCACTCACGTCTTTTGGAAAGAAGTGCTAAGCTCAACGAAGATTTCGGGGGAGGATCGCTCACGGCGCTTCCCATCATTGAAACGCAGGCTGGAGACGTTTCCGCTTACATTCCGACGAACGTTATTTCGATTACGGATGGACAGATTTATTTGGAATCGGACCTTTTCTACAAAGGAGTCCGCCCTGCTGTGAACGTGGGTCTTTCGGTTTCCCGCGTGGGAGGATCGGCCCAGATCAAAGCCATGAAAAAAGTTTCCGGAAAGCTCAGATTGGACCTCGCGCAGTTCCGCGAGTTGGAAGCTTTCGCGCAGTTCGGATCCGATCTTGATGAGAAGACCAGGGCCCAGATCGAAAGAGGAAGAAGGACTGTGGAGATTCTCAAGCAAGGCCAGTATGAGCCCATGAGCGTCGAGCACCAGGTGGCGATCATCTATGCGCTGACCAACGGTCATCTCGACGGAGTGGAGGTTGAGAAAATCAAAGAATGGGAGAACGATTTCCACAAGTACCTGAAATCCCAGGCGAAATACGCGATCGAAATCATCACCGAAAAGAAAGAACTTTCCGACGAGGTGATCGAGGCTTTGGAAAAAGCGATCAAGGAGTTCAAGGAAATATATCAAGCGTAAACTCGGAATTTTTAATTTTAAATTTTTAATTTTAAATCAATTTTTAATGACTAAATGAATTAATTTTTAAAATTCGTTCATTTTGATTTCATTTTAAATTTCAAATTTATCATTTAAAATTTTCATAGACATGGCTTCAGGAAAGGATATAAAAAGAAGAATAAAGTCGATCGACGGCACGAAAAAAATCACCCGTGCGATGGAGATGGTTTCGGCCGCCAAAATGAGGCGGGCGGTTTCCTCGGTGTTGGGTCTTCGCCCATATGCGCACTTGGCTTGGAGCGTGTTGACGAATTTGGCAAGGGCTTTCGAAAATTATAAGCACGGATTTTTGGAAATACGGGAAGTGAGAAATATCCTGGTCGTCGTAGTGGCTTCGGATCGCGGACTTTGCGGATCTTTCAATACGCAGATTTACAAGAAACTGAAAGAGCAAATCGCACATCCTGAAAGCCTCAAGGTCAACAGGGTTGGAAAAAAACGCATTGATTCGAAGATTGCTGATCAGGATCTGAAATTTGATTTCATAACAGTCGGAAAAAAAGGTGAGGGAATCGTGAAAAGGCTGGATAGGCAAATCGTCGCCACTTTTCCGGATGGAGCGAGTTTTGTGGGCATTGAGAATATCAGACCGATTTCAAAAATCGTCACGGACGATTATCTGGCGAAGAAATATGACAAGGTGGTGATCGTGTATACGGATTATATTTCCGCCATGGTCCAGCAGACCAGGATCAGGCAGGTGCTTCCGATTTCCAAGATAGATATCGAGAAACAAATCGCCGAGATCGACGTTTTGGCCAAGGAATATGGATTGGACGAGCCGAAAAAGGAGTACAAGGTGGAACCTTCACCGGAAGAAGTTTTGAGCCTGATTTTCCCAAGGATAATCGACATGCAGATTTTCCATGCGATTTTGGAGTCTGCCGCTTCCGAGCATAGCGCCAGGATGTTGGCGATGCGCAACGCGACCGACGCGGCCGGGGAAATGGGCGACGATTTGAAGTTGGCGTACAACCAACTCCGCCAAGCGAAGATCACGCAGGAAATCGCGGAGATCAGCGCCGGGTCAGCCGCGCTTGGGTAGGAAGTTTATAAAGTCATAGAGTTTGTAAAGTTAAAATGTGTCATTCTGAACTTGATTCAGAATCTCGGAAACGGGATTTTGATGGAGTCTGGAATGGTAAGTTTATTTAAAACGTTCCAATCTTCTTTTGATGATTAACTTTTCTTGGCGCCAAGAAAAGTTACAAAAGAAGCGCCGCACGAGCTTGTTGCTGGGGCAAAGACTTCGCTCTTCGCTAAAATTTACACTCCGCTGCTCTACGTTTCAAAATTTTTTAACGCTTATCGCTCGTCTTTTACCTACGCACTGCGCTATGTGCGGATAGGAATACAAAATGCAAATTCAAAAATGCGATTCAGGATTCAAGTCGATTGAATTTTGAACAGTACTTTTGAAAAAGAAAAAACCGCCCCTTGCAAATCAAGATTCTGATTTGTAGGTAGCGGCTAAGGGAGCAGAAAGGTATTTCCTACTTTGGTGATATCAGCGTGAGAATTTTTCCCGTAAACTCTATCGCACCACACAATCCGATTAATCCGAGAATGGCACGTGCGACATCGAGAAAGGGAATAACTGGAAGATCCAGTATCAGGCCGAAATAAAACAGGCAGAGGCAAAGTATGATGCCCAGGATGTAAACGAGGAGTAGACCTGCTTTACTTGAAGGCAATTGAATATTCATGGATTTCCTCCTTTGCGTCCGCCCGCCGGCATTATTTTTTTCTTGATTTCCTTGATTGCCAGATTGATGCCTATCCCAATAAATATGGGGGATAAGAAAACAGCGATAGATCCCGCTAGGTCTTCTTTTGAGGATAATGTGAGTGGAGATGAGACTATGAGGATTAAACACTCCAAGAAGATGACTCCTAGGCCAATGAAAAATCCGGGCATAAAACCTCCTGCGTTTATGGGTTGATGGGAAAGGACCGATACTCACGGCTAACTATCAATTATACACCCAAATTGACGATTTGTCAAGCACGTAAAGTCGCTTTGTGACCACGTTTCACGGTATTGAATTCCGACTAGCGTATTTTGCCCTAAATAAGGCGGAAAACGGCAATGGGAATTTAATAGATAAAAAATTTAAAATTATATCATTAACGGACTAGCGAATTAACGGATTCTTTAAGTCCCATGCGTTAATTCTTTAATGCGTTAATCGATAATAAAAAATATATGAGTAATGTAGGAAAAGTATTGCAGGTAATCGGGCCGGTCGTTGATGTGGAATTCGCGGAAAATCTGCCGGAAATCTATAACGCGCTGGAAATCAAAACCGCCGACGGAGGGAAATTGGTTTTGGAAGCGCACCAGCACCAGGGAGGCGGAAAGGTCCGCGCCGTGGCTATGGGGGCGACTGACGGCCTCAAGAGGGGGATGGAAGTCGTGGACACCGGAGCGCCTATCGCCGTTCCTGTCGGAAAGGAGACCCTAGGAAGGATGTTCAATCTT
>Ga0076200_111_pt2 | contig 43983 bp, 39 predicted proteins | sample RifGroE1_FD_67806 | JGI IMG/M metagenome (GOLD analysis project Ga0076200, IMG submission 67806) | Parcubacteria (Moranbacteria) bacterium GW2011_GWE1_49_15
AGGGCGGAGGAATTTCCTACGCCGTCCTGCAAAACCGCGATTTCGGCAACCTGATCGGAAACTTCGGGAGGGTGAGCAGTGCCGAGCTTGCGATCGCTTCGGCAAACCGCGCCACGAACAAGTCGACCAAATCGGCATCCGCCGAACGGAGGATAGGTAGCCGGGACATTGTCCTGGCCTGAACCTTCACCGATCCCACCCAAGCCTGAACGAAGAAGACCCCTGGAGAAAACTCTCTCCCGGGGTCTTTTAAATTTTCCGAAATAAATCTTATCCGAACAATTCTTCCAAAATCATTTCTTTCCCCTTCCCCGTCTTGGCCGAATAAAAAAATATCTTATGGTTGGAAAATTTCCCTTCCAAAATCTTGGCCATCTTCGCCATCTCCTTTTGATTGAGTTTATCGGCCTTGTTGGCGACCACGATGAAATCATGCCCGCTTGAAACGAGCAGGTCCGCCATCTGAAGATCGAACTCCTTGGGTCCTGCCTGCGCGTCCAAGATCAGCACCGCTTTTTTCAGGTTGGCTTCGGACCTTTCCAAGTACCACATGATCATCTTGCGCATCTTCTCCGCGTGGCTGGCCGAGAGCTTGGCATAACCGTATCCCGGAAGATCGACGAAATAAACTTTCTCGTCTATCAGGAAAAAGTTGATTTCTTTGGTTCGGCCCGGAGTGGAACTGGATTTGACCAGATTCCTCATCCCGACCAAAGAATTGATCATGGAGGATTTACCCACATTGGACCTGCCCACGAAAGCGATTTGGGGTATTTTTTCCAAAAGGATCGGGTCCGTGCCCACGATGCCTTTGATAAATTGTGCCGATTTTATTGGTTCCATATGGGAAGCATACGTAAAAAACGAAATTAGGGCAAGTTTATTCACCTTATTTGCAAGAAATTGCAACCACAATACCCTTCGAAAACCACCCATGAAAATCCTGGACAAATATCAAATTATATGCTATAATCTTAAGAATACGAAAATAGCCCTTTGACAATAAACCATAGGAAAGGAGTCCGGACTTGGACAAGAAATTCAGAAAAGGCGATTGGAAAAAACTGGAAAAAATCAAAGGTGAAATCGGCATAATCTTCCAGCCGGCAAAAGGCTCATGCCCTAAGCATTTCCTGCTTTATGTCATGACGCTCCTAGGACCGGTGGCGCTAGTGGAGGCGCACCTGTTCGGAGAAAAACCCCTACCCCTCTGGAGTGAACTCCTGCAAAGGGAAATCCACCGCTTCGATGACTCCGTGAATGTGACCATCTTCGGTTATCTGGAAGAACAACAACCTATTGAGAAAAAGGGCAACCTATATCAATTCCCTAGCAAAAAAGGAGGAGAGCGAAAATGAGAATAGGTGCGGTCAAAACAATCGCTGAAATTCCGGACAACGCCGTTTTCCGGGTTCCTCCCAAACACATGGGAGGACTCGCCTGGTACGAGGAGCTCTGGATGAAGGATGCGTCCAGACCGAACGGGGTCAAAAACGTGACCCTCGTAGACGGAAAATTCGTCGAACGGGAGGTAGTCTGTTCGCGGACTTGCGAGCCCGTGACCTCCATGCAATACAACCTGCCAGTCGTGCTGGTGGCGCTTCGGAACTGAACCTTTCCGCTTCAGAAAAATAGAGCCCCAAGCTGAACAGCTTGGGGCTTTTTCTTTTTTCCGGAATTCAACACCCCGACCGGTTGTATCAAAAACATAAGGATCGCCGCAGAAAAGGAGGTGTTGGCGGATGTCGAAATACACCGCGATCAGAGCTCTTCTGAAAATGTCCCGGGTGATGGAAAGACCGACCATGCCGACGATCGGGATTGTCGCAGTTGACGGAAGGATTTTCTCCATAGTCGAACCCATTCCGGGAACCGTGCGCTGGAGACAAAACGGACATGGACTGGAAGGCATAGCCTTCGAAGCCTATGCCGACGGAAACGGGCTCTATGTCTTCTCCATAGGCGAACCTCCCGATTATGACGAGGGTTTCCATTCCATAGCCGTTCCGATCCAAGTCCAGTCCCTTTTAGTTCATTGAGTGGGCGCTACGAAAAAATATGCCGCTCAGACAGGCTCCGCCTGTCTTTTTTTATCTCAGCCGGCTCCCCCTACCGTATTTATGGCGACGCCTTCGGAAAACGCCCTGAGATTCTCAGCCGTAGTGTTAAGGATCCTTTCCAAGGCTTCCTGCGAATAGAAGGCGATGTGCGGAGTGAAGACCACGTTATCTCTCTTGAGGATCTGCTCGTTGCGCACCAGTTCGCGCAGCTTGTCGTTGTCCTCCTTGTAATAGAGCATTTGCTTCTCGTCCAAAAGGAGCTCCTCCCCCTCCAAAACGTCCAGTGCGGCTCCTCCGATATACCCCTCGTCCAAGGCGTCGAAAAGCGCGTCCGTGTCCACCACTCCCCCGCGCGCCGTATTGATCAGCAGCGCGCCTTTTTTCATCTTCATGATATTTTCCTTGTTGATCAGGTGGTGCGTGTTCTTGTTGTACGGAACGTGGAGTGAGACTATATCGGAAGTGGCCAGTACCTCATCCAAGGGGGCGTATTCGAAATGCAAAACTTCGGAAAGGAAGTTGTCGGTCTGGACGTCGAAAGCTTTGACATGCATGCCGAAACCTTTCGCCATGCGTATCACATGGAGTCCGATTTTTCCCGTCCCGATGACTCCGAGCGTCTTGTCCTTGAGGTCGAATCCCTTGAGACCTTCGATGGAAAAATCCCCTCCGCTCGTGCGAAGGTATGATTTATGGACGTTTCTTGAAAGCGCCAAAATCAGGGCGAAGGTGTGCTCCGCCACCGTATTCTCCCCGTAATGCGGGACATTGGCCACCCCGATTCCCTTCTCCTTGCAATGCTCGACATCGATATGGTCGAAACCGGTGGACTGCGTCGCGATGAATTTCAGTTTAGGCAATCGCTCGATTGTTTCCTTTTTGACTTTGGAATAAATGAAAACTGAAATCGCCTCGGCGTCCTTGGCCTTTTCGACGTTTTCTTCGGAAAGGGGCTCTTCGAAAAAAATGATTTCGTGATCCGGCAATCCGTCCCTGAGGAATTCCTGTTTCCACTTCTGCACTTCGAATATAGCTATCTTCATTTTTTTGTCGTTAATATCTTAAGACTCACGCGTTTGCTCTTGCTCGAACGAGCCTCTGTGCGTATTGACGCAAATACTCATTCTTACTGCGATCAAAAGCGTAAGTCTTAATAATTATACCAGTTTTCCCCGCAACAAAAAACCCCCGCCTAGGCGGGGGTTTTCATATTTCAAAAGAGTGTCCTACTTAGTATCTGCTTCCACCGTTGAAATCCCTTTTAGGTCTCTCTTCGAGCGGCCTAGCTTCGTTTACCGTAAGGGTCCTTCCTTCGAACTCTTTTCCATGGAACATGTCGATAGCCTTCTGAGCTTCCTCATCAGAGCTCATTTCCACGAATCCGAATCCTTTGGATCTTCCGCTCATTTTGTCAGTGATAATGTTCGCTGACTCGACTGTTCCGGCCTGGGAGAAATGCTCCTTAAGCGCGTCTTCAGTCGTGGCGTATGGAAGTCCTCCGACGTATAGTTTCTTTGCCATTTTTTTCGTCTTATTGTTCTAATTAACTTTGTAAGGCGACCTCTCTACTTCGCCGCTCTTTCTCCTCACAAAACGAAGGGAAAACTAACGAAACACTTACAAGCAACTCCAGGATAGCATATTTGGGCTCCATAGTCAATCCCGCAGTATATTTAAGCGGTTTGTGCCGCGATTCCCTGTCCCATCTCCCCGATCTCGCTCTTGTAACGGTCCGCCACGGTTTTCAGATGATTCTCCGTGCTGTAGCGGAGCGCCAAAAGCAAAATCTCCAATTCCACGCTGTCCCCCTTGAAAACGTCGAAAAACCTCTTCTCGATCATTGTCTGCTCCATCTTCACGGCGTTCCGCAGGGCGTCGACGAGCGATATCTCCTTTTCAGCTTCGAATATCTGGAGCTGGACATTCTTATAAAAATCCTCCAACAAATCCTTATTGAACCTGTGCTCTCCGAATTGCACCGTCCCGTCTTCTATCTTCTTCCTCAAGGTCCTTACCCAAGCTCCGTGCCCTAATTCGTCCTCGGTAAGCTCATCCCAAAATTTCTTCATGAAGGTGAATTTCTCCCCGTAAAGGGCGTAGAGTTCGCTCAATTTGTCTTCGTTTTTGGCAAGCTGGTCGGCGATATAAAACTGGTATTCCCTCTCGTCCATGGCATTTTTCATAATGATTATTACGCCTATATTATACCCCTTATGGGATCAAAATGAAACAGGGACAGCGCTGGGGGCTTAAAACCCTCTGAAGGAATTCTCGCCTGCCGCATAACCGGTACTCCAACAAGCCAAAAGATTGTATCCCCCGGTAGGCCCATCGACGTCCAGAACCTCCCCGGCAAAGAAAAGGTTGTCGATTTTTTTCGAGCGCATCGTTTTGGAATCCACCTCCTTGGTCGAGATTCCTCCGCTCGTCACCATGGCCCGATCGAATCCGAACAATTCCTTGACCGGAACTTCCAATCCCTTGATCAGAAAAACTATTTTCCTTCTTTCTTCCCTGCTGACTTTGGCGGCATGCTTTTCCGTGTCTATTTTTGAAAGCTTGAGCACCGCATCGCGGACTTTCTCGGAAAAAAGATCCCCTAGGCAGTTCGCCAGTTTCTTGCCCGCGTTCCTTTCCAGATCGGCCCTGACGACCTCGTCCAATTTTTCAGCATCCATGTGCGGCTTGAGGTCCACTTTCAAAACCACGTCCCCGCTTTTCAAAAGATCCCTAATTTTCCCGCTGATGTTGAGCACCATCGGACCGCTCAACCCGAAATGAGCGACCAGCATTTCCCCCTGGCTTTCGAAAATTTTCTTGCCGTCCTGGTAGGCTCCAACTTTGGCGTCAGAGAGGCTCACCCCTTGAAGGTCGGCCAGCCATTCGGCTTCCGATTTCACCGGTACGAGCGACGGCTCGGGATCCGCAACGGTATGCCCTATTTTTTCAGCCCACCCATAGCCCTGCCCCGTGGAGCCGGAATGCGGATAGGATTTCCCTCCGGTGGCGATGATGTAGTTTTGAGCCACGACTTCCCTTCCGTCTTTCAAGACAAGTTTTTCAATGACGCTTCCCGAAAATCCGATTTCGGCAACCTCGCTTTCCATGAAAAAATTGACCCCGTTTTCCAAAAGCCTTTTCCTCAGCGTCCCGACCACGTCGGAAGCCTTTTCCGATTTGGGAAACACGCGTCCGTTTTTTTCCACCTTAAGACCCACTCCCAACCTTTCGAAATATCTGGAAAATTCTTCCGGCCCGAACTTGCGCAGAGCAGGAAGAAGGAATCTTCCGTTCTTATAAGATTGCGCCAACTTTTTCAGATCGCTCTCGGCCTGGGAAATATTGCATCTTCCTCCCCCGGTCATCAGCAGTTTCGTGCCGAAAAAGTCTTTCTTCTCGACCAGGACCACCCGCGCCCCTTTTTCGGCCGCGCGCAAAGCCGCCATCATCCCCGCTGGCCCGCCGCCGACCACGGCAACGTCGAATTCGAATTTATTTTTTTCCATGATATCCGATAACCTTAATTTCTTATATGTCTAAAAATACTACACCAAACGGGCCGCGCTGTCCAAAGAAAAGATAAAATCCGTTCTCCGCCAACCGGCGGAACGGATTTTATCTTCACCCTTTTTTTCTCCAGCCGAACCCCCTTGCGGCGCAGTACCCATGCCTCAGGATACCAATATCTTCGCAAGAACTAAGACAAAAGTGATAACCATGATTCTCGCTTTCATAATTACTTTTGTTTTAATTTTTACATGCACTATTAAATACCACGCAAAAAAATCTTTATTTCAATTTTTTAGCCCAACCCCTTTACATCCGGATAAAAGTATGGCAAGATAATAGGAATGGAAAATTTTAAATTATAAATTTGAAATTTTAAGTGAATTTTAAATGTTTCAATTTCTATTGATTAAAAATTCAGATTTGATTTAAAATTTAAAATTAAAAATTGTAAATTTAGCTAATATGCTCATAGATGATGTAAAACTTAAGATAACGGCAGGAAAAGGGGGCACCGGAGCCGTCAATTTCAACAAGAATATGATGATGCTCGGACCGACCGGCGGAAGCGGAGGAGACGGCGGAAGCGTCTTTGTCGAGGGGATTTCCGATCTGGGCGCCCTGGGACAATTCCGCTTCAAAAAAGAAATCCGCGCCGATGACGGAAAGGACGGGCGCGGGCAATTCCGCGACGGATCCGACGGACCGGAGCTCGTGCTACAAGTCCCCGTAGGCACGGTCCTCCATAATCTCACCAAAAACGAAACCCATGAAATAACGTCTGTGGGACAAAAGGTGCTTTTGGCCAAAGGAGGAAACGGCGGCAAGGGCAATTTCCTTTTCAGATCCGCACGTAACACCTCCCCCGAACAATTCCAAGAGGGTCTTCCCGGCGAAAGCTTCGATTTCCGCTTGGAGCTAAAAATGATCGCGGACGTCGGTTTCGTGGGTCTTCCCAACGTGGGAAAATCCAGCTTGCTTAACGAACTGACCAACGCCAGCGCCAAAGTCGCCAACTACCGCTTCACTACCTTGGAGCCCAATCTGGGAGTGCACTACGGCCTGATTTTGGCCGACATCCCGGGCCTCATCGAAGGAGCCTCGGAAGGCAAAGGATTGGGACACAAATTCCTCAAACACATCGAGAGGACCAAAGTGCTTTTCCATTTCCTTGCGGCCGATTCGGAAAACCCATTGGAGGATTATGAAACCATCCGGGCCGAGCTAGGCGCGCACAACAGCGAGCTCCTGGGAAAACCTGAACATATCCTGATAAGCAGGGCCGACACGGTTTCCCCGGAAGAGCTCAAGAAAAAAATAAAATCCCTAAAAAAACTCAAAAAGGAAATAACCCCCATCTCCATCCTGGACGACGAGAGTCTGAAGCAAGTGAAGAAGATTTTGAATAAGATCGCGGACGAAAAAACGGCGTAAGCCGTTTTTTTAAATTTACATTTTTCAATTTTCAATTCACAATAAATTTTCAACTTCCAATTTTAAAAGCGATCTTTTTATTTATTGAACCTTATTTAAGGAATTTATTATTTTTTGAAAAATAAAAATAAACTCCTGGCATTCCTGGATGAGATTGCCTATCTCGCTCTCTTTAATTAAACTCGATTTCTTCAACAACCGTAACCAGTATTTGGTTTCTTGGGATTCTTTTTTGCAGATAAATATTTTGTTTTTAAAATCCTTTCTAGAGCAAGCATTGTTGGCTTCGCAATAATTAGCCCCGACACTGGTTCCTGAGCGCATCAATTGGTTTATTATGGGCCTTGTTATGATATTTTTTTCAATACTCCTACAAAGATCTATTATGTTTTCACTAAAAACGGATGTTCTTTCTTCCAAATCATAATTTTTTGTTTTATCATTCATATTTTGAAAATTTATTGTGAATTGATAAATGTAAATTAATCAATATAAAAAAACAGGCTCATAAAGAGCCTGTTTTTTTATTCTACCTCTGCGCCCAACCAAAGATGTCTTGGAAGTTGTTGACGATGATCTGGATGATGTTCTCTTTCCTCTTCGGGGTCAGCAGGGCGAAGTCGTTGGATTTGGCTTCGTTACCGGCCACGTCGATGGATTTGACGTTGAAGTAATAGACCGTTCCAGGCTTGAAGGTGGTGATGACCGCGATGTGGGAGGTGGTCATGACGTCTGAGACTTTGATCTCGTTTTCCTTCCCGGCCTTGCCTTCCTTGTAGATGATGGAGGTGTCGGAGTTTTCGTCCGTCTTCCAAGAAATGATGGCCTGGACTTTGTCGGACTGGGTCAGGGCCGAGTCGGTTCTGACCTGCTCGATCTTCGGGGAGTTTTCGTCGGTCGCGGTCTTGAATTTCTGGAAGGTTTCCTCGGTCTCGTTTCCGTCTTCGTCGCGGACTTTGAGCTTGAGGCCGAATTCCGTTCCGGAGGCGAGGTTCTTGAGGACCAGTTCGTGCCGGGTGGCGAAGTCCGTCTTTCCTTGGACTCCGGAATTGTCTTCGTCGTCGGAATCCGTGTATTCCACGAGCGTGTCGGTCGGAACGTTGGTCTGGAAGGTTATCTTGGCCCCGTGTTCGGTGATCTCGTCCACTTTGAAGTCGGAGATCTTCGGAGGGGATTTCGGCTCGAAGGTGTTGTCGTTGGAAGCGAAGAGGTTTCCGTTCTCATCCTCTCCCAGTACGCGGAAGTGGTATGTTTCGCCGGATTCGAGGTCGGAGATGGTTATCTCGTGGTCCTTGGTCCTAGTGTTGGACTCTTTCTTGTCGCCATAGGAAGTCGTGAGCCCGTATTCGACCACCGAAGTCGTCGCGGTTCCGGTTTCCCAGGTGACGGTCGCTTGGTTCAATGCTTTGGAAAGGACCTTCACCGAAGAGAGCGAGGACGGTTCCTTGGTGGTGAACGAGGATTGAACGGATTGGGAAATGTTTCCGGCGGCGTCCGAGGAGATGGCCGTGAAGACGTATTTGGAAGCCGGGATGAGGTCACTGATAGTCACCGAATGAGCCGTCGTATAATTCTCGCTGCTGGTCAGCACGGTCGAATCCCCGGCGATCTTGTTGAAGTCGCTTCCGTCCAGGCTGTACATCACGAGACTGTTGGCTTTCTCATTGGCCGTGTTCCAAGTGATGACCGCGCTTTCCCCCTTGAGTTCGGAAATGGAAACCGCGGATATCTCCGGCGCCGTAGTGTCACTGGAAGCGTCGATATCCCCCTGGCTCAAGGTTTTGTCGGAAGTCTGGAAGTCCTGGTCGTTGAGATAGGCAAAGGTGTTGCCGGCATCGAAACAGGTGATGTCGTAACTATAGAGGGTATCGGAGAACAGCAATCCGGTGATGGTTATCGTGTGGCTCTTTTTGAATTCGCTTTCTTCCAGCGTCACCCCTTCGTTCGAAGCGTCGTCTGGCCTCTTGTATTCGATGAAACATTTGGCCGACTGGTCGGTGCGGAACTCGATCACAGCCTTGTCGTTGGTGGTCACGTCGTCACTGATGAGCGTCACGCTCGAGAGCGCTCCGGTAGTGGTCAGCGTCAGGGAGCTGTCGTCGATATATGAGACCGTTTCCGTGGACAAAATGGAATCCGTCGCGGTTATCTTGAGATAATACTGCGTGGCTGAGTTTGGAAGGTCCGTAATCTTGACTATGTGGCTGATGCCGTATTCCGATGCGCTGTCGGTGTAGTCCCCGATCTTATTTTTGCTGTTATCCGGATCGTGCACCAACTCGGCGTTGTCGAAGACCTCGACGTTCACGACGGTCGGCAAAGGATTGCTGTCATGGTCAGGGTTGGCGTCCGTGGTCTTGAAAGAAACCGTGGCCCCGCTGTTGGTCTCGGCCCCGATGGAGACGTCGTCGATGCTGACGACTGTATCGGAAAGCACCGTCCCTTCGCTCGGCACCTGGCAGGTGGTGTCGGAATATTTGGAATAGTTACCCTCGTCATCCTTGAATCTCAAGCGGTAGCAATATTTATTGGTTTCGGAAAGGTCCTGGTGCAGGTGATAATTCACCGCGGAATCGGTTATGTTCGCCCGATCGTCGGTCGGCGAGCAATCCGCGTTCTCTTTGGCGGTCGAGCAATTCTTAAGGTCATACTCGGCGAAGTCCCCGCTTCCGTCCTGGACCGGCTGCGGCCAAAGGATGAAGATCCCCTTGAACGGAGGCTCGATGTCGAGATTGGTTATGTCGCTGTAAGAGATATCCTGAGGAGTTTCCGGAGCAACCGCCGTAGCTGTTGCCGATTCGTTTCCGGCCGCGTCCTTGAAGCGGACGCAGACTTTCTTGTAAGCCGAATAGTCGTCCGTGAAATTCACATCCTGTCCGCTCCCCCCTCCGCTATAGGTCTGGGCGAAAGTTCCGGGAAGATCGCAAGCCGCGAGCTCATCGCTGGAGGATCCAGTTTCATATGCGATTCCAGCGGAACTGTTAGTGTCCGTCGCGGTTATCTTGAGCTGTCCGTTGTCACTACCTTTCGATCTGTCGAAGACTATGGAGCTGGTAGGAGAGGTAGTGTCGACAATGATCGTCTTGCCCGTTCCGATGCTGGAAACCAGCGACTGCGTGCTTGTTCCAGACTGCTCGACCATAGGAGACGCGGTATCGAAGACAGACTGCGAGACTATCGGGGTGTCGTCGTCGAGATCGAGATCGGATGAATCTTCCCCCGTCCCCGTAGCTCCGACCACATAAGGATTGGAGCCGGTGGTCAAGATGTTCCCGTTTTCGACGGTGTCCAAAGTGATCTCAGCCCCGTTATTGAGGGTTATGATCAGGTTTCCACTGGTTATGTCCTCATCATAGACGGCTGTGAATTTCATCTGGGTTCCGGGACCGTACAATCCGTTGTCCGTGTCGACGGAAATGGATTCAAGGACAGGTTCAGCGCTGTCGTAATTAAATTCGTCGCTGGCCGTTCCGGACGGATTACCAGCAGCATCTTCGATCTTGGCTGTTATTTTTTCCAATTCGGGATCGTTCGTGGAGTCTCCTCCGCAGACAGGATTGGTTATCAGGAATTCCTCAAGTTCCACCGTGGCGTTGACCACCTGTTTGTAATCCACGGGTCCGCACCAGGAAGCCCCGTCATCCATCGAGAAATAGATTTTCGCTCCAGCAAGACCTCCGAACGGATCCTCATCCGAAGCTACCAAAGTGATTTCCGGATTCTGCCTGCTGGCCTCGGCTATCTCGCTTCCGCCTTCCGTCACTTTGACCGAAGTCAGCGTCGGCGCCTTGGTGTCAATGGAAAATCCTGAAAGGTTCGTCACCGGGTCTTCGGCCACCGCCGCATATGAACCGTCTATGATATTACCGGTCACGTCGAGCAGTGTCCCTTTTCCGTCGAGGACGTTTTGGGCGCTTACCGATTCCACTTTCAAATCCGCGACATCCTCATCTTGGACGACCGTGTATGTTCCGGTAAGCTCCCTTGAGGCGGATGGATTGGTCAACGTGATGTCGTGGGCAGCGCTTCCGGTATTAAGCCTGACAGTCACGCTTCCTCCGGCCTGGATAGTCTTGTTGTAATTGGCGACCAAAGTGAACTCGTCTCCCGCCTTATAGGCGCCGCTTTCCTGGGTGTTCCCATCTTCTTCGATAGTGAAGTAGTTTAGGATCGGAGGACTCGTATCGATGACTATCGTGCTTCCGTTATTGGCCAGGTTGTCGGCACTGTCGACCGACGCGCTCGATTGCGAAAGCACGTTGCCGGCGCGGTCGGTGATCGTCGAAGAGATTATTTCTTCCACTTCGATATAATCAGGGGTCGAATCGTAACCGGTCTTAGGTGGGCCTATGGTGAAGGATCCGGAAATCTCCGCGCTTCCCCCTTCGGAACTGAGATTCGCCCGCACATCGGCCTGCATCGGTCCGACTTTCACCTCAAGGTCGCCGGAAACCACCTCATCGTAGACGGCCGTGATATTGACATCCCCTCCTCCGGTCGGAAGCTCCACGGTGGAATCGGAGGAAGTCGAATAGAAATGCGAGAGGACCGGCGCCACGTTGTCGAAGGTCGCGCTCGTCACCTGGTCGTTGGCGGTGAACACGTTTCCGGCCTGGTCGGTCGCCGTGACTGAGATGTCATAGGCGGTTCCACTCACCAGATTGATGGCTCCGCAGGTTCCCACCACGTTGATACCGTTGTGCTCGCCGTCATCCAGTTCGTTGCCCGAGAAGTTGCAGGACTGGTCGCTCGTTCCGTCACTGAAAGTCAGCTCCAATGACTCCAGTCTCTCAGTGAACGGATCGTTTTCGATCGTGTAGCTGAAATCCGAAGCGTCCGTGATCGAATTGAAGAATCCGTCCGTATCAGGAGAGGTGATCGTCACGCTCGGCGCGTCCGTATCGAAAGCGATACCAGTGATGGCCGTGAAATCCCCAGGGTTTCCCGCCAAGTCCTCGGTCGCAAAATCCAAGGCGTATTTTGTTCCGTCGACCAAAGCCGGGTCGAAACTCGAAAGCGCGACGCTTTGCGATCCAGTGTCCGCCCTTTGTCCTTCAGTGAGTGTGTAAGTGTGCGCGGTTCCTTCAGCTTCCGCGCCTCCAGCTTCGGCCGTCAAAGTGATCGTTCCGCTGGCCAGCTGTTCGTCCAAAGTGAAGGTGATGCTTCCGTCGGCTTTCAGGTAGGCGTTCGCCGAAGGAGAGACCTCGCTCACCTGCGGAGGAACCGTGTCGATGATGATGGTCTTGGTCGCGGAAATGTTTCCTCCGGTGATCGAAAGCGAACCGTTTTGGTTATTGAACGCGTCCTTGATGGTTCCCGTAACCGCCCTCACGTCCAAGGCCTCGGTCAATTGGTTCTGCCCGATGTCATATGCACAAGTCGCGGTCGTTCCGCTGATGGAATTTATGGTGCAATCATAATCAACATCCCCTGTTTCCAAGGTCAGTTTCACGTCGGTGACGGCCGTGACGTCCTCGGAAAATTCCGCCTGGACTGTCAATGTCGCCCCCAAACCGTAAATTCCGGCGTCTTCCAGCACGGTGACGTTCACAAGCGAAGGATTTTCGTAATCCACCGTAATGGCGGTATCGAATTCATCGCTTCCCACCCTGTTGCCGAACGCGTCGTTGTCATTGGCCGCCACCTTGATCTTCACGTTTTCCAGTTTCGTTCCGGAAAGGGTTATGTTCGGTTCGTTTTTCGCGTCCCAATACGCGGTCTTCGCGTTTCCGTCTATGGAGGAAATGCCGGTGCTGTTGATTTGTCCGCTGACCTGGGTCGCCAAGAACCACACCGGACTTCCGGCCGTATGGATCGACGATTCGGTCTTATAGTTGTCGCCGGCGAAGAAATCCTGGCTCCTGGTCACTCCCGAAAGAGTGGTGTTTCCGCTTTGCGAGGTATATGAAATCAGTTCGTTCCCGATCAGAACTTTTCCGGAGGAAGGTATCGGCGCATTGTTCGCGTTCGAAAGGACGATGTCTTCACTGCCGGTTTCCGTGGTGTCCTGGAAAAGCGTTATGCCGTCCGTCTGGTAGAAAATGGAAGGGTACGCCGTGTCCTGCTCATATATTCCGGATCCAGGAGCAGTTTCGGTTTCTTGGACGGTATAGTCGATTTTGACCCTTCCGTCGGATTGCTGGGAAGATCCGGTGACAGCGACGGTCGGAGTATTATTATATGAAAAGTCCACCGTCACGTCCGAAAGGACCGGCGTCTGCGTCCCGTCGAACGAAGAAAGGAACACCGCATATTGAAGGAAGCGGTTGTCGTGGTCGCCTTGCAAGCCGTTTATGGCGTCGTCGAGTCCCTGTTTGTCGGTGTAATATGAGTCGGCGAAAGTGTTCCCGTCGGCCGAGCATGAAGTCGGCCCGCACCAAAGAGCCAAGGAAAGTCCCGCCTGCGAAGTGGCACTGCGGAGTTGGAACTTCACTTGCCCTTGCGTAGCGGAATCGTCGTTGGTCGCGCTCCAGGAAACTTTTCCGATCGAGGTGTATTTATCAGTCGTGTCAAATATTGAAGAAAGCAGGTTCTGGGCCGTCGTCGGATAGTATGAAAAACCGAGAGCAACGTCATCGAGAGCCGGGCTTTGCGAATATGGCGAAGCCGATACCAATGCGGCCTGATATTGGACATACCGGTCACCGGCAGTCATACAGCCATTTGGAGAAAGGATTTGCGAAGCCTGTGTGATGGCGACGGCGTTAGCAGCGCAACTCGCCCAAGTCTTGTCTCCGGCATCCTCCGCACTGCAATTATCGGTAGTGCAAGAACGGACATTGACATTCATCGTTTGTCCATTAAGCGTACTGTTGACAGTCGAATCCCTCCAGGAAAAATTCTTTTGCCCCGTATCGATCACTCCGGAAGTGAAAGTCCCCGGGGTGTTATATGTCAGTTCCGGGGTCGAAGTCGTCGCAGTCGGAACGGTCGTCCAACCTGAATTAATCGTATTGGCCTTAAGATGGATGCGCCCTACGCCTCCCGCTCCCCAGTACCACCACTCCATACCCTCATCGCCCCCATCGTCCGCCGAACCGCCGGAAGCGTCTAATTTGGCCAAGCCCACATCGACGGAATCCGCCAAAACATAGACCGACCCTCCTGAGCCTCCCAATTCGCCTTTGCTATTGATGTTTCCACTTACCGTAACGCTCGAAGCTGTCATGTGGATTATACCTCCTCCGTCTCCTTGCGATCCACTGCCCAAATGCATCACGTTGGGGAAAGTGCTTCCATACTGGGTTCCAATGCTAGCCGTTACTCCGCAAGGAGCTGGGGCAGTACCATTACCTCCATAACTCGCCCCTCCCCATACATAAACCCACTCACTGCAATCACCTTGATTAAATCCTCCACCTCCGATATTGGCCGCGGTAGTTGTCGTTCCCAATCCCTTGATCGATTCCCCCTGCCTGTCGGTACTGGAATTATGACTGCTGTATCTATCCCCATCTCTGTATCCTTTGATGCTCATATCGATCTGCCCTCCGCTCTGCACATCAACAGTGTCCTGGGCAAAAAATACCAACGCCCCTCCATTGGTTCCGTTCCAAGCATTGGCGGTTAAAGTCCCCGTGCCAGAAACAGTCACGTTGGAATATTGCGGAATCCTTTGCAAAATGACCCGCTGACTGGAGGCGTCCATTCCTATATTCAAATCATTAGACCCTCCGTCACCATAATACTTAGCTTTGCCTGATTTGAAAGTTATGCTCCCCGTAGAAGAGGAATACGATCCGACTTCCAAAATCTCATAATTTCCCACGTTTGTGACGCTCGAAGCTGATCCTTGCAGATTGATCAACAGCATCTTATCATCGGCGGCCAAACAGCCTCCGAAAGCGAATGATTTGCTCACCTCTCCGAACCTGCTTGTATCCCCTCCCATCAAAACCGTCCCGGTGTTAGCACTATAAGCCATCGCTTTCAAGACCGAGGCTCCCCAAAAAGACGATATGGAGGAGGATATGTTCCTGGCGACAGCATTACTTGCCAAATCGTATTTGGCCAATAACCCGTTATAGGAACCCAAGTAAATTATCCCGCTTGCAGGATCTAGAGCTAAAGAATTCACTTGATTAGTTCCCCAGAACGGGTTTATATTGTTGATCAGGCTCGAGGCTGTGTCGGTGGCAGGGTTATATTTGCCGAATTTTCCGCTTGTGCCTCCTAAGTAAATTTCCCCGCTGGTCGGATCTTTGATGGCCGCATATATCGGGTTAGATGCGAAAAAGGATGATATCTTACTTGTCAAACTAACGCCTGCTCCGCTGCCGATATTATATCTTCCAAACCTTCCCGAATCGCCAGCCAAATAAATCACATTACTATCAGGGTCAAGGATAAGATTTTTTATGTTATGGCTGGACGTGAAAATACCGGAAACGTTGGAGGTCAGATTCGTAAAGACGCCCGTATCCGGATTGTATTTGCCGAATTTCCCACTGGATCCGGAAAAATAAACTTCGCCGCTGGACGCGTCGACTGCGATCGCAACGACATTTGGACTTGTTCCGAACAGAGTAGTGACTTGGGAGGTGAAATCCGTCGTCACGCCCCCGCTTAGGTCGTATTTACCGAGCCTTCCACTGGCTCCTCCCATGTATACCGTGTTCCTGGCCAAATCTATACCCAAAGTATTCACGGCGTATATGCCGCCGAAAATGGGGGCAGCGTTCGGCGTGAGATCGGTAGCCGTCTGGGTGGCAGGATCATATTTGGCCAATTTTCCTGAACTACCCCCGATATAAGCCTCGCCGGTAGCCGTATTGAATTTTATGACATTCACCGCAGCGCTTCCCCAATTAAGCTTGCTTTTCCAATCGGAAGCGTTGAAATTAGGCTCAATCATAGCTCCTTCGGAACTCAAGGAAGCCACGTTATACGTCTTCCCGTCCGCACAAGTCCTACCACTGTTTCCATTGGTCTGGGTGTTTATATTGAAAGTTCCCGTGACATTCAATGTCCCGTCCGCCCCGGAACCGGTATCCAATGAGGCTGAGGTCGTGAGTTTCACGCTTTCCCCGGAAACCTCCGTCTGATCAAATGTGGCTCCGGAAAGGTTGAATCCAGTTTCCGTCGTTCCACTGTCGGTCTGCGTCTTCGATCCGTTTTGTGAAGCCAATTTCATCTCGCCTAAGACGGAAGTGTCGATCTCCTGCTTGGACTCATAAGTAATCTGGTCGTTTTCTGTTCCGTTTTTAACGATTTCCGATCCGGGAGTGGCTGCCGCATCCCAAGAACTCTGCGTCCAGCTGTAGTTCGCCGCGCCGGACCTCGAAGGGTTGAAGATCAGCGGCGAAACCATCGCCGCGATCAGCACCATCGCCAAAGCGGACGAGAGCGAGACCGTCACCGTGCGGAATTTCTTCTGGTATCTTTTCAGGTCCGAGTAGGAATTGAAAGACAGCGAGCAGACGATTTTCCCGCTTTTATCCTTTTGACACTGCTGGATGCGCAGGTGGTTGTCCGCGGAGGACTTGAAAAGAAGTTGCGCGTGATCTTTGAAAAGAAGTTTAAGCTTATGCATCGCGGATCTAAATCCGTCGGAAAAAATCTTTTTCATTTTTATTTTTTTTGAAAACTTAAAGAAATATTAGTCAAAATAATTATATCATAAATTCCCCGAATCCCGAACATTCCCCATCGGAGTCCCGTGGGAGCTTAGCTCCTATTTTGCTATTCCAGGCAATACCTCACCGCCAATTTCTTGCCCTTCAGATACAAAGCATTATCCTCCAAGAATTTTTCATAAGCCATACTGGAAGCTAAGCTCCCAAAAGGGGAGCTTAGCTTCCAGTCTTCGAATTGCCCCAAGACGACATCCTTATTACATAATGTTCCGCTTCTTTTCCCTAAATAATCCGGCGCGCTGCAATATTTCCACCCATCCAAAGGAGCTAAGCTCCCATTTGGGAGTTTAGCTCCTTTATCCTCATAGCTGTGGATAAAATGATTGCGATTCACATAAGCAGACAGATACAAGAGATATTCATTGGAATCGACATGGATGGCTTTGAACGGTCCTTGAAATAGTGATCCGCTTCTTTCGTTTTTCTTGTTAAAGTAATTCGTATAGCCCGTGCTTACTTTGTGCATGAATTTTTCAATTCCCCTTTCGGAAACCTGTTTCAATATCAGATGGTAATGGTTGGGATTGAGGCAATACGCGATGATTTCAACAAGCGGATCCGCAGAAACAAAGGAAGCTAAGCTCCCTTTGTGGGAGCTTAGCTTCCTTAATTGCAAAGATTTTTCATAAAGGCTACCAATCGCATCCTCCTAATTGAATTCGCGCAAACAAGTCAGAAACCTGACGTAACCACTATCATCCGAAAAAACCTCGCGCTTATCCACGCCTCTGTTATATATGTGGTAATATTCGTCGTTGGCAAATTTCACTTTGCGCATACATATTAACCGTATTTATCTTAATATCATTATTATACCACAAAAAACGCAAAAATCGGAGTTCGACTCCGATTTTTAATAGAAAACTTTCACTAGGCGTATCGGAGTTCGACTCCGATACGGAGTCGAACTCCGAATTCAAACAAATCTGAATGCTACTCTTTTCCATCCCCGCTTTTCCCCATCTTATGCAAGAACCAATTGACCAAGGAGAGCACCAAGGAAAAGGCCAGGGCCCAGAAGAATCCGTCCACATGGAACCCTTCCACGATTTTCGAAGCCAACATGATGAGTCCGGCATTGATGGCCAAAGTGAACAGGCCGAGCGTCAAAATAGAAATCGGAAGCGTGAGAATCACCAGAACTGGCCTAATGAAAGCGTTGAGGATCCCGATAATCAGCGCCGTGACAAGCGCCGCGAACAAACCCTCCACAAAAACGCCCGGGAGGAGGTAGGCGGTAATGAATACGGCGAGGGCGGATGCGAGCCAATGGAGAAGTATGCGCATAGTTTTTGGTTTTTAGTTTGTAGTTTTTAGGTTATAGGGAAAGTATAACACGAAACGAAGCGACGCTTCGTAATTTTAAATTTCAAATTTCTAATTTTGAATCAATTTTAAATGTCACAATTCAGAATGTTTCAAACTTAAATCATTGAAAAATTAAGATTTCGATTGAAATTAAAAATTCGAAATTAAAAATTTTCCCGTAGGTATTCCTCCGTTATCCTCTTGATTTCATTGAAATCCTCCGCTTCCATAAGTTTCACCCGAAGCTCTTTCGCTCCGGAAAAGCCGCTCACGTACGCCTTGTAGTGTTTCTTCATCACATGGAAACCTTTTACCCCCTCCATCTCTTTTTCGAAAAGCTCCGTGTGCTCTAGCATTATTTCCAATCTTTTTTTCAAAGTAATTTCCTTTTGTTCGCGGTCGAAAAACCAGGGCTTGCCGAAGATTCCCCGGCCGACCATGATTCCATCCAGACCGAAATGCTCGGCTTTTTCAATTCCCTCTTCCAGACTTTTCACGTCTCCGTTTCCAACTACGACTATCCCAGCTTCGCGCGCGATCTCGGCGGCCTTGGCGATCTCGTCCCAATGCGCGTCCACCTCGGACATCTCTTTCTTGGTCCGCCCGTGCACGATAAGGCAATCCGGTTTCTCTGCTACAATCTGGGAAATCCATTCTTCCGTTTCGATCTTGTTGAAGCCGATCCTGGTTTTGACCGAAACTGGAATGTTCGGCGCGCCTTCCTTGGCCGCGCGGATCACCTCCCTCGCCAATTCGGGAGTTCTGATCAATGCGGATCCAGCCCCCTGCTTGATAACCGCCTTGTCCGGGCACCCCATATTGATATCCAATCCGTCGAATCCCAAATTTGATGTTTTCAGGATGCGCTCCGAAAATCTGCGCCACGATCGGGCGCTCGTTCTCGGAAAATCTCAATTCTTTGCTTAGAAATTTCCTCCCCTCTTCGCTAGCCAACCCGTCAGCCGAAACGAATTCGGTATAAAAGACGTCCGGCGCTCCGTATTTGGCGAACATCTGACGGAACGCGAAATCAGTGACGTCCGCCATCGGCGCCATGACAAAGAATGGGCGTTTTAATTTTAACCAGAAATTTTTCTTCATAATTCAATTATACGATATTCGAGGGTATTTATCAGATATTCCATTCTTTGAATTTCTAATTCCTAATTTCTAATTCCTAATAAAATTCCAAATTTCCAATACTTAAAAGCAACTACTTTTGATGGATTTTATTAGGTGAATTAGGTGAATTAGGTGAATTAGAAATTTGTCATTACGGAATAAAAAAGGGCCGAAGCCCTTTTTTTATTCCGCCGTCTGTCCGTCCTCGGCTTTCTTGAAGTTCACCTTGAAGACCGGCTCATATGGATTCTCATATTCATCCTTCACCTCGACCCTCCCCCCCTTCATCAATGTCGTCATCGCGATGTCCGTCATCATCTCCTTGTTTGTTTCCATTTCGAATTTGATGTCGTCCAATTTTTCCCAAGCTTTCCCCATCTCCGCTTGGATCCTGGTCTCGATCTGCTTCTTCTTCTCGCGGAGCTGTTTCATCTGCTCGACGATCTCCTCATATTCGTCCGCCTGCGCCAGCGCGTCCTTGTACATCTCCTTAAGGTCCTTCTGCTCCTTCTTCATCTCCCTCATCTTGATGAAAATCTCCTGGATGTTCTGCATTTGTTTTATGGCGACCCGAATGACTCGACTGAGCACCCGAATGACTCGAATAATTTTTAATACCTACCCATCCTATCACAGAAACGGAAACCGTAAAAGATTAAAGGGAGAGTGTTCACTCTCCCTTTTTTATCCGCAAATAAAATTTCAAAATATTTTCGGTTATCACGGAAAGGTTTTGCGAAAAGACGTTATCCCACGCAAACCAGCATGACTCATGCTCTCCCTCCTGAGAAAGTCCGCTTCCGGCGATATCCCCGACAAACACAGCGACCTCTATATTTTTGCGTCTTGTCGGTGAAATCCCTCGAAATAACCCCGGGAGCCTCCTTGTGACAGAAATCACTTCCTCACATATCTCCTCCGCGACTTCTCTTTTCATGCAAGCGATTTCAGATTCCCCTTTTTCAATTTTTCCTCCAGGTAAAGACCAGAAATCTCCGTCTTTTACCAACAGGATTCTCCCCTCTTTTTCAATGAGGATGCATGCGACTTTTACTGCCATAAGTCCCTCCCTTGGATTTTGACAATGAACTCCGAAATTATCTTCAAGCCATATTACCACCCGGAGACAAAAAAGCAACCAATTTTACTTGTGGCTGCCTTCTTGCCTATCTTTTGAATTCCATGCGATTTCCCTTGGGAAATTTTCGCTTAGATTTTTTCTTAACGCTTTTGGCGTTTTTTGTTTTTTTATTTAATTTTTAGTATCATTAATTCTTTCAATTTGTTTTAAAAGATTATCGCCATTTTTTAGTCTTTCACTATTTTTTAATCCATCAGCCATTAGTGCTGGCGGCACATGAACATCATCACTTTCTTTTTCTGAAAGATTTATTATACAATGCTGAATCAAACCAAGATGTTCTTTTATAACTCTCATTTCCTTGTTGTTAAATTTTGCCGCAATTACATCTTCCAGTTCATTAAGGTAGTGGATAGTTTCTATCCCTAATTTTTGCTGTTCATTTAATCTGTCGAAAATCTCCTCATCTTCAATTTGATTAGCCTGTTCTCTGGTTACTTCGAGTCTTAGCCCGTTTTCATCAGCCACATACTCGGCTCCTCCCTTGATAAGCTCAGCATCAGACAAGGCTCTTTCTTTTTGGATTTTTGCCATCTCCTCCGGAGTAGGCATTTTTGGCTCTCCCATCATAAATTTGTTTTTGCGGAATATTGCCGCTTTTTTTTAATTAATTAAATTAATTTACTTACTTGATTTATCATGCTTCCCTAGCAACCTAAAACCCATAACCTAAAACCTAGTTAAGAATCTTCCCCGCATACATATCCACATCCCTTATCCACTTGTCCACGCTTTCGGGATTATGGGCGGCGCAGGAGGAGCCGCATTTCCAAACGATCATATTTTTGGCGGACTCGACATCGTTTCGTTCGATGATTTCCTCAACCCTTCTGCCGACGATGCTGACCGCCTCTTGGGGAGAATCGAAACAGGTGTGCCCGCCGCTTCCCATATTTTCCCTGATGCCGCGGTATCCCCAATAATTGAAACAATCCTGTCCGTTAAGCACCGGCTTTCTTTTTCCCCAATTGCTTTCCTTCCTGGCGATCCCCACCAAAAAGGCGGCCGTCTTCTTGTCCTTTTCCGCGATATAGGGAGCCATGATCTCAATCGGCGTGCCTTTGACCAATTCTCGTATCTTATTTTCCAAATTTTCCTTCCTGACCTCTTCCAAGGTCTTGGGGGCCGGGATGTCCTTCACAAGCTCATCGTAATAATGTCTTTGGACGGCAGTGGCATATCCGGCGAATATTATCCCGAACGCCAAAACGGCCATTCTGGATTGGCGGACCGACATTTTCCCGAGATTGAAGCTTCTCTTGATTTCCGCCCCCAGAAATCCGGCTTTTTCACGGACAGCTTTAAAATAAGCCTTCTTTGCGGTCTTGGCTTGCTTTAGGATCCTATTGAATTTTTTAAGTATTTTTTTCATATTTTGGCTTTACCCCTGTTAAATGATTTGCTACGCAAATCCCTTTAAATAAAGGATATAACGGGGTGAAAATAAAGAGAAAGCGGGCTTTCACCCGCTTTCTATTCTTTATCCTATATGTCTATTATACACCCTTTTAAGCAAAAAGTCAATGTCCGCGCTTGCGGTATCCTTATTTTTCATATCAAATCTTTCTTCATTTGTTCGAACTGCTCTTTGGAAATTTCGCCTTTGGCGTAACGCTCTTTCAAAATCCGCATGGCTCCGCCCCCTTCTCCCGTCTTGAGTTTTCCTTGTTCATTGGCCCACTTGATAAGCGTGTAGATTCCCCAGATTACCAGCGCCCAAAAAACGAGTGTGAAAATCCAGCCCAACCCGAAACCGAACCATCCCATCATTCCACCGATTCCTCCTGCTCCGGGGCCACAAGTATAATTTCCCCACATATTTTTTGTGGTTAATTGTTAGATGAATATAGTACGACCGGGAGAATAAAAAATTGCAAAACAAAAACCGCCCTCCTGCGGGCGGCTATTTGAAAAATACCATCAACCGTTTTTCTTCTTTTCATTGAGCATCTCCTTTACCTCCAAAACCGTCTTTTCGATCTGCTCTATCTTCTCCATGTCGTGTTCCTTTTGGAATTTTTGGACGATTTTCTCCTCGCCGCGGAGTTTCCTCTCGATGACGTCTTTGGCTTCATAAATCCGCATGAAGGAAAAAACCGAAACGGCGGCGAATACTATGCCGACTAAATTGACCAGGAAAAGTTCGAAAGAGCCGATGACCATGTCCTTTTCCAAAAAAGAAATCGAGATGCCGACGGTCGCCAGCGGAGGAATAAGGGCGACCGCTATCGCTATTCCCGGGAGGATTTCCGAAAGCGCAGGCCGCACCAAGGCGTATGCGACGGCCGCCCCGGAAACCATGGCGATGAGAAGATAGGCCAAGGAAGGCGAAGTCCTGGAAAATATCTCGGATGTCATCTCGCCGTTCAGGGTAAAAGAGGAGATTATGAAAGAAATTATCACAACGGTCAGCGCGGACCAAACGATAATTGAACCGGCCCTTTTTATCAGTTTGGTATTTCCTACCACTACCCCCATCGAAAATCCGAGAATCGGGGAAAGGATCGGGGCGATCAGCATCCCTCCGATAACCACCCCCGCGCTGTCAATCAAAAGTCCCAGCGTGACGATAATCGCGGAAAGGATAAGCATCAGATAAAAATCCACCCTTGGAGCGCTTTGGTCGAAAACCCTTGCCACCGCGTCTTCTCTTTGGGATTTCGTGAGTCTAGATGATTTCAAAAGCATGTTTTTTCTTTTTTATATTTACATGGATGACCTCATTATAACATGTTCGGAAAATTTCAACTCCTCATCCCGAAAATTGCCATCATCGCTTCCAACTTCTCTGGACGCCCGTATGAATCCCTCCTGTAGGAAAAATATTTTTCCTTTTCGCGGAAAGTGCATTCCGGACTGGTCTCTATATTGCCCGCGGCAATCCCCTCTTCCAACAATTGATGCTTCGCTATCGCCTTGGTATCCAAAAATATCTTCCGGTCCCTCACTTCGAATGACCCTGGGATATGCGCGAACTTGTCCGCCAACTCGCTTCCGACCTCATAGTGGCATTTCTCCATTCCTGGTCCTATGGCGACCAGGATATTTTCCGCCGTGGCCCCGCTTTCTTTCATCATTCCGACAGCCTTGGATATGATGCCTTTTTCCAATCCTCCCCATCCGGCGTGCGCCAATCCCAAAACCTCGGCTTCGGGGTCGAAAAGGAAAACCGGCAGACAATCCGAGACCGTCACTGTCAAAAAAACATCCTTGTCCTTCGTGACGAACCCGTCGGTAGTATCGAAAAATTTTCCCCCGTCCCCCTTGCCCACCAGGGCGATACTGTCCCCATGGGTGAGATACGCCGTGACGGAATTTTCCATTTCAACGCCCAAACCATCCAGGAATATCTTCCTGTTTTCCTTGACGCCGTCCTCCTCAGAACTGTCAGCATAGACCTTCATGGACCCGTCCCTCCTTTCGGAAACCGCGGCTATGACGTTGTATTTTTTGAATATGTCGAACATATGTTTGTATTACATTCGGAAGAGTAAAAAGTAAACCGTACTTATGGATAAGATACAAAAAAACTATTCCGGGCATTTCATTTCCATGGTCGCCTATGGCGCCTTGGTGTCGATCGCGATAAGCGTATTATACAGCCTCGGCAAGATCGGAACAAAAATCCCCTCATTCGACCTTGTTATCCTGGGCTTGGCGACCTTCCGCCTCACCCATCTTTTCGTTTATGACATGGTGACCGATTACATCCGTGACTATTTCGGAAAATTCGAACGCGGCGCGGGCAAAACCTTGTCCGAACTTTTGAACTGCCCTTGGTGTACGGGCGTTTGGGCCGCTCTCCTGATAGGCTTCCTCTATCTGCTCACCCCGCTGGCCTATTATCCGATCTTTTTCGTGGCGCTGGCCGGAATAGGGTCGATCTTCCAGATCATCAGCATCTATATCGTGCGGCTCACCCCATCGCAATATAAAAAGGAAATCAAGGATTGACCGCTTTCTTTTATTGCAAACGAACCGCTTAAACAAAATACGACCGCCGACATGAGCCGGCGGTCGTATTTGTGCTGGGACGTTTTTACATTTCTTTTCCCATCACCTTTCCTCCCATGATGGAATATTTTCCAGGTCCGGCGAGCGCTATCGCCAAGGAAGCGAGCAGCAACGTCAGCTCCAATTCATAACCCCCGGAGAAACCCTGGGAGAATTTGACCAGATAGATCGCGAAGAACATATTGATCGCCAGCAGGAATCCGAAGATTCTCGTGAAAATCCCCAAAAGCATCGCGAATCCGCCGAAAAACTCAACAAAAGTCACGATGTAGACGAAGAATGCGGGAATCCCCAGGTTGCCGAAAAAAGTTTCGACACCGGCCAAACCGGTTAATTTCCCGTAACCGTGGATGATAAAAACCAAAGCGAGCGCGATCCTCACCAAAAGCAGTCCCAGGTCCTGGTTGGTCATTTTTTCAAAATTCCTCATATTTTTTTACTGAATTATTAATTATTTAAAAACTAAATACCATGCACGTATTACAAAGTCCGCGATTTTTTCTTACTCCGGGCGCAAAACCGCGCTTTCCACGGTAGCTTTCCTCTCGAATTTGTTCCACCCCACGATTTTTCCCATGACCGCGGTAAAAAAAGCTTTGATGGCGACGTAGTACATGAGTTGGCGGTAATAGAACCTTTGCAGCGGCAACCAGAACAGCAAGGTCCACCTCTCCCTATGTTCCAGAAAAAACGGGATCATGCCTGTCAGAAAATCCATGGCCAAAAACAGCAGGTAATAAACGAGGATCTGTCCGAAAGACGCGGATGAAGAAAAGGAAAGCGGGTGGCTGTATTTCTGCCATCCCACCCAGAAAAAAGAAAGGATGATCGTCAGGTCCATGAAAGGCGAAATCAGCGGAAAAAACACTTGGAAAACGAACACATTGGGCACGGCGAAATTCCCCAACCCTTTGTATTTGGCTTTGAACATGGTATCCCTGTGTTTCCAGGCCGTCTGTAGGGTACCGTACATCCAGCGGAATCTCTGCTTGATAAAGTCCCTCGTATTGTCGGGGGCTTCGGTCAGTCCTATCGCTTCGTCTTCGAATACGACCAGCTTCCCGCTCCTCAGAATGGAAAACGTCAGATCAGCGTCTTCCGCCAAAGTGTCATTCGAAAAACCTCCCGCCTCCAAAACGGCTTCCCTTCTCCAGGCGCCGACCGCTCCCGGAACCACGGTTATGCAATTCATCACTTCGAACGCCCTCTTCTCGATGTTTTGGCTAGTTATATATTCCAAGGCTTGCCATTTCGTAAGAATATTGATCCGGTTGCCGACCTTGGAGTTGCCAGCCACAGCTCCGACTCTCATGTCGACGAAAGCCCGGACAAGTTTTTCCATGGTATCAGGCCTGAACAAGGTGTCCGCATCCAGCGTTACCACAATTTCCGCTTCCGTCCTCGCTATCCCGAAATTGAGCGCGCTGGATTTTCCCCCGTTTCCCTTGAAACAGATGTCCACTTTGGGGTTGTTCCCGAACTTCGCGGACACCCTATCGAAAGTGGAGTCCGTAGAACCGTCGTCCACCACTATGACATTGAAGTCGGAATAAGTGGAATCCAATATGGCCTCGACTGTCTTGACTATGACTCTTTCCTCATTGAAGGCCGGCACGATGACGCTGACGGACGGAGCGTACGATCCGGAATTTTTCTTATAAGGGGCGTTTTTGGAACGGATGCGTTGGGCGACGGCCAATATGGATAGATAGAAGAATCTCAGTGATCCCAAAAATATCCCGACCATGAACATGGTGCGCATGAAGCCGCTGAAATATGAAATCATCAGGAACGCGGCGTTGTTTATCTTTCCCAAAAGCCGTTCTTTGAACGACATCATCGGCATAACCCCGTCCCTGCCTATTCCCATCAGATCAGAAACCGTCACCAACTGATAACCCTCCTCCTTCAATTTTTCGATTATATAAGGCAAAGCTTCGACGGTCTGAGACCTGTCACCGCCGCTGTCGTGCAAAAGCACGATATTTCCTTTGCCAGCCCGGATATCTTCGACCGTCTTGCCGACTATATTTTCCCATCCTGGCCTGCTCCAGTCCTTCGGGTCGATATGCATGCCGATCGTGTAATAACCAAGACTGTTGGCGGAAATCAAAGGGCTGACTTGGTCAGGTGTCGCCGGTTCCACATCTTCCGCATAAGGGGGACGGAAAAGCAACGACCTTCTCCCCAAAACGCTTTCTATAAGCCTCTGTGAAGCGTCGAGCTCGAGCTTGAACTGCCTTTGCGTAATGGCGGAAACGTCCGGATGCGTGTAAGTATGGACCCCTATCTCATTGCCTTCCCTGTAAATCCTTTTCAAAATATCCGTATTTATATTGGCATTCACCCCTACCACGAAAAAAGTCGCCGGCACGTCATATCGCTTGAGTATATCGAGGATTTTCGGAGTATATGCGCGGTCAGGACCGTCGTCGAAAGTGAGAGCGACCTTTTTGCCGTCCTCTCCCCCCCATCTGGTTATCACATAGGAAGAGGGATAGGTCAGGACCGATTCCTTGGTGATGAGACCGGATTGGGCGTTATAAGTGATCTTGCGGAGACCGTCATGGGGGGAGGTTTCCGCTTTCAATATCTCGCCTTCCCCTTCATAGACCAAATCGAAACCGTATCTCATCACGTCCAATTTCCTCACCGTCGAAAGGTCCAGTTTCTCTCTGTCGGCGAACACGTTCCAAACGCTCGGGTCCTCCGAACCTATCCTCCAAAGCGCAAAGCCATGGGGGTTTCCAAATTGCCTGCCGATCACCATCTCATTATAAACCGTCGTCGCGTCGAGATACCAAACTTTGTGAAGTTTGTTTTTCTCGTCGTAATAATCGAAGGTGGGATTGAGAGATTGGGATTCCAAGCCGATCTGGGCTTCCGATTCCCGAGCTATCCTGATCGCGTCCTGGAAACTCAAGGTGTTCGAAATGGCCTCCCCTTCCGTCCAATCATAACCGTAACCTCCGAGAGCCACGATGAATTTGTTCGGCGGGACTTGGGAAAACACCCGCGCCAACGCGGTGGAATACCAGGATCTCGAAGAAACCGGCCCCGGCGTTCCGCCGGCATAATGCTCGTCATACGCCATAAGGACCAAAAAATCGGTCACCGTAGAAAGCTTGCCGATGTCGAAAGAGTCGTCGTCCAGCGGGATGTCTTGCGTGACGACCAATCCCTCGGGATGGAACTTCGCATAGAGCTCCTGCATGAAAAGAAAAAGTTCATCCTGGTTGGCATCGGGCACCCCTTCGAAATCGATGTTTATTCCGGCGAATTTGTTCGACTTCACGAAGCCGTGGAGACCCTCTACCGCTTTTTTCCTCGCACTCTCTTCGGAAAGCATGCCCACGAGACGATCAGTGTCCCATCGCTGGGTAATTTCGTTGAAATTGTTTATAAGCGGCACTACGCGCAAGTCGCCCCTGTTTTGCCTTATGAATTCAAGCGTTTCGTCCTGGCGTCGCTGGTTATCAATGAGCAAATCCCCGCCCGCTTCCCCCAGGTGCAACCATTCCGGCATAAGTTCGTCTATTTTCCAGATATTGTTTTTAAGGGACGTGAAACTGTTGTCGTCCCAGTTGACATAAAAAGCGATCACCTTGGGACGCACCGTCGCGGCTTGGTTTTTTTCAGCCTCAAGCCTGATCTCTTCCGCGGATTTCAAAACCGTTCCGTCAGGAAGTTGCCGGATGGCAGCCGCAGGAAAACCTTCGGCTTTGACGGCGTTGGAAGCCGCCCGATATTGAAGCTGGGGGTCCTTCAATTCAAGCTTCGGAAGGAGCGGCGATTTGACGACGCTGACTATCATGACGAAAAATATGACGAAAAGAAACGCCCCCGCCGAAACCAGCGTCCTGCGGCTATAGCGGGACCTTCTGTTTTTTTTGTCATAAAATATCTGGTTGATGTTCAGCGCGGCCATATATGTCGTATATAAAAATGATCGATCGAAAGGGCTTTCGTGCATCCAATGCTTAATACAAAACATTTTTCGAATTTGTTCGACAACGAAAAACGCGCCTCCGCCGGTTGGCGGACGAGGCGCGCTTTGAATCCTGGTTTTTCCTATCTCCAATATATCTGGCTCCTGGTGACTATCTTTTTCCAAGGTCCGTCGGGAATATCTTTTTCCGAAACGAATCTCCAGTCGACCTTGTCTATGTCGGAAAGCCCGAGATAATCCTTGACCGCCGGGGACACATCCAGCCCGGCACTCTTGTTTGTTTTGCTCTTGGGGGCGTCTTTGCCGAAAACATAATTCTTGTCGTCCTCCTTGAAAGGTCCGACGTCCTGCCATTGGGCATAGGAGGTTTTCCCCCCTTTGATGATTTCTATCCATTGGTTTTTCAAAACGGACTCGTCATCCTTCCATTTCTTTCCCTTGGCCCAAGTCGCCAATTCGAAAACATCCTTCTTCCTTTTGCCGTCCTCGTCGAAATCGTTGTATGGAAGGGCGAAATAGAAAGGGTTCTCCTTGGGCGTGAATTTCGCCGGAAAATATCCTTTTCTCTTTTCGGGATCATCCACGCCGCCGAAATGCTTCACCCAATCCTCATCCCAAGCGCTTGGCAGATTGGAAATGTTTTTGTTGTCCTTCCCTGCCTCCTCACCCGCCCAGAAAACGGTGGCTGTTATGTTTTTGTGGAGCGGATAGCTGCTTTTCGGGTTTATTTCAACAAGAGCGACTTCCGGCGGATTTTGCTCCTTCGAAGTTTCTTGCGAAACGTTTTCCTCGGACCCGACGGTTTCCAGGGCTATTTCCGCGATTTTTTCCAGACCATCCGTCGGTTCCTTTTTGGCTACCGCTTCGCTTATCGCAGGATCAGCCACCGCATTATCATTTTTGACTTTGTCGATATAACCCTTGGCCAAGCCTACGAAAACGACGACTGAAACCAGGGGCAAAAGATATATATAACCTTTTCTCATGTTTTGTTTTTAATATTTTTTCTGTCTTCCGCTTCTTTCCGGCATCGGAAAGCTAGCATCAAAAGCAAAAAACGTCAATGGAATCGACGCTTTTTGGCTGACTGAAAGCTTTTGTTTTTATGAAAAAATTTATTCCAATTCGGCGACACCGAACGGAACGGAAAACGCGCGGCACCAAACCCACACCTCGTCAAAATCGGCAGGGTCTATATCCGAAGTTATTTCATAATTCTGACTCCCCTCGTTTCCCTTGAGCGCTCCCAGTTGCGCGCTTGCGGAATATTCCCCGTCCTTTCCGAAATGCACGAAAAGATCAGGACCGTTCGTAACTTTGAAATCACTTTCAAACCTGACGTATTTCTTGCCATCCGTTTCTATGATCCTTGCTGTCCCGCTGGCGCTGTGCCCGGCTTTTCCCATAAAGGTTCCCTGCGACACCACGCTGACAGGGATTTCTTGCTGCACCTCACTGATTCCTTCCTGAGATGCGTTTTCACCAGCATCGGGGTTTTCCATAGGAACCTCCTCGTTGACGGTTCTGGTTATGAACAGGGGCGACACCAACCAATAAGTCACCCCCAAGACCGCGACTCCTGCGATTACCAGAGATATTTTTTTCATAAATTTTCCAATCCCTTGTTAACTCTTCTTATTACATCGATTATACGTCTTTATTTGCGTATGTCATAATGTCAAAACATGGACTTGCGCTTTTGATCGCGATGGGAAGGATTCTTCGTCCGATTGCGTACTAACAAACAGCGCTAATTTTTATCGCAATTTAATTATGACCAAAAAAATAACCTACTCGCTGCTCGTTTGCATAATATCACTGGGAGCTTTTTTCTCAGCTTATTGCATATTGGACAGAAAAGATGCTCCCTTATCGGAACAACCGACAGTGATAGAGAACGAAACGGAAAAAGAAGCCGCCAAAAAGCCCCGCCCGGATTCCATCCCGGCAATGGCTGAAATGGATTTCGAGGGAGATACCCTTCAACTAGGAAGGGTCTTGGACGACAACGGTTCGTACACCCGCCATTTTGTAACCTACCGGAGCGAAGGATTGGTCATTTCGGGAATAATGAACATCCCTAAGGGACAAGGGCCTTTCCCTGTCGTCTTTTTGAACCATGGGTACGTCGCGCCCGAAGATTATTCCAACGGACAGTATTTCCGCAGGGAACAAGATTTCTTCGCCCGAAACGGATATGCCGTCTTTCAAAGCGATTACCGGGGATACGGCTCTTCCGATCCCGATCCGGATGAAGACATCCGCCCCAGAAGCGGCTACGTCGAAGACGTCCTCAACGCGATCAGCGCGGTTAAAAAAGCTGGTCTGCCCTCGGTGGACACTGAGAACGTCTTCATGTTGGGACACTCCATGGGAGGAGGAGTCACGCTCAACATCATGGTCACCAAGCCGGAAATCGCCCAAGCTTACGCCCTTCTGGCCCCCATCAACGCCGACTACAGAGTGAATTTCGAAAAATGGGTGAAGACCGACAACGACTTCGACGGCATCGCGGAAAAGTTCTACGCAAGATACGGAACATACGAAGAGGCTCCGGAAACCTGGGAAAGCTTTTCAGCCAAGAATTATTTCGACCGCATAACCTCTCCGGTCATGCTGCACCAAGGGACGCTAGACAGGGACGTGCCGGTCGAATGGTCGCGCGGACTCATGAGCGACTTGGAAAAAGCCGGCAAGGATATAACTTATCATGAATACCCCGGCGAAGGACACACGCTGTATGCCGCCCAGGACATGTTCATGCGAAGAACTCTGGATTTCTTCAATGGAAATCTCAAGTAAGATATTGACAATTCGTCTTCTTCCGGCTATCCTATACCGATTGCGCTAAACAACCGGAACGACATATGGGTAAACGAAAATTCAAAGTCAAAAGATCCTTGGCAGGACTGGGCCTGTTCGCGGCGGAAAACGTCTCCGAGGGGGATTTCGTCATCGAATATACCGGCGAGAAGATCACCCACGCCCAAGCGAACGAACGGAGAGGAAAATACCTCTTCACCCTGAATTCGCGCTATGTGATAGACGGCCGGGGCAGGAAAAACCTGGCAAGGTACATCAACCATTCCTGCGAACCGAACTGCGAAGTCATCATCGAAGGAAGCGAGATTAACGTCTATGCCGTTCGAAGCGTCAAACCAGGCGAGGAACTGACTTATGACTACGGCCAGGAATACTTCAAAGAATATATCGAGCCTCGCGGCTGCAGATGCGCGCATTGCGCGAAAAAATAGAGAACGAAAAAACTCCCCGTTGCGGGGAGTTTTTGATGCTTCAAAATTATTCCGTCGTCACTCCGTCGAAATCGGCCTCGTTCTCCTCAGCTTCTTTTTTCGTCGCGCGCACTATTCCGTCTTTATGGTGGGCCGGCGAATAGATCGTATACATCTTAAGAGGCTCGCTGTCGGAAACGTTGATGATGTTATGCTCAGCTCCGGCCGGAACCACCACCGCCACACCGTCGGAAAGTTCATATTCGTTTCCGTCAATCACGCATTTCCCTTGCCCGCTCTCGAAGCGGAAAAACTGGTCGTTCTCAGGATGGACTTCCATGCCGATGTCTTCCCCCGGAGCGAGACTCATCAGAACCAGCTGACTGTTTTTGCCGGTATAAAGGACCTTTCGGAAATTGCCGTTTTCCAACGTGTCCTTTTCAATGTTTGAGCGGAATCCTTTCATGTTTTTTATTAAAAATAATTATTAACGCGCACGGAAACTATTACTATTATACCACGATGATTATTCCCTTTCCTGTCCGCAAAAATACAGACAAGGATCGATCCAGCCGGAAAGCTGGGCTTCGTTTTGCGCGTATCCCAAAATATTGATATCGCTTCCCTTGCGGATGCCCAAGTGCAAATGCTTCCTTTCCCCGTCCGTTTCCACACTGTAACCGTTGCCCAAAACCCCGATTTCCTCGCCTACGCCGATTTCATCGCCGATATTTTTGGAAATGCTCGACAATTTCAAATGCCCATAAACCACGGTAACGGCCTGGTTTCCTATCTCGCACTCCTGCACAGCCAGTCCGCCGTATCCGCTGGCGGTCCTTTTCGAAAGGAGTTTTCCGGAACAGATCGCCTTCACCGGGACTTTTACTTCCGCCTCCAGCTCCTCGGGGAAAACCTCCAGGTCTATCGCCGTGTGGTATCCGGAAAACCTCTCGGGGCTGACCGGGGAATTTTGCGGGGTGACGAATTTGCCGAACGGCTTTTTGGAAACCCTTTCCGCCACCCTATCTAAAGGAGGACGCAATTCGTCTTCGAAGTTTTCCTCTGGAACAAACGCCGCCATGCCGTCGCTCTCCAGATAAGGTTGTCGGATTTCTTCCGTTTCCGCGCCGTTTTTCCAAGCACCTCCATCTTCCTTTTTCCAGAAGCCAACGTCAGGATAATAAAAAGAGAGGGCGAAAAAAACAGCCAAAAGCAATGAGATCGCCAATGATATTTTGAAAAATTTTTCCATACCTTATTTATAAAGCTTTTCGAATTTTTTCTTAAACTTGGAAAGTTTCGGCGCCACGACCAGCTGGCAATACGCTTTATCAGGGTTTTTCTCGAAATATCTCTGATGATATTCCTCCGCCGGATAAAATTTATCCAAGGGGACGAGCTCCGTCACGATCGGGTTTTCATAAACCTTCTGGTCAGTGAATTCGTTCCTGACCAATTCCGCCGTGTTCCTTTGTTGCTCGTCCGCATAAAGTATTATGGATCGATATTGCGTCCCCACGTCGCTTCCTTGGCGATTAAGCGTGGTCGGATCGTGGACGGAAAAGAAAACGTGCAGGATATCCTCATAGGAAATCTCCTGCGGATCGAATCCGATTTTGATGACTTCGGCGTGGCCGGTCTCCCCGGCGGAAACTTCTTCATAGGTCGGGTTTTCTCCGCCAGTCGGCGGATGCCCGCCGGCGTAACCCGAAACCACGGATTCCACCCCCCTGACATGCAAATACACCGCTTCCAAGCACCAGAAGCATCCTCCTCCGAGAACCGCGGTTTCCAATTTTTTATTTTCCTTTTTCATTTGGATTGAATTTTAAAGAGACTGAATTTATACAATACCTCTTGTTGGTAGGAGGAGGTCCGTCGTCGAAGACGTGTCCCAAATGCGATTCGCAACGCGCGCAGACGACTTCCGTGCGGAACACCCCGAAAGAATAATCCGGACGCTCTTCGACATGTTCGGGATCGATCGGGGCGAAATAACTGGGCCAACCCGTGCCGGATTCGAATTTCTCCCCGCTTTCAAAAAGCGTCAAATCGCACGCCGCGCAACGGTAGACGCCTTCGCCATGACCCTTCCAAGCGCACGAATGCGCCGGCTCGGTACCTTTTTCCCTCATCACCTCATATTGTTCGGCAGTTAGAATCCTTTTCCATTCCTGTTCGCTTTTTTTTATTTTCTCAATCATAAATTTAAAATCGTTTAAAAATATAAGACCGTCTTCCTTCCTTTTTATAATACATGCCCTGCGGTCCGTTCTTACAAAAAACCTTGCAAATTCCGGGAAATATTAGAAAAAGACGGCTGTATTATTACATGTTAAGAAACTTTGCGGGCTGTCTGCGGAAAATAAAAAATCCGCAGGAAACCGGTTAACAACAAACATATGTATAAGATAATGATCATAGGGAGCGGATTCGTCGGGCAAGCCACGGGAAAATCATTCGCCAAACTAGGCCACGGAGTCACATTCTGCGACACCGACTCCGAAAAACTGAACGATTTGAAAAAGGAAGGTTTTGAAATATCCTCCCCGGAAAACATCGGGCGCGCGCAAGCCGACATTTTTTTCCTGACCGTATCGACACCCACGGTGAACAAAAAAATAAAAATGGATTTCATTTTGGCGGCCGTGAAAAACCTCGCCCAGAAGGCGCTCAGGGTCGCCAAGAACCGTCCTTTGGTGGTGGTGAAAAGTACGGTTCCCCCGGGAACCACTGAAAACGTCATAGCCCCCCTGCTGGAGAAATATTCAGGAAAAAAATCCGGCAAGGATTTCTTCGCGGCCATGAACCCCGAATATCTCCGCGAAAGGGTGGCCTTGGAAGATTTCGAAAATCCGAGACTGGTGCTCATAGGCGCCAACGAGGAACGAGCCAGGAAAATACTAAGCGACCTTTATGCCCCATACGAAGACAAATGCCCGATTGCATTTTTGTCCCCGACCGGAGCGGAAATGCAAAAATACACGCATAACCTCTGGAATGCGGCCAAAATATCCTATTTCAACGAGATGCGCGCGGTCGCCAAGAAAATGGAACTGGATGCCGACAAAATATTCGAACTGACCATGAAGAGTGCGGAGGCTTCCTGGAATTCTGCTTATGGAACCAAGGATTTCGGACCTTTCGGCGGCAGTTGCCTCCCCAAGGACACTTCGGCCTTCCTGAAATGGTCGAAAGAGCAGTTGGACATGGACTTGCCTCTTCTCAGATCGGTTATTTCGGTCAATGACGCGTTGGTTGAAAAGATAACTACGGAAAAGGAACGCGAGAAAATCGTCGAGATCAAAACACTTTCTCCCATATTCTACCTGGAACCAAAAAAGATCGGAGTGGAAAGGAATGGTTTCGAAAGGGAATGACGGACGGAGCGATACGTCCCGCATATCCTGCAAGCAGGGATGGGAATTTTTCCTAAATTAAAAAACAAAAAATATGCTACTCGACATATTCGACCAAATACGTGAATACGCTTTCCTCTATGCCCCTCTGGGAATCATAGGCGTTTGGCGTTGGAGCGTCTGGCTCATTCACTTCCGACGAAGGAAGCGCTTACACGTATTCCGTGATAACCCCGGTGTATAATGAAAACCCGGAAGTGTTCAGGGTGGCCCTGGATTCCTGGAAAAGCAATGGGCCTGACGAAATTATCGCCGTGATGGACGCGAGCGACAAGGCATGTATAGAAGTTTTCCAGGAATTCTCGAGAGGTTTTTCCGGAGCGCGTCTCATAGTTACGGACATACCCGGCAAAAGACCCGCGCTCGTCCAAGGCATAATGGAGGCTACCAGCGATGTGGTGGCGCTGGTCGACAGCGATACCGTTTGGGACAAAGATGTTTCCAAAAACGCGCTCGCTCCTTTCGCTAACGGAAGGATAGGCGGAGTAGGAACCAGGCAGGCCGTCCTTGAACCCAAAACGTTGGCCGAACGCCTTTTCGCTATCAGGCTGAATCTGCGTTATCTGCATGAATTCCCCTTTCTGATGACGACCGGAAACGTCACCACTTGCCTTTCCGGAAGGACCGCGTTTTACAGAAGAAGGGCTGTCCTTCCCCTGCTTGAAGACCTGCTCACCGAGAAATTCTGGGGCAAGCCCTGCATCAGCGGAGACGACAAGCGCCTCACTTCCCTACTCCAGGCGGCCGGCTGGCATACGCAGTTCCAACAAAGCGCCGTCGTCTGGACTCCGGGAATGCCCAAGCTTGGAAAATTCTTCCTACAGAACCTGCGTTGGGCCAGGAACAGTTGGCGGACTGACCTGCGGGTAATTTTCAGTTTTTGGCCATGGAGAAGGGAGCCCGTTTTCGCCTATCATCTTATTGACCGGACAGTGCAACCTTTCACCTTGCTGCTCGGTCCTATCTTCTTGGTGATCTCGCTCACTCTCGGCCATTGGGGAGTCGCGGCGGTCATCTTCGCCTGGTGGATGATAAGCAGAACCATCAAACTGTACCCGCACCTCAAATCCAATCCTCGTGATCTCACGATAGTGCCTTTTTTCACCTTCGCGCAATACTACCTGGCCATTTTGAAAATATACGCGCTTTTCACGATGAATTTCCAAGGCTGGATAACCCGCTGGGATTCGGACCGCCTCAAAAAATGGACCTACTTGCAGCTTCTGCCTTCGCGCCTGGCGACCTTTTCGCTCATAGGGTTCATGGCCTTCACCGTGGCCCAGCGCCAATATACCGTCGCCGACGAGCAGGCCATCCGGATCGAGGCGAACACCCCGGCCTATACGGAAGATTTTTCCGATTTCAATTTGGCCGAGCAAAGCGATGATTTTTGGGTAAAAAGGGAGGCGGCCACGACAGCCGCCTACATAACAAGAACTACCGACACGCCGTTTCTGGTCCAAAAGAGATTCAACCTCTCGACCCAGGCTGCCGCCCGGTCAATTCCGCAATATCCGTCCAACCTGCTCCTGGGAGCCGGAAGGAAGATATCCATTCCGGTGGAAGAATTGAAAAACGCCCTTTCCGTCGCACCGGTCCAACTGGTCGGTAAGCCCTTCGTCTCATATAATTCCGCCACCAATACGATCACGCTCAAAGGAAGGGGCTCCGTCATGACGATCCCATTCATCCATAGGATCCTCAGCGGGGCCGGCTTCACCAATCCCCTGCAAGAAACTTCCCCAGGAGAATGGATGCTGCGCAGCAACCTCTACGCGGGCGACGGCGTCACTCTCATCATCGACGGACAAGAAGTCCGCTCCCTCAGGATGAAAAGCGACGAAGACGGCTTCGTTTTCCTGCAGACCTACAATGCCAGTCTGCTGATCAAAAACACCAAGATAACCTCCTGGAACGAGAAGCTCGGCGCTCCTGACCTGGATTATAAAGACGGGCGGGCATATGTGTTGGCGAAAAGGAGCGGACGCATGGACGTCCTAAACTCTGACATAGGATATCTGGGCTACGCGCGCTTCACCAAGATCAACGAACGCGTCGTCAACGGCGGAGGAATATACGGCCTTTCCTGGAAGATAAACAACAACACTTTCGAAAGCGACCTACTCACCGGCTCGGCCATCGGCAACAAAATCCATGACAACTATTTCGGAATGTATACCTACGGCGCCACGGGCATGGAAATCCGCAACAACGAGGTCTTCGACAACGTCCAGTACGGCATCGACCCGCACGACGATTCTAACAACCTGCTCATCGAGAACAATTTCGTGCATGACAACGGCAACCACGGTATCATCGTTTCCAAAAGGGTCGTCTACAGCACAATCCGCAACAACGTCTCCACCAACAACGCCCTGCACGGCCTGATGCTCGACCGCCAATCCAACTACAACCTCGTCGAAAACAACGTGGTCTCAGGCAACAACAACGGCATTGCCATTTATGATTCTCACTCCAACCTCATCAGGGGTAACGATTTCATCCAGAACCGCTTCGGCATAAGGGCCAACATGAATTCCTCCAAAAACATGTTGCAGAACAATTCCATCCGCAACAATGAGAGGGGCGTCTTCATCTATGGAGGAGCCGAGGGTAATATCCTGGCCAGCAACGTCATAAAGGAAAACAGCCAGGGCATATATTTCAAGCAGGCTGCCGGAAACGTGGTCCTGGACACCTTGAGCTGGAGGGATAACGGAAAAAATATCGATTTCGACGACTCTTCCACCAAGGCCAACTTCGTTAGACAACCGGAAAACCCTTGGTGGGTCATCGAACGGAAATAAAAACGAATCTCATCTCTCCCTTTTCGCTTACGATATTCCCGCCGTTCGCGACTAAGACAAGTTGATCCGCGAAAACAAACAAAATGAAAAACAAGACCATGATCATCGTTTCAGCGTTGTTCCTTTCCCTGTCCGGGCTTCTTTTGTATGGCTATCTTTCGGACGGAGCGCCCTTCCCCATCACGGACGACCGGCAAAGCACGTATGAGGGATCTCCGGAAAAAGAAGACGTCGGACCGGGAATAAGGGACGAGTTTTACATAAGTCCCTTGGGAAGCGATGAAAACGACGGGTTATCCTGGAAAAGTCCCTTTCTGAGTATCCAGAAGGCCATCTATCTGGCCGGCCCGGGCAGCGCGATCCATCTTGCGGACGGAACCTACATGCAAAATATCGTTTCCAAAAGGGATGGCACGGCGAAAAATCCCATACGGATCACCGGCTCCCCCTCCTCGATTGTGCAAGGCGGGAAAATTTCCCGCGTCATCGAAATAAACCACAGTTTCATCACATTGGAAAATTTCACCGTGGACGGTCTCGTTGGGAGCCCTGATGAAAAATCCGGTTTCCGCGACAAATTGATTTACGTCCAAGGAAAAGGAGATGGGAAAGGGGTGACCGGGCTGAAGGTTTTGAAAATGAGCCTCAAAAACGCCGGGGGTGAATGCGTGCGTCTGAGGTATTTCGCCCAAAAAAACGAAATAGCGGACAACACCATAACAGGCTGCGGAGCCTATGACTTTCTTCTCGACGGTAAAGGCAAAAACGGCGAGGGCATATATATCGGAACCGCTCCGGAGCAGACCGACGACGGCAAGAATCCAACCGACGAACGCGACCACTCGAACGGCAATTGGGTGCATGGCAACACCATCGACACGCAAGGAAACGAATGCGTGGACGTCAAAGAAGGTTCTTCGGGAAACCTGGTTGAAAATAACGTTTGCACCGGGCAAAAAGACAGCGAATCCGGAGGATTGGATTCGAGGGGTAACGGGAATATTTTCCGCAATAACCTAGTATATGGCAACGCCGGGGCCGGCATCAGGCTCGGCGGAGACGAAGATGACGACGGGAAGAACAACGACGTCTATCTCAACACGATCCGCGATAACGAGGGGGTCGGCATAAAAGTCCAACGCTATCCCCAAGGAAAAATTTGCGGAAACGTTTTGAGCGGAAACGACGGAGGCGAAATCACCGAGGAATACGCGGAAGACATAGCCAATGAGGCATGTGATTGATTTTCGAATAAAAAACAAACCCCGTCCTTTCGGGGTTTTTTTGGTTTTTAGAATTTATCGAACCTTATACTATTTTTTCTTCTATTCCAGAAAGTTTCTCTATGACCGTTTTCATTTCCTTTTCCACGCTTTTTATCTTCTCGAGTTCCGTCTCGACTTCCTCTTCCGTCTTTTCCGCTATCTTCTTTTCCTTGCGGATGCCGGAAATGATGACTTCGTTCCCGATGAAACTGGGAACCAATATTCCCGTGATGAGGAGCATCGCTCCCCCGGCGATGACGGAAGAAGCCCCGTCCCACCAAGGAAGACTGTCGACGCCGATCGCGGAAACATTAGAAGATTTTTTCAATATTTCCGCCACGACGAAATCGTTGAGATGCCAAACCCCCCTCCAAAAAATTATCACCCCGGTCCCGCCGATGAAAGCGTAGAGGATCGGCTGTCGGCTGAGACGGTGCCTCACTTTATCCTCAAGTTTATCGAAATAATTCACTATCCTTTTAAGCATGTTTTTTGTACTTATTTTTAAAGCCTCTGAAAACGAAAAAACGGGTATCACCCGTCTTTTTGCGGCTTCCGCCAGCTGGCGGATCAAGCCCCATATATTCCATTATAGCATATTTTTAATCTTTTGTCCACAAATCCCTCCTCTCGTCGGTTATTTTTTCAGCATCACCAAAAGCATCTTGAATCTGTTTTGTGCCATGAGCGAATGCGGCTCGTTGGCCGGCATGATTATCATCTCCCCCGCCTCCAAAACGTGCGTCTTTCCGGAGATGGTTATTTCGCCCTCCCCGTCCAAAACATTGACTAAGACGTCGAACGGAGCGGTGTGTTCGCTGAGCCCTTGCCCCTTATCGAAAGCGAACAGCGTGACGGAGCCAGCTTCGGTTTTCAAAACCTCTTTACTCACCACCGATCCGTCTTGGTATGAAATATCGTCCCTCAACATCGCTTTGTCCATAAAATTTTCCTATTTAAAAAATTAATCATGACCCATATCATTGTACTACAATCCTCCGTCGCTTTTAAATTACCCTCTTGGACCGGTGATTATCTTCTTCCACGGTCCGTCCGGCACGTCTTTTTCTTCCACGAACTGCCAATCGACGATATCGACCCCTTCCAAGCCCAGATAATCCCTGACCGCCGGGGAAACATCCAGCCCGGCTTTTTTACCTTCGGTGTTTCTAGGGGATGCCGACCCGAAAACATACCCGGCATCGTCCTCCTCGAACGGACCGACGTCTTCCCATTGCGCGAAAGCGGTTTTTTCGTTTTTGACTATGCGTATCCAACGATTCTTAAGCACCGATTCGTTTTCCGGGACCCTCGCTCCCTCGGCCCATTCGGCGAGCTCAAATACTTCCACCTTCCGCCTCCCTTCGTCGTCAAAATCGTTATACGGCAGGGCGAAATAAAAAGAATTCTCATCCGGAGTGAAAGCGTCCGGCAAAAGCCCCTCCCTATCCTCGGGATCGTCCGTTCCCCCGAAACTGCCGACCCAATCGCTATCCCAGGCACTGGCCGAATTATGTATGAAACCGTTATTCTCGTCAGCCTCTTCCCCGACCCAGAATACGGTGGCGGTTATTTTCGCATGTATGGGATATGCGTAGCTTTCCCAAAACCCGGACCCGGGAACCCTGACCGGGTTTTTTTCGGCATCATAAAAAAAGCCGTTGATCTCTTCCCTGAGAGCCAGGTCTGCCGCGTCCTCCTTCTTGCTTCGAAACGATAAGAAAGCGATCGCGGCGGCGGCCACAATAACGATGATGATTATCGTTGCTTTTTTCATACCGTATTTCCTTAATTCATAATCCGCCCTGTTAATACCTGTCAGAACAAGGATTTATCGCAAACAAAAAAACCCTCCGAAGAGGGTCTTTTGTAACTCCCAAAAATTAAGAAATTTTTGAAACGTTGATTGCGTTAGGTCCTTTTGGGCTTTCGCTTACTTCGAACTCAACTTTGTCTCCTTCGCGAAGGTCGTTGTATTCAGTTCCCTGAAGTTCCTTTGCGTGGAAGAAAAGGTCTTTGTCAGATCCTTCCTGGGCGATGAAGCCGAATCCGCGATCTGTAAGCCTTTTGATTGTTCCTGTAGCCATTTCGTTTGAATTGCTATTGTCTGATTAAGTGCATGTGTGGGTTTGTGCAAAGAGTTTTAGTTCGACTAGGCTGCTTTTGCGTGCCGACTGATGCACATCTATATTAGCATTTATCGGGTTTTTTGTCAATAGCGTCCTATCTTTCCAAATCCAGCACCTCATCTATGCGGACTTGGGAGACGAATTCGGCGACGTGGCTGACCAGCACCATCGCACCCTTATATTCGCTCAGCGCCTCGGCGATTATCGGAAGATGGCGGAAGTTGATGTGGTTAGTCGGCTCGTCCAGAATCAAAAGTCCCGGTTCCTGCAGCACTAAGCGCGCGAATGCGACCAATCCCTTCTGTCCTTCGGAAAGCGTTCCGATTTTCGCATAAACGGTTTCCTTGGTGAGCAAAAACCCCGCGGCGACCGCGCGGAGCCTTTCTTCATCTTTTTCCCGCATCACCTGAGAAAGGGATTCGAATACCGTGTCCTCGAAATTCAAAGTGGAAAAATCCTGGCGGTAATATCCGACTCGCACACCTTCCGCGATCTTCGCCCCTTCTGCACTTCCCGAAGCCAATGATTCCAAAAGGGTGCTTTTTCCGATGCCGTTCGGACCGGAAAGCAACAGGTGTTGATTTTTTCGCAGAGATACGTTCGCTTTCTTTTCCATCGGATAATGGTTTTGCATCACACACACCGAAGTTATTCCCAGAATTTCTCCGGAAAGCTCCTCCTGATGCGGGATAGTGAAGTTCCTGATCGCCTTGTCTTCTTTGCGCACGTCAACTTTCGCTTCCTCCATCGCCTGCGCCTTCTCGCGCATTTTTTTGGCTACCAATCTCATCCCTCCTCCTTTGTTGGCAAAAAAGTTCGCCTTTTCCTTGTTGGCACGGATCTCTTTTTCATATTGCGCGTTCTTCATTTCCTCCTTTTCTATCTGCGCCGCGATTTCCGCCACCACCACGTAATAATCCCCGATATACTGCTCTGTTTTCTTTGTAAAGACGTCCAGATACAAAACTCCGTCCGTGAAAGCGTTGAGGAAATCCGCGTCATGGGAAATCACGATGCAAGTTTTGTCATAGCCCATCAGAAACGCAGTCAGATGTTCGATGCCAGCCTTGTCCAGATTGTTCGTCGGCTCGTCCAAAATCAGAAGGTCTGGATCCTGGATCAGCGCCGAAGCCAAAAGGAGCCTTGCCTGTTGTCCGCCGGAGAAAGATTTCATTTTTCTTTCAGGCGTCGCGATCAGATTCACCACTTCCAAAACGTTCTTGATGCGCTTGTCGATGTCATATATCTTTTCGGAAAAACATTTCTGAAAAAATTCGCGCACCGTAAGCTCCATGTCCTCGCGCGGGATCACCTGCTTGGCGTAGGCCACGGAAAGTTTCGGATCCACGTATATGGAGCCTTCCTCTGGCTTGAGCTCCCCGGTAATGAGCTTGAAAATCGTGCTTTTGCCCGCCCCGTTCTGCCCCATCAAAGTGATCTTGGTCCCTTGGCGCAGAGAAAAAGAAGCCTCGTCCAAAATGGGCTTTTCCCTGCCATATTCGAAGGTTACTTCGCTGAATCTTACCGCTACGTCGTTTTTTGCCATATTTTAGAACTTTATTCCCTAGGACTTACGCGTTTGATCGCGGCAAGAATGAGTGTTTGCGCTTCCGGCTCCACCAGTTGGCGGACGGCGGAGCGCATAGAGGCTCGTTTGAGCAAGAGCGAACGTGTAAGTCCTATTTTTATATTTTTTCACACTGAGCTCCCATCATAACCCATATCGGAGGATTTGAAAAGACCCGGACGCTCCCGACAAAAAATCGCCCGGGGGCGATGAATTGCTTGAATTTTATTCAGCACCGGACCGTTCCTACGCTCTCTCTCAGAAGACCGACCTGGAAGCCATGAAACCCAAGGACACCAAGGTGGTGACAAGGCCGCCCGCGGCCAGTATTCCCAAGAAAATGACCCCGATCGCCCTCCAAAAAGGTACTCCCAGTATGTAAGCCGCCACGGCTCCGCTCCAGGCTCCGGTCATTGGCAACGGCACGGCTACGAAAACGAACAAGGCCACCTCCATCCATTTCTTCTCATGGAAATGATCCATATGCTTCCTTTGTGAACGCTCCAGAACCCAAACCATGAAACGGTTGAAGTGGTATGATTTGTGCATCAGATATTCGGAAAATCTCTGCAAGAAAAAAAGGAAAGGTACGATCAAAAAGATGTTGCCCAAAACCGCGATAAAATAGGCCTTGAGCGGGGAAAAATGGAAAACTCCCATCGCCAAAGGTATCGCCCCCCTAAGCTCCAATATGGGCGCCGCCGCCGTTAAAAAAGTTATTATTTCCTGGTTCATTTGTTGTCTTGTTTTATGTTTTTATTTCAATGACTTCGATAAGTCTACGCTAAAAACGATTTTTTATCAACCCCTGGCGCTACTCCAAAAGCTTGGAATATTTATTTTTAGCTTCATTGAAAGAGGACATTTTGCTTTCATCCAGGGGCGCCCCCTTCGGAAGATCCAGCTTCAGCGGATTGATCGGGGCTCCGTCCAATTTCATACCGAAATCGAGATGCGGTCCGGTCGACCACCCCGTCGATCCGACATAACCGACGACCTCGCCCTGCGAAACCCTCTTGCCAGCCACCATCCCCTTGGCGAAAGCGCTGAGGTGCCCGTAGTGCGTCGTGTAACCGTTGTCATGGCTGATGCGCACTATGTTCCCCCAACCCGTCTCAAATCTCGCGCTCGTCACCGTTCCGCGAGCTGTCGAGACGACCGGGGTTCCCGTCGGGGCGGCGTAATCGATCTGGTAATGGGCGGTTACGGTTTTCGTGATCGGATGCATGCGGGCTCCGGTGTATCCCGAAGTGATCCTGCTGAAACTCAAGGGGGCCTTCAAAAACTGCCTTTCCAAAACGCGACCCTCCTCGTCATAATATCCGCCGCTTCCATCGTTATCGAAATAATAGGCGTAATGCGATTTTCCGTCGTTTATGAATCTGGCCGCCAA
>Ga0076200_101_pt1 | contig 36436 bp, 42 predicted proteins | sample RifGroE1_FD_67806 | JGI IMG/M metagenome (GOLD analysis project Ga0076200, IMG submission 67806) | Parcubacteria (Moranbacteria) bacterium GW2011_GWE1_49_15
CGGAAAGGGTCTCGCCGTCCTCCTCGACGTCATCAGTTATACCAAGTTCCGCAAGCGAAACCACCTCGAAATCCTTTTCGTGGATATCGAAAGCTTTTTTGAATTGCCTGAATTTATCTTTATTGGTCGTACCTATCAAGATCTTCATCATTTTCTTTCAGAAATTTATCAAGATTGTCCTTAGCCCTTACATGGAAAATGGAATTTCCATCCCTATCATCATGCTCTTTCGTCAATCTGATATCCTGGGAAAGATAAAAGTTGACCACCCTGGAAGTTCCTTCTTTCCAATAACTCCAAGGAACACTCCCACCCTCTGAAAGCTCAGCTTCTTTTTTGAGCTTACGGTTGTTTTCCAAAAACTCGCCGTAACCTGACGCCAGGCCGGAAAGGTCGGCTGCTCTTACGATCTTTTCCTCGACCGAATCGAATTGTGCCCGGGTATGGGTCGCAAGTATGATTCCGGAAACTTTCTTTCCCAGTTCCCTATCCTCTTTCCCTATCTCTTCCATGGCTAGAAAAGACGAATATTTCTCCTTGGTTGCAAACCCCTTTTCCTCATGGTCTTCATGATACCCGGCATCATGGAAAAGGCAAGCCAATATTACCGCTTTATCGTCAAAAACGATTCCTTCCTTTACGCATGCCTCCATTATTTTTTTAGCATCTCCCAGAACTTTCAAAGCATGTTCAAAATTGTGATACGGGATATCCCCATAAAAAACCTTCGCTATTTCAAAATACTTTTCAAGATTTTCCACGATTTTTATTTGAAACTGATTACCTGCAAACCGTATTTTTCAACGTCTTCTTTTTTCCAAAAATCGAATTTCTTGGTTTTACCGACGTATGTTATTTCTTTTTCCAAAACCCTTCCGGAATATTCTTTGGTTTCCGGATCCCATTCGCGAAGGACCAAAACATCGCCCTCCTTGCATTTGAAATCAGCCAAGCGCATATCATAGGTCTTTTTTCCATCCAGGATGAGCTGGAAATATTCCGGCCAGGTTTTCTTTTCTATGCGCATATTATTTCAAGTACGCAAGGAAGGGATTTTTTCCTTCGAACGTGATGATTGGGAAATTATTATTGATTTCCTTTTCGGGAATACCGTATTTCATTTCATAAACCATTCCGGTCGAACGAAACAATGCCTTAGGATAATCGAATCCTAGTTTCTTGCTTGCGTCTTTAACCACTTCTTCAGAATCCCCCTCGATCTCTACAAACGGTTCCAGAAACGGCCACTCATCTATGCAAACTTCAACCCTGTCCAACATCCAAATTTCGCGCTTAGTTTCTTGATAGGATTTTTTCTCACAGCCCGTAGTCATTAATAAGACCTCCGCATTTTCAAAATTATCCACTTTTAAACAAATCTCTTTTTGTTCTTCGATTTTTCCGTTATTCACGACTTTCAGGCTCATGGTTATTTTATCCCCTTCGTCGCGTACCCGAAGCCATCCCCCTTCGATTTCGTGTCCTTTGGGCAAATTGAAAACCACCCGCTTCTGCAAAAATTCAGGTTTCACGAGTTCAGCCCCTGCTGATTTGAGCTTCTTCCTGATTTCATCTTTATTTATATCCGGAAACGTCGCTTCGTACTCGATTTGCATAAAATTTATTCTATTAAGGATAAATTCCCATCTAAAATTATCGGTTGCATGGCGACTATCTCATCCTTATAGGAAACCTCGGGAATTCCATTGAGAAGGAATATTTTCTTATCCGAAACGTGCGCGAACCCGATTTCCAAGAATACGTTTCCGCCGATATAGTTTCCAGTGCCATTCTTGTCATAATTCAAGACCAGAATCGCGTCGGAATTTTTTATCTTTTCAAAATATCTTCTGATCAGATCGTCTTTGATTTTCTCTTGGGTCGATTCGCTTCCGGAAAAGACCTTTTCCAAATGACGTTCCATATTTTCAGGCACGACTATTTCATGTCCGAGATTTTCCAGTTCCTTCTGCGCCCCAGTTATCTTTTCCGCGAACGCCATGCTGGCACAAATAACAATTTTCATAATTCTAAATTATTTTTAATTTCTCAAACCAATATCTCCAAACCGGCTCCAATTCCATTTTTCCAATCTCGCCAACGGAAACCCATTTCATATTTTTCGATTCTGAATTAGAAACAGCTTCTCCTTCCCATTCAATCGCCTCAAAAAGAGACCAGTCGTGTCCCATGATTCCCCTGCTACATTCGTTCCAATCCACAAATTCCGCCACGATCAATTTATATTTTTTAATTGAAATATTGGTTTCCTCCTTTACCTCTCTAATCATCGCATTCTCGAAAGACTCTCCTTCATCAACATGCCCCGCCGGGCATGCCCAACCAAAAGGAAATTTCTTCCTCTCCAGCATCAGGATTTCCCCTTTTTCATTCCTAATGATTGCGCCCGAGCTTTTATGCATAAATTAAAAATCTCTTTTTTTAATCGGATCCAAATATTCAAAATAAATTGTTTTGCTATCCAAAACTTTAATGACTCTATATTTCCCTCTCGTCCATATTTCACCGCTCTCCAAAAAGTGCGTGGCTTCCAAAATTATAATACTGGCTCTTGGTCGCGACAAAACTTCTCCGCCCTTGGTTTCAATAAGAGGTATTTCCCCGCGAAGCCAATAATTTCGCTGATCTTTTTTTAGGAAATCATAAATCTTCCCTTCTTCAAGGTTTTCCGGGATACACTCCTCTTTTCTTCTTCTCCCTGCCTTATGCTCCGAAATATCCCTAAGCGCCAGGTCCGGATTAAACTCCACCGCGATTCCCATATTTTTATAACCTTATCACTTATTACTTAAATCGTCGCGCCATATTACCATATTTCGAAATATGGTAATATTAGCTAATCACATTGTTATTTTGTTTTATAATAATAGTTCTCCTTGAATTCCTTCATATATTTCTTCAGAATTTTCTTCTCGTCCTCGAAAAAAACTTTCCTTTCGTATTCGTCCTCCAGCTTCTCGATGTTTTCCCGGATCATTTCAGCGTAATCCTCGCGGGCGACTTCGGCCGCACCCTTGTAGAAAGCCGGGATAAAATGCGCGATCGCGTCAGCCGTAGAAACTATTTTTTCTTCCAAAGTTTCGGGAATAAATTTCTTGCAACGATGCTTGAGGATTATGTCCCTGACTTTTTCGGCGACAGTTTGATTGAACCAATTGACGATCAAATATTCATACGCCAAATGGGAACTCACTTCGTCATGAGGTTCTCTGTCATAAGCCAGGGAAAAATCATGGAAAAGAGCGCCCAGATGCACGACTTCCCTGTCCGCTCCATATTTTTTTGCAAGTTCCAAAGAGAGGTCGATAACTTCCTTGGTATGGTTTTCCCAAAAATTTTTCAGGAGTTTTTTTCTTTTTTGATCAGTACCTTGCGGGGACTCCACAAAAATATTCCTGACATACTTCTCGATCTCCAAAATATCTCCCTGCATAACCGTATGGGATTTAAAAAATCTTACAAGCTATTCCTTAGATTTCATCGGCGGAAAGATGACACATTCCCTAATAGACTTATCCATCAAGAATGAAAAGAGGCGTTCGGAAAGTCCGAATCCGAAAGCCGGTGGCATTCCATATTCCAAAGCCTCCACGAAATCCTCGTCGATCATCTGCGCCTCGCTGTCCCCGGCCTCCCTGAGCGCCATCTGATGCTTGAAACGCTGCGCTTGGTCGATCGGGTCGTTGAGTTCAGCGAAAGCGTTGCAAAGCTCCGCGGTACCGGCCACGACTTGGAAACGGAGAACCTTGTTCGGATTTTGCGGGTCCTTTTTGGCCAACGGCGAAACTTCGATCGGATGCCCGACCAAAAAACAAGGCTGGATGAGTTTCTGTCTGACGGTCTTCTTATAAATCGTATCGATCATTTTCCCTTTGCCGTATGTTTTGTCGTATTTGATTCCGAGCTCGTCCGCCTTCGCATACAACATTTCGACGGACACGTCGACTGACAAATCAATGCCGGTCTCTTTTTGGAAAGCCTCGAAATAATCGACGCGGGGGAACTCCTTTTCCCAATCGATAACATCGCCTTCATATTCATGCGTATATCCTCCCAGAACATTGGATGCTATTTCGCGATACATCTTCTCCGCCATCCCCATCCCTTTTTCCAAATCGGCATAAGCCCAATAAAACTCCATATGGTCGAATTCCTGCAGATGCTGGCGGTCGATTCCCTCATTGCGGAAAACGCGTCCGATTTCGAAAACCTTTTCATATCCCCCGACCAAAAGCCTTTTGAGCGGAAGCTCCAGCGAGATGCGCATATAAAAATCCTGATCCAGCGCGTTGTGGTGCGTCACGAAAGGCTCGGCGTCGGCTCCGCCGGGAGTGTGTTCCAAAACCGGTGTCTGCACTTCCAAAAATCCTTCCTTAACCAAGAAACCCCTGACGGTCTGCCAGAAGATGTTTTTCTTTCTGAAAAGCTCGCGCGTCTCAGGATTCGTCATCAGATCCAAATATCTTTTACGAAGAAGCTCCTCCTCATCCTTGATACCGAAATGTTCGGTCGGCACCGGACGGATGTTTTTGGAGAGGACTTTCCAATCCGTCACCTTGATGGATTTTTCTTCGGTTTTGGTGAGGAACAGCTCGCCGCTCACCTGCACGAAATCCCCGAGTTCGATGGCCTTGATGAAAAGTTTGAACAGCTCCTCCTTCATATTTCCCTTGTTGAGGAAAAGCTGGATCTTTCCAGTTTCGTCCTCGATGCTGGCAAAAGCCGATCCACCCATCGGGCGCATGGATCTCACCCTTCCGACCAGGGTAATTTCCTTTCCGGAAAGTTCGTCGAATTTTTCCAAAGCCTCGGCGTTCGCATGGCTCCTTTCGTTTTTTTCAGGATACGGTTCCATGCCGAATTCCCGGACCTTTTCCAGTTTTTCCAATTTCACTTGCCTGATATCCTCCCTGATCATGACTATGTCAGAATTTTTAATTTTGAATTTTGAATTTTTAATGAATTTTTCAATGTTCTATTTTTTCAAACATTAATGCATTCAAATTTTATTCAAAATTCGAAATTTGAAATTCGAAATTTTAGATGTTAAATATACCCAAATAATAGCCTGAAAGGGGCTTTTTGGCAAACAAAAACCCCGCCGAGCGGGGTTAATCTGCTGTTTCGAAATATATTACTTAATATCCACGATCTTATACTTGGCGACTCCGCTCGGGATGGAAACCTCCACCTCCTCGCCTTTCTTTTTGCCCATGAAAGCCTTGCCCAAAGGGGACTCGTTGGAAATCTTGAAGTTGGCCGGATCAGCTTCGTTGGATCCCACGATATGGAAATCCATCTTGCGTCCGCTGAATTCCACGCTGACGACGCTGCCGAGCTGGACGTGGCCGTTAGGCTTGGCTTTTTCAACGACTTTCGATTCCTTCAAGGTCATCTCGAGTTCGGCTACCCTGGATTCGTTTTCGTTCTGTTGCCTCTTGGCCTCGGCATATTCCGCGTTCTCACTCAAATCACCCTGTTCTTTGGCTTCCTTGATAGCTTGCGCTATTTCCTGTCTCAAGGCACCCCTTCTTTCATCCAGTTCATCCTGAAGCTTTTTCAATCCTTCTTTTGTCATTAATCTCACCATTTTTTTCTTTTTAATCGATTTAAAAAGGCTGCCGTCAAAAAAGACAGAGCCGTCAAAAATATTCAACTGACAGGACCCATCATACCAGAAAACTACACGATGTCAAGGGTTAGAAAATTCCTTTTATCTTATCCAGAATCTCAAATCTTATTATGTCCTTAAATGTCACGACTACCATCAAGAATATTAATAGCATAAAACCGATCATATGGAAAGCATGTTCGATTTTTTCGCTCACCGGAGAGCCTTTTATCTTTTCGATCAGGATAAACAAGACCCTTCCTCCGTCCAGCGCCGGGAATGGAAGCGCGTTGATTATCCCCAAATTTATGCTCAAAATGGCCGCAAATCTCAAAATCTGCACGATTCCGAGCGGTATCACCTGTCCCGTATAGACCGCTATGCCGATTATTCCGGTAACGTCCACTCCGGCCGTCTGGCCGACAAAAAGCTCCTTAATGGTGATTCCCATCAAAATGAATACGTTCTTCATTTCCACCAAGCCGTAATACAGCGCTTGGAAAAAAGAATATCTCACGATTTCGACCTGCGCCAATCCTATTCCCAGTGCCCCCTGGTTTTCAACCGACTCAGATCTCGGAACGCCCTTAAGCTCCACAGTCTCCTCCTCCCTTTGCACACCCAAGGCGATCTCCTCTCCCTTGTGGAGACCGATGAAGTCCTGAACATCCTTGACCGTTTTAAATTCCACTTTTTCCCCGTCCATGCCGAAAACCAATTCGTCGCCGAGCCTGAGCCCCATTGATTGGGCCGGAGAACCTTCCGCCACCATATTCACCAATATTTTCGATCCCGGAGCGTCCGTTTCCGAAACCTCCTGATAAGTGCCGATCATGAAACCTATCGAAAACAGTACCCATGCCAAGACGAAGTTCATGATGACTCCCGCCAGCAAAACTTTTATCCTGGCCCAGGCGGATTTGTTCGCGAAACTGTCGGGCTCATTCTGTCCCGATCCGTCCTCGCCTTTGATTTTCACAAAACCTCCGATCGGAAACCAGTTGAGCGAATAGATGGTGTTTTTGGTTTTCACATCCCTGCTTCCACGGACGAACTTCCATTTACCCTTTTCATTACGATACACGCCGAAAACCCTCGGGGGAAATCCGAACCCGAATTCGTGCGAGGTTATCCCGTTTCTCTTGGCAACCAAAAAATGTCCCAGCTCGTGCACGAGAACCAGCAATCCCAATATCAGGATGAAAATTATGATAGCCATTAAGATTAGTTTTTAGTTTTTAGACTGACGGGACTTGATTGCGCACAAGCTTTTTGCCACCTGACGCCTATCACCCAGGACCTATTTTATACCGTCATTATATCGATTTCTTTCTTCTCCCTTATCTCTTCGATCTTCTTGTTGTATTCATCGATTACGGCTTGCAGCTTTTCCTTCGCCCTGAACTTGTCGTCCTCCGAAATATCGCCCTTCTTTTCCAAGTCCTGGATTTCCTTCCAGGCATCCTCCCTGATATTACGCACGGCTATTCTGCCCTCTTCGGCTTTGCCATTCAGTACTTTCACTAAGTCCCTTCTTCTTTCCTCGGTCAGGGAAGGTATCGAGAGTCTGATCAAAATTCCGTCGTTCACGGGGTTTATTCCCAGATCCGATTCCCTGATGGCCCCTTCGATGGCACTGATTGCTCCCCTGTCCCATGGCTGAATCGTGATCTGCCTCGGCTCGGGAGTGTTGATTGCCGCGATCTGCTTAAGCGGGGTCCTGCTTCCGTAATAATCGACCATCACATCTTCCACCAAAGACGGATTGGCTCTTCCGGTTCTCAGTTTTCCCAATTCGAATTTGAAATGTTCCATGGCCTTCTCCAAATCCGCCCTCTTTCCACTGATCAATGACTCGTACATATGTTTTTCCAAATTATATTTTTAACCCGTGACCGCTTATTAGAAACTTCTGAAACCTGCATATATTATAGCCGGATTGCTCCTGTTGTAAACCACCGAACTGACGTCCTTGCCCGTGTCCAATTGGAAAGTGGACCACTGGTTGCCGCTGTCGATAGATTTGTAAACGGCCTTGCCTGAAACATAGATCATCTCGCTCGAATTGGAAGGGTTTATGGCCATGGCCCTTATCGGAAACATTTTGGAACTTTCCAAGATGTTCAGATTGCTCCAAGTCTTACCACCGTCGGTACTCTTGGAGATTCCTTTTGCCAGACCGATGTACACCGTGCCTGGCGCGCCAGGGTCGGCAACTACGGAAAAAACGCTCTGACTGTTACTGGAAGAAGAGATGTTCGAGGTTATCCTCTCGATCGTTTCCCCGCCGTTGGTGGTTTTCAAGAGATCCCTTTGGAAAACTCCGAAATATACGACGCTGGTATCCGCGCTGTCGAAAGCTATCGAGGTCACTGGCGCGCCCGCCATATAGAGATTATGCCAACTGGTTCCCGCGTCCGTAGTCTTGAAGATCATCCCCTGGCTGGTTCCGGCATAGATGACGTTCGCGTTGTTCTTGTCCATTGCCATGGCGGAAATCACGCTGTCCTTGGAAGGCTCGGTATAAATCTCCTTCCACTCGTCTTCGCCGATCTTCTTGAATATTTTCGCCCTACCCCCGAAAACTCCCGAGGCGTATAACATGTCCCTGGTCCCGTGATCGGGAATCAGACCGTAAACCTTCTCCGGGAATTTTATCTGGCTCCAGGTTTCAGCCCCGTCGCGCGAAACGAAAATCCCGTTCTTTTCCGTTCCCAAATAAACCGTCTCGCTGTCGAAGGGATCCATTGCGACCGTCAGCACGTTGAGGGACGATATGTCCTTCTGATCGCTCACTTTTATTTTCGGCTCCCATTCCAAGCCTCCGTCGACGGTCTTGAGCACGGTCGCCTTGGCCACCAATTGCGCCCTGGTCGGCTGGCTGACGGAAGTCTGGAGACTGCATCCCGAAAGGACGGGGACCGCCGCAAGAAAAGCGAGTGTGATCAATGTTTTCTTCATAATTGGCTCTTTTATGATTCTTAAGCTTCATTTCATTGAATATTATAGCATGGATTACAAAAACTCCCCAGATGGGGAGCTTGTTGTGTGCGTCGTGAGGGATTCCCTATTGGTCTGGGATTTTTATTTTGTGGGATTTACGCATCACTCGCTCGCCGTCGCTCACTCGTTCTTTGTCCTGGGCAGCGCTGAATGCTCGCGCGCTCGCATCCATCGACGCACGCTAGGATGGCTTTCTGCTGAAAGTCATCCTGCTTAGCTCCTGCCAGTTCGAATCCCTTTCCATTGACATGAGGGATTCCTCCTCACCCGTCGCTCGGCGTGCCTTCAGCACAAGCCTCGCTCCTCCTTCGGAGCCGGGGTTTTCAAAAACGCAAAGCAGTTTGCATTTTTGAAATACCCTTCGAATCCCTCTTCGAAATGCTAATATTAAAAAAGACCCCTTTCATGGGGTCTTTTTTAATATGTGCGTCGTGAGGGATTCGAACCCCCGACCATCGGCTTAAAAGGCCGTTGCTCTACCAACTGAGCTAACGACGCATATCTTAAAATAGGACATGCGAACAACAAATCGAATTATACCGGAAATAAAATATCCGTCAACCCGGACGCCACGTCCTATTTCCCGCGCCTGCTTATAAGGATAAGGAAGAGGAGGGGCGAAACCATCCATAAAATAATGGCTAACGGGGAGGTGAAGTAATCCAGGGATCCTATGGAGATATATTTCAATATCTGTTTTTCCGGCAGAAAAGTGAACACGATACTGGCCAAAAGTCCCGCCTCCAGAAAACTCAAGACGACGACCTGCCAAATCGACAGTCCGGACCCGGAAAGATGGATTTCAAAAAGACTGCTGTCGATTATGGTAAGGAAAACGACTAGTGTCAGGAAAACCACCAAAGGCATGTATTTGCCGAAATCAGCCACTTCCCCCATGGCCGCTTGCATTATCGCGAAAGATATGTAGATATTTATCAAGGCGTTATGCAGCCTGAATCTTCCGATAACCACCCAGAAAGCCAGACTGATGACCAGAAGCAGCGCCGCTATGGCGGAAAGCTCCGCCGCCAATCCGGAAGAAGTGAATTTTGCCAACATGTTCCCCATATTTTTGCATTTTATATCTACGAATAGATTATACAACGGGTCGGGAAACCATGGAAGCCCGTACTGGACAAAATCGGCTTTTCAGGTTATTCTTATGGAAGAAAAAGTATGGAAAATAAAGCTAAAAACAATAGGGTCTTTTCATGATGCGGATTTGAATACGCATTTTTGTTTGCCCCGAACAAGGAATTTATGATAGACATCAACAATAAGAAATTCAAACTCGCCTTTTTTTGGACCCTGGTCGCCATGTTCTTCATGACGTCCTCCTTACTGATCCTCTACGCCTTCGGGTACACCTTCAATCCGGAAAGGGGCATCTTCGTCCACGCCGGATCCATCACCGTGAAATCCAATCCTCTCTCCATAGAGGTGATACTGAACGACGCGAACGTTTCAAAGAAACTCAACAGGATCAACAGCTCGATAAATATCGGCCGGGTCAAACCTGGCGAATATATCCTGAAAGTGGAAGCTCCCGATTTCAATACCTGGTCGAAGAAGATTTCGGTACATAGCGGGCTTTCCACTGAATTTTGGAACGTGCTCCTGACAAGGAAAGAATATGCGCGGGAAAACCATGGAACGGAAGGCATAGACGATTTCTTCATCTCTCCAAGAAAAAACCTGGTAGCAGGAGTTAAGACCGAAAACGGCCGGCTCTCAATCACCATCACCAATACGGATACGAACACCAGTGAAACGGCTTTCACTTCGGCGGACCACAGTTTCACGCAGGATCCGGAGGAAAACATCGAGTGGGCCCCTCAATCCCAAAAAATCATCGTCCCCCTGATGTCCGGAGAAGAAAAGCTCTACCTTATAGCCGACCTGGACTCGAAGGAAAACATCATGCTCGACGAGCTGGCGGGAACTTCCGATATCTCGAGCGTGAGATGGGACAGCGAAAACAAGAACGTCGTATATTTCATCACCGAAGGCAACCTCTACAGATTGGACATCAAGGAACCCCAGGACAAAAAGATTATCGCCTCAAACATCGCAGGCTATGACATCTCGGGACAATACATTTATTATTTCCAACTTCCCGGCGGACTGATCTTCCGCACGAACCTGGAGGCCACCTCGGAGCCCCTGCAGATCACGACGTCCGCTCCTTCGAAAATGGAGGACCCTTCCTACAAGATAATCGTATATGACGAAAAAAGGATTGCCCTGCGGAACGGAAGCGGCCGGCTTTTCATATTCAACAAAGGGGAGAAGGATTCGTATTTCAAGGAGCTCCTCGCCGACGCCAAAGGCTCGCAATTTTCAAACGACGGCAAAAAACTCCTGTTCTGGAACAACCGGGAGATATACGCCTATTTCACAAAGGATTGGCAGACCCAACCATACAGGAGTGAAAATGAAACCATTTCCATCACCCGCTTTTCACAACCGTTGAAAAACGTCCAATGGAGCAATGATTATGAACATGTCATTTTCTCAGTGAACGGACAACTGAAAATCACGGAGTTGGACCACCGCGACAACACCAACACTTTCGATATAGCTAACTTCTCCGGTTCGGATCAGAAGGTCGTAAGCAATTTCTCGCAAGGAAGGATATATTTCACGGATAACGTCGCCGAAGGGCCGCGCGTCCTCCAATCGATCCAATTTCCAGAAAAGGCAAGCCTTCTTGGATTCTAAAAGACCTCTGGCCGGACCGACAAAAAACCGCACTCGGTGCGGTTTTTTTAATCTATCAGCTTATTTCAAAACCTTCGAAGCCGGAAATTGCGTCTGAGAACTCGAAATCCACCCTTTCCACCGAAGCCCTATCCGGACCTTCTCGGCACCATTTTAAAAATTCATCAAGATCTTTCCTTTCTCCCTCGGCTTGAATTTCCACGGTGCCGTCGGTGAGATTTTTCGCATAACCGAAAAGAGACAGCTCCTCGGCCTTTTTCTTCGCCGAAGCGCGGAAAAGCACCCCTTGGACTTTCCCGAAAATTTTGATTTCCAAATGTCTTTTCATAAAACATACTATCTGCGATCCGAAAGGAATATTTCATTCACCCCTCTTCCTCCTTCTTTTCCCGGCCTCCTCCACCTCGTCCTCATCCAATCCGAAATGGTGCGCGATTTCGTGCCAGACCGTTTCCTTCACGATTTCCCTGATGTCTTCAAGGCTTTCCGCTTCTTCCTCAATCGGCTTTTGAAATATGGTTATCTTGTCCGGCAAAACGTTCGTATAGTGGTCTCCGCGCTCGGCTTGCGGCACACCCTCATAAAGCCCGAACAGTGTCCAACCGCTGCGGAGTTCAAGTTCACGCCTCTGCGCGGACGTAGGTTCGTCCTCGATGACTATTACCAGGTTGTCCAGTTTCGCCAAAAATTTTTCCGGTATCCCGCCGATTCCCTCATCCACTACCTGCTCGAAGCGTTCGCGGCTTATCCTATACATGCCTGTCGCCTTTGAGGCCTTTGCGGTAAGCGGCCACCTCTTTGGAAAAAGCTGCCGCCTGCAAAACTATGACCAATGCTATCATGACCAAGTATGACCAATGGATCCAACTGTCAGGGCGGCCTGTTCGCAAAAACGCATGGTTGATCGTATGGAAGCCGACCAAATAGAAAAGCACGTAGGCGAAGCTGTGCAGCCATTTCCAGGATTTCACTCCGATGAATTTGATGACTCCGCCGAACGAAGTCGCCGTCAGGACCAAGGCCCAGAAAAGGGCGACCAATCCTATATAATCCGCCAACCTCAATGTCCCCAAGCCCTGCCTGTCATATATGACCAACCCGGCATGCACCAGGGAAAGCAAGAAAAACCATATTCCCAACTCCCCCCTCCAACTCCACGGCATTTCCCAGGGAAGATGGTCGACGATTGGTCGCCACAGCTTCATGATCGGCCCGATGATCAGAACCAAAAACAAAAGCGTGAAAGAAGCGGCCGCCACGGAACGGTTGAGCCCTGCTCCGGAAAAACCGAAAATGCAGATCAGTGCGGCCGAAAGGATTGCTACGACAAGATGGTTGCGGAACCGGTTGGAAAAATCCATATTTTTGAAAAATAAATATCGCCCGAAGGCGCTTGCTTGATAATTATGTTTCAATTATACCACATCGCCGCACCATCCCCGCAAACGAAAAAAGGCGATGAAATCCCGGACGCAACAAAAAAACCGGGTGTCGTCGACTTGCTTACTTTCGACCGGTTTCAATGGATCACGACCGGAGTACCTATTGGAGCCCATTCATAAACCCTCTTCGCCGCTCCGACGCCAAGCCTCACGCATCCGTGGGAAACCGGGGTTCCCAGATGGCTGGCCCCCTCCTTGTATCCGTTGGGCCATTCCGGAAGCTCGTGGATACCGTGCGACCCTGAAGGCGTGAATGCCATCCAATAAGGCATGTACAGCCCGTATTCCTCCGACCAGGCCCTCCTGGCCTTGTTATAAACCTTAAACGTCCCTTTCGGCGTCGCCATAGATCTCTTGCCGGAGGAAATAAGATATGACCCCGCCGACTTCCCGTCCTGATAGAGGGTCATGGTCTGCCTGGAGAGACTGATGTCGATATATTTCCCTTTCTTATATTTGGCCGTTGATTTCTCCCCGAGGAGCATTATCCGCACTTCGCTTCCGTCATCCGGCACCAAAGTGATGTCGTTGCCGGCGGCGGATTCGAAAGCCATTGCGGATGCGGAAAAACAGAATAAAATAGCCAGCGACAAAACAACCGCCGTTGAAACCATTTTTGATTTTTTCATTGGAAAAAGCATAACCTTTGCGATAAATAGCATCGAACATCTTCATATGAAGTATTACAAACACAAGGGCGGTCTATTGCTCTTGGAGGGTGGTTTGCGGCAGAAAGGCACCTACAGAAAACGACTTGATTGCGAATTGCCGTATCCGCTTTAAAATACCTAATATAAGCCACTTTTTTATAATAATTTAGAAGTTATCCACACCTCATTCTTGACAAATGTGGTTTCTATATTATAATTCGGTCGCAATTAAATGAAAACATATGCGACAGCATAGATGCACAAAACCCAATAACCCCGCGATGTACTGGGAGCAATCCGCAGGTATTTTCGCTGTGGATCACGGATCCTCCCTCACGCGTCTGCCCAAGGTGGTTTTTGCATCAAGAAAAAGTTTGCCGGATATTTTTCATAAAATCTTCTAAACTGTTTCCCGAAGCGAAAAGCAAAGAACATCTCGGCCAGGCGGCCGAGTTTTTTGTGCGCCTGCAATGCTCTTTAACAATCAAACAGAAGGAAGGAGGAGAGACGGTTCCGGTCCGCGGCGGCGATAGGATGTCCGATTATGTTTTTCCAAAATGACCCGGGAGGAAAAAATGGCGAGGAAAATATTGGCGCTCTACATCACTATCAGTTTCCTTTTCAACTTCTCGCACTCTTTCGTATTCGCGATCTATACGGTCTTTCTCAAGGAAAGAGGCATGGACCTGATGCAAATCAACCTGATCAACGCTTTCTTCATGTTCGCCATCTTCATCTTCGAGATACCCACGGGATCTTTCGCGGACAGATACGGCAGGAAGGCTTCCATAGTTCTCGGAAGCGTTTTCTATGGCGGGGGGATGCTGGCCTATTATTTCTCAGACAGCTTCTGGGGTTTCGTCATCGCGGAACTGACGCTGGCTTTCGGCGCGACGATGTATTCGGGAGCAACCGAGGCCTGGGCCGTCGATTCGCTCAAATTTTACAGCTACGACGGATGCCTGCTGGAAATATTCAAACGGGAATCCCAGTTCAAGCAGCTCGGGATAGTCATCGGGGCGCTGATCGGATCATATGTCGCAAATTACGATTTGGCTCTTCCCTGGCTCATGGCTTTCGCGGCCAATATCGCCTTCGCGCTTTTCTGCCAAGCTACGATACGCGAAGACTATTTCAAACACAACCGGAGCTTGGCGAAAAACGCTTCTATGGCACTTATCGCCAAAGACAGCTTCCATTTCGGGGTGAAGGAAAAAAGGGTGTTCTTCGCGATACTCTTCACTTCCGCCATCTTCATGTGCTTCCAACCGCTGAATATGTATTGGAACATAGTACTTACTGAAAGTTACGGGCTCAGCGTCGGATCACTGGGCTGGATGTTCATGGGAGTTTCCGCTTTCATCGTGATCGGAAGCCAATTCTCCACGGCCTTCGCCAAAAAATTCAAAAATGAAAGCGAAGCGCTCGTGCTCTCGCAAGTCGTGACGACCGCGGGGATCCTGGTCGCCGCCCTAATGGCCGAGCTTCCCATTTTCGTCGCGGGATTCCTTTTCCATGAGCTGGGACGCGGACTCTTCGGCCCTCTCAAACAAAGCTACATCAACCACCGCATCCCCAGTGAGAAAAGGGCGACCATCCTCTCTTTCGATTCCATGATCAACAAGGGAGCGGCGCTTGTCGGATTGGTGGTTTCCGGATATGTCGCCAAAATTTTTTCCATCTCCGTTTCATGGATTGGAGCGGGATTGGCACTGGCGGCATTTATCCCTCTTTTCCTTTCCTTCAAACCGAAGGAATGACCTGGTTAAAACAAAACGCGCATCGAACCTGATGCGCGCTTTTTTTATCTTTTCGCCCATTGAGGAGTCGCTTCGCTCCCAAAACCCCTCGGTTTTGATATTTCCGCCACGGGGAAAATCCTTTTTCCCAACGCCCTTTTCCCACAATGCCGAAAAACAAAAAAATACTCCTTACGGAGTATTTCTTTTTTATCGTTTCGCCCAATAAGGGGTCGCTTCGCTCCTTGAAACCTTGCGGTTTCAATGCTTCCACCCCGGGAAAACTTTCGTTTTCCCGACCCCTTTCTAATCCACAATAGCCAAAAAGAAAAAACGCCGAAGCGTTTTTATCTTTTTGCCCACTGTGGAGCGCGTCTTGCTTTTTTGAGTCCCGGTTTTTTCCTTTCAACCTTCCTTGCGTCTCGGGTGAGAAATCCTCCGTCGCGGAGGGATTTCTTGAGAGCCTCGTCGAATTCAACCAATGCCCTGGCGATTCCAAGTTGCACCGCTTCGACCTGTCCGGTCATTCCTCCTCCTTTGACGAGAGCCGTCATGGTGAATTTTCCGTGCATTCCGATCTCCTTAAGAGGAGCCATCATCACGTTCTGCTGGGCCAAAGTCGGGAAATAATCCTTCATCTCCTTGCCGTTGATGATGAGTTCGGCATCGGTCGCTTTGTCGTTGGAGTATAACCTGACCTGGGCTACCGAAGTCTTCCTCCTGCCAACTCCGTGGAAGTATTTGCCTTCCATCTTCAAGGCCTTCTTCTCGACTTTAACCTCCGGCTTCGCTTCCGCCTTGGTTTCTGTCTTGTTCACGATTGTCGCCGCTTTCTTAGCCGGGGCTTTCTTGGCCGGGGCCTTCTTGGCGGCGGCTTTCTTCGGCGCGGCCTTCTTTGTTGCTGCTTTTTTTGCTACTGCCATATGTTATCTTATAATTCGAAATTAGTGCGTTACGTCGATTTTGTACTGGTGCTCGCTCCCGGTGACAACATGGAGTCTCTTCATCATGCGGTCTCTGAGCTTGTTTTTCGGAAGCATTCCATTCACTGCGTTCTTGAAAACCTTAGCCGGGTCCTTGGCCAAAAGATCCTTGAGCGCTATCGAGGTGATTCCGCCAGGATATCCGCTGAATCTGTGGTAAATCTTACCTTCGAGTTTGTTCCCGGTAATAGCGACCTTTTCGGCGTTGATGATGACCACGCTGTCCCCCGCATCTATGTGGGGCGTGAAGTCGACTTTCTTTTTACCGCTCAAAACAAGCGCTACGTCGGTAGCGATCCTTCCGAGAACTTTCCCTTTGGCGTCAAACAGATGAGTTTTCCTTTCCATAATTTATAATCATAAACACGAAACATGTGACATGGAACAAAACTTACTTTCTCACGATTTCCGATAGAATTCCAATGTTCTATGTTCTATGTTGTATGCTCTATGATTTATACGAATTCGATAACGGCCATCTTGGCGCTATCTCCTTTTCGTCTTTCCAACTTAATGATCCTCACGAAACCGCTGGCCCTTCCTTCGAAACGCGCGAGGAATTCTCCGGAAAGCTTCTTCACCGCCACGAGCGGCATATGCTTTCGAAGATCCCTGACGATCGAGACTTTCTTGGTTTCGTCTTTTCTCATTTTGAGGGCTTTCCCGACCATCCTGTCGACGATACCTTTGATCTCTTTGGCTCTCGCCTCGGTTGTCGTGATTTTCTCTTTCACTATCAAACTTCCGACCAGCGTCTTGAGGAATGCCGTCCTTTGGCCCTTGAGCCTGCTGAATTTTCTCCCTTTTACTCTATGTTTCATACTTTTCTTATTTGAACTTGCTGATTATTTCTGCTTAAGGGTCAATCCGAATTCTCCGACGGCTTTCTTGATTTCCTTAAGACCTTTGTCTCCCATTCCCTCCAAGGCCAGGATTCCCGCCTCATCGTGCTTGACTATGTCCTTGACCTTCTTGATTCCGCTGGCTTCCAAGACATTAAGAGTTCTGGTCGAAAGGGACTTGAGTTCCTCAATCTTTATCTTCAAAGGATCGACGGCCTCTTCCGCTTTCTCGACGACCTCCTCGACTTCCGCGATCTTAACCTCCTCTTGGATCTCCTCCTTTTCAACTTCGATGCCTATCAAAGCGGAGAACTGCTCGACGAGGATGGCGACAGCCTTAGAAAAAGCATCCTGTGGGGTTATGCTTCCGTCGGTAACTATTTCAAGGGTGATCTTGTTGTAGTCGGTCCTTTTTCCTACGCGTGCGTTTTCAACTTCATAATTAACCCTTTTTATGGGGGTATACACGGCATCTATGGCGATCACGCCGATTTCCTTATCGGGCCTCTCCTGCTGTTCGATAGTCACGTATCCGAGACCTTTGGAAACTTCGAGCTCCATCTCAAGCTCGGTTTTCTTGTCGGTAATGGTCGCGATCAACTGGTCCTTGCTCACGATTTCCACGCTGGAAGGACATTTGATTTCGTTTGCCGTAACAGGTCCCTCTCCTTTGAATTTCAACGTCACCTTCACCGGCTCGTCGGAGTGCATTTGGAATCTGATTTTTTTGAGGTTCAGGATTATCTGAACGACATCTTCTTTGACTCCGTCAATCGTGGAAAACTCATGGGAAACTCCCTTGATCTTAACGGAATTTACAGCCGCTCCTTCCAAAGAGGAGAGAAGCACACGCCTAAGCGCATTTCCAAGAGTCGCCCCGTATCCCGGGTAACATCCTGAAATTTCAAACTTTCCTGAAAATTCGTTGATTGGCGTATATTTTGGCTTTTGAGGAAGAGAAACCATCTGCATATCCTCTTTGTGAAGCTGGGGCCCGTGCAACTTAGAGTCACAAACCCGAGATCCTGATTAATGATTGAAATTCTATTGAAATCCTAAAAAATTGAAACCTAGCGAGAGAAATACTCGACTACCATCTGCGGGTCGACGTGGACGTCGATCTCGTCCCTGGTAGGCAAAGAGATCACTTTTCCTTCGAACTTCGCGGTGTCGAACTGCATCCAAGACGGAAAATCCTTCTTGTTCTTCACGACCGGAAGCTGGCTTGCGAAAAAAGCTCCGTCCTTCTTCGTTTCATTGATGCCTATGACGTCTCCGATTTTCACTTCAAAAGAAGGAATGTCCACTTTCTTCCCGTTTACAGTGAAGTGTCCGTGGGTGACGAGCTGCCTGGCCTGCGAAGGAGCTTGGGAGAATCCCATTTTTCTCACGACGCTGTCCAAACGAAGTTCGAGTCTTGCCATAAGCATATCTCCGGTAACACCCTTCCTGCCCTTGGCCTCATCGAAGTGTCTGCGGAACTGCTTCTCCAAAACCCCATACATCCTCTTGATTCTCTGCTTCATGGCGAGCTGCTTTCCGAACTCGGAAAGTCCCCTGGAAATATTCTTTCCATGCTGACCTGGAGCATAAGGCCTCCTGACAACGGCGCATTTAGCGCTGTTACAGCGATCACCTTTAAGAAAGAGCTTTTCCCCGGCTCTTCTGCATTTTTTACATTTTGAATCCAAATCTCGTGCCATATCCTATGTAAATTTCAAATCGTTAAATTTAAAATCTTAAATTATTACTTAAATGCTATACCCTTCTTGGTTTTTTAGGCCTGCACCCGTTGTGAGGGATAGGAGTGACGTCTTTGATGATCTGGATGTCAAATCCCCTGTTGGCCAAGCCTCTAATGGAAGCTTCTCGACCGCTTCCGACACCTTTGACGTATACTTCCAATTCCTGGATCCCATATTTCTTCACCTTCTCGGAAACGTCTCCGACGACCTGCGTCGCGGCATATGGAGTGGCTTTCTTAGCCCCCTTGAATCCCAAAAGGCCGGAGCTGGACCAACCCAAAATTCCTCCGTTCAAATCGGAAATCGTAACCATCGTATTGTTATAGGTGCATTTGATATGAGCCTGCCCCTTCAGAATCTGCTGTTTAGCCCTCTTCTTTTTCTTCTTAGCTTCGGCAGCGGAAGACTGCTCGGCTACGGCCTGCTCCTCTTTCTCAACAACCTCCACCTCTTCGGTTTTTTTAACTTCTTCAGCCATAAATATCTTTAATAATTCAAAATTTAAATCTCAAAATGCAAAACCGTCGCATTGCTCCGCAGTATTTTCCCGATGACAGGAAAGAAGCGATTGCCCGTATTTTGATTTTTGATTTCTATCCTATTTTTATGCCTATGTCTTTTCGACGCTCTTCCTTCCGCTTCCCATCGTCTTTCTCGTATTACCGCGGACCGTCCTACTGTTGGTCTTGGTCCTCTGTCCACGTACAGGAAGCCCCTTTTGGTGGCGCACTCCCCTGTGGCATCCGATTTCCTTGAGCCTTTTCACGTTCATCTTGACCTCGTGCTTGAGCTCTCCCTCTACCTTGTATTTCTTTTCGATCTCGTCCCTGAGCTTGGCCGCATCCTCGGAATTCACATCCTTGGTCCTGGTTTCCTTGTCGATCCCCACTTTTTCAAGGATCTTTTCGCTCGTAGTCGGTCCGATGCCGTAAACGTAGGTAAGGGCGACTTTTATTTTCTTTTCATCTGGAAGGTTGATACCTGCTATTCTTATCATAATACGTCTGGATTTAAAATTTGAAATCCTAAATTTAAAATTATTTCTTATCCCTGCCTCTGCTTGTGCTTAGGAGTAACGCAAATAACGTAGACTTTTCCTCTACGTTTCACTATCTTACATTTGGCGCAAATTTTTTTGACTGATGCTCTGACTTTCATTTGATTTACATTCTTTTAATTATTCTACCTTTTGTCAGGTCGTATGGGCTCATTTCGAGCTGGACCCTGTCTCCGGGAAGAAGACGTATGTAATTGACCCTCATCCTGCCTGATATGTGAGCCAGGATTTCATGACCATTATCAAGCTTCACCTTGAAAGTCGTGCTTGGCAACGTCTCAATTACGGATCCTTCCAATTTTATTAGTTCTTTATCTGCCATAATTCATATTAAACGACAACATAAAAATAGAGGTTATTATTTCTTCCAGAAAAACTATCCTTGAGCGTGAATTTCCTATAGTTTTTTTCCTCTACTTCTGGACCTCATATTCGGTTTTCAGATAGCGTAAATATATGCTAACAGGTATGGTTTTTTTTGTCAACACCTGAAGCGATATAGCTACTTGCTCTCGTAATCCTTGACTTCGAGCATGATCCTCCTGCCTAATTTTGGCGTAGTTGAGACAAATTCCGGCTGTACGGAAATTTCAAGGTTTTTAACATATGGATATCCCTTAAGGATCATCCTGATCTCATCCTCATCCTTGGAAATAAGCTGTTTTTTGAAGGCATCGGCGTCGAATGAAGGCTTGGAAGTGACCTGGGCGGAAACCTTTATATCGGCCTTGGATCCCTCAAGGTCCACTTCCGCTCCGGAGTAGCTGATAACGACTTCGCTTATGGAGTAGGCGAAATCCCTCTTATTCCTGTCCTTGTACAACTTTTCAGCTATTTCCCTTATCTGGTTTTCCGAAAATATCAGGAAGTTAGCCTTGGCCCTCACTTGATAGTCGAATTCATTCCTCAAGTCCCCGCTTTTGGCGAGAGGTACGGATTCGATTATCTCGAATTCCGACGCCTCCTCGAGTATCATCTCCCCCTGGGCAAGCTCGCTTTTGACGGATTCCACCATTTTTTCCCTGATAGAATCTTCCGTCTTATTCTTGGCCCCGTCTATGTCCGACTGCGCTACCAACTTGGCCGCATCCGCGGACGAGCCTCCGCCCAGCATGGGCTCGGAAGATTTGGCGTAAATCTTGGCATATTTATCTCCGCCCCTGAAGCCCGGAATCGTGAACGAGGTCGGTCCCACATTATACTGCTCACCCGGCATATCGGCAATAACCTCGACTTCGATAGCTCCGGGATTCGCTTCACCGGCGACGTTGGTTGTCCCCGGAACGACGACTCCTTCGACAAGCCTGAATATTTTACCATCCCCGGTCTCAAACCTGGTCGAAGCCACCAGGGATTGGGAGGCGCTGCTATATTCATTATAAATGACTATCTTTCCTCTGGCTTTCTGTCCGGCAGATTCGCTTACTCCGGTGGATGCGCTCGAAAGGGTCAATTCCCCTTCCTTGCTCAAAAGCCTGGCTGGTACTTTCAAATTTTCCAAATCTTCCGTTTGCAAAGCCGCATCGGCCTCCACCGTAAAATCCACCTTCTTGCTTTCATTTTCCAAATAAACCGTTATTTCGGCTTTCGGAACAAGGAAATACGCGGCCGTCCCCGCCGTAATCAAGAGCATCAGGATAATAAAAATGAAAAGCAAGCTCCTTTCCCCCCTTGAGGCGGGCTGGGGTCTTCTCGAGGCAGTCTCGCTTCTGGACAGCTTGGGGGTAGTCGAGTTGAACATCCTCTCGAATTTCTCCTCCTTTTCCGGATCCATGAATTCCTCGAAAGATTTCTTGATGTCATATCTGCTGCCCCTGCCTCCCATGGCCGGCTGCTGCGTCGGCGTGGGCTTGTGCGGCGGTTGAGGCCTTACGATATCGGAAGACGTGCGGGCAACCTGGACGTGGTTGGTTTTTTTGAAATCGGAAAGGGTGTGGGGAGGTTTTCTTGGGGCCGGCATGCGGACCTCCTCCTCGACAGTCGCGATTTGCTCCTCGGGCCGGATTTCCATATCATCCTCATCCGATTCTTCCTCCAATTCTTCATCCGATTCCTCTTGCGAACCTCCATAAAAACCGGACGAACCCACCTTCACCAATCTTTCCTTTTTTTGAATAGCTGAATCCGTAACGGATTGCTGGATCGGTTCACTTACCTCCACTTCCTCCGATTCCGTCAGATCCAAACCATCCATGGACATCTTCGCGCTTATCCCCGCCCTTTCTGCCATCTTGAGCGTTTGCTCGTCCTGCGTCACCAAGGTCGCTCCCTTGCCAAGCTTCTCAGCCTCCCTCTTGAGCAGTTTCAAGTTGACGATGCTCTGAGCGACCAAAGCCCTCTTAGGAACGACGAAATAATTGTCGGTCGCCGGCGATTTCCTAAGTTTTTCTATTACCGATGAGATTTCCTCATCAATCTCGATATAAAAAGTTTGGTGCATAATTATATGGTTAGGGAATAAGCTTATTAAATCATATCTTAAAAAAATATACCTAGCCCTCTATGTTCTGCACGGTCCTGCGCAAAATTCCAGCCATGAGTTTCTCTTCGCCCGCCACGTCAAGCGCCAAATTCGCAAGTCCCATAGGGGTGACATCCTGGGGATTGGTCAGCTCTCCAGTGCCGTCCACTATCCTTGCCACGTCCTTGGGTTGCAAGAAACTCACTGACGGGGCCTTGGCGAAAGGAAGATTCTTTATCCATTCCTTCGAAGAAAGAGCGTTCTTTATTCCCGGAAGAGCGGAGCCTCCTCCGCAAAGCAACACCTTGGACGGCAACACGTCCGATTCTGCGAACTCGGCCAATGACAACTCAACTCCTCCGAGCCAAACCTGGCAATCGTTCTCGAAAATCTTATCGATCTTGGTGGTGACATCCGCCCCAAGTTTTCCTTCGGCATAATTTATCTTGAGAACTTCGGCTTCCTCGAAAGGAATTCCGAGTTCTTGGGCAAGTTTTTTCGTGAAAGCCCTCCCGCCGAACGCGAACATCTTCGTTCCCTCCAAACCGCCGTTACGGACAACCGCTATATCGGTCGTTCCCCCGCCTATGTCTATGAAAATCGCGCTAAAATCCAAAACGTCGTCATAATCCACGCTGCGGGCGACCGCATACGGCTCCGCGGCTATGCTCATCAACTCCACTCCCAACTCGTCGGCGATGGCATGGATGGCTCCGAGATGGATCATCGGCGCATAAGCGTTGAAAATGCTTATGGAGACGTCCTTACCTTGGAATCCGACGGGATTCTTAACCTGATATCCGTCGATACGCACGTCCACGATAGCCGCGTTTATGAGTTTTATCTCGATATCATCCTGTCCCGTTTCCCAGGCGATCTGTTGTTTGATGCGATCGAACGCCTTGAGCTGGACCCTGTGTATTATCGTCCGAAGTTCCGCGATATCGATCCTGCTTTCGGATCTGGACCTTTCGTAATGGACGGTCGTCGTCGTTCCTTTTACGAGCTCACCGGCTATCCCGACGATGGCTTTTTTTATCTTTTTGATTCCGGCTTTTTCCTGGGCGCCCACGATAGCTCTTTTGCAAGTGTCGATAACACCGGAGATATCGGAAACCGCCCCGCTTTGCATGTTTCCATGGCTCTGTCTTTCTTTGGAAACGCCCAGTACCTCACCGGCCACATTCTCCCCTTCGGAATGCGTCCGAAAAACCAGAGCTTTCGCGAACTCCGTTCCTATATCCAAAGCGAGCAGATTTTCTGATTTTCCTCCAAGGGAAATTTTTGAAAAAAATGACATAAGTTATCCGCTTATTATTGGTTCACCTTCTCGATCTTAACGTGTTTCGCGATATTTCTGATTTCTTTTTCACGCAAAAGCCCTTTTTGTCCGCCGTATTCCTTGACCGAATTGCTGCCATTGACGATTCCCCACGCCAACGCGTCGCCCAAAGTTTTTCCTTTCAGCAAAGCTCCGAAAAATCCGCTGGTGAAAGCGTCTCCGGAACCGGTAGTGTCGACGGCTTCGACCACTATGGCCGCGGCGTGCGATATGCCGTTCTCGTCCTTCGCCCAGGCTCCGCGGATCCCGTCAGTGATAAGAACAACTCGCGGACCAAGGTCTTTCAGTTTTTCCAAAAGATACGCCTCGTCGTTCAGTTGTTTTCTGGTCGATCCCAAAGCCACATGCGTCACGATTTCCAATGCCTCGTCCTTGTTGAGCATAAGAAGCTCCGCACGCGTGATGGCCCCGATGACAGCTTCGGTATCGGTCGCGATGTTTTTCTGTCCGGGATTGAAAGCGATCCTTTTTTTCTTTTCCGACGAGAACTTCAGGATCTTTTTCAAATTTTCCTGCCAAGGGCCGTTAAGCGAACTCACGAACAGCCAGTCCGCCTTGCGGAGTTTTCCTGGAATTATTTCCAATTTCTCATTGGCACTGCGATCGGAAAAAACCGTGCGCTCCCCGGTCTTGGCGTCGACTAGGATAAAAGAAAGGTCGCTTTTGCATTTCTTCTCCTTCTGCAGGACGTCCAGTCCGACACCTCCTTTTTTCAGCTCTTGCCCGATCCACTCACCGATGGAATCGTCCCCGATCTTCGTGCAGCATCGGACATCCGCGCCGAGACGAGCCAGTCCGTAGGCCACATTGGCGGCGCACCCTCCGACGGTCTCAAAACGATCTTCTACTTGGTATTTTGCTCCCAACTCGAAGGCGATTTTTTTCTGCGCGGTGAGATCTTTCGGCGTATCGAAAATCACTCCCTTGTCCGTCGGGAAAAAAACGTCTTTCGACGAAGAACCTATGCAAATGACGGTATCGGTCTTCGCCCTGCGCTTTGATTTTGAGAAAAATTTTCGAAGCATCTACGCGTGATGAAATTTTATATCCTCCTATTTTATTTTCCAAGCTCCTGCTCAATCTTAGCCAGGCGGTTATATTTGCAAATCCTCTCCCCCCTCGATAGCGATCCTGATTTCATGTAATCCGCTCCGGTTCCGACAGCCAAATCAGAAATGAACTCGTCGGTCGTTTCACCGCTTCTGTGCGAGATAACCGTCCTCATCTTGTTTTTCTTGGCCAGTTTCATGCAATCGAAAGTTTCCGAGAGGCTGCCGATCTGATTCACCTTGATCAAAACGCTGTTGCAAGACCCGTGCTCGATCGCCTTCTTGAGCCTTTTGACATTGGTCACCAGAAGGTCGTCGCCGATCAACATGAGACCTTTCTCCCCGGAGCCCATCAACCCTTTCAAGAAAGTTTTTTTCGCCAATTTCTCCGACATCTGGGCCCAACCCTCCCAATCCTCCTCATGCAAACCGTCTTCGATTGAGATGATATGGTATTTGTCGATCCATTCCTTATAAAGATTGATGAGCCTCTCCTTCTCCAGAGTCACTCCTTCCGGTTTGAGGACATAGTGGTTTTGCTTTTCCTCATAGAACGAATTGGCCGCCACGTCCAAGCCCAGGTTTACTTCGCTTCCCAAGGCATAACCGCTTTCCGAAATGGCCCTGTTGATAAGTTCAAGAGCTTTGGTGTTGCTTTCAAGCTTAGGAGAGAAACCTCCTTCGTCCCCGACGCTGGTGCTATATCCTCCAGCTGCCAATATTTTTTTCAATTTATGGAAAATCTCACTTCCCGCCCGGAGCTGCTCGGAAAATTTACCGATGCCGTTCGGCACGATTTTGAACTCCTGCACCGAAAGGCCTGAGTCCGCGTGTTGTCCGCCGTTTAGCACATTGAACATCGGGATGGGGTTTTTCAATTTTTTTCCGCCCAGTCCTGAAATTTGCGAGATATATTCGTAGAGGGGTTTTTTTTCATGCGCCGCCGCCGCTTTGCAAACAGCTAAAGAAATTCCCAGGATAGCATTGGCTCCGAACTTGGATTTGTTTTCCGTTCCGTCCAACTCCAACATGATTTCATCTATCTCCGCTTGGTTCTTCGCATCCTTGCCGATGAGGGCCGTCCTAAGGGGTCCTTCCACGTTGGCCACCGCCTTGAGCACGCCCAAGCCGCCATATCTTTTCCCATCACCGTCGCGAAGCTCCAGCGCCTCGAATTTTCCAGTCGACGCTCCCGAAGGGACACCCGCCACGCCGCTGGCTCCGCTCTCCAATTCGACCGTGACCTCTATCGTAGGGTTCCCTCTTGAATCCAAAATTTCCTTGGCCAGTATTTGCTTTATTTTCGACATGATTTTTTTTGTTTTAATTACTAATTTTTATTCTCATCCTGTTTTGATTTTAGCACAAAAAGGTCCTGATAAAAAATTACCGACGCCGACGCCTACTCCATCCAGTATTTGAACTTATCGAAAAGATCGAAAGTCACCACGCAAACCGTGAATATGAGATAGTAAGCCGTGAGATAAGTGAAGCTTTTGAAATACCTCATACTGTTTTCAAATTGCTCATTCGAAACTATGAGGTCCCGAGAGAGCATCATGACCCAGATATGCACGGCGAATATCAGCATGAGGGAAAAGGGCAAGATGACGAGTGAATACGGCAAACCGCTTATGTATTGGAAAAACGATCCGAAGAAAAACAACGGCAAGATCCAGAAGGATTCACGATCCCAGAATTCATCGTTTTTCTTGAATTTATCGAAACTGGACCAATACAGAATCGGCACGCAAAAAAAGTTTATCGCCACACCCGAGATGAATATAAGCCAAGTGACCCAATTATCCTTGTTCCCGATGCTCATCCCAGGCGTCAGGAAATCTATGATGTCCAAATATATGACGACGAAAGCGAACACCAGCAGGAGGATCGACAGATAGAGGAATATCCTGCTTTTGATGTCTATTTTTCTTCCATCCAACAGACTGTTCCTGTTATTGAGAACCTTGAAATAGGACTGGTTTTCTTCTGGAAACATAATCTTTTAAAAAAATATTTTTATTTTTAAGCTAAGCATCAGCTGAGCGCCTTTATCCCTGGCATCTCGTTGCCACTGAGATATTCCAACATCGCCCCGCCTCCCGTGGAAACGAAAGAAATCTTGTCCATCAAACCGTTCTCTTCCAGGGCTTGGACAGATTCCCCGCCGCCGACAAGGCTATATGCGCCGCTCTCGGCCACGACTCCCAAAACCTCCCGGGTGGCACGGTCATAAGGAGCTTCCTCGAATTTACCCAGGGGGCCGTTCCAAACGACGGTACCGGACGAAAGGATGATGTCCTTGAATTTTTCCGCCGACTCTTCCCCGATATCCAGCCTATCCCCTTCGAAATCCCAGGGCAGGATGACCTTGTCCGAAAATTCCAACTTCTGATCCAATGCTTCGTTCGCGATTTTTCCCCCTACCAGGATATGGTCATAAATTTGTTCGAATTTCTTGATGAGCGGGAGTTTGGTTTCGATCTTAGCCCCTCCGATTATCGCGGTTGCCGGACGCTTCGGATTCTCCAACACCTTATTAAGATTTTCGATTTCTTTCTGGAGCCAGAATCCCGCATAACTCGGCAGGAATTTCGTCACGCCGGTGACCGAAGACTGGTCGCGGTGGCACACACTGAAAGCCTCGTTCACGAAAGCGTCGAAATTGGCAGAAAGCTTTTCGGAAAAATCCTCGTCATTCTTCTCCTCCCCTCCATGGAACCTCACGTTCTCCAGAAGCAGCACTTCCCCTTCCCCTAAATTATCCAGGGCGCTGGCGACATCCTCGCCGATGCAATCGAAAGCGAACACCACCTTTCTTTCCAAAATACTTTCCAGATCCCCAACAAGCTGGGAAAGTGAGAAACTGTCATTCTTCTTTCCTTCTGGTCTTCCCAGATGGGAACAAAGAGCTACCTTGGCCCCTTCCTGGGAGAGGACATGATCCACTGTCTCCTTACAAGCATTGAGCTTGAATTTTTCCTGGACCACTCCGTCGACGATCCCCACGTTGAAATCCGCCCTGACCAAAACCTTCTTATTCTCCAAAACGGCGTCTTGTATCTTTTTCATATTTTTATTTTGCATTCGTTAATTCCCGCGCTTTTATTTAAAATTTTATTTTACCCATCCCCAAAATCCCGATAATCACTCCCATCGCCGCGGTCACCGCGGTGAAAACCCAGGCGCGCATCACGACTTTCGGTTCAGGCCAGCCCTTGGCTTCGAAATGATGGTGGAGCGGAGCCGCCAAAAAAACTTTGCGCTTGAAGAATTTCTTGGATATAAGCTGGATGACGACACTCCCGGATTCCAAAACGTACACAAAAACGATGATATAGAGGATGGCCACGGAATTGGTCAACAGCGCCACCACGCCCAAAGTGGTTCCGAGGCTCATGGCTCCGGTATCCCCCATGAAAAACCTGGCCGGGTAGATATTGAACCAAAGGAAAGCCAGCAATGCACCTGAAAGGGCGGCGCAAAACGAAGCGAGATCGATCTTGTTCTGGAAAAAAGCGATGAGAGCGAAAGACGAAAAAGCCATGGTCAAAACCCCGGCATTGAGCCCGTCCAACCCGTCGGTCTCGTTCGAAGACACCGCGGCCGAAATGATCACGAAAATAAACAAGGGGATATACCAAAGACCGATGGAAAAATCACCTAAAGCCGGGACATGGATCCTATCCCAACCGAGCTTGTAATAGAACCACCAGGCGCCGACTCCCGCGATAATAAGAAGCCACCAGAGCCTCTTGGCGAATCTCATGCCGCCCCCCTTGTTCGAACCCCATCCTTTGACGCTCATGAAATCGTCGAAAAGTCCCAAGACGCCGGCCGTGACCAAGGCGAAGAGCGGAAGCCACACTTGCGAACGGCTGAAAAAGTCCAACCTGGCCAAGAAGGAAAAATTGAAAAGCGTCGCCAAATACGGCAGGAGATAATGCGAGGCAATCACCAAAACGAGCACGGAAAACCAGACTATGACGCCACCCATGGTCGGCGTTCCCGATTTTCCCGCATGGAGACTGCTGACGTAGGTAAGTTCCTTTCCCGTCACGTCGGTCTTTTTGATCTTGATGCCGATTTTGTATTTGTATAGGATGTGGGTCCAAAGGGGCGTGAGCGCGAACGCCAAAGCGAAGGCCAGCACTCCGGTAAAGAGCACCTTGATTAAATTTATAATTTCCGGCACGGTGTGTATTTGGGCGAAAGACATAAAAAGTTTCAAGTTTATAAAGTTTAGAAAATTCCTAAGGCTTTTGGATTCCCGTTCGGATCCCGCTTTATGAACTTTACGGACTTTACGAACTTTTCATCTGCGCGCAAACCCTATCTCCATTCGTGCGAATCGAAAGCCCAACTGGACATCATCTTTATATCCTGCCACCTGTAAGGGTCATCCAACAATACGCTGATGATAGTGTGCTTCCTGGTCTCGTCCTGGGTAACCATCAGAAGGGATTGCCCCGCCAAAGGCGTGAATCCCGTCTTGCACCCAAGAAGATTCGGGACTTCATCCATGACCAAATCCGTATTCAGGATCGAGTGCTCTATGGCTCCATCCGTAGAATAAATGGGCGTGTTGCTCGGAAGTTTCGATATCCTCCAAATCTCGTCGAATTCCAACGAATGCGCGGCTATGCGGGCGATATCATAAGCGGAAGAATAGCAAGTTTCCTCCTTGCCGTCCTTCTCCAAGCCCGACGGAGTGCAAAAATTGGAATCCGTGAGACCCATCTCCTTCGCACGCTTGTTCATCATGGCGACGAATTTTTCCTCCGTGCCGCCGATATGCTTTCCGAGAGCCGTCGCGGCGTCGTTCGCGCTGTTCATCAGCATGGCCATCAAAAGGCTTCTCACGCTGATCTCCTCGCCGACCTTCAGGCGCTGGCTAATGCAATATCCGGACCTGGGACAACCTATCTTGGTTCCGATGATATAGACGGCGTCCTCATCTATGATCACCGGTTCGTCGAGATCCTCGACGTTTTCCATGACCATCACGGCGGTCATGAGCTTGGTCAGCGATGCGATCTGGCGCCTCTGCTTTCCATTGTCATAATGAAGAATGGTCCCGCTTTCGGCGTCCAAAATCAAAGACGCGTGCGCGTTAGGAACGGCCAAATCCTGCACGCCCTCTTTCCTTGTAGGCTGGAATTGGGCAGGAGGCAAAACCTTATCCAAAGAAAGCTGCTCCTCCTTCTGAGTCTCGACCCCCTTTACCTGCTCGAGGACAGCCGGATCCTGCTCTTTTCCCGACGCCCAGTTTCCAGGAAAAACCAAAAAGGAGTTCAAGGGGAAAACGACCGTCATTAACATTAGGACTATGGTGTTCATGATTGGACTATTGCTTCTCAATGATTGAATTTATCCGTTCGTCTACAGACAGTGTACCATACTCCGGGAGATTTTCCACCTTCTCGATCCCTAATTTTTTCAAAAAATCGAAAGAAACAGAATACACGAATCCGCGCGCATCTTTGGGGTTGTTCACCCTTTCAGCCAATCCCCTCATGGAAAGATTCCTCAAGGTATACGAGCAGTTCACCCCCCTGATCGCCTCGATCTCCGCTTTCGAAATAGGACCGCGGTATGCGATGATCGAGAGGACCTCGAGCGCCGCCGATGAAAGAGGTCCTTCGAGCTCGTTTTTCACCAAACTCTCCACGAATTCCGCGTTCTCGGAAGCCGATACCAATTGGACTTCGCCGCCCTTGGCGATCAACATGAGTCCGCTGGACGAAGCCGAATATTGCGCGGATAATTCCTCAATGGCACTTTCGATTTCCCCGGATCCAAGCCCGATGATTTGGGCCAGCTTGGAAACCTTGATCGGCTCCCCGCTCACGAACAACAGGCTTTCTATGACCGATTTCAATTTGTTCTTATCCATAATGTTTTTTTACTGATTTTATTGAAAAATGAAAATTGTTGATTGGAAAACAGAAAATGGTTCAGGAAATTTGAAATTAGAAACTGGTTCTTTTTTCCGATTTCCGTTTTCTTAAACTACTTTCCAATTTCTTTTCAACTAATTTCTTTCGCTGTGTCTCATCTTTATCTCCTGGAAAATCCCTTCCTGCTCCACATGGACGACCTTCTGCTTCACCAACTCAAGCAAAGCCAGAAATGACACGACGACTTCGATGCGGTCGTTCGAAGCGGCCACCATTTCAGAGAATGTCGAGACCACCTTTCTCCTCAGGGTGTCCTGGAGATGCATAATCCTGTCCTCCAAGGTCAAAACCTCCTTGACCACTTCTTCCTCCAGTTTTTCCAAAATAGGAATCCCGCCCAGAACCTTTCCGAAGGATTTTTCCAGATCGGCCCCGCTGATTTTTTCCGGCGGGCAGAAAACCGATTCAAACCCCACGTAACTGTCGCGCGAAAAACAGACCCTGTTCGCGTCGACAAGCTCGGCGATTTTCAACGAGATATCCTTGAACTTCCTATACTCCGCCAATTGGTGCTCCAAATCCTTGATTTCCTCCTCTTCCTCCTCGGAAAAACGCAACAGCGGCAACAGCGCTTTCGATTTTATCAAGATCAGCTTGGAAGCCACGGACAAGAATTGGGAGAGATTCTCCAGCGAGATGTTCTCGCGGTTGCCGATATATTCCAGATACTGGTCGGCCACGCGCGAAAGGCTCACCCTGGTTATATCCAATTTGTCCTGCTCGATCAGTTGCAGCAAAAGATCCAGCGGCCCTTCGAATTGTTCTATCCTGATGTTGTATGTCATATGGATTCGCTAAAATTTTCCAGTTTTGATCATCTTCCTTATATCGAATCTTCTTTCCAGCGCACGCCAGAAATTCCATCGGTTGCCTGCCGTTTTCGCCCCGTTCTTGATCATGATTTCCTCTTCGGAAAGATTATCGACCAACCCCATAGCCGGAACGATCCCCAAAAACATCACCATGCCTGTGAATATAAACACCGCTTTCATCGAAAAAAACAGCAGGATCAATGAAGCGAACATCGGTCCCAAGATGAACGCCACCGGACTCGCCGTTCGGAAAAAATCAATGACGTCGATATCCCCGGCGTCCACTTGTTTATAGAAATACGAATCCCGCAGGATCTCCAATATGGAAGCGCCGACCCTGGTGACCATCAACACCGCCAGCCAGACGAAAAAACTCGGGCTCTCGATCGAATAGATATAAGTGGTGGAAAATCCCAGCAACAACAGTGAACCGATGATCATCTCCTTCTCGCCGAATTTCCTATCGGCCAGCATCCCTGCGGGATATTGCAACACCAAGTACGGCACGTGGATCAAGGAAATAATGAGCCCGATCTGGGCCCAGCTCAGCCCCTGGTTCAAAAGATAAATGGGCATATAAACGACCATGAGGGTGTAGAAAATTTCCAGGACCGTGGAAACTATATATATGCCCCTCAAATTCTTGTCAGCCATTACCTTTTTCATCAATTTCCTTATGCCGGGGACTTCGCGCATTTCCGCTTTCATCATCCTGAAATGCAAAAGAGTCACGATGAAAAAGATGGAGTTAAGGAGCATTCCGAAAAGAAAAACGCTTGGAAATCCGAATTTTCCCAAAAGTTGGGTAGAAACGACCGGTCCGACCATATACCCCAAAGAGTGCGCCACCAAATAAAGACCCCTGATCCTTCCCGAAACCTTGTCCATGGAAAAGCTTTCCAAGATGATGTCCATCTCCACCCAGGTTATATAGGAAAGCATCAGGAATCCGACCACGAGAACGGCGTCGAAACTTGCGACCGGCAGAATTCCCAACATCGTCAAAATCACGATTTTGACGAACTGCAGGACGAAAAATATCCTGGCTTTGCCGAACTTGTTGATGAGCTTGTGAAAGTTGAGGAGCAGAAAGAAAAGCGCCAGATAAGTGAAAGAATAAACGATTCCCACGTTCGCCTCCCCGACGGACTCTTCCAGGTAACTCGAGATGATGTAGTACAAAGAAGAACCCCCGACCCCCATCAGGAATGAGAGGAAAGTGATGAGCTTTATTTTCTTCTTGTCGATCCTTTCGTGGTGTTTTTTCTTAATAGGCATGAGGTTTTCTTTTTGTTTTACTCCTAAAGATTCCGATTCCCTAGACGATTTTTTTCTTGGCAGGCTTCTTGTCTTTCGCGGCGACCTTCGGGATTTTTATGCCGACCTCGGCGAGCTGCCTTTCTTCGACCGCGCTCGGCGCTCCCATCAGCATGTCTTCCGCTTCGCCGTTTTTGGCGAAAGGGATCACTTCGCGGATGTTCGGTTCGTTCTGAAGGAGCATAACCAACCTGTCGAATCCGAGGGCTATTCCTCCGTGAGGAGGAGTTCCCATTTCGAAAGCTTCCAACATATGCCCATATTCCCTCTGCACCCTGTCCTCAGGAATTCCCATGATGTCCAAAACTTTTTTAAGAGCTTCAGGTCTGTGGTTTCGGATGCTACCGCCTCCGATTTCATAACCGTTAAGCACGACGTCATATTGCGTCGTCAAAATTTCAGCGACGTCTTTCTTGTCCATCAGCATCCGCATGTGTTCAGGCTTCGGGGAAGAGAAAGGGTTGTGCGTGAATGTCCAACCCGTGGCGGAATTTTCATCTTTCTCGAAGAACGGGAAATCGACGACCCAGCAGAACGCCAGAAGGTTCGGGTCGTTCTTGTCGGTCCTGATGTCCGGCCTGTCACTTCCGTATTTCTCCATCGCGTCCTTGTAAGTTATGCGAGGAAAAGGAACCGCCTGGATCTTCTTTTCAGGATAAAGCTCGGTCACGGTTTTGATGAGCATAGTTTCGATAGTATCCATGACGTCCTCCTGCTCCACGAAGCTCATTTCCAAATCCAACTGGGTGAATTCCGGCTGGCGGTCCCCACGAGTGTCCTCGTCGCGGAAACACTTGGCGACCTGGAAATACCTCTCGACTCCGGCGGTCATCAGAAGCTGTTTGTATTGCTGGGGAGACTGTGGAAGAGCGTAGAATTTTCCTTTGTAAATCCTGGACGGAACGATATAATCGCGCGCTCCTTCCGCGGTGGATTTTCCAAGGACCGGCGTTTCCACCTCTAAAAATCCCTCCTTTTCCAAGTGGTCCCTGAAAAACTTGGTTATTTTTCCGCGCTGGAAGATATTGCTCTTCATCCTTTCGGTCCGAAGATCCAAATATCTATGCTTGAGTCTGAGTTCTTCGCTCACGTCCTTGGTATCCTTGTTTATCTCGAAAGGCAACGCCTTGCATTCGTTAAGGATCAAAAGTTTCTCGACTTCCATTTCCACTCCGCCGGTCACCGATTTCTCGTTCCTGGCGCTCTGTGGCCTTTCCTTCACGGCGCCTTCGATCTCGATCACGAACTCGTTGCGGATCTTCTTGGCTTCTTCATAAACTTCCACGTGGTCAGGGATGATCACCGTCTGGATGATTCCGGTCTTATCGCGAAGGTCGATAAAAATGATCTTCCCATGGTCGCGGCGGTTATGCACCCATCCGGCCAATTTCACCGTTTCTCCCACATGTTTGACTGTCTCTGCGATAAAAATGCGTTTCATATGTTTTCAAATTTTAAATTATTTCTTCAACAGCTCCCCGACTTTCCTGGAAAGATCGCTCGGGACTATGTGGGTCTTGAGGAAAAACTCCGCGACCCCCATCGCCTTCACCCCCTCGATTTTTTCATCCGGAACGGATGCTGAAATCGCTATGATAGGGATGTTCTTCGTTTTCTCGTCGGCTTTGAGGCGGGAGATTATCTCCTCTCCGGTCATCGCCGGCATAACCATGTCCGTGATGATGAGGTCATAGTTCCCGTTCGCCACTTCTTTGATGCCCCAGGCACCGTTATTGGCTTTCACCACTTCATATCCGTCATCCTCGAGTTTTTTTCCGAACATTTCCAAAAATATCTCCTCATCTTCTATCAGCAAAAGCTTACCTTTTCTAGCTCCATCCGAAGAATTACCGTCTTTCCTGTTCCTGTTCTTGTCCTGCTCGGAGTATTGGTTGAGGAGCCTTCGGATTTCCACCACGAGTTCGGACGGCGTATATTGCATCTTGCCGATGAATCCTTCGGCGCCGTTTTCAAGAGCTTCTTTTTGGACATCGGACGGATTAAGATTGCTGAAAATGATCACTCTTATGTTCTTATCATAGTTTCCGCTTCTCTTGATTTCCTTCAGCACATCCATTCCGCTCATCTCGGGAAGCACCATATCCAGCAAAACCAGATCGAAATTCTCCATACCCACATATTTGAGCACCTCTTTCCCGGTTTTCGCGTTGACGAAATCGAAACCGGCCGATTCGAACTTGTTCCGATATATGTCGGCGATCATCTGGTCGTCCTCGACAAGAAGTATTTTAGCCATAAAAGCGTCCGGTAAAATGTTACTGCGCAAGGAAATTATACTTTAAATCAGGCAAAAAAGCAAATGCGGCCGCCAAAAGCAGCCGCGCTGACGATAACCGGAAAGGCCACGGTCGGGCAAAATCTCAAAGCGAGCTTTCGCACCCCGAAGATGTATGCAAAACGCTTTCCCGCTCGCCCATGCCCTTGATTTCGGCGATCACCTCGTCGATGACCCAGCTCGGGGTCGAAGCTCCCGCGCTGATCCCGACTTTTTCGCAAGACGAAAACCATTCTTCCTTGAGCTGGTCTGCCCTTTCGATGAAATAGGTTTCCTCATTGACCCTTTCGGAAATTTCATGCAAGCGGTTCGAGTTCGCGCTTTCAGGCGCGCCGATCACGACCATGACGTCGTTTTCCCTGGCCAACTGCTTGACCTCGGTCTGGCGGTGATGGGTAGTAAGGCAGATCGAATCGAAAACCTCAACCTTCGGATACTTCTCCTTGATGACATTGGAAGCGTGCTCCACGAATTCCTGATCCTGCGTGGTCTGAGAAAGCACCACAATGTTTCTTTTCGCGTCCAATTCGATATTTTCAAGTTCCTGCTCGTTTTCCACGAAAACCGCCTTCCGCTGGGCCCACTCATTGATGCCTTTCACTTCCTTATGATCCCTTTCTCCGATTATCACGATCTGGCTCATCTTGTCGAAAAAGAGCTTGGCCAACCTTTGGACCTTAAACACCCTTGGGCAAGTCGTGTCCACCAAGTCGAATCCGTTTTTCCTGGCCAATTCATAAATTCTGGGACCCATGCCGTGCGCCGTGATCACCAAAGTCTTCACTTTTCCTTTGACTTTATCCAGGGTTTCTTCCAAAGTCCCTTCCATCTCGACTTTAAGCACTCCGAGTTTCTCAATCCTTTTGACCACGTCGTTATTGTGGACCAAAGAACCCAAAACGGCGATCGGTCTTTTGACTTTCGGGTCCTTGGCGATTTTCTCGACCATGTCATACGCCCTTCCGACTCCCTCGCAGAACCCGGCATATTGCGAAAGCGTTATCTCCATATATTGAAATAAAATTTAAACTTATTAAAGCTATTTCAACCAATATAACCCATTTCCGGCAAAAATGGAATAGTAGCCGTTGAAAAACAAAACTCCCCATTTCCATGGAGAGTTTTTCAATTTCGACTATTTTCCAACTTTAATTTTCTTGAGCATTTCTTCCACTCCCATCACTTCCGCATCCTCCTCGCTTCTCTTTTTCACTTCCACTCCGCCGGCGGAAATCGTCTTGCCACTCACCACCACGCGCCACGGAATCCCGATCAAATCCGAATCCGCGAATTTCTCCCCGGCCCTCGCGTCGCGGTCGTCGAAAAGCACCTCGATCCCTTCGCTTTGCAATTTCTCATAAATCTCCTGAGCTTCCTCATCCTGG
>Ga0076200_109_pt2 | contig 31939 bp, 41 predicted proteins | sample RifGroE1_FD_67806 | JGI IMG/M metagenome (GOLD analysis project Ga0076200, IMG submission 67806) | Parcubacteria (Moranbacteria) bacterium GW2011_GWE1_49_15
GCGCGAAGACAAGCCTTTGTGACGGGAATAAATAAGTAAGATAAATCAAATATTTTATGGGCATCATGAATCGGGCAGCTGACAAAGACGGGTTAAGGATAAAGAAGGGGAAAGGCCGCAAGGCCCTGTGGATAATCCTGGGGTTGTTTTTGCTTTTCGGGGGAATCGCTTATTGGAAAGCGGGAAGCGTCTTCAATAAGGTTTCCACCAACGGGGGACTTTTCCAAAACCTTATCAGCGCCATCCCCGGAGTGAACGACGAGGTGAAGGGAGAAAGCGAAGACAGGATAAACATAGTTGTTTTGGGCATGAGGGGGGCGAACATCCCCGGAGGCGGGACGTTGGCCGACACCATCATGGTCGTCAGCGTGAAGCCGAAGGAAAACAAAGTTTCCATGCTTTCGATTCCCAGGGATCTCTATGTCGACAATCCGGCGCTCGGAGCCAAAAGCAAGATAAACGCCGTTTACGCATATGGGGAGCAAAAAGAGGTGGGTCAGGGATTGGAAGACATGAAGAAGGTCTTGGAAGACGTGACCGGATTGCCGGTGCACTACGGAGTGGTTATAAATTTCAAGGGTTTTTCCGATTTGGTTGATGCCATCGGGGGAGTGGATGTGGATTTGCAGCAGCCGTTTTCCGAGCCGCTCCAATTTAACGAAGCCCGTGTTTGCGACGATACCGTTTTCACGGTGCCTACCGGGGAATTTGAAATCAAGAAAAACAAAAAGAACGGTAAGATAACCGCGCAATATCCGCTTTGCACGAATCCGGACCTCGAGTGCGGGGGAGCTTTCAATCTTCCTGCTGGAAAGCAGACTTTGAACGGAGAGAACGCGCTTTGCTTCGTGAGGGCCAGGAAGAGCTCGAGCGACTTCGACCGCGCCAGGAGGCAACAGTTGGTCATCCAGGAAATAAAGGAAAAGGCTTTGAGTCTGGGAACGTTGACCGATTTCAGCAAGATAAGCGATATGTTGGACAGTCTCGGAAACAACGCCCAAACCGACATGCAGCTTTGGGAAATGAAAAAAATGTTCGAATTGTACAAAGGAATGGTTGATCCCCAGATGTACCAGAGAGTCTTGGACGATTCCAGTGAAGGACTTCTCTATTTCCCTCCGGCGGAAATGTATCCCGGTGCAGGGTCAATTTTGTTGCCATCCGGAGACAACTATGACAAGATCCGTGAAATGGCGCAGAATATCTTCTCAACTAAATAGCAAAGGCAGGATTCGAATTGAAAGGCTCATTTCCGAATAGCGCTTGCCGGCAGGCGGGCACGCATGGGTCTGAATGATGGATTTTGCAAAATCACCACGGAACGATATGAATCTTTCAATCATCGTCACAAGCTACAAAAATCCGGACCTGTTGAAGGTCTGCTTGAATTCGATAAGGGAAAGCCTCGGAAATTTCGAATACGAGCTCATCGTGGCCGATTCCGAAACCGAGGAAAGGACCGAACTTATGATGAGGGAGGATTTTCCGGATGTGAAATTTTTTCCTTTCGAAAAGAATGTGGGGTTCCAAGCGCTCCTGAAAAAAGGCATCGAGGAAAGCGAAGGGGAACATCTCTTGCTTCTCAACGGAGATATCATAGTGACGCCGGGGTCGGTCGAAGCTTTGTATGGATACCTGGTGCAGAATCCGTCGGTCGGGATCGTCGGGCCGAAATTGCTGAACTTCAATAACACGCTCCAGCATTCTTGCTTCAGGTTCTATGAGCCGATGACCATAGTCTACAGGAGGACGCTTTTGGGGAAACTCGGATTCGCCAAAAAACACCTGGATTGGTTTTTGATGAAAGACCGGGATCATGAAAAGATTCTGGAGGCCGACTGGTTGATGGGATCGGCCCTTATGGTTTCCCGCAAGGCTCTGGAAAAAGTCGGACTGATGGACCCGAGATTTTTCATGTATATGGAAGACGTGGATTGGTGCAGGAGGTTTTGGGAGAACGGATACAAGGTGGTTTTCTATCCGAACTCATCCATGCACCACTATCACGGCAAAGTGAGCGGCAAGAAAGGAGTCGTCCATTCCTTACTTTTGAACAAATACACTTGGATCCATATCATAAGCGCCATCAGATATTTCAATAAATACAGGAACAAACCGCTCCCAAGAAGTAATTGATATAAAAAAACTATCATGCAAGACAATCCAAACATGACAGGGAAAAACCCGACGACATTCGAAGGATACAGGACCACGGTGTTTTTGATACTTTTCCTTATAGTCGGCTTCTGGGTAGGTTTTGAAAAGGGAAGGCTGGTGGGATCGGCCGGCACGGAGGAGAAGGTTTCCCTGGAAGGGGCTATCATTGAAAACAGGGAGGGAGATGGGAAGGTGGATTTCGATCTTTTTTGGGATGTTTGGGATCTTCTCAGGGATAAATATGTGGACTCCGAGAGTTTGGATGCCAAAAAACTCATGTATGGGTCCATTAACGGGATGTTGCAGGCGACCGGGGATCCCTACACGCTGTTTCTTAATCCTGAAGACAATAAGCGTTTCAATGAGGAAATAGAGGGCAGTTTCGAAGGTATCGGAGCAGAATTGGGCGTGAAGAACGGCATGCTGACCGTCATCGCTCCCTTGGAGGGGACACCGGCTGAAAAAGCGGGCCTAAGGGCTGGGGACAAGATAGTCGACATAAACGGTAAATCCGCTTCGGAGATGACTTTGGAGGAGGCGGTTAGCCAGATACGCGGACCTAAGGACACGGAGGTCGTGCTTACGATATTCCGTGAAGGAGAGGAAAGCACCAGGGATATCAAAGTCCAAAGGAATTTCATCAGCGTAAAGAGCGTGAAAGTGGAATCCATGAATGGCGGAATCGCCCATCTGAAGATTAGCCGATTCGGAGAGGATACGACCAGGGAGTTTTCGGCGGCATTGAACAGCGCCAAGGCGGGCGGAGCGAAAGGGATCGTCCTCGACCTCCGGAACAATCCGGGAGGTTATCTGGACGCGTCCATAAGCGTCGCAAGCAAGATGCTTCCCAAGGGAAAGATCGTGGTCATCGAAGAGAATGCGGATAAGACCCGCAAGGAGGTCGCGGCCCGCGGTGGAGACGTTTCCAGTGAAATAGAAACCGTCATCATTATAAACGAGGGAAGCGCCAGCGCCGCGGAGATTCTGGCTGGAGCGCTCGAGGAAAACAGGGAAAACGTCACATTGGTAGGAAAAAAATCCTTCGGAAAAGGATCGGTCCAAGAACTCGTAAGGCTTCCCCAGGGGACCGCGGCCAAGATAACCGTGGCGCGCTGGCTTACCCCCAAGGGAAACCAGATAAACGAGGTCGGCATATCTCCGGAGGTGGAAGTCGAGCTGACCAATGAGGATTATGAAAATGACAGGGATCCGCAACTGGACAGGGCCTTTGAGATAATCAGAGAAAAAATCGGCGGATAATTTTCCTTAAGGTATCGACGAAATCTTCAATGGTTATCATCGGTGAATAAAAAAACCGTCGGCATGGGCCGACGGTTTTTGTTTGCTGAGGAAAGTTTATTTGACCGTTTCGTAACCTTTTTCTTTCCAGACGTCCAATCCTCCCCTGACAACATTGACCGAAAGAAGTTTCATGTCATAAAGCTTTACGGCTGCCTGGAACGATTCTATTTCGTTATCCGCATAGATGATGATCTGTTTGGATCCTCCCACCTCCGCGCGCCTTTTTTCGATTTCCGCCAGCGGAATGTTCACCGATCCCTCGATATGCCCTTCGTTGTAAAAGACGTTTCTGCGGGCATCGATAACCAGGGCGGGCTGTTTCTTGGCGATGACGCCGCGGAATTCATCGAGCGTCATGAACGATACTTTCGCTTGGTCCTGGAACGAGGACAGGTCCCCCCAGGTCACGGTCCTTTCTCCTATGGATTTCCAATATGGACGCTCCCGACCCCTCTCTTTTTAAGATTAGCGATCGCCGCGTCTATCTCGTCCACGTTTGCCGCGCCTATCAAGACTGTTTCCTTTCCCGAATCAAGCGATGGGCTGGTTTCGAGATCTCCAAGGCGGACATTGACCGAGTCGATGATGTGCTCCAAGCCGAACTCTTCGGGAGACCTGAGGTCGACCAGTTGGACCTGTTCCTTCCTTATCTTTTCCGGAAAGAATATTCCGCCGCTGTTTCGACGTCAGCTTGGTCGGTGGAGTCTTTTTTCGAAACGTCGGATTTTTCAGCCCTGTAGACCGTTACCGCGGTAACGGTCAAAATCGCGAAAACCCCCACGGCGACGATGATCCTCTGCTTTGCTCTTTGGTCCATTTCCATTTTTCCTTGTTAAACGATTTCGCTTTGCGAATTTCCCGCTATCGGGACAGGGCAAGGAAAAACCGTCCAATTAATTTTTATTTTTATTTACGATAAGATACTCCCGATGAAATTCGGATAGCCGTTGGAGAAATCTTGGGCTGACATGGTCTTTTTCCCTTCGGGCTGGATCTCTTCCAATATTATAACACCGTTTATGGCCTGGACCCCAATGGATTCTCCCAATTGGAATATTTCCCCGGTCTCATGATGGGTCGCAGGGTTGTTTTTTTGAAGGCTTATTTTTATCAATTTGAGTCGCATGACGGAATCGCCATTCTTCCAAAAAGCGAATATGCCCGGCCACGGATAAAGCGCCCGGTATCGGTTGTGTATTTCCTGGGCGTCCTGTTCCCAAACGATCCTTCCGTCTTCGCGTTCTATGAGTTGGCAAAGGGTCGCATGCGAACCGTCCTGTTTTCTGGGTTCGATTTGTCTTCGTACCCAAAGCGGAACCGTTTTCAAAAGCAGATGGATGCTTAGTTCGGAAAGTTTTTTCGAAAGCGTTTCGGCATTGTCATAGTCTTCGATCCGGATCCTTTCCTGGGAAAGGATGTCCCCCGTGTCCATACCTTCGTCCAAGAGCATGATAGTCGTTCCCGTTTCTTTTTCTCCCAATAGTAGGGCGTTTTGGATAGGGGAGGGACCGCGGAATTTCGGAAGAAGCGAAGGATGGATGTTGAGGCAACCGAGCCCCGGAGCTTCCAGGACTTTTTTCGGCAAAAGCCTTCCATAAGCGGCGACGATCACGAGGTCGGGCTTGAGATTCTTGAATTCGGAAACAGCCTCCTCGTTGAATTTCTCCGGCTGGAAAACGGGGATGTCTTTTTCTGAAGCAAGCTTTTTGACAGGGGACTCGGAGAGTTCTTGTTTCCTGCCGACTTTGGAATCTGGCTTGGTGAAGACGCCGACTATATTGAAATCATTGTGAACGAGAGCTTCCAAGATTTCTTTGGCGAAATCGGAGGTGCCCATGAAAACCGTCCGCAGCTTGATATGTTTATTCTGTTCCATCATTTTTTTCTTTTTGTATTTTAGGTTTCCTGCTTTTCTTGATGCGGTCGATGATCAGCACTCCATCGAGGTGGTCGATCTCATGTTGGAGTGCCCTTCCCAGCAGGCCGTCAGCCTTGATTTTTTTGGCCATGCCTTTCTCATCAATATATCGAACTTTCACTTCTTCCGGCCTGTTTATTTCGAAAAATTCCCCAGGGAAGCTGAGGCATCCTTCCTCCATCACGATCTTGGTTTTGGATTTGGCGGTGATCTGCGGATTGATGAGTATGAACGTTTCTCCGCCTTCTTCGATCACGCATAGCCGAAGACTTTTTCCGACTTGGGGCGCGGCCAGGCCCAACCCGTTGGCCCCCCGCATGGTTTCGAGCATTTCCAAAATCAAAGCCTGGACCTCCGGGCTCAGGGGATCCTTTATCTTCTCGGTTTTTTGGCGGAGCACCTCGTCCCCGTTTTTTCGTATTTCCAAGGTCATATTCTTATAGAGGACTCTTGATGTTTCTCAACATCGGATTGGTCACTTTGGTATAAATTTGCGTCGTTCTAATATTAGCATGGCCGAGCAGTTCCTGTACATATCGCACGTCTACGCCGTTTTCCAGAAGGTGGGTGGCAAAGCTGTGGCGGAGGCTGTGGAAGGTCGCATCTTTTTGGATCCCGGCCCTCCTCAGGGCATTTTCAAAAATCAGCTGTGCGGTCCTGGTCGTCAACTTGCCCCCGCGTTCGCTTGCAAAAACATAATCATCCGGATTCCTGTTGGCTGTTAAAGTTTCAATTTCTTCAGCAAGTTTTTCCGGAAAGACGGTTATCCGATCCTTGTTGCCCTTGGCTCCTTTGATATGGATTGTCAATTCACGAAGGTCTAAGTCTTTAATTTTCAGATCAATTGCTTCGCTTACCCGCAGTCCTGAGGCATAGGAAATGGAAATGAGCAGTTTATGCTTCGAGTTGTTTATCGAGCTTATAATCTTCTGGATTTCATCGCGCGACAGGACGACTGGCAATTTACTCGGCGTTTTGGCAAAACGGATGTCTATTTTTTCGCGGTATTTTAAAACATTCCAACAGAAGAAGTTGATAGCTTGCAGGCTTTGGTTGACGGTCTGCGAGGACATGCCCCGATCGATTTTTGAAAGCAGATGTTTTTTGATGGAATCTATATCCACGCAGTCAAAACTATCCTGCTTGTAGCGCAAATAATCCGCGACGCAGGCCACGTAGCTCATGACCGTCTTAGGGCTGTATTTCCGCAATTTCAGCTCGTCTTCCAGTTTTTTCAAATAGACCTCCATCGATACTTCTGCTATAATTAAGTCACAACTAAATTATACAGAATAGTCGCAATTAATACAATATCCCGTATAATATGTGAAATCATTTCGCATATGAATGAGTTGTACGAAATAAAATTTTATTTTTAACTATAATCTATGGCTTATTTCAATAAAATTGGTCTGTTGTATCTCAACGACGATCAGTCAAAATTTTTAGTGTGTGAAAAGAATAACTTTACCTCCGACTTCATTATGCCTGGTGGTCAGGTAGATGATGGTGAGAATGATGAAGAATGTCTCGTCCGTGAAATTAAAGAAGAACTCGATGTAGACATGGATAAGACAAGTCTCATATTTATAAAGGATTATGTAGATGTGGCGGCTGGTGACCCAACGAAAGATGTTTCTATAAAGTTGTACGAAGGTAAAATTATCGGCGAGCCTAAGCCGTCTGCTGAAATAATTAAGTTTCATTGGGTTGGCAAGGACGACTTGTCTCATCCTCGGCTTTCCCCGATTATTAAGAACAAAATTTTACCTGATCTTATCGCAAAGAACATGCTAAAATAAAATTTTACATCGCAGAACATCGAGTATGAGGCAAAAATATTTTACTTTTTAGTAATTAAATAGATGAACGTAAAATATTTTTGACCCAAGTTCTGTTTCGTTTCACTTCAACAGAACTTCTCATACTCGAAAACGTTAGTTGAAATTTCGAGTAATATTTTTTTATAAGAAGACACTTATGAAGCCGGATTTCGATTCAGCGCTCCAAAAGCACTTTGATGCGATCACAAATAGGGATTTAAACGCTTTCAAATCCCATCTTACGCAAAACGAAACCTTGTATACCATCGTACAAAATGGGCACGCCTTCACGACTCCAGAAGAAACAATTGCTATTCATAAAGAGTGGTTCAAGGATCCTAATTGGATTTGGGAGGGTTCCGTGGTTCACAAAGTGGTTGGCGAAGATATAGCAATGGCGCTCGTTAAATATGACTACCGTGCTAAAGCGGAAGACAAACCATTCAGCACTTGGTTGACATACGTGTTTCAATTAGAAGATAACGAGTGGCGCATTATACACGACCACAATACCGCACTTGACTTTTATGCCTTTGCAAAATCAGCTGGGATTAATGACTAACAAGGAGAATAAAAAAAAGGGGGGGCCAGGTACCTTTTTTATTCTTTTAATGGTAACACGAACAGCAAGGAGGAATGTTTAAGAAAGGCTTATGGAATCATGACCCGAAAGTATAGGGGTTACCGCGTGAAAACTTATACCAGGTTTTTTGAAATTTTCAAAAAAGACATCGGGTATTTCTGGGGCAGGGAAGGGTTTTTGCATTGCACGAATATGAATTTTATCATGCGCGTATTGCTGGTGAAGAGCGGCTTTTTTGCCGAAGAAGATCTGAAACTCAAATGGACCCAGATTTGGTACGTCTCACCACACCAGTTTTTGCAAGTGAAGGTTGATGGTAAATGGATCGATGTCGACATCTGGGCAAATGTTTACGGAGTCGGGTTCGGAAAGCATGCAAAAGGGTTCAGATAGGTAAGAAAGGAATATATTTTTTGGAAAATAAAAAAGCCACCTCAATCGCTTCGCGTTGAACGGTGGCTTTTCGGTTCTTTTGACCGTTATTTTTCCGGCATAATTATGCCGGTTCTGCAATGACTCGCTTGGCCATGTCGGGAGTTGGCATGGCTTCCCGGCCAGTCTTCAGCGCCTCAGCTTCAGTGGTGAATTTGAAGGCGTCTTCCTTCTCTCTTGCCCAAAGCCAAGATCCGAATCGGAGCGTTAGCCACAGGTTGCTGTGGCCGAGGCTGTCTTTCGCTACGTACATGGCAATCCTCCTTGTCGTCGTGATTTGACAGTAGTTAGGCTTGTCGTACGATCGTTGCCACCCAGACTAGAAATATCTCAATAGTCCAAAGGCATGTGACCATTTGAATTACCCGACCTTTTTCCCTTGAGGGCAGGGTTGTCAGAAAACCCACCGCATCGACAATAGTCAGGACGAGCCAGGTTGATTTTTCCGATTGGAAACCTATGAAAACCTCCAAGGGTCCGAACCATACGGAGTAGAGGGTTTTCAGAAAGTAAACAGGGGCCAATATGGCAATGAATCCGAAAATTTTGACATTGGTTTCATTGGACATGATTTTTTCCACCCAGATCGTGGGACCTTCTATGAGCATGACAAGCGCTTTCATGAAAACCTCCTTTTCGAGATAATAAGAACTGCGGGACGTTTAAATTGACATCGATATAATATATCAGCAAATAATGAAAGTGTCAAGCTATCTGGATAGGGTCTACGTCGATAACCCAATCCGAAGAAAGTTTTTCCAGGACCTTCCTGATCCCAAGAGGGATTTCTTTTTGGGATGGAAATTTGAGGATGATCTGTTTTTTCCTTTTGCCTCTGACGTTGGAAACGAGCGGGTCTATCGGTCCGATCAATCTCGGCTTAGGTGAGATTGCCGAAACCGCCGTTTCCAGCTCTTTGAAGATTTTCCCGCTCTCTTTTTCGATTTTGCCCGCGTCAGCGTGTTGGCAGACGAGCTTGATCAGCTTTCCGAACGGGGGAAGGGAAAGGTCTTCGCGCAGGACAATTTCTTTTTTATAAAATTTGGCGTAGTCCATCTCCGCCGCCGCTTGGATGGCTAATCTGGACGGGTCGAACGTCTGAACGATCGCTTTTCCAGGGAATTTGCTTCCGATCCTGCCGGTCCGACCGACCGCCTGCATGATATGCGAAAAAGCCTGTTCGTCCGTGAGGAAATCGGGAAAGGAAAAAAGGCTGTCCGCGGTGATGACTCCCACCAGGCCGACATTGGGAAAATCCCAGTTCTTCGTGATCATCTGAGTGCCGACCAGGACGTCGATTTTTCTTTGGGAGAATCCGTCATATATTTTCTGCTGGTATCCCGGTTTTTTCGAGGAGGTCGTGTCGATCGTGGCGGTGTTCGCTCCCGGGAAAAATTTCCGGACCTCCCTTTCGACGGAGTGCGTCCCGAAGCCGACGTTCTTGAACTCAGATCCTCCGCACTCTTTGCATCTGGGGAAAATGTCGCTTTTATATGAACAGTGCAGGCATTTGTACTCGCCGCTTTTGTCATAGACCAGGGCGCGGTCGCACTTGGGGCAGAGAAGGACGGCTTTGCATTTGGCGCAGGTGGAAAAGGAGCTCATTCCCTGATGGTTGATGAAAAGGACTGTCTGCAGTTTGTTTCTAAGCGCGTATCCGATTTCATTTTGCAACGAAGTCGAGAGGAAGGAGTAGTTGGCTTTCTTTTTCCCGTCGAAACTCGTCCATTTTTCTTTGCGCATGTCGACGAGTTCGATGTCGGTAGGTTTTAAATCGAATTTTGGAATTTCTACCAAATCGATCTCCTTATTTAATGCTTGATGGTACGTTTCGATTCGGGGAGTGGCCGTTCCCAAAATCAGTTTCGCTTTGAAGATTTCGGAGAGTTTTTCCGCCACGGCGCGCGCGTCATAGCGGGGATTCATATCCCATTGCTTGAAGGAAATGTCCTGCTCCTCGTCGATGACGATCAGCTTGAGGCTCGCAAAAGGCGCGAACACCGACATCCTGGTGCCGATGACGATCTTCGCTTCGCCCGAGCGTATCTTTTCCCATTGTGTGTAAAAAGATCCTTTGGAAATCTTGCTGGTCAGGATCACGATTTCCTCCGGTTTGAATTTCGCGCTGTATCTTTCCAACGCTTGCGGGGTCAGGGTGAGTTCCGGAAGCAAGATTAGGAATTGCGCCTGCGGATCTTTCTTTTTGATCCGTGAAATGGTTTCGAGATAGACCTCGGTTTTTCCGGAAGACGCCGGACCGTGAAGGAGGAAGGTTTCAGGTTTCAGGTTAGGGGTGATGGGGGATAGGATTTTTTCCACGGCTTCCTGCTGCTCTTTGGTCAGCGTCACCTGCTTTCGATTTCCAACTTCCGGATTTTTGATGCGGAGCCCTTTTCTTTCCTTCACTATTTTCGGGATGAAGTGCTTGAGGGAAATACCGAGAGGGGAAACGTAATGTTGCGAGATGAATTTAGCCAATTCCAATTGTTTTTCCGTCAGAAAGTTTTCCGCTTGGACGGAAATGACGTTTTTAAGTTTGAAGTTTCCCAACCTTTCGAAATCGGACCTGCTCCCGAGCACTATTCCCTGGATCGTTCTTCGGAAAAGGGGAATGCTGACCAACGATCCCGCCGGTATTTCTTCATGATGGAGGTATGAAAAAGCCTGTCCTCTGGATAGGGGGATTCTGGCAAGCGGAATTACGTCAATGATGAATTTTTTCGGCTTATTCTCCATTGCTCAATTTTAGCAGAAAGGGAGGGGGAAGTAACCTTGACAGCGGAATTAAAGAGTGTCCTTATTTTGAACGGCTGCCACGCAGTCCCAGCCGTTCAAAAGGGCTTGAATAAAAGAAAGTTGTCTGCTATGCTGGCTTTATGCAAAAAAGAAAGATATTCATCGAAATAGAGGTTCCTAACCAGGTCAAAAAAAGGCTTGTTGAAAGGACGGAAAAATGGCAAACCCTGCCGGTAAAGTGGACGAGGCAGGAAAATCTGCATATAACGCTGCTGTTTTTGGGCTATGTGGACGAGAGCGTCATTCCCGATATCTGCCTTAAGGTTTCCGAGGCCGCTTCGCGCATCGAGCCTTTCGATATTTATTTCGATAAAATAGAAATCGGTCCAAATACCCAAAAACCCCAAATGGTTTGGTTTGCCGGGGAGGCAAGCGAGGAACTCAAAAATCTTTATGAGGCGGTCGAGAAGGAGCTGGATATTTTCCAGACCGGAAAAAAGGAATTCCGTCCTCACGTGACGCTGGGAAGGATCAGGAAAGCCAAATGGGAATCCTTGAAAGACAAACCGGAAATCGACGAACAGTTCAAGGTCGCTATGTCCGTCGACAATATCTTGGTCATGGAAAGCAAGGGGGAAGAAGGCGGTCAGGAGTATCACGTGATTGAAAGTTGCCCCCTAGCTTAGAAATCCGTTGAACGGAAAGAGGAAATCAGTTTAAGAGAACGGAAATTGGAAACTGGAAAGGTCCTTTTTCTGATTTCTTGTTTCATGAACCATTTTCTGTTTTCTCCGTTTGCCGGCAGGCAGGCAATAAACCATTTTCTTGATTTATGGATATACTCGGCGTCAGGGTGGATAATCTTAGCAGGGAAGATATACTTGCGAAAATAGAAAGTTTTTTCGATGAACCGAAATTCCATCAGGTTGCGACTATCAATCCGGAATTCATTCTCAAAGCGCAGGAGGATGCTGGATTTAGGAATATTTTGAACTATGGCGATCTGAATGTCGCCGACGGAATCGGTTTGAAATACGCTTTCGTGCGTTACGGATCCTGGCTGAAGGCGAGGCTTGCCGGAGCTGACCTGATGCAAGAAGCATTGAAGATGGCTGAGGGCAGGGGACTGGGTGTATTTCTGGCGATCAATAAAGACGGATTAAGCAATTTTGAAGAAATAAGGGACGCTTTATTGAAAATTTATCCCAAACTAAGCATCGAAGGTGAGGATTTTGATCCCCTCGATTTAGCCTATAAGCTGAAAACTGAAAGCTGCAAGCTGCTTCTTTGCAATTTCGGAGCGCCGCTCCAGGAGAAGTTCATAAATTCCCAAAAAAATGATATAATTAGGGTGGCCATGGGAGTCGGCGGAAGTTTCGATTTTTTGACCGGAAAGGTCGGAAGAGCTCCGATTTGGATGAGGAATGTCGGGCTGGAATGGCTTTGGAGGGCGATCGTCCAACCCATGGACAAGGCGAAGAGATTGAGGAGGATTTTCAAGGCGGTAATAATTTTTCCGTTAAAAGTAATTTTCGACAGAAGTTATGGAAAACAATGAAGACACAAGGGTACGTTTCGCGCCTTCGCCGACAGGGCAACTCCACGTAGGGAGCCTTCGGACGGCTTTATATAATTATCTTTTTGCCAAAAAAACTGGCGGGAAGATGCTTCTTCGCATCGAAGATACGGACCAAAAAAGATTCGTTCCGGGAGCCGTGGAAAGCTTGATCAAATGGCTGAGATGGTCCGGAATAGCCTGGGATGAAGGGGTTTTCGTCGATCCTGAAAAAATAAAAAATCACAAATCCGAGATCGTCGAATCTAAAAATTATGAAGGCGTCTTGGAGGCGGGAAATTTCGGGCCGTATATCCAATCCGAAAGATTGGATATCTATAGGAAATATGCCAAGCAGCTTGTCGCTGAAGGCAAGGCTTATTACTGTTTCTGCGAGCCTCAGCGATTGGAGAAAATGAGGGAAGACCAGACGAAGAATGGCAAGTCCCCGATGTATGACAGGTTTTGCCTGACGAATCTCAAGGAGGAGGAAATAAACGAAAATTTGAAAAAAGAATGTCCGCACACCATCAGGCTTAAGATACCGAGGGATGAAGCGGTGGTTTTCGAGGATGTGATCCGAGGCAAGGTTTCATTCAGCACCAATACGATCGACGACCAAGTGATCTTGAAGTCGGACGGTTTTCCCACTTACCATTTGGCCAGTGTGGTCGATGATTATGAAATGAAAATATCCCACGTCATACGCGGCGAAGAGTGGCTTCCCAGCACGCCGAAACACGTGCTTCTTTATCGGGCTTTCGGTTGGGAGGTGCCGATGTTCGCCCATCTGCCGTTGCTTTTGAATACGGAAAAGAAAAAGCTTTCCAAAAGGCAGGGTGACGTCGCGGTGGAGGATTATGTGGAAAAAGGTTATCTCAAAGAGGCTTTGGTCAATTTTGTCGCCCTCTTGGGTTGGAATCCCGGAAAAGGAAAAACCCAGGAAATCTTTTCCGTCGAGGAGCTCATTGAAGAATTCGAACTCTCCAAGGTGCACAAAGCCGGAGCGGTTTTTGATTTGAAAAAACTGGATTGGATCAACGGGCAGTATATTAAAAAAATGTCGGCTGACAAGTTGTATGTCCAAACCCTGCCGTTTTTCGAGAGGAAGGAATTTTTCATGAAAGCTCCTGAGGAATGCAAGAATGAGGAATATCTCAAGAAAGTCCTCGCGATCGAACAGGAAAGACTGCTCAAACTTTCGGATGTCGGGGAGGAAAACAAGTTTTTCTTCAATGATATTTTCGTCTATGACGTCGGATTACTTGCCTGGAAAGACATGGGCATGGATAAAGTGGAGGAAAATTTGAAAGTGGCAAAAAATCTTCTGGACGGAATTTCTGGGAATGATTGGACCAGAGAGAGCGTAGCCAAAATCCTTTTGGAAGCGGCCGGCGAGAACCGGGGAGAATTCCTTTGGCCGCTCAGAGTCGCGCTTACCGGCGAACAAAGGTCTCCTTCTCCGTCGGACGTGGCGTGGGTAGTCGGCAAGGAAGAATGCCTCCGAAGAATAGACAGGGCTTTGGCCTTGATGAAATAAGAAGCGGAATCGAAAAAAACAAAAAGAAAAATGAAATCCATTATCAGTATGGCAAATAAAAAGAAAATCTTCGCGATGCCTATCATCGCGGTTTTGGTTTTGTCGGTGACAGTTTTCTCCTACTCCGAAGCCGAAACGATAGATGAATTGGCCGGTACCGGCCAGGACGAAGAAACCCAGAAGAAAATCGAGGAGTTGGAAGAAAAAGCCGAGAAATACCGCGAAATAATCGAAGTCAAGCAGAAGCAGCAGGAGTCGCTGAGCAACCAGATATCGATAATGAACGCCAACATATACCAGGTCGAGACCGAAATCAGCGCGAATAAGCAGAAGATAGAAGCTCTCAATACCGACATATCCAGGAAACAAACGGAAATCCGCGACAAGGAGGAAACCATTCTTTCCCAGAAAAAACTCATCGCCGACCTCCTGAAAGTTTTCTATGAGAACCAGCATCAGAATATTTTGGCGGTATTCCTTTCCAGCGGCAAGTTCGATCCGTTTTTATCCCAAAAGGACCAATTGGCGCAAACCGGAGACAAGATCCGTGAAATCCTTGAAAACGTGAGGTCGCTCAAGGAGAAACTCGAGGAAGAAAAAAAATCGCTGGAAGGGGACAGGGCCAAGTTGACCGAACTGCATTTGGATCTTCAAGACAAGAATCAGAATTTGGAAAACAACAAGACCCAGAAACAAATCCTGTTGACTCAAACGCAGGGCGAAGAGGAGAGATATAAGAAGCTTTTGGAGAAAGTCGAGGAGCAGAAACTGGAACTCTTGAACATCGACGAGTTGTATCTGGCCAGCGGCCTGTCAGTTGATGATTTCAAGAAGCCCCCGTCGTCGCTCAACGCCTCCTTGTCTTGGTTTTATTCCCAGAAAGATTCTTCGTGGGCCAATACCACCATCGGTAATTCGAAAAGTAAACTCAAGGACTGGGGTTGTGCCGTCGCCGCGGTAGCGATGGTTTTCACAAAGCATAAGGACGCGATAACTCCAAAAACTCTCGCCAAAGAGCCCATTTTTTCTTGGGATCTTATTAAGTGGCCGTCGGAATCCTTACCTTCGGGAAAAGTCGAGATAGACAGCCATGGTTTTTACCACGGCAACATAAGTTGGTCGGCGGTGGAGGATGCTATCGAAGACGGCAACCCCGTCATAGTTTACATAAAAAGGACTAAAGGAGGCGGACATTACGTGGTCATCCACAACAAGGACAAAAAGTCGGGGGACTACGTCGTGCACGATCCATATTTCGGGCCCAATCTCTATCTGTCCACCTCCAGAGCATTGGTCGGATCGATGGGATCGAGCAGTTCGACCGTCATCGACCAGATGATAATATACGAATAATCCTGATGGAAAGAATCCCGGAAATAAAATTCGAGAAAAAAGAAAGCGCACGAGAAAGATTGCTTGTTTTGGAAAAGGAAGGCTGATGGCTTTTCCATGGATCCGCCGTTAACGTCGATAAGCTTGAGCCTAGGCAGCCGTCTCGTTTTGATCGTGTGCTTAAACAGCATATGAAAGATGGAGACCCGTGTATCGCCGCAAGTCCTTATGCTGATATAGCCATATTCCGAGCGATTGTGAACGATGTTAATTTTTCGGATTATAGTTATTCAAGCAATTTTGGGGTTGAAGGGAGGGATGGCAAGGAAACAGTGAAGCTAGGAGCTTCGTTATGTGTCACTGATAATTTAGCAGGGAAGAAGGGCGTAGTGTACGTTTTCAACAGGGATGGATTCAGGCTACATGAAGCGGGAGTAATGGAGTGGCGCTGCGATATAGAGATGGCTCCATCCGAGAAGATAGAGGTTTGCGCTGATGACATAGTGCTGCCTATCGAGAATCTGGAGGAATGAATATTTTAAAAAATACCCTGTCAGGGGTTGTGCGACATTATGAATATATAGTAACTACCAGGTAGAGAATGGTAATCCTTGGTGTGACACATCCCTTGTCGGGGTGTTTTTTTATTATGTCTATGCGGGTTAGTTTGTTATTTTTAAAAATGCGATTTGATGATTGGATTGAAAAATTATCCAAGCTTGAATTCTATTTTTTTTAAAAAATAAATTTTAAAAATACAACGGATAAAATTTTTTTACATAGGGATTTAAAAAAAAATAAAAAAAATATCCATGTGATTAAGAAAATATTCTGATGACATGCGTGGGATTGAGAAATGCGATCAGAGACAAAGGTTTGAATGCATATATATTATATAGTTATGGATTATGGTATCCGAGTGCCCTTTGGATTTGGTTGGAGAAATGATGACTATTTGGGATACATGAATGTGCACCACGGTGACTTATTTCAGACGTGCGATTCTTTTGTCGCAAACGGACGGCATTGGGTGTATATGGATGTACCCCTGGATACATTCAAAACGCTCACAGCTCAATTTTTTGCGTCGTTTTGATGCCCGAGGGTATACATCTATGTGCCCCTGAAATGTATCAAAAATAATTTCAAAAATGAATACCTTGGGATGTAGGTATATGTATACCCATAGCCATCTGAATTTACATGAAAAATGAAGCGACCCAGGGGTGCATACATGTATCCGGAAATGTATGGATTTGGATGGGGGTTTTATTCCTATGTGTATATCCACAATACCTAGACGATCAAAAAAATTTGTCCATAAAAACGGTTGATAGTAGGAATAAAAAAATAAATAAAAGACGGGAAGCAGAAGCGTGGGATAGTGGCGCGCTGACTACCTAAGAGGGAGAGCGGCGGGTCTTAAAAGGTCAAAATAAGGGATAAATAAAAAATAGCGTTATGGAGTAATGGCTTATTTGAGCCATTATATTATTATAAGCGTCGTATAATCTACATTGTGCGACGTTGTTAATATAGTTCTCTAACCCATCTTTAATCCATAGATAGGCTTGGTTTGGATGGAAAATAAACATGGAATAAAATCAAAACCGCCCTCTCCCGTGTCCGGGTTGGGCGGTCCGATCATGTTCTCTCTGATCCTTGAATGGAGAATATTTTTATTTAATTTTCAATCTGAACACACCCGTGTCATGTATTTCAAATCCTAATGATTCGTAAAGTTTTCTGGCGGCGGCGCGCTTCGGGTTACTGGTCAGATCTATCAAGGAAACTTTTTTTTCTTTCGCTATTTCTATAATTTTTTCCATAACTCCCCTGCCCAAGCCCTGACCGCGATACTTCTCATCCACGATCACGTCTTCGATCCTTCCCACCAAACCCTTGGTCGGAACACGGTAGGTTATGAACGAGGCGAAGCCCGCGATTTCGCCGTCATTTTCAATGACGATGCAGTTGCAATTTTCATCGGCGATAAGCGCATCTTCGTCAAACTCGCGATAGTCGTACATGGCTGAAGGTTGTTGGAATATCCCGACAAGTTTTTCCTTATCCTCTTTCTCGAGTTTCCTATAGATTGCCATATATTGGAAATAAAAGTTTAATTATTTTTATTATATCAAAAAAGCAGGTCTTTGGAACCTACTTTTTTTGTTTGTAATTGTCGATGGCTTTCTTGAGGGCGTCCGCCGCAAGGTTGGAGCAGTGCATCTTGAGCGACGGCAATCCCCCGAGCTCTTCCGCTACGGAGTTGTTGGTGATTTTCAACGCCTCGTCGATGGTTTTCCCTTTGGCCAGATCCGTCGCCATGGATGAAGTTGAGATGGCCGCGCCGCATCCGAGCGTTTCGAATTTTATATCCTTGATGACTTCTTCTCCCTTCTTGTTTTTATTGACCTTTATGTACATCCTCATGACGTCGCCGCACTTGGGGTTTCCTACGGTTCCGACGCCGTCGGCGTTTTTCATCGCCCCTTGGTTATGAGGACGCGTGAAATGCTCGATCACTTTTTTTGAATATTTCTGCATTATGAGTCTATGAAGTCTTTCAAGTAACAAGTCTGTCAAGCGGTTATCTGCACAGCTTTATGGACTTTATGGACTTGATGGACTTTTCGCTAATATTTATTTGAATTCCGCCAGGACGTTTCCTGATATTTTGCGAAGTCTTGCCACCGTCACCTTGAGTTTCTTTATGAAGGTGTCCAGCTCCTGCTTGGTCGTGTGTTTGCCGATGGAAACCCTCAGGCTTCCGTGCGCTTGTTCGTGCCTAAGTCCCAATGCGAGAAGCACATGGGAGGGGTCGAGCGCCCCGGAAGAGCAAGCCGATCCGGTGGAAACCGCGATCCCTTCCAGATCCAACGAGAGCAGGAGTCCCTCTCCTTCCACGTCGTCAAATCTGAAATTGACGATATTCGGAGTCCTCTTTTCCTTGTGGCCGTTGAGGTAGGATTTCGGGATTTCCTTGAGGACTTTCGCGATGAGATAGTCCCTGAGCTTCTCAACTTGTTTTTTGGTTTTCTCCCTGTTTTTTTGGTCGTTCAGGGATACCATGGCGGCGCCCAATCCCACGATGCCCGTGAGGTTGTGCGTTCCTCCGCGCATTTTGTATTCCTGGTCTCCCCCGTCCTGGATCCTTTTTATCGCGGTCCCTTTTTTCACATAGAGCACGCCCGTTCCTTTCGGGGCGTATATCTTGTGTCCTGAAAAAGAGAGCAGATCCACTCCGAGTTTCCTCACGTCGCAATCCCAATAATTGGTAGCCTGGGTCGCGTCGGTATGGAAGATTATTTTCGGCAACTTCTCCTCTTCCCTCTCGGCATTGATCTTCGAAAGCATTTTTCCGATTTCCTCGATAGGTTGCAGGGTTCCGATTTCGTTGCTGACAAACATCACTGAGATCAAGACGGTGTCGGGCCTGACGGCTTTTTTCAAATCATCCAGCCTCACGATTCCGTCCTTGTGCACGGGCAGATAGGTCACCTCGGCCGATCCGTCCTTTTGGGCGGCTTTGCAACTGTCCAGCACGCAGTGATGCTCGATGGAGGTCGTGACGATGTGCGGTTTTTCCTCGGGTTTCCTCTTTATGGAATAAAAAGACCTTAATACTCCTTTTATCGCCAGGTTGTTCGCTTCGGTAGCCCCGGAAGTGAAAACGATTTCCGTCGGGGAGGATTTCAGGAACCTGGCCACCTCTTCCCGGGTATTGTCTATAACTTCAAGCGTTTCCTGCCCGAAGCCGTGTACGGACATGGGGTTTCCGAATTTTTCCGTAAAATATGGCAGCATCGCCTCCAGGACATTGCCGTCCACCGGGGTCGTCGCCGCGTAATCGAGATATATTTTTTTCGCCATGTGGTTTATTTTTTATCAGTTAGTTTTTTAAGCGTATAGCCGTATAACGTTTTTTTGATCTGGTGTTCGAGCTCCGTCCAAATGGTGCTGGAATTGCAGGATTTGGCGATGGCGCAGTTGGAACTCGTGCATTTCATCGGCGCGATCGGACCGTCCAATGCCTCTATTACTTCACCCGCGGTCATTTGGGAAGGTTTTTTCGAGAGGACGTATCCCCCGCTTTGCCCTTTCGTGCTGAGGACCAGGCCGTTTTTCTTGAGCGTCCCCATGAGCCTTTCTAGGTATTTCAGGGATATGGATTCCTCCTCCGAAAGCTCTTTGATGCTCTTTTGCCCGGGAAAAGTATGGGCCAGATTTATCATGGCCTTCAGGCCGTATTCGGCCCTGGTTGAAAACTTCATATGCGCAAATATTAATATCCTACCAAATAGGTATGTATTGATGTTATAATTTTTTTAAAATCGAGTCAAGACCCCAAGAGAAAGGGCCCGCTTTGCCTTTTTTTGGGATATTTTATACAATTGCTATAAGAACATCAGGATTTTTATAAACCCATAGAATTTCATATACATGCGCATTTCATATTCGGCGTTGAATACTTTTCAGACTTGTCCTCTGAAATACAAATATTCCAACATTGACAAGATCAAGGAGCCCAAAAGCAAGGAGGCCGTTTTCGGGACACTCATCCACTCCACTCTCAATTTCATCCACACCCCTTCCCTGGTTCCTCCGAACATCGAGCAGGCTCTGGATTATTTTTCCAAGGACTGGAACAGCGAGATCTTCGAAGACGAGCTGGAGGAAAGAGCCGCATTTTCGCTCGGCGTTTCCATGATCCAGAATTATTACAAGAAAAACAATCCGGGGGATTTCAACATAGTGGATTTGGAGAGCCGGTTCCAGATCGAAATCGAGAGCCATGTGGTTTCCGGAATAATCGACCGCATCGACAAGACCGAAGACGGTTATGAGATCATCGATTACAAGACGACCAAAAAAATGCCTTCGCAGGAGAAAGTTGACAACGATCTCCAGCTCTCCGTGTATCTCAACGCATTCCTCGCGCGCTATCCGAAAGAAGCCGGAAATCTGGATAAGATAACCGTGAGCCTCTATTACCTCAAGCATGGGGTGAAATTGAGCTCGAAAAGGACCAAGGAGCAGTTAGAGCAGACCAATAAGCTTTTTTTGGAAGTCATCCAGGAAATCGAAAAAAGCACCTTTCCTCCGAACGTGAACCCGCTTTGCGATTGGTGCGGATTCCAAAAAATCTGCCCGGCCTGGAGGCACAAGTTCAAGGAGGAGAGAAAGATCGATACCGAAGAAATCAACGAGGCGATCGACGAATATATCGATACGAAAAACGAGATCTCGCAGAAAAAATTGAAAATGTCCAAGTTACAGGAAAAGATCGAACAATACATGAACCAGGAGGGCGTGGAAAGGGTTTTCGGTGAGAAAGGGATCATCGCCCAGACGCTTCGAAAAACATACAAATACGACGACAAGATGATACGCGACATTTTGGAGCCTTTGGATAAGTGGGAGGAAGTCCTTAAGATAGACGGCATCGCGCTCAAGGGCGTCATGCCATCCCTTTCGCCATCGGCCAGGAAAGATATCGAGGCGGCCAAGGTCTTGGACAAGGAATCCAAAGGCCTTACCGTGAAAAAGAAATAGCGGTTCTTTGAATCCAAACACTCACACCTAGAAGAAAGGAGTCGGCAAGATGCGGAAGGAATTCAGTATCATGCAGTTTTGGGGCAAGGCCAGGAAGCGTTGTTTCATAATTTGCCTGGTGACCCTGGTCATCGTCTGTGCAGGCAAGGATTTTCTCAACTTCAAACATGACAATCTCATCGCCGCTGTCGCCATAGTCCCTTTCATTTTGCTTATCTTCGGGCCGGTACCCGAAAAGAAAAGATCGAGGCGTTCCGGCTTCGAATCCGATTTCAACGAATGAAATCTGTGATGTTATTTTTGCAAAAGGAGGACGTTTCACTAAACGTCCTTTTTTCTCGGTTATATTTTCAGATATTTTTCCCAACAGAGGTACAGCTCCTTGGTGGCCTGGAGGTCGCCGACGTTATAGCGCGCGATTTCCAGATATTTCTTTTCCTTGAAAAGTTTTCCAACGTCATCCCCTGTCACTCCTTCGCCCTTGGGGCTTTTGATACCGAAAGCGCGCGACCAAAGATGGAGGTTCCCTTTTTTCCTGACCGTGCCATAGAAAGTGAGTTGGTCCAAAAGGTCTATATGTCTCGCGTCCCTTTGGTGCATCCCGACATACCTTTTTCCGACCAAATTCTTGGTCGGCTGAATCCCGTGGATCGCGCTTCGGATCATTAGGAAAGGCACGTCGAAAGCTCTTCCATTGAAGCTTATGAACTCTTCATAAATTTCCACGAGCTTCCAAAATCTTTCCAGCATTTCTTTTTCGTCCATAGGTTTGAATTTCACCCCGCCTTCTTCGAATTCCTCGGCACTTGCGTCCGGAGCCTGGAAATATACCGCGCCCCTTTCTTTTTCCACGTCATAAACCCCGATAGCGACTATTTCTCCGGTAAGCGGTGAGAAACCCAAGCCGCCCTTGAGGTCGGACAGCGCCTTATCATATTCCGATTTAGTATCAGATTCTTTCTTGATCCAACGCGTCAAAACCTCCCTGGTGGTTTCGTCCAAGGTCTCGAAGTCCTCCCCTATGGTTTCGATGTCGAATACGAGCTTTTTCATGCTCTAATTGTAGCATTGCCCATGCCCAATTAAAATGTTGACTTATTTTTAAATGCATGTCATAATCATGCTTCAGTTGTTTCACAATTTCGATAACCCACTTGAGCCATAGGAGGTTGTGCCATGATAAAGAGGACCAGCCGCGTCAGTTTGCGCAGAAGGAGACATTTTGAGAAAAACATTGAAAAGTGCCAATGGGAGTTGCGCAAAAGCCTGCAGGAAACGCAGGACAAGATATCAGATCTCTCCCACGAGATGCTGACCCCCACGGTCATAGCAGGCTTGCAAATCAAAAGCATCCTGGAAGGAAAGACGGGCTTCGTGGACGAGAGCGTGAGAACGGTATTGAAAAGTACGCGCCAGCATCTCAAGTATGCGGAATGCGTGGCGTCGCAGACCCTGACGGCGGAAAAATTGCGGTGCATGAAATTGCCCCAAAAGGAGCTGTACGACATACGTCTCCATATCATCGACTTCGCCCTGGCCATGTATGAAGAGCAGTTGGAAAAAAGGAACATCGGCCTCGACAGTTCCATGGGTTCCATTCCGCCGAATACCCTGTTTGTTAAACCGCATAATTATTCTTCGGTGATGAAAGTCATCATGAATTTCATCATCAATTCGATCAAATATGCGGGCAAGGGCTGTTCGATCGCTTTCGGCTACAGGCTTGAAAGCCGCGGATGCGTTCTCACCGCCTACAACAGCGGCAAACCAATTCCCAAAAAAATCGAAGATACGATTTTTGAAAAGTTCGTCCGCGGAAAAAAAGACGGCAGTGGCTCGGGTTTCGGACTGTACAGTTCGCGCAAGAGGGTCGAGAATATGGGCGGCAAGATGTGGCTCGAAGCTGACAACGAAGGCCACCCGATCTTCATGATCCTATTGCCCATCAATAAGGCAGGGATTATCGGTTGAAAGAGCAGAACCTGACCCGGAACAACGCGTTTCCGGGTCTTTTTTTATTGATGGTAAATTCACAGAACGCTTGATAATAAAACCCCGCTGACAATATCGATTGTCAGCGGGGCATTGTCGTGGGTACTCCTCCCTCATTTGCGGGAAAATTTCAAAAGTGCCATTTCCAGTGTTTCGTCGGTAGGTTGGCTTACGAAAATCAGATATTTCAATTCCTCCAACTCTATTCCCTGTTGGCTCATGAGATCCTCAAGCTTTTTCTCCGGTTTCTCCCAAAAACAGATCCTGTCGTTGAGGGTCCATGTGAATATGGAACAGTTTTCCTCTACCAGGTAGGTCTTGTTGAAAACATCATCTTCGTCCAAAAGGCAAATTACCTCTTTTTTCTCAAGGAGCGTAATCTTCCTCACTCCTTGTCCCTTTTCTCTTAACCGTATGACTTCCCGAGAGGAATTCTCCCAGGTCCTGGTATTCAAAGCGTGCTCCCGATAAGCCAGGATATCCACAAAGGATTTGAGCCTGGTTTTCTCGTACGGGAAGCTCAGCAGCGATCTTATTTCAGCCGGTTCGGAGGGTCTTTTCTGCAGGTGCATGATCGGGTCTTCAGGATCCGTCGGGACCGGATTTTTCTGTCCGTTCCTGACGGGAACCGCCGTCTTCTCGGTTTTCGGCGGAGCCTTCATTTCCCTCGCGGGCTCGAGATCCTCTTCCGCTTCAACCACGGCCTGCGGAGCAGGTCCTTCCTCCGCTTCCGGTGGCGGAGCAGGAGTGTCCTCCTTGACAGGATCCTCCGGTTTTTCCGGCGCGGCCACGACGTCCGCTTCCTGCGGAGGAGGGACTCCTTCTTCGGTTTTTCCCGCCTCTTCGATATGCAAGATTAAACCCAGCACGTCGTCCCCGAACTTCCTCACGGATTCTTCCAAGGCCGCCGGAATTTTCCTTTTGTCCACCATTTCATTGAATAGCCCCAGTAGCATGAAACAAAATTCCGAAGGCAACTTCTCGCCTTCCGCCAATTCATTGACCCATCCCAAAACGTCCTCGAGGTCAGCATACAGCTTGTGCGACTTTTTCAGGATTTCCGTAGCTCCGTTTGCCATGGCGGTGCCTCCTTATGAGTATGGGAAATGGAAAGTTTATGTGAAATAACTAGCGAAAAGGTAGCAGGAAAAGCCTTTTTAGTCAATAAAACAAAAAAAGCCGCCCGGGAGCCAGAAGGCAAAAAAATCTCCCGGGCGGAAAGTTGGAAAATTCGGCGCTGCGAAATTCCTTGTTAATTATAGCACATAAAACCTGGTTTTCTATAACCTAGATTATGACCGTTCCCTCGAATTTCTCCCCCTCCAGATATTTTTCCAGATTTTCCAGGTTCTTGCCGTTCATGATCGCAACTTCCATTTTCTCCTCGTCAGCGAGTTTGGAGGCGACCGGATCGAACGGGACGTTGGCTCCTGGATCCCACTTGTCCCCCACTATCTTTCGAAATTCGTTCCATTTTATTTCTTCGATTTTCTTCGCATCCGGATTGGTCCTGGGATCCGAGTCACACACATGGTCGATGTTCGAGAGGTTGGCGATTTTCTTGGCGCCGAACTGCTTGCCGATGAGCACCGCGATGAAATCGGTCGAGTTTCCAGGTTTGTATCCGGCGGCGACCAGGATCGATTCCTTGGCCTTGAGGAATCCTTCCAGGTCATAGGGATTTTTGTTGATGGTCGGGTGCGCGTGCTTTCGAAAAACGGTCCTGATGAAATGCGCGTTCATCCTGGTGGCGTGAAGTCCCAACCAGTCCTTGTCCTCGTTTTCTATGGAATCTATCTTGGCTCCAGCCTCGATATATTTTCGAGCCAGCTTCCCTCCGCCCGTCACTATGATGAACCTTTTCCCTTTTTTAATCTGCTTCTCAATAAGCTCTTTGAATGATTTTACAAATTCCCAATCGATCTCCTCCGGAACGATGAGTGATCCTCCCAACGAGATGACGAACAAGTTTTCTTTTTCCATTTGATATTTTTTATTTCTTACACTTTCGTTAATTTACCATCTAATTGTTCAATGGGCAATTCTTAATATCTCTTCCAACGCGACCGGCAGCTGCCGATCCTCGATATGCTCCGCTCCCGGAAGGATTATTATTTTCGCGCCCAGTCTTGAAAACATTTCCTTATTCTTCTCAAATCCTCCAAACGGATCGTTGTCTGAAATTATCAACACATGATTTTTTGTCGCATCTTTCACTTTTTCCAAATCGATCGGGGTTTCAGTCCATTCCCTGGCGATTTCAATTTCCTCTTCGGGAAGGTTTTCCAAGACGAACCATCCGGCAAGATAGAGCGCTCCTCCCGTCTTACCTCCTGTTTTTTCTAAATAGCGCATGATTGCCTGGCATCCGATACTATGTCCGACAAAGAAAGTATTCTCATCGACGCTCCCGACTAGCTTCGAAAGATGCGGAACCCATTCTCTTATTTTCGGTTCTTCCGTGTTCGGCATCTGCGGCGCGATCACTTCGAAATTATTCTTCTCAAGTTTGCTTTTGAGCCAAGGCAAACATCCGCCTTCCGGCGATCCGCCCCAACCATGGATGATGAATACTCGTTTTTTCATAATTTTCAAAAATATTTTTATATCAATCTGAAATCCTTCTTGATCCACTCCGGGAAATCCCCATTTAGGATCTCGTCGAAAGAAAGCCATTTGAAAGCGCTATGTTCCCAACTGAGTTTCACCTCCCCGCTTTTGTAATCGACCAAAAACGTGATTCCGACCAATTGGGTGTTTTCATTTTTCATAAAGCTCCAAGTGCGGACCGGACGCACTATGTCTACCTCCAAATTGGACTCCTCCATCACTTCGCGCAAAAGTCCCTCTTCGATCTTTTCACCGAATTCGATTTTACCGCCTGGAAAATCAGCCCCGCCGGCTTCATATGAATCCGTCTCGCTTCTTTGGAGAATGAGAAATTTCTCACCTTTTCTGACGATAGCTTTGGCAGCTACGAGAAACCGCCTCTCGCCTTGCAAGTTATTCACCGCTTCTCTTTTTTTAAGAAAATCAAACATGGATCAATAAGGGGTTAAATTATTTATTTATCAATTACATTTGCTCTCCGTCCTTCCTTGCCTGAGCGCTTCGTCGGCGTTTGTAAAACACACGAGATTTTTCGGCTTTATTTGCTTGGCCCAGGAACAGTTCGGGGCATAGAATTTGGTGGAATTCTTGCTTCCCACATAGGCGCATTTTCCCGTGCCTGCGGTTTGGGTCTTGATAGGCTCCGTTTCGGTCATTGTAGTATCTTTTTGCTCGGCGGAAACCCCTTCTGGGGCCCCAGGAGCCCCGTTTTCGACAGTTTCCACCGCCAGAGGTGCGGACACCTGTTTTTCGATAACCAAAGGCTTCTGCTGCCATTTTTGGCCTTGGAGAACCCCGATTTCGAAAGAAATGGCCGAAATAAGCAAAAATCCGATTACGAGGACTATTTTCATTTCATATTTAAGGAAAAAATCTTTGGTTTTAGAAAAAGTCTTTTTCATGGGTGCTGTGCCCCCGTGAGCGCGGAGCGCTTTTACGGGATTGACATAAAAGGATTATTTGTTATAATTTGAAAAGCTGTTTTTTGGACAAGGACTTGCGGTTATGGACGCGATTTTTTCTTCGAAAAAAGCTTATTTATTTTTACTTACCATTATAACGCTGAAAAAATATGGCACATCGTAAAGCTGGTGGATCTACCCAACTCGGACGTGATTCGATCTCGAAACGTCTCGGAGTGAAAATATTCGGAAATCAGAAAGTAGCGGCCGGCAATATCATTATAAGGCAAAGGGGCACGAAATTCCACCCCGGAGTCAACGTGATGAAAGGCGGAGACGACACCTTGCTCGCGCTTACCGGAGGATACGTGAACTTCTCGACCAAGCAGGTCAGGGATTTCACCGGGAAATTGGTAAAAAGGAGATTCGTGAGTGTGGTCAAGGAAATCACCAAAAAAGCCGTAAAAAAAACCGCCACAGTCAAGAAGGCTGTCAAAAAAGCCACCCCTAAGAAAAAGGCCGTTGCCAAAAAATAACATCGACATCTTTTATAAAAAACAGTCCCGCCAGGGGCTGTTTTTTTATTGCAAGAATAAGCTCATTTGTGGTGTATTATAATGATTTTCAAACTTTATTCGTTTCCACAGGCTGCCGCAGATCAGCATTCCGGCCGCTTTTCCCGAAATCCTATTGACTTGACAAAAATGGATTTCGGGTGTATAATGGAAACATAGTTGAATATCAGTCCTTTGAAAAAGGCGTTCCGTGCAGGGATTGCCTTTTTCTGCTTATTATGGCCATTTCTGGGGAGAATATGGCTAATCGGCGGAAGAAACGGAGGTTTTTATGGCAACAGCGAATGCAGGAGTATCACTGGTAAATCTTTTTTTTGGAAAAAGCAGGAAAGCTACCAAAAGGCAGATAGTGGGCATGTTTTATATATTAGACTATGTCCACAGGAACCCCGCTCAGGCACTGAACACGCCTTACGAGCAATTTCTGGATCCCGCAGTGATCCGAGAGCTAAAGGAACAATGATTTCCGCCATCAGAAACTCCCCAACTAAAAGACCCGCTCGTTCGGAACTTCGAACATGTGCGGGTCTTTTTCTGTGCAAAGTGAGTTCTTTTTGTGCAATTGCCCACCTAATATGTTATTATTTTGAGTTGATTCGCAATTCTGCCAAGTTCATCCGAAGAAGCATTCCAATTTTCGGGATTTAACTTTATCGTTTCGGCAATATCTTGTAGGCCCATCCATTCCACTTTTTGCACTTCCCCGTCATTGAATGCTATGTCTTCGATTTCACCTGTAAAATTGTAATAATTTTCATAGATGAATTCCCTATTGGCTCCCCCGTCGTATTTACGAACTTCTCCTTTTAACAAATTTTCAGTTTCCAAAATAATGCCGGTCTCGTCCTTGATCTCATTTTTTATTGTTGCTTCTATACTTTCGCCGGACGGAACATGGCCACCAAATCTGGGGTCCCAACAATTAGGTTTCAAATCCTTAAATGGCGATCGGAGGTGAACCATCAATTCTATTTCCTTATCCAGCTTTCGGTAGAAATAAACATGAATGACGCGATGCCAAAATCCTTGTGAGTGGGCGACGCTTCTAAGTGCTGTTTCTCCCGTCGGATCATTGTTTTCATCGACTATATCGAAATATTCTTCTGCCATATTATTCTTTTTGTTTCTGAACTTCCTTCAGTTTAATTTCGGTATTTAGTGAAGAACTTTCCTTTCTTACTTTGGCCGCTTTGATGAATTCGAAAAATAGCGGGTGTGAGCTCAGGGGTGTGGATTTGAATTCAGGATGGAACTGCGAAGCCAAGAAGAACGGATGGACGGATTTCGGAAGTTCGGCGATTTCCATAAGTCTTCCGTCTTTGGATTTTCCGGAAAAGACCAGGCCGGCTTTTTCGATCTTCTGGATATATTTCGGGTTCACTTCCCATCGGTGTCTGTGTCGCTCCGAAATCTTCGCCTTGCCATATGCCTTATAAGCCACCGTTCCTTTCGCCAGGAAAGCGTCATAGGCGCCGAGCCTCATCGAAGCTCCGTAGTTTTTGTCTTCCAATTTCTTTTTTTGCTCGGGCATGATATCAATGACCGGGTTTTTGGTCTTGCGGTCGATCTCGGTCGTATTCGCGTCCTTGAGTCCCAAGACGTTTCTGGCATATTCGACCACTACCAATTGCATCCCGTAGCAAAGCCCAAAATAGGGGATCTTATTTTCCCGGCAAAATTGGATGGCCTTGATCTTGCCTTCGATTCCCCTGGATCCGAACCCTCCTGGTACCAATACCGCATCATATTCCAGAAGAGACTCCACTTTGTGTGGCTCTTTTTCATATGCCTCACTGTTGAGCCAGTCTATCTGCGGTTTCACACCGTTCTTATAGCAGGCGTGCTTGATCGCTTCGATAACGCTGATATACGAGTCTCCCAGGGCGAAATCCCCGGTACCGAAATACTTCCCGACTATTCCTATCCTGACTTTTTCTTTCGCGGATTTTATGCTTTCGACGAGGTTATACCATTGATGGAGATCGGCCTTCTTGGTTTTCAGGCGGAGCTTCTTGAGTATGATCTTGCTCAAGTCGTCGCGTTCAAAATTAAGCGGGATTTCATAAACAGTTTCCGCATCAGGAGCGCTGATGACGCACTCTTCCGGTACGTTGCAAAAGAGGGAAATTTTTTCTTTGCGTTTTTGATCTACCGGCACTTCGCTCCTGGCCACTATGATGTCCGGTTGGATTCCGGCGCCGTTGACGGTGCGCACCGCGTGCTGGGTCGGCTTGGTCTTCATCTCCCCGATCTTGTTGGGCATCGGCAGGTAGCTCACCATGACCGTCATTACGTCTTCAGGATGCTTGAGTTTGAGGAGACGGATGGCCTCCAAAAAAAGGATGTTCTCATATTCTCCGACCGTCCCTCCGATTTCGATAATGGTGATGTCTGACTTGGCTTTTTCGGACGCTTTTTTGATGCGGTCGATGACTTCAAGCGGGATATGCGGCACAACTTGCACGCACCTGCCTTCGTATTCAAGGTTGCGCTCCTTGTGGATGACTGCATCGTACACGCTCCCAGTCGTCATATAATTCTCCCCGGGCAAGGTGATTTCCATGAAGCGCTCATAATTCCCCATGTCCTGGTCCGTCTCCAATCCGCTGTCAAGAACGAAAGTCTCTCCATGCTCGGTGGGATTCATCGTTCCGGCGTCGACGTTGATATACGGATCTATCTTGAGAGCGGTAATGCTATATCCGCGCGCTTTCAAAATCGCCCCTATCGACGAGGTCGTTATCCCTTTCCCCACTCCGCTCATCACTCCCCCCATGACGAAGATGTACTTTCGGTTCTCCATAATTTTGCTGATATGCTAATTATTTATAGACAAAGAGCCGCCTTTTTTGCGACCCCCTCCCTATTGAAACTTAAAATTGCATTTTCGAAAAACTTACTGCGCTTCGACGTCCACGAAAACCTTGGCGGTGATTCCGAATTCGAAAAAAACCTTGGCCTCGCCCCTGCCCAATTCTTTCATCGGCTCGAAACCGATGTTTTTATCCGAAATATCAAAACCGTCATTTTTCAGGGCTGCGGATATGTCCTTGGCCGTAACCGATCCGAAGAGCTTACCGTCTTTGGCCTTAACCTTCAAGATGATCGCTTTGCCATCCAAAGAAGAAGCGATTTTTCTCACAGCATCCCTTTTTTGCTCCAATTCCTGTTTCTGTTTCATTTCCGACTGCTTCGCTTTCTCGACTGCGGCAGGAGTGGCTGCGGCCGCCAAGCCTTTCGCCAACAAGAAATTGCGGGCGTATCCGTCGGACACGTCTTTGATTTCGCCTTTTTTCCCGATTTTTTTCACGTCCTGCAGAAGTATTATTTTCATAGTTTTTCCCTTGCCGGTTTATCGCTTTAGGCATTATACACCCCTGTTCGTAATTTATCAAATAATTACCTTTTCCGGTGCCTCCTTTCGGTGAATACGTATAAAAAAAGGGCTTGCGAAGCTATGGCTTTCAGGATATCCGGATCATCGAAGGAATGCGAGGAGTTTTTCTTTTTTATAGTCAGGATCGAAATCAGCCCATGGATGTCTTCCGGGGAAATCGTCACGATATATTCGTCCGTCTCGAAATATTTCCTGCTCTTGTCCAGGCAATCGACCACGGGGAGGTCGAATTTGACGCTCCTTTTGCTTTTTATCTCAAGGAGGGTTTCGCAGGACGGAATTTTGACGAAGCGGATGGAATATTCGTCCGCCTTAGTCAGGATCTTGATGGCGGCCATGATGTATTCGAAAACCTCCTTCTCTTTGGCGAGCGTCATTTTGGACCAAGTGGGAAGCCCGAGCGAAATGTTTTTAAATATCTCGAGCTTGCGGTTTATTTCGCCGATGTAGGAATAGGAGCTCGTGAGGTCCTTGGACATGCGATTGGCGTCCCTTTGCGCTTTCGTTTTTTCTTGCCGGTCGGCGTTGAGCTGCCCTTCCTTTATGAGATAAAAAATAAAACCTGCTCCTCCGAGCAGGAATATGAGCAGTTCTTCGGCAGTTTCCTGCCCAACCCCGAAAAGACTCCCTTTGACTATGTCAGGGACGAAAACCATGGTCACGAAGATGATCAAATAGAGCCAATACACTTGTTTTTCCAAATCAAGTTAAATTAACATCTCGGAATTTCCGCTCGGAAGCCCTTCCTTCTGTTCTTACTTCCCATGCCTGCCGTTTCTTGCAATTTCGCCTATCATGGACCCTATGTGCTTGAGCTGCTGCTGTATCTCCTCTATTTCGCTTTCCGCGCGCTTGTCCGTATAAAGGTCCATGCTGGCCTTTCTTCTGTCCTTTTCCGCGGTCCTGTTCTGACTCATCAGGATTATCGGCGCCGTATAGGCTGCCTGGAAACTGAGCGCGAGATTAAGCAGGATGAACGGATACGGATCCCAATGGTAAATCCAGGCCACGACGTTCAGTATGATCCAGATCATGAGAATCACCGATTGGGTGATGATGAAAGTCCAGCTTCCGACGATGCTGGCGATCTTGTCGGCGGCTTTTTGGCCGAGGGTCATTTTTTCCGGAATCATTTTTAGTGTTTCGAAAAGATGGGTGCCCCCTCGCATCCACTATCGATAATATTTTTTATTTATTTTTTGACAGATAGGTTACTCGACATCAAGGGCGTCATTCTTGCATTTGAGGTATTCCCGCAGTTTCTTGCCCGTCTCAGGATGTTTAAGGGCCATGTGGATCGTGGCTTTGACGAAATTGAATTTGTCTCCCGTATCCAACCACTCCCCCTCCAAAATCTTCCCATATATCGGCCTGTCGTTTTCCAGCATGAGATCGAAAGCGTCCGCCAAGCGAATTTCTCCGGATTTTCCATGTTGCATGTTTTTCAAAACGTCGAATACTTCCGGCGTTATCACATATTTTCCGACGGCGACGAAGTTCGACGGAGCCTCTTCCGGTTTCGGCTTTTC
>Ga0076200_118_pt1 | contig 25385 bp, 24 predicted proteins | sample RifGroE1_FD_67806 | JGI IMG/M metagenome (GOLD analysis project Ga0076200, IMG submission 67806) | Parcubacteria (Moranbacteria) bacterium GW2011_GWE1_49_15
TTGGTGTTCTGGATCGCATAGAAAGACCTGGCTAGAAGCGGGATGAGTGCCTGCGCGAAAAGACTGGCCGTCAAATAACCGAGCGTCGTAAAAGTGAGGATGGTGTCCTCCCAATCGAAATTACCGGCTCCCAAAACGACACGCACGATCTGCGCGCGAAGGACATAAATCAAAATACTGATCGGAATCACGAAAAAGAGCACTTGGCGAAAAGTCCTGGAAAAAGCGTGTGCGAATTTTGCTTTTTCTTCTTTAGCATAATAGGCACTGAGCGTCGGAAAGACCGCGATGGCGAAAGACACCCCGAAAAGCCCCAGGGGCGTGCTTTGGATATTATTAGCGAAGGTAAAAACGGCCAAACTTCCGGCGGCCAGGGTTGAGGCAAATATGGTGATGACCAGAAAATTTATCTGATTGACCGCTACTCCCAACATCCTCGGGACCATCAGATGGATAACCCTGATGACGTCCTTATTGCGAAGGCTTTTTGCTGGCATCAAATGGAATTTGAAACCAGAAAGCTTCACCGCCGGATATTGGATAAGCATATGTAAAAGCGCACCCAGAACGACTCCCCAGGCCAACCCGACCGGACCCATGAACCTGACCAAGAAAACTGCGCCGAAGATAATTCCGATATTGTACATTATCGGAGCCAACGAATAGATGAAGAATTTCTTCATGGAAACCAACACTCCCCCGAATATCCCGCTTATTCCCAAAATCAAAGGACTCAGGAACATGATCCTGGTCAGCAACACAGTGAGTTGCATTTTCTCCTCGCCGAAACCAGGGGTGATGGCCTGCATCACAAAGGGAGCGTTGATAGCGAGCAGAACGACCAGAATTCCCATGATGATTATCTGCAAATTCAAAACTCCGGAGGCCAGATCCCAAGCTTCCTCTTCCTTGTCCTTGGAAATGAGCTGAGTAAACACCGGAATGAACGCTGCGCTGAGCGCTCCCAAAATCAAAAGATTATAAACGAGATCCGGAACACGGAAAGCGGCATAGTAGGCGTCCAAAATATCTCCTGCTCCGAAAGTGGAAGCCAGGATCCTGTCACGCACAAGTCCCAAGAGCCGGCTGGCCACGCCCGCCAACGAAATTATAAAAGCGGCCGCCGCTATCGATTGCGTCGGTTTACCGCTGAAAATATTACTTTTAACCAGTCTGCTGATCACTTGTTTTTCTTTTAAGTCTTGGGAATAATACAACCTTCGGCCAGGCAAGGCAACCCCTCACGCTCCCTAAATCCTCTCGAATGCCACCGCCATGAACTTGTCGTTCTTCAAATCCGTGTCCAACTTGAGCGAATTACCCTCCTTGCTCGCTTCCTGGGGAAATTGCCATTTGACTTCATATGACCAGGGGTGCGTCAATTCGAACTCGAATCCGCTTCCCATGCTTCCCGATTGCTTCTGCACGACCAGGGAATAGGAATCTATGCGCTCATTGGAATTGAACGACATCGGGAAGAGCTTGAACGGCAACTCATATTCATACGTTATGGTCATGGTTTCCTGCGGGCTCACATAAGTCCAGTTGGCGAACACGGTTTTGCCGGATTCTTCATATATGCGCGTCCCCGTTTCCTCGTCGACAACCATACCGTCTTCTTCCTTTTCAACCAGCCCGTTTCTTTTGAAGCCCAGCCCGTCATAGTCGAGCGGGGGTTCGTTAAATTCCCTGGTCTGTCCCTCGACGGAAAGCAGCTTGGAACCCTTGGGCACGTAGACCCTCATATAATTCGCGTTCACCTTGTTCCACCATTCGTAATCGGTGTTCCCGCCATTATGCTTGCGCGTGATCGAAACCTTGTTGACGACGGAGCCGTCTTCCTTGATCTGGGTCCGCTGGCTGATTTTTTCCTCGACGACGCCGTCGGTCTTATATCCGTTGATGTTCGTGTTGATGACGCTGAGGTAATCCTTCTTGGCTTCGAGCACCTCTCCCGACCAACCTCTTTGCGAGATGGCGCGTTGGAGTTCCGCGTTCTGGGAATATATCAGGATGTGTTTTTCCCCGAGGCCTTCGACGAAAACCTGCGCGGTCCGAAGGATGGTGTCCAAGTCTTTCGAATTGACGATCCTGTCCAGCACCATCGGGGCCAGGTCGGAAAGGATCTTCTTCGGATTGTTTTCCTCCTTGTCGAAATCCTCCTCCACTTCATATTGCGTCTTCTCGACGAAATTCCCGCTGTCCAAAACCACGTCATATTCCGGCATCTCGATCGGTCCGGTTATTTCCAAAAGCTTCTGGAGCACCACCGGCGTGAAAGTGATCACTCCGTCCGCGGTCGGCCCTCCCGTTTTCTCATAAAACACCACGGCCTCTTTGGCGGACGTTGGAAAATCCGGGAACCAATTGCTGTCATGCAGGCTCCAAGCCGCGCTTATCTTCTGGATCGGCTTGGGCGGAACGATCTTTTCCTTGAGTTGCCCGTCAGGATTGAAAATCCCGTCTATGAAAAAATTCTTGACCCTTCCGTTGGAAATGTCCAAGAGGCCGTAGCTTCCGATGAATCCTCCCGTGGCGCGCATTTCATTGTTGTTCTGGAAAAGAAACAGGTATTTCCTCGGTCCGTTTCCGCCGAGCAAGTCAGAGAAGATGTGGCTATTTTTCAAAAACGCGTCCGAAAGTTCGATCGCCCGGGGAAGCTGTTGGCGAAGGAGCAGGAACTTGTCCCTCATCTCCTCCGGCAAATCGTCTATCTTGACCTTCTCGATGTTGCCCCGGGCGAGCTCGAGCTCCCCGTGCGCCAACCTCACGGATTTTTCCGATTCGCGGAAAAGTTCCAAAAAGGAAGTTTCATTCCCCTCCGTCAGCGGGTTTTTCAAAGCGGAAAAACTTTCCACGACTCCGTTCATGGCGTTTCCCGCTATCGAAAGATGTTTTCCGGCCTCCAGAATGTTTTTGCCGGAAGATATCTTGGAAATGTATGGGAAAAAACGGGACCCTTCTGTGAGCAAGGCGCCCATGCCGTCCATTTCCTCGGAAGCCTCGGAAAACGATTCGAACGCCTGGATGAAATTCTTGGACGAGCCGTTGAAATCCTGCTTGGAGATGTCGGAGATGGCAGAATTCAGGCTCTCATAACCCTCCTGGCTCACTCCCAAAACCTTCCCTTTGACCAAAAGTCCTTTGTAGGCGAAAGAAACTCCGCCGATTCCCGTCAGCACGAAGACGGCGACGATCGCGAAAGTCCAAGCGGCTTTTTTGTTGTCATAGAGGATTCCGTCGCCCGCCGAAGAAAGCGTTTCCCAGAAACCGTACCGTCCGAGACGCGCCGAACGCTTCGCGGCGGCCTTTTCGTTTTTCCTTCTGAGTTTCTCGGCCAGCTGCTCCTGCTTCCTCTGCGCTTTCAAATATCGTTCTTGTTGCTTCCTTTCCCGCTTCTCGGATTCCGACCTGATTTTCTCATTGAGCCTTTCCTCTTCCTCCGCCAAAAACGCCTGCTCGGCGGCCAATACCTCCTGTTCCTGTTCCCAGACAAGCGTTTCCTGCTCCCTCTGGGCTGATATTTCGGCCTGGCTCCTCCGTTCAAGTTCCTCTTCAAGGGCATAGATCCTCATTTCCAATTCCTCCCTCTTCCTGATTTCCTCCTCGATGCGCCTTTTTTCCTGCCCGCTCTCATAAGCTTCGAATCTCACCGGGATATCCCTTTCCGAAACATCGTAGGATTGCTCGAAATATTCCCTCTCGGCATTATATTCCTGGACGAATTCCTTCATGCTGGCCGCCTTTTCGACCTCGCCTATCTTTTCCCAATCCAAATTACCGGTCTTATCGACCGGGCGCACATCGAACATCTGCGGTATTACTCTGTTTTTCGTCACAGTACCTCCTTAAATTTTATTGTATGTTTTTGTATATTTCCAAAGTTCCGACAGCCATCTTCTTCCAGCTGTACGAATTGCTTTTTCGGTATCCCTTCCCGATCAACTCCGCTCTCAATGCTTCGTCTTCCAGAATCTTTTCGATACCGGCGAGAAGCGAATCACCGCTTCGGGCATCGCAGAAAAGCGCGCTACCGTCCAAAATCTCCTTCATACATTCATGGTCGGAACTGAGAACCGGCACGCCCTTCGTCATGGCTTCTAACGGAGGCAAGCCGAACCCTTCATAGAGCGACGGGAAAACGTAGGAAACGCAATTGCGGTAAACCGTGTCCAACTCCTCGTCCGGAACATATCCCGGAAAAACCACGCCCTGGACGCCCTCCTTTTTCACCGAATCTTTGAGCCGTCCATAGAAATAATCCTCTTTGCCGATCAGGACCAATCCCAGCTCCGGCCTGGCCTTTTTCAACCTCCCGAAAACGTCCACCAATTTCTCCAAATTCTTGTGCGGATAGGCGTTGCCGACATACAAAAGATATGGCTTCATTATACCATAATTTCCCAAAATTTCCTCGTCGGATTTCCGGGAGATCCGGCAGAAATCGTCCGCCGATTCATAGGTCACGATTATCTTGCTTTTTTCCACGCCGTAACGGTCCAAAATGTCCTTTTTCGTGAATTCGGAAACGGTGATCACCTTCTTCGCGCGCCTTATCGCCGAGCTTATCGCCAACTTATATGCCAAGAATTTCACGCGATACCAAAGCGGGCTCAACGTCGTCCCGCGAAGCGTCGGGAAATGCAAAAGGATGAGGTCATGGATGGTGACGACGATCGGCCTGCGGTAAAGCAGAGGCACGTTGAAATGCGGAAAGTGGACGAGATCCAAATCGTGCCTGCGAAGAAGCGCAGGGAAAGAAACTTGCTCGGAAAACCCGTACCATTTGTAATCCGCCAACACCTTCTTGAAATTGGGAGCTTTCGGAACGTAGTCGTAGAAATTTTCCTTGCGCAAAAAAACGAAGTATTGATTGTCGCCATCAATCTTTTCCAGATTCTCGATGAGTTTTTGGGTGTATCTCCCCAGTCCCTTGCCGATCGGACCGAAGAAGCGCGCGTCGATTCCTATTTTCATGTTTTTTCTTTTTCCCTTTTTCTTGCTTTATTATAGCATTTTTCCAGCCATAAAAAAACCGGTTATTGGCAATTTACCGGCTTCTTAATTGTATTATTAAGATTAAGCGTTTCAATGAGGTCGGGCGGACCGTAAATAATTGGAGTCCAAATAACCCGGACAAAGAATCGCGACCCTATCCGTTTTCCCCTTCGGCCCATGACCCGCCGCGGCAATATTTCCCTTGAAAGATTTTATCTTAATTTTTTCCATAGGCTCATACTCAAGTTGAAATTATTTTTCCCAACAACATTCTCACATTCTCAAGAATATTGGAATGTTTGCAGGAATTCGTGGATGTGTCGGCCGTAGGGGGAAAGTTCATGAAGAACCATGCGACCCATATTTCTTTTTCTGACCAAGCCAGCTTGTTCCAGGCGCAAAAGATGTACGGAGGTTGTTTTGAAATTACATTTCAAGATAACAGAAATAGAATCCACACTGATCCCCTTTTTCTCAGCTATCAAAAAAAGTATTTCGACTCTCCGATGATTAGCCACACCCTTAAGATGCCGTTCCATTTGGCGAAAAGTTTTCTTTTTTACGACTTTTTTCTTTTTGTATCTTTTTAGCTTTTTCGCAAGCATCCTTTTTTATGTTTCTTTTTTCCTTATTTCTATTTTACCACAACATTCTCATATTCTTGAGAATGTTGGAATGTACTGATGTTATTTACACTTTTCAAGTTCGTCAGCGACAAATTTCTCAAAGTCTTTCATTTCGTCGGCGTAGTCGTTCAAATTTTCATAGTTATCCGAAATAAGGCGGGCATAGTGCCAAAGCTTCTCGTCCGCCTCCTCACTGATCGGCTTTTCCCAAACGGTCTCCCAGGTCTCGCCATTGACCGTGTCGAATTTGTCGCGATCGATCCATTTCACTGGATATTTCCCAATGTATTTACTGTCTTCAATGATCAAGGTTTCCCACTCGGCGGTCATCGGTCCATATTTTTCCATCGCATCTTCGTGCGAAATGTCTTCGATCAGAACCTGCTTGGTGACTCTTTTTCCTTTGTAGGTATGGTCGAAAGAGATAGACTCTTTGTCATTCAAGGAGACTGAAATAAAATATTCTTTTTTGTCAGATTTCGGAGAATAATCGACTTCGATGCGCATAGGCTTATCAGAATTAATAGCAAATACCTAAAAAGAAATATCCATAAAATCCATCTGCTCCTTGGGGATTCCTTTGCTGATTCCATATTCCACAATTTCAGAAAGGGATTCCTGGTCTCCTCTTCTGAACTCAAAAATTTTTCCACCTTCTCCGTCATCAGCTCCGAAAACGACGATAACTTCGTCGACGTCTTCCACGCCGTATCCGTCCATATACCAAGGAACCGTGCTGTCATCGAAATGGCGGGTCATGTTCTTTTTCAGCTCCCCTATTTGCTCCATATCACAAACGACCTCATCGATGCTTTGCCATTCGCTACACCCCAATTTCTCGATCGTCCTGGCTCCAAGACTGTCGAGCATAACAGGATTAATAAACGCGCCCCTCACGACCCTTATTTTGTATTTTTTCATCTTGTACTTTTGAAGAAATATATTTATAACTCCATTCTACCCCTCCATGTTTCTCAGCTCAAGCCGGATTTCATCCTTGACTTTCCAAGAAAAAGATTTGCGATATCAACATGTTCCTTATCAAAAACCTTCCAACAAATTCAAAAACTCCCTCGCCGTGCTTTTCCAGGAAAATATCACGGTCCTTCGCCAACCCCTCTCCTTGAAATGCCCGTGCAGATTCTTATCGGTCAAAATACTCCTGAGCGCCGTGAACAGCTCGTCCGGCTTTTCCGGGTCGATCAAAATCCCTTCGTTGCCCACGACCTCCGGCATCGATGAAGTGTTGGAAGCGATGACGGGGATGCCGCATTTCATCGCCTCGAGCACCGGAAAACCGAACCCCTCCAAAAAGGACGGGTAGGCGAAAACCGAAGCCAAGTTATAGATAGCGTTCTTGTCCTTGTTAGGAAGAGAGCTGATGAAGATGATGTCCTTGGTGTGCTTGGCCTGCTTCATCGCGCTGATGGTCTTTTCGAATTTCCATCCCCTGCTTCCGGCCACCACCAGTTTGAGTTTTTCCATGCCGGGAAGATCTTTCAGATGGTCGAAGGCTTTGACCAAGGACGCGATGTTCTTGCGCGGCTCGACCGTTCCCAAAAAGAAGATGAATTTGAAAGGGAGCTTGTATTTCTCCTTTATTTCCACCAAGCTGGCGTCATTGCGGTCGAGCTGGGTGAATTCCTCCGACACCCCGCTGTATATCCTCCTGACCTTGCTTTCCGCAATGCCGTAGTGGGAAACGATGTCGTTTTTCGTGGAGTCGGAAACGGCGATTATCCTGTCCGCCCTCCGGCAAAGTTTTCTGGGATTGACAAAAGAATGCCAAAGCCTCCTTTTGAGCGAAAGCATCTCGGGCATGTGCTCAAAGGAGATGTCGTGCATGGTGAGCACCAAGCGGGCTTTTTTGGAAAGCCCGACGAAGTTTATGTTCGGCATGAAGAAAAGATCCACCCCTCCGAGCATCTTATCCACGTGCGGCCAGCCGAGATACCAGAAGGAAAGGTTCAACAGCTTGTTGGGAATGCGGAAGCGCCTGACGGAAACGTTCTTGTATTTGGCCAGCGCCGCCAATTCCCCTTTGGGATCGCGGAAGGAATTCAAAAAAAGCACGTACCTGTTACGGTCGTCCGTTTCAAATAGGTTTGAAAGCAGGCCGATGGTGTATTCTTCGACCCCGGTCCTTTTGCCGTCGATCAGGCACCTGACGTCTATCCCTATTTTCAAAATTTTCCCTTTTCTCATATTGCGCGGAATTTAGCCCCTTTTCAGGTAGTTCGCTATCATAACACTCCAAAAGGCAAAAAACAAACCGAGCAGGAGCGAAGCGGAAAAAGAAACGGCCAAACCAATTTTCTTTTCGGCCACGAACGGCTCGTCCGCCACCAAGACGAACCAGGTGTTTTCCTTCTGCGATTCATCCAGTTTTTCCGCTTGGCGGTTGAGGACTTCCGACGCCGAAGCGGCGATTTTTTCCGCGTCGCTTTCTTTTCCAAGAGAAAACACCACTTCGATCATCTGAGAGGAAAGACGGCGCGCCTCAATGGGCCCGCGCGAAGAGACTTTGGCGCCCTCGAAAATCTCTTTGGAAATCTGCGGCGAACCGATCCAACGCACGACCGTGTCGGCGAACCTTTCGTCCGCTTGGAGGCGGTAGAAACCGTCATAGCGGTAATCTTGCGTGTCTTGGACGCCTTTCCTGGTCACGTTCAGCGTGAGGTTGGCTTCATAGACCTCGGGCTGCAAGGCGAAGAACGCCAAACCGCAAAGCGCGAAAACGACGACCGTTCCGAAAAACAAACTGATGTTTTTTTCAAATATCCCGATAATCTGGCGAAGTTCCATACCGTTTAATTTTAAATTTTTAATTTAAGTTTGTGTTCTTCCAGCGCGCTCTCCACATAATTCTTAATTTTTTCCTTGAAGACTTCCTTGTCGAACCCCAAAACCTTGGAGCGGATGTACTGCGGATCAAACTCCATCTTCTCGATTTGCTCCACGGCCTCCGCCAAATCTTGCGCCGTCTGCCTCCGGAAGAAAACCCCCATCTCCCCTTCTTCCATGTGCTCGGGAATATCCCCGCCCTCGAACGCCACCAACGGCCTTCCCGCCGCCATGGCCTCGATGGCCACGATGCCGAAATCCTCTTCCTGCGGGAAAACGAACGCCTTGCATTCGGCGTAATATTTCGGCAAATCCGCGTCGGGAACTCTGCCCAAAAACTCGATGTTCGGTCCGGCCATTTTTTGGATCCTCTTCATCTCCGGACCACGTCCGATGATCTTGAGGGGCAAGCCCAGCTTATTGAAAGCTTCGATGGCTATGTCGTGCTTCTTGTAGGCGATCAGTCTTCCGACCATGAGGTAATAGCCCTTGTTTTCCTTGGCCGCGTAAAAACGTTCCACCGAAACGGGCGGATGGATGACGGTCGAGTCCTTGCGGTAATATTTCCTGATCCTTTTGGCGACGAAATTCGAGTTGGCCAGAAGCAAATCGACGCGGTCCGCGCTCACCCTGTCCCAAAGGCGGATGTAGTTCATCGCAAAAGGCACGAACCTTTTGATGAAACTGGGCATGTTGAAGTCCTGCGTGTATTTCTGGCAATCGTCCCAGGCGTATCTCATCGGCGTATGCATGTAACAGATATGCAAAGTTTCCGGCCCCGTGATGATCCCCTTGGCATAACTCGAAGAATCCGAAAGCACCACGTCGTAAGCTGAAAAATCGAACTGCTCGATGGCGATCGGCATGAGCGGCGGAAACAACCTGTGTTTCTTTCTGGCGAACGGGAACCTTTGCAGATAGGAAGTGTAGATCCGCTTGTCTTCGAAAACCCCGTGCATCGCTTCCTTGTCATGGACGATCGTATAGATCGGAGCATAGGGAAAAATCTCCGCGAAAGCTTCCAAGACCCTCTCGGCTCCCCCATATTGCACCAGATAATCATGCACCAAAGCGATTTTCATAATAAAGCCATTATATAGCTTAACGAGAACAAAAACCAGTCCGCGGCGGAGCGCCCCGCCTCCCCGCTCCTTGACATCCGTCCTTTTTGCCCTGAGAATACGGGGAAGCCGGTTCCTTCAAACGCTAATGCCAAAAACAGGAGGCTCCCATGCTGACAGAAGCCATACTCGTAGCGACCGCCTCTTCGGCGCTCGTATCATCCTTCGCCTGTGTGCTGACGGTGAGGTTTTTCCAAACCCAAAAATGGGCGGCCGTACCGTTGATGCTCATGCTTTCCGTGTTCACGTTTTTCTCAGCCAATAAGCTATCCCTGTTCGCCTACCAGTTTTTTACGGCGCCCGAAGCGCAGACCGACATGTCTTCCTTGCCTCCCTTGGAAGAGCTTCCGTATCTCGGAATAAAACTTTCACGTCCGCTCAAAAACAGGCACTACCGCATCGACGGGCCGGTGCCGTCCATCGAGCTCCACGAGAAAAAGGTTTTTCAAGAATTCGGTTTTCCTTTCGTAGACGCGATACTGGCAGAAAAGGAGTATGACGTCATCCGCGGGAACTGCCAGGTACTGAGGACGCTCACCCATAAAATAGCGGTGACCACCTGGCTTGAAAAGGGAGAACTCATAAACTCATTCATCGCCGCACATGAAGAAATGCACGTGGTCCAAAAATTGGGCGTGATGGAGGCTTATCGGGATATCCGCTCGAGATTCGGCGATCTCGGATATGACATAAGCTTTGTTTATTTTTCCCTGGAGGAACAAGCCAACATAGCCGCCGCGCTCGTTTTTTTGGAAAAAGGTTGGACCCTTCGAGAAATAAGAAGGGACCTGACCCAAGATTCGGAAACGGCCTTGAGAAAACTGGAACTGTTTAAAAGAAAAAATTACCCCCGACAAAAACCCCGCTGCGGAAATTCCGCGACGGGGTTTGTTTTTTCTTCGGAGAAAACTGACCCTGCGGGCTCATTTAATGACCTTCAATTTCTCGTTTTTTTCAGGAAGATTCTCTTTGACCAGCTTCTCGATTTCGCCGCAATTGGAAATTATCTGCCTGAGCGTCCCATTTTCACCATACACGGCCTCCATGAAAAAATCTTGGTAAAACTGGAGACGCTGAAGCGGGTTTTTCGCCTTGGCGCAAATTCCGTCGATCCGCCATTGGAGCTGGCGGAGCGCGGTTTGACTCTCCCTAGGCGCTCCTGAAATGATCCCCTCGATCATCTCAGTCCTTCTCCTCTCGAATTCCTCGGGATCGCTCTCCCAAAGAGCCTTCATTTCCTCATAAGTTTTCATGATAGCCTCCCCTGACAAAAAGAGCTTCGATTATCTATTACAAAAAATTCAGTCCCCGTATTTCCTGATGTAATTGGAAGGGTCTTTCCAAAAAGAAAGCTTCGTCCTTTTTTGTCCGCTTTTGAAATAGCCCGGCAAAACTTTTCCTTCCCATGGACCCGTATAGATGGAAAAATGGAGATGCTCCTCGTCCCACCAACCGTTCTCCGGAGTATTTGCCTTACCCACAACACCGATAGCTTCCCTGATTTCCACCCTATCGCCTTTTTCCTTGAACCTTTCCCCAAGGTGGCCGTAAAGCGAAAAGAAGGCTTTTCCGTTTTTGGGATTTTTGTGCGCTATGATGATTACGTTTCCCCAATTGCCTTTTTCCTTGCTCCCCGGATGCAGCTCGGAATAGACCACCTTCCCCCTTCCGGCGGAATAAACTTTCGTCCCTCCTCTTCGCAAAACGTCCTCGCCGAGATGCACGCCCCAATCGGTTCCCGCATAAACGCCGCGCTCGCCGAAATCCAAAGCGTCGACCGCGTAACCCTTTAGAGGGAAATCCAATTTGGGAGTATGGCGGTATGCCATAAAATCATTACGTCTTAAACGAGTATTTTTAGCAGAAATGAAACATTGTCTCCGGCTTCTATCTTTTCACTTTTACGCACCGCGGCTTTGAGCGGAAGAAGATAGGCGCCCTCCTTGCTGTCGGGAAAAATCGAAGTCCTCCAAGTCGTCTTACCGATCGTGACTTCCACCGGAAGCGAACCGAAACCCCTTTCCATGCCGGCGAAAAAATTCCGAAGATCCCTCGATTTCCCCTTGGGGAGCATGACAAAATGCCAAGAGGATTTGCCACCCGTATATAGCCACACTTTTCCTTTCAATTTTATTTCGAACGCGTCCATATTTCAGGATTTGAGCAATTCCAATTTTTCCTCCCTCGACAGTTTCTTGGTGTCCGCTTGGAATTTCGCGGCCCTGAGCCTTTTCAGGAAATCCCCGATTCCGGCAACATTGTCCATCTCTTTTATTATCGCCCTGATCGCCAGCTCAACCGCCACTTTAGCCTCAGCCAGGTCTTCTCCCACGCTGATTTTGTAGCCGAGCCCGAGCATCTGGTCGCGCAATTGTTCCGTTTCCGAAACTTTCTGCCCGAACACGGCAACCGTATCCTCGACCAACTTTTTCAATTCGGCGATCTTGGCTGGAAAATTTTCAACCTCTTCGAAAAGCTCTTCGGCCTTACCGGAATATTTTCCGATTTCCGAAACAAGCGCCTCGAATTTCACCAAAAGAGACTTGTCTGCGAGCGCTTGTCGCGCTTGATCAAGCAAACTTTCAAGCATCCGCAGGTACAGGTCCGCCTCATAAAGACGCTGGCCGACTTTGGGCTTCATCCAGACCGGAAAATCGGAAACCTCCAAATCGGCTTCTTGTTTTCTTTTCAGAAGTTTTCCGAGACTTTCGCTTCCGCTTTCCAGTGAAGCGGTCAATGCATCTTTCAATTCCCGGATGCGTCGCCTTTCATCCAGGATACTTTTTACCTTCCGGGTGACCAAATATCCGATTCCGGAAATGAAGCCGATCAGGAGCAAGGCTCCGGCGGCTGTAAGCAAGGTGCTTTTCAGCCTGTCCGCCTTTTCCTTTTCGAGCCTCTGCTTTTCAAGCAAAGCCTCGTGCTCCCTCTTCGCCTCCTGGGCGCGCCGCATCCTTTCTTCCGCGGTGAGCACCTTGGGAGGAGCAGGCGCCACGATTTCCATCATAGCGTCCAATCCTTTTTCGATGCCGCCGGCGAAATCCCCTTTCTTGAAAGCCGGCGTGATGATTTGGTCGATGATGCGCCCTGCGATCAAGTCGGTAAGTTCCCCTTCGAGACCATAGCCGACTTCGATCCTTACCTTGCGCTCCGCTTTCGCGACGAGCAGCAGGACTCCGTTGTCCTTGCCTTGCTGGCCGATGCGCCATTTTTCGAACAGGTGCACCGCATAACCTTCGACATCCTCGCCTCCCATGTCCGCCACGATGGCGACCGCGAACTGGCTGGACGTCCTTTTGTCGAATTCGCGCAGTTTCTTTTCGATGCGTTCCTTCGTCGCCGGATCCAGCATTTCCACGTAATCGTTCACCATGCGTCCCTGGTGCGCCGGGTAGCCGGCCGCGGACGCGACCGCCATGCCCAAAACGAAAACCAGCGTGACCAATGTCGCCAACACCTTTTTCATATTCCTCTCCTCTCGCAATGTGTTGCCGTTTAAAAAACACCCGGATAATTCCTGGATCGCTTTCGACCTCCTTTATATTCAACCAAGTTTTCAATGTGCTCCCTGCAACGTTTGCAGACAGTTGACTATAACGAAAAAAGACGAGAAAGTCAAGATTTCCCGCCCCGGATTAAAAATCCCAAATAATTTCGGCCCAAGACTTGAAAATGGTTTTAATTGTCCGAAATTCCTTTTATTTCCGGCAATCCCCGGGCTGTCCTATTTTCTTCTCTACGAAATAATCCAGGATCTTCTCGAAAACCATGAAAAGGATGAAGATAAGGACCAAAATGGCGACGAACTTGTTCAGTTTATGGGTTATGGACAGCGCGGTGTAGCCGAAAAAATGCCCGAGTGAAAGGAAAATCGCCACCCAAAGAAGCGACGCCTTGGCTTGGACGCGCAGAAAATGCCAGAATTCTATTTTCAGAAATCCCAAGACCAAAATCGTGGAATGGTTGAGGCCATAGAGGAATTTTGAAATGAAGACCAATTTGAACGGATTGCATTCGATCGTCGGGAAAGCCTTTTTCACCCTCCTCTCGACGAATTTCATGAAACGTTGCTGGGGATATTTTGCCTGGATCAATCTGCCAGCCCAATACCACAGGATGTCGCCGAACAGGACTCCGGCATATGACACCCAGAAAACGTCGAAAAGATCAAAAGCTCCGAGATGGGAAAGGACCCCGGCGGCCAACATGAAAAGCTCCCCCTCAAAAATGAGGGAGAAAAACAATATGGCGTAGCCCGTGTACCTGTGCGCCTCGACGAGCGATATGAATAAATTGACTGTTTCCATTTTATGTTGCGGTTATTTGCCGGCGGATTTCAGGTCGATCAGCATCAATTGGATCCTGCGATTGCCGTTCCATTCGTCCTTTTGCAGATTGAAGGCGGCGTCTATCAAATCCCCTCTTCTTATATGTGCGAATTCCTTGGCCAGATAAAAACCGACGGCCTCGAGAATTTTGGGACTGCCCTGGGCTTTCAACGAGAATTTCAGATGCTTCTCCCCGTTGCCTATGGTCCTCAGGTTCTCCACGGAAAGGCCGCGCATCACGAAGACCGGCTCAGGGTTGCCTTCCCCAAACGGCTTGCATTTCTCCAACCCCTCCGCCAAAGAGAAATCCAGCTCCTCGGCGGAAACTTCCGCATCTATCAGAAGTTCCGGCGAAATGTCCTTGCCTTCGAGCTCCTTTTCTATCTGGGCGTTCAATTTTTCATAAAACGCCTCGAGCTTGCCGTTCTCGATCGAAATTCCTGCGGCCTGGGAATGTCCGCCGAACTTGATCAGCAATTCCTGGCACTTCTCGATCGCTTCTATGATGTTGACCTGCGGAATTGAACGGAAGGATCCTTTGCTTTCCGTCTCGCCTTTTTGCAAAACGGCTGTCGGCTTGTTGAACTGCTGGACTATCTTGCCGGCGACCAGCCCGACGACCCCGATCGGGAAATTCTCACCGACCGCGAAAATAAGTTTCTTGTCCTTGAACATGTTCTCCGCCAAAACCTTCACTTCGTTCGTGACGGTTTCGGTTATCTTTTGCCTGCTGGAATTGTTGTCTTCCAATTCCAGCGCGTAGGCCCTCGACTTCGCGACATCCCCTTCGACCAAAAGATCATAAGCGAGATTGGCATGGTTGATCCTGCCGGCCGCGTTGATGCGCGGGGCGATATGGTAACCGATGTTGCGCGTGCTGGGCAGGTTATTCTCGTCGATATTTAGCCTGGCCACGGAAAAAAGCTGCTGGAAACCGGTCCTTTTCGTTTTGGACAAAACCAAAAGCCCATATTTCACGAAAATCCTGTTTTCCCCGACCAGCGGAACGCAGTCAGCCACCGTGCCGACGGCCACCAGATCCAGCAACCATTTGGTATGGTCTTTTTTCTCCGGCAACAACCTTTCAAAAAGAGCCTGCGCCAATTTGAAAGCCACGCCCACCCCCGCCAATTCCAAAAAGGGATATCCGCATCCTTCGATTCTCGGATTTATGATCGCCAGGGCCTTGGGCAAAACTTCAGGCACATGGTGATGGTCGGTGATGATCACGTCCACTCCCAACTCCTGAGCCTTTTCCACCTCCTTGATGCCGGTGATCCCGCAGTCGACGGTGACAATCAATTTGATTCCCTTTTCCGCGAGCTTGGCGACCGCCTTTCCGTTCAGACCGTAGCCTTCGCTTTTCTTGTCAGGAATGTACACGCTCACAGCTATCCCGATCTGCTCCAGCGTTTCTTTGAGGATGACGGAGGAAGTTATGCCGTCCGCATCGTAGTCGCCGAATATCACGACTTTTTCCCCCTCATTGCAGGCCTTCCTTATTCTCTCCACGGCCTTTTCCATATCGGAAAAAAGGAAGGGGTCATGGTTGTTTTTTTCGTAATCCGAATCCAAAAACGCCCTGATTTCTTCTCCCCCTTCGATGCCGCGCCCGGCCAAGAGCCTGACCAGCACCGCGGGCAGATCCGAACCATGGGAAATATCCGTGTTTATTTTTTCTTTTATTTTCCAATTCATTTCTTTATTTCATATATTCATAAATTTTCGTTCCTGAACTTTGCGTGTTTGCTCGAAGCGACGGATGAGTGTTTGCGCTTGCGCATAGAGGCTCGTCAGGAGCTGAGAGTAAATACGCAAAGTCTTACTGCACCTAACCTTCATAACTGCTCAGAATATTATCTTCACATCGACCGCTACGGCCTTTTCCCCGTTGTTATAAATGAACATCGGATTGATGTCGAATTCCCTCGCTTCAGGAACCTCGCCGGCGAATTCCATGATGGCGCCTATCACGTTCGCGACCTCATCAGCGTCGAACGCTTCCTGCCCCCTGGCTCCCGCGAACAAAAATGCCGTTTTCCCCTCTGAAAGTTTTCCGACGATGTCTTCATGGTTCATCGGCGGGACGAAAAAATCCACCATCTTGAATATTTCAGTGTATATGCCTCCCAATCCCGCCACGACTATGGAACCGAAAACCTCGTCGCGGTTTATTCCCAAAATAAGTTCGGTGCCCTTGGAAAGCATAGGTTGGACCAAAATTTCCTCCCCGGGGAACCTGTTCCAAAGGTCCTCCAGCGCATCGGATAGCTCCTGGGAATTCTTGATGCCCAAAACCAAGGCCTTTTGGTCGGTCTTGTGCAATATCCTATCGCTGTCTATCTTGGCCACCACCGGATATTTCATCCCTTCAGGCACTTCTTCCCCTTGCTTGAAATAATGGGATTCGATCGCGTTTATTCCATAGAGCGCCATGATCTTGGCGGCATCATCGAATCTCAAGGCTTTTTTCCCTTCCTCCTTAGCATGGTTGATTATGCCTGCGACGATACCTTTCCTTTCCGAACAGTCCTCTTTTCCCTTGAGTCTTTTCTCCGAACCTTTCCTTTGGGACCATTTGTAATATTGATCTAGGATTCCGACCGCCCTTTCCGGGAAAGCGAACGTCGGAATTCCAGCCTCCTTCATTTTGGAAACCGCCTCCTCGACAAGCCCTCCCCCGATGAAAGCCGCCGCCACCACTTTGTCCGTTTTCTTTTTGAAATCGATGATGACTTCGGCGATTTTTCCGACCGGAGTTTTTTCCTGCGGAGTCAAAATACAAAGAGTCGTACCTATATCCTCCTTGGCGATTGTCTCTAGGGCATGGGCGTAACGGTCCTCGGCCGCATCCCCCAAAACGTCGATCGGGTTTTCCACGGAACCTTCCTCCGGAAGATTTTTTCCGAGTTCGCCTTTCACCTTATCGGAAAAATCCGCCAACTTGACCGACCTTCCCTTGAAAGCGTCGGTCGCCAAAACTCCGGCTCCGCCGGCGTTGGTAATAACCGCTACTTTTTCATTTTGCGGCGCAGCGGAAGAGGAAATTATTTCCAACATCTCAAAAAAATCCTCAAGATTGTTCGCGCGGATCACTCCCGTTTTTTCAAAGACCGCGTCCATTATCTCATCGCTACCGGAAAGGGCTCCGGTGTGGGAAGAGATCGCCTTTTGGGATTTCTCGGTCTTGCCCGCCTTGAGGATCACGATCGGCTTTTTTTGCGAAACACGCGAAGCGGTTTCGATGAACGCCTTGCCGTCATTGATCCCTTCGAGATACATGCCGATGATCTTGGTGTCCTTGTCGTTCCCAAGTTCCTCCATCAGTTCGATTTCGCTCATCTGCATCTTGTTCCCAACCGAAAACAGGGACGAGAACTTCAACCCTTCCTTTTTGGCGATATCCAATGCGGCGACCAGAAGCGCGCCGGACTGCGAAACGAAAGCGATATTGCCCTTTTCCGGCATGCCGGCGGCGAACGAAGCGTTGAGGTTTATCTTGGGATTGATGAACCCCAAACAGTTCGGCCCCAAAACGTTCAATCCTTTCTGTTTCGCCAGAAGGGCCAATTCCCCCTCCCTTTGCACCCCGTCCTTGCCGATTTCGGAAAACCCGGCTGAAATGATGACGAAATTCTTCACCTTATCCGCGCTTTGGCGCACGACGTCAAGGACGAATTTGGCCGGCACCACGACTACCGCCACGTCCACGCCGTCTTCGATTTCGATCAAAGACTTATAGCATTTCTGTCCGTGCAAGCTTTCATAGGAAGGATTCACCAAGAAAACTTTCCCTTCATAACCAAGCTTCATGACGTTTTCCGTGATCGCCGTTCCGACCTTTCCCTCCTTGTCCGATGCGCCGACGATAGCGACGGATTTGGGAGAAAAAAGCGTCGAGAGTTTTTGTTTTTCCATAAATAAAGAAAATAAGCTGTTATTGCACTCAGTTTTATAATTATACACCAATTGGCAATCTTATTCAAAGAAAAAAGACGGTTCGCTGGAACCGTCTTTTTGATTTTTCCCAACCCCGAGACTTCAGGGATTGAAGTTCAACCCCGCGGGCCCGGATATCAGGATTCGGTTATTTACCGGATCGTAAATGGCAGCCACCGCCGAGCAATAAAGCAAGCTGTCCGACGGAGGAGTCAAATACGCGCCTTCCGCGGCTTCATATTCCACTGGCTCGATTCCGGCGCGCGGATTTCCTTCAAAGGTGACTAGGAAAAGATCGATATATTGCGGAGGCGCCGCATAGCGCGTTCCGCTCACTCGGATCTTTCCGGTCTGGAAGTCCGCCGTGAGAATCGGCTCGAGAAGCCAGCTTCTGATCGAACCGTCGCCCATTTCTTGGATATCCGCCGGGAAGGCAGGATACTCCGAAAGTTGGGGTCGGTCGGGGTTGAGAGTGATTTCCTCATTATTTCCCCCGATAACGTAGCCCGCTTCAGTCTTGAAGGCTCGGGCAATAGAGAACCGCAATTGGCGATCCGTCGGCAGCTCCAACTTCTCGCCTTCGGGCAGGAAATAATAAATCCCGCGAAAATTGATCAGGAAGCCGTCCCCTACCGCCATCCCGAAATCCTTGGGGTAAGCGGAAAAGGCGATCAGGCCATCCGTCGTGGCCGAGAAGCCGACGGAAAAGTCCGTCGTCATCTTGGTCAGCGGAGCCTGCGGTTGCTCGGCTGGTTCTTCGGGAGAAACCGGTGCGACCCAGGCTTCGTCAGCCTGTGACTCCGATCCGCAGCCGGAAAGAGAAAAACAGGAAACCAACACGATCACCAACAAACAAAAAACTTTCTTCATTGCTTACCTCCAGGAAAGTGAGTTTGACTGCTAAAAAACGAATTTTCAAAGACCTCCTTTGATCGTTTTGCCAATTGCCAAACAATTCAACAAAACATTAAATTATAGCAGATTTAAAAAAAAAGTCAAGGGCTATCTTGACCTATCAATCCAAAAAACTTCCACCCTAATAACAAAACGACCCAAACTTTTATTGGTCGTTTATTTTGCCTTATTTAGGCATTTTTTATCTATCCAACTTCCCCAAATCCTCGATAAGTTTTTTCTGCTCGCGGGAAAGTTTTTTCGGCACGTCCACGACGATCTTCACCAAATGATCCCCTCGCGAACTTCCTCGCAATGACGGAACCCCTTTGCCCTTGATCCTGAACAGTTCCCCTGACTGTGTTCCTTGCGGGACTTTCATCGTCACGTCGCCTTCGATCGTCTCGACTTTGATCTTGTCACCGAGCGTCGCCTGCGAAAAGGATATGTGCTCGCTGGAAATAATATTGTCGTTGTCCCTTTTGAATTTAGGATGGGGCTTCACATAGACGTTCACATAGAGGTCGCCCGATTGCGCGCCCTTTTCCCCGGCCTCACCCTGTCCGCGCACCGAAATGGTCTGACCGGAAGAAATTCCCGCTGGAATGTCGACTGAGATTTTCTGGTCCTCCTTGACCCTGCCTTCACCGGAACATTTGTGGCATTTTTTGGAATATGTCTTGCCGCTACCCGAACAGGTCGGGCAGCTCGAAACCTGTGCGAACGAACCGAACATGCTCCTCACGGTCTGCTGGACTTTGCCGCTGCCTTTGCAAGTCGGACAGGTCTCCTCTTTGGATCCAGGCTCTCCGCCTGTTCCGTGGCAAACGTCGCATTGCACCCTTCGGTAAAGGTTCACTTCGCGCTTGGCTCCGCGGACCATCTCCTCGAAAGAAATTTCCACGTCCACCTGGATGTCCCGTCCGGGCTGTCTCCTGTCGCGCGTTTGCCTTCCTCCGAAGATGTCCGAAAATATATCGCCGAAGCCTTCGCCGAAATCGAATCCCTGCCCACCGAAGCCCTGCTGGAATCCTGAAAAATCAAAACCTCCGAAGCCTTGCCCGCCTCCCGGACCGGCGCCCTCGAAAGTCTGCCCGAACTGGTCGTATTGGGACCTTTTGGATTTGTCCGAAAGGACCTGATAAGCCTCGTTGATCTCTTTGAATTTCTTTTCGTCTCCGCCGGATTTGTCAGGATGGTACTTGTGCGCGAGCTTGCGATACGCCTTTTTGATCTCATCGTCGGACGAACCCCTGGAAACCCCTAATATGTCATAATAATCCTTAGCCATTTTCGTGTTTTCTTATTTATCTTTTTCTCCCAATACATATTACACCCAAAACAAAATGTTAGCAATCCCCGATAGCGAGTGCTAATCTATGGCGGTCAGCGGATGACTTCCGCCTCTTTGGTTTCGGTTTCCACCCTGACCGCTCCAGTCTTCTTGAGGACCCAAAAGACAGCCGCCGCGACAGCGATCCAGAAGCGGGAAAGCACCGACCCCAAAGTTATCAAGGTGAAGAACATTATCATGGAAAAAATAAGAGGAAGGACCCCGGATTTTTCCTGGTCGGCTTTGGGGGCGGCCAGTTTCTCTATCTTGGCGTTGGCTATGGCCACGAAAATATCCGCGACTTTCTCCTGTCCCTCCACTTCGAAGCCAGCAGACTTGGACAATTCCTTCTTCCATTCCTCCAAAACCTCCTGCTTTATCTGGGGAGAAACTTTCCCTATTTCCAAAGTTGCGGCACTCCCGAGGGATTCCAATTGCTTCCGCTCATCGCTGGTAAGCTTCCTTCCCAACTCGATCTCCAGGATCCTTTCGGCTTGCTCCTTTTGCATATCGTTGGCACCGGATTCCAACTTGCTTTTCAACTCCTCCCCCTCGCGCCTGATTATCGTCTCATATATCTCCCCCAAGAAATCGTCCATGGTTATCTCGTCGCTTTTAGCCTGGCGGAATTCCGGACTTATCCTCGGCAAAATGAGGTTGATTGCGCCGGTCGTGACCCCGCCCGAACTGATGTCAGGCGCGACGTTTCGGCTGTCCAAATTCCTGACGGAGAAATAATACTGGCTGGAGATCATCAGGGCGAAAGCTATTACCACCAGGAAAATCCCCCTATACAAGCTTTTCATCAGATGGATCCTGAGGCTCGACTCGATATCCTCCCCGATGCTTTTTCCGGCGGCAAAGACGAACACCCAGGCCAGGGCGACGATTCCCAAATGAAGGAAGGCGTGCACGAAAATTAAACTTAGCAGGAGGGAGACCGCCAAAGCCGACCAAACCCAGATTTTTTCCCTCACGAGCACGATCGAAAGACTCAGGAAAACGGCGAAGAGGGAAAGCCAGACCAAAGGCAGCCAGAAATCGCTCGCGCCTTCGGCGAAGATCGCCCTGTCCACGGAATGCCAAGAAAAAAAAGCCGCAATGGACATCAGAACCAACAAGGCGCAAGAAAGTATTTTTTTCGGCATGATTTTTTCTTTTAGTTTTTAGAAGTTTTTCCCTACCTTGCAATTATACCAGACGAGAAAAAAAGGGCGAGCCTTTCTCGGCCCGCCCATAGGATTTCTTCATACACCCGCCCGCCTCGTCAGTTCTTTCCTCCGAGGACGAACCTCATCTTCCTGCCGGCCAATCGGAACCGGGAAGTGACGGAGAACAAAAAGTAAAAAACCACGGCGTATGCGGCCTGCACGAGCAATATGCCGGCAAAGCTCAATCCCAGCATGTTGAAGCTGAACATCCCTCCGCCGAATTCCATCATGCCGATAAAGCTAAGGATTCCTTCGAAAGGAATGGCGAAAAGAAGAATGAAATTATATGAAAGAAAACCCAAGGCATAAAAAAAGCTTCCTATTCTGCTGGCTTCCAGATCAGAAAAGGAGCCTAGGACGACATAGAGGGCGATCGGGATCACGGGAACGAAGGGCATGAGGGACACGAAAATTTTCTCGCTCGTCGGTTTGAAAATTTTTGTTTTCATGTTTTTTGTTTGAATTATTAGCTGGAAAATTCCAGTGGCGATATTATAGCATGAAATCGGCGAAAAATCTATGAAAAACGGGAAGTTATCCACAAGTGCCGTTCGTGCCTCAGGTCAGCCTCGAAAAGCTCCCCAAAAGAAAAATAGGCGCCGGGAAAATTCCCAGCGCCTATGTCAAAAACCTGATAAAAAGAAAACCTTATCTCACGTGATCGGCAAGTTTATGCTCGCCTTCCGGATCAAGCCCCTGGATAACCGTCGCGGCGATTTCCCAAGGCAGATTCAACTGCACCTCGACGATGAAATATTCGACGAATTCGTTGGCATTGAGCCAGACGAAAAACTGCGCCAGGTTTTCCGGCTGGGCGTTCTCGAAAAACACCTTGATCCTGACCCTGTCCTCCTGGCAAACCATGACATTGTCGCAAATGACACCGAAAATCTCCTTGAACAGATTCGCCCCTTCCCCTTTTTTCGCGCGCTCGATCCATGATTCCGTTTTTTTCGATTTCGACATCGGCACTCCTCCCCTTTTTGGTTGACGTCATCCGGTCTTGCGAAGATTGAATATGATCCTTATCTCAAAAGAAGACAACGCGCTGGAAAGCTCCAGAAAAAGAACTTCTTCGCTGATCCTTGAAACTATCCTCTCCATTTCCTTTCTCGGGACTGAAGCGAACATCCTACGCACCGTCCCTTTCGGAGCAGCCAGGAGCAGGTCCCGGAGAAAACCCGGCTCGACGTACTTCAAAAACCTTATTGCCGCCCTTTTGCGATAGCACATGCTTTTACCCGAGCTCACAAGAAAAACCAAGCGCCTCGCCAATTCTTCCGTTTCCCGATTGCCTACATATATAAGCTTCCGCAAGCAATCACAGGTCATATTTATCCTTGCGCGATCCCTCCTTTTTTCCAATAAGATCAAAGCGTTCAAAGCCCAGGTCAAATCCTCCGCCCATCTGCCCATCCGCACCTCCTCATCAGAAAACACCATGGCTTCATGGGGAAAAATTTCCCCTCACGTGTCGAATTTTCAAAGATCTATGCTTCCGAATAAGATACTGCAAGAAGCGGGTAAAAGCAAGGAAGGGGGCGGATAAAAAAAGAGGGGCGGTGTCCGTTCGGACTCCGCCCCAAAATTCCGTTCAACCTTCGATCAAGGTTTCCTGCCGCTCCTGCGCCCTGATGTGGCGCTCCTCATCCTCCGAAAGGCGGTCCAGGATCGCTCTTGCATCCTCTTCCCCGAAACTCTTTTCGAGGTGTTCGCGGATGTTCGACCGCGAAAGGATCCCCGCGCCGAACCAAAGTTGGATCACGCGGGTGAGATCTGCCAGGTCCAGGGAACGGAGAAATTCCATGAACTCTTTCCTCTCCTCAGAAGTAAGGGAGTCCGGATCGGCGAGCTTCTCACCGATCATGATTACATAAAACAATCCTTCCCTGAGGCACACTACGATCTTTTCCTGTTCTTCTCTTTTCATAGTCAGATGCTCCCTCTTTGAGCGTGGCAGAAGATCAGAACACACTTCTGGCCGTGGTTTCACGCATTTCAAAAACTTCCGCCCCGGTATCCCCCTTCTTTTTCCTGAAAATACTCCTGACCTTCCCTCTGATCCATGGCTGCTCATCGCAGATCCCGGAAGCCAGCAACAGTCTTTCAGCGAGAGAAATCACCATCAAGGGTTTCACTGTGACGGGAACGATTTTGGTGTTTTCCACCAAATCGCTGATTTCGACGGAAACGGACTTGAGCATCCCGATCTCCTCGCTGGAGAGGCGGGAAAGGATCTTGGACCTGGCCTCATCATTGAAGTTGATGAAGGCCGCGCTGACGGCTCCATTTCCCCGCTCGCTCTTGAGACGGAGATAATGGCGCAAAAGACCTGCGCAGGACTGCTCGTCTTCCGGAAAAACATCCGCTTCCAAGGCTTCTAAGAAGCGCCGGCCTTCAAGTCCGAAAAACGAACGATGAAGCGCCGTTTCCAAAACTACTGAAGTGAATCTTTGTGCCATAGTGGCTTCTCCTTCTCTTTTTCAGGGTTATTGGGAATTCGGCTTGGAACTTCTATGCCTGACATGGGGACTGTTTTAAAGGAGCGCGGCTTCTTAGCCGACATGGAAACATAGCACCAAACCGGCCGAATGTCAAACGAAAAGGTGTCAGAATCGAACCCTCCCGATAGTAATAACTTCACAATATTCCCTCTTTTCAAAGTTTTTTTAAAAAAATAAAAAGGTGGGAAAAAATTTCCCACCCCTTCGGTAGCACCAGACAATCCTGATTTATTTACCGTATTAACTTGAGTAATTCCGCAAGAGCTTGTTCCTCTCCTTCGGAAAGTTTGCCCAGCAAAACCGACCTGACCCTTTCATTGACACTGTGCAAAACAAGGTTCGCCGTCTTGGCTGTGACCTCCGCCTTGGTGCCTTTTATCAAGGTTTTGAACACGAGAACGAGTTGATCGAATTTAGGGTTTTCCTCATCAGCACATACCCTTAGTAGTCCCAAACTCTCCAAGACATCCCCGTCACGATACCCACCCGGAAGAGTCCCTTTGCCGCAAGCGACCCGGAAAAGACCCAGAACTATTTCCGTGGTGTATAGTTCCAGGAAATCCTTTTCCTTGTTTTCCATTACCGGCATTGCGGAAACTGCGCATGCTTCTCCCATAACCGATTCTTCTCCTCGTTATTGTCGCTCAAGATTGATATATATGTTTCCGGATTTGGAAACGCTTATCTGTCAAAGTACTAAGCCATTCGATATATTACTGCAAAAATAGGTCTTTGTCAACGCCTTTGAATGCACCACTTGCGATCCCAGATTCAGTCTTCTTCTTGACTTTTTTTCGGTTTTGATTGATAATAGCCATTCCCCTGGCAACCACCGAGAGTACTTTCATATCACACAAAGGAGAACGGGTATGACCATGAACAAACTTTCAAAACCGATCGTTATCGATTTGATGAGGCAAGCGAAAGAAGCGTGTGAGCAGATCTTGGAAGCGGCCATCCGGGAACTTTCCTTAGCCAAAAGCAAAGGCGATGAACGCAATATAAAGTCCTTCGCGCACGACGTCGAAGAGATGAAGTGCATCATCAAAATCGCTAATGCGGTCATCAGGGACCTCGAAGCTCGGAAAATCAGCCATTGCACGCCCATCCTCGTCCATGAAACGGCCAAATTGATACGAAGAAGGATGCATATGGTCGCCGCCAAGCGCAGCCTCAACAACCTGGTCATCGCCCGCTTCGAAGAAGCGGACAAGCTCATGAACCTTTGAAATTCTCGAGAAAATAAGCACAAACCAAAAGACGGTAAGCATCCCGTCTTTTTTCTTTGGCCAAGCACACTATTCGATATTTTTTAAAGTTTAGGCATTGTCCGCCCTCTCGACGATGAACTCCAAAACGAATTTGATCATATTGTGGAAATGATGCGGATCAGAGAAGCGGTGGTCGGCTCCTTCCATGATCTCCAAATCGCATTCCGCGATTTGTTGGGAAAGACGGATGGACTGGCTGACTGGAACGTCTTCGTCAGCGTCGCCGTGCACGATCAAAGTCGGCGCCAAGATCTCGCGAGCGACTTCCAGTCCGTTGTTGCTTTTCAAATCCTCGAAAAACGCATAACTGAGTTTC
>Ga0076200_104_pt1 | contig 22433 bp, 20 predicted proteins | sample RifGroE1_FD_67806 | JGI IMG/M metagenome (GOLD analysis project Ga0076200, IMG submission 67806) | Parcubacteria (Moranbacteria) bacterium GW2011_GWE1_49_15
TTATTGCGGTAGTGAACGGCCCGGGACTTATCCCCGCTCTTTTGGTCGGGATCAATTTCGCCAAAACGCTAGCCTATCTCACGGAAAAACCGCTTATCGGAATCCATCATATCGAAGGACACATCTATGCCAATTATATCAACTCCGCAGAAAAAAGCACGGAAAACAAAATCGAATTCCCGGCGCTCGTACTCGTGGTTTCCGGAGGGCACACCCAGTTAGTACTGATGGAAAACCACTTGGAATACGAAATCATAGGGCAAACCTTGGACGACGCGGCGGGCGAAGCTTTCGACAAAGTCGCACGCATTTTGGGAATCGGTTATCCCGGAGGGCCTGCGGTATCCGCTTTGGCGGAAACTGCAAGCGACAAGAAATATGAAATCAAATTCCCCCGTCCGATGCTGAGATCGAAAGATTTCAATTTCTCTTTCTCCGGCCTTAAGACCGCCGTGCTTTATGAGACGAAAAAAAATCCCGACCTGTTGAAAGATGAGGATTATGTCGCCGCGGTCTGCCATGAGTTCCAACAGGCCGCCGTGGACGTGCTCGTTTCCAAGACCATCAAAGCCGCCAAACAGTTCTCTCCAAAAACGATCCTGCTGGCCGGAGGAGTCAGCGCAAACAAAAAGCTCCGGGAAGACCTCGGCTGCGCGATCGAGAGCGAGCTTTCCGACGTTTCCTATTTTGTTCCGGATTTGGCGCTTACCGGGGACAACGCGGCCATGATAGGGGCCGCCGCCCATTTCCGCTGGCAAAAGATGACCGAATCTGAAAAAGAAAAAGCGAAAGAAGGCTGGAAAACACTTTCGGCGGACGCGAATTTGAAACTTGAATAAATAAGGATTTTTGGCTTGAAAAAAACATATAATCCTGTTAAGATGGCGTTATATAAACGCTTTTTAAATCGCCTCAGCATCACATTTTTATGAAAAAAGAACTTCCGAAAATATACGATCCGAAGCTTGTCGAAGACGGGATTTACCGAAAATGGGAAGAAAGCGGATATTTCAATCCGGACAAATGCATCCAGGACGGAATTTCCGATGAAAAAAAGCCTTATTTTTCAATCGTCCTCCCGCCTCCGAACGTCACCGGCAACCTTCATATGGGACATGCGGCCATGTTGGCTATCGAAGATTCCATGGTACGTTTTTCCAGAATGAACGGCCGCCCCACCCTCTGGCTTCCCGGGACCGACCATGCCGCTATCGCCACCCAATCCAAAGTCGAGAAAATAATCTATGAGAAAGAGGGCAAGACGAAACATGACCTTGGAAAGGATGAATTCCTCAAAAGGGTCAGACAATTCGCGCAAGATTCGCACGATACCATCATCAAGCAGACGAAAAAAATGGGATCTTCCTTGGATTGGACCAGGGAGGCTTACACGCTTGATGAAAAAAGGAGTCTGGCGGTCAGGACCGCTTTTAAAAAAATGTATGATGACGGCCTGATTTACCGCGGCTACCGCGTCATCAACTGGTCCGTCAAAGGACAATCCACTTGCAGCGACGACGAACTGGTGCACGTCGAGCGCACCGGAAAGATATACACCTTCCGTTACGGCAAGGACTTCCCTATCGCCATCGCCACCACGCGACCGGAAACCAAACTGGGAGACACGGCCATCGCGGTCAATCCCGCCGATGAAAGGTACCAAAAATTCATCGGCCAAACGTTCACCGTCGACGTCGGAGCCGAAAATCCGCTGGAGATAAAAGTGATCGCCGATGAGAAAGTCGGTCCGAATTTCGGAACCGGGGCGCTCGGGGTGACTCCCGCTCACAGCGCGGTGGATTTCGAGATGTATGAAAAACAAAGGGCCATGGGAGATCCTATCGAACTTATCCAAGTCATAGACGAAAAAGGTTTGATGACGGAAAAAGCGGGCAAAGCCTATGCCGGCCTTTCCGTGGAAAAAGCGCGCGAAAAATTCGTCGACTGGCTCAAAGAAAGCGGCCTTCTCGAAAAAGAAGAAGAAACTTTGCAGAGCGTCGGCACTTCCGACCGGTTCGGAGACGTCGTGGAGGCGATCCCGATGACCCAATGGTTCATCGATGTGAACAAGCAATTCGAAAGGGACGGCAAGCAAGTCACGCTCAAATCATTGATGCACGAAGCCGTCAGCGGATCGGAAATCCAAATAACCCCCAAAAGGTTCGAGAAAATCTATTTCCACTGGATAGAAAATTTGTGTGACTGGTGCATCAGCCGTCAGATATGGTTCGGACACCAAATCCCCGTGTGGTACAGGGCAGATGAGATTTATTGCGGACTCGAAGCTCCCGAGGGCGAAGGATGGCAGCAGGATCCTGACACGCTGGACACCTGGTTCTCTTCCGGGCTTTGGACTTTTTCGACCCTTGGCTGGCCGGAAGGAACTTCCGAACTCGAAAAATATCACCCGACCACCATGTTGGAAACGGGCTATGACATACTCTTCTTCTGGGTCGCTAGGATGATACTTATGACCAAATACCTCAAGGGAGAGGTCCCATTCAAGCACGTATACCTCCATGGTCTCGTCAGGGACGAAAAAGGCAGAAAGATGAGCAAATCCCTGGGAAATATAATCGATCCGTTGGATGTCATAGAAAAATACGGCACCGACGCCGTCAGACTCTCCCTGATGATCGGATCCACTCCCGGACAGGATCTCAAACTCAGCGAAGACAAAATCGGAAGCTTCAGGAATTTCACCAACAAACTTTGGAACATAGCCAGATACGTCATGCAGACGACCGAAAGAAATTCGTCCATACGGGATATCGATTATAGGAAATTGACCCTCTCGGACGCATGGATATTGGAAAAAATAAATTCCCTGACCGAGGAAATAACCGGAAATTACAACGACTTCCAATTCTCGCAAATAGGCGAAAAGCTGCGCGAATTCGTTTGGGATGATTTCGCGGATTGGTATATCGAAATCAGCAAATTCGAAAATAACAAAAAAGAAAAAGACGCCATTTTGAATTTCGTCCTGGAAACCGCGCTCAAACTATGGCATCCGATGATGCCGTTCGTCACGGAACATATTTGGAAAGAACTCGGAAAAGAAGGAATGCTTATGGTTGAAAAATGGCCACAAGCGAAACTTACCGATCTCTCAAACGAAGTCGGCGGAACGAACGGAATGAAATTCGATCTCATCCGGGAAATAATAACCTCAATTCGAAACGGCCGCCTCGAAAACAACATAGACCCAAAAAAGAAAATAAAGGTCGTCATCGACACTAAAAACCAAACTGATTACTTCGGAGAGAAAACGGAGGACCTTATCCGGGAACAGGAAAACATAATCAAGAGCCTGCGGACAGGCGTCGAAGAACTGGAAATAGCATCTTCGGGGAAAAAGGTTGAAAACTCCATCCAAAGGACGATCGGGGGTATCAACATATACATTCCGCTAGAAGGACTGATTGATATCGAAAAAGAAAAAGAGAAGGCCCAGAAAGAAATCAGGAATTTGAAAAAATATATCGACGGACTCGAAGGAAGGCTCTCGAATGAAGAATTCGTTTCCAATGCTCCCGAGAAGGTCATTGAAGGACAAAGGGAAAGTCTGACCAAAGCCAAAGCGGAGCTAGAAGCCGTTGAAAACCAATTAAAAAATCTAAAATAAATGAAACTCGCAGAATCATTCATATCGGGAGCCATAGCAGCCTTAGTCTCGTTGTTTCTCATAGAAGCCGTGGCCATCGCGATGCAACTTCTTTTTTCCGAAAACGGAGCCGCCGCTCCGGAGCTCCTTTTCTATGCTCCCTCTTTGGTAGTCTTGGCCGTGTTGATCGAGGAAGCCGCCAAATTCTTCATAATCAACAAGAAAATATCCCTCTTGGCCGACAGGAAAAGCATCGTCAAGGGAGCCTTGGCGTTGGGACTCGGCTTTTCCTCCATCGAAGCGTTGTTTATTTTCTTGGGTTCGCCTTCCCTGGAAAAACTGCCTTTGGCGATTTCAAGCGTCGCCATCGTGCACGTTTCCACGGCGGTCATGATCGCCTATGCCATAGAATGGCTGAGGATGCGAAGATTGAGGGTTTTCGCCGTAGCCATACTTCCTGCGGCGGTCGCCCATTTGGCTTTCAATTTATCCTTGATGCGCGAAAGGGAAATCTTTACCGTTTCCGTTTTGACAGTCCTGGTCCTGGCGCTGCTGACGGCTTCCATGAGCATGCTCAAAGCCAAAAGAGAGCTTGCATGAAGGGGTATTGTATTTTATAATGCAATTGAAATACATAATTTTTAACTGCTATGGCCGACCGCAAAAGGCCGCGATAAATATGGTAAAAACAAAAAAATCATTCATTGAGCGTATCACTGGAGCTAAACAGATGGAGGACAACGATTCCAGGGAATCCATGCCGATTTATTCAGAGGATGAAGAAAGCGAAATGGTCATGAGCACCAACTCCTACCCCAATTCTTTTAATTCGGTAAGCGAGGAGGAGGATTATTCCGATGACGCGGAAGGTCAGCTCACGATCGATGTCTACCAGACAGACAATGACGTCGTCATAAAATCGACCATAGCCGGAGTGAAACCGGAGGATCTGGACGTGTCCATCAACAACGACATGGTAACGATCAAAGGGGAAAGGAAAAATGAAGAAAGGGTTTCTACCGAAAATTATTACTACCAAGAATGTTATTGGGGGAGCTTTTCCCGATCAGTGGTATTGCCAGTCGAGGTTATTGCGGATAAGATAGAGGCGTCTCTTAAAAACGGCATCCTGACCATCAGACTACCGAAGGCCGATACGACCAAAACCAAAAAGATACAGGTGCGGGGATTCTAATACGGACTTAACAAACCTTTCAGCATAAGATAAAAGAGATTCTTCTGAAATCTCTTTTATTGCCTAACGAGAGCATTACGAGGATGGCGATTTTCCCAAAAAACAAAATCTATACGGGTTCGGCGATGTTCGCGATCGCCGTTTTCCTGCTTTCTCCGACCCATCCCGGGGCGATGGCACAGACCGACCCTGAAAACGTGCTGACCCTGAAGATAAACGAGGCGTCGGAAACAGTCCCTTACAAGGATTATTCCGGTTGGTTTTCATTCACGCCTTCCCTTTCTTTCGACAAGTCCTATGATTCGGAAATGGAAAACACGGATTTTTGTCCTCAGAAAAACTTCATTTGCGACCTCCTCTTGACCCAGCAAGACAAATTTCACGCGAAAAAGAACGTCACCATCTCTTTTGACGAAGAAAAAGCGGCTTCTTTCTTGGAAAAACTTTCCACAGACGTCAATGAAAGTCCCACGAACGCCAAATTCAAAATGGATGAGGGCAAGGTCTCAGCTTTCGTGCCTGAAGAAAACGGATTCGAGCTGGACAGGGAAAAAAGCCTGGAAATCCTCTCTTCGTCGTTCAAGGATGCGGCGGAGCTCAACACCGGGAAGGAAATAAGTCTTCCATACAAGATAGTCCGACCCGAAATCAAAGCCGGGGACATCAACGACCTAGGCATACATGCCCTTATCGGCGAAGGAAAATCCGATTTCAAAGGTTCTCCGGGAAGCAGGATCCATAACATCAAAGTGGCTACGGAAAAATATGACGGCGTCCTGCTCGCCCCGGGAGAGGAATTCTCATTCGTGGAAATATTGGGGCCCGTTGACGGAGAACACGGATATCTGCCGGAGCTCGTCATCAAAAATGACAAGACCGAACCGGAATTCGGAGGGGGGATCTGCCAGGTTTCCACAACCGCATTCCGAGCCGCCATCTATTCCGGCTTGGAAATAACGGCCAGAAAGAACCATTCATACGCGGTCTCCTATTACAATCCTCCAGGGATGGATTCCACCATTTACGTTCCCCGCCCGGACTTGAAATTCAAAAACAACACGCCCGGTTATATTTTGATCCAAACCAAAATAGAAGGAACGGAGCTTACGTTCAGCTTCTACGGAACCGATGACGGCAGAAAGATCGAGATCGATGGTCCGCATATTCTGGAGCGGAATGCGGACGGTTCCATGCGCACGACTTTCACACAAACGGTTACCGGAAAAAACGGAAGCACTTTAATCGACGACACCTTCAACAGCTTCTATGATTCCCCCTCGAAATATCCCCATCCCAGCACCGAAACGTTGACTAAAAAGCCCCAAGACTGGTCAAAAAAGCAATGGGAAGCCTATAAAAAGGCGAACAATTTGTAGGAAGGGGATGTATTGACCGATTAACCGTTATCTGATAGAATTTGGGGTGTATTCGTTTTTTGCGCTGTTAGCTCAGTTGGTAGAGCAGATCCCTCTTAAGGATATGGTCGGGGGTTCAAGTCCCTCACAGCGCACAACCCGCAAGCGGACCTCCTTCCAGGACTTAAAATAGGAATGGGGTCGGGAAAACGGGAGTTTTCCCGGGGTGGAAGCATTGAAACCGCAAGGTTTCAAAAAATTTTTACCCTAGTGAAAATTTTGCCCTCGTAGTTCAATGGATAGAACACCAGCCTTCTAAGCTGGTTATCTAGGTTCGATTCCTGGCGAGGGTACATACATTGATTTTAAATTTAGAATTTTGAATTTTAAATTTATTAATGTGACATATGGTGGCTATAGTTCAATGGTAGAACACTGGTTTGTGGTACCAGGTACGAGGGTCCGATTCCCTCTAGCCACCCAAGATAATCCTTTTTTGCGTCCTTAGCTCAACGGATAGAGCGTCTGGCTTCGGACCAGAAGGCTGGGGGTTCGAGTCCCTCAGGGCGCACCAATTTTTAAAAGCCATCACCAGATGGCTTTTAAATTTACTAAGGGGCTCGAACCGGTGGCAGTGAGTTAGAAAATTTTCAGTAGGAAATTTTCGCAACGAACGCCGATAAATTCGAGCGAGAATTTAGCGCCACCGCGGACAAGGAGCTTGTAAGCGAAGGCGAACAAGCGACGCGGAAGTCCCTCAGGGCGCACTGACAAATGAAATCAAACAAACTAAAAATCCTGCCCACCTGCAGGATTTTTGCTGTCCCCCTTCTCGCTTCGCCCTGTCACCAAAAGATCTCGGCTCAATATTTTTTAAATATATCCCTGCTCTCCTGCTGCCCCTGGGAGTATTCGGATTTCCTTTCTTCCACTATCTTGACCGCTTCGGAAAAAGCCTCTTCGTCGAAACTGATCCCGCTGTCTTTCATGGCCCTGTAAGTTGCCTTCTCTTGATCGTTCCAGGCCGGAGCATAAAGACTCCGGTACCAAACATACGCCCCCGCACCGATCATCGCCAGCAAAAAAAGAGCGAATATTATTTTATATCCCTTGTTCCAAAAAGATGCGAGGGATTCCACAAATGTCGCCCTGTTGGTTCCTTTGTCTTTCCTTGTTTTTATGCCTATTTCCATCCGTTCTGCTTATGTTATTACTCTTACGGCGCGGCCAGGATTTTTTTCCCAGCGCGCTTATACGATGACCTAAAAAACTCCGACCTACTTCGCATTTTAATCCTCATAATAGAAAACCACCTCGAATATGCTTTCGATCGGATTGTCATATTTGACCGAATCTGACTCCGGATCTTTCGCTTGCCCGGTTTGTCTGACGTCATATCCGAGCAGGACCGGACCGGTAACGGTAACGGTTTTATCCTCTTTTTCCAGAACGCTCAATTTGACTGACAAGATATCGGAAAAATATTGCATATTCTCGATTCTTTTCAGAAATTTCATGGTACTGTTAAAATCCCCGGCCAGTTTCAGCCTCATAGTCATATATCTCTCACCCGGCAGGAAATTACTCAAGTCGCCCTCTTTCTTCTTCGTTTTCTTTTCGGCCGCTTTGCCAAGATCGCTTCCCTCATCCATGATTTCGATGGAAATCTCATTGCCGGTCTCATTCGACAATTTCTCCAAACTTTCGATCAAGGACAACGCCCTGTCGGAGTCTACGAAAACATCCAGTCTCTCCCCTTCTTGTTTCACGATTTCAACCTTCTCTTTCAATTGCGGCATCTCCCTGAGCTTCTTCTGGGCTATCTCCTGATCCAGCATCCTTTCCTCGGCGGCGATTCTCTTCTCTTTTATCCATCCGAAAAGTGGCTGGGCGACGAAATTCAAAAGGCCGGCCACGACAGCGACATAGATGAAAATTACCACTCCCTCCCTATATTTTTTCCAAAAGATCTTCATTTTTTTATTTTACCAGGCAATCATTTTTTATGAGAAAATCCATCTGAAAATCTATATCCGCTTTGGTTACCAAGTTCGACAAGGGAACATTGACGCCTTCAAAGCATTCGGATTGCCCCATACTGTCGCGAAAACTTATCAATATCTCCCTTTCACGAGCCTTGCCCACGAGGAATATCTGATGATTGTTGGATGACAGGTCGGTGACAGTCACTCCGTCGGGTATCACTTCCAAAAGATGCGCCAACGCGTTTGACCATTTCAGATGCTTCTCCTGAAACATATTTATATTGCGCACCTTTTCATTGATACTCCCGAACTCGTCTTCATAAAATTTAAGATTATGATATTTATCCTGACCGCCGCCTATCAGCAAGGCCTGCTCCATGCCGTCATTCTGGGTCTTCAAAATCAGGTTTATGCTGGCTAATATAGCGATGAAAAGAAAAATCGGGGTGGTGAAAAGGAAGCCCTGTTTCGCCACGATCCTAAATCTCTTTTTTCTGGAAATTTCCTTTTTCCTGTCTTCAGGCAAAAGGTCAAGATATATCTTCATAATTCAGTCCTTTTAATGCCAAACCTATAGCGGTCGCGTATTCCACCGATAAATTCCTTTCTATTTCCGGCAACTTTCTGCCTATATTCACATTGACCCACGGATCTCCCAGCACGACTTTTTTTCCAAGGCGCTTGGAAACATAAGGGACTATCCCCTTGGTCGCCGCCTCTTTTCCGCAAATTATAATCTCATCCACGGATCCCGAGTACTTGAGCTCCGAAAGAAAAAAATCTATGGACCGCTCGATTTCCGAAATAAGATTCTCCAATACCGGTTTGACTGCGAAAAATATGTCACTATTCTTAAAATCAGATCCTATGCCATGGCTGAATCGCGTTTTTTCAGCATCAGCCAAAGAAACACTCAGCGTCTTAGAAATGGAGTCGTTAAGGGATTGGCTTGAGACCGGTATGCTCGAAGTGAAGCAAGGCGTCCCCTTGCTGGCGATAAAAAATCCCGTCCGGCGCTCATCGAAATCTATGATCAAAACAGCTCCCCCGTTATTGCCTGAAGCCAACAGACTTCTTGCCTGGGCTACGGATTCGATTTCGAGACCGACCACCTCAAGTCCGGCCCCCTCAAGAACTTCCATGAACTGGTCCACGGTCTTTTTGGAAATAGCCACGACCAGCACGTCCATCTTGTTCTTCTCCGCTGAAATATTCTCGTCCAAAATCTGCCAGTCATAATATACCTGGTCCAACGCCAACGGGATATTCGCTTCTATTTCCCATTTTATGGCTTCACGGGCTTCCTTTTTTTCCATCTTCGGGATCGATATGATCCGAAGAAACGCTTTCGTTTCTGGCAAGGAACAGATGACTTTTTTCGATTTGATTTTATCGGGACCGGCTTTCTCCAGAGCGTTATGGATGGCCGCGATAACCTGGTCTTTTTTCAAAATCTCCCCGTCAGAAACGCTACCCGGCGCGATGCTTGCGGACGCATAACCGACAAGGCGATCCTTCCTTCCCTCCCTCTCGAACTGGATGACCCTTACCGTCAAATCATTAAGATCCAGCCCCATGGCTGTTCCGGCAAAATCAAAAATTTTCTTCGTCAAAAAACTCATTTTTATTTTTCTTTTTTTATTTTCCCTTTTCTTTTTACCATTATAACCCATGGGGACGATCTAGTACACATCATCCCTTACCGAATCGGTGCGGGCACGCCTACTCCTTTATCTCATTCCAAAAATCCGTCCTATACACCCCCTCGATCGGAAAAAACGGCGGAGGATTGAGCAGGAGATTGCTGTCGAAACCTATCACGACGTTCTGATATCCCGCGAAACCGTATCCCTGGTTGGTAGCGATAGCGCCGTGTATCGTCAAAGTGCTCTTGGAATCTCCGTAGTCTTCCCTTCCCACCTTTCCTATCTGGGCCAACATGGCCGCGTCGATTCTCAGGTCATCCTCGCTGTCTTCGACTATTCCTATGTCGTTTTTCGCCACCAAACCCAAAACGGTTCCGCTGACATAATCCTCGTACGTGACATCGTTGCTGATATAAATATTACCATGGGAAACACTGGGATTATTCGAAGCCACTACTAATTTTTTTCCGGAACCCAGACTGCCTTCTATCCAGATATTCTTGTTGACATAAATGGCCGCCACGTCTGGAAGAGGAGCGTCCGTAACGACGTTTTGGACTTGCGTAACCTTGCCGTCCTTCTCATTAATGACCCTGTTCACGTCTATCTTGTCGCCTTTCAAGATTATCTGATGGGCTTTGGTGGCCGGACTGTAATCAAAATTCAATTCCTGCGCTTCGTCGAATATCAAGGAAAAGCTCGTGAGCACACTGTCGAAATCCTTGACCGGAACCGGAAAATTCTTGCCTCCCAAAAAAACTTCGCTGTCCTGCAGGGAATTGTATTCCCCCACCCAATCGGTCCAGACACCGAACTTGGTGTCGCTTCCGTTATAGAGATAGGTTTCCACGGAACTGGTGACTTCGTTGTTGGCTACTCCGTCAAATCTTATTCCCCCATTCGAATGCACCAACCCGTCTATCTGCTCGCCTTCGGATATCTCGATGTCAGAATTGGCCAAAAGGGCATATTCGCTCCATGACCTCGGCCGAAGGGTCGCTTTTACGGTCCTTTTAACCTCCGGCTTCTTATAGGTCCACCCAGTCACCGTGACGCCCACCACCGTCGAGCCCAAAGATGGCTTTTCCACGCTTATACTGTATTTCCCTATACTGTCGAAATCCGCTTCGACCGGAGCGTCCACTCCTTGAGGGGCTGGATCCTGTTGCCAAAAATCAGCGATTTCCTGCATGTACATGCCTTCGACGGCATGCGCCAAATACCATTTATAATAGTTAAGTCCGGCATCGGCTATATGCAAAGACCTCTCCTTGGCCTCCATATGCGAAACATACCTCAGCTGGGAAGTTATATATCCGACCGTTCCCAAGAATAAAATCGATGCTATCGAAATTATCACCAACGCCAGAGCCATGGCTGTTCCTTTTTTTCGACCCGCCTTACTGCTTCGCATTTTTTTATATTTCAGCTATTTATTAAGATTTCTGGGAGAAACCGATGTCTGGATCAACACGTTGCTTATTTTGGAGGGATCCGTATTTATGGAAATCGACAAGCCTATGCGCCTTATGGGAGATACTGTAGCCGGGGTGTCGGATAACGACCCAGCGGCGTTATAATACGTGAAGATCGGTTCCGTTTCGGTATTGGTAACGCTCGTTGCCACCGCGGAAATGACCTCGTCATCCGCGGGATAGGTCGGACTGTCTCCCAAAATGGGCTCCGCGGTTCCCATCATCAAGGAAGTCCCGTCCAGATAATAATGGACCCTTTCCCTATATTGATCGCTATCTATATCCGTATAAAAAATAAGCTCGAAATCATCAGCCAAGGCTATGGCATATGATCCGCTGTCCGCCTGGGAAGCCCTGCGGATATTCTCGGCCATTTTAGAAACGCTATTGGAGGCAATTATGGAGGACTGACCGCGATTGACTTCGTCCAAACGCGTCTTCCACATGTAAGCGAAAAACATGTTCAACCCTGCCATGACGATACCGAGAATGGCTATGGCCACCAACAGCTCGATTAGGGACATGCCTTTTTTATTTTTCAAATCTGTCTTTTTCATTTTTATAACGGATCCAATGATAATTCTCCCTGGGTCAACTGGTTTATCGCAACCGTACCGTCAGCATCGCCATATCCGGTTCTGGTGATATGCACGTCGTATGTTTCCCCGCTTACGAGCGGGTTTCCGGCATCTCCCGCGATGAAAACATATCCATACTCGTCGGTAACGTCCGTATCCGTAAATCCAAGCGTGCTGCTGGAGACTTCCACTGATACTCCCTCCAGAGGGGATCCGGTTATGGAGTCAGTCACTTTAATGAAATATGAATCCAACAATTTATCCAGCAGGTAGACGTTCTTGATCTGACCGGTCTCTCCCTGTTCGACAAGGATCTCATCGGCATTATTTCCGCTGCCGGAATCGGTTCTCCAAAACAAATACCCAGGATCATTTATCGCGACGGTATATTGTCCGGGACTGGCGTCAACTATATCCATTTCTCCGGACGAATCGGCCGACAAGGAATTTTCCAGATAATTGTGCACGAGACTGCTGTCAGTATTGGCGCCGATAACCCTTCCCCCTTCCAAAGAAAAATCGACATCGGGAACAATTGAGCCATCAAATGGATTCGTAAATCTTATTTTAAAATCACTTAAGCTGCTGAAACTGAAAACTGAATTGGTCGTGCTCGCGGAAATTACCGAGGCATGCACGTTTACTGGATAAAAAGCGGACGTTGGATAGGGAGGCAGGGTCAGCACATCATTCTCATATCCCGTCTTCGATAGCGTGATTACGTAATTCTGGTTGGACGGAGTCAGTCCCACCAAAGTCACTCCGCCGCTCGAGTTGGTAGTGGCGTTCTGATTGTATGAAATGGAAGGATTCGCTATATTGACCGTCACATCCGGAACCGGATTTCCTTTTATGTCTATGACGCTGACGTTCAGAATACCGCCACCTATGCCTACTTCCTCCCCGAAAGGGGCCACGATGGTAGAGACGGAAACCACCTGGCTCGGAGATTCGCTTCCCCACTTTACCGTAGCCGTTATTTTTTTGTAATCGTTCCTGTCAGGATCGTCATCCGTGCCGTCAAATGCGTCGTCTTGATACACTATAGAAGTCAATAAATTGTATCCATAACCTCCTCTGCTGACGCTTTCCGAGGAATTTATCTCCCCCGAAGGCACGCCTGATACGGTTCCGATTTCCCCGTAGGGCAAACTCCTGATAACTTCTATCCTTTCATTGGCGATGCTGATCGCGACTAATTTCTTCTTAGCATCCAGAATCAAACTGGTTCCGGCCAAGAAAAACCTGAAGAAGGTGGTGATTATGACGACGAAAATGAACAACAAGACGAGGACTTCGATTATGGTGAAACCCGCCTGTCGGCAAACACGGCCTTTCTTCGATTTCTTCTTGGATGCAAATAAATCCTTCATTCTTTATTTTATTTGATGTTTTCCAACAAACTGTACATCGGTTGGAGCATAGCGACCGCAAAAAACCCGACCGCGCCTCCGATGAGCACCATGAGCACAGGCTCGATGATCGAAGACATGTTCTTGGTGATCTGATTTATCTCCTCCTCATAAAATTCAGCCAACTGCAGAAGGACCGTTTCCGTCTTACCGGTCTCCTCACCGACTTCGGTTATCTGGTATACCAAAGGCGGGAACAACCTCCTGTCTTTGGCAAGTATCTTGCTCAAAGGGACTCCTTTTTGAATTTCTTCGATTCCGTTCTCCAAAGCCTCCTTATAGTAATAATTGGAGAGGGTATTGGAGACGATTTTGAGAGCGTCCATGACGCTGATACCGCTCTTGAGTAAGGAACTGTAGATCCTGGCGAATCTAGCGCAATTGACCTTAATGACTATGTTGCTTATGACCGGTATGCGGATGACGGTATAACTTAGCGCTTTTTTGCCCAGCGGATTGGACAGGAGGAATTTTATGAAAAACACGAATCCTACCATCGCCACCATCACTATCACAGGATTGTCCCTGAGCGCGTCGCTCATCGCCATCACGAACTGGGTAGGACCGGGAAGCTCGACGTCCATATCCTTGAACACTCCGGTTATCTGAGGAAGGATATAAGTGAGCATAAGTATTCCTATTCCTATCATGGCGACTATGATAACAGCCGGATATGTCATCGCGCCTTTGACCTTGCTTATCAAGTCATGTTCTTTTTCCAGCTGGACGGCCACGATTTTCAGAACCTCATCCAGATTACCTCCTGTCTCGCCGACCCTGACCATATTCACGAAAAGCTCGCTGAAAATCCCGGGATATTTCGCCAGTCCCTCGCTCAACGACTTTCCGGCCTGCAGCTCCTGCTGCACGTCGGCCAAAACGTCTTTGAAGGTCTTGTTCTCGGTTTGGACCGTGAGATTTTGGAGCGCCCGTGAAACCGGAAGACCCGAAGATATCATGACGCTGAGGTTCCTGGCAAAAACCATCTTTTCCTTCAAGGGCACGCTTTTGAACCTATCGAAAAATTTCACTTTTATCGAATCGCTTTTCTCCTCTATTTGTCGTATTGAAGTGGGCAGAAATCCCTCAGCCTTAAGCTGAAGCACCACTCCCTTCTCGTCCTTGGCGACGATCTCCCCGCCTTTAGTCTCGCCGCTGTAACTTTTGGCCGTGTAAATAAATTTAGGCACGTTTTTTATTTATTATTCTTTAGTTACCCTCAGAACCTCTTCGATGGAAGTCGTTCCGCTGATTATCTTGACGAACCCGTCCTCGCTCATGGTATGCATGCCTTTTTCCCTGGCTTTCGCTTCTATCTCGTCAGTAGAGGCATTGCTCGTTATAAGTTTTCCTATCTCCTCTTCCACTTCCAAAACCTCATAAATGCCGACTCGCCCTTTGTATCCCTCGTTGTGGCATTGTTCGCATCCTTGCGGTTTATAAATGACCAAATCCCCCCATTTGTCTTTTTCCTGAACCTTCTTGGAAATATCCGGGGTTTTTTTCAAGGTCTTGAGTATTCCGTCCATATCGAACGTGGCTTCCAGGGTTTTTATTTCCTTGTCCTGAAGCTTGTATTCCGCCCTGCAATCCGGACAAAGCTTCCTGACAAGACGCTGGGCGATGATGACGTTCACGGTAGAAGCTACCAAAAACGGTTCTGCGCCCATGTCGGCGAGCCTGGGAATGGTTCCGGCCGCGCTGTTGGTATGCAAAGTCGAAAGCACCAAGTGTCCAGTCATGGCGGCATGGAGGGCTATCTCCATCGTTTCCTTATCGCGGATCTCCCCCACCATTATGATGTCCGGGTCCTGACGTAAGAGGGACCTGAGCGCCGCCGCGAACGTCATCCCGATCTTGGAGTTCACCTGGGTCTGATTTACTTTCTGCATGCGATATTCCACGGGGTCTTCGACCGTGCTGATGTTCACTTCCGGCTGGTTCAGAATGTCCATGACGGTGTAAAGCGTGGTCGTTTTTCCGGATCCGGTAGGTCCGGTCACCAATATCATCCCATTCGGCCTTTTTATCTGTCTGTGTATGATTTCCAAAGAATTTCCCAAAATTCCCATCTTTTCCAAAGTGAGACCTTTGGAAGATTCGTCCAAAAGACGCATGACTATCTTTTCACCGTCGAAAACCGGCAGAATGCTGACACGGAAAGATATCTTATATCCTTCCTTTTCTATCTTGAACCTTCCGTCCTGGGGCAGGCGATGTTCGTCCAATTTGAGATTGGAAAGCACCTTGATACGGGCCACCAATCCGGAAATGACCTGTTTGGGGAGGATCATGGCATCATGCAAAACTCCGTCTATCCTGTAGCGAACCCTCACTTCCTTCTCGTCCGGTTCTATATGAATGTCACTGGCAGACTGCAAGATGGCGTGCTTGAGGAGCGTGTCCACGATACGCACGATCGGAAGGTCTTGGGACAGCTTCTCCAAATCCTCATCGCTCTCCCCTTCGGCCACATCCTCGGAATTCTTGCTGATGATGTCTCCGAATTCCGCTTTGAGGCTTTTCTCATATTGCTTGAGAACCTCCCTGATGCTTTCAAAGGAAGTCAGGCAGGGTATTATCTTAAGTCCTGTTTTCTTCCTGATGAAATCGATAGTCTGGATGTCTTCGGGATTTATCATCGCCACCTTGAGATTGTTTCCGTCCTTTTCGAACGACACGATGCTATATTTCTTCGCGATAGGCTCCGGGATTATCTGCAGGATATCCGTCGGGATCGTTTCTTTCTCCAAATTGACAAAAGGGATGCCCAGGATATACGCATAAAGCTTGCGCAATTCCACTTCCTTAATGAGATCCTGTTCCAGCATCAAATCGCCCAGCTGTTTCCCTTGCTGGTCCGCTTGAGCGAAAAGCTCATCCACCTTCGCTTTGTCCACCATGTTGGCGTCAAGCAAAAATTCCCGCAGTTGTTTGTTTTCTATTTTCATTTTTTTGCCCTGCTCCACCGCGCATTGGGCGCGCTCCGGCTTTACGGAGATCCGACAGGGATATTTTTTATTTTTGTTTTCCCTAAAAAGCGCCCTAGTCCATTCCCAAGATGCCTTTTATTTTTTGCGTGATTTCTTCGAGTTTGTAATCGGCTTTCACCAAATAAGTAGTCGCTCCCAATTCCAAGGCCTTCTCCACGTCATTGATGCTTCCCAGATTGGTAAGCAGGATAATCGGGATATTCTTGGTCTTTTCATCGGCTTTCACTTCCCTGATCACTTCATAACCGTCCTTTTTAGGAAGGATGATGTCCAACAAAATCAAATCCGGCATTTCCGCTCCGGCCTTCCTGATCCCCTCCTCCCCGTCTACAGCGGCGATCACTTCGAAACCTTCCGCGGACAGAAACTCCTGCAGGGCCTTGTTAAGCACCGGTTCGTCCTCCACGATTAACAATTTCTTCTTATCCATTTTTTTAAAATCCCGCAGTCATGCCTTTTTGAAAAATCAAAACTACATGCTTACGCTATAAAATTTATCATTCTTTTTGAGCGGCAAAGAGAAGCAAAAAGTCGAGCCCCTGTTCTCTTCGGAATCGAACCACATGTCCCCGCCTGACTGCACTATGACGTTTTTCGCTATATAAAGACCGAGCCCCGTCCCTTCCGTCTGGTTCTTGATGGCATTGTCGCTCCTGAAAAACTTATGGAACACGTTCTTCTGCTGCTTTTTCGGTATACCTACCCCGTCGTCCTTCACGCACACCACCAGCCTGTCCTTCTCCGGTGTTATGGCCACGTCCACATTGCCCTTTTCCTTGGTATATTTGATGCTGTTGGAAATGAGGTTATCCAAAACAACCACCGTCCTTTTCCTGTCTCCGAATATTTTCGGCACCGATCCATAATTGACCACGTTAACCTTGACGTTGTGCGAGGCGGCCAGATTCCTGTTGTTGTCGATGACGTCTTTTATTATTCCCACGATATCGAGTTCCTCTTTGACCAAGGGGAGTCTTCCCTGGTCGATCCTGGCCACGTCCAGAAGGTCATTGACGAGCCTGATCATCCTAGCATTGGAATTTCCCACGTTGCCTATGAGCTCCTTCTGTTTCTCGGTCAGCCCTTCGCTGAACTTGGAAACCAGCAATTCCATTTCCCAGTTTATTTCTGAAAGCGGCGTTTTTAATTGGTGGGAAGCTATCGAGACGAATTCCGTCTTCATCTTATTGGCTCTGGCGATTTCGTCGACTCCGCTGATAATGGAATTCCCGACGGTAAAAAGCACCAATACCAAGGCGAACTCACTGAACAGCAGATATTCCACCGAATCCGGGTTATTGAAAACGAAATAGACCGCCAACATGGAAGAGATTATGATAATCCCCATCAAAATAAACAGGAATCCCGGTGATTTCCACACGCTCACCCCGAGTTCGTCCGCCTGTTTTTTGAGATCAAAACTTTCCAACATGTCTTGCATTGAAAACCGCATTTTTGTGTTTTTGTGAGATATTATTCTTGAGCGCTTTACTTCATGATTATAGCATAAAATTCACCGTCCCGAAACCATGGCTACGATGACAAAAAACAGCCTCGGAAGATGAGGCTGTTTTTAAAATTTCGCATCCTGACGATGGATAATTACGGCTTAAATCTTGAATTCCACCACGTCCCCGTCGTGCATGAGATATTCCTTGCCGACGGTCTTCACCGCTCCCAATTCCTTGGCTTTTCCCCAGGAACCTATTTCCAAAAGTTTGTCCCATCGGATGACGTCCGCGCGGATGAATTTTTCCTGAAAATCCGTGTGGATAGCAGCCGCGGCTTCCGGGGCGGTCGAACCTTTCTTGAAAGTCCAGGCTCGCGTTTCCTGTTTTCCGGTAGTGAGGTACGTCTCCAGCCCCAAAAGGGAATATGCGGCCACTACCAAGTTATCTATGCTTGATTTGAGCTCCAGCTCCGCTTTTTCCTCTTCGGTCATATCGATCAATTCCTCCTCGATCTTGATATCGAGTTTAACGTGCTGCCTTTTTTCCAGCTCCTCCGGGAGTTCCATTTCAATATCGGATACGTTGTAAACGTAAAGAAAAGACTTCATGGTCAGGAGCTGCATGTCGCGGATGGCGATTTTCGCGTTCTCATCCTTCATTGTTTCCTCAAGACCTGGGGTTTCATTAGCCAGTTTCCCACCTTCTAAGGTCGCTTTTACCTTTTTGATCGCCTCCAACTGCTTATCTGCGCCTTTTTTGTTGCCTCGGACTTCTTTTTCAATCCTCGCCTCCGCTTTCGCCACGGTTTCCATGTCGGCCAAGACCAACTCGGTATTGATCACTTCGATGTCGTCCATGGGATCGATTTTGTTATGGACATGGGTAATGTTGCCGTTTTCAAAAACTCGCACCACCTGGGCGATCGCGTCCACCTCGCGGATGTTCGCCAAAAATTTGTTCCCCAAACCTTCCCCTTCGGAAGCTCCCTTGACGATGCCGGCGATATCCACGAATTCCACGATGGCCGGCACTATCTTTTCCGTTTGCGACATCTCGGACAGTTTTTGGAGCCTTTCGTCCGGAACCTTCACGATGCCGATATTCGGCTCTATCGTGCAGAAAGGATAGTTGTTAATATCCACCGGATTCTTGGTCAGTGCCTTGAAAAGCGTCGATTTTCCCACGTTCGGCAGGCCGACGATTCCTATTTTTAGCGACATATCTTTAATATCTAGTATTTAATATCTCATATCCTGTATAAAATACAGCAAATCCGATAAATAAGCAATGGAACTTGCGGCATCATCAATTTGTATTATATTAAGCTCTTTTTCCGTCTTTCATAGATGTTTAAAGCCGGCCATCCCGAAGGAGGCGCCTTATGTCGAGCGAAAAATTATGCGAAAACTGCGGACATTGCGAACTAGCCCATGAATGCCTCTGGAAACTTGAAGGATATGAGGATCTTTCCAGGGTGAAAGGGGAGGAATTCGCCCACCGCACATTCGAGCAGGACCATCCTGGCATAGCCCACTGCCCCGGATATAAACCAGGAACGCGAGACGCGCTCGAAGAAAAAGAAAATCCCTATCAATAGACGGACCTGCATCCGTCGGCCGGCGAACCAGTCGGCCTTTTCCTTTTCCAGGTTTTCAATGGACCACGACCCGGACCGTTGATTTTAATCCCCTTTCGTGCTATTAATACATGACGCTAAACACGGAACCTATGAAACCGACCCATATCATCTGCCATTACGGAGAACTGGCCCTCAAAGGAGGGAACCGGTTGTTTTTCGAAAGGCAACTAGTCCAAAACATCCGCCAACAACTCAGCGTGGATTTTTCCGATTCCATCAAAGAGGTACAGAGAAAATACGGTAGCATCGCCATCATCCTGACTCCGGAAGGATCCGAGCGAATCAAACCGCTGAAGGAAGCCGTTTCCAAGATATTCGGCATTGTGCATTTTTCCGTCGCGGTCGAAACCGTCCAAGAAATCGAAGCTATCAAAAAAACCGCCCTGGAACTTTTGGAAAAAGAACGCTTCGAGACTTTCCGGGTCACGACACAAAGATCGGAAAAAAGCTTTCCACTGACATCCGAGCAAGTGAACCGCGAGGTCGGAGCCTTAGTCGTGGATAAATTGCAAAAAAAAGTAAGTCTCAAGAATGCCGACCGCGTTTGTTTCGTGGAAATATCCGGCAAAAACGCCTTCCTTTATGCCGAAAAAATCAAAGGGGCAGGAGGAATGCCGGTCGGAACCGCAGGAAGGGCGCTTGTGCTCCTTTCCGGAGGCTTGGATTCCCCGGTCGCCGCCTATTACGCGCTCAAAAGGGGACTCAACGTCAAGTTTATCCATTTCCATTCCATCCCCTACACTTCCAAAGCATCTCTGGATAAAGTTTCCCAACTGGCCAAAGCCCTCAAAAAATATAAAGCCGGGGGGAAAATATTTTCCATACCTTTCGCGGACGCCCAAAAAGAAATCATGCTCAACTGTCCCGACAGCCTGCGCATAATCCTGTATCGCCGATTGATGCTCAGGATCTCCGAAGCCGTCGCCCGAAGAAACAAGGCGCAAGCCTTGGTAAACGGAGATTCCTTGGGGCAAGTCGCTTCCCAGACATTGGAAAACCTTTCAGTCGTGGGCCAAGTTTCCGGTCTGCTTCTCATCCGCCCGCTTATCGGGATGGACAAGGAGGAGATCATGCAAATAGCCCGCGAAATCGGAACTTATGATATCTCAATCCTCCCCCATGACGACTGTTGCACGCGACTCATGCCGAAAAAACCCGAGATTCGGGCGAAACTGGAAGATGTTTTAAATGCTGAAAAAAACCTCGACATCGAAAAAATAGTGTCCGATGCCTTGGCAAACACGGAAATAAGAAACATATGAACAAAAGCCGCCCTGGGGCGGCTTTTGTGAAATAACTTTTTTTAAATCCTTCGAGTCCCAAGATTAAATGCTTTCGAGGGATTTCCGAAGCTCGTCCATTTTATTCTTATCCGAAAGCTCGATTTTTCTTCCCAAATAATGATGGGTTTTAATTCTGACTTCCTGCAGAAATCCGTTCAAGCCGTTCCTGATTTTCTCAGTTTTGTCTGAAGCTTCCTCCGCGGTAAAGCCTCTCGAGTCACCGCCCTTCATCTCCAAAACCAGATCCTTCAACTGCTTCTTCTGTTCCTCCCGCAAAAAACCGCTACTGGAAATGCTTTTCATAAGGCCGGCCTTGTTTTTGATGGATTTCCAAACCGGACCTATGTTTTTCGAGGAAGCCGAGGGGATCAGGGACATCAATTTGAACACTGCGTTCGCCGAAGCGAAATCAATGAAGTCAACGAAGCCCTTCTTGTCCTCTTCCGAAAGGGCGCTGTTTTTTATATGGCTTTTCAATAGGTTTTTTTGGGTTTCCATTTTTTTAGATTAAATATTCATCTTCAACGAAAGCTTGGCGCTGTATCTGGCGACTTTCGTGCCGTCCTCCTGGGCGGTTTCATATTCCTCGACTTCTATCCCCGTGACTCTGATCGTCTGGTCGAAGGCCTGCCTGGAAATATTTTCCACTTCCGAAGATTGTCCGGCACCGGCGCTTTCGGCTTCGTTCACCAAAAGGTTCTCGACCGCTACTCCCTGATAGGCCGCGGCTTCCAGGAGGGCTCCCAGTACCGCACTCTCCCTGCTTTCCGCTTCATATCCGAACACCTCCTCGCGGACATTCTCCCCGGTTTCAAAATCCTGGTTTTCCGATTCGAAAAAAACGTTCGACACTTCCATTCTGGATTTATAATCGGAAATATCCTTTCCATTTTCAGAACCGGAATTCTCGGCTTGCTGGGAAACTACAAATTGCTTCACGTCATAATTTACCTCGCCTTTCTCCTGAAGATCGGAAAGTATCCGATCGACGTCCATATTTATTTCATATTTCCCTGAAACCGAATCGCCATAACTTCCCATAACCCCCTCTTGCCCCTGCAGGGATCTGACCTCGTCTACGATACCGGTTATCTTCTCACTGACATCGCTTTTAGTCTCGAAATCATCCTCCTGCGCCCCGTCCACAATCCTCTCGATGTCGGCTGAGATATCGGGATTGCTCCAATCGATTTCGCCGGCCTCCGCTTCTCCGCCCATCCTGGAAAAAAGGGAAATCGCAGTAAAAGCGGTGAAAGCGACTTTGTTCTTCTTGATGAACCAACCCAGTTTTTTCGGGATGTCCATCAAAGAAAAACCTTTCCTTCCGCCTTCTCCGCGAAGCGCCTGCTTCACATCTTCATAATTGTCGGCGATCCCGAGGATGATGTCCATGAGCTCCTTTTTCGAATCTTCAAAATCACCCTCGGACAACCCTTCGATGCTTTCGAGTTGGGAAATGGCCTCCTTCAAAACATTGTCGAACTCCCCTGTGAATCTTTCCGCCACTTTCTCGAAATCGGTCGACTCAGCAAGAGCCTTGTCCATGTTTTCCAAAAAAACTTGCGCCTCCTGTTCGGAAGAGAACTTCCCGGACTCCATCAAAGCTCCGACCCTTTGGGAGTCGGCTTTCGGTTCCTGCTCATCTAATTTTTCTTTATCCGTTTCCTGTTCCTGTTGGAAATTTTCTGCACCTTTTAACATATTTATCCTTAAAAAAATAAAAAGACGCGGTTTTCACCCGTCTTTAATATTAATTATAGCACGTTTTTCCGCCCTTGTCCAACCGAGCCGTTTCTCCGCTCCGATCGCTCCGC
>Ga0076200_107_pt2 | contig 22273 bp, 26 predicted proteins | sample RifGroE1_FD_67806 | JGI IMG/M metagenome (GOLD analysis project Ga0076200, IMG submission 67806) | Parcubacteria (Moranbacteria) bacterium GW2011_GWE1_49_15
AGAATCGGACGATCCGCAAGTTTTAGGAGCGCGGGCTCTTTGGGTTGATGAGAAAGGATTTTATCGCTTCGGACGTGATTACCAAGACCACCCGCATTACGCGATCGTTTTTGTAAAAAAGATTTCTTCAAATGCCAATGTCGGAATCAATCTTCTGCTGAATCATTTTTCAAAATAAAACCCCGACAGATTATGCTATCGGGGTTTGGATATTTTTTCTTCACGAAAGTTCCCATGGAGGGGAGAAGGTCTGGTTCAACATCCCCCATGCATTTACCGTCTTCCTCACATGATTAGTAAAGTTCAATCTACTTGAAACAGTTTGCTTGCATACTTTCTCCCTGAGGGAATTACGGTTATTTCTTTTAATGCATAAACCTTGTGAACGCCAACATATTTACAAAACAATTTCGCATGAAACAGATCACCATGCTTCAAGGATAGTATAAGGGCCCCCAAGTCCTTATCCTTGGAATTGTCCTGTATTAAAACAGTTTCGTTTTTTTTGTCGGTCGCTAAAATGAATAATATTTCACTGTTAATGTCATTGGAAAATAATATCGTACTATGCCCAACGTTCTGTACCATTAATGGCTCGTCCGTGGCGTAGGTACCGCTCCCAGATAACGTAGTTTGAATCCAAAAAAATGCAATAATACAAAGTGATAAAACGACCATTTTCATTGTAATCCTCCGTTTATCTTAAGTTGTGAAAGAACTTTCCTCCGACAAAACTGCGACAATCGCAATCTTGATAAGAGGGGCAAGAAATTTTCCTTGCCCGAAAAGCCTAGTCGTAATAAACAATCGTCACGACCAGGGCGTTGCCAAGGGAGGACTGAAGAACCTGGACGACTTCCTTGTCCTTCATGAACTCGTTGATCTTTTCTTCAAACGAGTCCCACCCGAAGGTGTCCGGTATGGACGTGAAAATCTTCACCTTCCGGACAGGCTTGGATTTCTCCTTGCCTTTACGGTTGCGAAGGTTTTCGGATTCGTTTTTTGGGATATGGCTGTAATCAACCTGCGGCATGGGTACCCTCCTTGTTAAGGGTTGAAAGAACTTTTCTCCAACGGAACTGCGACTATCGCGATCCTGATAAGAGGGGCGAGGAAGATTTATTAATCTCCTCGCCCTTTGCACTTGCGACGGGATGGGCCATAACCCCATTGCCATCGCTTCTGTTGCCAGGCCGAGTGCGCTTCGGCCCCGAATCCGATTCAGAGCCCCTGGTTTTCCGAAAGAGGCCTGGAAACAATCCTAAGCTCTTCCAGTCGATGCCATCCGGTGTAGCAATAATATCCGTTGATTATCCCTGAGCAGAAAATAACAGGCTTATTACCAACCGAATCCAGAAGATTTCTCAGACTATTGAGATCATGAGAAAAATCGATCGCCATAATGTCATATGAAGATAATTCTTCCGGTTTGAAATTAAAGAAGCGTTGATCTCGGTCGATCGGACTCCAATACCAGTCGCGATCTTCACGATCGGATGCCTCAATGATTTCAATCGGACCATAAATTTTTTCTAGGTCCGTGATGGCGTCTTTGAACCAGGACTGTTCTTTGTTCAAGAACAGCCACACTTTTTTCATCAAAATCTCCTTTCTATAAAAAGGAACCTTCTCCTGAAAGACTGCGAACCGTTCGCAATCTTTATAAGAGGGGCAAGAAAATAGTTTCATTTCCTTGCCCAATATTATTTAGCTAGGCCTTTTTCGGAACCCCAAAGCTCCTGCAATGAGGTCGCTATCGATGTCCGCTTCTAATTCATAGCGGAGTATCCCGGCGTTTTCGGTGAATCTAACAGTCACATTTTGAAGTTCCTTGGTCCTGATTTTTTCAAGGATAACTTCAAATTTCATCAAGTCGTCCCGATCGCTCCATTCTATTCTCATTCCGGATCTCCTTTTGTAGTTAAAGAACACTTTCTCCAACAGAACTGCGATAATCGCGATCCTGATAAGAGGGGCGAGAGGATTTGTTAATCTCCTCGCCCGAATTTTTACTCAATCACCTCCTTTTTGTGTTGCTTGGCATGGAATTGCTCAAGCAGTTTGACAGCGGCGTCCCAGTCTTTGTTTTCGACCCAGCCGAACGGAATTTCGATTCCGTTCATTCTGGCCGGAACGATGTAACCGTCGAAAATCCAGTGGAGCGCCTTGGCATGATGCCCCCCGACTTCCGAGGCGTCCGTGCAAACCACAACGGGAACGCCTGAGGAAATCGCCTGAAGGACTACCAGGATTCCGGATGGAGGAGTAGGCTCATCCGTCAGCTTGACAGCCAGATGGAACATCATGTCAGTAATGATTCCGCCGCCGTTATCCTTAGCATCCCTGATGATGGCGAACAACTCCTCGTTCGCACATTGGGCACTAATTGGATCCCTGAGGTTGCGACCTTCTTTCCAATTAATATCATTGAAAGACTCTATCGATCCTTCCAAGACATTTTTCGGAATACCAACCTCATGGTTATTTGCCCTGATGGCTTCTTGCGCCTTTTTGATTTCTGCATACTTGTCCTCAACGATGTAGATTTTCATAGTCGGCTCCTTTTGAGATGATTGAGTTTTGAAAGAACTTGTTAAGTGATTGTCCCTTTGGCATTTCATCTTAACAGCCTATTATACTCCCGGATTAGTAAAATGTCAATAATTAGCGTCAAGTGGTCAAGAATGCAAAAGGTAGTAAAATCAATAAATCGCCTAAAATAAGCAAAATATTGACAAATTATGCCAATATGATATACTATATATGTTGACGATAAATATCGACATAGTTAAGTTATAAAGTTCATAAAGTGGCAAGTTTATAAAGTTTTACTAAGGAGATATGGAGATTAGGCAGGTCTTGGAACAATTCGGACTCAACGGCAGGAAGGCGGACGTGTATCTGGCCGCTTTGGAATTGGGAAGCGCTTCGGTCATCGACATTTCCAAGAAAGCCTCCGTCAAAAGGACGACCTGCTATGACATTTTGCAGGATTTGATGCGCGACGGGCTCATTTCGGAAACGGTCAAAGGCAAAAAGCGCCTTTTCGTAGGGGAAGAGCCGGAAAAGATCCAAAGAAGCCTCAAAAACAGGGAAAGATTGTTCTCCGAGATCCTGCCCCAATTGCAATCGATCCACAACGTCCGCGGTTCCAAGCCTAAGATAAGGTTTTATGAGGGCAAGGAAGGCCTGAAAGAGGTATATGAAGACACTTTGAAATATAACGGGGAGATCTTGGGGTTTGCGTCATATGACGTGATCAACACGCTCGGGCTGGATTGGGCTGACGAATATCTGAAAAAAAGGATAAAAAAGGGGATATATGTCAGAACGATTGTCCCCGGTGAGAAGGAGATGCTGAAAAATTTCGTGGAAAAAGACCAGGCACAAAGAAGAATGACCAAAGTCATAGACCCCAAGAAGTATCCCTTTTCGATAGAAATAAACATCTACGGCCATAACAAGGTCGCGCTGATGTCCGCCAAGGAGGAAACGGGACTCATCATCGAAGGCGCGGAGATCCATAACACGACGAAGCTCCTTTTCCAGCTGGTCTGGGATCTACTTCCTGAAATCCCCAAAGATCGGACGAAACTGGCGTAATCACAACAAAAAAGTTGTATATTTCTTGCCATGGCGGTATTTATACAACATCTTTTAAGGGGGATTTGTGTAGTGAAAAGAAAAACCCCGGCAGACGATGCTGTCGGGGTTTTTGCGTCGATGCACATTTCACCTTTTCCGGAATTTTTCGTATTGGGGGTTTTTCAGGAAAAATTCTTCTCTTTTTTTATCCGCTAGTTTAATTCCTGCTATAAAGATCGTCGTGATTATAGACGCGGTGGGAATTATGAGCACCATAGTTACAATAAGTGCTTTGATACCGTCCGGTATGGGTAGCGGCAATAGATATTGGTTGTAGAAATAAGCTACTAAAAGGGAGCTAAGTGCCACAACCGTAAAGACGGCGGCAAGGGCCACTACAGGTATAGCGTTAATTGTGCGCATGGCAGAAGATTGTTTCCAGATTTTTTCAAATTCATCGTATTCTGCATGGCAGAACTTCCTACCCATTGGTTCCATTTCCCCGCACTCGCTGCATTTTTCCTTGAGCGGGGTTGCGCAATGTCCGCAAAAATCCGGACCGGTTGCTTCCTTTTCGCATTTAGGACAAATCATGACGATACTCCTTCAGTTGTTTAAGGATGGAAATGTCACATCCAGCCCGAAATCATTTCGGAAAAATCACGAAAAATTCATTCAGTCCACCCTGACTTCCTTTGTTTGCAAACCTGTAAAGACTGATTCGGTCTCCAATATTCAAATGGGTATTCGACGGAACTATCGCATTGAAAAGGGTGGTGTCGTTGATTCTTAGTACGAAAGCCGAAGTAAATCCCAACTTCGGAATTTCTTGGGGCTCGGACACCATGACAAACGTCTCCTCGGCTTGGATTTCCGTCAATCTGTTCCCGAATTTTTGTAAAGCCTCGATTTGGTTTTCTATTTGTTGCTCTTTCGGAACATCGGGACTGCAACGGTCTAGGATGGCAATGATCATTATGGCGCAAGTAAGATAGATCAAGAACCTTGCTATGAGTCTTGAGATGTACGAAACAAGCTTTAAAATGCACGAAAATATCCTTTTCACGTCCATGGCGACCTCCTTCGGCTACGGGTTTAGTTTAATTTTCAAGGTCCAGGTTCCTGATTGATAGAACAGGGGATATTAGCAGTAAAACAGTAAAAAGTCAATAATAAGATACGAAATATTTCCTAAAATAAGCTAAAATAAAGAATAATCATAAAAATTCATCAAAAATATTGACAAACGGTATACTTTAGTATAATATAAAGTTGTCGCCCTGAGCTTGTTTCAGGGTCTCGGGTTAACAGATGCTGAAATAAATTCAGCAGGGCATATCAAAACTATGGACAAGGACTTAATTAAATTATTGGAAAATTCAGGCTTCACTGAAAAAGAAGCGCAGGTGTATCTGGCGCTGCTTGAGCTTTCCCAGGGAACCGTCACGCAAATTTCCAAGTTAACCGGACTTAAAAGACCCATCATTTATGTTGTCCTTGAGGGTCTTATTAAAAGAGGATATGTGAGTGAAATTCCAGAGCGGAAGATAAATACCTATCATTCGATGGATCCATCTGTCATATTGAAAAAGTTGCAATCGGGTGCGAAAAATTTCGCCGAGATGTTGCCGATTCTCCGAACCTTGGGGAGCAAGGGAAAGAAGAGACCGAAAATCGTCTATCATGACACAAGAGAAGGAATATGGAACATATATGAAGATATAGTGGGCGTGGACGACGCTTTCTTCGTGTCTTCGTATCACAGGATAGATAGGCATTTTCCAGGTGCCGTTGATTTTTGGATAGATGGTTTGAAAAAAATGAAGTTGGACTTGAAAGCTAGGCATCTCATGGCAGACATTCCCGAGGAGAGGAAAATCGCGCAAAAAATCGTCCAGGTGAAGGGGCAGCACGTCAGGGTCCTTAATGATATAAAGGATATAAGCATCGACTTCACTTTTTATAAGAATAGGATTGCGATAACCTCGTTGGGAGAGGAGCCTTTCATGGTCGTCATCGAATCCGACGAGGTCGTTAAGTCTCTGAAGCCGATTTTTGAAATCGCCTGGGAGAAGGGAACGGAAATCAGGAAAGATAAAGATGATCGTGACAAAAATCCTTCCCCTGAAATTCCCAAAGGCCGCACTAGGTTGGCATGAGCCATATGAGTCATTATCTTTTTTCCTTGAAATGCCCGTTCTACGGTGCTAGTATTGGTTAGAGGCGTAAAATCTAACATCTAGAACTTAAAAATATGTCAGGACATAATAAGTGGTCGGGGATCAAGCATAGGAAAGGGGCGCAGGACGCCAAAAGGGCGAACGTCTTCACCAAATTCGGACGGCTGATTTCGATCGCGGCGCGCGAAGGCGGGGGAAATCCTGAATCCAACGTGAAGCTCAAATTCGTCATCGACCAGGCCAGAAAGGTGAATATGCCCAAGGACAATATTGAAAGGGCGATCAAAAAGGGGACCGGAGAATTGAAAGACGGAGCTCAGATCGAGGAGGCTCTTTATGAAGGATATGGACCGGGCAACATCGCGATGCTGATCAAATGCGCGACCGACAACAAAAATAGGACTGTAGGAGAAATCAAGGCTGTGCTCAACAAACTCGGCGGCAAACTGGTTCCGGAGGGAAGCGTGAGCTTTTCTTTCAGGCAGATGGGAAACATCGATGTGGTCGTGGGGGAAAGGGATCCGTATGAAGTCGAATTGGAGGCGATCGAAGCCGGAGCGGAGGATACGATATATTCGGACGATATGCTAACGGTTTACACCAAACCGGAAGACCTTTGGACGGTCAAAGCCGAGTTGGAAAAGAAAAACCATGAAATTGACGGAGCTTCTTTGGTTTATATGCCGATGCAGAAGATCGAGATCGACCAGAACACCAAATTGGATTATGAAAATATGCTGGAAAAACTAGACGATTTGGATGATGTGCAGGAAATTTACGATAACCTGTAGGTTATCGTAAATTTCGAGTTGAAAGTTCTTAAAGTTTATAAAGTTCATAAAGTGGGGAAAATTCAAAATTTTTGCAGCAAGCTTATCCTATGAGGACAAAATTAAAAATTAAAAATTCCACAAAACCCCTCAGGGTCTTGGGAATAGATCCCGGAACCGCTATCGTGGGCTGGGCCGTTTTGGAGGAACAGGAAGGGAAATTGAAATCCGTCGCTTATGGGCATATAAGCACGCACAAGGATAACCCTACGGCGCACCGTCTTTTGGAGGTGGCCGTGGATATGGAGGAAATAATCAGGAAATATGAGCCGCACGAGGCCGCGGTGGAAGACCTTTTTTTCTTTAAGAACGCCACGACTGTCATCAAGGTGAGCCAGGCTCGGGGCGCCATACTCTTGACTTTGGAGAAATTAAGTGTTATAATTAGTGAATATACGCCCCTTCAGGTGAAGCAGGCGATTACCGGATACGGAAGGGCTGAAAAAAGCCAAATGCAGCTCATGGTAAAGAATATATTGAAACTAAAGGAGATTCCCAAGCCGGACGACACCGCGGACGCCATCGCCATCGCGCTTTGCCACTTAAACAGCCGTAAAATAAGGCAATTGCGGAATTAACGAATTAACGAATTAACGAATTAACGGATTTGGATTCCAATGCGTTAATCCTTTAAGCTGTTAATGGATAATAAGTAATTTCTTCCGAAATTTATGGAAAACATCAGTCCGATCATAAGCTATTTCATCCGGCAAGGGGTGCCTTTGGACACCGTCATCATGCTTTTCATGCTGCCGATCATCGTGACCCTGATCGCTTTTTTCCGCCAAGTGGTCGGGATCAAAGCCTTCGGTATCTATACACCCGCCATCGTCACCTTCGCTTTTTTGGCGATCCCGCAGCTGCGCTACGGGGTGGTGGTTTTCGTGACCGTCATCATAGTCGGAATGCTCATGAGATATCTGCTTAAGAGACTCAAACTTCTGTACCTTCCGAGAATGGCTATAACCCTTTCCATAGTGGCTTTTTCCATCCTGCTGCTTCTGGCCATGGGCGGTTGGATGCAAAGGACCGGGCTTGCGGCCGTTTCGATTTTTCCAATCCTGATCATGGTCACATTGGTTGAGAAATTCGTGGGAACCCAGATCGAAAAAGGAAACAGGACGGCTCTTCTTTTGGCTTTGGAGACCTTGGCCATTTCCATAGTCGGCTTCTACATAGCCAGCTGGACCGGACTTATCAAATTCATCGTGGTCTACCCCTGGGTCATATTGGCGACCATACCAGTCAACATCTTTTTGGGGAAATGGGACGGGCTTCGGATTTCCGAATACGTAAGATTCAGGGATGTTTTGAAAAACATGTAAGAGGAATGGATAATTAAGGATATGTGGAATGCTGACACTTCTCAAAAATAGGAAAAAATTGCTGGGGATGAATGCGAGGAATCTCGATTACGTCCGTCCTTATAATTTGAAAAAATCCAAACTTGTCGCCGACGACAAGATTTTAAGCAAGCGAATTTTAAAAAAAGCGGGCCTTCCCGTGCCTCGGCTCATCGCCAAAATTAGCAATAACGAGGAGTTGGAGAAATTCGATTGGGCGGGACTTCCTGCGAGTTTCGCTCTCAAGCCCAACCGCGGATTCGGGGGCGAGGGGATAGTCGTCGTTTATGGGAAAAAGAAAGGACGCGAGGACGCCTGGGTGAAAGCCAGCGGAGACATCATCACCGTCGACGACCTCAAAAACCATATCCGTAACATCATCGACGGCACCTATTCTCTTTCCAACACGCCGGACGTGGCTTTTTTTGAAGAAAGGCTCACTTTGCTCAAGCTTTTCAAGCCGTATTCCTTCAAGGGGATTCCGGATATCCGCGTCATCGTGTTCAACAAAGTTCCGGTCATGGCCATGCTGCGCCTTCCGACCAAGGAATCCGGAGGCAAAGCCAATCTGCACCAAGGGGCCATTGGAGTCGGAATAGACCTGGCTACCGGAACCACCACCACGGCGGTTCTGGGAAAAGGCAGGCACATCGAATACGTACCCAAGACCAGGCTCTTGCTTTCCGGAATAAGGATCCCTTATTGGAAGGATATCTTGAAATTTTCCGTGCAGGCCCAGGAAGCTTCCGGACTCGGATTTTTGGGAGCGGACGTGGCGATCGACAAGGAAAGGGGTCCGGTGTTTTTGGAACTCAACGCGCGTCCCGGCCTTTCGATCCAGATCGCCAATTTGGCGGGGCTCAAGGAAAGATTGGAAAGGGTGAAGGGAATCAAAATCAAGACGCTCGAGAGGGGGATCCGCGTCGGCATGGATCTTTTCGGAGGGGAGATCGAAGAGGAAGTGGAGGAAATTTCCGGAAAGAAAGTGATCGGGGTCATCGAGAAAGTCAAAGTCATCGGAAAGGACGGCAAAGAGGCGGAAGTTGAAGCCAAGATAGACACCGGAGCCGGACTTACGGCCATAGATTTCGATTTGGCGCGGCAACTCGGTTTCGAGAAGACCGTCGAGGAGTATCAGAAGCTCGATGTGGACTATGAGAAAATAAAAGACCTTGAAAAAGCCGAGAAGGAAGATGTGCTCAAGGGTATCCCCGACATAGTGGATACGGCCATAATCCATTCCTCGCACGGAACGACATTGAGGCCCATGGTGAGGATAAGTTTCGTTCTGGACGGATTCGTCATTCCGGCCAAGGCTTCGATAATAGACAGATCCCATTTGGAATATCCCATGATAATCGGAAAAAGGAACCTGGGAAGGTTTTTGGTGGACGTGAACAAATAGGGCGGACATCACCGCTCTTTTTCATGCGCAGATGTAATCATTAAGGCTGAATCTGAATATGAAAAAAGCACTTATTTTATTCGGGAGCTCCGATTGGAAGAAGAAGGACATCCTTTCGGATGAGAAATATCGCGAAGCTTATGAATATCTGTATACCTTCGCTGAAAGCAGGGGCCTCGATCTTTACAGGGCGTCTTACGATTGGTATGACGCCAAGAAGAAATTGTTCAAATACGCCTGGACCTTCAAGGACGGGAAATGGAAAAGGGTCAAGAGGCTCAAGCCGGATATAGTTTACGACAAGGCCAAAAGCTCCGTCGACGCCTATTATATCAAGAGCTTGATAAGGATGGACTATACCTTGGTTAACCATCCGGAATTCACGCATTTTGTAAACAACAAATATCTCGCCAGCCTGATTTTTCCCGATCATTTCAAGAAATATTACAGGGTCGACAGCAGCGAAGATCTGCTGAGGGTCAGGGATGAGATTTCGAGCGACAAGGTAGTGCTCAAACCCATAAAGGGAAGCGGAGGCGAGGGAGTAGAAATCTTGAACGACAGGGAGATGGACGATTTCGAGGTGAATAACACTTTGATCGCCCAGGAATTCGTCGACAGCTCATCCGGAATAGAAGACATCGTAAGCGGAGTGCATGATCTGAGATTGGTTTTCGTCAACGACGATCTGGTTTACAGTTATGTCAGGGAACCGGCCGCAGGATCGCTCTTGGCGAACGTTTCCAAAGGAGGGACGATGAAAATCGTGGAAAAGCACGAGCTCCCGCCAAGCGTTTTCGGGATAATCGAAGACGTCCAGGAAAAGTTTTCGTTCTACCACCCCAAGGTTTATACGATAGACCTTATTTTCGACGAGAACCAAAAGCCCTGGATAATCGAATTCAATACCATGCCAGGCATCTATTTTTCACCGGGCCAGGAGAAGTGGAGGGACAGGATGTATGAGTCCTTGATCAATATGCTGAAAAATGAAGCTTAGGCAAAAGAGCACGTTTTTTGCGGAAACCGGGATGCCCGGACGGTTGAAGGATATGCCCCGCGGGCGCGTAAGAACTTAAGAAGAGAAGATTATGGGAAAAGTCAAAAAGACCGGAATAACCGAGGAGATAATCGGGGCCTATGAGAAAAACATGGTCCACATCCCGCTGAAGCAGATGGGGCATTTTTTCACAAGGGCGCACCGCATCACGAAAAAGAAAAAACATGCCGACATTGTGGCCGGGAATTTCGTCCTAGCAAGGCCGGCTAAAATAAGAGGGGAAATCGAAGCGCTCAAGAAAAACGAATTCAATCTTCCCCTTAAAAAGCCCAAAGCCAAAAGGAACCGGCTCAGGAGGGAACTTTACGAAAAAAATCCGAGGCTCGGCGTATTGAACGAGTTGATCCTGGATCTTTTTTACATCAAATCGCTCTCGCTTGAATCTTATATGCGAAAGGAGTTCCGGGAAGCTTCGGACATACTCAGAAAAGAAGACCTGCGGTCGCTGTATCTGCAGATAGGGACGCTGAGGCATGACAGTTCGTATGCGATAAATTCCGTTTTCATGTTGAAGCATTTGGGTATCGAAAAAATAGACCAAGAAGCGGTGGCGATATTGAAGGACTATTATTTCGACGGAGATTTGAATATGGAAAGGAAGATACCGGCCTGGGAGTTCGGGTCGCTCGTATACAGCCTTACCCATGTCATAATCGCGGATTCGGAATATTATCAAAGGACTGCCGCGGGACACGGATGGATATTGGACTACTTCGCCAAGAATGCCGAGCTCATAATGAAGGAGGCGACCGTCGACATGGTTTCCGAAGTCGCGCTTTGCTATAAGCTTTGCGGGAAAGAGAAAGAGTATGGGAAAGCCGTGGAGAAATTCAAATCGTTCCTGTTGGAATTTTTCGACAGCGCGAAACTCGAGGATATCGGATATCTGGTCAAAAAAGAACATACCAACAGCATCCTGATGATTCTTTTTTCCGAAAATAAGGGTTGGCACAGAGGTCCGGATCTATCTGGGCATGAGTTTTTCACAAAACAAGCATAAACAGTTAATCGTCAAAAAGCATGTATAGGGAATTATCAAAAAAAGAGGCGCAAGACATAAAACACGGGGGTTTCAGGTCTTTCATCGGGAAGGCGTTGGAAATCGGCGTTAGGGTCGAGGTTCATGGGGAATTCGGAAAGCTTTTGAAATTGTCGCACGGAGAAGAAAGCCTGTATTGCCTGGAAGGCAGCATACCGGTGTCGAAAAGGTTGGGGAATTACACCAGAAACAAGGAACTGACCAAGATCATTTTGGGCGACGCGGGAATCAGCGTGCCCAGGGGTATTTTGGCCGAGAGCTTGGAAGAAGCCGAGGGGAAGATAGAGGAGCACGGGCTGGGCTTCCCGCTGATCGTGAAGCCGCTCGACGGGACGGTCGCCAGGGGAGTTACTTGGGATATCAATTCCAAGGAAGAACTCGAAAAAGCGGTGGGTTTTTTCAAAGAAGCGCAAACCCAGTACGGCTATAAGAATGATTTTTTAGTGGAGCAGATGGCCTTGGGCGACGAATACAGGGTGCTGATATTCGACGGGAAAGTCGTGTCCTGCGTGAAGAAAGTTCCGGCGAGCGTCGAAGGGGACGGGATCCACACGGTGGCGGAACTTATAGACAGCTTCAATAAGGGCAGGCTCGAGGGATTCGGGATACGGATAGACGACGTGGTCAGTAAAACTTTGGATTCGAAAGGGCTTTCCTTGGAAACGGTTCCGGAAAAGGGCCAGGTTTTGAAATTGAGGAACAATCTCAATATGTCGGACGGAGGCAGGTCGATAGACTGCATGGAGGAGATGCATCCATATTTCAAAGACATAAGCGAGAGAGCGGCCAAATTGCTCGGTTTGACATACGGGGGATTGGATCTTATCACCGCCGACATATCCGATGAGCATGAAAAATACGTGATTTTGGAAATAAATCCCAATCCATATTACAACATGAACGAAAAACCCCTCGTCGAAGGAAAGGGCGTGGATTTCTCTTTGATTTTGTTGAAAAATATTTTTCCGAAATTGGCCCTTTGAAATCCAGAAAGGGAATTGAAAATCGGGGCCGTTCGTTTTTTAACGCTTGAAAAATAAAGGGATACGTGTATAATATATCTGCCTTAAATCAAAAAGGACCTTTTGGATTATAAAGCCAAAATAAGCTATAATCCAAGCAAGGATAATATTCTATCGTTAAAAAATGACACAAATTTTTTCACCAAACGGTTCGGGAGATTTCAAAAAAAGTCCCAAATTCAAATTCAAACCGGATCTCAATTGGAAGAAGGTCTTCAAGATCCTGGCGATATTGGCCGGAGCAGGAGTCGTGGCGGTGGCCGGAGTCTTCATCTATTTCGCCAAAGACCTGCCGGCACCCGGAAAGGTCAACAGCCGGGTGGTAGTGGAATCCACCAAAATATATGATCGCACCGGACAAACCCTTCTTTATGAGGTGCATGGGGAGGAGAAGAGGACCTTGGTTTCGCTGAGCGAGATTCCGGACACGGTAAAATATGCCACTATAGCGCTGGAAGACCAGGACTTTTATAAACATCACGGAATCAAGATAACTTCGATCATAAGGGCCGCCCTCAAAGACTTTCTTGAAGGAGGAGCCGCCCAGGGCGGGTCCACCATCACCCAGCAATTCGTGAAAAAAGCCCTGCTTACGGACGAGAAGGCGCTTACCAGAAAAATCAAAGAAGCTATTTTAGCTATCGAGATAGAGCAGAAATTCGAAAAGGATGAGATTTTGGAGATGTATCTCAATGAAATCCCCTACGGCTCCAATGCTTATGGAATCGAGGCGGCTTCGCAAACTTTCTTCAATAAGCACGCCAAGGAGCTCACTTTGGACGAGGCGGCCATTTTGGTTTCGCTTCCCCAGGCCCCGTCGCGCTATTCGCCATATGGTTCCTATACGGAAAGGCTCAAGGCCAGGCAGGAATTCGCTTTGGACAAGATGGCGGACATCGGATATATAACGAAAGAGCAAGCTGAGCAAGCCAAGGCGGTGGACGTTTTGGCCAAGGTTTCGGCCAAGAGGGAGGATATCAAGGCCCCTCATTTCGTCATGTATGTCAAAGAATATCTTGAAAACAAATACGGGGAGGATGTCGTCGAACAAGGAGGGCTCAAGGTTTACACCACGCTCGATTGGGATAAGCAGCAGATAGCGGAGAAGGTTTTAGTCGAGCAGGTTGAGAAAAACATGAAGAACTGGAACGCTTCCAATGCTTCACTTGTGGCCATCGATCCGAAAACCGGGCAGATATTGACCATGGTCGGGAGCAAGGATTATTTCGACAAGGAAATAGACGGACAGGTCAATGTGGCCCTGAGGGATCGCCAACCGGGATCCTCCTTTAAGCCGTACGTGTACCTCACCGCTTTCACCAAGGGATATTCGCCCGAAACCGTGATTTTCGACGTCGAAACAAATTTCGGTACCGGAGACGAGGATTACAAGCCGCAAAATTATGACGGTAATTTCAGGGGCCCCATCAAGATGAAGGAAGCTCTTCCGCAGTCCTTGAACATTCCGGCGGTCAAAGCGTTGTATCTGGCCGGGGTCAAGGATTCCATCATGATGGCCAAGAGACTGGGGATATCGGGGCTCAACCAGCCCGATAGATACGGCCTTTCCTTGGTTTTGGGGGGAGGGGAAGTCAAGCTTCTTGACCATGTCAGCGCGTTCGCCACTTTAGCTAACAAAGGGGTGCGCCAGGAAAAAGCGGCCATAATGAAAATAGAGGACAATAAAGGTAAGATACTCGAAGAATATAAGGAGCGGCCGGGAGAGAAGATAGTGGATGAAAAATATGTCGCCATGCTTGACCATGTCCTTTCGACCAACGAATACAGGGCGCCGGTTTTCGGCGAGAGCAACAGGCTCCGCTTCGACGACCGCCAAGTCGCCGCCAAAACCGGAACCACCAACGAGTTCCGCGATGGTTGGACGATGGGATACACCCCGGGCTTGGCCGTGGGAGTTTGGGCTGGAAACAATGACAATACCGCCATGAAGCCCGGAGCCGATGGATCGATTATCGCCGCCCCTATCTGGAGGGCGTTCCTGGATCAGGCGCTAAAAAATTCCGCCAAGGAGGATTTTCCCAAATATGAAAAGGAAGACATAGAGAAGCCGGTCCTCAACGGCAAGCTCGACGTCAAAAAAGACGTGGATGTGTGCAAGATTCCGGACGCCGACAAGGATAAGAAATATTGCCTGGCCAACAGCTATTGTTCGTCCGACGACAAGGACGAGAAGGATTTCGCCAACGTGCACAACATCCTTTATTACGTGAAGCTGGACGATCCGAGAGGCGAATATCCCAAGGATCCGGAAAAAGATCCTCAATATGACAATTGGGAGGAGGGGGTCGAAGAGTGGTATGAAGACAACAAGGAAAAAGATACCGTTTTCGGAAAACCTCCGGAGGACAAATGCGAGCAGGATGATTTCGAGGACAATCTTCCCAAGGTGACGCTTTCCGTGAAGAAATCTTCCGATGTCCAGCTGTCCATCAGCGCCAAAACGGACGCACCGTATAAAGTGAAAAGCGTGAAATTCAGCGTGGACGGTGACAGCGTCGGCTCGATGAGCAGCAGCCCTTATTCCGTGTCTTGGGCGATACCCCTTGAAAAGGCCGGTTCGAGCGTGGAGGTGAAAGTCATCCTGGAGGATAAGAACGGCAACGAAACCAGCGACAAACAATCAATAAGCTTATAGACACATGATCGCAAAACTGAAAGGAAAAATAGATTTCATCAAGGAATCCTACGCAGTGGTGGAGGTCGGCGGGATAGGGTATAAGGTTTTCGTCACCGCTTACACGATGGGAAAAGTCGCCGGTCTTGAAAACGCCGAATTTTACATCCACACCCACGTGAGGGAGGACGTGTTGGCGCTTTATGGGTTCCTCTCATTGGACGAATTGGAGATGTTTGAACTGTTGATTTCCGTTTCGGGAATAGGCCCTAAGGCTGGGTTGGGGATCCTAACCATCGCCGATCCTAAGACCATCCGCACCGCGGTGGCCAACGAGGACGCTTCAATCCTGACGAAAGTTTCTGGGGTAGGGAAAAAGACGGCCGGCAGGGTCATCTTGGAGCTCAGGAACAAGATCGGAGATCTTCCGGTGCATGAAAAGCACGAAGTCGCCTCCGATTCCGACGCCCTGGAAGCTTTGGTGGCGATGGGATATTCCGTTTCCGAGTCGCGCGACGCACTGAAAGCCATTTCGAAAGACATTTCCGACGTCGGCGAACGCGTGAAATCGGCGTTGAAAAGTTTGGGAAAGAAAAAATAGTTAGCGTTATCGTCAACGCGACTGAACGCGAAAAGTATTTTGCGAATCCGCCTTAGCAGGCGGATTTTTTTGTGGTATAATGAAGGAAGAAATTTCTTTATTAAAATTATGTTCAAACAAAAACAAAAGGGTTCCGCTTTGGTCTTCGCTCTCATCATGCTTTCGGTCATGGTCGTGGTGGCGGTCGGATCGTTTTCCGCTTCGATGATCGACCAGGAGACCAGCAGCGACACGACCAAATCAGTTTCCGCTTTTCAAACCGCGGACACTGGGGTGGAGAAAGTTTCAGACAAGATAGTCAAAAATTCGGGGGTTCTTTTGACCAATGCCTCGATAGGCGCGGTATGCGAAAGCGGAAGCCTTTTCGTTACGGGATATGTGGACGCTGACAATAAAAAGAAATACAAAGTGGAGCTTCTGGATGGCAGCGGTGCCCCGTTGCCTTGCGCGACTGCCGTCACGAGCGACGTCGGGATCATGAAATCGGTAGGGGAATTCGGCGGGACGGTCAGGGCGGTAAGCGTTACCGTTGAAGGTGGGGTTGATTATTGCCCTACTGTTGATACAAGTACAGTAAAAACAGCTACTCTTCCTACTGGCAGGCGTGCGCTATCTTGCGCTACGGCATCCAATGGGAAAATATACTGTCTCGGAGGATCCACCGGCGCTTATCTTGATCAGATAGTCGAATACGACCCTTCCACTGACACCAGAACGATAAAAACAGCCGTTCTTCCCAGCGCCAGAGGAGGTTTATCCTGTGTTGCGGCATCCAATAATAAAATCTATTGTTTCGGGGGATACTCCGGCGGTGTTGCTTATACATCCCAAATAGTCGAATACGACCCTTCCACTGACACCAGGACGATAAAAACAGCCTTTCTTCCCAGTGCCAGGCAAAATTCATCCTGTGTTGCGGCATCCAACAATAAAATCTATTGTTTCGGAGGAATATCAGCCGCTGGCCAATTGAGTCAAATAGTCGAATACGACCCTTCCACTGACACCAGGACGATAAAAACAGCCACTCTTCCTAGTGTTAGAACTGCCCTATCTTGTGCTGCGGCTTCCAATAGTAAAATTTATTGTTTCGGGGGATTTGGTGGGACTTATCTTGATCAGATAGTCGAATACGACCCTTCCACTGACACCAGGACGATAAAAACAGCCGTTCTTCTTCCCAGTGCCAGGGGTTATCTCTCCTGTGCTGCGGCATCGAACGGAGTAATCTATTGCTTCGGGGGGTATAATGCTTCTTCCTCTTTCAATCATATAGTCGAATATTGCGGAGGTTAGCGGAAAGTATGCATTGTAAACGATTAGGCCGGGCATTGGCGCCCGGTTTTTTTATTGGGGAGATTCTGCTATTATGGGTTTACCCCCACACCTAATCAAATTTATAGTCCGTAAATTATGCTTTACGTGTATATGATAAAAAGCGAGAAGGATGGGAATTTGTATACCGGTTCGACGAATGATTTAAGAAGAAGGCTTTCGGAACACAATAAGGGTCTTTGTGAATCAACCAAAAATCGTATACCATTTAAGCTGATATATTATGAATCTTATGCTTCTGAAAAGGACGCCAGATCCAGAGAAAAGAATTTGAAATTAAGAGCCAATGCACTCAGTCAATTGAAAAGAAGAATAAAATATAGTCTAATTTGATTAGGTGTGGGGGTATATGGAAAAAACGACGAAAATAAGCGATTTTTTGGAAACCTTCTATAAGGAGGCTTTTTTGCAATCGGAAGAATGGAGGAGGTTTCAGGAGAGCGAAGGCAATAAGACCTACCATTTCGAGGAAATTTCCAAAGCAAAAGACAGGGACGTGGTCTTCAAATTCTGGGCCAATGTCGTCGAGCATACGCTTCCCGTAGTAGGAAAATATTTCTACGTTCCGCGCGGCCCGGTAATCCGGGGGAGGAAAGAGGTTAATCTGACCAGGGTGGACGACACGAAAAAGGCGCTGGCCTATCTTGTCTGGCTGGCCAAGGATAACGGGGCGGGCTGGGTGCGTTTCGATCCCAGAAGCGAGAAGGATTTGAATCTCATCAAAGAGGCTTTGCAAAAAATGTCCAAGGAAAAAAAGATTCCTCTTGAAAAAGCCCCGCATGATATGCAGCCGCAGGAGATTTTTGTCGTGGACATTTCAAAGCCGGAGGAGGAACTGCTTTCGGGAATGAAGTCGAAGACCCGTTATAATATCAGGTTGGCGGAGAAGAAAGGGGTAGTTATCAGTTATCCGCTATCGGTTATCGACAGGGAAAAATATTTGGAGGAATTTTTGAAACTTAACAGGGAAACAGCCGAGAGGGACGCCATCGTCACGCATCCGGATGAGCATTATCGCAAGATGGCGGAAGTTTTCCCGGAGGATATTTTTAGAATTTACGTGGCCCAGTATCAGGGGAAAACAATCGCGGCCAATCTGGTTGTGTTTTTCGAGGACACCGCGATATACCTCCACGGAGCTTCTTCCAATGAGAACCGAGACGCGATGGCTCCATATCTTTTGCAATGGAGGCAGATGCTGGACGCGAAAGAAAAAGGATGCAAATATTACGATTTCGGCGGAATGAAAACCAAAAACCCCGGTTCATGGGAAGGAATAACGAGATTCAAGACCGGGTTTTCACCCAAAACTGAACCGATCTTTTTCCCGGGGAGTTATGACATAGTCATCAGTCGTTGGAGGTATGATATGTATAGGGGATTACAATCCATAAAGGGATTTTTACGTAAAATACGGAGATAAATTGACCTAATCGCTCTAATTTCTGATTGATTTAAAAAATACTTTTGATTTAGGCATTTAGATTTGTTTAGAAATTAGGTTAATTAGTATAATTAGAAATTATTATGATGCATTATTTGAAATCGTTGGTGCCACAATGGATAAAAAACATCTACCATCTCTTCCAAGCGATCTTGGCTAATTTGATTTACGGTTTTCCAAGCAAGAAGCTCAAGGTCATCGGGGTGACCGGAACGAATGGCAAGACGACGACCGTGCAGATGATCGTCAGGATCCTGGAGGAAGCCGGAAAGAAAGTCGCCATGGCTTCTACGATCAATTTCAAGCTCGCCGAGAGGGAATGGGTCAACCAGACGAAATACACGACACTTTCACCGTTTTCCACTCAGAAATTCATCAAGCAAGCCGTGCAAGCGGGATGTGAATATTTGGTTTTGGAAACGTCTTCCCATTCATTGCACCAGTTCCGCGTTTGGGGGGTCGCCTATGATACCGCGGTGATTACCAATGTCACTAGGGAGCACTTGGATTATCATAAGACGATGAAGAAGTATCGCAAAGCCAAGAGGAAACTTTTCAAGATAACCGCGAAAAACAAGGGAGCCCTGATTGTGAACCTGGATATGGAAAACCCGCAGGAGTTCTTGGATTTCGATGTTCAGAAGATAGGATATTCTACAGGCCAAAGCGCGCTACAAACTAGCGGATACGAACTGCAAGCTATCGTTGCGCAGGATATCGAACTGGGAAGCCATGAATCCAGATTCAGGGTGGGGGAGGTGAACTTTCTTTTGCATATGCCAGGAAGATATAATATCGAAAACGCCCTAGCCGCGACCTGCGTGGCTCTCTCAGAAGGTATTTCTTTGGAAGATGCTTCCAGTGCCCTGGAAGAGATCAAGGGGGTTTCCGGCAGGATGGACAGGGTGCCGAACGAAAAGGGGATCGACATCGTGATCGACTACGCGGTCACCCCTGATTCGTTGGAAAAATTGTATTTTATCGTGGAGAATATGAGGAAAGGAGAGGACTCCAGGGTCATCGCCGTTTTGGGCTCCTGCGGGGAGCGCGACCGTGGCAAAAGGCCGCTGATGGGCAAGATCGTTTCAGAACATGCTGACTACGTAATCATCACGAACGAGGACCCATACTTCGAAGATCCGCAAAGGATCATCGACGAAGTTTTCGCCGGGGTAGTCAGGGGGGCGGATTACGATTATTCATCCGCTTTATCCGCGGAAGATATCGCGAAACTTGAGAAACTTAAAAAAATAGCGCCGAAAGTCGAAGGGGAAAATTGCTGGAGAGTCATGGACAGGCGCGAAGCCATCCGCAAGGCTTTGGAGATGGCCAAGGCGGGGGACATCGTGGTGGTGACTGGCAAGGGAGCGGAGGAGACGATGGCTATCGGAGACCAAAGGATTACTTGGAACGACAAGCAGGTGATTTTGGAAGAACTTGAAAAGCTTAAATAAAAATTTGTCATCCCGGACTTGATCCGGGATCTGTTTTTTATGAAGCAATATTGCGTCTACATCTTAACCAATAAAACAAATAAGGTTCTTTATATTGGTGTCACTGGAAATCTTCCTAAGAGAATTTATGAGCATAAAAATAAATCAGTAGAAGGATTTACTAAAAAATATAATTTAGATAAATTGGTGTATTTTGAACAAACGTCGGACGTTCAGAGCGCCTTAAGGAGAGAGAAGCAATTGAAGAATTGGAGAAGGGAATGGAAAATTGAATTGGTAAATAAAAACAATCCAAATTGGAAAGATTTGGATTGTTTTCTTTTAGATGCTGAATCAAGTTCAGCATGACAAGACTTTACTTCAAAAGATATATAAGCAGGTAAGTGAGGAATAATCCGTATATGGCTCCGACTATGACTTCGCTGATCCGGTGGCCCATGCGTTCTTTGAGGCGCGGGAATTTCTCCTCGATGTCCAATTGGCGGACCAACATGTTGAGGTATCTTCCTTGGTCACCCATGTAGACGCGCAAGCGCGCCGCGTCGTCGATGACGATGATGGCCAGCGCCACGGCGACGGTGAAGGCTCCCGAGGTGATACCGGCGTAATATCCGACCGAAGCCGCCAAAGAGATGATGAAAGCGGTGTGGGCGGAAGGCATGTGGCCGTGGGTCATGATATAACGGATGTCCCAGCCGTGGCGCAGGGTATAGAAGACGTATTTTGTTATTTGCACGATTCCACCGACCAGGATAGGAACGATGAAGATGTGATAGGGCTTCAGGAATTCCATATTTTTTATTTGATATTAATGCTTAGCCGTATTTTAGCATATTTTGACCCTTTAAAGAATATCTCCTAAGAAAGGGTATCTTTTGAATAAACCCACATTTGTATTATAATTGGTATATAATTAAGAATTAATCTGCGTATCTCCCGAAAAGGGCGGATATGTACAAAAAAATGAGCATAGGACTGATTTTGTGACGCTTTGGCTGGTCGGCGTGTATAACGGCTTGATCAAGCTGAAAAACAGGGTAGACGAAGCTTGGAGCGATATCGACGTGCAACTCAAAAGAAGATATGATCTTATACCGAACCTTATAAATACTGTCAAAGGATATGCCACCCATGAAAAGGAACTTTTTGAAAAGGTGACGCAGGCGAGAGCGGCCGCCATCAGCGCGGGAAACGTCCATGATCAGGAAAAGGCTGAGAATATGCTTACGGGAGCGTTGAAATCCGTTTTTGCGGTCGCTGAAAATTATCCCGACCTTAAGGCTAACCAGAATTTCTTGGAACTTCAAAGGGAGCTTTCCGATACGGAAAACAAGATCCAGGCTTCCAGGAGGTTCTACAATGGCAACGTGCGGGACTTCAACACCAAGATCGAGGTTTTCCCGAACAACCTCATCGCGAGCAAGTTGAATTTTTCCAAGAGGGAATTTTTCGAGGCGGATGAAGTGGAGAAGGAAAATGTCAAAGTGGAATTCTAAATAAAAACAAAAATTTACCCCGTGAAATTGCGCCCCAAGGCGCACCGCTCTGCGGATTCCACGGGGCAGGCAAAAAATGAGACAAACGTTTTTCCATGAACTCAGTGAGCTGGAAAAAAGGGAGAAAGAGGAAAAAAAGGAGCGGGTGGAGTTGTATCTGAGGAGCAGATCTGCCGCTCTTCGTGATTCTTTACCTTTGATATCGATAATACTCATCGTTATTTTTTCCATCGGAGCGGCCATGTATGCCGTTTATCTTTTTGTGGATCTTACCAGAATTAACGACGTCGCCAATGTGCATGTGACTAGCAACCTGAAGCTTGCCGCCAGGAACCTCCAAGGGAATGTTTTCAATGACCCGGAGAAGGGCATAGTCAATTGGATGCTACACCGGGACCAACAAAACGGTTTTGAAATCGCGCACCCTGAAAATTGGATCATGGGTTCGGACAGCAGCCATCTTTTCGAAATCAAAAAATATAACAGCCAACGGAGCGCGAACGAATCGTTAGCGGCCATCATCCATATAGACGAGTTGGAAAATCCGCAGGGGCTTGCCTTGGTGGAATTCGCCGCAGAAGAATCGAAATTCACGGCGTCCTCGCTCAAAAAGGAGACGCTCGGCGAAAAGGAAATAATCAGGACCGGAAAAAGAAGGGACGATTCGGGCTTGGCTTATAGCAAGATATATTGGCAGAGGGAGGGAAAAAATTATTGCCTCAAAGTCGTATACTATAATCAGAATAACAAGGAGGCGGAAAAGGACTTAAATAAGATAGTTTCAGAGCTTAAAATATTATAAATTATGGCTACCATATATAACCAAGCGGACAAGAATATGAGG
>Ga0076200_108_pt1 | contig 22079 bp, 28 predicted proteins | sample RifGroE1_FD_67806 | JGI IMG/M metagenome (GOLD analysis project Ga0076200, IMG submission 67806) | Parcubacteria (Moranbacteria) bacterium GW2011_GWE1_49_15
TGAAATTCGAGATTTGCCCAATAAGCTAATTTCTTTTTCCTAATGCCTAGCTATTATAGCAGGGCGGGAAATTGAAATCAATGCTCCGGAGAGAGGGATTCTTAACAGGTTGCACACCTTTTTATCAACCATTGACAAAATATTAAAAATATGCTAAACTGCCATGTAAAATAAAAAATAGGTTTCCGTCAAAAGGCGGAGTGGCCAAAACAAATGACAGGGATTGGATCCCAAGGAGGAAGCATATGCGATTAAAATCGTAGCAGTAAGGAGGAAAAAGGTTGCCGCCTTCAAAGCAATAGGGCAACCAAGGGTTAAGAGCCATTCGATACTGTATGTAAGGGAAATCCTTCGGATTATGCCGAAGAGACAAAATCCTTGCAAGAACGGTTGAGAATGTCCCGGATCTGGCCCATCCGAAAGCTCCGCACCATGAAGTCCCGCGTATTCGTACGTCGGGACTTTTTTCTTTTTCCGGCCTATAAGCGGCGCAAAGATGTATCGAAGAAAGAGTCATGGTAAAAGTCCTTTTCCAAGTCAGGCGTTGAGAATTTCTTGCGAAGGCGGTGGTGCTATGCTGGAGTTTTTCAAAAAGCTATTGGGTGTGGATCTGAAAAGATTCCTGTATTTATTGGAAAAGGAAATTTCTCCTGAACTTCTCGTTTTGGAGACGGTACGGGCGAGGGTATTTTTAACAGTTTGCACACCTACTTATGAGCATTCGATGATTTTTTTCAAAAAAAGACTCCTGGCAGGGATTTTTGTTTGTCGGTAATCGAAAAATGTTGTAAAATATATCCATATGTAAATAATTTAAAATAAATGAAAAAAATCGCCATTATTTTGACTGTCCTGGTCATCTTATCGCTCACGAGCTTCCTGTTTTACAAGCAGTTCGCGGAAAATAAAAATGTTAATGAGGATGCTGGTGATTCGAAAATCGAAACAAGCGAGCCGGCTGACAGTAGCGTTGTCAAATTTGAGAATGGGATGGTTACTCCGGTTACTCCCCCCGCTCTTCCGACGGATGAAATGGAATATAAAAAAGAAGCGAGCGGCGACCCTGAACAGATTGTGGAGCCGAACGGAGAATTGCCGCAAATCGCTCCTTTGCCCGTCCTCTTGGAGGCGCAAAGTGAAGGGAGCGAATCGTCGCCCGGGGCTCCTTCCGGATCGGATACAACAGCAAATGGCGATATCTCTTTTCCAGCACCCCCGACGCTTGTTGAATAGATTGGAAATTTAATATTTTTAATTTTTCTCCATAAATAAAAATGAAAACCAAACTCAAAAAACTCTCCTATTGGGCCGGAGTGTCCGCAGTGGGAATCGTGCTGGGTCTTTCGCTCCAATTCACACGCGCCTGGGTGGAACCGACCGTAGCCCCTCCAGGAGGGAACATCGGCGCTCCGATCAACACGGGCAACGTAAGCCAGACAAAAAACGGTTTTCTTGGGGCGGTCGGAATGAAATCGACTTCGGGATTGGAAGTGGGTAATGCTGGAAATGCATATACATATCTGACTTTGCGCGACGACGAATCTCCCAACGGAGTCAAATATATCCATGCTAATTCCAACGTGGTCGGATTCCTCAATGGGGCGGGGAATTGGATAAATTATTGGGGCGATAACGGGGATTCTTACCAGGTGGGGAACGCCAATGCCAACGACGTATATATCCGTGCCGCAGGAAAGTGGGCGAGTCAGCTTGGTGGCGGAACCAGCGCTTGGTCTCAAAGCGGAACCACGGTTTATTATAACGGAGGAAACGTCGGAATCGGAACGGCTTCCCCTGGAGCGAAGTTGGATGTTCAGGGAAATGTTAAGATGGTAAATCATTATTTTGACGCCAATGACGACGGTTGGCTCAGGCTCAGAAATGGAGACAATGGTTCATATAAGGATTTGGCAGTCGGAAATATGTGGGTGGACGGAACGCTTAATATCAAATGTCCTTGTGGGACATGTTGGAACACCCAGCAATTCAGCGATGGAAATTGCGGTGAGTCAGCGAGTATATGTACTCCGGCAGGATGGAGGGCGGTTTACACTTGGCAGTCTGGCGGTTGCGGAGCGTAAAGCATGAATATTGAAAAGTCCCGTCTTTCGGCGGGGCTTTTTTATTTGCCAAAATTTTTTATATTTCCTTCGGTTAAGATTTCCAATTTTATGGTATAGTGAATACAAGTTTAAATTCTTCTGATAAATAAAAAAATGAAAACCAAACTCAAAAAAATATCCTATTGGGCCGGGGTGGGCGCAGTGGGAATCGTGCTGGGAATCTCTCTCCAATTCACCCGCGCCTGGGTTGAACCGACCGTTGCTCCTCCGGGAGGGAGTATTGGCGCACCTATTAATACGGGAGATGTAACACAGAAAAAAACCGGAAACATCGGATTTGGAATAGATGTACCCGTACCTGGAATTGCTGTGATGGGACAGGGAAGTCTTTCAGGAGGATGGTTCGTGGGTGATCCTGCCGGATCTGGAAATGCCTTGACCCTAGGTACTTACGGCACAGGAAAGGCCTTGTCCGCATATGAAGGAACTTCTTTTTTTGAGGACGCAGTTGGAATCGGCGAGGGAACGACGACCATCAGCGCAGGTTTACTGTTGGATGTGCACGGTAAAGTAGGCGCTTCGGAATATTGCGATCAAAACGGAGCGAATTGTAAGACAATTACTATGATGGGCGGTGGAATCGCCGATTTTAACTCTCTGCCTAGGGGCGATATGGCCGGATATTGCTGGGAATCTGGGACTTCCATTGCTGTTACGTATGCTTCTATCACAAACTCGGTTGGCCCAAATTTTGTCCTAAGTTCGAAATGTTCGTGTGCTAACGGGTGGTCACTACGAGAAATAGGATCAAAGGTTTCTGGTACGACTTATTATCGATATTTTTCTTGCACAAAAAATTAACTTTAATTTAAGTTGGGCATAATAAAAAGAAGGGATGTAACCTTCTTTTTATTATCTGGTAAGTCGCCCACGTTAGCAGGCATGTGCGTTTAAAGTATCAACCCTTGCAGCGTACGGAAGGCTATCTTTTCCGCATGGTATAAAGAACAGAAGGATTAGTCCTTCTGTTTTATTTTGTATCCTTCCTTGGTGTCTTCGAGACTTCTGAGGTCGTCTGATTTGGCGAAGTCCTTTTCCTTGCGGGCTTGTTCGCGATCAGCAATCAGCTTCCTGATCTCTTCCGGGATTTCGGCTTGCCCCTGAAGGACCAGTCCGAAGACCGAATTCATTTTCTTCCAATGGGAAAGCAATTTCCCATAATCCTCGGGACTGAAGTTTCCATCCGCATGAAGGCGGTTGTATTCGCCTATCATTTCGTAAACTATGCTCAATGCGAGCGGCGTGTTAAGATCGTCGTCCATGGCTTCGCCGAAACGTTTTTCATACCCGGAAATATCCATGGACTGGGCCAGGCTTCCCAGGGCTTGTTCGAATTTCTTGCCGTTGAGCTCCAGTTCCAGAACGAAATCGTTGATCTTTTGAAGGTTTTTGTGGGCTTGTTCCAAGGATTCCCAGGAAAAATCCAGCTGGGAGCGGTAGTGGGACGAAAGAAAGAGTGTCCGCAGGTCCATCGGCGAGAATCCTTTTTCCTTGATGTCAGGGAGTGTGAAGAGGTTGCCTTTGGATTTGCTCATTTTTTCTCCTCCCATGAGCAGGTGTCTGGCGTGGAGCCAATATTTCACGAATTTCTGCCCGGTGTAACATTCGGTCTGGGCGATTTCCGCTTCGTGGTGGGGGAAGATGTTGTCCTCTCCGCCGGTATGGAAGTCGATCGTGTTGCCGAGATATTCCGTGCTCATCGCGGAGCATTCGATATGCCAACCCGGGTATCCGAGCGACCAAGGAGATTCCCATTTGAGGACGTGCTCTTTCGGAGCGTTTATCCAAAGCGCGAAGTCCCAAGGGTTTTTCTTGTCGGGATGCTCTTCGACGCGGGCTCCGACTTTGAGGTTTTCCAAAGTGTTTCCGGAAAGTTTTCCATAGTCGGCAAAACTGGTTACGTCGAAAAAAACATTGCCGTTCACTTCGTAGGCGTGTCCTTTTTCGAGGAGTTTTTCGATTATCTTGATCATCTGTCCGACGTGCGCGGTGGCTCTGGGGAAATAGTGGGCCGGCAGGATGTTCATTTCTTTTTCCACTTCCTTGAAATCCGCTTCATAAAAACGCGCGATCTCTTCGGGAGTTTTCTTTTCCTTCTTGGCCGCCTTGGCGACCTTGTCCTCTCCGCTGTCTCCTTGCGCCAGATCGTCTTCGGTGAGGTGTCCCACGTCCGTGACGTTCTTGATCATCTTTACTTCATATCCCTGGTAAGCCAGATATCTCCGAAGAGTATCGGCGAAAAGATAGGAGCGGATGTTGCCGACATGGACGAAGCCATAAACGGTCGGCCCGCAAGTATACATCGAAGCCTTGCCGGGATTAGTCGGTTCAAAGAGTTCTTTCTGTTTCGTGAGGGTGTTATAAATTTTCATGAAAACAGGTTATAGGGATTAGGTTATAGGTTATGGGGGGGGCTAGGTTTTAGGAATTAATTGTCTAGGGAGTGTCTTAATTTATTCAGCATTCTTAATATTTCGCCCAATAATTCATCCACCTTAATATAATCTTCTTTTTCGCAAAAGCCAAGTCTTTTTGATATTTCTATTTGAGTTTCCAGTTCAGCTCCGCTACCGAAAGCGATCATGGTGAATTGGCGATATTCCTTTCTTGTTCCACGCTGTTTGCCTTCCGCTATGTTTGAAGGGATTGATACTGCGCACCTGCGCATTTGTGAAACTAAACCGAACATTTCCGTTTTTGGAAAAGCATCCGTGAGTTTATAGACCTCAATAACGAGCTCCATGGACTTCTGCCAGACTATTAAATTTTTATACGAGCTGATCATGTAATAAGAATATGCGATTTCGGGTAAAGCTGATAGCTGAAAACTGATAAGCTGGAAGCTGTTTATTACAACCATTTTTTCGCCTTGAAGGCTGAAATGGTGAAGATGGAAAGCGTGAACATGATCACCATATGGATCCAGAAGCCATAAGGATGGTTTCCGAAAGGGATCGAGGCGCTCATCGCCAGGATGTTCGAATAGACGGTCATCGGGAGCATGACGGCGGAGAAGATGGTGAGGACCTTCATGGTCATGTTCAGTTTGTTGGAGAGCAGGGAATTGTTGGTTTCCTCAAGCGACTCGATCGTTTCCTTGTTTGATTCCAACGAGTTCCAAAGACGGATGTTCGTTCCGATGAGATCCGAGAAGTACGGTTTGATATCGTCAGGGATGAAGGGGGTGTTTTTTTGCACCAAGGATTCGAGGATGGACCTTTGCGGTTTCAATGTCCTTCGGAAATTGAGGATATCCCTTTTGACCACGGAAATTTCGAAAACCATCTCTTTTTCCTGTCCGTTGAAAACGTGGTTCTCGATATTGAGCAGGTTTTCATGGATATGGTCGAGTTTGGGGAAGCAGCTTTCCAAAAGGAGCGAAAGGACTTGATAGAGGAGATTCGCAGGGCCTTTTTCCATATAAAGCCTCTGCTTGCCTTCGCTGGTGGAAAGTTTGTCGAAAAAATCGGACAATTGGTAGATTTTTTCCTTGTGTCCGGTGATGAGATGATCGTTCGTCAGGACTATGTCCAATTCTCCCGGATAGGTCGTTCTGGTCTTGGTGTCGAAAAGGGGGATATGGATCGTGAGAAACAAGCAATTTTTATATTGCGTCGCGCGCGGCCTGATCGTCGGGGTGATGAATTCCTCGATAGCCAAAGGATGGATATTGAAATTCTCCTGGAGGTATAGCACGTCGTCGGCGCTCGGATCCTCGAAGTCCAGCCAGGTCAGATTTTTGTATTTGATGCCTTTCATTTTGTGTTTGTCTTGCGGCCGAGAGAAGGCCTTATATGGAAATTATACCACGTATTCCCGATTGACAAAAGGCCTGTAAAGGTATAGATTTCACGTTATATGGTCATGAGAAGAATCGCGTTGTTTTTAATAAGAATATACCAGAAAACCGTCTCTTTGGACCACGGACTGCTTTCGAAGTTTTTCCCAACCAGGATCTGCCGTTTCCATCCGTCCTGCTCGCATTATACCTATGAAGCGATCGAAAGATTTGGTATAATCAAGGGCATATGGATGGGGTCGAAAAGGATTTTGAGGTGCCACCCCTGGAACGACGGGGGATATGATCCGGTGCCGAAAGACTAGGTTATAGGGGTTAGGGACTAGGGATTAGGTGATAGGTTTTAGGAAAATACAAAAAACTCAAAATTTGAAATTCGATTGTTATATAGTTTTAGGTCTTTGACAATATGGCAGCCAATATCGTTAACGATATTGGCAAATAACGTGGGTATTTTTCTGTGGAGGATTTCATGGCTGAACAGAACGGCAATGCTGTAGTTTTCCAAAACCTATCTTGTCTGACTAAAGTTGGAAACGAAATCATCTCCATCATCTTCGGTAGTCCGTCTTGCATGAACAGAAGTCATTTTGTCGGAGTATTCGCAAGCCCAGGCTGTTTGGAGTGTCCTCACAAGAAGTTTTTGTCGAAATGAAACAGGTCCGTAAAGACAGTCAAAAAAACACTCAAAGGAGGTGAAGGAGGAGTTTGTTGAAAATTTGGCTAAGGCGTTTTTAGAAAACAACCCTGGCGTTTCATGGAGGATAAGATTTATGCCCCAGCAGTCGATTTTTGTTCCCGTGGTTAAGCCTTGTGGCAAAAAGGTTGTGGGCCTCACTGGTTTTCGGAATCCTATGCATGCGGCGGCTGATCTTAAGCGGCTGGTGCATTGCGCCGAATTTCCGGCCAAGGAGGTTTCGGCCAAATTCGCATTGGAGAATCTGAAATCCGACGAGTCTCTCCGTTGCCTTCAGTGCCAGGAACTTCCGGGAACAAGCTGTACTGACTTGGTCTGATCCGGAGGACACCGTTTTAATCAAATGTTTGATGTATCAGAGGAAGGAGGAACGGCGAACTTTTTTCGGAGGATGGGTTTATGGCATACAAGATAGTCGATTGTCCAGGCGAAGGCGCTATCCGGGAAGGTGAGGGGACAGTGTTCTGCCTATTTATGGGCGGACAGGAAGTAGCCCGATCCGTGTGTTTGGAGATGCGCGAAAAAAACAAAAAGGCTGCCTGCGCCGGATGTTTGAATATTCCGGATTAGGACAGTTTGGTGTGGTAAAGCGGTTTTTCTAACCAAGATCGGAGGTTTGCATGACGCAACTAGCAACAGAGGCGGACGCTTCACAGCAAGTCGGAGAATCTTGTCTTATCGCGAAACGTAATCTCTTTAGCTACGTTTGCGGTACTACCGGCGCCGAGGGAACCTTCTTTGCTACGGCAAGATCTGTCAGAGAACTTTCCCTTGAAGGATGCCCTCACAAGGATTGCCAAAGGTCTTTCGGGATGGGCATCGGAAAATGCCTTTATACGATTATAATGGAATAGTAAGGAGGTTAACCCTCGAAAAATTCGAACCGCTCAAGTCACGATGTGACTTGGGCGGTTTTTTCATGCCCGAAAACACCTGTTAGCACTCGGACTTGACGACTGCTAAGGGACGATATACAATGTATGCATAACAGGTACGTTGTTAATAGGGATTAAGTATGCACTGGATTTTTATGTATGCTTATAATTTTCAATTAGCAATTATCAATTCACAATGAATTTTCAATGGATCAATGTTTGAGATTTGTAAATTGGGGATTGGTTGGAAATTGAAGTTTGGAAATTGCAAATTAATGAAATATGAACAGTAGGCAAGAAAAAATTTTGGCGGCGGTCATCGAAGAATATACGCAGACGGCGATTCCCGTAGGCTCTTCGATGTTGGTCGAGAAATACGGTTTGGAGGTTTCAAGCGCGACCATCCGCAATGACATGGTGGAATTGGAAGAAGAAGGATTTTTGTATCAGCCGCATATCAGCGCGGGCAGGATCCCGACCGACAAAGGTTACCGCTATTTCGTTGAAGAAATCATGGGGGACAAAGAACTTTCCAAAAAGGAACAACAAAGCTTGCAAAGGGAATTTTTGAAACTCAAAGCGCAGAACACGAGACTTACCAGGACGACCGCGAAACTGATGTCGCATCTTTCCGGGAATTTGGCGATCAGCGGACTTATCGGGAAAGACGAATTTTCGGATTTCGGAATGAAGGAGCTCATGAGCCAGCCGGAATTCCAGGAGATAGACGAGATGTGCCGATTGGCGGAAGCGCTGGACTATGTCGACGAGACTTTCGATAAATTAGTGGCGGAACTGCACGAGGGGGAGACCAAGATTTATATCGGAAAGGAAAACCCGATCAATGAAATATCGAACTGTTCGATGATTGTATCGCCGTATGAAACGGAAAGCGGGGAAAAAGGAATTCTGGCGCTCATCGGACCCAAGAGGATGAAATATGCGAAGAACAAATCGATCATCGAATACGTAAAAAAAATGTTAGGTGGGGCGATGGCGGTTATTATTTTTATAAATATGGTATAAGGTTTAAAATTATCAATTAACAAACATCAATTTTCAGTAAATTTTCAAAAGAATATTGATAATTGTGAAATTGATCATTGAATGGAAATTGAAAATTGGAAATTGGAAATTGAAAATTCACAAATAAGCCGTTAAATAAAAAATTTTTATGCAAAAAAAGAAAACGGATAAAAAAGAACCCGAAAAGAAGGATCTCAAGGACGTCGAGGAGGAGATAATCGTAGAACAGGGAAAGGAGATGTCCGAGCTTGAGAAAAAAGCGGAGGAGTATCTCGAAGGTTGGAAGAGGTGCCAGGCGGATTTCGAGAATTACAAGAAGATGCAGGGCGAATCGCAAAAGGACATGGCTAGATATGCCGCGCAAAGCGTCCTTCTGGAGATCATCCCCGTCGTCGACAATTTCCATGCTTCGACCGCCCATATTCCCGAGGACCAGAAGGACGGCGGATGGGTGACCGGGATAATGTATATCCAAAAGCAATTGGAAAACGTCCTTTCTGAAAACGGCGTGAGCGAGATAGAAGTGAAAGTCGGGGACAGTTTCGATCCGAATTTCCATGAAGCAATCAGTATGGAAGAAAACAAAATTCACCCTGTTAAATCCGCCGAAGGCGGTGCGGAGCAATTTAACAGGGTAAAGAAAATTATCCAGAAGGGATACAAGATGGGGGAAAGGATCATCAGGCCGGCGAAAGTGACGGTGGAATAAAGGGTAGGTTTTAGGTGATAGGTTTTAGGTAATAGGTGAAATATTGAAAATTAAATAAAAAAAATACCCCGGGGACAGGAGGGTAACTCCCCGGGGCGAAAGAGTGTCCTGCGTCCAGGACACTTGGCAACTGTTGTGGCAACGATGTGCTAGATATTTATACTACGAAGAGTATGGATTGTCAATATCAAACAAGGTACTAAGTAATAATTCGCAATTAATAATAAAATCTTTCAATTTGTTCGGATTCGGGCAGGTTGGAGGACAAAAATATCAAAATTATGGGAAAGATCCTAGGAATAGATTTGGGAACGACGAATAGCGCGATGTCGATCATTTCGGGCGGAAAACCTGAAATCATCGAGAACAAGGAAGGAAACAGGACTACACCTTCGATGGTGGCGATTTCCAAGACCGGGGAAAGGTTGGCAGGGCTTTTGGCCAAAAGGCAATCAGTGACCAATCCTGGCAACACTCTTTATTCGATCAAAAGGCTAATCGGAAGAGGATTCGAAGATCACGAAGTGCAAAGGGATCTTGGCATCCTTCCATATAAAATCGTCAAATCCAACGGAGGCGTGAAAGTCGCGATGGGGGACAAGGAATATACCCCGCAGGAAATTTCCGCGATGATTCTTCAAAAACTTAAAAATGACGCGGAGGAAAAACTCGGTGAGAAAATCGAGGAGGCCGTGATCACGGTCCCGGCATATTTCGACGACGCGCAAAGGAAGGCGACCAAGGAAGCCGGGGAAATCGCAGGACTCAAAGTGCGAAGGATCATCAACGAACCGACGGCCGCCGCTTTGGCATATGGTTTCGACAAGAAGAAAGATGAGAAGATCGCGGTCTATGACCTCGGAGGAGGAACTTTCGATATCTCCATTTTGGAAGTAGGCGACGACACGGTGGAAGTGAAATCGACCAATGGAGACACGCACCTCGGAGGAGACGACTTCGACCAGAAGATCATCCACTGGATTCTTTCAGAATTTAAAAAGCAGGAGGGATTGGACCTTTCCAATGATCCTTTGGCACTCCAGAGAATCAAGGAAGCCGCGGAGAAAGCGAAGATTGAACTTTCCACCGCGATGGAAACCGAAATCAACCAGCCGTTCATCACTTCTGACGCATCGGGTCCGAAACATTTGGTGATGAAGATGACCAGGGCCAAGCTTGAAGAATTGGTGGGGGATTTGGTCGAAAGGACTTTGGAACCCGTGAAGAAAGCTTTGGCTGATTCGAAACTTTCCGTCGGGGACATCAATGAGGTCGTGATGGTCGGAGGAATGACCAGAATGCCGTTGGTACTTGCGACCGTCGAGAAATTCTTCGGCAAAAAACCGAATATCACTGTGAACCCCGACGAAGTGGTCGCCCTCGGCGCCGCTATCCAGGGAGGAGTTTTGGAAGGATCGGTCAAAGACGTCTTGCTTCTCGACGTGACACCTTTGACGCTCGGAATCGAAACTATGGGAGGAGTGCGAACGGCTCTCATCAACCGCAACACGACCGTGCCTACCGCCAAGAGCCAAGTGTTCTCGACCGCCGCTGACAACCAGCCGAGCGTGGAGATCCATGTGCTCCAAGGTGAAAGGGAAATGGCCGCCGACAATAAGACCCTTGGAAGATTTATTCTGGACGGAATCCCGCCGGCCCCGAGAGGGATCCCGCAGGTCGAAGTGACTTTCGATATCGACGCCAACGGAATCCTGCACGTGACCGCCAAGGACAAAGCTACGGGCAAGACCCAGTCCATCAAAATCGAAGCTTCATCCGGACTTTCCAAAGAAGAAATCGAGAAGATGACCAAGGACGCGGAAATGCACGCCGAGGAGGACAAGGCGAAAAAGGAACTCATCGAAGCCCGCAATATGGCCGACACGCTCGTGTACACCACGGAAAAAGCGATGAAGGACGCGGGGGACAAGATTTCCGCCGATGAAAAGAAACCTGTCGAGGACGCGATCGCCGAGCTAAATAAGGTAAAAAACGGCGACGACCTTTCTGAAATCAAAGCCAAGACCGAAGCGCTTTCACAAGCCGCGCAGAAGATAGGAGAGAAGCTTTATAAAGCTGCGCAAGAGGCGCAACCTCAAGCAGGAGCAGAGGGAGAAAAAAAGGAAGAGGGAGAATCTCCTAAGGATGCGGAAGTAGACCCGTCTGGCGCCGAGACAGGAAACGGCGATAAGCCGGAAGATAAAAAATAGTCTTTAAAAAAGCGAGGGATTACTCCCTCGCTTTTTTGTTTTCACATGAGTGTATAAAAAAGTTGACAAACTGTTGAAAAGATGGCTTATTTGGGAATTGATTTTTTCAAAGGTTTGATTTATAATGCAGATAAATATAAAGAAAGGAGTCACCGATCAAAGTAATCTCCTTTCTTGTTGTTCGACGTACTCATTTTTCAATGAGTCCTTCGAGGTATTTTTTGTTACACTCTCAGGAAAATGGGTGTTGCCCCCGTGATGAAACTGGTATACATGTTGGTCTAGAAAACCAGTTCGCTTCCAGGCGATTGTGGGTTCGAATCCCACCGGGGGCACCCTCCATTTTTCTGAGAACGTACACTCAGGAGGCTGAATTTGTGGGCCGGTAGCAAAATAGTAACCGCACTCCTCTGAAAAAGGAGATCCTGGGAGGGAAACTGCGGGTGCAAATCCCGTCCGGTCCACCAATTCATTCTTCTGGATGTATAAAGCTCTCCAATAAAAATAACAAGTGCTTGATTAGTGCTTAATGAATAATAATTGTTTAGTGTTAATACACTTTAATTATAGTTTTATTAAGTCTCAAGATGATATCAAACATGACATATTTGTCAAGTGTTTAAATAATAACATAAAAAACTAATCTAAAGAATGATTTAAGTTATCCACAGATTATTTTGTTTGTTTTAAGGGATTTTTCAATGATTTTATGATAGAATTATGGGAGATAATTATGGATTAATGAGTGATCTACTTCTAAAAATTGGTGGCACATTTCTTCTCTATTTATTTGGAGGGCTTTTATTGTTTCATATTGTAGGTGGAGGGTATTTATTGGAAAATAATGAGGGATTATATGTCATTATCATTATATTGATTTTGGCTTTTTGTCTTAATTATGCGTTTAAAGAGTATGAAGATGATATAGAGAAAAGTTTTAAAATAAGAAAGCAGCAAGCTCTAGATAATGTTAAAATGGAGTATCAAGAGATATTACAGAAAAATAATGACGTCATTGAGGATATTTTAAAAGAAAAAAATCAAATTGGAATAAGAAACAATCACTTTGAGGGTATTATTGAAAATTATAGAAAAGAGATAAAGGAACTTGAGGAAAAGCAAGCAAGGGTCATTAAAGACTTTAATAAAATAAAAGACGAAAGTGTCCAGTCGGGAGAAAATAACGAGAATCTGAGAATATCTTTGGAGCATATTGAAAAAGAAAAAGAATGGCTTGAAAAAGAGCACGCGGAAAAAGTGAGTACATTAAACAACAAAATAAAAAAATTAGAAGAAGATGGCGTTCTTTCGAATTATAAGTTTCAAACCATAGTAAAAGAGATTAATGACATAAAGAAAGAAAAAGATCTTTATAAGAATTCTCTATTAGAAAAAAGTAAATTTTTCCCATCGTTGCTAAATATAATTGAGGAATATCAAGCATTAAAGGATCAGGAGCTAGAAGATTATTTAAGATATAAGAAAAATCCTTCAAAAAAAGGAGCTGAATTGGTCGCTGAGCAAACAAAAAAAAGAAGAGTTGCAGAACATGATTTGAAAAAAGCTGTTATGTTGACAGAATATTACGAATCGATCGCTCCATTCTTGTTGGAGTTAAAAGAGGATTTGGAAATTCCAGACGAAAGTATTTTGGAGGATTATTCCGAAGAAGAACGAGAAGATTATGTGACTAAGTATATTTCCAAAGAGGAATATAGAAAACTTCCAAGTGTTGAGAGAAATCAAATGGCACTTGATAGATTTTGGAATAAACCCAATAAATCTAACTGGTTAATAGGTTTATTGTATGAGAGATACGTTGGATATTTATACGAACGTGAAGGATATGATGTAAAATATCATGGCGCGAAGGAGGGAAAGAAAGATTTGGGAAGGGATTTGATATGCGAAAAAGGAGATGAGATTTTAATAGTTCAATGTAAACATTGGTCCCAATTTAAAACTATTCACGAAAAACACGTGTTCCAGCTTTTCGGAACAGTTTTTCAATACAGATATCAGTTTAAAAAAGAAAATAAAAATAAGAAAATAAAAGCTATATTTTATACTTCAACAAAATTATCAGATATAGCTAGGACATTTGCTAAAGAACTGGAAATTGAAGTTAAGGAAAATATAAAATTGGATAGAAAATATCCCTGTATAAAATGCAATATCGGGAGAACTAGTGAAGAAAGAATTTATCATCTTCCATTTGACCAGCAATATGACAATATTGTCATAGAACCGAGGAGGGGGGAATTTTATTGTGATACGGTAAAAGAAGCAGAAGAGAAAGGATTCAGAAAAGCTTTTCGGTACAAAGGGGTTGCTAATGCCGCATAACAAGGTCAGGGAAGAAGTTGAAAAAATCCACCCCTGCAAAACCCCTTGCATCATCAAACTCGAAGCTGAATCGAACGGACCCTATGCGGATTGGATAGGGAAAGAGGCGGAAGACGATTTATGTGTTAAGATTTAGATATGGGAAAGGAAAGATTCAAACTTATAGTGGCGGTTTATTGTATGCTCATAAAAAATGGGAAGATTTTGATGCTCCGTCGTTTCAATACAGGGTATGAAGATGGGAATTACAGTTTTCCGGCGGGGCATGTCGAGGAAGGAGAATCTTTCAAGGAGACGGCTGTCCGTGAGGCCAAGGAGGAAATCGGAATTGATGTGAAGTTGGAAGACATTTCACTTGCGCATGTGATGCACCGCGTTCCGCTCGGCAGGATCAGCGTCTTCATGAAAGCGGAGAAGTGGGAAGGGGTAATCAGGAATATTGAACCGGAGAAATGCGACGACCTTTCTTGGTTTAATCTTGACGTCCTTCCGAAAAACACGATCCCGTATATCAAGAAAACAATCGAAGATTATAAGCAAAAAAATGTGTATAGCGAGGATAAGCAAATTTAAGTTTAAAAATATGAAAATCGCGATCATTTCAGACATCCATGAGAACGTTAAAAACCTGAATGTCGTTTTGGATGAAATCAAAAAACAAGAAGTCGAACAGATATTATGCTTGGGGGATTTGATAAATCCGGGAGTCGCGAAGATCCTGGCGTCGTTTGAAATCCCGACTTTCGCGGTTTGGGGAAACAACGACGGAGACAAGGTTATGACGACTAAGATTTCCTTGGGCGAGGGAAGCAAATTAAGGATGGGAAATTCAACCTACGATTTCGTCGAATTCGGCGGAAGGAAAATATTTTTGACCCACCATGACGATATCGCCGTTTCCATGGCGAAGTCCGGAGATTTCAACGCGGTTTTTTATGGCCATAACCACGAAGCCAAGAAAGAAATGGTCGGAAAATGCCTCGTCCTTAATCCGGGAGAAATTTCAACCCACAAGACCGGAAAATTATCTTTCGCCGTTTATGACACGGAAGCCTATGATGGAGAGATAATAATGCTTTAGGGGTAATATGATGGGGGGAGAAGTTGAAAAAATCCACCCCCATGAAACCCCGCGCATCCTCCGCCTCACCGCTCAGGCGAATGAGGGTTGTGGGGTGTTGGGTAGGAAAAACATATTCGTACCAACGACGATTTGAATAGATTTTACTTGATTTTCTTGGAATCTTACGATATCCTTATGCTAGTTTTTTGAAAAAAAACCGATAATCTCGCAAGCCGGCTGCAGGGCGACTGCAGGAAGATAGTTTTGCATAGCCTTGATGTATAGGCGAGGCGCCGCAAAAGGAGGATTCCTATGGTAGGCCAATGTGAAAAGGTGGCAAGATTCAGAGAGGGGCTGGTTCTTTTGGGTCCGCTAAGGCATGAAATCCAATTAAAAGACAAGAATAATTGGTGGATCTTTATCAGGGGAACAATTGTGGTGGACGGCAGAAAAGACGAGGATTTTGTTTTGCATCACATGAACATTTACGTAAGCGAAAAGAAGGCGCAATCCTGGCACAATTTCCAGATTATCGGAAAGTATGCGCTTGGGCCGATTAAGAAGTTCAGGGAAATTCTGGCGCGTTATCTGAAGACATTGTCTGATTCGCATGAATTTAACGAAACGATCAAAAAAGGCATGGAAATATTATTGGAACAACTTAGTGCGTACTCGGACGCCAGGAAAATGATGGAAGAAGTCCAAGAGGCCCTAAAAAAGCTTGACCTAAACAGACCTTCAAGCGTCGAAGTGCTAAGGTCGATCCTGCATGAGCTCAGAGAAACGTCAGATTGTGATGTTTCATTTGAAGAGCAATCGGAATAAGGACTTTCGCAAATCCCAAGGGCGGTGTCGTAATTCGGCGCCGCCTTTAATTTTTTGTCGAATCATGTGTCCACATGGAGGTATGTTTTTCGGTTGCATTCTTCTGAAGTTTTGCATTATCAAACCCGAAGCCGAATCGAACGGACCCTATGCGGATTGGATCAACAAAGAATGCGATTAGGATATTCTCACATTCTCAAGAATATCAGAACGTTCCCACACACTACCTCATTACCTAATAAGGTAGTGTTTTTATTTTCCCAAAGAAAAAAGCCCCGCGACGTTGCCGCAGGGCCCATGTTGTTCCATTCAATCTTCAAGGAATGCTTTTTGATATCTTTCATTTCTGACGGTGATTCGTTTGAATCCGATCGGATTTGAAAAATAAATCTGATCCCGTATTGTTCTGGGCTCTATTGCAGTCCTTTCCATTTTTCTCGTGCAGATTCTGGAGCCGTCCTTTCCTGGAGAATGTATGTATTCGTCTTTTGAAACCATCATTCCCATATGGTCAGGGTAAACACCTCCTTTGTAGCTGAAGAACACGAGGTCGCCGGGAGAGACGAATTGTTCGTGGATTAAAAATCCGAACGAATCGAAAAGTTCATTCACGTGCCTCGGTATGTTCTGACTATAGGCAGCCGCTTTCAGGAGAAAACCTATGAATCCGGAACAATCAAAGCCGCTCGGATCTGATCCTGTGCCGCGTCCCCGGTATTTTATTGCGGGAAAATCGAGATATCCCAATGCCAGCGCAACAAAGTCTTCTCTTTTCATGAATACCCCTCCTGGCGGGAAGATGTGATTGTTAAGTTGCGACTTTATTTCGGAATAGTTTACCATTGTATAATCCGATAGGCATGAGGTCAAGTTTCCTACGAAACCCCGTTTATCCTCAAGCCCAAAGCCGAATCGAACGGATTCTATGCGGATTGGATAGGAAAAGAGACGGATTAATTTTTAGAATCGAAAGTTGATTTATTCAATAAAAGTGCTAGCATTAAGGCCTAGTACTTTTTGAATAATCGCGGCATATCATGCTCGATATTTCCCCACAAGGAGGTTTTCAATGAACAAGAAAGGCAAAGCGGTCAGAAAGAAACATCGGAAGATGAAAAAAGTCGGGGGCGTGAAAGGATTGCAAAAGCAGTTGAAAGAGGTTTTTGCTTTCTGCGTAATTCCGAAGAGACGACTAATTGAATTTATGGGGGGTTTCATAGAAAGTCATCCAGGGCAATACGGCAGAATGGATTATTGGAAATATGGAGAGAATTCTCTCTTGATAATTATTGCCATGCCTGAAGACCTTGGACATTTCCTTGTGAGCTCGATAACTGAAGGGCGTTTGAAAGATTATCCTTGGGAAATCATGGCTCAAAAGATATGAGACGGGCTTTTGAAATGGAAAGGCGAGACTGAACGGTCTCGCTTTTTTTGTAATTTGTCTTTATAATAAAACCCCGTGCATCATCAAACCCGAAGCCGAATCGAATGGACCCTATGCGGATTGGATAGGGAGTGAAACTGTGCGATAATTGTTATATAATTTTATATTTGCAAATATAAAAGAAAGGTTCAAGCTCATCGTCGCGGTCTATCTCATGCTCATTAAGGATGGGAAGATTTTGATGCTCAGAAGATTCAATACTGGATATGAAGACGGGAATTATAGTTTTCCAGCGGGGCATGTTGAGGAGGGCGAATCTTTCAAGCAAACTGCCATCCGCGAAGCCAAGGAGGAGATCGGGGTTGATGTGAAAGAGGAAGACATCTCGCTTGCGCATGTGATGCATCGGGTTCCGCTCGGCAGGATCAGCGTCTTTATGAAAGCAGAAAAATGGGAAGGGGAAATCAGAAATTTGGAACCGGAGAAATGCGACGACCTGTCTTGGTTCGATTTGGACGTCCTTCCGAAAAACACGATCCCGTATATCAGGAAAGCGGTCGAGGGCTTGAAAGGCGGGAAAGTTTATAGTGAGGATAAATAAGTATGATCTATAAAGAAAAGCCTGAAAATTTCAAACCGGCGTTCGAGGTTTCCGGATGCTTTTGCGAACACGACGGAAAATTGCTTTTTCTGAAAAGAAGACCAGGGAAGACCTATGCCGGAAAATGGGGTATGCCTGGAGGAAAAATCGAGCAAGGTGAAACTCCGGAAGAAGCGATGACGAGGGAGCTTTTCGAGGAGACCGGAATCGAACCCGGCCGATATGATCTTGGATATGTGGGCTGTTATCTTGCCAACCAGAACGGCAAGGACATGTCATACCATCTTTTTGTCGCCAGGCTACACGATTTCGTCGACGTTTCCCCTGCGGAAGGGGAGTCGCAGGAATCCTGCTGGGTGAAAATCGAAGAATCGACGGGTTTGAATTTGGTCGAGGATATTCCCGAAGTTTTGAAAGAGGCTTTCCCGAAGAAATTTTCTTGATTATTAAAAAATGAATATGAAAGAAGTTATAAACAAACTGGAAAATTTCATCAGGGAAAAAAATATCGAGGCGGAGCATATGCTCAGGACCGGTTTCTGGCTGAGGGAGATTTATCCCGAGGCGGACGAGGCGATGTATGTCGCGGCCATTTGCCATGACATAGAAAGATGTTTTCCTTTGCGCGAGGGAGAAGTTAAGCCGCCCAAAACCGGGGATGACAGCAAGGACGGGGAATATCTTCTTTGGCATGGAAAAAGATCGGCTGAATTTACGGAAAAACTTTTGAGAGGATATGGGTTTGAAGATGAGCAAGTTATGGAAAGAATAATAACTTTGATAACTGACCATAGTTTCGGGGGAAGTGAAGAAAGAGACTTGATGATGGATGCGGACAGCATAAGCCTTTTGGAGAACAATATCTTGTTATTTATCAAAGAGGGAAAAGATAAAAAGGAATTGGAAGAAAAAACCGTTTCCGAATTTGAGAAACTTTCTTCAGGAAAAGCCAGGGAATTCGCAATGCCGTTTTATGAAAAACTCCTGAGGGAATTGAGAAATAATTGAAAACCCATCAAACCCTACGAAACCCCTTGCATCATCAAACTCGAAGCCGAATCGAACGGACCCTATGCGAATTGGATAAATAAAGAATGCGTTTAGGACATTCTCACATTCTTGAGAATATAAGAATGTTTTTTCGATAAAAAGAAAAAAGCCCCGCGATTGCCGCAGGGCTTTTGGTTTTCTTGCGCGGTTGCGCCTATTTGAAAGGGGATGACTTGTGGCATCGCTGGACAAAATCTTCCGTCACGCGAAGCTTGCCGTCTTCGCCCATAACGATCCAGCCTCCTCCCACCGGTGTCATCGGATTAAGATTCCCATCACCGATTTCCTTGAGAAGAGTTGGCGGCACTTTGCTGGGCGTGACATGTTCCGGATGGATCAGGCGGTTGAACCTGAATCCGTCCTGGTGCTTGTGCGAGTAGAAGGCGTCGAGATCCTCGTAAACGAACGGAGCCCATCCCTCGCCTTTTTTCTGAAAGAATCGGACGATCCAGCGCGCAGATTCCTCCGTGTCCCAATCATCGAACGCTCCTATGAAAGGTCGCTTGAGGTTAATCATCTCAGGCTGGATGGGAAAACCCTTCGGATTTTCTATAATCCTGCTTTTTGACATCTCGTCTCTCCTTTGAAATGGGCCAAGAGGCCGTTAGGGAAGGTGCTTTATCGGATTGATATCCAATTATATATTATACTCCCAAATAATGTAAATGTCAAGGGGTGCCACAGGTGGATTGACTTATCGCATAAAAGGTGCTATAATTAACTTTCTAGTACCTTTTCAACATTTTGCAGGACCCCGTCCCTTCGGGACGGGGAATTCTAATGGCGGACCGACCGAAAAACGGCGGTACCAAAGCCAAAAGGAGAATGGAAATGAGGCCTATCAGATTGTATCTTGATGCAAGCAAGGATGGAGACGGAGAGAAATCATTTTTTGGTCACTACATGCACAAGCAGGATAGCGGTGTTTTTGTGGGAAAGCTCTATGTGGATTTGGAGCTTATGATTTTTCTCCGCACACCGGTCTCTGATCCGCTTCAGGCTAATCGAATCCTGGATGATGTGCGTATTGTTGGGGCCTCTATTTCGGGAATCATTCTTCACGAGTCGTTCGCATCGACAAAAGATGAAGATTTGTTTTGCGAAAAAGGCGGAACATACAGCGGCCCGTATCATTATTTCACGATATGGAGCAATAACCCCAGGACGTTGTTGCAGTTTCTGATCAGGTTTTATCCGGAATTTACCTTGAAGGAGTTGCCGGAAAAGGCTAGTGGTTACCGCAAGATCGATCTCGACCTCAACCGCCCGACCCTTTGGGATGTCCTCGGGAACACCTTTCCGCGGATTCGCAAATTGATCCACTGGGTTCTTGGAACTTTGCGGAAAATCGCTGGTCGCATCGAAGCGCTCTTCATTGAGTGCATAAGGCCGTTCCAGCATTAATTTAAAACCCCTTTTCGGCGCAGCCGGGGAGGGGTCGTTTTTTATTGAATTTCTAATATCCCAGTCTGCCTTCGGAGGATTACGTAACAACGGCGGGTTTTCGACCCGTTTTTATTTTGCCAAAAAGTAGGTTTTTTATGGCTCCATGGAGCCTGTTTTAGTATTGACAAATATTAAATTATGTGCTACAATGGACTGTTTGTGAAATATCAAACCGCCATTGTGGCGCAGTACCTTAAACTCAAGCAGACAAGGGAGGAAAACATGTACGGAGATCGTTACGACGAAGGCATTTCGTGGATTACCATCCTGATTTTCAGCGGTGCCGGCCTGGCCATTTTGGCCTGGTTGTCGACAAGTATCGTCATCGTGCGCCAGAAGACGGCCAAGGTGATCGAGGTTTTCGGCAAATTCAGTAGCGTCAAAAACGCTGGCCTGAATCTTAAACTGCCGTTTCCGATTGCCAGCGTCGCCGATGAAGTGAGTTTGCAGATCAGGGAGCTTAAGGAAGACATCGTGGTGAAGGCCGCTGATAATGCTTTCTTGAAAGTTCCGGTGAAGGTGCAGTTCCGCGTCATCCAGGATAAGGTGGAGCAAGCTTATTATGAGCTTGCTGATCCAGAAAGCCAAATCAAGTCCTATATTGTGAACACGGTCCGCAGTAAGGCTAATACGATGGACATGGACCAGATTTTCAAATCCAAGAATGAATTCGAGGGCGAAGTCGAGACCTCTCTCAAAAAGACCTTCGAGGGCTATGGTTATGAAATCGTCAACGTTCTCGTCGACGATCCGCAACCCAGTGATGAGCTTCGCAAAGCGTTCGATAAGGTGCTTGCCGCTCAGAGAGAGAAAGATGCTGCCCAAAATTTGGCTGATGCCAAACGGATCAAAATGGTCGGTGAGGCAAATGCCGAGGCTGAAAGTCTCACAATCAAGGGCAAGGCTTTTAAGACTTTCCGTGCGGACATCGCTGACGGCAACTCCGAAGCCATCAAATCTTTCCTCAAGGACATCGAAGGGCTGGAAGCCAGGGATGTCCTGAACTTCTTTGCCGGAGTGGATACGCGCGATGCGATCCGCGACGCCTCTGCTAATCCAGGCACGCTTATTGTCGTTCCGGCCAACTATGCCGGCGATGATGGGAGGAGTATCGCCCTGGTTAAAGCGCTCATGGCCGAGACGAAGAACTAGTTTTAATCTCGACAAAGAAAGTTTGCTAAAATACAAAAAGAATCCCCTTGCGGCATTGTTTCGCAAGGGGATTTTTATTTTCCACGGAGGATTTATGAGCCACTGTTTTTATTTTTCGGTTCCGTGGTAATATTCAGGCAAGGATAAATCAATAATTTTCACGATGATATGCAAGAAAAGGTGTACTTCAAAACCAGCAACGATGTGAATTTGTGCGGAGTGCTTTCCAATCCTACTGAGGGCACGGAAAATCCGGTGGTCATCCTTTGCCACGGGTTTTCGACGAGCAAGGACAGTTTCACGAACGTCACGTTGGAAAACCTTCTCAATAAAGCGGGGATTGCGACTTTTCGTTTCGATTTTTTCGGACACGGTGAGAGCGAGGGAGATTTCGAGAACATAACGGTTTTGCAGGGCGTCGAAGACATCCTCAACGCGCATCGGTTTTTGGAATCGCTGGGTTATGGGACGATCGGGCTCGTCGGTTCGAGTTACGGCGGGGCGACCGCGATTTTGGCGGCCGTGAAACTACCTGATCTTTTCGCGCTGGCCCTCAAATGTCCGGTTTCGGATTATGAAGAATTGGAAGTGGAAACGAAAGGATCCTTGAGGATTAAAAAATGGAAAGAGGAAGGATTCGAGGAATATGAAAGCGGCGACGGCAGGAAATTGAAACTCAGTTATGCGTTTTTCGAGGATTTGAAAAGCAACAACGGACTGGAAGTCGCTCGCGAGATCTTGGCGCCGACTTTGATCGTGCACGGCGACGC
>Ga0076200_106_pt1 | contig 20998 bp, 9 predicted proteins | sample RifGroE1_FD_67806 | JGI IMG/M metagenome (GOLD analysis project Ga0076200, IMG submission 67806) | Parcubacteria (Moranbacteria) bacterium GW2011_GWE1_49_15
CTCGCCGCGGAAAACCTTCGGGAGACAGACGTTATCCAAAACGGTGAGCGTAGGAATCAAATAGAAAGCCTGGAAAACCATCCCGATGCTAAGTTGATGGAATTCCACCGACTCTTTCTTGGTCATGGTCCTGAGGTTTTTCCCTTGCACGAAAACCTCCCCATAAGTCGGAGCCTGGAGTCCCGAGATGCCGTAAAGAAGGGTCGATTTTCCGCAACCCGAAGGACCGAAGATGATTATATATTCCTCCGGATAAATTTTCACGTCAACGCCGTCCAATGAACGGACTTCGTTGGATTTTCCCTTATTATAGATAACACGAAGCTGATTGACTTCGATTACTGGTTCAGCCATTTCTTGTTTTTCTTTTTGTTTTACTCACGGATAAATTATAGCACAAAATTTGGAAAACATGAAACAAAAAATGCCTTTGAGGGGCATTTTTCATATAAGAGTTACTCCAAATGGCGAACCTTTTACCCGACCCCTTTCCTGCTTCGGCAGTCCAAACTATCGCTTGGCCACATCCAAGTCGCTACGCTCCCAATAGGGCTTCCGCCCTCTTGTCCTCCTCATTCTTCGTCGGTCACCCCAAGCGTCGTCATTTTATTCCTCCTTGAAAACCCACGGTTTTCAATACTTTCCTTCAACGGGAAACTACCGTTTCCCGACCCCTTCACGCCGACCCCCTTTGGTTTGACTGGTCGCAGCTTAGCGCTGCGCCCATCCAAATATATCTTGGAAGTTATTGACGATGATTTGGATGATGTTTTCCTTCCTCTTCGGTGTCAGGAGGGCGAAATCGTTGGATTTAGCCTCGTTGCCGGCAGCATCGATGGATTTGACATTGAAGTAATACACCGCGCCCGGCTTGAAGGTGGTTATGACCGCGATATGCGAGGTGGTCATGACGTCCGAGACGTTGACTTCCGTTTCCTTGCCGGCCTTGCCTTCCTTGTAAACAAGCTTGGTGTCGGCGTTCTCATCGGTCTTCCAGCTAATGATGGCTTGGACCTTGTCGTTTTGGGCCAAGGCGCTGTCGGTGCGGACCTGTTCTATCTTTGGGGCGTTTTCATCGGTCGAAGTCGTGAAATTCTGAAAGACTTCTTCCGTTTCATTGCCGTCCTCGTCGCGGACTTTGAGCTTGAGCCCGAACTCCGTACCGCTGGCCAATCCCTTAAGAACGACTTCGTGCTTGGTCGCTATTTCCGGCCTTCCCTGGAATCCGGAATTTTCAGCACTGTTCTGGTCAGTGTAAGTCACCAGGGCGTCAGTCGGAACATTGGTAGCAAAAGTTATCTTCGCTCCATGCTCGGTGATTTCGTCCACCTTGAAATCGGAAATCTTCGGAGGGGATTTCGGCTCGAAGGTGTTGTCGGAAGAAGCGAAGAGGTTTCCATTGGAATCTTCACCCTTCACCCTGAAATGATATGTCTGGCCGGATTCCAAATCTGAAATGGTAATCTCATGATCCTTGGTCTTGGCTTGGCTTTCCTTGGTTTCTCCATAAGAAGTGGTCAGACCGTATTCCACGATGGATGAAGTAGCCTCGCCGGTTTCCCATGTGATGGTCGCCTGATTCAAAGCCTTAGAAAGGACCTTGACCGAAGAAAGCGAGGATGGCTCCTTGGTGGTCAATGAAAGTTGCGAGGATTGTCCGATATTTCCAGCGGAATCGGAAGTTACGACGGAGAAAAGATATTTGGTAGCCGGGATAAGCCCGTTGAGGACCACGCTGTGGGTCTTCGTGTAATTGGCCACGGAAGAGTTTACCAGAGGATTGGATTCCATCCTGGAGAAGTCACTTCCGTCAAGATTATAAATCACCGAGCTGTTGGCAAGTTCGTCGGTAGTCCAGGTGACAGTCGCGCTTTCTCCGGTTATTTCGGAAATCTGAGGACCGGACAATATCTCAGGCGCGTCCCCGTCGTTGGCGCTCGAACCGGAATCAGAAACCCCTTCCCTGAGCGTCGTGAAAGACGGAAGCAAGGCGTCGCTCTCAGTTCCGAATCCCCTGTAAGCCTGGATATTAGAATCCACCGAATCCCAACAGGTGATCCTGTAATCGTAAGCGGTCTGCGCAGCTAAATCTATGAGGGGTATGGAATGGTTTTTCACGAACTCACTATCGGTCGATTTGTCAGTCGTCGCATACTCAGCAACCGCGGCTTCCTTGTATTCGACGAAGCATTTGGCGGATTGGTCGGTGGCAAAACTGATGACGGCCCTGTGGTCGGTAAGCACAGAAGGTTGATTAGTCTCGTCAATCGTTATGGACGACAGCGATCCGACCGTCATGAACGAGAGATTCGCATGTTCCTCGTCATAAGCCAATATCTTTTCGTTATCGAACGCGTCATTCACCGTGATCTTCACAAAGTATGGTGTCGCCGAAGACAGTCCACTGAGTTGGATCGTGTGGCTCGTGCTGTATGCTTCTTCGGAGTCGGTAAAAGTTCCAACCAGATTCTTTCCGTTTTCACTGTCATCAACAAGCTCGGCATTGTCATACACTTCGACGCTGGCGATCGTAGGAAGCGGCAAGTTGCCGTTGTCACTGTCCACCGTATTGAAAGAAACCTTGGCTCCGCTGTTGGTGATGTCGGTGATGATGTCGTCAGCCGCCCCGTTTTCGAAGGAAACCTCCGTGTCGGATGAAGCCGTGGCCTCGCCCGGAATGGTGCAGATCGTCTGCGAGAAGCGTGAGATATTCTCCTCGTCGTCCGCAAAGCGGATGCGGTAGCAATATTTCTTGTCGCTTGAAAGTCCGTTTTGAGTGAAAGAGTTGAGAGCGGAATCAGTTATGGCGTCCGGACTTTCCGTCCCTTCAGGGTCAGGAACGCAGTCCGCTTCGCCCTTGTCCACCGAACAGATCCCCAACTGGTATCCTCCGAAGCTTCCGCTTCCTGTCTCCTCGATGGTTTTCCAGGTCAGGTATGAAGCGAAGAAGTTTATCTGGCTGTTCGAAATGTCGGTATATTTGAAATTCTCGGGGGTCTCCGGTGAGTATGCGGGAAAAGCGCTTTCGTTTCCGGCCACATCCTTGAGCTTGACGCAGACTTTGGCCACGAAGTTGTCGTTGTCATCGACGACCTTCACGGTGTCGCTTTCGTCCTCAAAGGTGAATTCTTCCACTCCCGCGAAGTCGTCACACGGATCATCCTTGTCCGCCATGACCTTGATGTATCCCTTCATTCCGGTTTCATCGACGCCGTTCGGGTCTTCCGGCTTCACGGAAACTGTGATTTTCCCATTCTCGACTGAGCGGTCGATGTTCATTATTCCGGTCGGAGCGGCGGTGTCGACAATGATGTTTTTGTTCTGGGAAAAGGTCGTTCCGGTGATGTCCGTTCCGCTCTGGACGTTGTCGGCCGTATCCAAAACGTTCTGGGTTATCGAGGAAACCGCGAGGTCGCCCGAGTCTTCCCCTGTGCCCGTATCGCCGACCGTGTATGTTCCGATGATAGTATTTCCGGAAATTCCGGTCTGCGTCCAAGAGACTCCCGTGTCGAATGTTAAAGTTAGCGTCGAACCGGATTTGACCTCTTCGCTGTAGGTCACCTCGATCGGGATGACCGATCCGGGTCCGTATATGCCGTCGGCGGCCGAAGAAGTGATGCTCGTGATCTGAGGAGGAATGCCGTCATAGGTGATCGTATTGTTGGTGGAGCTTCCCGTGTTTCCCGCTCCGTCGGTAAACCTGACATGGACCGTTTCGGTCACTTTGTTTTCGGTGCCGGCCGGAACAATTCCGCCGCAGTCCTCGTCCAGGATATTCCAACTTACCACGGTGGTGGCGTAATCCGATTTCTGTTCCGGGATTCCGCTGGCGTCGCACCATTCGGTTCCGTCATTGGAGAGCTCGAACCGCATTCCGGAAAGGTCCGGGAAATTGTCGCTGGTGGAAATTGCAAGGCTTACGGTGTTCGATTTGGTTTCCCCATCCCCGCCGTTGATCGTGACGCTTGCGTCATATGGATTGTCGGTGTCTATCCTGATGCCATCATCGACATTATTGAAAGCCGGGTCGACTGCGAATTCGTTACCTGGAGCAGTCGTGAGATGGTTATCAATCACGTCGATCGCATCCTGCGAGATGACATGCGTGACCTTGAGATTTTCCACATTGTCCCCTCCGGCGACCGGATATGTTCCAACGAGCATCCTTTCGTCTATAACATCAAGCGTCACATCCGTCGCACCGGCGATATTCAACCTGACATGCGCGACGCTTCCGGTCTTGAGATTCTCGCTATAATGGGCTTTGACGGTTACGGTTTTTCCGGCATTGAACGATCCGCTCGCGCTTCCCTCCACGGTCGCGCTGAAACTTTCCAGAGTCGGAGGCTCGGTATCGACGACGATGAGTTTTCCATTGAAATTGTCCGCAGGGAAATCGGTTTGCACGAATCCGTTTCCGGCGATATCCTTGATTTCGTATCCCGAGGCTATCGTGAATTCGCTGATGTTCAATGCGCTCGTATCATGGGTCGCTCCCTGGATTACCGTGTATGTTCCGGAAAGGATCTTTTTGGTTCCGTCGAGCGTATCCAGGACGACCTCGTCCTTGGCGGTGTTGTTGATTTTTACCGTCAGCCTTGCTCCGTTTTGCAGTTCCTCACCGAAGACCGCTTGGACGTTTATCTGCTCGCCGTTGCCGTATACCGATTCGGGAACACCCAGGTCGGATACCAGGCTCGAAGTAGTGAACGAAACCAGTGCGGGCGCCGTGCGGTCGATGTTCATGTCGCTGGCACTGACAGCATATCCAACGTTGCCGGCTTGGTCGATATGCCTGGCGCAAAGGTATTTGTCGTTGAACGATTCCTCCGCGATCTGGAATTCGACCCCCGGAGCATAATCGAATCCATTGTTGTCATAGTCATCGTTTTCACAGTTTGTATCGCCACTGAATACATATCTTGAGGAATCCTGATTTGGTTCGACCACGCTGATATTGATGTTATCCGACGTGGTTGGTCCGACATCGACACCGTCAGCAAATGAGACTTGCGGATCCATCACGTCAACATTGAGAGGATATCTTGATTTCAGGAACGAAGCATTTCCGGCCAAATCTTGCGCGGTAAAGCAGATATAGCTTCCATTATTGTTCCCATCGGTGAAATGGATCGCCGTTCCCGATGAATATGCTATACCGGAATCATAGACGAGATCGGAGCAGTTGTCCGTCTGCGAAGCGAAAACGTATTTCAATGTCGCTCCGTCCAAGTTCGGGTCTTCCACTGTGACCGTCACCGCGTCGTCTTGCGACGGATTCGGATCTACGTCATCCTGTTCCGACATGGTAAAATCTGGCCCTAAAACATCGATATTGATATCATTTTCACTTGCAAGGTGCGTAACATTGCCAGCTAGGTCTTTGACCTGGGCACAGACATATTTTCCATTATTATTGATGTCATTAAATGTGCCCTCGGTTACTCCTGATTCAAAAATTTCAGCTGAGCCATAGTCCTTGTTTTCATCCGCGCAATCATTATCATTAGCCAGGATGTATTTGTATTCTGCCGTGTCCTCGTTTCCGTTCGGATCGGAGGTGGTTATCGCGAAACTGTCGGAGGTGATCGGACCGGCCTGGATGTCGTCGGTGAATTCAATGACCGGGTCAGTCTTGTCCACGAACAACTCATCGGATTCCGCTCCGGTCGTTTCGTTTCCGGCATTGTCGGAAGCTGTCACTTTGTAGAAGTAGGTTCCTTCATCAAGACTTGTGTCTTCGTATGAAACGGTGGCTATGTCGGTGATGGTCGTGACGTCCGCGTACGAACCTTCGGCTCCGGACTTCCTTTGGAGTTTGTATTCCCTGAAATCGCTTCCTCCGTCGTTGGAAACCTGGCTCCAAGAGATGGTCTGGGTTCCGGTGTTGTTCGGGTTAGGCGAGACCGTCGGCTTGCCTGGGTCGGATGGGCCGGATTTGTCGACGATAAGGACCGACTCGTTTCCAGTGGAGGAGTTATCGGCATTGTCACGCACGTCTATGCGGTAAGTATAAGTATCTTGCTCAAGATTCGCGTTGTCTTCATACTGGGTCGTTCCTTCCGGCAAAACGGCCAACTCGGTGAAACTTTCGGCTCCTTTTTTCCTAAGGACGACGTATTCCCTGAATCCGGCTGGGCCGTTGTCGGAAACTCCGCCCCAAACGACAGTCTGGTTTCCGCTGTTGTTCGGATTATTGTTTATGGCCGAAATGGAAACCGCTTGCGGATCGGTATCATCCACGATCATCGCGGATGAATTCGCGCTGGCCGATGAAACTTTCCCTGCATTGTCCGTCGCGTAAATCCTATACACGTATGTTCCGTCGGAAAGGTCGGCTTGCTCAGTGAAACTGGTTCCGGCAACTGCCTCCGCACCGGTTACGTCCAAGAAAGCGGAGTCGTCTTCGGATGACAATTTTCTTTGCAGTTTATATGAAGCCATACCGCTACCGTTTTCCGTCGCAGCATTCCAAGTTATCTCGGGAGTCCTGTCGCTGGTATATTGCGGAACATTCGGAGCAGTCACCAAAGGAGCGGTCGTGTCCAACGCGATCGTGTCGGAATAGGTCGAAGAAACGTTGCCGGCGTTGTCATGAAACCTTCCGAAAATCGTCTTGGTTCCGTCATCGGCCGATGTCGTCCAAGGCAACGTCCAGACTTTACTTGCGCTATATGGCGCGTCGGGAGTCTGCCAAACTATGAAGTTGTCGAAATATGCGGTTTCCAAATTTGCCGTGACACCGTCCGTATCTCCGAGATAGAGGTTAAGCTTCATGCTTCCTGCAATATAATTTCCACTGCTATATCTATAAAAGTTTATCCAACCATTTGAATCATTGTCTGAAATATAACAATTTATTATACCGTTTTCCCTTTTAGCCCTAAGCTTTCCGGTCTTTTGAGGAGTGTAAGCCACATAACCTGCCGGGGTAGATCCATTCACATCATTAGACCATCCGCCTACGCTTGTATTGGCACCGTCAACTCTTGCACTGCACTGCCATTGAGAATACGGTGCGGTTGGGCTTTGCACCTGAAGCATCGCGTACTTCACGCCAGAGGTGGTTGAAAGTCCTGTGATATCATAATCAACTTGGGCATCAAAATCCTCTCCTGCTGCCACGGCGGTTGATTTCATATCGACTCTTGGCCACGCGTTAACTGCCGATGTCGAAGTTATTTTCAATCTTCCGTTATCGATACCGGAAGTTCCTGTACCCACATTCGCAGTCCATTTGTTCGTGTCCAAATTCGCAGCGCCAAAATCATCGCTCAAATCCTGGTTTCCATAACTCGCACTTGCCAACTCGGATCCCCCGGAATCGGTCGCGTCGTTAGTGACCGTCACGTTCTCCGAAGTCGTGTAAGCGGCGTCGCTGTTGATCGTGAAATTCGAAGCTGTCGGAGCGGTTTGGTCCCAAGTCAGAATGAATTCGTCATAACCCTCGTTTCCTGCCTGGTCGGTGGCGGTGAGCCTGATCACGTGGCTTCCATTAGCGCTCGCGCTGATCGTGGTCGTGGCGGCGTTAGCGGTTCCAAAAGACACGGCTCCAGGTCCGGACCAAGCATACGTCACGACTCCGCTTCCCATTCCGTCATCGGCGCTTCCGGTTTGAGTGAACTGGCTTCCCTTGGTCTGGTTGTCCCCCGCGCTGACCGTAGGAGCCTGGTTGTCGACAACCACATTGGAAAGATTCGCCGTCGGAGCGTCGGAAACGGTCGCGTTGCCGGCTTCGTCTTCAAGCTGTCCGGCGGTCATGGAAATATCCGAAATCTTGAGGTCCTGATTGACTTCGCTCGCCTCGCTTCCGACCGTGTAGGTACACTGGGCGGACGATGCGAGTTCCGGTATCGAAATGTTGACGTCGCAAGTCTGTCCGTTGTTGAAAGCGACCACGAGTTCGCCTCCTTCGGTTTTCACTTGTTCGGAGAAATTCAAGGTGACGACTATCGGTTCGTTTTCCTTATAGTAATCTTCTGTCGCGGTCGCGCTGGTGATCTCCGGACCTTTGCCGTCGGCTCTGACATTAAGCGAAGTCGTCGCCGGAGCCGATGGGTCAGTAATGGCGTTTCCGAAAGCGTCAGTTATCGTTCCCGTGATCGGGTTGACCGAAATCAGGGAAACATTGTCCGTCTCATCTCCAGCGTTGACCGATAAGGAACAATCCTTGTTCTGAAGGGTTTCATCGGCTATGTTCACCAGACAGCTCGATATGTGCCCCTCTCCCATATCGAAAGTGAGCAGCAAATCCCCTGTGGTCTTCACCGGCTCGGAAAATTCCACCGTCACAGGTATCGTTCCTATCCCAAAGATCGTCTCTTCGGAGTTCGCCGAAATCGCCGAAACGCCCGGGTCCTCAAGGTCCAGCTCGACTAGCTGGCTTGCGGTCCCTTGCGAACTGAAGTTCCAGCCGTCGCTGGCCACCACCTTGAGTGTCATGCTTTCATATTTTCTTCCGTCGAGTCCGAGATTGGTGTCGGCTTTCGGCTCCCAAGTCTGGTTGACGATCGCCTGGTCCGCGCTGTCCTTGGTTGAAAAATTCTTAGCCAAGATGAACACTTCGTCATTGATAGCATGAGCCGTTTTAACCGTCTGGAAAGAATTGTTTCCTCCAAAAGAGGCGTTTCTAGTGACTCCGCTGAGCGTCACGGTCGGCGTCGTGTCTGATTTTCCGGTATATGATATGAGTTCCGAACCGATCAAAATCGTTCCGGCGCTCGGGATAGGCATGTCGGCGTCATTGAAAAGATCGATGGTCGCCGGCGTGGTCGAATCGTCCAAGGCCGTGCTGAGCTCTATCTTATTGTTCGAGTCCGGCTGGTAGAAAAGCGAGGTGTAAAGGCTCGTCTGGTTTCCGTTGTCCGGATCCATATCCTCCGCGCTGGTTTCATACGCTTTGAAAGAAACCGGCACCGTTCCGTCGGAGTTTTGGATTATAGTGTTCGGAATTTCCACGGTCGGCGCGGTGTTGAAGGAATAGGTAAGCTGGACGCTGTCAACCGAAGGCCTGTCCGTCCCGTCGGAGGATTTCATAAAAACGGCGTATTGGATCCATTTGTTGTCGTAGTCCGAAAGGGCGACATTGGTGATGTCGTCGACTTCGGTCGTGAAATATTGGTCGTCCGCGGGGAAATCCGTGTCTCCCTTGCCCGCGGCGCAGACGCTCGGTCCGCACCATCCGGATCCATTGGCCCAATCAGGCGAACTCGTCCCCGAGGCGGTCCTGATTAAAAATTTCACCGATCCACCGACCGGAGACAAGCCTCCCGCCTGCCAATTGATTTTCTCTACCGTGGATTCATCGCTATTCGTATTAAAAGGAGAAGAGAATATTTTCTTAAAATCAGAAGTCGGGTATCCCGTAGAGTAATTTATTGACACCTGACTGAGCGACGGAGTTGAAGTCAGATCGGTCGGCGCCGCCAAAGTCGCCTTATATTGGAAATATTGCTCCCCGGAAGTCATGCATGCGGATGATGGCGTCCCGCCGTTTACCACTGAACAGTTTTCCCAGGATTTGGCGGAATCCTCTCCAGAGCAAGCGCTGTCGTCGCAGGATCTGGTAGCCATGGAGACCGCTCCCGTGCCCGAAGCATTGATCCAGCTCACCGTATTCCAGTCTGTAATCGGAGAAGTCATGTCCACAGGGGCCGAAGTATACGTACCCGATTCAGCATAAAACCCCGTGCTTGTCGCATATTCACTCGTCTTTCCTGCCAGCTTGGAAATCTCATTCGCGGAAAAATTACGGCCGTATACCGAAAACTCATCAATGAGCCCCACGGGGGAATTTCCATCGCTTGCATTGCCTATATATTTAACATCCGACGTACTTTGCGCGTTTACCTCACTACCGACCAAGGAACCGTCGATATAAAAATTGGTTTTACCACCCGCACCGACCACGGCGACATGGTGCCAACCAGCACCCGATGCGACCGCATATCCACTTGAAGAAAAAGCGCCTCCCACGATCGTTCCGAGATGTCGGTCGCTGTTCCTGATCGCAATCTGGGAATCGGTGGCTCCGTTGCTCTGCGACAGGACCTTATATGTCCCATTACCAGCCGAAGAGAAATCAGCCCATGCGGATATCGTCCATGCGCTTCCCAACGAAATTGCGGACGCCCCTGTCTGCAAATATGAACCAACGGTCGTATTTGCCGAGGCGCTGCCGAATTTTTTCGACGAAGTATCCCATGGAAACGGGCTTGATACCAAAACTTTCACACAATCGAAATAAGAATAATTCCCAGTGTTTGATCTGAATTGGATTTTGTGGGTTCCCGCACTCAAAGTCGGACCAGTGACCTTGCGCCAAGTTCCAGCTGTAGGGGTATAATTGCCGCCTACCTGGACATTGTCCACCAAAAGCGAATAATTGTTACCGGTCGCAGAAGCGTTGTCGTACCAGGAAAATTCACTGCTGCTGCCGGATAAGGTTATATTCTGATACACTGACATGGCATAAACTCCCACGCGAGCGGTCCCACTACACGCGGTTGAACCGCCCGTAGTTAAATTTTGACGTAACCCACCGCCCTCACTTGTCCAATATTGCGCGAGGTTATCCATTGTGCCGTTAGCTACGACATCACTTGTAGCAGTGACCGTTGTTAATGTATTATTGTTTCCAGAAGAATCAGTTCCACTGCTGTTCAGATTATAAAGCGCCTGAAGGTTGGCGTTTTTCAGAAGCTCGACCCTGCCAGCGGTTTGCGTCATTGAAACCGTAGCGTCCGACGCGGTAGGATTCAAAAAAGATGCCACTTCTTGGTCCTGCGTCACGCTGTCCAGCGTCAAGCTGTTTCCGGAAGATGCTCCCTTGTCGAAGCTGGCCGCCACCGAATCCACGACCGGGGTCGCGGTCGCCGGATTTCCGGCTCCGCTCAAAGCGAGCCTGTATTGGAACCATCTCTCTCCTGCCCTTAAACACGACGAAGTTCCGCCCGAAACCGTGCAACTGGTCCAATCCTCACCTTGGCAGGCGTCGTCATCGCAGGATCTGGCTTCCATGGAAACCGATCCGCCGTTGGCGCTGCCGACCCAATTGACTCCGCTCCAGCTTTGAATGGAAGACGCATTTGTGTCCATGACCGAAGAAGTGAAAGAACCGCCCTGGGTGTAGGTCGGGCTTGAAGCTGTTGCCACAACCTCGTCCAGTTTAGGTGAAACCGTCCCGTCGTTCGAAACGAAGGATGCCTGGTACCAAAGGTACTGCCCGGCCCCGGCGCAAGCCGAGATGTCCTTTTCCACCGTGCCCGCCCCGTCCGAATCGGAGAAAGCGCAATTGCCCGTCGCGTCGGAAAAATCAGAAGGTTCGGTCGTCAAATCCGTGCTTTTGACTTTGACCGTCATCGAGCCTCCGGAAGCTCCGGTCAAGGACCTGGCATATTTGAACTTGCTCCAGCTTTGGTTGGAAGATTTGGAAAAATACGCGGTCAAGGATCCTGAGTCCAGATAGCTCGATTCCGTCACGATTTTCATAACAACTCCATTATTTCCTGCGACGTAACCGAGTTTGCTGTTTATGAAACTGGCACCCCTTAAATAATCACTACCTGTAGTAGACCCCACCCATGTAAGCCCCCCGTCCATAGTCTTATTAAGAATTCCATATGCTCCGCTGTATCCGACAGCATAGCCTATCTGGGAAGTCAGAAACCGAGCGTTATATACAGCCCCCTCTATGGGAATGACCGACCAGCTGGTGCCGTCAAACCTTCTCGTCGTGCCGTTTCCGAACGCGACCGCGGTATCCGCCGAGGTCATCTCTATGGCATTATAAACTCCGCTCGTAGCTATCTGAGTGGGCGTCCAGGAAATTCCTCCGTTTTGGGTCCTATACGCATAAATATAGGTACCCACAACCAACACTACCATACCGTTCTGGGAATCATAAAAGTCCATTACATAAAATGTCGAGGAGCCCGTATCTATCTCACTCACTTTCGTCCAGCTAGCTCCTCCGTTATCGGTTTTGTAAGTATAAAAATAATAGCGAGTCTCAAAGCATGGATCCGTAGAATTTTTTCCGCAACCTGTCGGGGAGACCTGCACATCGGCATTCATTGTGCCGGAAAAATAACCTACGGATTCAGTGATGAAATCCATGTCTTTAGCCAGATATGTAGTCGCACTGGCAGGGTTATATATAACACTCCATAATGACCCACCGTTTTGAGTTTTGTATATTTTTCCAAAGGAATCCCTGACGTAAGCCAGATCTTGCGAAAACGCGTCCACCTTTTTTATAACATAACCACTGGTAACCGGCTGGGCGGCCGTATTAGCCCAAGTGCTTCCTCCATCCGTCGTCTTTTTAACAAAAGTGCTGGCAACGAAATATCCGACGTTGGAATCCACGAAATCCACGGATTCTATCATACTAGTGGTTCCCGAGGTCTGGGGGAAATTCCCCGCCACCACACTCTGAAGCTGGAGGCTCTGGCTGTCGCCGGTCGCCTCGACGTTGGACCTGGAAAAATCCGCATCCGTCCAGTCGGTGTTGTCGGTCTGAGTCGTCAAACTTTCAGTGCTTCCGGACTGGGTCAGTCTGATGCTCGCGTCCCCGCTCTGGGAGGTGAGCTCCAAGCTGGCATCCGGATCTCCGTTGGCGTCACCGGACGAAAAATCCTCCGCCGTGGTCTGCGAAACGCTTCCGCCCGTGTCATTGACCGCTATGACCTCCGCGTCCTTGACGGGACTCGAAGCATATTCGGAATAGCTCCCCTGGGTGGCATAGGTCGCCACGGAATTTGAAGCGGCTGTCCATTCGGTCTGGGTCCAGGTATATCCCGCCGCGCTCGAACCAGAAGGGTTGAAAATCAGCGGGGAAAGTATCGCCGCGATCAGAATCATCGCCACCGCCGAGGAAAGGCTGACGGTAATGGTCCGCAGTTTCTTTTGGAATTTCTTAAGATCGGAATACGACTGAAAAGAAACTGAACAGACGATCTTACCGCTTTTGTCGGCCTGACATTGCTGGATGCGCAGATGGTTGTCAGCGCTGGATTTGAAAATGAGATGGAAGTAGTCGCGAGCCACGATATCGAGCTTACCGAGGATTTGTTTTAGTTTTTTCATTTTTACTTAAGTTAAAAAACTCCAGGCGGTTATCCGCTAACCATCCTAAATGGTTTATGGTTCTTGAGATAATTATACCATCAAATACGGGAAAATCGAAGGGCATCCCGCCGCGTTCCGATCCTGTGGATAATATATTGTTTTTATTTTTCCGCTTTTTTGGCTTCCTCGTATATGCCGATCCATTCCGTTATCTTTTCCTTGCCGTATAACCCGATAGCCTCATCGCTGTCGAGAATATAATCGACCGAATCGGTGGAATTTTCCCTTCTCATATTCCCTTTTATGATGTATGCCGGCTTTTCAAATGACCGCCAAACGACCGGGGAAAAATTCAAAAAGAAAAGGGAATAATTGCTTCTGGACGCATACGCGTAGAGCGGCTGGAAATCCTCATGCAGGGGTATGGGGGAGGAATTGAATTTTTTCAACAAGGCGTAGGTCCTCCTGAACGACTTGTGCAGGGATGCCATTTTGGATTTTATGAAAACGGCTCTTTCCAAAAATTCGGCCGCCTCCTCTCCACTCATGACATCAGCCGATGCCGCCTTTCCGTAAAAATACCCATACCAGGCCCCCAGAATAGCCAGGTCCTTTTCCGAATATCTTTCCGCTTTTAAAAATGGCTCCTCGAATTCCGATCCCTTTTCCGCAAGGATCGAAATTTCATCCATCCCGCTCCAAGATCCCTCTTCCAAAATCTTTTTGAAAATTTTCTCATTTCCGTATCTTCCGATGAATCCATCCATGGTCCACACTGCCTGCTTATATTCCAAATCATTGCATCCATATGGGACCGTCCCCACCTGGGGGATCAGCTCGACGCCAGATTCAGCCATCCTTTTCTCAAGCGGATCCCTGGTGCCCGGGCGCGAAAAAAAGGATTTGAGAGCGAGATCGTCCGTCTCCTCGCACAATCCATTGGAATAACCGCATTTTTTCCTGATTTCCAACCACTCCTCTTCTCCTCCCCAACATCTTGAACTCACCAGATAGGGACCCCTCCCCTCCTTCAATTCCCGGCCGTCACCCCTGATGATGTCGCCCGCCTTGATCTCCCCGACCTGCCGGATATGGAAAGTGTCCGCGGGTTCCTTAGCCGCTTCCCATGGCCCCTCACAAAAAGATGCCGACATCTTGAGGCATTTCTCCCTCTTCTCCAATTCTTCCTTGAGAATATCCGCGTTCCTAAGCATAGTGTTCACGTCCGAAATCATCGTTTCGAGATCCGAATAACTCTTACCTCCCGAATAGGCTATCTTCTTCCCGGAAACCTCCGTCCCTTTTTGCCTTTCAAACGCCGCCTTCAAAGACTTCACGTCGTTCTCATAATCATCCCTGGTTTTCTTCATCGCCCCCAGCATTTCTTCCGCGTTTTCAAAGGAGATTTTTTCCGAAAAAACCGCGAACGCTTTCGAGGAATCCATGAAGGAACGCAAGAAATCGAAAGGATAAATGGAATCATCTTCTTTTATGGAAAGCATCAGTTTGCCATGCTCCTCTTCCAACCCCCTGAGCGTATCTTCCAGCGGCCCGGCTTCCATTTCCGGATAAAAAAGCAGTGGATCCTCCGCCAGCCATTTATAAAAAGAAAAAAGCCTCAAAACCCTCTCCCTTTCCGGACTTCCGGCTTCCAAAATCTGCCCGTCTTTAAAAACATTCCCTTTTTCAATACCGTATTCCTGCTCCTCCCCTTCAAGGAATATTTTTTTCAAGCTGAAATCATAGCCCCAATCTTTTCTGGCCACATCATCGCGCTCCGGCATTTCCGATCCGCCACCCTTTTCATGATTCGCAAAACCCGCATCCGCCGGGTGGGTCCGTCTTTGCGATATCGCGAAAAAACCTGCTATAATTGCAGCAGACAAAAAAAACAGCACGATGAAGAGACTCTTTTTCATAGGATAATTATATCATTTCCTTTTCATGAAAGCTACGAATTTTTCCCAAGAGATGCTTCCGAAAATCAATGACGTTCTAAAATTCGTCTTGGAAAACGAACACAGTGACTTTTATCGCAGAAAATATGGATCGGCTGAATTTTATCCGATAAAGTCCTACGAGGATTTGCAATTAATCCCCTTCCTTGCCAAAACGGAATTCAAGGATCTTGATATAAAAAAAACCACTTTCGTGCCGCAAGAAGATATAAAGGGTTATTCCCTCTCGAGCGGAACGACATCGAGAAGGCACGGAATCTCCCCACATACTGATTTGGACCTGGAAAACTTTAGGATTCGCTACCTTGAAGAGGATAGGAATTTCGATGCCGGGGTGAGAAATGTAATGACTCTTCTTATTCCCACCTCCCTACCCCTGTCAAAAATGATAAAATCAGCCAAGAAACTCGTCATAATCCCAGGAGACGTTACTGGACTATCCCTAATGGCCAAGATCGCCAACCAGATAGGGATCCAGGGAATCGTGACGACGCCCTCGCGCCTTTTCGAATTCATTAAGCATCTCAAAAAAAACGACTTCGATTTCAAAAGCATACGATGGATATCCCTGGGAAGCGAGTTTTGCTCCGAATATTCCATAGAAGAAATACAACGCACTTTCCCTAACTCCAGAATAAAAATTCGCTACGGAAGCCAGGAGACCAGAGGCACAAAAGTGAAAAGATGCGAATACCTAGTTAATCAAAAATCTCCTTATCTTTTTCATCCTTCCGCCACGGCACTGGAAATAATAGATGAAAAAGGAGAGACCTGCGAAATGGAAGAATTAGGAGAGCTTGTCTTCACGAATTTTAGCAAAGAGGCCTTTCCTGTCATAAGATACCGCAGTGGGGATATGGGATCACTGCGCAAGGAAAAGTGTCCTTGTGGAGAAGAATACCTCCTTCATTTTGAAGGCAGAAACGACATGGACTTCCTTGAAACACATGGGGTAGCTTTCACGTCCAGAATGGTGGCGAAGGCGGTATCCAAAGCTTCCGGCTTCGTCGACACACAATTCCAATTGAACATATATGCCGGAAAGAGCCTACCGGACACGAAACTGGAAATCGTTCTTAAGGCCAATGATCTATTCAAAGAAAAAACGCACGATCCCCAACTTAAAAAGAAAATAGCTGGGATAATCCACGAAAACCTGTTTACCTATCACGAAAAAAAATTCCAAAAAATCACCTCCTTGCCTGAAAAAATTCCCCTGGAGGTGTCCTTACTTGCCGAATGGGCCTATGATATAGGAAAATCAAAAAACATTATCTTGCATAATTAAAAAATACGATGAGAGACACTAATTTTTCCGAAGACATGCTTTCCAAAATAAACGATGTCCTGGATTTCGTCCTAAAAAACGAATATTCCGACTTTTATCGCAATAAGTACGGGAAAATCGAAGCTTTCGCCATAAAATCATACGAGGAATTTCGCAGTATCCCCTTTTTGGAAAAAAAGGAATTTTCCGACTTAGAAATCAAAGAGCGTTCTTTCTTTCCGATGGATAAAATAAGGAGATATTCATTCTCCAGTGGGACCACAGGAAAAATAACCATAATGGCCCATCTTAGCCCAGGCGAACTCAAGGAAGGTATGCAAGGATTAGACTACGGAGAAGAAATATTAAGGAGGAATAATATAAAAACCCTCTTTCTTCTCTGGCCGATCACTTCATCGTCTTTTTTCAGGCATAATCATTATCAAAAAGAAGGAATGATTGTCGTAAGCGGAAACGTAAACGATTTGGAAAAATCAGCGCGTGCCATTGATGATCTTCGTGCAGGCGGCATAATAACCACATCCACGATACTATCCCAACTCATAGACAAACTTATTGAAATAAACTTTGACTTTGAAAAAATCAGGTACGTGTCACTTGGCGGAGAATTCTGTTCAACAGAAAAAATGAAACTGCTTCAAGGCCATTTCCCGAAAGCCTTTTTCCGTTTCGGTTTTGGGAGTTCGGAAATAGGCGCCAGGGCGTACAGATGCAAGCATCTTTCCAAAGAAAAACCTGCCCTATTTCATCCATCACCCTTCTCATTGGTGGAGATCGGGCGTGAAGAAAATGAATCCTATGGGGAAATAATACATACGACCCTCAAGCGTAGATTTTTTCCACTAATACGCTATAAGACTGGAGACCTGGGGAGAATCATAGAAAAAGATTGCCCGTGCGGCAATAATCTCACTCTTGAAGTGGTCGGACGTGCAGATTTCGACGTTTTTAAAATTTCCGGGATAACCATACGGAAGGAAAGCATCGAAAAAGCCCTAGAAAGCGTGATGAAATACGTCAAAAACGATTATCAACTGGAAATCTTCGAGGAAAAATCAGGTGACAAAATAAAAACCAAACTTAAACTCAAATTGGAGCCTTTGGAAAAATACGAAAACGACATGGAAAATCCAAACTTCAAAGAAACTCTTATTGAAAAGATCAGCTTCGATTTGAGGCTTTCGACCAAAAATTCCCTTCGCGACCTCATCGAAAAAAATGTCTTCATGCCACTGGAAATTGAATTTGTAAAATTCCAAGATTTGCGTCGTCACAAATCAAAAAATATCATTTCCTACCTTAAATGAACAAAAAAAATCTCCTAAGAGGGAGATTTTTTTAAAATTAAACCGATAAAGATTTCAATTCCCAGCTGCGACGGCTTCCTTGGCGAACACGTCATAAATCAAGCCATTGATGTCCTTGTCCGGATTAGTAGGTTCAACCAATTTTTTCACCCTTTCGATCACATTGCTCCATTTCGACGGATCAGGAATGAAAGACACCCCCTCTCTCGCTTTTTCGAAACGGCCATAGAATTTTCCGGCTTCCTCGGCGCTGAAGGCATATCTAGATGCTATATAATCTCTAGCTTCCTGTGGATTTTTCGACAGATATTCAAATGCTTGATAGAAAGAAATGATAAACGCTTTTAATTCCTCGGGCTTTTCAGTAAGAGCCTTCGGTGAAGTTATGATATCGCGTATATAATCAATTTCCTTTGTGATTTCCTCAGGATAATAAACCGCGAAATTTTCTCCGCCCTCTATATTTTGCAAAGCCTGCTCGGAGCGAAGGCTTATGAAATCCACCTCTCCCTTGGCCAGAGCCTGCAGGCGCGGTCCCTCCCCGCTTATGGCCACCAACTCCACATCCCTATCCACATCAAGACCAAAACTCCGAAGGGCACTATCCACGTTAAAATGTCCTCCACTTCCAAATCTTCCGACTGCCGCCCTCTTGATATCTTTCACGTTTTCCTTTGACAATCGACTGACAAAAACCGAATCGAAACCGTTGATGGGGGTCGCCAGAAGCCTCGGTTCGGCTTCACTTAAATATGCACCCAGCGTACTTATAAATGTTCCAACACTCACATCAGCCTCTCCTGCCATAAGTATCTGGTCCGGCTGTTTTTCAGCCAATATCACCTCTACCTCCAAACCGTTGTCGGAAAAAATTCCTTTGTCGGTCGCGAAATCAACGATAAAATTGACGTCGGTCACCCCATCTAAAAGGACCAGGCGAACTTTCTTTTTTTCTTCAGCCACCTCTTCTTTCGTTTGTCCCTCCTGTTTCAGAGCTTCCTCCTTTTTTAAGTTCTTATAATAAAGAGCCGCGCCAACCGCTATTACCGCGACCAATATTGCCGATAGAACGATCTTATTTTTCATGTTTATATATTTTTTATTAATTACCATAAACCATTATATCATATCCTACGCTTTCCACTTTACCACTTTCTTTTCCAAAATGCCGATAACCCTGATGAGCGAAAGGTTTAATGCCGCGAAAACCAAAACCAAAAACATCAGTCGGGAGGTTTGGAAATTCGTCCCATAAAACGAAAGCAGGTACCCCATTCCTTTTCCATATCCGAAGACTTCCGCGATGACCAAGCCGATTACCGCCTTTCCCGCCGCCATCCTCATTCCCGCGAAAACGAAAGGGATCGCGTTAAAAAAAACCACCTTCGCCATGATTTCCCTTTTTCTAAACTTGAAAGATCTGGCCATCCGCACCAATTCCCCGTTGACGTTCCTGCTTCCTTCGATCGAATTCATCAGGATCGGAATAAGCGACATCAGAAAGACGATTACGACTTTGGAAGAAAAACCTATCCCGAACCAGATTATGATCAGCGGCACTATTGCGATTTTCGGCAACGAATTGAGGAAGAGTACATATGGGCGAAAAAGGGCATATAACCTTTCATCCGACCCGATCAGAAGTCCCCCCAAAACCCCCACGACGACCGCAAGCAGGAATCCCAACAGGAGCGTCTCCACGCTTATAATGAAATGGGGAGTGATTTTCCCACTCAACACCAAATCTATCCCGTCGGAAATGACCCTGGTCGGATAACTGATAAACATCGGATCGATCCATTTAAGGCGCCCCGCTATTTCCCAAAGAAGCAGGAAAGCGGAAACGGAAAAAAATCCAAGAAAAGTATTCGATTTTATTTTTTCAGCAAGCATTGAGATAATCCTCAGCATTTAAATATAATTCTTTCTTGTCCATCCCTTTGAACTTATTAGCATACAATCCTTTTTTGATTTTCTTGCCGTCGAAAAAAACGTATATCTTATCCCCTATTTCCAGGGCTTCTTCGATCGAGTGGGTTACGAAGATGCTGGTTATTTTCCTATCCCTTATTATTTCAAGGAAAATCTTCTGCAATTTCTTTTTCCTGTTAACATCCAGAGCTGAAAAGGGCTCATCCAGGAGCAGGATCTCCGGATCGCAGACGATGGCTCTGGCGAAATTGACCCTTTGTCTCATCCCAACTGAAAGCTTTTGCGGGAAATAATCCTCGAATCCTTCCAGGCCGACCATTTTTACAGCTTCACTTACTTTTCTGGAAACCTCCTCTTTGCCACTCTCCCTGTCTTCTATTCCAAGGGAAATGTTCCCGGGGACCTTTCTCCAAGGAAGTAGCGTCGGATCCTGAAAAACCATCCTGATCCCGCTCATACCCGTTTCGGCATTCTTTATTTCGACGCAGCCTTTCACTTCTATCTCGTTTTCAGGCAAAAGACTGGCCAGATAATTCAAAAGAGTCGTCTTTCCGCATCCCGAAGGTCCCAAGAGGACAATTATCTCTCCCCTTGCCACATCAAAAGACACGTCCTCAAAGACGATCTTTCCGGTGCTTTTGTATTTTATCGAAAGGTTTTCAATCTTGATCATAGGATGTTTCTCGAATCAGTCATATTATAGCACAAAACAGGGCTCAGCCCTATTATAATCGATAAATCCAAAAAATTTTTTATCTAGAAAAATCCGTTGCATCCCACGAAAAGATATTCGTCGCTTTCCTCATCACAAATCTCTTCCTGCGCCAATGTGGTCACGCTTTCGGAATTAGAGACAGAATCGGTCTTTGGCGCCTTCTTAGCCTCCTGCTTGAAAACATAGCTCTTGAGCGAATACGCCGCTCCGATAACCAGTACAAAAATGAAGGCGACGGACAGGCATATTTTTTTTGTTTTTCTCGAGATGGAAGACATTTTGTTTTGTTTCCCTATTAAATCCGACTTTACCGGTGCGCTTTGGCGCAATTTAACAGGGTAAATTTTCTTATGCCCATATTATAGCACATTTCCAAAAATGGACAAAGACCGGCTGTCTAACCCCGCAAGATTTCCATCAGCTTATGGTAAAACCGCAGGTTATGGATGGAAGCCAAGCGCAAAAACAACGGCTCGTCGGTGCGAAGAAGATGGCGGAGATATGCCTTGGTGTAACTTTGGCAAGTGTAGCAATCGCAATTTTGATCTATCGGAGAAAAATCCTCCCTATATTCTTCATTGCCGATATTGATGGTGTCGTAAAAATTCAAGTTATCAGTTATCTGTAATCGGTTATCATTATTTTTTATTTCTTTTGTGATTTGATTATTAGGATTTGATTCGAAATTCGACTCTTTCCATCGAAAGAGCCTTCCGTGGCGGCCTTC
>Ga0076200_117_pt1 | contig 17229 bp, 20 predicted proteins | sample RifGroE1_FD_67806 | JGI IMG/M metagenome (GOLD analysis project Ga0076200, IMG submission 67806) | Parcubacteria (Moranbacteria) bacterium GW2011_GWE1_49_15
CCGCCTGACATATCCATAATCATCTCAGGCATTCCGTCCGCTGGTTTTATACTGATACCTCCACTATCGAACGTCACACCTTTTCCTATGAGAACTACCGGCTTACCTTTCTTTTCGCCATTATATTCCATAACGATGAATCTAGGTTTCTGTCTGGAGCCTTTTCCGACAGCCAAAACCGCTTCCATTTTCATTTTTTTCATATCCCCTTCTCCTAACACCGAAACTTTTATTCCCGTGCCCTTAGCCGCATCCTGTGCGTTCTTTGCCAACACTTCAGGCGTCATCTCTCCGCTTGGCGTATTTGAAATATCCCTACAGGAATTTATTTCCTTTCCGATCAATTGGCCCCTTTTTATGCTTTTTTCAATTTCCGCCTTACCGTCAGCAATAATCAGAATTTCTTCAATGAATTTCCACCCCTCCTTGGGTGTTTCCTTGTAGGCAACGAATTCGTAATTGGCCATCTCGAAATTTACGGCGAAAATCTCAGCTACAGCACTTTCTTCGCCCAACTTCAAATCCTTCACTGCAGTCCAATCCAAAGCAAGTTTTTTTATTCCGTTTTTTTTGGCAAAAAAAACGATTTGCCTGGGAATAAGCGTTGCTTGTCTCCAATTGATTTTTTCAGGCAATTTGATTTCCAGCGTCCTATTTTTTCCTTCCACGATTACGCAACCCTCTTCGTTTTTTCCTTTAAAAGACACTTTCGCGAATGACTCATCCTTGATTCGTCCGGCTACTGATATTTTCATATTCGTTGCCATAACATCATCGGCACTCAATGGGCACGTCGACGATGCTACGTGTTAATTTTTGATTATTCCATATTGCCATTATATCACCTCATACTTTCATTTGACCACTTTTCGAAGAAGCGACATCGGCTCGAGAACTTCCCTGTTTTTCACTCCCAATCTTCCGATTTTAAGACGGAAAAGTTTCTGTTGTCCTCCGTGAGCGGAAGCGATTTCTCTCCGGTCCTCATCCATGATTTTCTTGACGGAAATCTTGACGATCCCGTTTCTGCCGATAACTTCCAGCGAATCCGATAGATAAATCGCGTTATGCGCGGCGATAAGGATATCCTCCTTCCCCACGCTCTTTATTTCCCCTACGAACTGGTAAGGGGAACTTTCGTGGGAATTTTTGAAATTATGTTCAGGTTCGTTTTCCAAAAGGAAACCTTCCGTGTATCCCCTGTTGACCATCGCCGCCAACTCCCTAGCCTCCCTGAAAACCACCTTCCCAACTTCCCTGCTTGGAAGGTTTTTCCCGACCGCATCCAAAACACTCCTATAAGCCCTAGTAACCGAGGCAACGTAGAAAACGCTTTTGTTGCGTCCTTCTATCTTAAACGACATCACTCCCGCGTCATGAAGATCTTTGACGTGCTTTAGGAGATTGAGGTCCTTGCTGTTGAAAAAATAAGTGCCGTGGGAATCTTCTTCCAATTCGACTTCATGCTCGCCCCTCATGTCCTCCACCGACATGGTCAAAACTTCTTCATTTTGATTTTTATCCGCCGGCTGGCGGATTGATTTTTGATTTTTTTTGTATCCCCATCGGCAAGGCTGGGAGCAATCTCCCAGATTGGCGCTTTTTCCGCTCATCCATTTGGAAAGGATACAGCGCCCGGAATAACTCATGCACATCGCCCCATGGACGAAATATTCCAACTCCAATTTCGGAACCCTTCTATGGATTTCCCTGATGTCACCGAGCGTCACCTCCCTGGCCAACACCACCCTCTTGGCTCCCAGGTCGTACCAAAACTTCGCCGCCTGCCAATTGGTCGTGTTCGCCTGCGTGCTGATATGGATATCGACCTTGGGCAGATGCTTCTTGACTAAGTTCAGCACCCCGAGATCGGAGATTATCACGCCGTCCACTTTTATTTTCTTGAGGAATTTCAGATGCTCCTCTATCTTCTCCAGATGGATGTTATGGGCATAGATATTGATCGTCACGAAAATCTTCTTGCCTTTCCCATGCACGAAGTCCGCGGCCTCCCGGAGACTCTCCTGGGTAAAAGCGTTGATCCTCGAGCGCATGGAAGTGTCCGGTATCCCGCAATAAACGGCGTCCGCTCCGTAATGGATGGCGTATCTCAATTTTTCAGGACTGCCCGCCGGCGCGAGCAACTCCATTTCTATATTTCTTCGCTTTTTCATATTGGAAATAAGGTTCTTAAGTTATGCTACAATATACCTTTTTATGCCGGCGCAGTCAATAAAAAATCCCGTCTCCGCCAGCTGGCGGAGACGGGATTTCCAAGGTTTCAATCTAGACGGTCTTTTTTGAAGAAGGCGGAGCCACTATCTTGTGGATGATTTCCACGAGCTCGGAAGGAGTATGGTGGGATTTGACGAAATATTCGTTCGCCCCAAGTCCCAAAGCCTCTCTCTTATCATCGGCGTTATCCAAGTTGGTCGAGACGATAATCGGCAAATTCCTGAACCGGTCATCCTTCTTGATTTTTTCCAGAGTCTCGAATCCGTCCATCACGGGCATCACTATGTCCAACAAAATGAGATCGACGATGTCGCCTTTCTTTTCGAGCCACTCGAAAACCTCCCTGCCATCCTTGGCTTGAAGCACGTCATATCCCTTGCCGGAAAGCGCGACGAAATACATTTCCCTGATATCAGCTTCGTCTTCGGCGATCAGGATGGTCTGCTTATTGTTTTCCATTTTTTTGGGTATTTATTTTTTAACCATAATCCCTATTACTTCAATTTTAACAATAATTCAATGGCAATGCAACAAAACGCAAGCCTTGATTTTTGGAAAATAACTGCTATCATTTATCTTTCCCTTATTTATGTGATAAAATCGAGTTATGGCAACCATAGCAATCAACAAAAGAGCGACTTTCGACTACGAAATCCTGGAGAAATACGAGGCCGGTTTGATGCTGATCGGGGCGGAGGTCAAATCCATAAAAAGCGGACGCATAAGCCTCAAAGAGAGCTTCGTGACGATCAAGGGAAGCGAGCTCTACCTCACCAACGCCAATATCCCCAAATATGCCTTCGCCGGAAACCTCCCCTCCTACGAACCAACCCGGCCCAGGAAGCTGTTGGTCAAAAAATCGGAAAGCAAGTCTTTAATAGGGAAAGCGCGCACCCAAGGCTTGACACTCATCCCTCTTCGTGTGTATACTAAGAAGCGACTCGTGAAGTTGGAATTCGCCCTGGCGCGAGGAAAAAAGGCTTATGATAAGCGCTCGGATATGGCGAAAAAGGATGCCAAGAGAAAAATAGAAAGGGCCCTTAAAAAAAGGTAGATCCAAAAGGAAACTGCCAAAATTTACGTATTAAGATAGAGGGTCAATCTTGACGCTCCCCGCCCGAAACCCTTCATTTGAAGCGCTCCGAGCGGGGGTTGTCTAGTTTCGACAGGTTGCTCATTGAAAAATTCGCAAGCCGATCATCATGGTCAGATCGTAAAACCGTCCATGAAGATACATAACTGCAAACATCGTATCAAAAGTAAAAGGAGCGTTTGCGCAAGCATTCTCAACTTCTTTTGCGCCAGTTTTGGCCTAAATCGCCGAAGCCATTAGACTGCCGACTTCCTATAGGCAGAGCCTAGTGTCAATCATAGGAATCGCACGAATCGTTTTCCCTGCATGATCCGTGTCAAATTGCGCCAGGGACAGCTCGCTAAGGTTTTGTCCTGTGAAAAATAAACCGACTACGCTTGTAGAGAATTTTTTGGTGACAGCTTTGGACATGGGTGCAATTCCCATCAACTCCACATCATTGGAACAAAGTAAAAAATAACAAAACTTGACCCTATTCTTTCACGTGCAGAATATGGCCAATGTCATCAAAGCCATTAGAAAAAGATTCCGGTTCAAACCGAAACAAACCAATACCGGTCCGCAATTCAAGACGAACGAGGCCATACGCATACCGAAAGTGATGGTCATCGATGAAAAAGGGGTGCAACTCGGAGAGATGTACACCTCGGAAGCGCTGGACTTGGCCAGGGAAAAGGAATTGGATCTGGTCGAAGTGTCGCCGAAAGCGCAGCCTCCCGTCTGCAGGATAATGGATTACGGCAAACAACAGTACAAACAGTCCAAACAGCACAGACTCGCCAAGGCCAAGCAAAAGACGGTCGAGACGAAGGGGGTGAGACTGGGCCTCAGGACCGACAGCCACGATTTGGAAAACAAGAAAAACCAGATCGAGAAATTCCTCCGCAAAGGCAACAAGGTGAAAATAGACATCATCCTCAGGGGAAGAGAAAAAGCCCACCAGGATCTGGCCAGGGAGAATCTCAAGGGCTTCCTTGCGATGATAGAAACGCCTTACAAGACCGAAGAAGAGATCAAGAGATTCCCCGGCGGATTCAATGTCATAATCGCACCGATCCAGGAGCAACAATAAGACAGCCATAAAATAACCAACTAATATCCAACGAAAACATATGCCGAAGATGAAGACCAAGAAGTCCGTCGCGAAAAAGGTGAAGATAACCAAAAACAAGAAGGTCCTCCGAAGATCGACCGGACAAAACCACTACAATTCCAAAGAAGGAGGGGACGTGACGAGATCGAAAAAGAAGGACCAGAGACTCTTCAAGGGAGACGAGAAGAACGTCATAAAGGCCCTACCCTATCAGATAAACAAGTAATTTTCATAAATATAAACGGATAAATTGCGGATGCATCCTTGTTTCGACAATTTACAAGTTTAAGCGTTAAATACAATGGCGAGAGTAAAAAGAGGCATGATGGCCTCCAAGAGAAGAAAGAACGTTCTTAAAATGGCCAAAGGCTTCAAATGGAGAAGGAAATCCAATTTCAGAGCCGCAAAGGAAGCCCTTCTTAAGGCCGGGAAATATGCCCACCGCGACAGAAGAGCCAAGAAAAGGACGAATCGAAGGCTTTGGATAACCAGATTGAACAACGCCGTAAGGGAGCTCGGAAATACCTATAGCAAATTCATCAAGACCCTGACCGACAAGAAAATAGAGTTGGACAGAAAGGTCCTCTCCCAGATGGCCCAGGAGAATCCGGAAGTATTCAAGAAATTGGTAGAGAAAGTCGGATAATTCGGCACGAAAAACTTTCGATAAAAAAACCGCCTCTTGGCGGTTTTTTTGTAGTTTGAAAAACATGTCTCGCCTATCCCAAGACCCGTTTCGTGTGGACCGCCGCCCTGTGATTCCTTTTCTTTATCAGATAGCTATAAAGCCAGACTCCGAGGGCTATGCCTGCCAGGTCTATAAAAACGTCCGAAATCTTGCCGGTCCTGCCGAAAACGAAGACCTGGTGGATCTCGTCGGAAACCGCATACACGAATGAAGCGAAGATAGCCCAATGATAGCTATGATTGTCCTCATCCTTAAAGCGGAGCCAGAATACCCTCACCCACAAGACAGCCAGGATCGCATACTCGAAAATATGGGCCCCCTTTCTTTCTATCATCATCCCCAAATCGTATGTCTGGAATCCGTTTCCCGGAACGGAAGACAGGGCGAATATGCCCGCGCTCCAAAGCAGCAACGGCAGATAATAAAAAGCTATTTTTTTAGTTTTGACATGTTTCATTTTCTGTTTTTTTCAAATCAGGAGGAAAGATAAAAAATATGTTTCCAAGCGGACCGCCGCCAAAAGCCATCCGGCTGGTTATTTCCTTTTATCCATGAACTCCTTGGACAACCTGAAAAAAGCCACGAACGGAAGCCAGATCCATAAGGTTTTTTCCAAAAAGCCCTCGATTATATCGTTCATATTTTTTTACTTAATTTTATCAGAGTATCCGACGGTTAAGCCAGATGGAGATTCACGCATTGCGTCATTTCATACACGACGTCCTTCTTTTCAACCACGATCCTCCATCCTTTTTCCTGGGCCACCTCCTTGAGGTTTTCATTCGGGTTGAACGCTATCGGATATTCCATCAATTCCAAAAAACTCGCGTCTGATTCGGTGTCCCCTATCCCATATGATCCTTCGAGCGTCAGGCCGTTTTCTTCCACGTATCTCCTAACCACTTCGCCCTTGTTCTTCACCGGCTCGCCGATGTACCCCCCTGTATATATGCCGTCTTTCATCTCATAAACGCTACCGAAAACCTTGTCGAACTTCAGATGTTTCTTGTTATACTCTTCCACTATCTCAATGGGAGACCCTGAAATGGCTATGATATTATAACCGTCGTCCCTCAATTTCCTGATGAGGTCCTCCGCGAAGATGTAGGTCCTGTCCTTATGGAAAGACACCACCATCTCGCTGGCCCTGACCACGTCCTCCTTCTTGCAGCCCTTGATATGCTTTTCAAAAAGTTCCACCAATCCAAGCCTGTAAGATTCATATTCCCCTTTATGCTCTAGCCAATTCGTATAAAGATGCACTATCTGGTCGCGCACCTTGCGCGGGAACACGTTGATCCAGGACAGCTCGTTGATGAGCTCGAAATGCAGATTTTTTCGGAATATGGTCCCGTCTATATCGAAAACAGCCAATCTGTTCTGTTTTGCCATGTCTTTTCTTTTTCTTATTGCTTACATCCCAATTATACCTTTCTCAGCTTCAAAGTAAAATGCGATCCAACGCCTTCGATGCTCTCGACCGTCAGATCCCCTCCCATCTTCAAGGCTATTTCCTTCGAAATCCAAAGACCCAAACCGGTTCCTGAAATCTTGGATGTTTCCTCGCTTTTTACCCTATAGAATTTGGAAAATAGTTTTTTCATATTTTCCGCCGACATTCCCAACCCCGTGTCAGCCACCGTCACATATACGAACTTGTCATCCTGCTTGCTTTTGATTTCCACTTTTCCCTCGGGGGTGTATTTTATGGCGTTGCTCAAAAGATTGACCAGGATCTGCTTGACCCTCTCCGGATCGGCACTGACCCGCAAATTCTTTTTGACTCCGTTGACCAGCTGCAATTTCTTCTGTTGGGCGGATACCCCCATCTCATTCACGCTTCCCTGGACGATCGCCGTCAGATCCATGTCCTCAGGCCTTATCGGTAACCTGTTCTGTTCCAATTTTGAAACCTCCAGCAAATCCTCCACCAGATCCCGCAGTCTTGTCGCCGATATGTCCATGTTCTCAAGGTAGCGCCGCTGGTTCTTCGCTTCGTCCGAATCCGGCTTTCCCTGCAGGTTGTCATTGAGAAGCCCTATATATCCCCTGATAGCCGTAAGAGGGCTCTTCAGCTCATGGCTGGCCATCGAAATGAAATCGTCCTTCATCTTGTCTATCTCTTCCAGCTTCGTGGCTTTGAGTTCATATTTGAAAAGCCTGGCATGGTTCACCACCAAGAGCAAGACGACCACCAAGGAAGCCAGGGCGACGAAATACACCCTGTCTATGATACTTTGCACGAACCTGTCATGCTCCGACAAGGACAAGCGGAAAAGGGCGATTCCCGTTTTCTTGCCATCCATGTCCCTAATGACGTCCCCAACGTTCCAAAACCTGCCCTGCTCGTCATGATCCAGAAAGGCTATGGCCTCGCCCTCGCTCCAAAGGATGGCATAAAGAGTGCTCTGGCTTTCAACATTATCGCTTCCCGCGGTCGATGCCACGACGGAAAAAGCCCCGCCTTCTTCTCCGGGCTTGAGTATGGCAATATCCTTTATCTCGGAATCCTGTTCCTTTATCGCGTCTATCTTGGCTTGTAAATTCTCCCGCTCATCAACAAGGTCCGACCCGAAGGTTTTTAACACGTTGCCGGCCAGAAGCGCCTTGCTCTGGAGGAGCTTATCCGTGGAACTCTCGAATTTCCTCAATGAATAATAACTATTAAAGAATATTATCGCCGTAACGGCTACAATCAGCACCAAAGAGTACAGAATGGTGGGATTTTTCTTGGTGAAATCTACGCCACGTTTAATCAGATTGCTTATCATAATTATGTTTATGGTTTATTATCCCGACCACGGCCAATGCGATACCCAGGAAAACCGCCGCCGCCAAAAAAGCGAAGATTGCGAAGCTGCCTTTGGATTTTTGCGCCGGAGACTGGTTCTTGGTAATTTCCTGCGCCTGGGCGTTCGGAATGATGGTGGCGGCCTCGGCTGTTTTCACGAATCTGATCGGTTCGCTTTTGCCGGTTATCTTCCCGGTATTGTCGGTCACTGCCACATAAGCCTCGTGTTCCCCTTCCTCGAAATCCTTATCTAACTCGTAAACCCAATTCCCCTGGGCATCCGTCTTCACGGTCACGACGATCGGCTCGCTGTAAAGGTATATGGTGACGAAAGAATTCGGAAGCCCTTTTCCGGAAAGGGACAATCTTTTTTCGCCGGTGTCTTTTTTGACGACTTCCACTTTTTCAACGGAATATTCTCCGCGTATTTCCCCGACTTCTTTCGGGTTCTCGAAAAATATCCTGTCACTTCCGTCCCCCGGGGAGTATTTGAGAGGATTGAAACCGTTTTTGATCTCATCCCCGTCCAAAAATCCGTCGCGGTCCGTATCGGGATTTTTAGGATCCGTTCCCCTGGCCAGCTCCTCCGAATCGGAAAGTCCGTCCTTGTCGGTATCCGGAGAATTAGGATCGGTTCCCACGGCTTTCTCCTTTTCATTACTGAGTCCGTCCCCGTCCGCATCCTCCCGTTGGCCGTAGTCATATTCCGGCTGGACGATAGCGGGATCAGTAGTCGTGGGAACCGGATCCGCTAAGATTTTTTCGACGTAAGAAACGTCCAGATACATATCCCTGCTCGCATAAGCGACGCCCCCTATGATCGCTTTCGCTATGAAATAATATCTCCCGTTCGGCAATCTCGTGGAATTGTCGATTTGGAAAGTCCAATTGCCGGCAGTATTTTTTTGGGCGGCTCCCAAATATTCGAAGTTGGAAGATCCATCCCTCCTGGTCCTGAATTCCACTTTTTCAGCGTCCGGCGAATAGACCGACAAAGTCAACATTTTCGTCGTTATCTTGGATCCGTTGGTCGGCTGGACTATTTTCACCGTCGTGTCTTTTGTTGTTTCGGTTATGTTTTTTTCCGTGGTCGACGTGCCCGCATCGGTCGTCGTGTCTAAAGTAGTTGAAATATCGTTCGTCGAGATTCCCGACGTCGTCGTGTCGGTGGTCGTATTTTGAACGTTTGTCGATTCAGTGGTCAATGTCCTGTTTATTTTTAAGCTTATGCTGCTCGTGGTAATCTGGCCGTTATATGTACCTTTGGCGGTGAAATAATGCAGGCCGTTCGGCAGGCTCTCCTTGGCGTTTATTTCCACCTTGAAAATGCCACTCGTCGTTTTGCTCTGGGATGTCCATGATTTGCCCGAAGGTGACGATTGCACCGACACATAAGTGGAGAGCGGGGACTCGATCTCCATAACGAAAGAATCCGTGGTGATTTCCGCTCCCGATAGCGGTGATTTTATCTTCACATAGAAATTCGGAGTGGGAGCGGTTCCGTCAACGGGATCTGAGGAAGTTTCGGCCTGTGCTTCGGTTGCATATTCTCCACCGATAACAGCCGAAGAGAAAACCAATACGACTATTGCTAACAAGACGAGGAAGGATTCTTTTTTATTTTTCATATTTATTTTAAAATGGATACTCCTTATTTGATTTTACTATAAATCTCATAACCGGCAACGCCGAAAGCCACGGAAACGTTCAATGATTTCTTATCTCCCCTCATTGGAATCTCGATGTACGCGTCGCATTTTTTCAGAATCCTTTTGTCTATCCCCTTGGGCTCGTTTCCCAACAGCAACGCGATCGGAAAATCCGGAACGAATTCTTTGTAATCGACGCTTCGCTCGTCTTGTTCGAGAGCCGCTACCGTCACACCTTCTTTTTTGAGTTTATCCAAAAGTTTCCCTATCGAGGTCGCCTTTTCCCAACTGACATACCTTTCCGCCCCCAGAGCCGTTTTGGTTATCATCTTTTGGGCCTTGGATAAATAGAGCGCTCCCTCCTTGGCGGGAGACGGGGTGTATCCGGTCAAGTATATCCTGTCCGCTCCGATGCCGTCCGCGGTCCTGAAAATAGATCCCACGTTATATGCGCTCCGGATATTGTGCACTATGACTGCAAATCTGCCCGCGGTTTCTTTTTCCATCAATAATGTATGATTATCGGCGTACCTATATCGGCCCATTCGTATGTTCTTTGCGCCGGTCCGACTCCCAACCTCACGCAGCCGTGGGAAACAGGAATCCCCAGATGGTTAGCTCCCTCCTTATATCCACCTGGCCATTCCGGAAGCTCATGTATCCCATATTCCCCGGATGAAGTAAGCGCCATCCAATATGGCATAAACAGGCTGTATTTTTTCGACCACGGCTTTGGGGCCTTGTTATAAACCTGGAACGTTCCGGTCGGGGTGTCCATGCCGCGCTTGCCGGAAGAGACCAGATATGCGTCCAAAACCTCACCGTTTTCAAAAAGGACCATGACCTGGCTTTTCAGGTTTATATCTATATATTTTCCTTCAAAAACGCGCGGCTCGGTGTAAATCTTGGCCTGGGCCAGCCTGACGGCGAAATCATTGTCCCAATTTTCTATTTCCCGCGGCTTGGTCTCGAAATAAGACCCGTGAACCTTCTTATATTCTTCCGCCGGGGCGCTCCTATGTTTCAAGTAGACCGAAACTTCGTATCTTTTTCCTCTTTGGAGCTCCTCCTTCGGCATCAACTTGACCGCCGTTTTCTGTTCGTTGAATTCGGAAACGAACTGCGCCATCGGATCGAACGCCAATTTCACGCTATATTCCTCCAATGGCCTGTCGAAGTTGATAATTATCGGATCCTCTATGCCTAGCAGGACGTCCTTCTCCCCCTCCGCCGGACTCATGGAAGAAACTTCGGGCAGCGCTTCCGTCTCAAAAATCACCTGCCCGTCGAATTTGAAACCGAAAATATTTCTTCCTCCGTTTACGCTCAAGACGTAGTCGGTGGAATTTTTCCAGTTTTCCGCAGGGAACAATTCCATCTGTCTGTTCTTATCGGACCATCTGATGTTCAATTCCGTCGCCGGTTCTATTTTCAATATTTTTTCGACTTCGCTCGGAATGACCGGGTTGGAAAAAGAAACGGACACCGCATCCTTCGGACCTAAAACCTCCGCATCCGCGACCGAAATGACCGTTCCGAGAAATCCCATTTTTCCTTTAACATAAGAGGATGCTCCCCATACCAAGAAAAATAAAACCAAACCGGACAAAAAAACTTCCAGCCCCTTCCTTTTGATATGCTCCACGGGATATTCCTTTAGCATCGAAAAACGAATATGATACTCCGCTAATTATATAATCGCTTGGCTTGGTCCCAGACCTCGGGACTGTTCTGCGTGGCCTTGAGCCAATACCACCATTCGACTCCCCACACGTAAATATCGGTTATGCCGGTTTTTCGGGCAAATTCTATGTTTTCCTTGAGCTTGGCGGCGTCCATCGACTGGAACTGCCTCTCCAAAGGGAAATTCGTCGTCCACCCCTCGATCCAAGGCTCTCCTTGAAGCTCGATGACCGCCACGTTTTTCTGGCTGGCAAAAATCCTCACTAACAATTTCTTGGCCTTGAAGAAATTCGGCCCTATCGGATATTTCCAAGCTCCATACTCCTTGGTTATGACCTCCCTGTACATGGTCGTTCCGAAATGATCACCCCTCTTGGCGGCAGGGACCCAAAGGCTCAACTCCCCGCTGTCGGTGAGCATTATGGGGGTTTCAGGATCGATGCTTCTGGCAGTTTCTATTTCCCTATCCAGCAGCTCGACATCGAAGGCCGGGCAGACTCCGAACTTCAAGAAGGGTTCGTTCTCGATCTGCCATATCTTTACGGCTTCGTGGTCCTTATATCTTCCGACAGTTTCCTCGACGAACATGACGAGTTTTTCCTTCCTCTTCGCGTCATCTTCCCCTATCCATTTCGGAACGTAGCATTCGGGCCAACGGGGCACCTTTTGCCCCACGGCCAAAACTACTTCCGCGTTCCTCTTTTTCGCCTCATCCAACTGCCAATCGAGATCGGCCCAGTCATATTCCCCATCTTCCTTTTCGATGGAATCCCAATAGGCGGGAACCCTGATCCTTTTGACACCGAGGTCGTCGAGGGTCGCTAGATAAGCCTCTTTCCAATCCAAGCCTATGTCCTGGGCATATCTTATCGAGAAAGTAACTCCCAATTTGGCTTCCTCCTTCGGCAGGCTGACCGGGAGATTCACATAGGCGAAAGCCAGCAGGGCGATCGTGGTCAGCGAGGCGAAAGCCAATGCCGCCACTTTCAAAATCTTCTTGATTGCGCTTTTCATATTTATTTTAAAATTAATTACTAAAAAAAATTACGATGCCAGATACAGGACGTTCGGACCCGCGAGCGAAAGCATCCATAGCCCCACTCCGATGAACATTACGGCCAAAAATTTCTGCATCCAGTCGCTAAAGGCCAGTTTCTCCCTATAGATATGGTGATGCCAAACGGAAAGAACGGAAACGAATATCAACACGAACACGAATTGGATGCTGCCGGCGGCGTTCACCGCGGAAACAGAACCCCTGGAAATCGCCATCACGATAAGAAAAGATCCCACTCCCGCGAGCACCTTATTCAAAGTGAACAGCGCCCCGGTCGAAGCGACCCTTGATCCGGATGTTCCTTTCTGATTGAAAGATTTCTTTATTTGCTTGCGAAAAACCGGAAAAAGCAACAAGCTCAGGCCGGCCAGAAAAAATCCCAGCCTGTTCCACACGAAACCGTTGATAAAATCGGTGTTATTGAAGACTTCCTTCAAGAGCCCCAACGATATCGCCTGGGAAACTCCGGCCAAAACCGAATATTTGAATCCCTTGAACAGCTTGAGGTTTTTTATGGGCAGATCAAAGGAAACCAAAAATCCTCCCGCAGCCAAAATAAGCACCGCCGCTACCCCCAAAAGTCCCAGCCTTTCCCCGAGAAAGAAAAAAGCGTAGACGACCGAAACCAGAGGAATGATCGTCCCGACCAAGGGAGCGACCCTGGAAACTTCGTTTTCCTGGACGGCCCGATACAGGGCCAAGAGTCCGTATATGAAAAAGAAACCTGAAGCGATCGCCCAGACTGCGACCTTGGCCGCCGGAAAAGAAAATCCGAAAGGAATGAAAGCCAAGGCGAAAAGGCTGAAGATCGAAACATAAAAAGCGTAGATCGCCGGTTTGGAGATGCGCGAATGCAAAAGATACTTGTCCAGCACCGCGACCACGGCTATCAGAAGATATCCGCTGACCGCTATCGTGAGCCAACCCAGTGAAAGAAAAAAATCGCTTATGTTGGAAACCAAAGGAAAAGACATTTTTGTTTTTGTTTATTGCCTATGTCCATTTTACCTCAACTTAACAATAATAAAAAGTCCCGCCGTACGGCGGGACTTTTTCTAAATTCTCAAATCCCTATGCTTCTTTTTTCACTATCTTATTGAAATACAGACTGATATCGCTGATCCATTTGTTCGCGGCAGCTTGTCCTCCGGTAGCGGCGCAGCTGGAACCGCATTTCCAAACGACCATTTTTGAAGGAGTAGTAAGATTTTTGTTGACCAATTGTTCGATTCTTCTTCCGATCACATTGACCGCTTCCTCGGGAGTCGCGAAACATCCGTGTCCCATAGCGACGCCTTTTTCTCCCGCCCCCTTATAACCCCAATAATTATAACAATCCTGACCGTTTAGCGTGGGGACCCTTTTGCCCCAATTGCTTTCCTTCTTGGCTATCCCGATGATAAATGCCGCCACCGTCCTATCTTTTTCCGCTATAAAAGGGACCATCTCCTTGATCGGATGATTTCCTACTATCGCATAAAGTTCTTTTTCGAACTCGTCATTCTTTTTTTGGAAAATACCTTTGGGTTTCCTGATTTCCTTCGCCGGAGTGTATTTCAAATCATCAGTCGATTCCACCGCAAGTCCGCCATACCCGGCAAACAGCCTGAGGCCGTTACCGGTCTCAATTTTCCGTTCCTCCTGCGCTTGGGCATAAAAGGAAGGTTGCGAGTAAACAAAATAAGAACTGGCCGCTATGGCCAAAACCACTACCGAAAACGGAAGATGGCGCTTTTTGAATATCTTGCCTGCCAGTTCTTCGCCCTTCAAAACCCATTCCACGATTCGCGGAAATTTACCCATAATTTGATACTACTGATTAACCGCCTGACGGCGCCACACCCCTTTTTCTGCGGATTTTCTAATACAACATATCCGCTCCTTTATTCCCTCTTTTCACGCCCTCTTTCAAGCACGCAAGATCCATCCTAGCATGAATCAGACCCGAAAGTCAACAAAAAAACAGGATATTTCCTGTTTTTTGGCTTATTTGAGATGTTTTTCAGTAGCTGAGTTTTTTGAAGTATCCGTTTACGTCACTGATCCATTTGTTGGCAGCGGCCTGCCCTCCCGTCACGGAGCAATCCGAGCCGCATTTCCAGATGACCATTTTTTCCGGGGTGTCCAACTCCTTGTTTTCGACCAGATATTGCAATCTCTTCGCCACCGTGTCCACCGCATCCTTCCTGCTGTTGAAGCAAGTATGTCCGCCCGTACCCATGAGCTTTCTTATTCCCCTATATCCCCAGTAATTGTAGCAATCCTGGCCGTTGAGAACCGGAACCCTTTTACCCCAATTGCTTTCCTTCTTGGCTATCCCTATGAGGAACGCGGCCACGATCCTGTCTTTTTTCGCGATATAGGGGACCATCTCTTCAATCGGGTACCCTTTGACCATTGCCCTGATTTCCTTTTCCAAATCCTCCTTTTTGCTATCCCCCATGTCCTCGATGAAATGCCTGGTGTATCTCTCGCCTTCATCCTCGACCACCCTGACATCCCCCATTTCAAAAGATCCTATGCTTCTCTCGATCCCAACCTCACCGGCCGCGCCCGCTTTGGCGGCTACTTCCTCGGCCTCCGCACCCTGCCCAAGATATCTATAAATCATAGTCATCGAGAACATGCCGAAAAGGATCGCCCCGACGATAGAAAGGTTCCACAGCCTGACCACGGTAAGCTGCCCGACGACGCTCCTCGAAGCATCGGCCATGTCTTCCTGCAGATAGGCGTATCTCTTTTTGAATTGCTCAAACAAGGCGCTCCCCTGCTCAGGCGAATAGCGTGAATAATTCCTGACTATCCTCGCACTCAGACTGTCCCATTTTCCGGTTTTCCTATCAAGTTCCGAGCCCCTCCCGATAAGCCTGGCCTCGCGAGGAGTGATGTACAGTTTGGAATCTTCCGTATAAAAAGAATCCGTGATCCTTCCCTTGGAGACAAGCACGGCCCTGTTCCTCCGGATTTTCAAGCAAAAATCCGCAAAGCCATCCGGGCCCTGGAGGTCCGCATGGCTTTTGAAATTCCACCTGGAAGATTGTTCCTTTCTTTTTTTGGCAAGATCCATCTGGCACGGAATATCTTTATTATTTTATGCCCGCTTCTTTCTTGAAAAACTCCATTATCTCCTCTTCTCCCACGAAGCATTTTCCTCCCGCATACAGGAACGGGATCCCGGTTTCTTTCTCGCTCAAACCGCACTCTTTGGCCCGCATATCCATCTCCCTGGAATTTTCGGTGTTGGGCATGACTTCTTTTTTGGAGAAAACCACTTTCTCCTCGATTTTATTCTCATCGAAGAATTTCTGCACATTCATACTGAATGAACTTGCGCGGCTATAATAATAGGTTATCCCGGACTCCTCGGTACCGTCCAATTTTTCAGCCACAGGCGCTTCCAATCTGGGAGTACTCCTGATTCCCCAGAAAATCATGACGGCCACGATTACGGTAACCACCGCCACCAAAGAATACAGCTTTTTGTTTTTCATTTTTTTCAACATAAAAAAGTATTATGATTTCTTCTTCCCAATTATACCATTTTTGCGTTTTCTTTGAAAGTACAAAATCATCCCCGCCAAAAACATGCACAACGAAAGTGTTTGCCCCATGGTCAAGACGCCTAAAACCAAGCCTGCTTGGGCGTCAGGAGACCTCAAAAATTCGAGCGCAAACCTGACAGCCGCATATCCCACCAGGTAGAGGGACAACATCTGCCCGCTGAAAACCATCTTGTTCCTCCAAATCCAGAGCGCTGAAAACAGGAAGAGCCCTTCGAAAAACGCTTCATACAATTGTGACGGGTGCCTGAGAAAACCGTCACCGCCAAAATACATCCCGAAAAAAGAATCCGTCGCTCTTCCGACAAGCTCCCCGTTCATGAAATTCCCCAGACGTCCGAAAAAATATGCCCCTGCGGCGGCGGGAACCAGAAAATCCGCGACCCTCCAAAGATCCACATCTTTTTTTCTAAGAAAAAAATAGAGTGAGAGGGCTATTCCCAACAAAGCCCCATGGTAACTCATGCCGTATATACCGACGAATTCTCCGCTTACTCTGTCCCATGGCGAGATGATAGCCATAGGATTTCGCAGAAAATAACCAAGATCATAGAACAAGACGTAACCGATCCTCCCCCCTAGAAGCATCCCCCAAAAAGAAACCAGGAAAATGTCCGCCAAGAAAGAGCAGGAAAAAACGTCCTTTTCTCCCAAACCGGCCTTTTCCGCCTCCCCTTTTCCGATCCTCCAACAAAGCAGCGCGAACGCCGCCAAAAAAGCCGCCACGTATCCCAAGGCATACCACCTTATCGAAAGGGATCCGATTGAAAAAGCGATCGGATCCACGAATTGAGGCAAATATTTATAGAAGTCTGGCATTCTTTGACGGGATTCCTAGGCGTTGAAGCTTTTCAATTGCTTTTTGAATTCAACGGCGTAAATATCCCAAAGAGAAAGAAAAAGGGCGACTATGATTGGTCCTATGATGAAACCTAGAAATCCGAAAAGGGCTATGCCTCCGAGCGTGGCGAAAAAAACTATCAAGGGATGCATTTGCGTATCTTTGCCGACCAGCTCAGGACGCAAAACATTGTCGATAAGCGAAATAATGAGCAAGCCGACGGTCAAAATAAAGATTCCCTGCCAGATGTTGCCGAGCAAAAGCAAGATGATTCCGGCCGGAAACCAGATTATGCTGGATCCGAACATGGGGATCAACGAAAGGATCATCATCACGACCGCCCAGATGGTCGCCGAGGGCACGCCTGCTATCGCGAAAGCCAGCCCGCCGATGAATCCCTGGATGAAGGCCACCACCAAAGTTCCCTTGATGGCCGCCCTGCTTATGGAGACGAATTTTTCAATGAGAAGCTTCTCGTGGGAATCTCGCAAAGGACTCAGCCGCATGATTTTCTTGACAACCTCCTTGCCATGGACCAA
>Ga0076200_122_pt1 | contig 16643 bp, 15 predicted proteins | sample RifGroE1_FD_67806 | JGI IMG/M metagenome (GOLD analysis project Ga0076200, IMG submission 67806) | Parcubacteria (Moranbacteria) bacterium GW2011_GWE1_49_15
TCCTGGCGGACTTTTTCCTTGGGATATTTTTTTCTTTTTATCGCAAGCATAAGTTTATACTCACATTTTACCCCCAAAACCCTCTCCGGACAACATTCTTATATTCTTGAGAATGTGAGAATGTCCTAGTGGTGTTGAGTGGGGTTGTGGATGATGTTGAGTGGTGTTGGGCGGTAGGATTATGAGGAGGCGGGGCAATTGGACGAATCCCCTACGAACAGATTCTCCATCATCGCGATTTTCAACTCGCTGTTCTCTTTCCGTAATCTCCAGTTCCAAACCGCCAAGCCCGCGACTGCAAGGATTAGGATGAGATTTAGTGTGTTCATAGCATCTTGTCATCCTGAATTTATTTCAGGATCTATTTTAATTCTTATTTCTCAACAAGGCACCTGACCTCTTTTATCCCTCAGATATTTAAGTTGCCATCTGACTAGGTGGATTTATTTATCTCTATAATTACTTCAAAAATAGATCTCTGTGTCTCATATAACTTAGCATATGTTTTATCAATTTGCTCCTGATGAATTGCCACATTTCCGTTTTTTACGGTTACGTATGTCCCTTCCGGATCTTGCTTCGATGGAGTATATGTAAGTATCCCTAAGATATCATATAGTTTGCCTTTTAATTTAGAGGTAAGCAGAGAATCCTTTTCAATCATTTTATGCTGCTCCGCGGTATTAACCAACATTTCAAGCCTTGTGCGATAATTTTTCATCTGTGAAGTAATCAATATCAATGGCATTTCCTTTTCTGAAAGAAGTTCTTTGATCACTGCCTCAAATTCTTTCCTAAAATCAATAAAATAATCAGCGAGTATTTTAATTTCCATCTTCTTAAATTCATCTTTTTTATTTAGTCTCCTTAAAACATACACCGCCAACCACGCAGTAACCGCAAGAGAAACTACTTGAAAAAAATCGAATTGGATTCCTACATCCTTAGCTATAGTAAAATTAAACCCATTGAAACTAAGAGCAAAAATCAAGTAGCCAAATCCGACTCCAATAAGCAAAGTAAGGAAATGTAGCAAATTATCATGTGGAGGCTTATTTGCTTGCATCTTTAATATAATTAATAATATCATCAGCAAAATAAGGCTCTTCAACCGAAACTAATTCCAAAACCTCCAAGACCTTTTCTGAACCATACTGCCTTGCAAGACCGCCGAATGCCTCTTCCAAGAAACTAGTTCCATATCCCAAAACACCATCAAGATTCACAACTAATTTTTTATTTTTCTCAACAGCTTCTTTGAATTTTGGCTCTAGGATGTTAAGCCTAAACGCTTCACCGGAAAATTTTCCCTCTTCTTTAGAACGAGGTCCTGGAGTTATTGAGAAGTCATTTGCAATAGAAACTAATATTTTATTGTCCATGGCTTATTGATATTCTTTTCAGATAATTCCCAATATAAGAAAGTACCCTTAAAAACGTTAGTTAATAATCGATAGTCATTATTCTCTACATTCGCATAAACATTGTTTGTAATTACATGCAAATTCCCTATTTGATTCCGATCCAATGTTTGTTTTATGCCTGGCAATCCTTTTCCTCTAAATTTTTCCTTTGTGACTGTTTTGTGCATTTTCCCATCCAGCAGCAGCTTTAATATCTCTTCATCAGTACTTATTCCAACACGCTTTATTATTTCCTGCCAACCATACCACTTACTATCAAGCTCTTTATTCTTCAGGCTTGAGAAAATACCCACACCATGGTCCATAAACACAAAACTGACCTTTTTGCGAACCTTATCATGATTTATTGAAAGCCACCAGTGCTTTCCGCCTTTCCTGTCTTTAGCAGCATGATTGTTTGTGTTTTGCATCAATTCCACTAAAACCCTTTGGAGCCCCTGGCAAATCCGTTCCTCGCCCCAAATTGTCCGAGTAGCTGCTCTCATAATTGGCAAGCCAAGTTCCGAGGAAACGTTTTTTCGGGCATGAGTAATGATTTGATTATCTTTCCCTATATGATAGGTTGATCTGCCGTTAGTTTCTTTCTTTAATTGTTCAAAAAATCCTGATTCAATAATCAATCGTCTTGCTTCATCATTCAGGGGAAAATCCCCATTGAAGCCGATTCTCACTTCTTTGAACTTAAACATGGTTGATAAAAGAACGGTTATGGCCCCATAATCAATAGTTTCAACATTCTTCAGAACCACATAAACCATCTTATTTTTTTCACGTAACCTTTCAATACTATTCAAAAAAGAAATAACTCCTGCGGTATTTTCTAGAAAGGAAAAATTCTTAGGAGCTGTAATGTTTGTATAACGAGAGAATTTATTTGCGCTCTTTTTTTCTATTATGGATTTTCCTTGCATGGCACGTCTCTTGGCTTTTAGTATAGCCTTGCGTTTTTGCCTTCTCTTGAATGCTTTGCGGGCAACATGCCTTGAATGTCGGATATACCTCTCTTTGCTATAAATAATTTTCATAAAATGTTCACTTAGTCAGACTTATCTCCTCCGGTCATAAATATGTACAATTTTTTGATTTTATCTTCTTCAACTCTTATTTTATTTTTTCCACCCGTTGAGAATCAGAATTATAGTAAAAATCAACAATACTTTTATCGCCAATTCTATCAACTGCTTCCTCAATCGCTTCAATAGGGGCAGAATACCATTCATCTGGCACGTAGGACACTCCCAATTTATCAATTATTTCCAAATCAACTTTAGCATCAGCAAAAAATCTATGTATTAGCGATTCCACTTTCACTGGCTGGTATGCCCCTGTCAATTTATAAGATGCCACAATCTTTACCGGTGCCATCAGATATGTAGGATCTATTTCAGCATTTGCAATGCGCTTCTCAACAACATCCGTTGTCACTCCAATCTTATAAAGATCTTTTATGGTTACGACCGCATGATCTTCACTAAGAGATTTTAAAATATAAATATAACCGACGGCTTTTTCTTCATTTTTTAACTCAAAATCTTTATCGACTACAACAAAACCTCCTTCGTATAGTCGTTGTGCCAAAGATCGCTTATACATATTCGATTCAGTCCCGTTTTCAAAAATCACGTTTATTCTTTGCTGGGAATAACCGCCTGACTTTCGTTCCCTTTCTCCAAATCCAGCCACATAACACATCATTCCCTCATAAACATAAAAATTGTTTGGCAATAATTGATCAATGGTCAAAAAAGGCGTTAATTTTCGCAGACCATCTGCAAGCATCTGCTGTTGCTCCATGAATAATCCTTTGAATTTTTTTGCAAAATCTTTACAAGGTTTTCGCTTGGCAATCTCTCCCATGACCAAAACTTCCCTTTTCTGTTTGGGCAATCGAGATATGTCGAATAATTCACTACCGCTAAATAAATCTCCGTCCATAGCATACAATTCATCCAAACTCTCCGGTATTTTGTCAGTTTCAAGTAGTCCAAGCTCATCATATTCCGTAAGTTTTTCAACCTTATCTTTGTCAGCTCGAATTGAAGCTAATCTCGCATAAAAACCAGCTTCTTTCATATCTTCTGCCTCTTTGCTTGGCAAGCGATTATTTTTATTCACAAACTCGACAATCTGTTCGAATCCTTCCAAGAGCCTGTCATCGGCCGTGACTGTTTTTCGTTTTTCTTTCGGCTTAAACAAATCAGCATCTTCGCTCTCAAACAAAGCCGTTAATTTTTCAAAAACATCATTATTCATGACTTTGTTCTCGGGTTAATTTTTCGCGCTCATACTTGGCTCGATGTGCAGTCAAAAATGCTTGAGCCTGGGCTAATAATTTTTCATTTTTATCACCGGAATGTAGTGATGGATGAGCGCCATTATGTGCCACAATAAACGCTTTGATCTGAGGCACCAATGCCAACGCGTCTTCCACTTTCATATCGATGCGATTTCCAGCTATTGTATTTTGTATAATTCTAAAGGTATCCGAACCGACTTTCTTAGAAATTACTTCGAAAGCGTGATGGAATGGGTTCACGGAATCAATCAAGTTGATGTCCAGCTCGTCTATTTTTACAAAGCGATTGGCGAGTTTGATAAATTTAATATCGCCGTCTTTACCACGCACTGGTTCAGCAGTCTTGAACGCTAAATTCGTCGCCAGATATTGCCTTGTAATTTCCACTTCTTCGTCGGTCAGTCCGGGATGGCGTTCGCGAATAATTTTGCTTTGTAAATGTTTGACATAATCGCCGGTTAATCCTTGCGCCGCGGCTTTTTGGATTTGTTCGTTTTGCAAAGTTGCAGCCGTCAAATCCTCAAGGTCGTTTTCCAAAATATGCTTTACTTTTGGATTTTTCGGTTGTTTCAAGCCTTTGACAAACACTTCGCCCGGCTTCGCCTTGCGACCGTCACTTGGGCGGGGTGTAAAAGTGAAGCTTGGCGCCAAAACCTGTTCCATCAAAAGCGACACCGTGATGGCTTTGAGCATATTATTCACCGAAATCGTGATGTCGTCGTTCGTTCCGTTCGGCTGGACGATTAAGTTCGTGAATTGCGAATGCGTTTTATTGTAACTATCGCGCGTGCAGCGTCCGATAATCTGAACAATTTCAGTAAGAGATGAACGATAACCAATAGTCAGCGCGTGCTGGCAATATGGCCAATCAAAACCCTCCTTTGCCATACCGAGCGCGATAATAATATCAATCCCATTAATATCATTGCGAGCCACTGTGCCAAGATATTTTACTAATTTTTTACGGTGTTCAGGATCGTCATCGACCAAATTAGCCACTTTAAGTTCGCGTCCGTCCGCCGTTAAAATATGGTCAACTTCATTTTCGTCCTTACTTTGCCAAGTTCCCATCAGGTCAAAAATCCGAGCCACTTCCTCTAGCTTACCAACCAGTGTTGATTCCTTGCTATTAACATTCGGGATATGAATGATTGTTTTTTTGCGAGTGTCCAGCACTGCCGAAAGAGCGCCGTCATCAAGATAGGCCCCAGTATAAAAATGATAACCGATGCCGAGGGTTTTTAGATAAGAATATCCATTTAATTGTTCGTAATAAGTATAAGTGACCTTATCGAATTCCTCCTCGTCTTCAGCTGTCAAAATCGGCACGGTATCACCGCGGAAATATGAACCTGTCATTGCGATAATCTGGACACTTGATGCAGCCATTACATTGTGAAGCAATTCTCCTAGCCGTGAAGTTTCAGAAATAGAAGCATGATGAAACTCATCGATTGCCAAGACGCAATCATTAAACTTATTAACCGGAACTTCATCAAAAGCAAAGCGAAGTGTCGCGTGCGTACAGAGCAAGATTTGATCATCACCCTCCATGAAACGCAAAAATGCACCGACTTTACTGCGATCATCCAATCCATCCTCATTAGTCAAATTATTCCGATCATCAATATGCCAATCCTCAAAAAAACCGTGCCTAGTCAAATCAGTATCAGAAAATGACGCGCCGATTCCACGCTCTGGCACGGCGATGATAACTTTCTTTAATCCCTGATTTTTCAACTTATCCAGCGCAATAAACATCAAAGCCCGAGATTTTCCAGAGGCCGGCGGCGCCTTAATTAGGAGTTTTTTGCTATTTCTTTTCTCATACGCCCGCTTCTGCATTTCACGCATACCAAGTTCGTCCACCTTGGTACTTTGACCGGTCTTTTCATATTCCACACTGACGATATTGATTGTGTCAGGGCTGGTGCGCTCGGCATCGACTTCAGCTCGGATTTCAGCTTCCCTGAAAATCCATTCTTGGCCGTATTCTTTGGTCTCGCCATGCGGAGCGATGAGTCCGAGAGTAATCATCCGCTCAACGACTTTATACGCGCCACGCGGAGTGAAACCCGTCCATTCCACTACATGATTGATATTGAAAATCGGCGTAGCCGATAAATGCTCGACCACCTTGTCCACCGATTCGACGGCGGTTTTATTTAGATTCATTTCGTCATTGTTATTACTCATTATATGAACAGTTTAGCAAATAATATGAACGATGTCAAGTATTTTATGAACGATTTGGTGGAAAAATCGTAAAAAATACTAATTTTCAGTTTATTTTGGCTATTTTTTGCCTTTTTTGGCGGTCATTTGCTCATATAAGTCAAAGAGTGTGGCGAGACGGTCTTCATCGTTTGCAAAACCCTTCACCCGATATAGCTGGTCGACTACTATGTCGTTTCTGTTATGTACTTCACGCAAGTCAGACGGCATTTTGTCAGGATCATACATTTCGGCCAACGTTTGCTCGAAATGGGCGTCGCGAGCTAACAGGATCGCCCGCGCCGAAGCAGTCAGTTTGGCTTTTTGCGCTTCCGAAAGCGGAGGAACTGGGAAAGTGTTGTAACCAAGCGTGGACGAATACCTAATTCGCGTTTCCAACTGACCGCAAACCGTGCGGATCCAGACCATGTGCATTTTGGATTCCAAAAGTGCAAAGAGCCAGAGTTCGGCGTCGTAGATGGCTAAAGCGGCATTAGATATAACAGTATTTTCATCAAGATAACCGATTGGCACATACTCTCGTCTTTCCGACGACACGATTGGGAACAAAATGGCATTTGCTTTTTTGTAATTATTCCACGCAAATCGCCACGGGGTGGTAGCATTTTTTTGACTATCCTTACCCTTTCGACCACTTCGCCAATGCTGAACATTTTCGACTCGCTGTTTAATTAATGATATTTTTTGGGCTTCATCAAGGTCCTTATCCTCAATCCAAATACAATATTTTTTAGTGCCACGAATCAATTCTTGTGAACCAAAAAACTGCTTGATAAATTTCTCAGCATTTGAATCTGAATGAATTATTTCATCTTTTTCTTGCTCGCTAAGCGTTAAATATCCACCGTCTAAGGCAAAACTGCCATAATCAATTTTTGGAACACCTTGAGAAATTGCTTTTGATGATCGACGAACAATTACACTTGCACTAGTAGAAAGGTATGCATTGATATTGTCTACACTATTACGAACTCCATTAGAATAAAGATATTTCTGCTGCTTTGAGGGGTTTTGCAATGATATTATTACAACGGTAACACCTGCATTATCACGTGCGGAGTTTTGCCATTTAAATGAGAGATAGGCGAAGCCAATTTCTAGTTCGGCTAATACTGACGGCCACAAAATACCCACTTGCTCGCCCTGTGTAATAGAATTGGTGGACACAAAACAATACTTAGCATTTGTGCCACGAATATAGTCCGATGCTTTCAAGAACCAGATGGAAATATAATCTAAACTTTTGTAATTCTCCATCTTTCCGCATACTGAAAAAATATCGTCTTTTTGATTTTCATCTTGTTTACGACTGCCTTTATACGGCGGATTACCGATGAGATAGATTTCATCTGCACCATTATTTGCGCAAACTGTCTGCCAATCGATCTGGGCAGCGTTGCATTTAACTATGTTTTCATTCTTGATAAGGGGCAAATGTTGCAACTTCACCGCAAATTGTTTCTCAAATTCAGCATCCATCTGGTGCTTGGCAATATAAAGAGAAAGGATCGCCATCTCATGGGCAAAATCATCAATTTCAATACCATAAAAATTATTGAGTGGAATTTCGGAATCATGAACCACTGTGGCGGTTTCATTATTCTCCAGAACAAATAAAGCATCGTGTGTCTGTTTGATTTTGTTGCTTTTGCGAACTCTTTTAAGCTCATCGAGTCGACTAATAATAGCGCTTTCAAGTAGACGCAATTGTTTATAGGCAATAATCAAAAAATTTCCACTACCGCAAGCAGGATCAAAAACTTTAATATAACGGATTCTCACCAACAGATTCCTTAGTTCGCTTGGTGTGTTGTAAATTTCATCAAAACGTTCATGTAATTCGTCCAAGAAAAGCGGCTCGATCACTTTCATAATGTTCGGAACGCTGGTATAGTCCATGCCGTTATGATCGCGCTTTTCTGGGTCTACAATGCCTTGAAACATCGTGCCGAAGATGTCAGGATGAATTTCGCCCCAATTGGATTTGGTGCATTCGAGCAGTAAATGACGGGCCTGGGCGTTGAAATCAGGCACGGCAATGCTATGCTTGGCAGTGTTGAAAATCGTACCATTAACAAAAGGAAATTCAGAATATGGGGTGGAAAAAGCTGATTTATCTTCACTATCCAACGCCTTAAACAGATTTACAAAAAAAATATTCAGATCAGATCCATCGGTGTTCGTAATCAACTTAATAGCGTTTGAAAATTGGTTTTTTGCAAATAGGCCCGTATCTTCAGCAAAGAAACAAAATAGCAAGCGCGAGAAAAAAACATTGAGGTCGTGACGGAAAGCGCTTCCTTCCTTCGTGAATTTCGCGAGATTGACTTTTTCGATTTCAGAGTAGAGTTCATTCATTTTATCGGCAGCTCTGCGATCAGCTACTGCTTCGGTTTTATTGTCGGTCATTTCATCACCCGTCCAGCCATAAAAAAAAGCGATGTCCTTGTCGAGATCTGCTATTTTAATGGCCAAAGTGGTATTTTTCTTGGTGTCTTTGGCGCGGAGCTCCGTGAGATCAGTAGCTATAAGATAGCGCGGTCGATAGCGCCCAGTAAGCGGATCGTTTTCAATGGTTTCTATTTCGTGTTCAAGAATAGTATCTTTCGGAAAAACTTTGAAATAAACGACGTCTTTTTGAAGAATGGCATTGGGATCAGTGGCCTTATTAAGCGTGCCAGCTTTAAGCTGGGTGATAGCGGCAGCTGCGCGACCATAAGCCGCAAGCAGCTCATAGAGAAAATCAACGGTATACACAGAACGATTCGCAATACTTGCGATATTTTGTTCGACTTGCTGGTAAGTAATTTTCATAATACTATTTCCTGTTACGAAACATCAAAAACTGCTTATAGTCCTATCTTACGCCCCTTTTCCCCTTTACTCAAGAGTAAAAAATTATACTAATCCGCGAATTGCGAATAATACAAAAAATCCAAATCCAAGCCGGGATGCGATTATCTATTATCAAAATGCCTAATCCAAGCAAAAATACACATTATCGATTATAAATTATCGGTTATCAAAATCACTGAATTCAGGTTATTAGTTACCGGTTATCGGTTATCAAAAATCCCATATCCAAGATAGAAATCGTGTCATCTGTCATCTGTTATCGGTTATCAAAATCCCCTTATTTTAGCCGAAATCAACGGCTCAGTCCACCTGAGCCGTTGAGGATTTATTTTCGAGTCATGAAAAAAGCCCCGACTGGTTGCCGGGGCTTTCGCCTTGTTAGGCGCTATTTCAGCTTGTCTTTGCTTTTGGTGATCCTTTTCAGATCCTGGACGGCCTGCTTTGCTTTGGCGGATTTCTTCTTTGTCGGGATTGAATATTTCCTGATTTTGCCGTCTCCTTCCTGGGAATAGAATTCAAACCTCTCTTTCCAGTCAGGAAACATCTTCTTGATTTTGGTGATGACCGCGTGAGGGATGAAAAACCCATTCTTTTGGACATTGCCCCATTTGAAACCGGCTTCCTGCCCATCCGTGCCATAGAAGGTGTTGAGAAACTCCCCCAAAGACTGATAAGTGAAAGAACCTTTCGGAATAACGATATATTTCGTATCCTTGCTGCTCATCGCGCACCTCCCTTTCATGTGTGTATAGGACTATATCACCCCTTCGGAAAATTTTGCAAGTGAAGAATTCAAGTCATCCGTCACCAGTCATTGGTCATTAAAATCACTGAATCTAAGTTATCAGTTACCGGTTATCGGTTATCGAAAAAGTTAATTTTGGCCGGGTTCTTGGCTTGACATTTTTCTTAAATATGCCAGAATTCCCTACCAATCCCAAGCACTTATTCAGAGGAGGTTTTATGCACATTAAAAAAATTGACAGCATTCCGCAAATCAATGATTTTCCCAAGGGATACAAATTGATCGCCTTGGGAGAGTTCTGTGGGCATGAAAAAGATCTCTTTTTCGCCTTTATTGTCCCGGAAAATGTTCCAACGGAACCGGGAACGAAAATCCCTGACGTAAAGCATGCAGAAGGATATGATGACGATGAGCTGGAGATATTAGACACGAAAGTCGATGCGTTCAGAAAAGAGGATGGCGGATATAAATTCACTGTGAAAATAGGAGGGAGAGGCACGACTAATTTTATCATCAATCCTCCCGACGAAACAGAATCTTTTCATGAAGACTCCCTCGTTAAAATACACAGATTTCGTCGTCTCTAATGTTGGACAGTCAAGATAACCGCTCAATACCAAACACCCTCTCTAGATTTCCTAGGTGGGTGTTTTATTTTTTCGCCGACAACAGCGTCGTAACGAGGGCGGTCATTTGGCCTTTCTTGGCCGGCTGGCTCTCAGCGATGAGAAGCGTAAGCGCGGTGAGCGCGCTCGGGTTTATATTCACCGCCCCTTTTATTTTCGCTTTGCGCAAAAACCAGACGAACGCGAAAGCGCCGGACCGTTTGTTGCCGTCATTGAACGGATGGTTTTTCACCATAAAATAGAGCAGGTGCGCCGCCTTTTCTTCGGATGTAGGATATACTCCCTTGCCTCCGAACGATTGCATCACATTACCCACGATTCCCTCGACGCTCCCCTCCCTTTTTTCCTGGGCGAACAGTTCGGAAGCCTCCCCTTTCTCGATGAGCTCGCTTCGCAAGTCGGCTATGGCAGCTTTCAATTCTTCCCCTGTCAGCTTCACGGCTTTTCCGGTCTTCCCCATGGGCTTCAATTCTTCTTTATCATAGGCGTCCAGGGTCATCCAGGTACTGGAAAATTCCTTGATGAGTTCCAAGATAAGCTTGGGGTCGAGCGTGACATGCTCCGGCAGAAGATTCTGGATGCTGGCGACCGCCCTCATGAATTCGTCGTAGTTTTGGGCGATTTGTTTGCGGTTTATGGTGTAGCCTTTGGTGATATGCTCCCTCAAGGTCTTGGTCGCCCAAATCCTGAACTGAGTCGCTTGCTTCGAGTTAACTCGATAACCGATAGATATAATTGCATCAAGATCATAGAACTGGGTTTTGTACACTTTTCCGTCATTGGCAGTATGTTCCAAAATGGAACTAACTGAATTTTTGTCCAATTCTCCGCTTTTAAAGATATTCTGCAAATGTTTGGTTATTGCAGGACGCTTCGTGCCAAAGAGAATCGAGATTTGCTCTTGGGTCAGCCAAACGGTTTCTTTTTTCAAATGCACCTCTAATTCTGGACCCTTATCGGTCCTATAAATCAGAATTTCCCCGCCATTTTCGATTTTTTCCCTTTTTTTCTTTTTCATATTTTTTTAAAAAGTTCTTATAGTGATATAGTATCACTAATTCACTTTTCATTCAAGGGACGAGACCAAGATTATCAATAACCGGTCATTATTTGTCAAAAGATAACAAAAACGGACATAAACTACCATACTACGAATAATGGTAATTTATGTCCGTTTTCCGAAGGCTTGTTTTTCAGGCTTCGCATCTTTCCAAAAATTCCTTCTGGGCGGAGCGCTTTTTCAAGATGCCCATCTTGGCGACTTCGGCGGAGCTTTTTTGGGAAAGTTTTTGCAGGGCTTTGTCGAACTCGTGCACCTGGGGATTGACTTCCAAGGCGATATAGTTGATGCCCAAAAGCTTGATTCCTCCGAGGGTCCTGACGCGGGAAAGGGCGACATAGCCCATGCCGAACTCGAACGATTTGCTAAGGTCCATCTCCACCGCGTCTAGCGTCATGCCTTGGCTTAAGCGAGGCGGAGCGGAACCTGGCTGATGGAAACCAAAGTTTTCTCGTTTTCCTCGATCGACCATTTCTCAGGAGTCGCGACGATCGTTTTTCCCGAAACCGTTTCGACGATCGGCATCCCGCTTCCGTTGAATCCTGCGATCTTGCCCAGCGTGCCGTTGACGTAGCCCTGTTCGAAATTGTTCTTCACGAACATCACCACCGCGCCCTTTTTGAGAAAAAGGATTTCCGGAGCCAGACAACCTTTCTTGACGGAGCCGACCAGAAACTCGTTGCCGTTCGAGGTCATTTCGAAAACCCGCGCTTCCTCTTTGATCTTTTGCAATTCCGTTTTGTTGATGGCGTCCACGTTGACGTTGTGGGTATAGAGCCTGGTCGGCGTGATTTTGCTGGATATGGATTTGTTTTCCCGCGAAAGGATCGTCGCCATGGTTTTCGCGTCGCACGACCGGCTCCGGATGTCGGAAAGAATCTTGAGCATTTCCTTGTCTTCCTGGCGGTGCTGTTCTTCCAGATAGCAGATTTTCGGATCCATTTCCTTCCAGGCGTCCGATTCGATGACGAACCGCGCCTGCTGGCCGTATTTCGCGACCGGAGGAAGCTGGAAAAAGTCTCCGCAAAGGACCACTTGCAATCCGCCGAACGGCTTGAAGGGGTTTTTGAATTTCTTGCAGATGGCGTTGACGATGTCCAATTGGTAGGCGTGGAGCATGGAAATTTCGTCTATAATCAGCACGCTGGCGGCCGCGAAGCGGTTTTTGTGGTAATGCCTTTTTTTGAGCTTGGCGTATTCAGCCTCGTCGAAAACTTCACTGATGCCCATGCCGGACCAGCTGTGGATCGTCTGCCCGTTCATGTGGGTCGCGGCGATCCCGGTGGAAGCGGTGACCGCGACTCCGATGTTATTCTTTTTGAGATATTCGATATATTGCTTGAGCACATGGGTCTTTCCGCTCCCGGCCGGACCGGTCAGAAAAACGCTGTGCCCAAGTTTGAGGATATCCAACGCGGTTTTTTGTTTCATACTAGCCATGCTACCCCCTTTTAAACAGATGGTCTAGCTTCTCAGTCCGCCAGCTGGCGGATTAGCTTTTAGAGAACAATAAATAGCTTCTTAGGCGTTAGCTTTTTAGCTTTTTAGGAGGTTCAAAATGCCCTGATTTAAGACGGGGCTCATGTCATCTGTTATTAATTATCGGTTATCGAAATACCCTATTCCTGCCAAAGAAAAAAGGCCGGTTGTCCAGCCTTCCTTTATTTCACCTTCGCATACACATAACAGTCCAGATACTTCCCGTCCTTCAGCGCCCCTTTCTTCTCGATCCCCTCGAACTCCATCCCTACTTTTTCCATAACTCTCATAGATCCCTTATTATGGGCATAGGCTTTCGCAAAAATCCTTTTCAGTTTGAATTTTTTGAAGACATGTTTCATGAAAGCTTCCACCGCCTCCGGCATGATTCCTTTGCCCCAATGTTGTTCCGCCAGCCAAAAGCCCATCTCCGCTTTATGTCCCTGTTCTATATGGTGCGCCCCGATCGATCCCACGACTTCCCCTTCGATTTCGATATACAGGATAAAGCTACTGGGTCGTTCCTCTTTCAATTCCTTCAAAACCTTGCCGATGTACTGCTTGGCGTCTTTCGGGACATAGGGAAAAGAAACCGCGGAAGAAAGATTACGGCTCACGTTTTTGTTGTTAATATTCTTGGCCACGTCCTTGGCATCGCTCATTTTCGGCGTGCGCAAGACGAATCTTTTGGTCTTGATAATTTCCATACGATTTAAGCTGTTGATTATAAAACGCTACACGATAATTTTTCGAATTATTTTTTTCAACATAATATTTTTTAAATTATTTCCTTCCACCTTTTTTCTCAACCTCCCCCTCCCCCAACTCCTTTCCGGACCAACGTCCGAATCTCGCACCGCAGTCGTTGCACCGAATTTCGCTGATCCCGTCATAGTGTTCCGGGTGCATCAGGTCATATTCCACCATGACGATGTTCCCGCTCCCGCACTTTTTGCACTTTTCCTTTTCCATATTTTTGTTTTTTGATTATCTTATGATTTTCGTCAATCCCGAAAAAGCATAGATTTTATTGCGCCCCCTGTCCGGGCTTATGTCCGCAATAATGCCGGCTTCGACGAATTTGTCTATCAAAGTGTACAGGGTCTGGTTATTGGAAATCCCGGCTATTTTCTTTATGGATTTGGCGGTGAAGCGCGGTTTGGTGAATATGGCGTCCAAGAACGAGTTAGCATAAATGGAATTGATCTCCGGCATCTTTTCTTTCAGCTCTTTGTACAACTTCTCTATATCCTCCACACGTTGCAACGTGATTTCCGTCTGTTTTCGGACAGCTTCCAGGAAAAAACTTATCCAGGAAAGCCATTCCCCCTTTTCACTGACCGCGTTCAACAAGTCGTAATATTCCTCGCGATTCTCCTCTAAAAACTCACTGACATAAATATTGGGATAGGCTGTGATTTTTTTCTCATAGAGAAACAACGGGACCAGTAACCTTCCGACTCTTCCGTTCCCGTCCATAAAGGGATGGATCGCTTCGAATTGATAGTGTCCGATCGCTATCTGCACGAGGGGATCTATGACGTTTTCCGAATGGATATATTTTTCAAAATCGGAAAACAGCTCCGGAACGTATTGGGGAGACGGAGGAATAAATCTCGCATATTCTATTGAAGTGCCGCGCTTCCCGACGAATACCTGTATTTTCCTGAACTCCCCGGGTGCCTTGTTCTGTCCGCGGACCGAATCCAGCAAAATCTTATGCAGATCCTTTATGAGATTTTCGGATAGCGGTCTTTTTTTCAAAAAATCCTTTCCGCATTTTATAGCTAAGCGATAGTTGGAAATTTCCCTATAATCCCTTTCTCTCTCGTTTTCTTCCGTCTTGATTTCTTCGGCATCAAACATCAAAACCTCGTCCAAGGTGGCTTGGGTACCCTCGATTTTGGAACTCAAAACAGCCTCCTTCGTTTCGAAGGTTCTTTGGATTATTTCCGGATTAGGCAATCTTTTTACCGCCTCGTCATATCTGGCCACGATGTCACGCGCCCTTACGATATCAGGGAAAATTGTCGAGTAATCCAGCTTTGGAGGTAAATGTGGTGGAATAAAAGGCTTTTTTACCATATTTTTTACTAATTACAGGTATTGGAATAATAGCACGTGTTATTCTATTTTGCAAGCACTTTCTAGAATAAATCTCTTACTTATTCCAAGCTCTGGAATTAAAGCCGAGTTATTCTATTTTACAGTCATTTTTTAGAATAAAATCAAGGAATGTCAACTATATATCCAACTATTGATTTTTAATGCTTAAATAAGCCTGTTTCGTGACGATGACATTATCGACAAGATCTATTCCCAGGATTTTACCGGCTTCCGTTTCTTAACCCTTTGTCGACAACAGCGTCGTGACGAGCGCCGTCATCAGATCTTCTTTATATAGGCGTCCAAGGAAATCCAAGTGCCGGCGAATTCCTTGATCAGATCCAGCACCATTTTCGGATCCAAGGCCACGTGCTCCGGCAAAAGCGCTTGGATGTCGGCGACCGCTTTCATGAAAGAGTCATAATTCTTGCCGATCCTTTGGCGGTTGATGGTGTATCCTTTCGTGATATGCTCACGCAGGGTCTTCGTCGCCCATCTTCGAAATTCCGTAGCTGTTTTCGAATTGACCCTATACCCGACCGAGATTATCGCGTCCAGGTTATAAGTCCTTATTTTTCGTTTAATTTCGCGTTTTCCTTCTTTTTGAACTTGTAAGTATTCCTTACATGTTGAGATTTCGTCCAGTTCGCCATCTTTAAAAATACGCTTCAAATGAAGAGTTATATTTTGTGGCGTAACGTCGAAAATTTTAGCCATCTCAGCCTGGCTCGCCCAAATAGTCTCATGCTTAAAATCGCCCTTGAGCTCGATCGCTCCGTTTTCAGCTTGGAAAATCACCACGTTATTTTGCAATTTTTTCTTTTTCATTTTTTTGATAATGCTTCTTATAGTGATATGATATCACTCATTATCCTTCCTTGCAAATCGCTTTGTTTCCTGTCCTTTATCCGGGGGTAAAATCAAGTCATCAGTCACCTGCCATCCGTCATTAAAATGCCAGAATTTAAGCAGGAATACTGTTATCAGTTATCAAAAATGCCAGAATTGAAGTAAAAAACAACGGCTCGAACCAAAAAGCCGTTGAAAAAAGCCGGGGTGCGAATCGCACTCCCGGCTGATAGGTTTCCGGATGTTCCGGCCATGTTCTCATATGCTGCTGACATACCCTTCCCGATATTTCACCAGCATGTCTTCATGTTCCGAAATAGAATTCCGGATGATTTCCGAGATGGAGGAAAAAGGGAACGTCAGGGTTTGGGTGAGATGTTGCGTCTGGTAAGGGGAATCATGGACGGGTCGATCCAGAAGACATTCGGCCGTGAAGCGTCTTTTTGAAATATCCACGGCCTTGACCTTTCCGGACATGAAACGGTCATAACCGGATCCGCTGGTGATCCTCAGCCAATCCCCTTCCTTCGGACAAAAAACCACATCTCTCAGGAGCTCCTTGAACTTGATCGCGATGCGGTTGGGAAAATCCTTCATGAGCTCATCGGCTTTTTTGACCAAAACGTCTTTTTCTTGATCGGAAAAGTCCGAAGCCGTGATTTTCTTGCAGATCCGTTCGAACTTTTCCAAATGCTCGTTGAGGCATTCCTTATTGGCAAGGCGGATCTTTTCCTTTTTCGTGTCGAACGGGAAATCTTCCAATTCCAGCTTTTCCCAAGAAAACGCCTTGAGCTCTTTGATGCAATTGAGCGTCACGGCCAATTCGGCCTCAAGCCCGGTTTCAATCTCACGCTTCTTCATCTCGATTTCCTCCCTTGGTTGATTTTCAAGTTGCTGCCGATAAGTCCCAATTCTAGCAACCGCGCGGATTTCGTCAAGAAGCGAGGAACTGCCACCACACGAAGGA
>Ga0076200_140_pt1 | contig 15124 bp, 18 predicted proteins | sample RifGroE1_FD_67806 | JGI IMG/M metagenome (GOLD analysis project Ga0076200, IMG submission 67806) | Parcubacteria (Moranbacteria) bacterium GW2011_GWE1_49_15
CCTGCCCATATCCATGACCAAAATCCTTTTGTTCTTGAAATACCTTTCCGCCTTGCCCGTCCTTATTTTTTTAGCCAACGAATGGATGAGCGTACTTTTTCCCACCCCGCTTCCGCCCACGACGATGGCGCAGTTCTGGTCCGGGCGTTGCAGGATAAGATTGAGAAGTTCCAGTTCCTCGGCGCGCCCATTGAGGTCCTTGTCGCGATACTCCGTCGCGTCATACATCGAAAGATCCGCTGAATACCTGTCCAGCCTCACCGTATAGGCATATTTCCATTGCGTTCCGATGCGGGCGTTTTTCTCCAGATTCTCCCAGCGCCAAAAAGCTTTTCTGGCGCGATGCTCCTCGACAAGTCCTATTTCCCAGCTGACGATCCGGGAAAAATCATCCAGGGTAAGGTTCTTTCCTTTGAGATATTCATTGAGGGTTTCGGAATTCTTGAAAACATTCTTGGGAAAAGCCCTTTTGGTGGTGCCGAGCCTGTTGCAGATCCGCTCGAACACCTTTTCCTGGGATAGCCTGGAAAAACTCATTTCAGAATACGGTATCCTGGTATCCAAATAATACGCGATGACGATGATTGCCAGATAGAAAGCCAAAAATCCCAAAAGCGCCGCGAAAACGAAAATACCGAAAACCGCCTTATATAAAAAGAAGAGAAATATGAACGGGAACAGGAGCCAGACGAAAAGCAGGACTATTCCGGCGGACGCGACCGCCGAAAAAAGAGCCAATCCGGCGGCAACGACCCCGGAGCGCACGATCGAACCGATGAATCTGGAAAAAATGTTGTTGATGATGAGGCCCGCGGCTTTTTGCGGATTCCAACCGCGCCAAGTTTTCATGCCGACGTCCCTTTTCCAGGGTGAAAAAAGCGTCAAAACGAGCTCGGTGATCGAAAAATGCTGCCAAACGAATTTCAGGTAGTTTTTCCAGATTTCCAAAAATTCATGCAGGCCTTTCTCGTAATACCAAGAAAAGAAATTCGTCACGTTATTATTTTTCATTTTTTTATTTTTGTTTCGGATCGAAGTGAAAGAGTGTCTTTTCTTTATTTTAAAGCATGCCCGGCGCCTTGGCAAATGGAAAGATCAAGGGTATAATCAAAGCGATGAAAGAAACGAAAAAGATCACGGACAACCATGCTATTTTTGTAGATTTCGCCCTTTTCTGGGTGATATTCGGATGGCTGGCATTGGCCTCGGCCTTGCTGGATTTTTTTTATGTTTGGACTTTCGTGGCCTATTTCTTGGCCGCCGGAGGATATTTCACTTGGACGCTTATCAAAAAAAGGCGCGTGCTGCGGTTTTCGGTAGATTTCGTCATCGCCAACTTGTTCACTTTGCTGGCTGTCTTCATCTTCTCCTTCTTCGTGACTCCGACGGTTTTCACCGGAAGGGACCAGGGCTCGTTCAGCAACGCCGCCATCAACCTCGCCCAAAACCACGAACTCCAATTCTCGACCGCCGCTTCGCGGGAATTCTTCTCCGCCTACGGTCCCGGAAAGGCCCTGAATTTTCCGGGCTTCCATTACACCGAAAACGGGAACCTGACGACCCAGTTCCCCTTGGGATACATTTCCTGGCTAGCATCCTTTTATTCCATCTTCGGAATATACGGCCTTGTCCTCGGGAACGCGGTATGTCTTTTCCTTTTCCTCATGTCGCTCTATATCATCGGGAAGAAACTGCTCAAAATCAGATACGCCGTGCTGCTGCTCGCTTTTTCCCTGACCTCGTTTTCCTTCGTCTGGTTTTTCAAATTCACCCTCAGCGAAAACCTCGCCTTGGCGCTCCTCTGGACTATGATTTTGAGCATCCTCTATCTGAAAAAAAATCCGGACAATAAGGCACTGCTACTCTACGCGCTCTCTTCTTCCCTTTTGGTCTTCACCAGGATCGAAGGCTACGCCTTTTTCGCGACCGGCCTTTTGGTCGTCCTTTCGGACAACGGCATCAGGGAGCTGATTAAAAAAAACAAGAAGTACGTCGCGTTCTTTTTGGCGATTTTCCTGACCGCTTTAGCCGTGAATTTCCAAAAAGACCTTCCTTTCTTCAAGGAAATCGCCAAAGTTATCAAAAACTACCTGCCCGGAACGGCCGGGGCAAACACGGATGAGCCGTCCCCTTCCATCGTGTCGGCCTCCATCCGCATGCTCCAAATCCACACGCTCTATGGACTGACCTTGTTCCTGATCTTCGGGGCGCTGGGAATGGCCAAGTCATTCTTCGATAAATCCAAAATCGTCCTGATTCCCCTGTTCGTGGCGTTCCCTTCGATCATATACATAGTCGATTCGAACATCTCATCCGACCACCCTTGGATGCTCAGACGGTTCGCTTTCGCGGTCCTTCCCCTTTTCATCTTCTATGCGACCTATCTGCTCAAATCCATGCTCGAAAAGACTCCGCGGACGGCGCGCCACCCGAACCTGCACCGAGGCCTGGCCGTGTCCATAACCATCCTGGTACTTTTCCTCAACCTCAAATCCTTCACCCGCTACGCTTTCTATTCGGAAGAACAGGGACTGCTAGAACAGACCAGGGACCTCAGTTCCAAATTCTCGGAAAACGATCTCATCCTTGTCGACCGCTTGGCCAGCGAAAACGGCTGGTCCATGATAACCGGACCAATGGGAACACTGTTCGGGAAACAGGCCGTTTATTTTTTCAACGTCGACGACATTTCAAAAATAGATCTTTCCAAGTTCAGCAATACCTATTTGATAACCCCCAAGGAAAACATCCCCCATTATGCGAGCACGGCGATCGGTGACGCGCTCGAGGTCGTGGACAAATACACCCTGACAACTACCCGACTCGTCGAACCGACCAAAAAAAGCTTGTTTCCGATCCTACGATATCCCGAAAAGGAAACGCTTACCGTCGAGGGTTACATATTAAGACTTGAGGAAAAATAACATGCTGGATTTCACGAAAAACATCGAACTTGAACGCTCCTGGCACAAGAAATATGTCTGGATCAAATCCCTTTCCTATGCGGCTTTCCTGGCCGTTATGGTTTTCGTTTCATATAAGATCCTTTTCCAGACCCAGACCCTCACTTTCGACTTCGCCAACGCGAAATCTTCACAAAACGAAATCACCAACACGCGCGACGAAAACGGGGAGGCCGAAAACGGCGACCTCGAAAACGAAGAGGAACTTGTCTTCGACGCCATACTTCTCGGGGACTACTCCCGGATCAGCGCGGCCGTCGCGCTCGGTGAAGAAGAAAAGAGCGATTTCCAAGGAGCGGTTCTTCTGAGAAAATCATACCAATCGCTCTTCTACCCACAAGGCGCTCCGATGGGATTTCGGGACGGATTCCTGATTAAAAACGGCAACGACTATTTCATCGTGTCCGACGGCAAACTGAGGAAGTTCGCTTCCGTCTCCCTCGCGGAATCGATGGGATTTCCCAAAGAAAGCTTTCTGGAGGCGGACGACGAGGATTTGGGATATAACCCGGCAGGGGAAGAAGTCGCAAACGCGGATACATATCCCGAAGGGGCTTTGTTTTTCGTGGACGGTGAAGGATATTACAAAATGAAAAACGGAGCTCTGCAGGAATTCGTCAGCGAAAACGCCTTCCTTTCGCAATACACCCGAAACCAAGCGGTCGGGAAAGACCAGGCTTTTCTGGAAAAACACCCGCGCGCCGAGGATTTCGCGCTTTTCCGCGACGGAGCCCTGTTGGCGGCCGGAGATTCGGTATACATAGCGAGCGGAAACAAAATATATCCGGTGAACAACCCGGAGACTTTCGAGTCCATGGGTTACCAATGGTCCGACCTTATTTATGCGAGCAGTGAAGAGATCGCCGTGTACGAAAGGGACGAGAAACTTTTCAACCTGAAATCCCCCCACCCTACCGGCACGATCTTCGCCGACGACGAAACCGGAAAATATCTCTATATAGACAACGGCAAAAAAAGACCCCTGCAAGGAACAGCCATCCTCAAAACTTATCTGAAATCAGACCCCGTGATTTATAGCGAGAAGGGATTGGAATTCAAAAATGCCTGCACCCTCAAGGAATCCCCGTCTTTGTCCGAGGATTACGTCTGCAGGATTCCGATAGACTATTTGAAAAGTTTCAGGGGCAACGATTACCAATTCTCCATCGACTTCAGCTCAGAAACCAAAGTGAAGGAACTGTCGATGACGTTCAGCCAAACCCTGACCGTAGCGAATTTTAAAAATTCCCTATTGGATCTGAAAAAGCGCGTCCTAAAAACATATTCGAGGTAAGATTCCACTTTATGAAAATACCAAGCCAAGCCCACAACAAGCAATTCCAACTGCTGTCATATAAGATCCTGCACGACCTGATTTTCTTGTCGCTTTTGGGGCTGGCGGCTTTCATCGTCATAGAATCGGCGCTTCCCGGAGCTATTTCGCTCAACCACGGTTTCCTGGTGACCATCTTCGGAATATTCGCGCTTTTGCAAACGACGTCCTTCCTCGGCAGAAGATTAGGCATCGAACATCCCGCCAAGGAAAAAATCCATGTCCTGCCGATCGCCTTGGTCCTGATGTTCCTGCTCATCGGAAACGCGCTTCTTCGGTTCAGTCTCTGGGAAAACCTGTTGGCGACCACAGTCATCATCTTGGTCTTCACCCTCTTCTATCAAATAATATTTTCCCCGAATAACGGAAAGTGACCTCACGCATATGAAAACCGCCTCCCGATCGGGAGGCGGTTTTTCAATTGACGGATATGCCTTTATCATATCGCGTCTTTTATGTAATCAAAGGTCCTCTTCGCGCAATTCTCCCAGGAAAATTCCTCCGCCCGCTCCAAACCTTTCCTTGAAAGTTCCGCGGAAAGATCTTCGTCCGACAAGATCTCCTCCAAACGATTTTTCAAATCGTCCGCACTGGCGGCGTCGAAATATAGAGCCGCGTCCCCGCCGACCTCGGGCAAACTCGAATTGTCCGCGGCCACGACAGGGACTCCGCAGGCGAAGGCCTCCAAGATCGGGATCCCGAACCCCTCATAGAGCGAAGGGAAAACGAAAACGGCCGCATTGCCATACAGCGCAGGCAATTTTTCGAAACCGACCTTGCCGGCCAGCACGATGTCTCCGGCGAACGGACTTTTTTCGATGCGGGAGACATCTTCCTCCCACATCCAGGCTTTTTCTCCGGCCAAAACCAGCTTCATTTCCGGATGCGCCGGTTTTATTTTTTCAAAAGCTTCCACCAACACGGAAAGGTTTTTGCGCGGTTGGATGGCTCCGACATACAGAATAAATTTTGAATTCTGAATTTTGAATTTTGAAAGGACTTCCTCGGACTCATTCTGCGAAATCCCTTTCTTAAAAAGTCCGGCGTCGAAACCGTGGTGCACCACTTTGATCCTGTCCTTCGAAGCTTTCTTGTGGAATTTCAAAATGTCCCTACCGGTGGATTCGGACACGGATATGATACCGTCGTTTGCAAAGGTCTTTTTTCGGAAAATGGTCCGGAAAATATCTGTAAGCCAAATCATGCACGGTGACCACCGTCCGCATCCTCTTTCTTCTGAAAACGGGCAGGTTGGTCGCCGGCATCCAAAGGGCGTCGGGATCGTCCCACCAAAGCGAGATCGCAAAAGCGGTCTGGGTCCAAAAGGGAATTTTCCACAACCTTCGGAACTTGTAATTTCCGAGCTGCGGCGGAGCCAACGACGGATTGAAATTTCCTTTGTGGTAAATCAAAAACTCGTCGCCGGGCGAAAGAGAGCCGAGTCTTTTGAGTACGCTGGAAATGTATATCCTGGTCCCGTCTATCCTCCCACTGTCCAGATCCGCGGCGTGTATCGCTATCCTCATTTTATTGCAAATCAATTTTAGCCGCTTTTATTTTCCTTCCATAAATGTTTCCAGCCAGCTCCAAATAACTCTCGGAAAGATCCGAGAAATAAAATTCGTCCTCGGAAGCCTCCGCCAGCCCTTCCGCCGATTCAGCTTTGAGTTTTCTTGCGATTTCTTCGTCTGAACCGATGCATCGCGTCTTTTCTCCAAAAAATCCGCAGATTCCTTTTTTCATAAGCGGATAATGGGTGCATCCGAGCACCACCATATCAACTCCGCGATCCTTGATGCCATGCAGATATTCATCCAGGACCGACTTCGCGATTTCCGAATCGGCCAATCCTTCCTCAGCCAAAGGGACGAACAGCGGGCACGCCTTCGCGATAACCTCCGCTCCGGGAACCTTCTCCGCTATCTTTCTTTGATATGTCCCGCTTCCGATCGTTCCCCGCGTCCCCAGGACCGCGATTTTGACGGAATCCATACCGCCGTTTTCCAATTCTATTTTTTCCACCACCGGCGTTATGGCATCATATATTTTCAACTGCGGATATTTTCCTTTGAGATGGTCATAAGCATAGGCCGAGGCGGTATTGCAAGCTATCACGATAGTTTTAGCCCCTTTCGAAATCAGGAAATCGCAGATTTCCTCCGAATATTTCTTGACCAGTTCCGGGCTCTTGTTCCCCCAGGGGACCCTGGCGGTGTCTCCGAAATAAATCAGCTTGCTTTCCGGCATGCTCTCTTTTATGGCCTTGGCGACCGTAAGCCCACCCACGCCGCTGTCGAATATTCCTATCATATTTTTTTGCTTATTTACTACCCTATTATATCCGAAAACTTGTCCTATTGGAAACCGAAAAGGGAAAGGGCGGCCTCCGAAAGTTCCGGAGACCGCCCTAGCGTCAGCAGCCGCTGCCGCAATGGGCAGTGGGCCTGAGCATGAAGCGCTTGCGAAGCATATTGATCACCTCCTTTCGGGAAAAATGACAAATGTTGCGATACGAAAGCCAATACACTATAGCACGCGAAAAAAAGAAAATCAACCCCGGAAATTATACGAAAACCGTTTCCCGGAGATCCTTCCTTTTCCGCTTATAATCCGGTACGGTTCTTGAAACCAGCTCCCAAAAATCCCTGGAATGGTCGAAGTGCCAAAGGTGGCACATCTCATGGACGATCACATAATCCGCCAAATCAGGGCGTATCTTGACCAGGGCATAATTGAAATTAAGGTTTCCGTCGCCGCTGCAACTCCCCCAAAGCGTCTTCTGGTTCCTGATCGCAATCCTATTGAATTTGAAATTATAGAACTTGTTGAAATGGGCTATCCGCTCCTTGACCAGCTTCCTGGCCGCCTCCTTGAATTTTAGATAGTCCCGCCTGTGCGTCCTGATGACGGTCTTGCCCTCGAATTTGGAAAAATGCGCGAGCCTGTCACGAATTCCTCGATCGATCCCGCACTGCAAACCGTCGGGGCCGTGACCTCCACTTCCCCTCCCAACGAAACCGAGAGCCGCACGCTTTTCGCCTTGCCGCTCCTTTTGACGGTATATTTTATTTCAGCATGCCTTTCCATGCCTATATATTAACACGATATTCCGCAAAGGCTTCATTTTCCCGCACATTGCGAAGCGCGTTTCCGGATTCCAGCGCGCGAGCGTGAAAATTTTGTACGGAGCGGAGCGGAGCTGAAATTTTAGCGAGCAAGCGTCGGAATCCGGCCAGCGCGAGCACGTGCGGCATTTCTTTTGTTACTTTTCTTCATGCGAAGAAAAGTAAGGGCACGTATCAAACGAAGACGATTTCGTCCGCTTTCCTTTTTATGTTTTTATATCCCGGAAGGGTCCTGTCGACCAAGTTCCAGAATCTTTCGGAATGATCGAAACGTTTCAAATGGCAAAGCTCATGGACGATGATGTAATCGGCGATGTCCTTAGGCATCTTGAAAAGGATATAATTGAAGTTGAGGCTTCCGTCTTCGCTGCAACTGCCCCAGACCGTACGCTGGTTTTTTATCCTGATCCTTTTGTGCTTGAATCCGTGCAGTTCACTGAAATACTTCACCCTGTCCGTTATGAATTTCCTGGCCTTTTCCTTGTTCTTGAGGTAATCCTTCCTTGAGGATCTCACCGCTTTCCCCTGATCGATCCTGATGATCACATCCAATCTTTCCAAAATCCAATCAGCCTTGGAGACGATAAACCTCCTGATAGCCCCATAGGAAGCTTTTTTAGGCACGGTTAAAACAAGGGAGCCTCTCCTGGAGATAGAGAGCTTCATCTCCCTCGCCTCAGGGCTTTTCCTGAGCCTGTACTTCAGGCTGTTTTTCTTAAGTTTTATGGATCTTTCCGATTTCATATACCAAATAGTATTCACGCAAACCTAACATATTTCCGAAACTTATGCAATCCTTCGAAGAAAGCCTTGCTTGGGCGATCGCATATCCAAGTTTGAAATTTCAAACCAAATCCCCGTTTTTCCACTTTTCCCGAATATTTCGGTTGATTTTTAATTGATAAAATGGCTTATTTTAGCCTTAAATAATCATCTGTCATTGACAAAAACCTTCAAAAGTGCTAAAATGGAATATAGTACCTAAAAAAACCACGTGCGCGCAGGCGCCATATCCCAAAGAAGGAGTGCGTAGTATGTCCATGAAGTTCGGAGAATTGAGCGAAAAAGTCAGGAAAGCCGCAGCGGAAGTGCTTCTCGCCCACAAAACCCTTCCTATCTCTCAGCTTTTTACGCTGACCGAGAAAAAAATGGGAAGAGAGCTTCATTACAGTTTCTTCCAAGGTGCCATACTGTCGGGCGACCATGTCGACATCATCAAAATAGGGAAAGAAAAAGCTCTCTGCTGCGCGCCCGGGATGATCACCCGCGATCACATTCTCGCCGAACAGATCAGCGAAGTCCGGGAATTCCATGCGAGGAATAACCAACCGCCTGCATGGAAAAGAAAGTTGAAAAAGTCCCATTTGGGACGGCGCGCAAGATTCATCTGAATATTTAACCGCCGCAACAAGGGCGGAAAGACACGATTGTCTTTCCGCCCTTTTAAATTTCCCCGCATAATCGGGGTTTGTTATTATTGCTTTAATGCTTTTTTGTTTTAATGTTTTTATGCTTTCATGTTTTCATGAATTCCTACGGTTGCAATACGTCCTCGCTTCTCTCCCCGATGTAAATCTGCACCTCGTTGACCGTCGGGAATTGTCTCAAGGTTTGTTCGATCTGGGCACGGATCGCCGTCACCCGGCAGAGCCTCGCTGAAATCGACGAAGGCCACTCCGTGCTGGATGGAAAGCCCCCTCAATTCCGTTCCCGGCTCGATGGAACTGAAATACCCTTGAGCTTTTTCCTCTTCGGTCGGACCTTCCAATAAGGCTCCCAGAGCGGACTGGCCGATCCTCGGGGTTTTCTCCACCTTCCTCTCGACCGCATACACCTTGCCGCAGTCCGCGGCTCCGGGATCAAAAACGGGATTTCCGAAGAACACCTTCACCGTGGTCTCCGTCCCGTTCTCGAAAAAAACCGGGACTTCATAGGAATCAGCGTTTTCAGCAAGTCCGGAAGGATTGTCTTTCTCGAAGACCAACAAACCCTTACCCGAAGACCCGGGATCGAAATCCAGAGTCAATTCAAAAGGCACGAAATCGGTGGTCATCCAATCCGAAAGCGCGGTAGCTATCCCCTGGGCCAGGATCTTGCCGCTTTCATCCAAAAGCTTCACCGGAAAATCCGCTTCGAAATACCAATTGCCCCTCGCCTCCCCTTCTATTTCCAAAGGGCTTGAAACCGTCTCGTTGGCTTTGGGACTTCTCACGACGACCATCACGGCATCGGTAGGAATCTCCCCACCGCCGGCCCGATCATCTTCGACCTGCGTCCCAATCCCGTTTTCCGCCATGCCGAAACCGTCGCGGCTGTCGTCCCTTGCTAAGAAATAAGCAATCAAAGAAACCGAAATCGCCAAAAGAAATATGACGATTGCGAGGATTATATTTTTTTTCATATATTGAAAAGCTATTACTGGCATTATACCTCTTAATACAAAAACTCCGAAGTCCTTCTTGCACGCTTCTTTTCAAAAAGCAAAACCCCACCTTTTACGGCGGGGTTTTTCTATTATCGAAGATTGACGCTATAGACTACAATACAGCTTCTTTAGCTGCTTTCGCGAGTCTGAACTTAGCCACGGTCTTTGCGGCGATTTTGATCTTCGCTCCGGTTGCAGGGTTAACACCCATTCTGGCTTTCCTTTTTACTTTCACCATCTTTCCGAATCCTGGAACAACGAATTCCCCGTTCTTCTTCACTTCCTTGTAAGCCAAGGTCGAGAGTTGCTCAAAGAAACCGTTAACCTCTTTTTTTGCCAAGCCTGTTTTCTCAGACAGAGCCGCCACGATCTGTGACTTCGTCATTTTTGCCATAACGTTTGTTCGTTATTTATTATTTATTATTCGCGCATGACCTTGCGCACCTTCATTATACATGACTTTTTAGCGATTTGGAATATTTTGTCAAGTGTTTATGGGGTGTTCCCGATGCCTCCGCTTCCCGTTTCCTTTTTCCTGGACATTTCGGCCGCTTTACATTTTTCCAATAAAAACGCCCCACCGAAAACCGGCGAGGCATTGGGACTTCCCGAAGCTGGGATCAATGGGCGGAAACATGCCACCCGCACCCCGCGCTTTCATGGCTGTGCAGAAAGTTGAAAGTTTTTTCAACCTCAGGAAACAATTTCATCAGACGGTTATCGGCGGGATAAAACGAGTTCCCGTTTTTATTCCTGGGAAACAGGGAAATCCGCAAAAAATGGAGAAATCCGCATCCTTCACATTTTCCGATGAACAGCAATCCTTCGGAAAGGCTCTCCGCAGCCTGACCCCTTACGGAAACCAGCCGGGGCTTTCTTTTTTTACCTGCGCTAGCAAGAATCGCCTGACCAACTTCGGCAACCAGGGCGGGCATGGCATTCATGGCATTTTTCTCCTTAAAAAAGAAGTTTGCTTCCTTTTTTCACCATCTTATATATGAATTTTTGAACGAACTGGGAATTTCACACAACTAGACTTTATTACCGCTCCCGTGATATCAATATTTCACACAAAAAGAAAAGCCGGTACCAAAGCGTTGGTACCGGCTCAAGCAAGCCGTTATAGGTCAAGATCAACCTCATTTGTGGCGCCAACCCTTTGGATCGGCAGGCCATGGTTTGCAAGAGATGCAGGTAATCTTCATATTCTTCGTTATCTCCGCATCCTCAAACTCTTTCCTCCATGCCTTATCATAGGCTAACTCGCCTAAAGTTCCCAGACTGCACGTGAACCACAAGCCGGAAGGAACCCTCGAGATGTGGATCCCGAAATGCTGGAGGTTTTTCCGGATGCTTTCCGTTTCCGATTCTCCTCTTTTCCGCATTTGGACTTTGACTTCTCCGTCCGTTAACGGATGAAAACACTGTGTGCATCTCATCATAGCCAGTAACCTTTCTGTATAATAAGGGGAAAATAGTTTTTCAAGCTACTTCTCAGCCACTGGAACGTTTGTTCCATTATACACCACGACAGCATATTATACACCTTATCAATAATAATGTCAACTATAGCGCCCTCGCTTTCCGGGCTTGATTTTCCCGAAACATCTGCTATAATTTCCTATGTCGCCATTGGGAATTAGCCAAGCGGTAAGGCAACGGGTTCTGGTCCCGTGATCGGGGGTTCGAATCCCTCATTCCCAACACATAACAAAAATAAGGGCGCTCGAAAGAGTGCCCTTATTTTTGTTATGCTTAAGGTTGGAAGGGATTCGAAGGGCGCGCCAGGAAAAAGTGAACCGCTTCACTTTTTCAGCGCCCAGGCCCGAAGGGGAATCCCTCCTCCTTATCGAGAGGGATTCGAACGGGCAGAAGCTAGGCAAGATGGCTTTCAGCAGGAAGCCATCGTAGCGTGCGCCGATGGATGCGAGCGCGCGAGCATTCAGCGCTGCCCAGGACAAAGAACGAATGAGTGACGGCGAATGAGTGATGCGTATAAAATCCCTCATTCCCAACATTAACCCAAAAAGAGGCACTCGAAAGAGTGTTTCTTTTTTGGTTAAATATCTGACGCATGAGATGAGAAGTTTATACTCGGTAGCGCAGCGGACGGGTGAATCCCTCATTCCCTACTTATTTTTCCCAAAAATGCTATAATTAAGGACGATATTAATACCTGAAGATTTTATGCCGAAAATCCAAATCACCGCCCGCGGGATCCGCGCCGCCCTGAAAAGCTACACGCCCTTCCAATCAATCGTGGAATATGTCTGGAACGGTTTCGACGCCCAAGCTTCGAAAATTGAAATTAATTTTACAGCCAACGAACTCGGGGGTATCGATTCGATCACCATAAAAGACGACGGCTACGGGATTCCCCACGGAAAACTCCAAGAAAAATTCGAAACGGTCTTCGAATCAAAAAAGGCCCTACAGAGCAAACTTAAAAAGAACCTTTCAGCCCTCCATGGAAAGAATGGCATCGGAAGACTAACATTTTTCACATTCGCCAGAAACGCCTATTGGAAAACGGTCTATGCGGATACTGGAGAAAATCGGACCTATGACATATACGCCAACGCGGAAAACATAAACCTCTACACCGGCATAAACGCCATCCCCAAGAGGACGGATCTTCCCACGGGAACGGAAGTCTTTTTCGGCGGAGTCCATTCGCTGACGAAATATGATTTGGAAAATAGCTTCCAAGATTTCCTACTCCAAGAGTTCTCTTGGTTCCTGGCCCTGAACTCCAAAAGGGGGTTTTCCATCACGGTAGGGGGAATACCCCTTGATTACAAAAAATTCGTGGCTGACTCCGAGGAATTCGAACTCAACCACGAGAAAACAGACATACCCTTTTCCGTCACCTACGTCCGTTGGAAAGAAAAACTTCCCAAGGAACCTTCGCGCTATTACTACTTGGATTCATTGGGCCAGGAAAAATGGAAAGAATCCAGCGCGATCAAAAACAAGGGTGACAAATTCTTTCACAGCGTCTTCATACAAAGCCCTTATTTCGATTCTTTCGCTTTCCAGAGCGCCGAAGACGACGGACAGAACGCCCTTATGGGAGGTACGCGCTCCGATTCCCAATTCCGTTTCATGAGAAAGAAAGTCGCCAATTATCTCCGCATAAAAAGGAAACCGTTCCTTGATGAATTCGCGGACAAACTGGTTTTGGAATACGAAAAAGCGGACATCATATCCCGAAAGGAGGATGCAGGACATAAAGACATCTCCCAAATCATCCGGATGCTTTATAAGATGCAACCCCGTCTTTTCGCTTCGCTTAACACCGAACAGAAGAAGATGCTCGTTGGCCTGCTGGAACTTGCGGCCGGAAGCGACAAAGGTTCAGATGTCCCGCTGATCATCAATTCCATCATAGAACTCAGCAATGAGGAGAAAAACGAACTTGCAGAAATCTTCCAAGCATCATAAAACCCGCTTCCGCGGGTTTTAACTTTATGGACCTGATGGATTTGATGAACTTTACACTTTCAGATATCTCCTAATGGCTATGAAACTGCTTACCATTCCCAGGAGGATTCCGGCTCCGAAGACCCCTCCCAATATTATCCAGATATGGCCCCAGAAAACCTTGAGCGCGTTGCCCTGCGGGATGTTTCCGTCAGTCAGCGGAGAAATGAGATATGACGCGCCGAAAAGCAAGACGACCACGATCAAACCTGAAACCAATCCGTAGAAAATCCCTTCAAAAATGAAAGGCATGCGGATATACAGGTTCGACGCGCCCACCAGCCTCATGACTTCGAATTCCTGCTTGTGCGAATAGATGGTGAGCTTGATGGTGTTGAAAGTGATGAGAATCCCGATAAGCACGAAAATCGCCCCGAAAATCAGTCCGGCTTTCTTGGTCATCAAGATGACGTTGGAAATCCTCCGGATGTTTTCCTCGTTGTCATAGAAATTGATATTGCTCACGTCCTCACTGAAGAACGAACTGTTCACCGCTTCCGTTATCCTCGCGTATTGGTCGGGACTCTTCGCTCCGATAACCAAAAGGGAGTTCAAAGGATTCTCCTCCACCTCGTCCAAGGCTTTCTTGATGGTTTCATTCTTGGTCGAATATGAGACTAGCTCCTCCAGAGCCTGGTCCTTGCTGATATATTTCACATATTTGATCTCGTCGTATTCCTCGAGTTTGCTCTTCACTTCCAAAATCCTGCTTTCCTCTACCGCGGATTTGAAATAGACGCTGATATTGACCCTGTTCTGCGCCTCGATCATCACCATGTTGGCGATATACAAAAGCAGCAACGCCATGCTGATGGCGAACAAGGAAACGGTCAAAACCGTCACGGTCACGAAAGTCAACGAACCGTTCCTATAAAAATTGACTCCTCCCTCCTTGAATGTCCTCAAAAGTTTCAACCATTTCATATTTGTTTTCTCTTTATTTAATTCGCAATTCGCGGATTAGCATTTAATAGTGGATTAGCATCGCATCATATTATGTATTTTCCCGTCTTGTCGTCCCTTATCACTTTTCCGTTTTCTATCCCGATCACCCTTTTCCTAAGTTTGTCCACGGTTTCCTTGTTGTGCGTCGCAAGCAGGACGGTGGTTCCGAGACTGTTGATCTTGAGCAGGAGCTGCATGATCTCCCAAGTGGAAATCGGATCGAGATTCCCCGAAGGCTCGTCGGCCAAAATAACATGCGGGTTGTGCACCAAGGCCCTGGCTATGGAAATCTTCTGTTGCTCCCCTCCGCTGAGCTGGCGGGGATATTTTTCCGCCTTGCTTCCCATGCCGACGATGTCCAGGATCTCCGGAACTTTTTCGGCTATCTCCTCGTTCGTATATCCGGCGACTTCCAACGCGTAAGCGACGTTCTCGAAAGCGGTCTTTTGCGGGAGCAGTTTGAAGTCTTGGAAAATCATCCCTATGTTCCGCCTGAAATACGGCAGGTGCCTTCTTTTGATGGATTTGACCGATTTATCATTGAAAATGACCTCCCCTTCCGTCGGAAGTTCCTCCGCCGTTATGAGCTTGAAGATGGTAGATTTCCCGGCTCCGCTTTGACCGACGATGGAAACGAATTCACCGTCCTCGATCACAAGGTCTATGTTTTCCAGCGCCGCGAAATTTCCGGGATATATTTTGGAAACGTTTTCGAATTTGATCATATCGCTTTTATTTTTTATTTTAGAAACTATTTTTTCGCGTTAAATTTCAGATATTCCTCCATGAATCCGTCCAGATTGCCTTCCAATACCTTTTCGGCCTCGCTCGTCTCATGCTTGGTCCGGTG
>Ga0076200_123_pt1 | contig 11435 bp, 9 predicted proteins | sample RifGroE1_FD_67806 | JGI IMG/M metagenome (GOLD analysis project Ga0076200, IMG submission 67806) | Parcubacteria (Moranbacteria) bacterium GW2011_GWE1_49_15
AAAAAGCTTTCGATATCCACGAAAAGGATTTCGAGGTGGTTTCGCTTGCGGAACTTGGTATAACTGATGACGTCGAGGAGGACGGCGAGACCCTTTCCGAAAACTCCCGGAAAAAGGCCCAGTATTTTGGAAAAAAATCCGGCTTGATGACCTTGGCTGACGACACCGGTCTTTTTGTGGACGCACTGGACGGAAGGCCCGGGATCCATGCCAAGCGCTGGCACGAAGGCACTTATAGGGACAGGAATCTCAAGCTGCTGGAGGAGCTCAAGGATGTTTCCAGGGTAAAAAGGACCGCCAGATATATCGGAGTGGTTTCGGTGTATGACCCGAAAAACGACATTTTTTGGGAGTTTGAAAAGAAGACGGAAGGGCTCATTTGCGAGGAATTTTTCGACGAGGACGGATTCGGATACGACCCAATTTTTTGGGAAAACACTTTCGGCAAAAGATTTTCCGAGCTTACGGAGGGTGAGAATCTGAGTATCAGCCACAGAGGAATGGGCGTGAAAGAGTTGGTGGATTTTTTGAGGATATATGTCGACTGAAGGCGGTATTTCCCCATCATTCCCCAGTCTGTTTTATATCGGATGCCGTTGACATTTCGCCTCAAAAGCGGTACCATCCTTCCTGGTATCGGTGGGAAGCTAAGCGGCTAGCGCTTGTTGCGTGAGAATCAAATCCTAGCCGGGGAAAAATTTCCCTGAGGTAGCTGGAATTTGATTTGTTTTTCCGCAAGGAAGAGGTCGAGGGTTCGATTCCCTCCCCACCGACCAAAGCAATCCAAGGCATCCCTGAAACGGATGCCTTTTTTAATTTGTGCGATAATGGGAAAGGTGGGGCCTGGGAATTGTATTAAATAAAAATAAAGCATTATGAATAATCAGGAGATATCCAAGATCCTATATGAGATGGCGGCGCTTTCCAGGATGGAAGGCGAAGATTTCAAGGCGCGGGCGTATGAAAAAGTCTCACAGGAAATAGAAGGCTTCGGTGAACAGTTGTCGGATATTTTCGAGGAGAGGGGCGTAGCCGGGTTGGAGGAATTGCCAGGAGTCGGAAAAAATATAGCCGCGCACATTGCCGATTTGATCGAGTCTGGAACTTTCGAAGAATATAAGAATCTCAAAAGAAAAATACCGGTCGACATTCTCGGGCTCTTGGAAGTGGAGGGCGTGGGCCCCAAGAACGTGAAAGCGCTTTGGGACAATCTCAGGATCAGGAATCTGGACGATCTGGAAAAAGCGGCCAAGGAAAAAAAGATACGCGATCTGCCGAATTTCGGAGAAAAGACCGAGGAGAAAATTCTGGCCGGTATCGAGTTTGTTAGAAAATCCGGAGGCAGGAAAGTCTTGGGCTTGGTCTTGCCTGAAATCCGAACGCTCGAGGAAAAGGTAAAGAAATTTTCAGGCGTTGAAAGGGTGGTGATCGCAGGTTCCGTCAGGAGAAGAAAAGAAACGATCGGTGACGTGGATATCCTGGTGGTCGGGAGGAATCCGAAAAAAATCATGGATCAATTTGTAGAACTCCCCGAAGTTGACCATGTGATCGCCAAAGGGGGAAAGAAAAGTTCCGTCGCGCTCAAGCTCGGGATCAATTCTGATTTGCGGGTTTTTTCCGAGGATGAGTTCGGGGCGGCTTTGAATTACTTCACCGGTTCCCAGGCGCACAACATCCGTCTTCGGCAAATAGCCAAAGAAAAAGGAATGAAGCTGAGCGAGTACGGACTTTTTAGGGGAAAGAAAAAGATTGCCGGAAAGACCGAAGAAGGGATTTATAAGAAATTGGGCCTTGCGTATATAGAGCCGGAACTGCGCGAAGACCAGGGGGAGATCGAGGCGGCGCTTGAGGGAAACTTGCCTGAAATAATCGGATATGGAGACTTGAAGGGGGATCTGCAGATCCAAACCGATTGGACGGACGGGCATGATTCTATTTGGGATATGGCGACGTATGCCATGGAAAAAGGATTGGAATATATCGTCATTACCGACCACACCAAAGACTTGGCGGTTACTGGCGGATCGGACGAGAAAAGGCTTCTTGAACAGATGAAGGAGATAGACAAGCTTAATGAAAGACTGAAGAAAGAAAAAAAGAAATTTCGGATTCTCAAGGGGGCGGAAACGAACATTCTCAAGGACGGGTCGATCGATATCGACGATAATGTCCTGGCTAAGTTGGACGTAGTTGGAGCGGCGATCCATAAGAATTTCGAGCTTTCAAAAAAGGAACAAACGGAAAGGGTGGTCAAGGCGATGCGAAATCCCCATGTGGATATCATCTTCCATCTGACCACGCGCGTGATCGGCAAAAGGAAGGGGATAGAATTGGACGTGGAGAAAATTATCGAGGTCGCCAAGGAGACTGGAACGGTTCTGGAAATAGACGCCTTTCCGGACCGTCTCGATATCGCCGGCAATCATGTGAAGTCTTGCGTCGAGAAAGGCGTGAGGATGTCGATCGATTCCGACGCGCACGCCAAAGCGCACATCGATTTTCTCGAGCATGGTATCGCCGAAGCCCGTCGAGGTTGGGCGCAAAAAGGAGACATTATAAATGCCAATTCTGTCGATGAGATGTTATCGATGCTGAAAGGGAAAAATCAGTGAGGAGTCTTCAGCCATTTCTCCGTTTCCGCTAGGAACTCCTGGATGGTGTTCAGTTCGATTTTCCTGTCCTTCAAATGCCCATGTTCCGGATCGTCTTCGCTGTGGTGGAGGACAAGATCCAGATATCCCGAGTCTATTTTTTGCATGTCGTCTTTTATCCATAGATAGGCGACGAAACAGTTCACAAGCCCTCTTCTCGCGTCGTCCACCATGAACGCCAAAGTCTTAAGGACCGGACGTTGTGCCAAATAAGGGCGGTTACTCCTGAGAGCTTCCTGGATATCGGCGAGATGGATTATGTCGGAGGCAAGGTTCTTGTCCGCGATAGAGCAAGTGCAGGTCCTTTTTTTGATATTCTTGTTAGCTATCTCGTAGTTGTGATGCGATCCGGCTATTTTGGCTTCGACCGGATAACCCATGAAGTCCAGGATTTTTTCCGATTCTTTTTCGTGTTTCTGCATGATGTCGATGAGTGACATGTTGGAGGAAAAGCCCCTGCTTTCGAGCAGTTTGATCTGTTTTTTGGAGAAAAGGGTCTTGATCGGCACGAAGCGCGCTCCGCGGATCCTGTTGCGGATCATGTGCTCCATGAGGGTCTCGGGGTCATCCAGAAGAGCAGGCGCTATGTTAATCGCATATTTTTTCATCAAGGAAAACGCCTTTCTTTTGGACAGCTGGATGAAGGCCTGAGCCCAATTTTCGTCGGTGTAGTTACTGTTCAGGAGGAACTTCGGTATGACCACTTTGCCGATGTCATGGAAAAGGCAGGCGCGCCAAAATTGTTCCGGCGAAACCCCTTCATTTTTCAACATATCCAAAAAAGTCGATCCGGACTCCAGCGGTCTCGCTATTTTTTTCTTTGCCGTGGCATATGTCTCCACGGAATGATAGAAAGTTTTGCTGTCGAAAAGTCTTATGACGGAAAGCATCTCAAGGTCTTTTCTGGAAAGTGGATAAAGCTTCCCCAGTTCTTCCTTGAAAAGCTTTTCAGTCACTGCGACTTCCTTGTCCAAAAGCCCAAGTTGGCGAAGTTCCACGTAGGATTTTTCAAAATTTCCACGCCTGCATATTTCGCGGGCGCGGATATTCACGTTATTTCCGTTCATGGATCCGGATGCTCCGGCTGTTTGGGTAATCGGAGATGATAAAGCTGATCCTTCGCTCTTGTCAGATGGTTTTTTTTCTTTCATCAAGGCCATGGCGGGTGTTTTTTATCGAGTTGTTGTTTTTCCATTAATATTTTACTCCATTTTGTAAAATTATTACAATTTGTCGATTCATAAAATTTTGGTAAAAACACGAAGTAAATACAATTCGGGAATATTTTTATTGCATAAACAAAAGCGCGGTCCCGAAATATCGGAACCGCGCAAATTTTCCGTCGGTCACTTGGATCCGACGGAGGCATTTTTCGGCGGTGCTTGTTTTTGAAGCGGAATCTTGCCGTCAACGTATACTTCCTTCAAACCTCGCATGAATTCGGAATTCTGAACTTCTTTCCCTGCTGGGTCTCTGTGCGGGTATGACATGGCAACCTCCTGTTTGGGTTATATATTTAAAAAAGGACTGATGTACCAACATGTTCATATTATAGCAAATTTTACATAAAAAGTCAATAGCAGTGGCGGGACGAGGCTTTTTCGAGGCATATTCTTGCGATAAGACTTTTTTAGGGTTAAGATAGTCGTATAGGGTAAATTATCTTTTAAAGGAAAAAAATGTTAGATATCAAATTCATCAGGGAAAACAGGGAACAGGTCGAACAGGCCGCCAAGAACAAGAATATCGCTTTGGATTTCGACGCGCTTTTGGAGTTGGACAAGGAACGTATCAAACTGCTTCAGGAGGTCGAGGAATTCAAGTCCATGAAAAATTCCCTCAACGATCTGATCAAACAGGCGAAGAGCGAACAGGAAAGGAATGAAATCATCGAGAAGGGCAAGGAGATCAAGACCAAACTTGAAATCAAAGAGCCGCAGCTCAGGAAAGTCATGGACGAATTCGAAGCTTTGATGGTGCGGGTTCCTAACGTCGTTTCGCCTGACACTCCGATCGGAAAATCCGACGCGGAAAACGTCGAGGTAAAAAAACACGGCGAGCCGACCAAATTTTCTTTCGAACCGAAAGACCATATCCAGCTCGGAAAGGATTTGGATATTTTGGATTTGGAAAAAGGAGCGGAGGTCGCGGGTTACCGCGGATATTATGTGAAGAATGAAGGAGTGAGTCTGATGATGGCGCTCATGATGTACGGGATGAACAAGATGATCGAAAAAGGTTTCGCGCCGATGATCCCGCCGACCCTCGTCAAAGGAGGGGCTCTTTTCGGCACGGGATATTTCAAGGGAAAGGAATTCGATCCGGAGGTGGATGAGATATACCAGTTGGCCGAAGGCAAGGGCGAGGCCGGCAAGGAAAAGAAGTTTTTGATCGGAACAGCCGAACCGTCCCTTTTGGCATATTATTCGAACGAGGTCTTGAACGAGGAAAAACTCCCGCTCAGGGTTTGCGGATATTCGCAGTGTTACCGCAGTGAGATCGGGTCATATGGAAAAGACACCAAGGGATTGTATCGCGTGCATGAGTTCATGAAAGTCGAGCAGGTGGTCATCACCAGGGCGGACGTGAGCGAGGCCAACAATCTCCAGGACGAGATGATCGCGATTACCGAGGAGATCCACGAGGAGCTTGGTCTTCCATACCGCGTGCTTCAGATCTGTACTGGGGACATGGGCGCCGGCAAATACCGTATGTTCGACATCGAGGCTTGGATGCCTTCACGAAACGGGTATGGCGAGACCGGATCGGCTTCGAACTTTTTGGACTGGCAGTCGAGGAGGCTCAATGTGAAATATATGGACGAGAACGGGGATAAGAAATTCGCATATATGCTCAACAACACGGCGCTTCCTTCGCCGCGCCCGTTCATCGCGATTTTGGAAAACTTCCAACAAGCCGACGGTTCGGTCGTCATTCCCGAAGTTTTGAGGAAATGGATGCCGGGAAATATGGATGTTATCAGGAAGAAATAGTTTCAATGGAAATAAACGGTAAAAAACCGCAGCAATCGATGCCGGAAAACGCCAAAAAAGTTTTCGACGGAGTGATTTTCGACGTGTACCAATGGGAGCAGGAGATGTATGACGGGAGCATGGAAATTTTCGAGAAGCTCAAAAAAAAATCGGACACGGCGAACGTGATCGCCTTCACCGAGGAGGGGAAGGTGATAGTTCTCGAGCAGGAGCAACCGGCCAAGGGGAAATTTTTCAGTCTTCCGGGAGGAATGCTCGAAGGCGGAGAGACTCCCGGGGAGGGAGCCAGGAGGGAACTTTTGGAAGAGACCGGATATGTGCCGCGGGAATTAGAGCTCTGGCACTCGATCCAGCTCATCAGCAAGATCGATTGGAGAATATATTTTTTCATCGCCAAAAGATGCAAAAAAGTTTCGGAACAGAAATTGGACAACGGGGAAAAAATAAAAGTGCATCTGGTGGATTTCGAGGAGTTCGTCGAGATGATATTTTCCGAAAAGATAAAAAGCTCCGAGTTTATCATGAAGTTTTTCAAGGACGGTTTGGTTTCGATAAACAAAGGAGAGACAATGGAACATTTGAAGAATAGGTTCGGATTATAAGGGGTTGACAAAAACACTTTTCAATGCTATGCTTTTAGGAAGTTTTATGGTTTTTTGAAATAAAGAGGAGGGACGAATTTCATTGGCGCAACAACAACAGGGAGGAAAAAGCATGCAGGAGCAAAAAGTTCGTCTTGGCGCGAGGATTTCCCACATTCTTTTGCCGGTTTCGTATGACGGCATGGTTTTAGCGGAAAGTTTCTTCGGCGACATTTTCGGATGGGAAAAAGATTCTGAAAGCAGTAGCCGTATTTTCGAAGAGGCCCAGTGCTTCAAAAATCCCGCAGACGGAAAGAAGGTCGTGGTCTTTCCCGTTGCTGACAAACATCTGGGCAGGGGATACGGATTCTCGCTCGAATGCGAAAGTATGGACGTTCTCAACGAAGTTCTGGAGAACGCCAGAATTTGGGGAAAGAAAAAACAAGTGGAGGTGGCTATCAGCACCGTCCTTGGCGAAGTCAGTCTTTCTCTGTATGGCAATTTCCCTCTGGACATTTTGATGCATACCTAGCCAAACATCGTTTCAAGCGGCCTTCGAGATACTCGGAGGCCGCCTTTTATTTTGTGTGATATAATCCAGATAAGGATATTAACGATATTTTTATGAAAAGATTGTCCAATTAAAATTTTTTTGAAAAATATGCCGGATGTCTCCATACAAATCGTAAACTATAAAACTAAAAAGTACTTATTGAAATGCATCGAAGATGTCTTAAGAGATTTAAGGCATTCTGATTTGGACTACGTGATAAATGTTCTGGATAATGATTCCGGAGACGATTTATCCGATTTGAAAAAAATATTCGGCTCCGATGATAAAATCAACATTTATTATTCGGATAAAAACTTGGGTTTTGGAGGAGGGCATAACTTTTTGAGTAAAAAAAACAAGTCAGAATATCTTTTATTGATGAATCCCGACGTCGAAATAATTGAAAAGGAATCAATAAGGCGGTTAATGAATGAGGGTAAAAAAGTAAACGTGGCCGTGATGGGCCCAAAATTGATCGATAGGAATGGCAATGTCCAGATTTGGGACCACGGGGAACTCTTCGGCTTCAGGGCATGGATTGCGAATAATGCAGGCAGTTCTTTCTGGCGGAATCGGAATGATATGGGCGAAGTCGCATGGGTGTCCGGCGCGGTATTTTTAATAAAAAGCGATGTTTTTGAAAAAGCAGGAGGCTTTGATGAAAATTTCTTTCTTTATAAGGAAGAGGAGGATTTGTGCATTTCAATAAGAAAACTTGGAGAAAAAATTTTTTATAATCCAGAAATTAGATTTATGCATATAAGCTCTGTCGTGGCGAAAAAGGAAATCCATATGCCGGCATCAGCTAAATATTTTAATGAGAAACATTACGGCAACACTTCGAAACGTTCAATTTTAAATTTAATCAATAGGATATTATGGAGAATGAAAAGTTAGTTTTTCCCAAAGGGTTTTTGTGGGGGGCTTCGACCAGTTCCCATCAGGTGGAAGGGTATACTAAAAATAATTGGACTGAATGGGAAAGGGAAAACGCTGAAAGGCTTGCGAGGGGAGCGAGGAAAAAATGGAAACAATCACAACAGGAAAGATTTCCTGAAATGTTCGATTCTCAAAATTATATTTCCGGGAAAGCTTGTGACCATTATAATCTCTTTAAAAAAGATTTCGACTTGGCCAAGGAACTAGGTCATAACGCTCATCGTTTTTCGATCGAATGGTCAAGGATCGAACCCGAGGAGGGGATTTTTGATCAGAAGGAGATCGAGCATTACCGCGAGGTGATCGAGGCTCTGCGCGAAAATGGAATGGAGCCTTTCGTGACCCTTTGGCACTGGACCGACCCGATTTGGTTCGCAAAAAAGGGAGGATGGACGTCGGCCGATGCGGTTAAGGATTTCAAAAGGTTCGTCGAAAAAATCACATATGAATTCCAGGACATAGTCAAATATTGGATCGTGGTGAACGAGCCCAATGTGGGCATGGGATTCGGATATTTGCTGGGTTCCCAGCCTCCGGCCAAAAAGGGCCCGATTTCTTTTCTGCAGGCGTATTTCAATCTGCTGAAAGCGTATAGGCAATGCTACGGATTGATCCACAAGACCGCCCAAGGTGCCCATGTGGGGTTTGCTCACAGCTTCTATCTGTATGAGGCTGAAATTTGGAAACCGATTAACGGCATTGTTTCATCCGTTGCCGCATATTTTAGCGATTATTTTTTCACCAGAACGGATGGTTATCGTGATTTCATCGGATGCAATTATTATCAGGAGATAACACTTTCATTTAACAAGAAAAAACAGCCAGACCGGGAAACGACGGATCTGGGTTGGAGGATTTATCCGGTGGGTATTTACGACGTCCTTTTGAGCTTGAAAAAATACGGCTTACCGGTGTATATAACTGAGAACGGAATCGCCGATGCGGACGATTCGAAAAGGGAGAAATTCATCAAGGAACATTTGCGGTTCGTGCACAAAGCCATCTCCGAGGGAGTGGACGTCAGGGGTTACATGCATTGGTCGCTCATCGACAATTTCGAATTTCCTGACATGCGCGGTTTTTGGCCTCGCTTCGGTTTGGTGGAAGTGGATTTCGAAACGCAGGAAAGGAAAGTCCGTCCGAGCGCGTTGGAATACAAGAAGATCTGCGAAAGTAACGAACTCGAAATCGAAGGATAAAAAAGAAAGCCCCGGCTCGTTTGAACCGGGGTTTTTTGTCGCGCAGACTTATTTGGGTTTGCGCAGGTGGCGCCATCTCAAAGGAATGACAAGTGTGGGACCAGAGTAATCAACCAGTAATCCTTCGGAAATCTGCTCCATACTGATGGATCCTTCCGGAGTCACGAGTTCATCGTTTTTGATGCGAAGCTCTTCGGTTCCGAAGATTCTTACGCCCTTGATTTCGACCGCTTTCACTCTCAACAGTATGTCCTGTATGTAACGTATCCGCAGGGAAATGTGTATGGAAGCTGTCTCTTTGAATTTGGCGACGGAATCATCAAGAATATGGCACATCTGGACACTCCTTTCGAAAAGGGCTATTATGTGGAAAGAGCTAAATAGGCACTCCCGTTGTAATATTGTCAGTGTAGCATTTTTCCGAGGGTTTTTCGAGGGGAAGTCAAGGCCGTTTCGGGGCTCATCCGGCTGTGGAAAACCCTAAATCGCTAAACACTTGACAGGTTTTTTCACATCGTATATACTCAAAAAGCGGTTTAAAAAGTAGTATTAATTTACTAGAAAAAAACCAAGGAAAAACTCAAGGATATTGAAAATTCGGGTGAAAAAAATACATCCCGACGCGTATCAAAAAGATGCGAATCAGGATGTGTTTTTTATACTCTCCGGATCTTGTTCCGGAAAAGTAAGAAATGAGAACCTTCAAAACAGAATCAAAGACAATCGCAATTTATTGCGGTTAGTCCTTACAGTTAAATTTATTTAACTGGTGTTTTTCTGAGCTTATCGTTTTTCCGTTTTTTCGATAAAAAGCGGGACGTTATTATCTTCGGTAAAAAGATTACCCTGTTTAGCAAGAAAGTTCGCTTTTTTGCAAAAACTATTTATTGAGAGTTTGATCCTGGCTCAGGACGAACGCTGGCGGCGTGGATAAGGCATGCAAGTCGAGTGGGTTTAGACCCACGGCAAACGGGTTAGTAATACATAGGAATCTTCCCTGAAGTCGCGAATAATCCGGAGAAATCCGGAATAATACGCGATGTGTTCTACGGAATAAAGATTTATCGCTTCAGGAGGAGCCTATGTCCTATCAGCTTGTTGGTGAGGTAATGGCTCACCAAGGCTATGACGGGTAGGGGGCGTGAGAGCGTGGCCCCCAACATTGGGACTGAGACACTGCCCAAACACCTACGGGTGGCTGCAGTCGAGAATATTCCACAATGGACGAAAGTCTGATGGAGCGACGCCGCGTGCAGGATGAAGGTTTTCGGATTGTAAACTGCTTTTGTATGGGAAGAATTTCGATGACGGTACCATACGAATAAGAGGTTACTAACTCTGTGCCAGCAGTAGCGGTAATACAGAGACCTCAAGCGTTGTCCGGATTTATTGGGCGTAAAGCGCAGGTAGGCGGACATGTTAGTCAGATGTCAAATCCTCCGACTCAATCGGAGAACTGCATTTGAAACGGCATGTCTAGAGAGCGTGAGGGACCACTGGAACTTATGGTGTAGCAGTGAAATGCGTTGATATCATAAGGAACACCAAAGGCGAAGGCATGTGGTTGGCACGTTTCTGACGCTGAGCTGCGAAAGCGTGGGTAGCGAATGGGATTAGATACCCCAGTAGTCCACGCTGTAAACGATGCATACTAGGCATCGGGAGTATCGACCCTCTCGGTGTCGTAGCTAACGCGTTAAGTATGCCGCCTGGGAAGTACGGCCGCAAGGCTAAAACTCAAAGGAATAGACGGGGATCCGCACAAGTGGAGGATCATGTGGTTCAATTCGACGATAAGCGAGAAACCTCACCAGGGCTTGAAACTAAGCTGCAAGGTCAAGAAATTGACCCGCCTTCGAGGGTGCTTAGCAGGTGCTGCATGGTTGTCGTCAGCTCGTGTCGTAAGATGTTCCGTTAAGTCGGGAAACGAGCGCAACCCCTGTCGTGTGTTAGATATGTCACACGAGACTGCCCAGACTATTGTTCATGAAAGAGATTTCGTGGCCAGCAGTCTGGGAGGAAGGAGGGGATGACGTCAAATCAGCATGGCCCTTTGACGCCCTGGGCGACACACGTGATACAATGGCCGGTACAGAGGGTTGCCAAACCGCGAGGTGGAGCTAATCCCAAAAAGCCGGCCCCAGTTCGGATAGGAGTCTGCAACTCGACTCCTTGAAGCCGGATTCACTAGTAATCGGAGATCAGAACGCTCCGGTGAATACGTTCTCGGATCTTGTACTCACCGCCCGTCACACCAAGAGAGTCGGTAACACCCGAAGGCCCCGGGTTAAATCGGGGACAACGGTGGGATCGATGATAAGGGTGAAGTCGTAACAAGGCATCCGTAGCGGAAGCTGTGGATGGATCACCTCCTTTCTAGGGAGTTACGGTGAACTCTGTTGTCTTCGGACAGCAGACTAATCTATACGGTCGTTTGCGAACTTCGGTTCGTAAAATCTTGTTTACCTAAGGGTAAGCAAAAGTCTCAGATAACACCAAGGACTAGCCACAATAGCTTA
>Ga0076200_137_pt1 | contig 10478 bp, 8 predicted proteins | sample RifGroE1_FD_67806 | JGI IMG/M metagenome (GOLD analysis project Ga0076200, IMG submission 67806) | Parcubacteria (Moranbacteria) bacterium GW2011_GWE1_49_15
GTCGTCTTTGCGAAGCTTGATTCCTCGGACTCCGGCGGCCGTCCTTCCCATATGCCGAACGTCGGATTCCTTGAACCTGATCGCCTGCCCCTGGGCGGTACTGATGATGATCTCGTCGCTTCCGGTCGTCGCCATCACCCAATTAAGCCTGTCGTCCTTTTCCAACTTGATCGCGATAAGCCCGCTCCTTCTGACGTTGTCGAACTCGTCAATCTTGGATTTTTTTACCACTCCTGACGTGGTAGTCATGAAGAAATATTTATATGCGTCGTCCTTGTTGAAAGGGATCATAGCCGTGATCTTCTCTTCCTGGGAAAGCTGGAGAAAATTGACGACAGCCTGCCCCTTGGCAGTCCTGGATGATTCCGGGATTTCATAAGCCTTGGTCTGGAAAACCTTTCCAGTGTTGGTGAAGAACATAAGATTGTCATGGGTCATCACCGAAGAAACCTTCTCGATGATGTCACCTTCCCTGGTCGTTCCACCCGTCACGCCCTTGCCTCCCCTTTTCTGTACTTTATAAACATCAGGATTCATCCTTTTGATATATCCGTCCTGAGTTATGGTGATGATAGCTTCCTCGTCGGGAATAAGATCTTCCTGTTTGAACTCCTTGATTCCCCCTTTGATGACCTTGGTCTTCCTTTCGTCCCCATATTTTTCCTTGAGTTCAATAAGCTCGTCCTTGATGAGTGCCAAAATTTTCTTCGGATGCTTAAGCAAATCTTCCAAGTAAGCGATAAGCTTGAGCTTCTCTTCGAGCTCGTCCTCGATCTTCTTCGCAATCTCATTTCCAAAATGGCCGTCGTCTGCCTGTCCGACAATTTGAATTTTTTCATCAAATTGGCGTGCGCCTCCTCCCTGGTCGGGGATTTTTTGATGGTTTCGATGACGGCGTCGATATTGTCCAGCGCTTTTTTGAGACCTTCCAGAATATGCGCCCTGTCCAAGGCTTTTTTCAATTCAAATTTGGTCCTTCTGGTGACAACCTCTTTCCGGTGAACGATGAAATGCTCCAAAATAGCCTTGAGGTTCAAGACTTGCGGATCGATTCCGTCAACCAAAGCGAGCATGTTAACGTTGAAATTCTTCTGCAAGTCGGTCATCGCATACAGTTTATTGAGCACCTTCTGCGGATAGGCGTCCTTTTTGAGCTCGATAACGATCCTCACCCCGTCCTTACTGGACTCGTCACGAAGATCCTTGATTCCGATGACTTTCCCTTCTCTGACCAAATCCGCGATTTTCGTGATCAAATTGGCCTTGTTGGTCGCATAGGTTATTTCCGTAACTATGATCTGGAACATTCCGGACTTGGTTTCCACGATTTCCGTCTTAGCCCTGGTCGGGATCTTGCCTTTTCCGGTGTAATAAGCCTCTTTGATATTGGACGCGTCATAAATAATTCCTCCGGTCGGGAAATCAGGCCCCTTGATGAATTTCAAAAGATCGTCGATGGACGCTTCCGGGTTTTCGATAAGATGCCCGATAGCGTCGGCCAATTCGTTCAGGTTATGCGGCGGTATGTTCGTCGCCATTCCCACGGCGATACCCATGGTCCCGTTAAGCAGGAGCTGCGGAAGTTTGGCGGGAAGCACCACCGGCTCATTGTGCACGCCGTCGAAGTTCGGAATGAAATCGACCGTGTCCTTATCTATATCAAAAAGCATCTCTTCGGCGATCGCCCTGAGCTTGGCTTCCGTATATCGGTAAGCGGCCGCGCTGTCCCCGTCCATGGAGCCGAAGTTTCCCTGCCCCCAGACCAAGGGGTACCTCAGCGCGAAGTCCTGCGCCATACGGACCATCGAATCATAGACCGCGCTGTCGCCATGCGGGTGATACTTACCCAGCACTTCTCCGACCACCGTGGCGGACTTTCGGAACTTGGCGGTGGAACGAAGACCCGACTCCCACATGGAATACAGAATCCTTCTGTGTACCGGTTTTAATCCGTCGCGCACGTCCGGAAGCGCCCTCGACACGATAACGCTCATCGCATAATCCAAATATGATTGCTGTACTTCTTCGGTAAGCGCTCTTGGTTTGATATTTCCCTGTGCAAATTCCAATGGTGCCTGTTTCATAAGGTTTATTTGAGGATAAAATATATTTTTTAGGTATTTTTCCGAATATCCGGCGCTTCCGCTCCGCTGTCTTTACCGATAGGGACTATTTCGTCTTCGACAGACCTTCTATTCCGGGAATCTCGTTGATGGACTCCTTGGATTTGTCTACCAAATCCTTCACGGGCGAAACCGCTTTCTCCTCTTCGGCCTGCCTGAAGGATGACTTGAAAGACAACAGCCACACTCCGAATATAAACAGCATGCAAAATGCCACGATCATCCAAAGATATCTTTCGCGGATATGTTCCGGCTTATTCCTTATTTCATCTATCTTTTTGCTTATATACATATTTTTTAGGATTCGGTGTCCATCAATACTACCTCGAGATTCTTTCCCTCCAAATCCTTCTTCTTAAGGGTAAGCTTGGAAACCCTCGCCTTAGGACAAGTCCCGATAGCGTCGCAAAAAGGCTTTTCGTCGGTTAGGTCTATCTTGGAGCCGGCCAGCTTATAGTGCATCGGGATGATCATAGCCGGCTCTATCTTCCTGGCTATTTCGGAAGCCTTTTTCCCATCGACGGTATAAGTCCCTCCGACCGGGATCATGAGGATGTCCACGCCGTCTATTTCTTCAAGCTGCTTGGGCGTAAGATCGGTTCCGAGGTCGCTGAGATGGCATATCTTGAATCCTTCTGTTTCCAAAATGAAAATGTTCACTTTGCCCCTGTCCCTTCCCTCGTTCTCGTCATGAAGCGCCTCCAGTCCCACCAGATTGACCCCTTTGACCGAATATTCGCCGGCGGCATTTATCACCACCGGATCCCCTTTCAAAGCGGAGACGTTGTTGTGATCGTGATGGTCATGCGAGACCAGCACCACATCGGCCTGTCCTTGCGGAGGGCGCAGTCCCGTTTCCTTGTCGAACGGATCGAAGAAAATGACGACGTCGTCGGTGGCTCTTCCTCCGGGCTTGGTCGTGATCTTGAAGCAGGAATGTCCGTAATACTGAATGTTCATAGTTTATTTTTGCTCAATTAATACAAAAGTAGTTTACCACGCCAAGCTCTTCTTGTCGAGGCTTTAAATAAGGCTCCGGATCGACCGGATGGGATCGCGCCCTTGCCAAAATACGGGCGATGGTATATACTTGCTTAGCAAATTAATTTATTAAGAAAATTGAATAGCGGAATGCTTAATTTCGCATTTTTTCTTAATAATTTCCTATATATAAAGGAAATTTTTTGCCGTATAAGCGCCACTTAATAATCATTAAAGCAGGTCGGCGCGCTTGCGAAAACTTAATCAAAATGCCTACAAAAAAGCAAAACATTTTGGACAAACTCGCCGAAGAGGTGGACAAAATAAAAGATGACTTCGAAGAAGGGGTCCAGAAAGTCAAAAAAATCGCGACCAAAGCGGTTTCCCCCGAATCTGAAATGGAGAAATTGCTCGAAGCCAACCCTGTCGAGATCCCGCAAGTCGGAGACGTGCTCGAGGGAACCGTCGTGCATATAAGTTCGAACTCGATCCTTTTGGACCTTGGACCTTTGGGAACCGGAGTCGTGATGGGAAAAGAGATTAAGGGCGGACTGGAAACCGAGAAGATAAAAATCGGAGACAAAGTCGGAGCTACGCTCACCGATCTTGAAAACGAAGACGGCCTCATCGAACTTTCCATCAGGGAAGCTTCCTATGAGAAGGCTTGGGACGATCTCGAAGCCAAGGTCAGCGCGGGAGACATCCTCTCGACCAAGGTCTTGGACGCGAACAAAGGAGGTCTCATGGTGGAACTCAACGGGATTACGGGATTCCTTCCTGTTTCCCAGCTTTCCAGCGAGCATTACCCTCGCGTTGAAGACGGAGACAAGAACAAGATTCTGGAACTTCTCAAAAGGATTATCGGCCAAGAAATCCAGGTCAGGATATTGGACGCCGATCGCGAGACCGAAAAACTTATCGTCAGTGAAAGGGCGGCTTCCAGCGAGAAAGAAAAGGAGGTCATATCCAAGCTTGATGTCGGCGACATCGTGGAAGGAGAAATCAGCGGCGTCGTGGACTTTGGAGCATTCGTCAAATTCATGCCTCCATACAAAACGGACGGACAGGAAAGCGACAAATTGGAAGGACTGGTCCATATTTCCGAGCTTGCTTGGCAGCTTATTCAGAACCCTAGAGATATCGTCAAGACCGGAGACAAGGTGAGAGCCAGGATCATCGGCATCGATGACACCAGGATTTCCCTTTCAATGAAGGCTTTGGAGAAAGATCCTTGGAGCGACATCGAGAAGAAATACAAAGTCGGTGATATCGTGGAAGGAAAAGTGGACAAGATTAATCCTTTCGGAGCGTTCGTCTATCTGGACAAGGACATCCACGGATTGGCCCATGTCAGCGAATTCCAGGAAGTATACCCTGGCAAGAAAATGGAAGAAGTGCTTTATGCCGGCGGATCATTCCAATGGAAAATACTCTCCATCGAGCCCAAGACCCACAGGATGGGACTTATGCTGGTGAAAGAAGGCGCTAAGAAAAGCGAAGAAAAATAAAGCCTAGCGCTTCAAATAAACAAAAGACCGCCAAAAGGCGGTCTTTTGTTTATTTGAATGTTTACGCCGAGCACATGGATTCCCTATTTTGATCAAAGATAGACTTGATTTAATAGTGGTTTATAATATAATTACATATCACTAATAAAATACAAACTTGTGAAAAACGTATTTATCATCTCCGGTCCTTCCGGAGCAGGCGAGGATTCCATAATAGAAGGTTTGCGAAGCCATTTCCCTATTGAACGCGTCGTTACCACCACCACCAGGGAGATGCGCCCGGGGGAATCGCAAGGAAATCCATATTACTTTATTTCAAAGCAGGATTTCGAAAACGGAATTTCGCAGGGGAAATTCGTCGAATACGCCCGCCAATACAATGGAAATTTATACGGGGTCACCAAAGAAGAAATCGAAAGGGTTGAGAAATCAGGCAAAGTAGGTGCCTGGAAAATAGAATATAAAGGCGTAATGACGGCACAAAAGCTTTTCCCTGGAATCATCTCCATATTCATAACGGTCCCCAGCCTGGATATTCTGGAAAAAAGGATAAAAAGAAGGGACGGGGTAAGCGACGAATATATACGGGAAAGAATGGAATATACGAAAGAATGGCTCAAATACGCACATATCTATGACTACGAAATCATCAACCATGAAGGGAAACTTGACAGGGCCATCCAAGAAACGGCCGATATTATAAATAAACATAAGAATGCCTAATTTAAGCCAAAATATTCAAAACTTCGCCCATAAGAACGGTCTTTTTGAAAACGATCAAAAGATCGTCGTAGGGGTTTCCGGAGGCGCTGACAGTGTCTGTCTTTTGCTTGTTTTGCTTCAGTTAAGCAAAAAATACGACTTTTCCCTCCATATCGCCCATGTGAATTACGCCCTCCGAGGAAAAGACAGCGATCTGGATCAAAAATTCGTTGAAAATCTTGCCAAAACGCACGGACTTGAAATTTCCGTTTTGAGCTTAAAAAAGCCAGCAAGCACCGCCAATTTGGAAAATAAGTTACGTAACCAAAGATATGCTTTTTTTGAAAAAATAAGGAAGAATTTGGGCTTTGGCGCGATTGCAGTAGCGCACAACCAGGACGACCAAGCGGAGACTGTCCTTTTGCGGATTATCCGGGGAAGCGGACTTCAAGGAATGGCTTCTATGAAGCCAAAAAATGGCTCCGTTATCCGCCCCCTATTGGCGACCTCCAGAAAAGAAATCATCGCCTACCTGGAAGAAAGGAACGCTGTTTTCAGAACGGACAAAACCAACTTGCAACCTATTTTTACCAGAAATAAACTTCGTTTAAAGTTGATTCCCTATCTTGAAAAGAATTTCAATCCGAATATCAAAGAAACCCTGGCGGGGCTGGCCGACAACGCCTCTTGGGATTACGACTATATTTCCGCCGAAGCCTCGAAAAAGGCTAAATTAAGTGTCTCCGCTGACGGAGCGATCAGGTTTTCCGCCAAGGAAATACAAAAACTGCATCCTGCGCTTTCCAGGCAGGGTTTAAGGAACATTCTTGGCAAAAAACACACCGGGCTGGCCGACTTGGAATCGGGGCATCTGGCGGAAATAGAAAAAATCATCAAGAGCGACAAGAACAAGACCCAGAAATCCCGCATTAAAGGCTTGAGTATAACCCGAAATGGTGATATAGTGAGCATATTGTTCGCAAATTAAATCAATTTAAAACTGTATAACAAATATGGAAAAACTGTTAAAAAACATAGCGTTGGCCGTTTTGGTGTTCCTGTTCATCTCAGCGATGGTCATATTGTATGGCGCCCCGGCGCAACAACCCGAGGAAATATCCCTGAGCGAATTGGCGGCCCAAATAAACGAAGGTTCCGTAAAGACAGTTTCCGTCAACGACAACGATTTGCAAATAGAACTCAATGACGGAACCAAAGAAAAATCCGTCAAAGAACCGCAAAGCTCCTTGACTGAAACATTGAGCAATTACGGCGTAGATAAGGAAAAATTTAAAGGGGTCAACATCGACATACGCCAGCCGTCCGGTTTCGTGCTATTTTTGGAAACCGTTCTTCCTTTCCTTCTACCGTTTCTGCTGATCGGTCTCTTCCTTTGGTTCATGGTCAGACAAGCGCAGAGAGGAAACTCGCAAGCGATTTCCTTTGGGCTGAGCAGGGCCCGCATGCTTGACCCGAAAGATAAGAAAAAAAGGATCACCTTTAAGGACGTGGCAGGTGCCAAGGAAGCCAAGGAGGAACTAGGAGAGGTCGTTGAATTTCTCAGGCATCCGAAGAAATTCATGAATATCGGCGCGAAAATTCCCAAGGGAGTCTTGTTGCTGGGAAATCCTGGGACAGGAAAGACTCTGATGGCCAAGGCCGTGGCGGGGGAAGCCGGGGTTCCTTTCTTCAACATCAGCGGTTCGGAATTCGTGGAGATGTTCGTCGGCGTGGGGGCCAGCAGGGTCCGTGACCTTTTCAAACAAGCCAAGAAAAGCGCCCCGGCCATAGTTTTCATAGATGAGATTGACGCCGTCGGAAGGCATCGAGGGGCCGGGCTGACGAAAGGGAGCAGACTTTGAACCAAATTCTCGTGGAAATGGACGGGTTTGAAACCGGAACCAACGTGATCGTCATAGCCGCCACCAACAGACCGGATGTTCTTGATCCCGCTTTGCTCAGGCCGGGCAGATTCGACCGCCGCGTCGTGATGGATCTTCCTGACATCGACGAGCGTGAAGCTATCCTGAACATCCACATCAAAAACAAACCTCAGGAAAAAGATATTCGCATCCGAACCATAGCCGAAAGGACTCCCGGTTTTTCCGGAGCTGACCTTGCCAACCTCGTTAACGAGGCCGCAATCGTCGCGGTCAGAAGAGGAAAACATTCCATCTCGATGATCGACCTGATCGATTCCATCGAAAAAGTAATCCTTGGACCGGAGCGAAGGAGCCGCGTCATCAACAAAAAAGAAAAAGAGATCGTAGCCTACCATGAAGCCGGTCACGCTTTGGTCGCGGCCAGTCTTAAGAATGCCGACCCTGTCCACAAAGTTTCCATCATCTCAAGGGGCCAGGCCGGAGGATACACTTTGGCGGTACCTTCGGAAGACGTGCGTTTGCACTCCAGGGCATATTTCGTCGATGAATTGGCCACTTTCCTGGGAGGTTATGCCAGTGAAAAAAACGCTTTCGGCGAAGTGACGACGGGCGCATCGAACGATCTGGAAAGGGCTACCCACATGGCCAGAGCCATGGTCACCAGATACGGCATGAGCGAGCTTGGCCCAAGAACCTTCGGTAAAAAAGAAGAGCTCATCTTCCTGGGCAAGGAAATCAGCGAAGAAAAGGACTACTCCGAGCACACCGCGCAAGCCATCGACAGCCAGGTTTCGAAATTGGTGAGCGAAGCCTTTGAGACTGCCAATGGAATCATCACTGAAAAAAAGGAAGTCATGGAAAAACTCGTCAAAGTCCTTCTGGAAAAAGAAACTATCGAAAAAGACGAGTTCAATGAGATCGTCGGAAAGGCGGAGAAGAAAGAAGAAGGAAGCGCGATAGAACTTTAGGACATCTTCTTAAATATTTTCAGCGGATCATGGAAGCCGGTATCGCCCTTTGACGGTATCCGGCTTTTACAAAAAAATGGAAAAAGATGGTCTCAATTATCTGGACATCTTCAAAAAATCCTTAGCGCTGTCCTGGGAAAGAAAGCTTCTCTGGATTTTCGGTTTTTTCATCTTCCTTGGCACGGCGTCACAAAGCCTGTCAGTCAACTGGAAAGAATCGGAGAGCCTGAAAGCTTCGCTTGCCGATTTCATGGACAGGAGCGTTTTTTCCGGTCCGGCCATGCTCACCATGCTTATCGTTGCAATGCTGACCCTCTGGCTACTGAAAGCTGTCGGGCAAGCCGCCATAATCAGAAGCATCGGAAAACCGAAAGCGACGGATAAGAACGAATTCCGCCAACTCTTCTTTGCGGGGAAAATATACTCCTGGCGCATCCTGGGAATCGATCTGCTTTTCAATCTCCTTGTTGTCATCGTCTTCTTGACTCTCTCTCTGCCAGTAATATTTCTAATATTCGCCAAAGCCTACGCGTTGTCCGCGCTAGTCGGATTGTTTGCCGTCATGATATTCATCCCCGTATCAGTGCTTGCCTATTTTATCAAAAGGTTTTCCTACATATATCTGGTAGTGCCGGACATGAACATGAGGGATTCGATGGAGAATGCCTATCTAATATTCAAGAACCATCTGCTGAAATCCCTGCTGTTTTCCATCTTGCTTTTTGCAACAGGCATATTGCTGAGTGTCGGGTTTTTGGCGGCGATTTTTATCATGGGAACACCGCTCCTGTTCGCAGGCCTGGCTATGTCCCTTATTTTTTCAAAAATCGGAACATATATTTTGATGGCGGTCGGGCTGTCCATCCTTTCCCTGGCATTCATTCTTTCCCAATCCATGATTGAGGCTTTCAAGCAGATATCCTGGGTCATCTTCTTTCAAGAAATTGGAAGTCCCCGCGTTAAGAAAGAGACTGTTTTTGAGAAAGCCCCTTTGGCGGACGGCCTTCCCCGCCCCGAAAAAGCCTGAGAGGAAGAGTATTTACAAAGTCTCCGCATTACTGTAGGATAAATTATGTTCGGTCGCTTAGCTCAGTTGGTTAGAGTATCACATTGACATTGTGAGGGTCAGTGGTTCGAGTCCACTAGCGACCACCAAAAAACGATAGCAGGACGAGAATGGGAAGGGGTCGGAAAACGGAAGTTTTCCGCCGGAGGAAGGTTTTGGAAACCGTGGGTTTCCAAAGAGCGAAGCGAGTGAGATGTCCACTAGTGACCACAAAAAAAGCCCGCCATCAAGGCGGGCTTTTTATTTTTAACCGCGTTACTATCTTGTACTACTTCATGCAGATGTCCATGCATCCCTGCTTGTCTTCGGCCGTCCAACATCTGTCGTTGCATTCCTGACTCTTGGCCAGATCGGTTCCGGCCGAACCGGTACCGCCCGATGACCCACCCGAATTAAATCCTCCCTGCAAAGCGTTCAAAGCCATCCTGGAGACTATGCTTATCATAAGATCCTCCGGCTCCTGCGCGTTCACGATGGTTTGATTGCCAAGGGAGATCGCGTCATTGATCGAGAAGCCGAACACCGAGCCCGGTACACTTATAGACCCGTCAGAATTTTTCTTAGGCAAAGTTCCATCGGCCCCGGCCTCTTTTTCAGCCTTTTTCTGTTCCTGCTCCTGGATCTGCCCATAAGTCTGCTTGGTTTTGTCCGCGGTGCAATACGGATTGTTTCCGCATTCGAAATATGCGTTGAAAGCCCGAAGATCCCCTTCTGCAAAAAGATTGGCTTGCGGGTCCGAGGTGTATTCCGGCAAAGTGGTTTTAGGGGTGGTCTTTTGGATGGCGGTTTCCCCTTGTTGGCACATATATTTATAATAGGGGGATCCTTGATAATTGGCGTCCTTGCATTTTCCCCCGGTCAACTGGTTGGACAAAAAATCGTTCACGACATATTTATTGGCGGCGTTGGCTGGCTCCTTGTACAAATAATCCTGCCAGTTGGTGACAAAATACGGCTTGCCACTGTTTCCACTGCTGAATTCCCCGGTAATGGCCTGATTGACAACTTGAATAAGCACCGACTTTAATGCGGGGAGTAAGAATGAATCGGAAACATTATCAAACCATTCATATCCGCTAAATATCTCGCTTACGGTGTTTTCAATCAGATTTAATTGGTCTATTATTTTTCCAGGTATCTCAGCCACAGGAAAAGTGGCTTTGGCCGGACGCACAAAAGCGATACCTGAAAAAACGATGCTGATTACGGCTATGGCGACAAGGATTCTTTTTTTCATTTTTTTTATT
>Ga0076200_134_pt1 | contig 10019 bp, 13 predicted proteins | sample RifGroE1_FD_67806 | JGI IMG/M metagenome (GOLD analysis project Ga0076200, IMG submission 67806) | Parcubacteria (Moranbacteria) bacterium GW2011_GWE1_49_15
AGAATGTTGTCCGGAGAGGGTTTTGGGGGTAAAATGTGAGTATAAACTTATGCTTGCGATAAAAAGAAAAAAATATCCCAAGGAAAAAGTCCGCCAGGAAAAATCCGCCAAGCAGATGGAACGCCACCTTAAGGGTGTGGCGAACCATAGAAGGATCGAAATCCTTTTCCTGATCGCGGAGAAGAAGGGTATCAGCGTGGATTCCGTTTCCGCGATATTGAAGTGCAACCTCAAGACCATCTCCGCCCATATCTTGCGCCTGGAACAAGCCGGGCTCGTGAGAAAAAGGAATATGGGGCGCCTGGTCGTCCATGAGCTTTCCCCCTATGGCCAAGCCATCCAAAAATTCCTGAAGACATTCTCACATTCTTGAGAATGTAAGAATGTTGTTTGTGTATAATTAAGTAATAAATAAACAATGAACACATTAAATCTGATTCTAATCCTTGCAGTCGCGGGTTTGGTGGTTTGGGTTTGGAAACTGAGGAAGGAAAACAGCGAGTTGAAAATCGCGATGATGGAGAATCTGTTTGAGGGGGATGATAATGATTGTCCCGTCGAAGTTTCCGAGGCGCAGGAGGCCAAGGAGGAAAAGAAAAGGCAGATCGTGGAATATCTCAAAACGAACGGAAAGGCGAGTAATAATGATATCGAAAACCTCATAGGCATTTCCGATAGCACCGCCACCAGATACCTCCAAGAACTGGAAGACGAAGGCCTGGTTTTGCAAGAGGGGCAAACCGGCCACGCGGTATTTTATTCCCTCAAGTAAAACTTATTCAAAGGATGATTGTGGGATATTAGGTAGGTTAATTTTTTTATATAATTATTATGGCGAATTTCGAAGGTGGTTTTATGGATGCTGCAAAAAAGGCATTGGAAGTAAAGCGAAAAAGGGAGCTTGAAAACTCTCAATCCGCAGAACATCCAGGCGATAGCGCGTTTGCAATGCTTGAAAATTCAGTTAGAGAAAACGAGGATCTAGCTCGAAAGAAAAGAGAAAGAGAGAAAATAAGAATAGAATTTATCGCCATAGCGAGGGAATTGAGCGAACTTCAGGAGGGTCTCCCTTTTTGTGGCATTGACGCTGACAGCTATCTGAAATTAAAAGCCGACGATGAGGATTTTCCTGGCTTTGTTACGCCTATAGATGAACTTATCGCAAGATTTGAAAAGGAAGGGATGAAAGTAGTTTTTGGAACGGATCCTTTGGGTAGCAACGTTTTTATTTCACCGTTTGAAATGGCTGATAATGAATATGACGGTATTAAGCCCGAACAGTTAAGGATTGATGAGAATATGGATGAGCGGCTCAAGAAATTAATTTTTCTACACAAAGCATTTCCCCGCCAAAATTGATAATGAAGAAAAAACGACATTCATAATTCCGGGTTGCACCCTAGTGAAATAGTCAACAAATTTCACGGGGTAAAAAATAAAAAAATAACCAAACAAACCTAACCTTTCAACGTATTCTGTATATACAAATGACATTCTCACATTCTGGCGAATATGAGAATGTCCGTGGCTGATAGCGCCGCGACCAAATATCTCCAAGAGCTGGAAGGCGAAGGCCTGGTTTTGCAAGAGGGGCAAACCGGCCACGTGGTGTTCTACGTGCTCAAATAAACCCTTTTCCCAACGGCCCAAGCGGATTGAGCCGTTGAAATCCGGGATAATTAGTCACATCTTGAAATGATATGAAAATCGCAAATATACGAAAATACCTGGATTTGTATGATCAAGAGAAATACCTTTTTGAAAAGCTCGGTCCTGCGATCAGGAGAAGGGGGTATATGAAATTCGACGAATTCTATAAGATAGGGATGTGGAAATCCGCAAGGCAAAAGCCCAAATATTTGAAGAATAAAAAGATAATCGAAAAGGTTTCCAGAGATGCTTTCGGCGAGAATGATGAGAAGGAAAAAATGAGGAAATTATGCGCTTTGCAGGGGGTTGGGATTCCTACCGCGTCCGCGATACTTACGATGGTATATCCGCAAAAATATGGAATTATCGATATCCGTTGCATCGAAATGTTGATAGAAAAGGGATTCGAGATCGGCAAAAATATCAATATGGGCAGTTGGGAGAAATTCATATCTATTATCAGGGAATTGGCGGAAAAGAACGGGCTGACGCCGAGGGAGATGGATAAAGTTTTATTCGCTATGCATAAAGAAATGCTCGAAGGAAAAAATTATCAGAATCTGTATTGATTTTGAAAATAATAATTTCAAATCTGAAATGACCCTCCTCATAATCCCACGACCGTAAGTTAGTGATACAAAACCCAATCTCCTCATAATCCCACGACCGTATAATTATGAGGAAAGCGGCCTATAATTTAAAAATCATCATCTTTCCACGGCCGTGGGTTGGTGATAAAATAGGGATATGTATAAGTTCGGACCGGTGCAGAAGAAAATTATGATCACGCTTCTCGGAGGCGTGGCTTTGGGCGTGTCTGCGTCTCCCCGCCAGTATTTCGACACGCTCCGCAAAATCCGTAAGGAGTGGAGCAAATCCAACCGGTATAATTTCGATCGTTCCCTTAGGCGCCTTTCCTCGGAAAAACTTATCGAGGAAAAAATCCTTCCCGACGGCTCTTTCAAGTTGGTGTTGACCAGTAAGGGGGAAGAGCAGGCGAGAAAGTTGAGCTTGCTTGGAAAAAGCATAAATTTCAAAAAACCCAAAAGGTGGGACGGGAAATGGCGGATGGTGATTTTCGATATCCCGGAAAAGGACCGGCTGTTCCGCGACGTTCTCAGGAGCCATCTGCGCGAATTGAAATTTTTCAAATTGCAACACAGCGTCTTCGTCTCGCCCCATCCGTTCGAGGTCGCCATCTTGGAGCTGACCGAACTTTATTCCGCCCAGGCTTATGTGAGGGTAATCACGGCGGAAAAAATCGACAACGAGGACTCTCTCAAAAGGCATTTCTCCAAGGCCATAGGGAATTCAAAAAATTCCTCATAATTCCACGACCGTGAGTTCGTGATACGAAGCTTGAATAAAAGAAATGCAAGGCAAAAAGATGATACTAAAAAGATAATATTATGGAATTAATAAGAGCGACGATCGAAGATATTGAAACGCTTTTGGAAATGGAAAGAACCGCCGTCGACTTGAAAGTGTATGCGGCATATTCCGATAAGAAGGAGGTTGAAAAGTGGGTCAATAGCGATGTGGTTTATTTGATTGAAAATGAAGGCTTGCTCGTCGGGAATATTTCTTATGAGATCAAAGATGCGGACAGCGCATACATAAGCGGGTTGATCATTAGGAAAGAGTTTCAAAGACAAGGATTGGCGAAACGGGCGATGGCGTTATTGCTGGAAGAGTTGAAAAAATTCAAACGGCTTAGCCTTGTCGTGCATCCTGACAATCATGCGGTCAAGCTTTATGAGTCGTTCGGATTCGAGAAGGATTCACGAGTGGAAAATTATTTTGGCGACGGCGAACCTCGTTTGGTTATGGTAAAAAATATTTAGAGGTTTGAAAGTTGTAAAACATACTACGTAATAATTGATCGATGCGTCACTATCTTAACGATAAAAAATATTATGGTCAAAAAAAGAATCGCCTCCGGTGTGGCGCACAAGGTGCCGGAGGATTTGAAAAAAATGCTGGCTTCCGATCCGGACGCGCTGGCGAAATGGAACGACCTGACTCCGCTCGCGCGCAACGAATGGATCTGTTGGACCGTTTCCGTCAAGAAAGCCGAAACGAGACGAGTCCATGTCGAGCGGGTCCGTTCGGAGCTGAAAGAAGATAAGCGCCGTCCGTGCTGTTGGGCCGGTTGTCCGCACCGTTGAAGTGTTCGGGAGGACCTTGCGATTTTAAATAAAAAAATAGCCCGCGGAATTTTCCGGGGCGAAATGCAGTCGGGCGTGTCAGGTCAGTGGTTGCGGCGTTCGTAGTCCTTGGCGGCGTTCTCTTGCGACTTTTCGGGCGTGTTGCCGGCGCCGTGTCCGACTACTTCTCCGCGTTCATTTTTAATGTCAGTCACCGAATATTTGGCTGATTCCGGTGTCCCGGTGAAGGGCCAACCGGATTCCCGTCTTGTTTCCGATGTCGTTCCTACTCTCGAAGCGTCTTTGTTTTTTTCCATGGCTCTGCCTCGCTTTCTTTTCCGTTCGTTCGGGATCCGTCCGACCATTACAAAAGAACTGGAATAGGGAGATTAAGCGATTTTCCATGCCGTTTGCCGGGTTTTGCCGGATGGAGATGAAAAATCCTGTCCCTATGTTATTATTACAAATAAGGGAACGGGCAAATTGCCTCCGGCCGGTATTGGGGCCTTTGAGAAAAAAATGGGAAAAAATAAGTTTGGATAAAAAATATGGAAAATAAAATGGAATTCCCTTTTAACAAAGTCGTCGGTGGTGATGTTGGGCGAAAAGAGGAAATGAAAGAGTACTGGCGCAGGGACGTCAAAAGGCTTTCTGAAAAGAACGGAGAAATATTGAAGGATTTGGAATTGGAGCTTTCGGAGGAAGAGAGGGAAGACATTGAAATGATCGGTGGATATGTGAACGTGATTGCCAGCCGCTACGGAGCAGAAGAAAAGCCGGCTACGGAAGTCGTCCTGCTCGAAGAAGGAGGTGTTTCCAAGATGACCGGCGGAAAATTCAGGTCCGGCGCCTGCTCGCAATATCAAAGAAGTATTATCATGGACGAGAGTCCCTCGCGTTTGGCATTCGCGACCACGTTGGCCCACGAAATGTTCCATTTGGCCGGGTATACCACTTTGCGTTTTTCAAAGAATGAAAACGATGTTTATTTGAGCAGGACGGGAATTACTATGGAATCGAAAGACGGAGACGTGGAATATTTCAAAGAGATCGAGGAGGCGTTGGTATCGCGGGCGGAACATATGCTTTTTGACGAATATCTGTGCAAGGATCCCCGTTATGCCGATGAGATCGCCAAGACGGATTTCGTGAAAAAATGGCTTCGCAAATCGTTCGAGGCATACGGAACTTTTTCAAGGGAGCAAGAAGAATTTTTGGACTCTGTTTATTCTTTTCCGGACATCGACGAGTTGATCGAGAAATTGGAAGGGAATGAGAGTGAGCAATTCAAATTCGGTTATCTTCATGGATATGTCGACGAGATGTTGGAAGAGGAATCCGTGATATTCCATGAGAGACGCGGGGAGAGAAAAAAATTCGATTCGCTGGTGGATTCCATAATGGAAAATTCGGCCGGTAAATATACCGACCGACAAGAGATTCTTGATTTGTTTATGAGGGCGCATTTTTCCGGCAAGCTTTTGCCTTTGGCGCGAGTTGTCGAGCAGTCGATGGGTAAGGGATCTTTTCGGGAGGTTGCGGAGAATTTTGCGTCATATTACGATAACGCGCAGGAAGACATGGACGGACAAAGCAGGGAGAATGAAGAAGGAAATTTAGACAGCGTCCATTCCGTTGAGGAATTCAATAGGCAGGATATGGAAGAATTACTGGCCAAAAGGAAAGCGGAAGCGGAGGAACTGGCGAGAAGGCAGAAGGAAAAAATCGAAATGTTGGAGAAGGCTGAAAAGGATGGAAAGCTAACTTTTTAATTTCAATATATGGAAAAGATCAGGGTCGAGCAGCACGGCTTCACCGCGTTTTCGTGGTTCGCCGGGTGGCTGTTCACGATCGGTTTTCTGGATTTGGAATTTTTCTGGGAAGGCGTGTTCGCAATCGTCCTTTGGCCGTATTACATCGGCGTGGCGGTGAGCGGAATGGTTCGCGGTTAGATCGGGTCGGAAACCCCCCTGGGGGGTGGATAACAAGCTTGATTTTTTGCAAAAACCTGGTATAATCCAGATTCGATTTTGAATAGGGATTTTTTTATATATATATAACGGCACCTTTACAAATTCATAGGGGAGGACTACGTGGACGATTTCGAGAGGATTAATTTGGCGGAAATCGAGGAGGAAATTTCCGATTTCGACGAGGATGAAATAGAAGAACCGGAGGATATCGGAGATGAGCCGGAAGAGGACGGCGACGACGTCAAATTGGCGCCGGGCGAAGCGGCAAGCAGTGGACCGGTGGCCGCATATCTGAAGGAGATATACAAAACCGAGCTGTTGTCAGCCAAGGAGGAGCGCGAACTGGCTTATCGGATGAAAAACGGTGATTCCTGGGCTCGTGACAAGTTGGTCGAGGCTAATTTGCGTTTGGTCGTCAATATCGCCAGGAAATACCAGGGCAGGGGCGTCCATTTGCCCGACCTCATCAGTGAGGGGAATATCGGGTTGATGACGGCGGTGAAAAGATTCAAGGTCGAGAAAGGTTTCCGTTTGACGACCTATGCGACCTGGTGGATACGCCAGTCGATCAGCAGGTCCATCGCCGACAAATCCAGGACCATACGCTATCCCGTGCATGTCCATGACGAGATAAGCAAAATAGCCGCGGTGGAGGAAAAGCTGACGGCAAGGTTGGCAAGACGTCCGTCGATCGGGGAAATCGCCCAGGATCTGGGAATGAGCGATGAACAGGTCGAGAAGTCGATGGTCATGCGCCGCGGCGTCGAATCATTGGAACATCCGTATGGGAACAAAGACGACGCCTACACCCTCGGCGACACCGTCGAGGATTGCAAATCCTCCAAATCCGACAGGTTGGTCGAGGCGAGCGAGTGGGAGGAATATTATCTCGAGGCGATGAAGGAAACTCTGACTTTTTGCGACATGGCACTTTTGGCCGCGCGTAAGGAGGAATGGGAGTGCCCTTCGGAGTATCAAAAATGCGACGGAAAGGCCAGAATAATCCTGCATAAGCTCATGTTGCACGTGCTCAAAAATAATATCGGAATTTCTTGGCATGAACTGGAAATCTTCTTCGGTCTCAAACAGAGCGACAAGTGTCTGGCCAAGGAAACGGAAGACGCGATCATAGACGCGATGCTGGAAATCTTGAGACACGAAGAGGTCGACCTTCTGATCTGGTGGCATGGGACCGGAGGCGAGACTTTTTCGCTCGATAACATCGGCCGCATGCACGGACGGACCAGGGAAAGGATCAGGCAAAGGGAAGTTAAGATCAATCGGAAGGTTTGGGGTTACATAGCCAGAAAAGAAGCCAAGGCTGCTTTCGAGAAAAGCAGGCGGGTGTTCAAGGTCGGAACGGTGTATGGGAACGTGCTCGAGGACGAATTCGATTACGATCAGCCGCCGACTGGTCCCTCGGACTCTCCACTTTCTTCGGAAATCGAAAAGGAGCCCTTGGAAAAATTGAAGGAGCTTTTGGCCGACCCATCCGCCCACTATCTCAATATCCTCAAATGGATGACGAAATGTTTGGAAAAAGGTGGATTCGGCAAGAAGGAATTGCTGACGAAGGTGGGCAAAAGGGAGGATTGGTTCCGCAAGTTCAAGGGGCTCGAAACGCTCTGCTTGGAGGCCAGGAGGATGATTTTCAGCGCTCCGCTGAAAAACGGGAAGCCGTTTTTCCATATGGAAGCCGCCTTGACGATCGCCGCGATACCTTTCGTGGAACTGCAAGTCAAGGTGGTCGAGGAGTGCCTGAAACTCTCTCTGCGCAAGAAATCCAAGATCGAAGCGCGCATCAATGTCCTGATGATGGAAGGTCTTGAAAAAATGAAGCGCATGTAAAGCATGTGATGGATCGGTTCAACCGGTTTGCCGAAAGGGGGTATTATTAAGGAGTAATAAAACAAAAATAACCCCGGTTGAATCCTCGGCAGGTCGAGGTCTGCTTTTGGCAGAATTTGACGGGGCAAGTAAATATGAATAAATATGATTTGGTTATTGTCGGCGCGGGACCGGCGGGATTGGGGGCTTCCATATACGCTTCGAGGTATAAGTTGGGGCACGTGGTGCTCGGCGAGGAAATCGGCGGACAGGTGACCGAAGCTTGGGAGATAGAGAATTATGCCGGTTTTGAATCCATTTCCGGAAAGGAACTCATGGAAAGGTTCCGCAAGCAAACCGAGAACCTCGGAGCCAAGATCGTGCCGTCCGTGGTGCAGAAAGTCTCCCAAAAGGGCGAAGGGTTCGAGATCCACACGAACGTCGACAATTATGAAGCCAAAGCCGTCATCTTCGCGTTGGGAATGAAGCCGCGCAAGATGAACATCCCGGGCGAAGACGAATTCGTGGGCAAAGGCGTATCCTATTGTGCGACCTGCGACGCCATGTTTTTCAGAAGGAAAGAAGTCGTGGTGGTGGGAGGAGGGGACGCGGCGGCTACCGCGGCGATACACCTCAGCGAATTCGCCAGCAAAGTGACGCTTCTTTATAAGGACGAATTGTCGGCAGAGCCTTCTTGGGTGGAAGAAATGGAAAAAAATCCGAAGATAGAAATCAGATGTTGCTCCAAGGTCGTGGGCATAAAAGGGACCCATAAGGTGGAAAGCATCATCTATGAAAATTCCGGAAAGATAGAAGAATTGGCAGTAGAGGGTGTATTTATTGAAATAGGCTCAACGCCCGGAGTCATGATCGCCAAAGAGTTGGGCGTGGCGACGGACGAGCAGAGCTATATCGTCGTCGACCAGACGCAGAAGACCAACGTCGAGAACGTCTATGCGGCGGGGGACGTGACTACGGGATCGAACAAATTCCGTCAGATCATCACGGCCGTGGCCGAAGGCGCGGTGGCTGCCGGAAGCGTATATAAGAAATTGAAGCTTACTAAGAAATAATATTTACGAAAATGAGCGAAGCGATAGAATTGTCCAAAAAAATCGGAGGGAAGATCGAGATAAAATCGAAAAAGAAACTGACGAAGGAAACTTTGTCGGTTTTGTATACGCCTGGAGTGGCTGACGTGTGCAAGGCGATCGCAAAAAACAAGAAACTTTCCCACGAATATACCATACGCAAAAACACCGTAGCCGTCGTTTCCGACGGAAGCGCGGTTTTGGGGCTGGGAAACATCGGTCCGGAAGCGGGTCTTCCGGTGATGGAGGGGAAGGCGTTGCTTTTCAAAGAGCTCGGGGGAGTGGATGCGGTGCCCTTGGTTCTGAACACCCAAATTACCGAGGAAATTATTGAGATAGTCAAGTCGATCGCACCGACTTTCGGTGGGATCAATCTGGAAGACATTTCCGCCCCGCGCTGTTTCGAAATCGAGGAAAGACTCAAGGAGGCTTTGACTATCCCGGTGTTCCATGACGACCAGCACGGGACGGCGATCGTCGTTTTGGCCGGGCTCATCAACGCGCTCAAAGTCGTGAAGAAAGATGTGAAAAAAATCCGCATAGTGATTTCCGGAGCCGGGGCGGCGGGAGTGGCGATCATGAAATTGCTTCTCAAATATGGCGCGAAAAACATCTTGGTCTTGGACAGCAAAGGGATCATCTATGAAGGCAGGATGGAAAACGAGACCGAAATAAAAATTGAAATTGCCAAAATAACGAATAAGGAAAAGAAAATGGGAACTTTGGCCCACGCCCTGGAAGGAGCGGACGTTTTCATCGGGGTAAGCGCTCCGAACCTTTTGAAAGCCGAAGACGTTTCTATGATGGCCAAGGACGCGATAGTTTTCGCGATGAGTAATCCGGTTCCTGAAATCATGCCGGAAGAAGCGAAAAAAGGCGGAGCCGCCATCGTGGCCACCGGAAGGTCGGATTATCCGAACCAGATCAATAATGTCTTGGCTTTTCCTGGAATTTTCCGAGGGGCCTTGGACAACCACGTCAGGAAGATAACCGACGCGCACAAATTGAAAGCCGCGACCGCCCTGGCTTCTTTGGTGAAAAATCCGACCCGTGATAAAATCATAATAGGAGCGTTGGACAAGCGCGCCCCGAAAGCGGTAGCCGCGATATTCAAAACGAAATAATAAAATAAAAATAGGCGCAGGCGCGGAATTCCGTTCCGTCGCGATGCGCCACGTCCATTCCATATGGAAGTCAAAATACACAGACAAAAAATAAACGTCGAGAGCACCACGCAGATCGAATTCATCGACATCACCGAAAAGGTCCAGGATGCGGTGGAGAAATCCGGGATCAGGCAGGGCCAGGCCCTGATCTATGTCCCGCACACC
>Ga0076200_144_pt1 | contig 9988 bp, 8 predicted proteins | sample RifGroE1_FD_67806 | JGI IMG/M metagenome (GOLD analysis project Ga0076200, IMG submission 67806) | Parcubacteria (Moranbacteria) bacterium GW2011_GWE1_49_15
ATTTTTCCGGATTTTCCGTCAAAAAAAACATACCAGGTCGCCATACCTGCCACGAAAAGTACCGTAATCGCAATTGAGATCGTTTTTTTCTTATCCATATGTCTTTTATAATACGAAAATACTACGTCTTTATTTTAGACCAAAGAAAAAGGCGGGTCCACCCCGCCTTTCTACCGATATATCTATTATAGCACGAATTTTGCCTAAAATCAAGTTCTATTCCCCCTTTTTCCCAAACCTCTCGAAGGCCCGAAGGACCTCGATCGGGGTGGCGAAAACCACCGTATTGGACTGGTCGGAGGAAAGATCGTTCAAGGTGTGCAAAGTCCGAAGATGCAAGGCCCCCTCATGGCCTGAAAGGATACTGGCCGCCTTGGCGATGTTTTCGGAGGCAATGACCTCCCCCTCCGCCTTGATGATGACCGCCCTCTTCTCCCTCTCGGCCTCGGCCTGCTTGCCGATAACCCTCTTCATCTCCTCCGGAAGGGTGACATCCTTGAGTTCGACTGACTGCACTTCGATTCCCCAGGCGTCCGACGCTTTGTCAACGATCAATCTGATCTTTTCTGCGATCGCGTCGCGGGAAGAAAGCAATTGGTCCAGATCGACTTCGCCGACCACGTTCCTCATCGTGGTCTGGGCCAACTGGGAAACCGCGAACAAAAAGTTCTCGACTTCGATGATCGCCTTTTCCGAATTGGAAACCCTGTAATAAATGACCGCATTGACCCTGACGGAGATATTGTCTTTCGTGATCGCCTCCTGGTCCGGAACGTCCACCGCACGCACACGGATGTCCACTTTCTGATAGCTCTGGAAAATCGGGATGACCAATCTCCAGCCTGGCTCCATGATGCCGATGTACTTTCCCAACATGAACTTCACGCCCTTTTCATATTGGTTGATCTGCTTGATGGAAACAAGCAGGACCGCAATGATAAAAATTAGGATTCCTGACATATGATTTTAGTTATTAATTATTAATTATCGGGTAATTGATAACCGGTGACCGATAACGGAAATCTACTTCACTTCGTAATTTAGCCCCATCTCCACCACTATTTCCTGGGTTCCTGTCGGAACGTCCGCAACGGAAGCTTCTTTCACGGCTCCGCCTATTCCCAACCCGTAAACCGGTCTGGGCTCGGGGGATCCGACGACGTTCTCATACCAACCGACTATTTTTCCCAATCTGGTCCCGGTCACCTGGCTGAGTTCGGCCGCTTTGGCCTGGGCGTCCGCCACCGCCAAAATCCTGGCTTGTTGGCGAAGGTCACTCACGCTTGAAACGTCGAAAGAAATCCCATTGACCTGGTTGGTCCCGGCTTTTCCGGCCTCCGAGATAACTTTACTCACGGCATACTTGTCCTCCTGGATGTTTTCCACTTTTATGGAAAGCTGCTGGGAAGCGTTGTACCCGGACAATTCCGAAGTCCCGTCCTTGTAATCATATTGCGGATAGACGGAATAGTTCTGCGTTTTGATGTTTTCCCTCGGGACGCCGGATCCTTCGACGGAAGCGACAACCTGGCTTATTTTCTCATTCAACTGGTTGAGCGCGCTCTCGGCCGTGGGCGCCTTGTCTATCTGCACCCCGAGCGTCACGGTGGCGATATCCGGCTGATAAATCACTTTCCCTTCCCCGGTGACGGTCACCTGGTTTTTTTCCGGATCCACGATCCTTTCGCGCACGAGCGCCGTGATAACAATAGCCCCGACCAGCATGAGGGCGACAAACGCCAAGACAGTTTTGGGTTCTCCCCACCTTCCGAACATGGAAACGTTTTTCTCTTCCATAGTAAAAAGATTAGATATTAGCCTGATTACATAATACCATATTTGGAGCTGGAAAGTTCAAAAAAGGCGTTTTTTCGTGCTATAATGAAACCATTAAGCCAAAAAACAGACTAATATTTCTATCACATAATCAACACCATGTCAAGCACATTCCAAGCAGGACAAACTGTTTTTTAAGAGCCTATATGCATATTAGAAACTCCTTAAATTTTCCAAAATATAATCCTCGCTGATCCACTTTTTCCGAAGCTCTCCCGCCACGTAAAATGATCCGGTTATCAAAATAGCATCGTTCTTTTCCGCTTTTTCCAAAACCCCGTTGGCCGCTTCGAAAAGAGCCGGCTCGGTTTCAAAAACCGCCCCGGCCTTCAAGAAAGGTGTCGACATTTTTTTCAGTCTTTCTGGATCGACGCTTTTCCCGTACACGAGATTCGTCGCGACGACATAATCGGCTTTCGGGATGATCCGCTCCAGGATTTTTTCAGCCTCCTTGGTTTCGGAAATACCGACCACTAAAAACAATTTCCTATATTCCAATTTTTCCAAATTGGAAACCGTACTCTTTATTTTTTCCTTGTTGTGCGCTCCGTCCAAAATGACCAGCGGCTCGTGCCGCACGATTTCAAACCGGCACGGAAGATCGGCTTTGGAAATCCCTTCGACAATACTTTCATTTGAAATTCCCAAATGCTTGGAAATCGCATAAGCCAAAGAAATGTTTCGCGCCTGGTGATCCCCCCAAAGCTTGCAATCGATCTCATTTTCGATTCCGGGCAATCTCACTTTCATCCTGTTTCCCCCGTAAACGACGCTTTCGCACATATTCGGAACCGTTGTCATCCGCGCGTTTTTTTGTTCGCATTCGTTTTTGAAAATCGCAAGCAGTTCTTCGTCTTTTTCCGTCGTGAAAAGCGCCGAGCCTTCCTTCACTATCCCTACTTTCTCGAAGGCGATCTTTTCCAAAGTGTCGCCGATGATCTGCATATGGTCATGTCCGATATTCGTTATGACCGATATTTCGTTTTTTTCGATGACGTTCGAAGCGTCATGCCTTCCTCCGCAGCCGACTTCCAAAACCACCCACTCGCAACCTTTTCTTTTGAAATGCAAAAATCCCATCAGCATGAAGATTTCGAAATATGAAGGCCTTCCCCACGGGCAACCGTCGGCCGATTTCCCGATGAGCGGCTTCAATTCATCCACCATGCCGACGAATTCATCAGGGTAAACATATGTCCCGTCAATCGAAATCTTCTCGATGGAAGTCGTCGGAAACGGCGAAGTGAACAGGCCCGTTTTCTTCCCGGAAGCGGTCAGGATATTCTGTATCATGGTGGAAACGGAACCCTTGCCCGAAGTCCCGGTCACATGCACATATTTCATGCCGCGGTGCGGATTTCCCAACAAATCCAAAAACCACGCCATCTTTTTCAAATAAAAATCCGGCCTACTTGAGGCGGCCGGTTCAAAAGAACCGTTCGCCATCAACGGCAGGTTTTCCAGGTATTCCACGGCTTCGTGATATTTTCGGAATCTTTTCATAGGATGGATTATAATGTTTTTCCAATAAAACACAAATAGAAAACCGCCCCGACGGACGGTTCTCAAAATAAACCCCAAATTGCCCTAGTTCCTGATTTTTTTCCAAAACTCCTCTCCCAAAACCCCCACCGCCACCAAGAAAAATACGAACGCGAACAGCCATCCGAAAATAGGAATGAAGCTGACGATCGAAAGCAAGAATACTCCGAGCGCGGCGTTGAGCCAACTGACTTCGATCTCCTGTTTCTTGAGCAGGATTTTCGCGATCCAACTGCCCAAGATGACGGCGTTCACGAACATCGCCAGCACGACCAGCAGGACATAGGCGAGAAGCAAAACCCCTCCGACCGCCGCTCCCAAAAATGTCACGAACAAGATCACCGAAACTACCGGAACCACCAGAAAGACGATAAGTCCCCCGACCAGCTCGTGACCGAAATTACCCATGGCCGTTTTCGAGAGATCGGTCATCTGTCTCTTGAAAAATATCGCCAGCACCGAAACCAGAACTATCGCGGACAAGAACTTCATGAGCCCGATGAAACCGAGCAGTCCCGCCACCTCCCCTCGGATATTCTTCCGGCCCATTTCCAACTGGTTGAATTTCGTGGCTCCCTTGATGGCGGCTCCGCCGACGATGTCGGCTTTCACGGGAGAACTGTAAATAAGATCGCCTTCGATAACGGCGTCCTTTCCTATCATCAACCTCTCGGTGCCGATAACCGTCAAATTCCCGGCGACTTTCCCGTTCACGACGATTTCACCCGCACCGATCTGGAGATCCCCGTTCACATCCCCGTCGATCACCACTCTTCCGCCTGCCAAAATCGCATCTTTACCGATCATGATGCCTTTGACCACCTGCACCGAGCCTCCGGCCGCCGCCAAATCGCCCGCGATATCGTTACCGATAACTATCTGCCCGCCGGCTATCCTGACGTCATCCTTAACCTCCCCCGTCAGATTCACGTTTCCCCCGGCCAAAATCACATCCCCCTCCACAATTCCCGTCACCAACACGTTCCCCGACGTTGCCGGCCACCGCGATGTTGCCGGACCCCACATAAAGGTTATCCTCCACGGTCTCGTTTTTCCCGAGCGAATATTCATTGCCGCTGCCGAGCGTCGCCGCCAAGGCGAAAACGGGCACCGTCAAAAACAGCGCCGAAAAAAACAGGACTCCCTTCCTCATTTTTCCCATAAGCAAAAAATTAAAAAAATTATAACCTGCACACTATTACAACAAAAAAGAAGGGATATTCCCCCTTCTTTTCCTATGCATCAATCATATCACATTTCGGTCAATCCCTCCAAGCCTTTTTCAAGATCCCGTTGATCGCGTCCTCATCGTCACAGGAATATTTTTCCGAAGCCAAATAATAATTCTCCTTGGCCCCGTGGCATCCGCCGTTCCCATAAGGCAAAATGGCCATTATCGGCAGCATGAAACCGTTGCCTCTTGAAAGGAAATAGGTATGCAGATCCTTGAGGGTCTTTTTTCTCATATCCGAATCCATCCTGGCGAAATTGCTCATGTCGTCCCCGACCTTAGGCGTCCAGTCCAGGTGCAAAAAGACGTTATTGGCTTTGCTGGCGAAAGTCTTATGCCAAAGCAATGCCCAGCACCAATCCCCCGGTTTTTTCCACCACCTCGAAGAGCAAGCTCCCTGCTGGATAGATCCGTCGCTTTTGAGGCCCACTCCGCCGTCGAGAAAATCGAAATTCTTAAGATATTTCTCATCAGTAATGTCGTTGGTCTGCGCGCCGATCACGATCTCCATCCCCTTGGAAGCGGCGTACTCCTTCATCTCTTCGATGATCTCCGGGACCACCGGATCGGAAAGATTGTCGCTGTCCTGATAGAAAATCTGGCCGAACAGGAATGATTGGATGCCTATGTCCATAGCCTCCCGGGTGATCTGGCGGAGATATTTTCTATACTCCTCCGATTCGAAAGAAGGGATGCAAATGTTCTTTTTCCAAAAATCCTCCTGCCCGTCCTTGCACATCTTTTCAAAGTTGAACCGCCTGTCGCCTTCCTCGTAAGTATAAAGCGTCTTGGTGTTGACCGCTTCGGCGATGAACATGCCGAATACCGCCTCGTCCTTCTGTTTCTTTATATCCTTGATTATCTTGCTCGCTTTGTCGAAATCCGGATCATCGGCCCAGGTCTCGAGCGCCCGATGGAAATAATAGCAATCGGAACGGCGGGCCAGCCTCATGGACTCCTTCGGATCCCCACCGAAACCGTTGAGTAGTCCGTCGGCCACGCACCCTTGCGCCTTCATCCTTTCGATGTCTGGCGGAGGTGGCGGTGGAAGCGGGATCAGATTGGTCGGAACCGGAGGAATCGACGCCACGATCTCGTCCACGGAAGAAAGTTCCGAAATCTCAGCCGGCTCGATTTCGAAGCTCCGCGATTCCCTCACCAAAAAATACCCGACCCCGACGGCGTCAAGCAAGATGATCAGTACGGCTACCCAAGATTTTATCTGCAAATTCTTCAGCATATCTATTCCAAGTATACATCATGTAATACCAAAATGAACCCGCTTTCTTTTGGAAGCCCGAACCGACAAGACATATCCTTGCTTTACCTCTTGAAATGTGAGATATTGGGAAACAATGTCCAGATAAAAGAAGCCGGATCTTTGACAACCTTATTCGCTCAATAATGAGCACCAACACAGGGAGGAGCCTAATGAAAAAAGTTTTTGAAATCAAAGGCGTGCATTTTGATCCGGTATTCGTACAATCAGGCACGTTGAATTTCGGCGGCGAAGGATGGCGATACCACAAACCGCTGAAGGTCGTCCTGCCGGAAAGGTTCGATTTCTCCGGAACGACGGACGTTTCCAAGACGACCACGTTCGCCCCGCGGCAAGGAAACATGCCTCTTGACGGAAACTTGCAACCGAAGGAACTGTTTCCCAAATGCATCTATGTCGACCACGCCAAAGGGATCGCGCTCAACGCGGTCGGCCTCAGCGGACCAGGAATGCCGGCCCTTCTGGAAAGAAGGATTTTGCAAAACAAAACCAGACCTTCGATCATTTCGATCATGGCCGCGGACGGAAAGACCACGAATGAACGGCTGGAAGAAACCGACAGACTCGGCTTAGTCCTGGCGAAAGCGAAGGGCTCTTTCCGTGCCCCATTCGGCGTCGAAAATAACATCTCCTGCCCGAACACCGACCATGATCCCGCCGAAAAAGCGAAGCAGGAAAAAGCGCTGGCAGAAGAAGTTATCGAGCAAGGACGCATCCTGCGGCATCATCTGGGTTCCGACGCCGTACAAGGAATCAAGATCAACCCGCTCATGACTACCCGCACCGCCCTTCTGATCCAAGACTCCGGGGTATACGACTACATCATGGTTTCAAACACGATTCCTTGGTTAGAACTTCCGGAATGGATCGACTGGCGAAAACTGTTCGGATCCGAAACCTCTCCTCTCATCAAGCGAGGACTCAAACAACCCGGCGGACTGTCGGGAGCACCTTTGCTTCCCATCGTCATGCGCTGGATCATCGAAGCCCGCGCGGCCGGAATCACCATCCCGATCATCGCAGGCGGAGGCGTCCTGCATCCCAAGGACGTGGATATCCTTTATTTCGCCGGGGCCACCTCCATCTCCCTGGGATCCGTGGCTTTCTTGAAACCCCATAACGTACAACCGATCATCAAACGGGCCAATCAACTTTTCGGAGGGATCTATGAATACTGAAACTATCACCATATGCCGTCCTGACGACATGCACGTCCATTTACGGGAAGGAGAAACTCTCAGCAACGTCCTCCCCTACACCTCCAGCATATTCGCCCGCGGCGTCGTGATGGGAAACCTCCCGGAACCGATAGCCACGGCTTCGGATGTCGAACGCTACCGCGAAGAAATCCTTTCCGTCGCGCCTGATTTTTCGCCCATCATGAGCATCATGCTGACCGAAAGCACCACACCGGAAACCCTGGAGAAAGCTTGCCGGGCCGGAGTCAAAGTCCTGAAATTCATTCCAGGAAACATCTCCACGGGATCGGCAAAAAAACTCGACCTTCCGCATCTGCGGAAACTCACGCCCTTGTTGGAAAAAGTGCGCGATTTAGGAATGGTATTCTCATGTCATTTCGAGTGCGGATTTCATCCCAATGGCGCACCCATTCCGAAAATCCACCAGGAGAATTTCGCGATTCGGCACGCCAAGCATGTGGCTGATTTCGTGCCTGATTTGAAAATGGTGGTAGAGCACGTGACCACCGAGAGGATGATCGATTTTATCTTCTGGGAAGCTCCGGACAACATCGCCGCGACCATCACCGCCCACCACGCGATCCTGCTCTATGACGACGTTTGCGACAAGGATGATTCCGTACGCAACCCGCTGCATTACTGCAAACCGGTGGCGAAACATGAAGCGGATCGAATGAAATTGCGCCAAATGATGACCACTGGGAATAGAAAGTTCTTCTTCGGTTCCGACACCGCCCCGCATCCGCTCTGGAAAAAGCGCGGCCCCAATCCCGCGGCCGGCATCTTTAGCGCCCCAGTGGCACTTCCTTTACTCTGCCAAATATTCGAAGAAGAAGACGCCCTGGAGAACCTGGAAAAATTCGTTTCGAAAAATGGCGCCGATTTCTACGGCCTGCCACGCAACCAAGGAACCATCACTCTCAAAAAAGAGTCCTGGACCGTCCCCGAAGTCCTCGAAGGGACCACGGTCTTCATGGGCGGCAAAACATTGGACTGGAAAGTCTGCTAATGTGCGGCTTCCTAAAACCGAAAAGCCCGTTCACTTCACGCGAAGTGGACGGGCTTTATTTTTACAAAAAAACACTTTGAAAAATCAAAGTGTCTCGCATTTCATATCTGCATTTCGTATTTGGAATTCCGTATTTTTATCTGAACATTGCGAAGCGCGTTTCTGAATCCCAGCGCACGAGCGTTAAAAAATTTTGAAACGCAGCGTAGCGGAGTGTAAATTTTAATTGGCTTTCAAAATCTTTGATTTTGTCCAGACAATATATACCCGTAGGGTGCAGCGAGTAAGCGCCGGGATTCAGCCAGCGCGAGCACGTTCGGCATTTCTTTTGTTACGTTTCTTCATGCGAAGAAAAGTAAGACCACACGTCATTCCTTCTGCTTCATCTGGTGAAGATAGATTATGCGCATTTTCTCCATTTTCGCAGGCAACTTACGGAAAATCCTTTCATATTCCTTCATGCTTATCGTCTGCAAGGCCCTGCTTTTATTTTTCAAAGCGAAATCTATTTTATGGAATCTTTTCAATATTTCCAAAACTCCGATACCCAAAAACAGGAACGACAGGGATATCATCACGTCTTTTTTCCAAGAAGCACTTTTCTCCAAAACGCTTCCCGCTTTCCTCAAGAAAGAATCGATTTCGTTTTTGAAAACCGAAACTCTGTTTCCCGCATTCGCTATGAAGTTACCTTTGCCGGCAGCCAGGGAACTGTCGATTAAAATAGCCTTTCCGTTTTCAAGCGGAGCCGCTTCCTCTTTTTGGGCCACCTTTTTCTCAGGAGCCGCCACCACCACGCCGCGGTTCCCGAACTGCTGGACCGTGATTATGGTTTCCTTGCCGTTCACCGTCCCGCTGACCACCGCCACACCGATTTCATTGAACTGCTCTCCCAGAATGTTTTTGCGGTGCGTCGCGCTGCCCATCAGCGCTTCGTTCTGTTTTTCGGCGCTCTTGAAATTTATGGCCAAATTCTCCCCGGCGAACTTATAATCATAGCCGGCTTTCCCGATCCAGTGCCATGGAGTCAGTCCCTCGGGCGAAGTGTGCGCGAAATAATCCTTGGAAAGCATGTCCTGGGCTTTTTCCTGCGCAGCTTTTGCAAGATCCTCATTTTGCGCCAAAAGGACCAGTCCCGCTTTTTCCCTTTCCGAATTGATAAGATCGATCACGTTTTCAGCCGTTATCTGGCTGGCCGAAACCGGCAAAGCCCAAAAGGCTCCGCCGCATAAGGCAAAAAGGGTGAAAATTGTGATTTTTATATCTGTTTTTTGCATAAAGTAAATTGGTATTTGCCCGGGGCAAGCCCCGGACCCTTCGGGTTACGCAGTAATCTGCGGCGCAATTAAGCCAATTTGTTATCTGCTCTCGCTCGGAAATGAAAGCTTACTTTCATTTCTCTCACTTCGTTTGATAATAAAAGAAAAAGGGCGCTCCGCGAGGAAACACCCTTCTATTTATCTTCTTCTATTATACACCCAAAAAGGAGAAAAGTCAAGGATTATCGATCAAATTCACGCAGGTAGCCCATGGCCTCCTCGAGCATCTTTTCCAGAAAATCCATCTCTTCCTTTTTCATTTTTCCCCTATTGCGTTTCATGAAAATCTCAAGCACTCCCGGATTGATGAAGCTGATCTTGTCCGCCATCTGCAGATATTTCCCTTCCTTGGTCCTGGGCTTGCCTTTCAGGCCGTGGTGTAAGATGCAATCCGCGATCTTATCATTCAAAATAAAATTCTCCTTTTCCAAAATCCCGATTCCCTTTTCCGCATGATCTTGCTCGCTCTCGACATAACCGATATCATGGAGCCAGCCGGCCATTTCCAAGACCTCCCTGTCGACCGACCCGTCCCCCTCCGAAAGGGCTAGTGCTGTCTTGGTCACAGCCTTG
>Ga0076200_139_pt1 | contig 8069 bp, 10 predicted proteins | sample RifGroE1_FD_67806 | JGI IMG/M metagenome (GOLD analysis project Ga0076200, IMG submission 67806) | Parcubacteria (Moranbacteria) bacterium GW2011_GWE1_49_15
GTTGTTCCAGGCGATAAAAAGCGTGAAGAATAAAAGCGTCGAAGACGTTTCCATTTGGACTTTTCTTTCCATCGTCGCGATAGGTTCGCTTTGGCTTTATTATGGAATCTTGATAAAAAATATCCCCCTGATAATAGGGAATTCGATCAAGCTGTTCACCGCGTTGGCCGTGGTCTTCGTATATTTCAGATACAGGAAGTAAGATCCATGTTTATTATTTAAATAAGCGATTTTGGAATCTGAATAATAAGAGGAGAAACAAGCCGTTTTGCGGATTCAAAATACACCCTGATTTTCGGTCAGGGTGTATTTTGTAAATTAAATGAAAAATCCTTATTTTAAAGCCTTTATTTGAAAATAGCAGGGCGATAGGCTCCAGGTAATGCCTAGTTTCCATGTTTTGAGTCAGGGTTGCAGGGGGAGGTAAACCCTTGACTATTCTTATTTTTTGTGCTAGTATGTATGGAAGTTCTTTTCGTGCACAGTCAGTCGGCCTAGAGCCATCAACCCCCAAAGGAGGTCTTTCAATGGAAAACGTACGGGTTCTTTCGGCTTTTGAAAACAGGAGATTGAGTGAACTTAAGCTTTCTCCGAAGGTTGAAAAACGGGTAAGGGAAGTTTGGGAGAATGAGCGGGAAGTCAAAGGCGGTAGCCGATTGATCTCCGTCGCTCTATTTTTCCTGGTGCCGGGGATCATCGCCCTGTTCGTTATCGGAGAGACGAACAAAAGCTTGGCGAAAGTCGACAATATCGCCATGCTGGCAGCTTGGGTGACCATGATCATCATTCCCAGTCTGGTGGTTTTGTTTCTGGCGGCAATGTTTTCAAAGCAGGAGAAGAGATTTATTCTGGGCCACGTTTTTATGAGTATATGGCGCGGGACCAAGAAATGGATGAGGGCCATTAACAGGTTCAATGGTTTCTGCCTGTTCCTGGTCATGGCCTATTGCGGACATGTCTTCACGGCAATCGTGTTTGCGGTCGTCTGGATTGCAAATGTCCTGATGAACGCGATCATAAGAGTAGAGGTGCAGAAGGAAATCGAGCGCCTGGAAAATTTTTAGAGATTCCGGGCTTAGAAAGCAAAATGGGGAGCGGGTAAATATGCCTTCTCCCTTTTTTATTTTTCCAAGATGATTTCATACTCCTCATCCCTTTCCGGGTGGGAGACGATTTCCGTTTGCCCGCCAAGGTCTTCCGCTTTTTTGAAGGAATCTTTGGTCCAATCCAGTCCTATTAGGTTATCTGAAGTTTTTAAGTTTGTTTTTTTGAAAACGCGCTGATTGATTTTATTAAGAATATGGAGCATGAGAGAAACGGGATTTTTCGACACCATGACGTTCTTTCCGAAACGGATATGTTTTATGCCGTATTTTTCCGCCAGCTCAGAAACTATTTTGAAATAGGGAGGGAAGAAATGGATATGTTCATGCGAATTGATCCCGTCGGGATTTTTTCCGAACAGCTCGATGAATTTTCCGATCTGGTTTTCCCAGGAAAGCCTGGTTTTTTCGGTCCCGTTTCCAAAGAAGAATCCGAAGATGAACAAGACGCTTCGCAGGACAAATCCTTTCCTTTCTTTCTGTTTCGTCGCGGTCAGATGGATATCAAGAAGCACTCCTGAATTTTTGAGTCTGGTTATTTCTTCTGGTGAAAAAACGCCGTCGGTCATTATGGCTACGCGCCCGATTTTTCTTTTCTCCGCCAGTTCCAGCGTCCTCGAGTTGACCTTTTCGTTTTTTCCGAAGTCGTCAGCCGAGATTATTACCCTACCGTGTTCCGGTAGTGTCTTGTATTTATAGGCGCCTAGGAAATCATTGAAACGGATCCTGAGAAGCGACGATAGCATGTTCAGCGGATCATAGAATATCCGTATATGGCTGAACCGGGGATTCTCCAACGTTATGGGCAGTTCCTTGATGGGACAGCCGATCTTGGAGGCGATGAAGATTATTTCCGAGTCGAAGGCGAAACGGTCGACCGTCGCCATGGAGAAGATTTTACGGGCCGCGCTCCCTTTGAAAACCTTGAAGCCGCATTGGGTGTCTTTGATTTTCCAATTGTCCAGGATCGCCATCCTCATGACCCGGAAAACATTTTCCATGATTTTCCTATACCAGATTACCGGTATCTTCACGATCAGTCCCGGGACGAATCTGGATGCGATGGCCAGGTCGGCACCCGTTTCGATTCGGGGAACGAATTTCCCAAGTTCTTCTATGGGGATGGCGAGATCGGCGTCCAAAAACATGGCTATTTCGAATTTCGAAGCGAGTATGCCTTCTCTGACAGCTTTGCCTTTTCCTCCATTGATCGGATTGTGGACGATCATGATTTTTATTTCTTGTTCCAGTTTCCTTAACTCTTCCAGGGTATTGTCGCTGCTGCCGTCGTTTACGGTTATTATCTCAAAAGCCCCGAAGTTGGCCTCGAGGTAGCGGTGTATCTCATGGATGTTTTTATAAATGGTCCTGCCTTCGTTGAAGCAGGGGACCACTACGGATATCTCTTTGAATTTCATATGTTTCTGGATATCTTCACGTCTTATTGGATTATAGCAGAAGCTTCGGCGGAATCCAGCTTTCGGGCCATCGCCGAAACTTTCCTTGGCGGAACGGTTGTATGCTATAATGGAATAAATCTAATCTTTATTACAAAAACAATGAGTGACAACTCACGAAGCACGGAGAAGCTTCTCCTAATTCTCCTGTTTTTCATAACCGTGACCCAGTTTTCAACCTGGGGATACCAGTCAGTGAAATACATATTGGGTACCATATTCGACGTGAAGATCTTAAGCACCCCCTTTGACACGGTAATCGGTATCGCGGCTATGGTGGCGAGCGCCTTGGTTTTTGCAGGAGCGGCCATGTGGTGGAAAGGCAAGGTTTCCGCGAAGGATTATTTCATTTTCGGATCGCTTCTCTTTGTCCTCAAGAACATATTGGATATCATAAACCAGGTCATCTTGTTCGGGATCAAATATGAAGGAGTCACCAAATCGGTTTCCAATATCGAAGGGCTCGCCATATCGATCGGAAACGAGTTCTTCCAGTTGGCTTTCTGGGTTTTCGTCATGATGTACTTCAGATACAGGATATCGCAGTCTGAATCCGGAGAAGCCGTGAGCGCGCCGCAGCAGGAAAGCGGGCAGATATCCTTCACCAGATAGTCCCACTTCTTGATCGAATTAAAAAATGCCTACGCAAGTAGGCATTTTTTAGTCAGGTATTTTTTTATGGCGGGAAACGCGTTATCAGGCTTCCTGTTTCTCGAAAGCGAATTTATTTTTCTTCATTTCTTTGAGAAGTATTTCGATATGGCGTTCGGTTTCGCTGTTGAGCCTGCAAAGGACGCTTTTTACGGATTCGCTCGAGGGCGTGAAGATGTCGAAGCATTTCTTTTCCAGCATGGACCGTTCGATGCGGAGCGCCGTGCAGAGCGCTTCGCGGTGCGATACTTCGTATTCATGCGCCTTCTCGATTTCCTCCAAAACGAAATCCATGACGTAGCGGATGATTCCCCGGGAAAATTTGTTTTCAGCCACGGGGGTGCCATGATCCGCCTCATGCCTGCTTTCGCCCACATTGGAGGCATGGGCCGCCTCTTCCTGGGAAAGTCTTTCCCAGAATCCGCTTTTGTCCGGGACTTTTTCCGCATAAAGGGCGTAAAGCTTGCTGATATTGAGCTCGTTTTCCTCGAAAAGATGCATCAAGGGCCTATCGTTCATTTTTTTTGTTTTATTTTTTTAGGGTTTTCTAAAGATAGCATGTTTTACTACTATTGAAAAAGATCCTTATTCCAAGGCTTTATTTCAAGGAAAAACCGAGTGAAACAACGGCTTTTCAGGCTTGTATTAATCTAAGTAATCTTTTATATGAAAAATATGGCTAAATACGTGGACGGATTCGTGATCGCGATTCCGGTTAAAAATTTGCCGACCTATCAGAAGATGGCTAAAGAAGCCGCCAAGGTTTGGAAAAAATACGGAGCGCTTGAGTATTTCGAATGCGTGGGTGAGGACCTTTCTCCCAAGACAGGTGGGATGAAAATTTTGAAATTTCCCCAAATGGTCAAGGCCAAACGTGGCGAAACGGTAGTGTTTTCTTTTGTCGTGTACAAGTCCAGGGCGCACCGCGACTCCGTGAACGGCAAAGTCATGAAGGATCCTTTCATGGCGAAATATGAAAACAAGCCTATGCCGTTCGATATGAAGCGGATGGCATACGGTGGGTTCAAGACGATCGTCGATCTATAGGAATTAAAATGGCCGTTTAGTCTTGGGACATTTTTGCTGGTAATTTTTAATCGATATTTTTATGGAAGAAGATAATCTGAATCTGAGGGACATGGTCGCATATCAGGAAGGTTCGGTCGTGAGCCGGGAGGTATTGAAGACCGACCATGGTTCCGTTACATTGTTCGCTTTCGAAGCGGGGCAGGGACTCAGTGAGCATACCGCTCCGTTCGATGTGCTTGTCAATGTGATCGACGGGGAAGGGGAGATAACCATTTCCGGGAAAACGCATGTGTTGAACGAAGGGCAGATGATAATAATGCCGGCGAACGAACCCCACTCGTTGAATGCGCAAAAGAGGTTCAAGATGTTTCTGGTGATGCTGAAAAAATAGCGACTTTTATCGTATTTTACGAAAAACAAATCCTTAAAGGGAAATGGTATGGAAAACATAAAAAATGATCACCACTTGCTTCAAGACGCGGCCTTGCTCATATCGCGTTTGGTCATCGCGGCAGTTTTTCTGTTCACGGCTTGGGCCAAATGGCGATATATATCAACTGATCCCGAAGGGGTGAGCGCGCTGATGGAAAATTTGATCAGATTTCTCATAGTCGTCGAGCCGTTGGGCGCCGTGGCGCTTATTTCCGGATTTCTCGTTCGTTGGGCCGCGGCCGGAATGGCTATGATTATGATCGGAGCGATTTATATCCTGGGTTTTACCACGAAAGCCCCGTTTTTCACGACCCCCGAGGCGATCGGTATGGATTATAACGCGTTGGTTTTGGCAGGATGTTTGGTTTTGGTCGCCTTCGGGGCCGGGAGTTGGTCGCTCGATAGGTGGCGAAAAAAAATCGCATGAAATTTTTTTAATTTTAATTTTTCGCGGATCCGTTTTTTTATTTTTGAAAAAACGGTTTTTTAAAATCTTCCGGATTAGGCCTTATCCGCGCCGTTAGTGGGTTTGGATGGAAAAAAACGGCAAAAAACGCTTGACTTTTTTTGATTTTCGTCTTATATTCTTGGGGCAAATTCGAGGCAGCGTTTTACGGTTGGAAATAAAAATAGAAAAAAATAATCTAAATTGTTTCTCCAGCCGCAATCAAGCAGCCACGGATCGAAATAAGTAAGATAAACAGTAAAAACAAATTATGCAAAATAGTTCGATCACCCAAGCAAGGCTCCTGTCAGCCTTTTTATTATTGGCGATTGCGGCTCCGGCTGCGATTCAGATGGGCCCTGCGGCTTCGGCTGCGCCTAAGTATCCTTCCCAGGTTTTGGATTTGTCCAATTGGAAGCAGACGCTTCCTACGGGAGCATCCAAAAAGCCGACTGAAATAAAAATAGACAAATTGTCGACGTATTCGCAAAATCCTTATTTCCAAGTCAATGCGAAAGGGGACGGTGTCCAGTTCAGGGCCCCTGTCAACGGCGTCACTACGAGCGGTAGCGGATATCCGCGCAGCGAGCTTCGTGAGATGACCGGTGGGGGAAAATCTTTGGCCAGCTGGTCGACGGTTTCCGGTGCGCATGTGATGTATATAGACCAGGCGATCACCGCCGTACCTAAGAAAAAGAAGCATGTCGTCGCCGGTCAGATCCATGACAGCAAAGACGACGTCATCGTCATCCGTCTTGAATATCCGAAGCTGTTCGTCGACATAAACGGCAAGAACGGTCCGGTTTTGGATCCGAACTATACCTTGGGAAAAAGGTTCACGGTGAAATTTTTGGCGGAAGGAGGCCAGATAAAAGTCTTCTATAACGGAGGAAAAAATCCGGTTTACTCGCTCAATAAGAAGAGTTCCGGAAACTATTTCAAGGCCGGAGCGTACACCCAGTCGAACTGTTCCAAAGAATCGGTCTGTGACAGCGGCAACTATGGGGAGGTGAACATATATAAACTTTTCGTCAAACACGGAAAGTCATCCTCCGAAGTTTCAGTCCCTGAAACAACCGTGGCTGTGCAGGTTCAGGAGGCCGTGGCACCGGAGGAGCAGGTCGCACAGGCAGAAGAAGCCTCGTCCGTCGAGCCGGTCAGCGAGTTGGCGCAGTCATCCTCTCAGTAGTGGCGGCGGTCGAGAAGAAAAGCATCATGACGAGATTTTTCCAGTTCATAACATATCCCTTGAGGGACATATTCCAGAAATTTTCGAAAGTCGGAAGCTTATTGGAACAGTTGGGATAGGTCGGTAAGGAAACGAATAAAAAATCACGCAATTTATTTTGCGTGATTTTTTGTTGCTTTGGAAACGGGGCGGCGTTTTCGGTTGTATTATTGGAGAAATGCGATGACATATCCATATGCAAAAAATAATACACAAAGCGGAAGACAGGGCATACCGCGACCGTGGGTGGGTGAGGTCGTATTTTTCGTTCAGTTTCGCTGAATATTTCAATGCCAAGATGATGGGGTTCGGGGCGCTCAGGGTCCTCAATGATGATACGATCGCTCCAGGGGAAGGTTTTGAGACACATCCGCATGACAATTTCGAGATAATGACAGTCATCCTCTCCGGAGCCTTGAAACACAAGGACAGTGAAGGGCACGAATCCGTGATAGGAAAAGGGGGCGTCCAGTTGATCTCGGCCGGAAGCGGCATTAGCCATTCGGAATTCAACGCTTCGGAAAGCGAAGAGGTGAGCCTTTTGCAGATCTGGATAGAGCCTAACGTGAGGGATGCGGAGTCTCGCTACCAGGAAGGAAATTTCCCCACCAGGAATTCCCAGGAAAAATTCACTTTGGTGGTGGCTCCGGGAAACGGCGGGAATTCTTTGACGATAAACCAGGAGGCCTATGTCAGCCTCGCTTCCCTCGGTGTGGGGCAGGAGGTTGTTTATGAAATCAAAAAAGAAGGCAACGGCGTTTACGTTTTCATAATCGATGGTGAGGTATCAGTAGAAGGGGAAAAGATCGGCAGGAGGGATGCTGTGGGCCTCTCAGTGACCGATAAGGTGGCCATCGGAGCTACGAAGGAAGCGCAACTGATTTTATTCGAGGTTCCTATGTGATGAAATTGAATAGGAAAACTTTTTTAAGCCGCAGATAAGCAATAAAATCGCTTTTTGAAAGCGATATTTTCTGTCGTGTGGTATAATTATTTACCGTCAGGAGCGGATAAAGATATAGTAATAATCCAGCCCATGCAGGTTATAAGTCCTAAGTATGGCAGGCGGACCATGTACCCCCCGCCTAAGCCGGAGCAACCTAAAAACGGCAATAAGCGCAAGATTCTCTTCGCGCTGGTTTTCATGTCGATCTTATACGGAGGCCATCGGTTGCTTTCCGGTTCGGAAAGGAAAATGAATCTGGAACCGCAAGGGGAAGTGCTTTCCGCACAATCACCGGAAAACGGCCAATCTTTATCTTTGCGGCAAGAAGAGGCGATAATGTCCAAGGAAAATGCCGAGCTTTGCATGATAGAGGAAGGCGATACGCCGGCGAAGATCTTCAGCGAGCATGGAAGACTTGATGCCAATGACACCGAAGCTATCTTAGCCGCGTCCGAAGGCGTCTATGATTTCACCGGAGTGAGAATCGGAAAGGACATGCGTTTCTATTTCGACGGGGAAGAGAGAGCGAGCCGCATCGAATATGACCGGGACACGGAAAGGACGGTCATCGTGGAGCGCTCCGGAGATGAATTCGAAGTGCGGGAAGAAAAAATAAATTATGAGGTTTCCGTGGAAACGGCGAAGGGGAAAATCGACAACTTTTTTTATGCGGATGCCTTGGAGGCCGGACTTTCCGAGCCGACGGTCTTGGAGGTCGGGGATCTTTTCTCGTTCAGCATTGATTTTATGACGGATATAAGGAGGGGGGACGAGTTCG
>Ga0076200_132_pt2 | contig 7915 bp, 6 predicted proteins | sample RifGroE1_FD_67806 | JGI IMG/M metagenome (GOLD analysis project Ga0076200, IMG submission 67806) | Parcubacteria (Moranbacteria) bacterium GW2011_GWE1_49_15
GTTGGGTCCCTCGAAGGGACAAAGGCGAGGATTCTGGCCTTTTTGATGGTTTTCCGCTTTTTTGGCGGAATTTTTGTTTTTGTTTTTGTTTTAAAGAACCGCTTCTTTATCGAATCATTCCTTTTTTCCCTTTATGAAAGCAAAAAAGTGCTCCCCTGGCGGAGAAACACCCTTGATTTACCTTCATATATCCATTATAGCACACTTTCTACTAAAAAGCAAGTATGACCCTATTTAAGTTTGCTGACCGCTTCGCGGAACTTGTCCCCGCGGTCGAACTCGTTGAGAAATAGTCCGAAGCTGGCCGCACCGGGAGAAAGCAACACCACGTCCCCTGCTGAAGAAACTTCGGCCGATTTTCTGACCGCCTCATCCATGGAATCCACGACCTCGATCTCCCTTTCCTTCCCTTCGATGAAATTCTTTTTTATCTTTATCAAAAGGTCGTCCGTCGCATTGCCTTTGAGCAAGACGACTTTCTTGGTCTTTTGCACGATTTCTTTCCCGAGCTCGGAAAAATCCAAACCTTTGTCGGTTCCTCCGGCTATCAGGATGATCGGCGCTTCGAAAGAGTTGAGCGCGGAAACCGTGGCGTCCGGAATGGTTGCGGCCGTATCGTTGTAGAAACGCACTCCGGCGAACTCGCGCACGAACTCAAGCCTATGAGGAACACCTTTGAGGTTCGGGATGGCTTTTTTTATTTCCGCCACACTGAGGCCGAAGGCGTAGCAGGCCGCGACAGCTGCCATGATATTTGAAAGGTTATGCTTGCCCGGGACCTTGATGTCGGCAAGGCGCACCAATTCCTGCACGTCTATGCCGTTATTGAGAAAAACCGAACCGTTCTCGATGAAAACCGCCCGGTCCTTCTCGATCGGGTCATAGGAAAATCTGAAGATTTGCGATTTGGCTTCCTTGGCGGATTCCCTCACCAGCTCGTCGTCTTCGTTTATCACCAACCAATCTTTGGGTTTCTGGTAAAGGAAAATGTTTTTCTTGTCTTTCAGATAAGCGTCCATCGTCCTGTAATAGTTCAAATGGTCGCGGAGCATGTTCTTGAAAACGGCGACTTGGGGACTGAGCTTGAATCTTCCCAATGCCGCCAGCCTCCAACTGGAAAGCTCGAAAACGACGACGGAATCCTTTTTGAGAAGCGCCAGTTTGTCCAGAACGGATGCCTGGCCGATACCCACCTTGATGGCGTGCCTGCCCGCGGATTTCAATATGTCATGGATGAAAACGGAGGTGGTGGTCTTTCCCTTGGAACCGGTCACTCCGATAATCGGATTATTGCACAACTTGAAAAAAAGGCTGGAATCCCCCTCGACAGGCACTCCCGCCTCAAGGGCAAGCTTCACGTTTTTGTCGGTCCATGGAACAGGCGGGGTCTTGATGACCATGTCCGCCTTGGTGAAATCCTCAGGTCTGTGCTGGCCCAGGACGAATTGGATATTCTTAAGACCCTTCAATTTCTCCAGGGAAACCGCAAGCTGTTCTTTCGTCTTGATGTCGGTGACGATGACCTTCGCGCCGTTGGCGACCAGAAATTTCACTGTTCCCACTCCTCCGCCATGGAGGCCCAACCCGAAAACGGTCACTTTCTTATTTTTGAAAAAAGATGGGTTCATTGTCCATGAAGCATGGGACATTCATCATGGGGCCTACAGAAACAAAAACGCGTTGCGCATCCATGTCTCATGTTCCATGTCATATGTTCTATGCGGTTAAAACTCAAATATCGATCTGGCCTCCCTCCGCAGGACCATGCCGGGACGGGCCTCGGTGAGGGCACTTTCGTCAACTACAACCTTACCATTTATAATGACCCAGTCAATACCCTTGGAATACTGGTAAGGGTTTTCGGTGGTGGAAACGTCCTGGATTTTCTCCTTGTCAAAAATGACGACATCGGCGAAATTGTCCGTTTTCAAGATGCCTCTCTTCTTGATTCCGAATTTTTCCGCCGGCAAACCGCTCATCTTACGGATAGCTTCTTCCCAACTCAGGATTCCTTTACCCCTGACATATTTGGAAAGCACCCTCGGGAAAGAGCCGAAATTGCGGGGGTGGACGAGTTCGCCGGTTTTCTTGTGTTCCGTCGAATAACCGCTACCGTTCGAGGATATGATGGAAAAAGGATTCTGGATGGCATTTTCCACGTTTTTAGAACTGAGCACCTCCATCATGGTCACGACCCTGCCTTCACTGGCTATCAAGATATCAATGATCGCTTCCTCGATGTCCTTCCCTTGGCTCTTGGCTATCTCCGCGATACTTTTCTTGCTCAAGGTCTTATTCAAGGGAGAAATGGAAATCACTATCTTCGAATAATCGAAAGCGTCTTTCTTCATCTCATTGATGACCCTTTGCCTTATTTCCGGGTTCTTGAGTCTTTGGAGCATGAGCTTCTTGCCTCCTTCCGCCACCCAATCGGGAAGCAGTATATATAGGACCGATCCGGTCGCAGTGTAAGGATAGACGTCGAAATTTATGTCTATTCCGCTCATTCTGGCCGTCTCGATCAGGTTGACCGCTTCCTCCATGAGGTGCCAATGCCTTTCCCCCATGGCCTTGAGATGGGAAATCTGGAGCCTCACTCCGGTTTTTTGCGCGATATTAACAGCCTCTTCAACGGCGTCTATAAGCTCTCCGGACTCCCCTCGCACATGGGTCGTGTACACCCCGTCATATTTCTTCACCACCTCGGCCAAGCGCATGATTTCGTCCTGGGAGGCGTGCTTGGCGTGCGTATAAACGAGACCGGTCGAAAATCCGATAGCCCCGTCTTTCATGGCATTCTTAAGCATCTTCTCCATCGCGTCTATCTCGGAAGATTCGAGATCGCGGACTTCGTCCTGGACAAGCCCCCGACGCAAAGTACTGTGCCCCACCAGCGTGGCGAAATTGACCGGCAATTTCTTTTTTTCCACTTCATTGAGAAATTCACCCACCGTCAGCCAATTCAGGTTGATTCCGCTTATGTCCACCCATTTCTGGATGGATTTGATAATGTCCTTGTTCGCCAAAGGAGCTAATGAGGACCCGCAATTACCACCGATTATAGTCGTGACGCCTTGATAAAGGAGGCTTTCCAAAACAGGATCAATGAAGATGCGCCAATAAGTGTCCGAATGGTTGTTGACATCGATAAATCCCGGGGCCACGATTTTTCCCTCCGCGTCGATGATCCTCCCGGCATGCTCACCCGGGAGACTTCCTATCTCCTTGATCACCCCGTCTTTGATCCCGACATCCCCCCTATACATCGGCTGGCCGCTGCCATCGACGACCATACCGTTTTTGATCAAAATATCGTACATGTTATTTGTTTTGAAATTTTTGTTTTTATGGTTTAATTTTACCTTTTTTTATAGCAGTTTGCAACAAAAAAACCGGCTTTGTCGTAACCGGTTCTTGAAGTTGAATGTTTCCTGCTTCAATGTCCTATTGTTTTGATGTTTTCATGGCTACTACAGCCACCCCTTGGCATCCAAGCCGTTCTTCGCAGCCTCCCGTTGTGCCTCCTGTTTTGAAGTTCCCTCTCCCTTGGCTATCAATTCATCCCCCAAATAAACCCCCACGATGAAGTGCCTGTCATGGTCGGGACCCCATTCCTTCACAACCCTGTACGAAGGTGTTATCTTCTCGTTCTCCTGGGACTTTTCTTGGAAATAACTTTTGGGATCCAGATAAAGTTTCTTTTCCAAAATCTCATCCAACTTCACCACTACATTTTCCAGGACGAATTTTTTGGCTTCATCGTATCCATGGTCGATGTATATGGCGCCGATGATGGCCTCCATGGCGTTGGCCAGAAGATATTGGCGCGCCCTGCCGGTATCCTTCGCCTCGCCCTTACTCATCATCAAAAAATCCTCCACGCCGAGGCCCTTGGCGATGGAAGCGAGCATCTCGCCGTTGACCAAAGATGACCTCCAGGCAGTGAGCTCTCCTTCCGGATTGGCGTAGTTCTTATAAAGATATTCCGTCACGATAAGTTCCAGGACAGCGTCACCCAAAAACTCAAGCCTTTCATTGTGGTCGAGCTTGTAATCCCTGTTCTCGTTGAGAAACGACCTGTGGGTTACCGCTTGCTGAAGAAGGGACTGGTCGGTGAATTCGACCCCTATCCTCTTAGCTAAAGATTCTATCATCGCATTCGATGCCTAATTCCTAATTTCTAATTCCTAACGGAACCAGACATCCGAATCCTGAAAATTCGGACCTGGATGTTTCCTAGAAATTGAAAATTAGAAACTGGAAAAATTAAAAACTTATTTATTCTCCACTGTTTCCGTTTCTTCTTTCCCTGCTTCCTCGACCACCTCGACTACCTCCTCCGGTTTCTTATGATTCTTGGTCGTGTCGTCTTTCATCGGCTCTCCCAATTCCCGATAAATGGTTCCCAAAACCCCGTTAACGAACCTGGCGCTCGATTCCCCGCCGAAAGTCTTGGCAAGTTCGATCGCCTCATTAATGGCGACCTTAGGAGGAACTTCGTCATAGCTGCCGTACATAAGTTCGAAAATCCCCAAGCGCAAAATGTTCCTGTCCACCACCGTCACCTGCTCAAGCGGCCATTCCGGGGCGCATTTCTCTATGATCGGATCTATCTCAGTCCTATGGCCGATGGTCCCATTGGCCAATTTCTCCACGAAAGCACACTCCTTTATTCCGGGAGCGAATTCCTTAATGTTGCGGTCCACGATCTCTTCCATCATAGCATCGTTTTTTCCCTTGAAATCCCATTCAAAAAGAGACTGCATCGCGATAGATCTTTGAAGGTGCCGATTTGCCATTTTTGTGTTGTTTTTATTATCAAATGAAGCGAACGGAATGAAAATAGATTTTCATCTCCGGATGTGCACGGACTATGCCGGACGAAGCCCTTATTTCTTAACGGCTTTCTTGGTTGTCTTTTTCAATGTGTTCACGACTTCCTTGCCCTTGTAATATCCGCAAGAACCGCAAGCTCTGTGAGGCAGCATCGGTTTTCCGCACTTGGGGCAGACCTGGGTTCCGACCGGTTTGAGCTCGAAACGCTTTCTTTTCCTGTCGCGCCTAGTCTTGGTGTGTCTCTGTTTTGGTACTGACATAATTTTAAGTTAAAAGTCGAAAGTCTAAAGTCAAAAAGCCTTAGCCTGTCTGCCTTTCTATTATTAATACAACGTTAGCACGATATCACCTTTTTTTCAAATTGGCAAGCCTCGAGACCGGACCGAAGGATTTGCGGTGAATTTCACATGAGCCATGCTCGGAAAGGGCGTCCATATGCGCTTTCGTGCCGTAACCCTTGTGCTTGTCGAAGCCGTATTGAGGGTATTTTTTATGGAACTGCTCCATCATCCTGTCCCTGGTCACCTTGGCCACGATGGAGGCCGCTGAGATGGATTTCACGATCTTATCCCCTCCGATAACCGCCATCTGCCCCATGCTCAGGTTCGGGATCTTCTTGTTTCCGTCGACCAAGACCATATATTTGGAATCATCGCTCGCGACGCCAGATTCCTGGTTCATTTTTCGCCTGAGCTCTTGGATAGCCTTCTTCATGGCCAAAAAACTCGCCTCCAAAATATTGATGCGGTCGATCGTTTCGTGGTCACAAAGACCGATCCCGACATGGAAATGTTCATGGATGAAACCGAACATTTCCTCCCTCTGCTTCTCCGAGAGTTTTTTCGAGTCCCTTACCAAGTCCCACTGCTTGCTTTCTTGGAAGCTGAAGGGCAGCAACCTTGATTTCAGCGCCACCGCGCAAGCCACCACCGGACCGCAAAGCGGACCGCGCCCGACCTCGTCGGTGCCGATTATCACTTCAAATCCCTTCTCCGCCAGGATTTTTTCCAGTTCGAATGTCGATTTTGACAAAGTCATGCATTTTCACTATAGTATTATTCGTGCCCACACGGTTCTTTATTTTTTGAATAAATCAATTCTACCACAAGGAGGGAAAAGTGCTAAAGATCTTGGTCAATTCCACTAGATGGGCTTTCGCGAACAAACTCAAGACTACGGGCGCATTATTGATATGCCCGGGAGGCTGGCCCCTGCTTTGCGTTATCGGTCCCATTTTCCTGTTCGCATCCGGTGCGCGCATGCTCAAGAAAAGGGGGCTTGGAGGCGGATAATTTATTCAAAACGACTACCAAAGGATTCGCCACGGCGGATCCTTTTTTCATTTTCCGAAAACATATGTTATACTGGCTGTGTAATAAAAATATCTTGCAAAACCCAGGGAGCAATCCGGGCTATGGAGATCAGAAACCTATGGTAATAACAACTTTTTTTATTGTGATTTAACCCTATTTTTATCGATAGTGGTTTTTATTTTACATAAAATTTCTTATTAGAGAATTAACGAATTGCAATTTACGAATTAGAAATACAAATACGTTAATGCGTTAGTCCGTTAATGAATAATTTTCAATCCAGTATGAAATACACTCATTTGCATGTCCACTCCCACTACTCCCTGCTTGACGGCCTCGGAAAGATCGACGACCTCATGGATCGCGCCAAGGAGCTCGGCATGGATTCGATCGCTCTCACTGACCACGGCGTGCTCTATGGGGCAGTGGACCTTTTCGTGACAGCCAAAGAAAAAGGGATCAAGCCGATTTTGGGCTGCGAAATGTACGTGACCCCCAACGATCTCCACAGCAAGAACCCGACGGCGGAAGACAGGAAAAGATACCACCTTATCCTGCTAGTCAAAAACGAAACGGGATACAAGAACCTAATGAAGCTCGTTTCCATCGCCCATCTGGAAGGATTCTATTACAAACCGAGGATCGACAGGAAGGTTCTGCGGCAGCACAGCGAGGGGCTTGTCGGTCTTTCGGCCTGCGCCGAAGGAGAGATCCCGGCGCAGATCGTGATGGGAAATTATAACAAAGCCAAAGAACTCGCCTTGGAATATATCGACATCTTCGACGAAGGGTCCTTTTTCCTGGAGGTCCAGAGCCATCCGAATTTCCCCAACCAGAAGATAGCCAACGACGGGATCTTCAAGCTCGGCAAGGAACTCGGCATCCCGATCGTGGCCACCTGCGACGTGCACTACGTGAAAAAAGAAGACGCGACCGCCCAGGACATCCTACTTTGCGTGCAGACAAACCGGAAGGTGCAGGAAACGGACAGGATGAACCTGATGGATTTCGATCTGTCTTTGCGCTCCCCGGAAGACGTGCTGGCAGGATTCCCGGATCATCCGGAGGTTCTGGAAAACACCCAGAAGGTCGTGGACCTTTGCGATTTTAAACTCAAGCTCGGAGAGACCCAGCTCCCCCACTTCGAGGTGCCGGAGGGATTCACCGACGTCACCTATCTTCGCCATCTCACCAAAGAAGGGTTGGAAAAAAGATACCAAGGAGAGCACACAAAAGTGCACGAAGATCGGATGGAATATGAACTTTCGGTCATCGAAAAATGCGGATATTCCTCGTATTTCTTGATAGTGCAGGACTTCGTAAACTGGGCCAAAGAAAACGGCATCGTCGTGGGACCGGGCAGAGGGAGCGCGGCGGGGAGTTTCGTTTCCTATCTGGTCGGAATCACCAACGTCGATCCGATCCAATATGATCTGCTTTTCGAAAGGTTTTTGAATCCCGAAAGGGTGTCCATGCCCGACGTCGATATGGACTTCGCCGACGATAGGCGCGACGACGTCTTGGCGTATGTGAGGAAGAAATACGGCGACGACCATGTGGCCCAGATCATCACCTTCGGAACGATGGCGGCACGCGCCGCGATCCGCGACACGGGTCGCGCCTTGGGACTCCCCTATGATTTTTGCGACAAGACTTCCAAGATGATTCCGATGTTCACCTCCATCAAAAAGGCTTTGGAAGAAGTTCCTGAATTCAAAGAGCACTATAACTCGGGCGAAGACGCGAAGAAGCTCATCAACAACGCC
>Ga0076200_156_pt1 | contig 6776 bp, 6 predicted proteins | sample RifGroE1_FD_67806 | JGI IMG/M metagenome (GOLD analysis project Ga0076200, IMG submission 67806) | Parcubacteria (Moranbacteria) bacterium GW2011_GWE1_49_15
TGGAAAACGACGAAGGCAAAATAGAAAAGATAAATTCAGGTAAAAGCCCCATCAAGGAGGAATTTCTTGAGCAAAACCTCCCCAACGTGAAGGTGGTCGCCACCAAGGATCCTTCCGTCATCGCCAAATCCGACATCGTGATCGTCTGCGTGCCGACTCCAGTCGACGAAAGCTATTTCCCCGACCTCGGACCGGTCAAAGGAGCGACCAAGACCATAGTCGAAAACATCAACAAGGGCCAACTGGTCGTCATCGAATCGACGATCAACCCGGGAGTCTGCGAGGAAGTTGTCGAGCCTATTTTCGCCGAGGCAGGATATAAAATAGGAAAAGATTATGAAATGGCGCATTGCCCGGAAAGGATAAATCCGGGAGATCCGAAATGGAACGTCACCAATATCCCCCGCGTGGTCGGATCTTTCACCAAAGCCGGTCTCGACAAGGCAGTGAAATTCTATGAGAACATTATCGACGCTTCGATCATGCCTATGAAATCCATCCGCGAAGCCGAGGCGGTGAAAATCGTGGAGAATTCTTTCCGCGACATCAACATCGCCTTCGTAAACGAACTGGCGAAATCCTTTGACAAATTGGACATCGATCTCAATGACGTGATCAAAGGCGCCTCGACCAAGCCTTTCGCCTTCATGCCGCACTTCCCTTCCTGCGGAGTCGGCGGACATTGCATCCCGGTCGATCCATACTATCTGATCGAAAGGGCCAAGGCTTCAGGTTTCGACCATGAATTTCTCAAGATCGCCCGAAAGGTAAATAATTCCATGCCGGAATACACGGTCGAACTCATGCAGGACGCCCTGAACAAATTAAAGCTCCCGCTCAACGGGACGGTCGTGGGAGTGATGGGGATCTCATATAAGGCCAACGTCGCGGACCTTCGCGAATCGCCATCGCTTAAGATTATCAAGTACCTAAAAAAACACGGCGCCGAAGTCATCACTTTCGATCCGCACGTGCTTGACGATTCGACGGAAAAATCACTGGAGGAATTTTTGAAGAAAGCGACGGCCGTCATAGTCGCGACCAACCATAAAGAGTTCGAACGTATGGACGCGGAGCTGTTCAAGCAGAATGGGATTCTGGCGATCGTCGACGGAAAGAACTGCATCGACCCGGAAGCCATAAGGAAATTAGGGATAATCTACAAAGGCATAGGGCGTTAAAAAATAATCATCCACTTGTCATGTTCCATCTGATAAAATATTTCGTATTGTTGGTCGGCCTTGTCACTATCGCCTATTTCGCGCTTCCCCGTTTCGGATATGAGGTGAATATGAACTATTTCAACGAAACCAAAGAGGAATGCCAGAAAAGATTGGAGGAGTGCGGCAAGGAATATGTCCAACAAGGCACCAAGAACGCGAACTGTGATTTCAATTGCGTGGATCCCAAATTAATAATAAGTAAGCAAAATTAAACACGATGAAACTGATCGTCAACCTTCCGGCTTTCAATGAAGCGGAGAAAATAGGGCAAACCATAAAAAGGATTCCCCGTCGGATCAATGGCATCGAAGAGGTCCTGGTTCAAGTCATAGACGACGGTTCACATGACGGAACTGCCCAAATAGCCAAAGACGCTGGAGCTGACTTCGTTTTCTCGCACAGCACCAACAGGGGCATCGGCATAGTTTTCAGGACCGCAGTCGAAAAAGCCCTGGAAAACGGCGCCGATTTCATGGTCAACATAGACGCCGACGGACAGTTCGATCCGAACGACATCCAAAAAATCATAGACCCGGTCCTCGAAGGCAAGGCGGATATGGTGAGTGCCGACCGTTTCGGCGATCACAAGGCACAAAACATGCCTGCGGCGAAATATTACCTCAACCGCGTGGCGGCCTATGTCATAGGGAAATTCATGAACTTCCCCATCAAAGATCTCACCTGCGGATTTCGCGGTTACAACCGTGAAACTCTTCTGAGATTGAACCTTCCGGGGCACTTCACCTACACCCAGGAAGTGATAATCGATGCCATCGGGAAAAACCTCAAAGTAATGTGGGTTCCGGTCGTGGTCACCTATTTCGCCGAACGGAAATCCCGCGTTGTCAAAAGCATTTGGAAATATGTCAGCAACAGCGGCAGAATAATCCTCAAAGCCGTGCGCGACGTGAGGCCCATGAAATTCTTCGGAATCCCGGCTTTGATACTGATTTTGATCTCTTTCGGATTTTTCGCCTACTTCGGATTCCACTATGTCCAAGAATTGAAAATCACCCCTTACAGAAACTATTTGCTGTTGGCCATTACCCTCCTTTTGGTAGGACTGCAGTTCCTGGTTTTCGCCTTGATAGCCGATATGATCAAATCCAACCGACGCCTCACCGAAGACCAAATGTACTTGATGAGAAAGGAACGCTATTCCAAATAACCGCATCCCTATATCAAAAAAGGAAGACTCCTGAAAGGGAGTCTTTTTTCTTGAAAAAAATACGTATCCGAGGTATAATGTCTAAGTAAAAACATAACGGATATTCATGAAAATTTTGTTTATTTCAAGGGCTTTTCCGCCTGTCGTCGGAGGGATCGAAAACCAGAATTACGAACTTTCCAAATGGCTCCCGAAAGTCGACGGCCAGGGGAAGGAAATTCCTCCCTTTTTTCGCGCCCTATGCGCTGGCCAAGACCCTTTTCCTTCTACCCAAATATGACGCGGTGCTCCTGGGCGACGGAGTTTTGGCTGTCCTTGGTTGGCTCATCAAGCTTTTCTCCAACAAACCGGTGATTTCAGTCGTGCACGGGCTCGACATCAATTGGAACAGCAAATCCCTGGGCGTCTGGTATGAAAAACTGCTAGTAGCGATCTATCAAAAGCTTTGGGTCGGAGTTTTCCTCAAAAAAATAGATCGCTTCATCGCGGTCGGAAACGAAACGGTCAGCGTCGCCGTCAAGCACGGTATTTCGGAAAAGAAAGTGGTCTTTATCCCCAACGGGGTGGACACGGAAAAATTCATCGGAGACCATTCCCGGGAAAAACTCGCTGAGATTCTCAAGGAAAATCTCGAAGGGAAGCACGTCATCCTGACATCAGGAAGGCTGGCCAAAAGGAAAGGCGTCGCCTGGTTCATCGAGAACGTCATGCCGATCCTCCCCTTCAACGTCCTCTATGTCGTCGCCGGGGACGGTCCGGATAAAGCGAATATCCAGGCTGCCGTGACTAAAAAGAATCTTTCCGACAGAGTTAAACTTCTCGGGTACGTTTCCGATCAGACCAAGGACGTTCTCATGAACACCTGCGACCTTTTCATCCAACCAAACATCAAAATCGAAGGCGACCTGGAAGGATTCGGGATTTCCGTCATCGAAGCGACCTCCTGCAAGCTTCCCGTCGTCGCTTCCAGACTCGAAGGCCTCAAAGATGCGATCAAGGATCAGCAGAACGGCTTCCTGGTCGAACCCCATGACGCTTCCGGCTATGCGACGAAAATAACCGAACTCCTCTCCAACGAAACATTCAGGAAGGAATTCGGCTCCAAAGCCAGGCAATTCGCCATAGACAATTACCAATGGAGCAAAATAGCCGAAAGATACGCCGCTGAAATAAGAAAAACTTCGCTCCAAACCCCCCCAGCCGGACTGTTTTCGGAAGAAAGCGCCGGTTCGCAAGCCTAAAAAATCCTACCCATGCAAAACCTACTATTCGAACAGCTGTCATTATACGCGGCCGCTATACTGGTCCTTTTCGTTCCGGGATATTTTTTCGTGTCGGCTTTCTTTCCGAAAAACAAAAACCTTTCGGGTCTGGAAAAATTCACGCTTTCCGTCGGAAGCAGCTTCGTCCTGGTCGGATTCGTGATGATGGCCTTGGACCGCGTCGGCGTCAGAATCGACAGATTGTCGCTCATATTATCCCTCGTCTTCCTATCGGCCGCTTTTTTCGGCGTCCGTTTTCTTTTCAAAAAACATAAGGGGGTCGCGCCGGCCAGGAGCGACGCTTTCGTTTTCTCAAAAAAACAGCTGGTGCTGATAATCGGACTCCTTTTCGTTTCAATGCTTTTCAAAACGTCCTATCTCAAAGACAACATCGTGCCGTCTTCGACCGACTTGGGACACCACATGTATTGGGTTAAGCAGATAGCGCAAACCGGCGAGCTTCCCGACTACGCCAAAAAAGATATCGTGGAAAGGGACGGCAAGTATATCGTGAGCGGACCGCAGAACATAAGCGACCTCATCATCGGAGAGCACATGGTGTTCGCCGCCATCTCGATCATCTCGGGCCTTGGCGTCATATCCTATTTCCCAGTCCTGATATTGCTCCTCATGAACTCCGTGGGCGTATTGGCGATTTTCATTTTGGTGCTCAGGTTTTTTGAAGACGATCCGCACGGCAAGGACATCGCTATCGCCTCTTTGCTTTTCATCGGACCGCTGTTCGCCATCGCGCCTCCCCAAGCCAAATTCGTCGGAGGAGGGGTCGTGGGAAACATGCTCAGCAACCTACTGATCCCGCTCAACTTCTATTTCTATTTCCGTGCGCTCAAGGAAAAAAGCGCCGGGCTCTTGGCATTCGGAATCATGTTCTCGATGGCGCTTTTCTATACCCATCACCTTTCCGCCCTGCTTTTCGCGATTATTTTGATTTTTAGCGCCGCCTCGGCCCTCCTGCTCCACTTCGGAAAAAGCCACCTCATACTCTGGGATTGGGCCAAGTTGGTCTTTTCCAAACCGGTGCTGATCTTTCTCGCCTTCGCGGCCTTTTTCTTTTTCGCCGTCCACACGCCTTCCTATATAACCAACAAAGCCGTTGAAACCGTTGTCGGAGGGCCTTCTAAAATAGACCATGTAGGACTAACTTTGGACAAATTCATTTCCGCGGTAGGAGAACCGAGATTCGTTTTGGGATCAGTCGGGTTTCTGCTACTCTTGGCTCCGTTCGCCGGAAAATTCTTCGCTTCCATTTCCGGAGCGCTGCGCAAAAAAAGCTTCTCTGCCCTGTTTGCCGGAACCGGAAAAAGCGAGGTCGGATACCAAAACGCCATACTCCTCAGCTGGACCGTGATAATTTTCCTCATTTCCCTTTATCCGACCATCTTCCTTTTGGACATCCCTTCTTCCAGGGTTTCCAACTACGGATCATATCCCCTTTCGATATTGGCGGCCATCGCCCTCGTCAGGATCGTCGTCTCCCTGAAAAACGGAAACTTCTTCACTCTCAATAAACAGCTCGCCGCGGGAGGATTCATTCTTTTCTTTTCCTACGCGACCATCGCCGGGTTCCGCGACAACTCCCAATTCGTCACAAGCTCTGACAACTACGCCAAAACGGTTCAGACTTTCCACGCCTCCGAATACCTTGCCCGAAACACCGCTCCTTCCGACAATGTCCTGAGCGACCATGTCTATGTAGCGGCGGATTCCTGGAGCAAACTGTACTTCATGAGGGATTACAACTTCCCTTTTTACCGCGCCAATTTCTCAAGATATCAAAACGGCGTGGACAAGGAGGAATTCTGCACGCTCAACATGATATCCTCCCCGGAAACCGAAGAGAGCGATAGATGCTTCGACGAACTCGGGATGGATTACGTCATGGTCAGCAAGAAAAACGACTCCTCCCAATTTTCCGACCTGGACGATTTCTGGCAGATCTATTCCAACGAAGAGCTAATCATTTACCACAAAGCGAAATGAAAACCGGAAATTTTCTGATAACGGCCTTTTTTGTGATTTTTTTGGCACTGAGCTTTTCCTATTTGTCATATGTGGAAACAAAAAATTCGGATTATTCCCATGGCAAGAATTGGTGGTCCCTCTATTTCGACGATCCCAAAAGCGAAGGCCTCTCCTTTTACGTCGAAAACTTCAGTGACGCCGAGGAGTTTTTTTGGGAGATAAAGTTTGAAGAAAACACCGTGCGCAAAGGTTCGACCGTCGTCTCCCGGGGAGAAAAAGGTCTTGTGCCCATTAGCAGCAGCGGACTGGAAGGACGGCAGATCTCCATAGAAGTGTCCGGCGGCGGCGACAGCAAGAAGATATACAAAAATTTTTAAACTGAAAAAACATGTCCCTAGCAAAATCCTTCGTTTGGATGACTTTCGCCGAAATACTTTTCAGCATCTCCGGTTACATCGTCCATTCCGGAGCCGGACGCCTTCTCACTCCCCAGGATTACGGAAGGTATGGACTCATCGTGACGCTCTCCATCATGATCGTGACTTTGATCGGAAATGGAATCCCGATTTCCATGAGCAAATATCTGAGCGAATTCCATGAAGCGAAACCGGGCCTAGTTCCCGTCATCAAAAGGAAGGCTCTCCTGCTTCAGCTTATTTTGATAGGACTGGTGATGTCGCTGTTCTTTTTCGCCACCCCGCTGATATCCTCGGCCCTCGGAGACGAAACCCTGACTCCGCTTCTTCGCATCTCGATCTTCATCCTTCCGATGTACGCGATAGACACGTTTTATTTCTATTACTTCACGGGGATACACCGCTTCCGCTTCCAGGCCGCGCTCAAGATCCTCAGATCGGTTTTGCGCGTGACGATGATCATCGGCATGATCTGGCTCTGGAAACTAGAAGGCGCCATAGCCGGTTACATAGCAGTTCCCCTGCTGGTCTTTTTGGCGGCTTGGGCCTACGACTATTTCAAGGTTTCCAGGGAGTTTCCATCCCATGACAAGACTCTCGATTTCGACTGGATGAGGCTCCTCAACTACGCTTGGCCGATCACGCTGTTCATGATCTTCTATGAGATTTTGATATCGCTCGACCTCTATTTCGTCAAAGCGATTCTGGGGGACGACTACCAGAC
>Ga0076200_136_pt1 | contig 6553 bp, 4 predicted proteins | sample RifGroE1_FD_67806 | JGI IMG/M metagenome (GOLD analysis project Ga0076200, IMG submission 67806) | Parcubacteria (Moranbacteria) bacterium GW2011_GWE1_49_15
TTCCGGAGGACAGAAACAGCGGGTTTCCATCGCCAGGGCGCTGATCAATGATCCGGATATCATCCTAGCTGACGAACCGGTGGGAAACTTGGATTCCGAATCGGCCCAGAACGTGTTGGAGATATTCAAAGAGATCAACGAGGTGGACAAGAAGACTTTGATAATGGTTACCCATAACCCCGAGCATCTGCATTACGCCGACAGGATCCTCCATATGAAAGACGGAAAGAAGGAAAGCGAAGAGATAAACCACGACAAGAGGCCGAAGGAAGCGATCAAGGAGGAGCTCGAAGTGAAGCCCGAGGAAATGTCCGGCGAACTCAAGTTGCTCATGAGAACTTTCAAGAACCTTTCGCTCCAGCAAGTCGGAGTCCTGCTCATACCCTTCAAGGCCAAGCAGTTATTGAACCACGTCCTGTCCGAACTTACGGAAGAGCAGGTTTCTTCAGCCGAGAATATCCTCAAGGAATTCCTGTTTAAAAACATAGACGAGAAAACGTTGGAAGATAAGTTGGATTTGGACATGAGTGAGGGCGGAGCCGGTTGGAACAGGAAGAGGGTGCGCCATTTCAGCGACAGGGTCAAGAGCATCCTTACCCAGGTGGAATCTATCATGAACGACTCCGAAAGTTCGGCGGTTTCTATTTCCGACTACGTCATTAGGAATTTCAATGTCCATCTCGACCTTGAAAGTTCCATAAGGTTCAGGTCTTTCATCAAACTCAGGATCGAAAACAAGATAGACAGATTCGGGCTTTTCCAGCGGTTGGACGCGCCTAAGACATTGGGAGGGGTAGGCCTGTACAGGGGAACGGCCGATAAGATAGTCAGGGAAATGGAACTTATAATGCTTTTGAAATACTCAGCGTAATATGAAATTTATAGACCTGTTCAAATTGTCCACCAGGATGTTCAAGGCGAGGACCTCTCGAACGCTTTTGACCGTGCTCGGTATGAGCATCGGTATCGCGGCGATCATGTTCCTCGTTTCTTTGGGAGAGGGCCTCAGGACCACTTTGCTGGAAAGGATCACCACGTCCGACTCGCTTTTGACGCTGGATATTTCCGAAGCGAAATCGGGAATCGTCAGTTTGAGCAGGGAAGTGGTGAAGAAGTTGGAGGAGATGCCGGGCGTGGACGAGGTCAGTCCCGCTTTCCAGATCACGACGCAGGGGCACATCGAGGATCTTTCCGCGGACCTCATCGCTTTCGGTTCCAAGCCGTCTTTCCTTAAGCTCGGAGGTTACAAAGCCAGTTTCGGGACATTGATAAAGGACGACGATCCGAACGGGATAATCATAAATTCCGCCGTCGCCCAGCTTTTCGGAAAGACCATCGAGGAGCTTATGGGCAAGGAAATGACCTTCACTTTCTTCATTCCAAAGACGGAAGACGTGGAAGGGAATCTCCAGAGCAATTTCGAATTGGTCCACAGCGAAAAGAGATTCAAGATAATCGGAGCCATAGAAGGGGAAGACAACATCGTCTACATCAATTCCGCGGCTCTGGATGATCTGAGCATAGAGAAATACGGACAAGTCAAGGTTAAGGCCAAAAGCTCGCCGGAGATGAACATAATCAGGGATGCCATCTTGGAACAGGGACTCCTGGTTTCCTCCCTTTCCGATACGGTCGACCAGGCCAACCAGATTTTCAGTATCGTCAGGATCATCCTGATGCTTTTCGGTACCATCGCCTTGGTGGTTTCCGCGATCGGTATGTTCAACACGATGACCATCACCCTCTTGGAAAGGACCGAGGAAATCGGAATCATGAAATCCATCGGGGCCTCGGACAGCGGAATCGCCATCATGTTCTTCATGGAAGCGGCGATCATGGGATTTTTGGGGGGACTTTCCGGAGTGTTCATCGGATGGGCCGGAGGCAGGATATTCAATTTGACGATCAATTTCATCGCGACCCGCTTCGGAGGAGAAGAAGTGAATCTTTTTAACAGTCCGACCTGGCTTGTTTTGGGAGTGATCACTTCCTCGGCGATAGTCGGTTTGCTCACCGGAGTCGTGCCGGCCCGTCGCGCCAGCAAGACCGATCCTTTGGACGCTTTGAGGTATAAATAGGCCTAAAATTCCCATGGTCCATCAAGAAAAGGCGCATCTTTGCGCTTTTTTGTCATTTCGGGGTATAATGGGCGTATGAATATCTTATTAGGAAAGCCGGTGGCTGAGGCCATTTTGGCCGATTTGAAGGAAAAAATATCAAAGGAAAAATCGGCTCCCGGTTTGGCCGTTGTTTTGGTCGGGAATGATAAGGCTTCAAGGATATATGTCGGCCTTAAGGAAAAAAAGGCGAAGGAGATCGGGATGGATTTTTCCTTGTTCCAATTCCCGGCCCAATCCCGGGAGGATGAAATAATTTTGAAGATAAGGGGGTTGAATAAAGACGGTAGGATAAACGGTATTATTGTGCAGGTTCCGCTTCCTGAAAAATTCGATACCCAACGCATAATCAATGAGATATCGCCCGAAAAAGATGTGGATGGATTCCATCCGGAAAGCATCGATAAATTCGAGAGGGGAACGGAGATTTTTTGGCCTGTCTTTCCCAAGGCCATTATAGCGTTGCTGGAAAGTTCCCAGGAAAATGTTTCCGGTAAGAACGCGGTAGTGGTGGCGAATTCGGAAAAATTCGGAGAAGTGATGAAGAGCGCCTTGGAAAGAAAAGGATTGTTGGTGGAATACGTGCTTTCCAAAGATATTTCAAAAGGAATCGAGAAAATAAAAAATGCCGATATCGTCGTCACTGCAGTCGGCGAACCCGGCATCATCGACGGGGGCATGCTTAAGGGAGGAGCGGTAGTCATCGACGGGGGCATAACGGAGGAAAAAGAAAAGGTGTTGGGAGACGTGGATACGGAGTCCGTTCGGGATATCGCGGGATACGTTTCTCCGGTGCCCGGAGGGGTAGGGCCGGTGACGATCGCGAGCCTTTTGGAAAACGTCTACATAGCCTATAAATTGCAGAATAAATAACTTCAAAAATATGAAAAAATACGATCCGGCGAAAGTCGAAAAGAGATGGCAGAAAAAATGGGAGGAAACCGGACTCTATAGGGATTATTCGCGGAAAAAGAAATTTTACGCGCTGGACATGTTCCCTTATCCTTCCGGGGCGGGTCTGCACGTGGGCCATCCCAAGGGCTACATCGCTACGGACGTATATTCCCGTTTCATGATACTCCAGGGATTCAGCGTCCTTCACCCGATGGGTTGGGACGCGTTCGGTCTGCCTGCGGAAAATTATGCCATCAAAAACAAGGTCCATCCTCGCGTAGCTGTCGAGAAAAACATCGCGACCTTCAAGGGCCAGCTGGAAAAATTCGGATTCACTTACGATTGGGATAGGGAGATAAATACCACGGACGAAGATTATTATAAATGGACGCAATGGATCTTTCTCAAGCTTTTTGAGAAAGGATTGGCATATGAATCCAATGAACCGGTGAACTGGTGCCCCTCTTGCAAGACGGTTTTGGCGAATGAGGATTTGGAGGGCGGCCTTTGCGAGAGGTGCGGGACGGAAGTGGTGCAAAAACCTATGCGCCAATGGGTGCTCAGGATGACCGAATATGCGGACAGGCTGCTCCATGATTTGGACAGCGAGGATTTGGATTGGGAGGACTCCATAATCGAGCAGCAGAAAAATTGGATAGGACGTTCCGAAGGCGTCCAATTCGAGATGGGAATTAAAGGCACGAAGGAGAAAATAGAAGTTTATACGACGAGGATTGATACGGTTTTCGGCATGACCTATGCGGTCGTCGCTCCGGAGCATCCGATAATCCAGAAATTGAAATCCGATATTTCGAATTACGAAGAAGTCGAGCAGTATCAGATAAAGGCGCAGAACAAAACCACTTTGGAAAGGACTGAACTTCAAAAGGAAAAAACCGGAGTGAGACTGGAGGACTTGGAAGCGGTCAATCCGTTCACGGGCAAAGCCGTGCCTCTGTTCGTGGCCGATTATGTTTTGGGGGGTTATGGGACCGGGGCGGTAATGGCCGTGCCGGCGCATGACGAAAGGGATTTCGCTTTCGCCAAGAAATACGGCTTGGAAATAACGGAAGTCATAAAAAGCGGCGACGGGGAATCGAGCATAGCGGAAAAGGCATTCGTTGAAGATGGCGTCCTGGTAAATTCCGGAGATTATTCGAAAATGAAATCGGAGGAAGCTAGGAAAAAGATGACCGCATGGTTGGAGAAAGAGGGTATCGGAAAGGCGAAAGTCAATTATAAGATGCGCGATTGGGTGTTTTCCAGGCAGAGATATTGGGGGGAACCGATTCCGATCATCCATTGCGAGAAATGCGGAGCGGTCGGTGTGCCGGAGGAGCAGTTGCCGGTAGTTTTGCCGGAAGTGGAAAGCTATGAGCCGGCCGGTACCGGAGAATCTCCATTGGCCAATATTTCCGATTGGGTGAATACGGTTTGCCCGAAATGCGGAGGAGCGGGAAAAAGGGAAACGAACACTATGCCGCAATGGGCCGGGTCTTCCTGGTATTACCTTCGTTATATCGATCCGAAAAATGAAAAACAATTGGTCGGAAAGAACGAGGAAAAAGAATGGATGCCGGTCGATCTTTATGTCGGCGGAGCCGAGCATGCGACCCGCCATCTCCTGTACGCCCGCTTTTGGCACAAGTTCCTTTTCGATATCGGAGCGGTTTCGACCAAGGAGCCTTTCAGGAGATTGGTACATGTCGGACTGATTTTGGCCGAAGACGGAAGGAAGATGAGCAAGCGCTGGAACAACGTGGTCAATCCGGACGACGTCATCTCCGAATTCGGAGCGGACGCGATGCGCCTTTATGAGATGTTCATGGGACCGTTCACGCAGAGCGTGTCTTGGAGCACGAACGGGGTGAGCGGCGCCAGAAGATTTTTGGAGAGGGTTTGGAAATTGCAGGAAAGAATAACGGACGAGGAGTCGGAAATGGGGGATAAGAAATCGGAGACGCTGATCCATAAAACCATCAAGAAGGTCACGGAGGACATCGAAGGATTCAGGTTCAATACGGTGATCTCGCAGATGATGATATGCGCCAACGCGTTGGAAAAAGAGGAGCGTGTTTCCGTGGGCCATTATTCCAGTTTCTTGATCCTGCTGAGCCCTTTCGCTCCGCATATCGCCGAAGATCTTTGGGAAAAGCTCGGGCATGAAGATTCCATTTTCAAAGAAACTTGGCCGATCTATGACGAGTCGCTGATGAAAGAGGAGGAAGTCGAGATGGTCGTCCAGGTCAACGGCAAGATCCGCGACCGGCTCATGGTTTCCGCGGACGTAACGGAAGACGAGGCCAAGGAAACGGCACTCGAGAGTGAGAAAATCAAGGCGCACACCCAGGGCAAGGAAATCAAGAAGATAATTTTCGTGCCGGGAAAGTTGATTAATATAGTTGTCATATAAAAGATATGCAAGTTGTGATATTGGCGGCAGGCAGGGGGGTGAGGATGGGAAAAATCACCGAGAACACTCCCAAGCCCATGCTGCCCATAAAGGGCAAGCCCATCTTAGCCCATAAAATAGAAGCGCTTCCGAGGGAAATCGACGAGGTAATTTTGATAGTGGGTTATCTTAAGGAACAAATCGAGGCCCATTTCGGTAATAGTTATGATGGCAGGCGGATCACGTATATCGAACAGAGGGAGCTCGACGGTACTGGAGGTGCGATCAATTTGGCGAAGGGGATTTTGAAGGGAAAATTTTTGGTGATGATGGGTGACGATCTGTATGCCAAGAAGGACATCGAAAGCGTCATGAGGCACGATCTGGCGGTGCTGGGACTCGAGGTCATGGATCCGGAAAGATTCGGAGTCATCAGGACAGGTGAAGATGGGACAGTCGTCGATATAGTTGAGAAACCTAAAATTGCCGGACCGGCCTTGGCGAACATCGGGCTCTATGTCCTCAATGAAAGTTTTTTCGATTACCCGTCGGTTCCGATCGGCAATGGCGAATACGGACTTCCGCAGACCATGGTGCAAATGAAGGATAAAAATAAGATTTATACCGAAAAAGCTTCAGCTTGGTTCCCGATAGGGAATCCCGATGATTATGAAAAAGCCGGAAAGATAATCGATAAATTCATATAGTCATGAAAAGAAAAAGGATAGTCACTGTCGGAGGAGGAACGGGGAGTTTCATGCTCCTTTCCGGACTCAAAAAATACCCGGTGGATATATCCGCCATCGTTTCGATGGCCGACGACGGCGGGTCTACCGGCGTGCTTCGCGACGAACTCGGAGTGCTTCCGCCCGGTGACGTCAGGCAATGTCTGGTGGCCTTGAGCGACTCTTCCAAGATCCTTCGCGAACTCATGAATTACCGGTTTGAAAATGGAGGACTTAAGGGGCACAGTTTCGGAAACCTTTTCCTTTCCGCCTTGGAAAAGATCAATGGTGGGTTTTCAGCCGGGGTGGAGGAGGCCAGTAAGATCTTGAACGTAAAGGGAGAGGTGATTCCGGTCACGGATCAGGATACTAAACTGTACATGGAGCTACTCAACGGGGACAAGCTCAGGGGCGAGGAGGAGATC
>Ga0076200_142_pt1 | contig 5896 bp, 3 predicted proteins | sample RifGroE1_FD_67806 | JGI IMG/M metagenome (GOLD analysis project Ga0076200, IMG submission 67806) | Parcubacteria (Moranbacteria) bacterium GW2011_GWE1_49_15
ATAAAACATTATACCTTCATATTTCCAATCACTCATATTGAGAACTTTAGTTTTTTCGCTTTCGCTTGTTGTAATCAACCGATCTCCGTTTCTCGGGTTGTAGAATCGATATGCTGGGGTACACACGCTTGATGAGATCAGGATATGCGAATCGTCTAAAAGATTTTTTAAATTCAATCTTTTTCCGGAGGAAATTCTTCCAGCCTCGACACAGCTTTTCATGTTGTCTCCGGTTGAAATAAGTTTGTTTTTGACTTCGGAAACAGAATAGGAGGGATTCTTGCTCCAAAGCATCGCGGCAGAGGAGGCGATGAACGGTGAAGCGAAGGATGTGCCATCTCCGTAGACATATGAATTGTCGGCGTCATTATATATACTGGCGATGTTTTCCCCAGGCGCTGCGATATCCACTGAAGACGCTCCGTAATTGGAAAAAGAAGAAAGGTTGTCATTTTGATCCGAGGAAGCCACGCAGATTATGTTGGAGCTCGAAAGGCTGCAGGGATATTGCGGAGTCGAGTCGTTGTCCACCCCTTCGTTTCCGGCCGCTGCCACGAATAGACCAGGAAAGGAATCGATGGCATCTTTCTCCAACTGCGAGAAATATAGCGAGCCGAAACTGGCGTTGATTACCTTCGCCCCATTGTTTTTCGCATAGTCGATAGCCTCCAGTTCGGAGGAAAGATATAGATCGAATCTTAAGGGCATGACCTTGATTTTGTTTTTCGAGCTTATGCCGCTGATCCCTCTGCCGTTCCCTGAAGCTCCTCCGATTATGCCGGAAATGAAAGTCCCATGCCCGGAAATATCATCAGATCCTACCAGGAACTGTGCGTCATTGGGATTATTGTCATTGTCATTGAAATCCCATCCGCGCATGTCATCGATATATCCGTTGGAGTCGTCGTCCAGTCCATTGTCGGCGATTTCCTCAGGATTTGCCCAGATGTTGGCGGAGAGATCCTCATGGGTAAGCCTGGCTCCGGTGTCGATGACCGCCACAGTCACCTCGCTATTCAGTACACTTTCGCCATCCCAAGCTTCCGGGGCGTCTATATCTGCATCGGCGGAGCCTGTATATTGCACAAGTGGATTACCTATCTCTAATGTTTGACCAGTGTTATGCGGTCCCCACTGGAATCCAAAATAGGTGTCATTCGGGATAAGCAGTGGGTTTCTCGCATAGTTAGGTTCGGCTATCTCAATTTCGTCTTTTTTCTTGAGTTCGGACAATGATTCCTCGACACTTCCGTTCGTTTTTACCAATCTGATATTTAGATTTTCAAGGTCCCTTATTTTTTGAAGACCTTTTGATATCTCCAGTACATTAGCTTTGTCTTTCCCGGATTTTTCATTGAGATTTATTTTGCTCTTTTTGTATTTGATTAAAATCTCCCCGTCTTCATACTTTTCGTTTTCGGTTGTTTTTTTGAACGGAATATTTTTAATTTTCAATTCATTCTTTGTGGCAGCAGTTGCGGGAGAGATTGAAAAAAACAGCATTGCTGTCAGAAGAAAGAAAGTCATTGGAATTTTTTTGTGAGGCATATGTTTTTATTGGTTTGGAATTTTTTCAAGCAGATCTTCCGTTACCCGGGCGGTGCAGGTGGTTCGGATGTTGGTGTCTTCTATTTTCTCGCAAACACTAAAATCTTCTTCTTTAATTCCCAAGTCTTTCAGGCAATAGTCTTTTTTAAGCCCTTGGAGGTCTTCGCAATTTCCGCCAGGCTGGGTCGGGGCGGGGGAGAGACCGCAAGCTTGCTGGCAATATTCGAAATATTCCTTGTCCTCTTCGAACGAGACGCAGCCGGTCTCGCATTTGTCCCTGGAGACTTCGGTGAAAGATTCCCCCTCTGTTTCCGGGGAATATTCGTTTGATTTTGGTTGGGAATCATTGGAAATTTCGATTTCGTCGGTCTTTTCTTTTTCTGACTCGGGCGTATTCTCAATCTTGATCTTGTTGTCCCGCTGTCTCTCGGCTGAAGGTGGAGTTCCATTTTGGAAATATCTTTGTTTGAATACTGGCAGAGCGAAGTAGACTAGGGCCCCGATCGCTCCGACGAACAAAAAAAGAAAGATTTTGGTGGAAGTTTTCATGTTAGTATATCGCCGTTATATTGATTCCCGTATAGTAATACTTGAGAATTTTTTCCCAGTCCCAGTCGTGGTCAGTCGCCAGGTTCAGGGCGCCATGGGCGGAAAGACCCACCATGTGGTTTCCGGCCGCTTCCAATTCGGTGGTGTTCATGGTCGCATGTTTTCCATATGGGTCGGAAACTGATTGGCACCATGGATAGCTGGTCGAGCCCCAACGCTCTTGGAAACTCCTGGTACGCCCGTCGGTCCAGGAACTGTATGGGGTGATCGCCACGTCCCCATGGAAAGCGCTTTGCGGATGGGTAACGATCTTTCCGCGGGTGCTTTCGGCGGCGGTCTTGATTCTGGAATGGCTGACTTCCCATTCGTAACCGTAATAGAGTTGATTGCCAGGAGTGGCGTTGACGATGAATCCGCGGTTCAAATAGGCGGTGCCGTGGTGGAGTTTGTAATATCCGTATGTGCGGAAGGATGTCGTCATCACTTTGTTGTATTCAATCGCCCCGGTCCCGGTGATTTCTCCCATACCCCAGACGTAATGCTCCATTGGGAGGAGATTGATTGCCCAAATCTGCCTTTCACTGTCGCTGATCGTGCCGTTCTTGTTGTCGTCGAATTTCGTGAATTTAACCCTGAATTTTCCGCGGTATTGGTCGAGGCCGGCGACCGGTGTGTTCACGTCGAAAACCATATCCAAGTTGTTTCCGTCAGCCGCGTCGAACGTCACGAACGGACCGACCACGGTTTTGGAAACGGAACCGGTGACCTTGAGTTTGTCGTTGTCATCATAGGATACATAGGTGTCGGTGCTGGCCGGAATTTGGGCGACGACGTCACCATTGGAATTTTTGATGTTATATGGTTTGTTGGCCCTTATGCGAAACGGAGAATCTTGCGACCCTCTCCTAGTTTTGGACCAGAGGCCGACGGATATTTCTGGCCCGACCAGCGGGATTTCCAGGCGGTTCTTTTCGTTTTCGGAAATCGTGTAGAAATGGTCTCCTGAGGAAGAATCATAGAACCGATAGACCGGGAGGGTGCCGCTCAATTCTTCAACATAGGCATAGAAAGCGGTTCCTTCGTATACATATCCTGAACCGGCATTGTTTAGCAAGGATTCTTTTTCATTTTCGAGAATAGTGTACAGGTGATCTCCGGTCGTTGAATTATAAAACCTATATACGGGCGAAAGCGCCGGATCTACTGAAGAATCAGGGTAAGCATAGAAAACTTCCCCTTCATATTTGAAGAAGGTTGGATTAGCTACGAGTTTGTTTTTTTCGGTTTCGGAGATAGTATAAAAATGATCCCCATTGGAAGGACTATAAAAGCGATATATGGGAAAGGTGATTTTTTTGGAAAGATTGGAAAGGGAGGTAGCCTCATTTCCATCGGCGGTGTAGAAATGGTCACCGGAAGAAGAATTATGGAACCGATAGATCGGAGAAGCTGATTCGATCGAATCGTCCGGAAGGGAATAAAAAGCTATGCCTTCATATTGATACAGGGTGCTGAGATTATTGGTTATTTTGTCCTTTTCGTTTTCAGATGCCGTATAGAAATGATCTCCATTGCTGGAATTGTAAAAACGGTAAACCGGAACAGCTGAGGGTTGCAAAGAATCGTCCGGAAGGGCATAGAAAGCTGTACCTTCGAAGGCGTATGAGGAATTCAGAGATTCTGATAATTTAATCTTCTCATTTTCAGAGGTTGTATAGAAGTGATCTCCAGTTTTTTTGCTATAAAACCGATAAACCGGGACAGTCCCGGCTTCTTGTGAGGTGTAGGCGTAAAAAGCCGTTCCTTCCGGTTTGTAGGTCGTGCCGATGTATCTTTGCGAGTATGCGTGGAATGCGGTGCTTTCGAGTTGGTAGGCGGCGGAAGCATCAGGTGTGCCAGGCAAGAATGCGCTGCCAAAAATCGCAAAAGTCCAGAGAATAGAGAAAATGGATATTTTTTTGTTTTTTTTCACTGGCTTCGTTTTTTATTAAGTGATTTATGCAGTAATTATAGCATTTTCCAGGGAAAATGTTAATTTTTGGCAGAAACGGTCGCGCGGTTAACTGTTTCGAGGGTTTAATATTTGAATGATTATAATATTAAAACGAACAACGTTACGAGGAAAATTATAAAAAGAAAAGACAGGATAATGATGATTTCCAACGAGACTCCTTTGAAGAAAGAAGGTTTATGTTGGGACATTCTTTCGACGAGGGAATTCATGTTACTCCAAGCGCCGCCTTCCGAATAGGCCGATTTGAAAAGCAGGGACTGTCGGTTGAAATCTTTGCCGCCCTTTTCTCCGCTATTGAAAAACGAATCGTTTTCCGAGCGGAAGGTCATTATCTTGGGAAGGTCCTTTTTGCGCGGTTCGTCCGTTCGTAATTCGGCTTGCAGGCAATATGTTTTTTCTTTCGAATCCGGAATCGGAGGGAAATTGAAGCGGGTGTATATGGTATCATGCCAGAATGAGACGCGTCCGAAAGTATGGGAATGGATCGGTTGGCAATTCTCATCTCTCAGTGTCAGGACGATTTCATCTTTCTGAAACGTGGGAAAATCTTCGAAAGCTATGTTTATCTGGGTCAGGTTGTTTCGTGAGGCGACGAATTTTTGGGTGACAGGCTTGCCGACGAAGAGCTGGGCGGGTTTGGTTTTGGGATAGCTCGAGCCCATGGTGGGGTAGGCCCGCTCGATCCTTACGATGTTCTTGTTTTCAGGAATCGAAAGGATGGAAAAAAACTTGACCAGCAAAAGCAGCAAGGTCGCGCCGAATATTATCAGAAGTGTGATTTTCGCTTTGCTCATTTTATAAATAATATCTAGGAATAATTACGCTTATCATCGAATAGCAATAGAAAAGCGCCATGAGCACGAATCCTGTTTTGAGAACGATATTGAAAATATTTTCCCGCCTGGAAAGCGTTCCGGCTCCGATGGCGAGAAGCAACAGGTGTGCGAAAAGCACCGGAATGAAATATCTCCCCGACGTCCCATAAATTATGTGCCCTCGGTCATTGAAGGCCGCCCAATCGGCGAAGCGCACCCCGAACTGGAGGGCAAGAAAAATGACCATCAGGAACAGGGCGACGGTTTTGGACGGAAGGAAAGAAGGATTCTTCTTGCTAACCAGGAACACGATGAGTCCGATCAGGCATATGGTTTCGACCGCCCAGATAAAGCGGAGGACGTTGTCCGAAATAGGGGCACCGATCCATCCGAAATCTCCCCAATACGTCCTGGAATATTTTTCGAAACTTTTGATCGTCGAATTCTGATACCCGGACAAGGATTTTCCCAGTGTCTTGAAATGGGAATCATTGTCCATCCTGGTTATCTGGTTCAAGCTGTAAGGGCTGAAGAAATAGGACAGGGTAGCGGCGGCGACCAAGAAAACGGGCAAGAGGATCAGGAGTTTCGTTTTGCTTAGTCGTAATTTTTTTTGGGCCACATAAATAGCCAGCGGCAAAAGGAGGCCGGCCAAGACGATCCCGCTTCCTTTGGTGAAGATCCCAATGAAAGCCGCAAGGGCGGCTAGCAGGGCGAATTTCCGTGAGAACCCATTTTTAATGAGGTTGATTGAAGAGTAGGCGAACAAAACGAAAGCCAAGGTCAGCATCACGTCATAATTGATGATGGATGTGACATTGGTCAGCATCGGCTGGAAAGCGAAGATTCCGGCGAACAGCAGGGAGGTGTTCTCGGAAAAACCGGAGGAGCGCGCCGTCAAGAAAACCAGCCAAACAATGAGAGTCCCCAATATCACCGAAAATATCCTCAAGGTGAAAAGGCGGAATAG
>Ga0076200_155_pt1 | contig 5733 bp, 4 predicted proteins | sample RifGroE1_FD_67806 | JGI IMG/M metagenome (GOLD analysis project Ga0076200, IMG submission 67806) | Parcubacteria (Moranbacteria) bacterium GW2011_GWE1_49_15
CACAGCACTTGCAGCGGTTGTGGGATTCCGGCGATCGTGCGGACCGTACTGGGCGCGACTGAGGAACCGGTGATCGTGGCGAACGCCACGGGTTGCCTTGAAGTGACGACGACGATCTATCCGTATACCGCCTGGAAGGTTCCATATATCCACAACGCTTTCGAGAACGCGGCCGCGACCATCTCCGGCGTGGAAGCCGCCCAGAAGATTATGCTTAAAAAAGGCAAAATCCAAAAGAAAGCCAAATTGGTGGTTTTCGGCGGGGACGGCGGGACATATGACATCGGATTGCAATCGCTTTCCGGAGCTTTGGAGAGGGGACATGATTTCCTCTATGTCTGTTATGACAATGGCGGATATATGAACACCGGAGGACAACGATCCGGCGCAACCCCATACGGAGCCAGCACGGAAACGGAACCGGCCGGGGAGCAATCTTTCGGAAAAGCCAAGCAAAGGAAGGATCTGATGGAAATCGTGGCGGCGCACGGAGTGAAATATCTGGCGCAGGCCAATGTGGCCAATCTTCGCGATCTTGAAAAGAAAGCCAAAAAAGCCCTGGAAACAGAAGGCCCGACGTTCCTGCTGGTGCTTCAGCCTTGCACGCAGGTTTGGAAGTTTCCGACTTCGCAATATGTGAATGTCGCCAAATTGGCAATGGAAACGAACTTCTGGCCGCTCTATGAGATTGAGAACGGGAAATATACCATAAACTATGCGAATCCCAATCCTAAGCCGATAGAGCAATTTCTGGAGACCCAGGGGCGCTTCAAGCATCTTTTCAAGCCGGAAAATAAACATGTGATAGAGGAAATCCAAAAAGCGGTGGATGCGAACATGGAAAGGCTGAAAAAGAAGGCCGAAGTTGGAATATAAGAAATTTTCTACATATGGAAATTGCGGAATACAAGAAAGCATGGGAAGAATTCCAACAGAAGATGGCCGCTTTGAAAAAGCGGCAGTTTGAGGTTTTGGCGAGAATCGGTGAAACATTGGACAGGCAGAAAATGGATAAGATAAGGGAGGAATTGAAATAATCCCACAGCAAGTTGAGGGTGTATTTTTTATGTCATTCTGGGCTTGCCGTGTCAAACTCGGGCACATAGTGCTTTCTGCCACGAGATCCTGAAACAAGTTCAGGATGACAAGTATATAAGTTTTGAAACCAATGAAATTCGAACAGGCAACAACTGAAAAAAAATTGGAAATTCAGGAAATAAATAAGACTTCGTTAGCTCAAGAATCTCCTGAGAAATTCAAGTTGCAATTAGTAAAACACGCCGAAGAGGAAGCGGATGTTTTCCAATTGGAAAGTAAAAATGGCCTGGAAGACGCCGAGGCAAGAGCCGCGGAGGAAGGGCTTGCTATCGACGAACAGGACAGGGAGGAATTGCGCGCGTTGGAACAGGAAGCGGAAGCGGCAAAGGCGGAATTTCTGGGATCTGTAGGTAGTCAGCAACAAGAGAAGACTATGGAAAAAAGGCAAAGTCAGATTGAAAAAGCCAATATAATGGAAGTTGCAAAAGATCCAAATTTCGAAGGTTCGATAATTATAAAAACGAAAGATGAACAAGGAAGAATTGTCGGATACGCTATTAGAAAAAATAGTCAGGGAAATTTAGAGGGAAATAAGATTGGATATATGACCAATGGGCCCCATCATGGCTCGATAGGCACGGTTTATCAACTTCATGAAGCAGATTTCAATAAACTTGCGCAAAATGGAATTCTTGAGGCTTATGAAAAAGCGCTGGCTCAAGAGATAGTTCCGGAACCAAAAACCGAAAAAATGGAACTTCCGGTTGAAAAAGTTAGCATAAGGGAGGTGACGAAAGACCGAAACTTTGACGGCTCGTTGATAATAAAAGACAGCATGGGAAACGCATATGCCCTGCGGAAAAGCAGCGATGGGGAATTGGAGGGAAATGAAATCATATACATGCTTGATGGCTCAATAGGTACGGTTTATCAGCTTCATGAAGCTGACTTCCTCAAATTGGCGCAAAACGGGGTACTTAATGCCTATGAAAATGCGCTAGCTTTGGAAAAAGGGGAATCTCCAAAGATAATTGAAGATGAGGCAACGGAAACTGATCGGAAGCAAGGCTTTAACCCGGATAGAGAGTTAAAAAACATTCGAAGTGGAACAAGGGAGGATCAAAGACAAAAATTAACAGAATTTAAGGAAAAATTAGTCGAGCAGAAAGCAGGCATCGCCGAAATCCAGAATAAAATTTTTGAAAAAGTGGAGAAAAACCCCGATTTTTCAGTTGAGGAATATATGGAATCAGTTAAGGATTTAAATGCTAAATATGATTTATCTGAGATGCAAGTGTCTGCTTTTAGGAAGGGAATTGAGGCGTATGTCAGGCAACATGAGGCAATACGGGACAATGTTTTGGATTGCATAGATAAAGAAACGGGAAATATCGATGGACTGAAACTCTATGAAAAGCTCTTTGGCCGGAAACCGGAAGGTAGGGTGGAAGTTATATTAAGGCCAGCTATCATTTATTTGAGAATAGAAAATTTGAACGATTATGCAATAGGCTATAACAGGGGAACTATCGAACATGTCAGTGATGAAAAAATAGAGGAAGCTAATAGATCCGGTGGATGCAAACTTAATAATTTTCATATAAAGGGGCTTGAAAGCGCGATAACCCTGGAAAAAGCTACAAATGGAAATTTTGACACGAGAAGCCCTTTTTCAGAAGAGGTATTGAAACATGAAGAACAGCATGCCATTAATTCCCTGATAAATGAAGCTTATGATCCCGAGCAAGAGAAAGTTGAAAAAAATGGTGAAATGTTTGTAAAAAAAGTTGGTGGAGATCCAAATGACTATAGTGGAGATGTTTTTAAAAAATATGTGGAAACTAGGAATTATAAAAATATCAGCATTGAAAAACGTGTAAAAGATGAAATCTCCGCATATTTTAGGGATGGACAAACGCCAGAGGGTGTGAGAAAGGTATTATTGAATCCAGAAACGATTTATAAATATGGTTTTGATTATGCGGGAGGTAATAAGGAGAAAAAAGAATTTTCGCAAGAATATGTCGATTTGGTAGAAAATGGAATAGCGGCTTATTCCAACCTGTTGAAAGCGGGGCATACGATTGAGGATGCCCAGACTCTTTTATTTATTGAACCGTTGTCGAAATGGTCACGGGTGGTCGAAAGGTTGACGGGAGATAAGAAGTCTGTGGAGGAAAAAAAGAGGGAGCGGGAGGATTTAATCGGTTTTCGCGAAGCGTTTGAAAAGGTGGATTCGGATCCGCAAAAATATTGGGCAATAATCGAGAGAAAAGTGAATAAAACGGAAAGTGTCGACGAGTTGTCTGATTTGTTGCGGCAGACTTCCGGTTTCAATTTCCATTTTGATGGGCGTATTGTGAACATGGGTAATGTTTCCCGTGACATACTTTCATACACAGAGAATGGAAATAAGGAAAGTCTGAAAAATATTCCGAATACCTTGGGATTAAGGATAAAAGCTGAAGCATTCAGAAGGGACGCGAAAGAAAAAGAGAAAAGTTTAATGGGTAAGATTTGGGGGAAAGTTATTGGGAAAATGTGATTTGGAATTAGGTCAAGAATCAGGTCGGGCTTGTCAAAAAAGCCCAGATTGGCTAGAATATGGGCTAGTGCCACCTTAGCTCAGTTCCCACCGAAAGTGGATAAAGTCCGAGCGAACACCCAGTTTTTTGGCACGAAAGATATGATTTGCCACCTTAGCTCAGTTGGTAGAGCGATACACTCGTAACGTATAGGTCGCCAGTTCGATCCTGGCAGGTGGCTCAGTTAAACGGCTATTAAAGCCGTTTTCTTTTTGTCTAAAAATATTATATAATTGAATTATATAATCCTTAAGTGGTTCATATTAACTCATGGCTGTGAAAAAAATAGAATTTCTTGAAAAAGGTACGAGGAGTAGAGATGGCAAAAAAGTTACTATTTCATTTGTTATTGCTCCTCTTTTAATAATGGCAAGTATTTTTATTGCTTCTGGGGTTTATATTGCGAAAGTTCATGATGCAACGGTTGAAAAATGTCAAATTGAAAAAGGAAGAACTTTTGTAGATGTTTTGGAAAATGCAGATAAGAATCCAGATGATTATGCAAAAAATGAATGCTTGAAGAGCGGTATTGCTGCCACTTCATTTGCGCAGGAAATAATGTTTTTTGATATTCGATTCTTCCTTATTTCCTTGATGGTATTTTTGTTATTGTTAGTTTTTGGAAATAAACATTTGTCTAAAACTATAAAATGGGGCAAGGCTATATTGTTTACAGCGTTTTTTGCGCTCATTTTTATTACAATCAATTTGATTCTTGGTAATGTCGGATTATTCAACCTATATCTTTCCCCGTTATATGTACTTATTTTGGCGTGGTTATCTATGAAAATAATAAGTTTTGATTTCTGGGGAAGTGTTTTTTTCTCGGTATTTATTTTATTGATAAATTCCATCATTAGTATTTTCTTATTTTAAATAGAATCATATGAAGACTTTTATCTGTGAAATCTGTGGGGACGCATACCTTGGAGGAGAAAAGCCACATAGTTGCCCATATTGCGGAGCTAGAAGCGCTTTTATTAAGGAAGGAAAGGATGCTAATCCGGTCATCAACCAGCCGATGGAAATCTCCGAACTCTCCAGGAAAAATCTTTTGGAAACGCTGGGATTGGAAACGAGGGCAAACGCGATCTACCTTTGTATGGCAGATAATGCTGATACATATGAAATCAAAACGATGTATAAGAGATTGGCTCTGGTGGAGTTGGAGCACGCCAACATCGTGAGCAGGTTCTTGAAAATAGATTTGCCGGAGCATGGTAAGGAAAGTTGTTCCACGGAGGACGTTGAGAATTTCCAAAAGACGATCGAACTTGAAGAACATGCGCAGGATATTTATGCCAAGTTCGCCAAAGAGGCTGCCGAGAAGCCTTTGAAGATTTTTTTCACCGCGCTGACCCAAGCGGAATTAGATCACATTGAGTTGATTAAGAATTATTTATAAGCGTATTTTGTATGTGGTATTTTGTATCTTGTATGGATACCAAATACTAAATACTGGATACCAGATACTTTAAATGGAAGTTTGGTTTTATACGATCGCAAGTGTCCTAATCGTCAGCGTCGTGTCTTTGATAGGCGTCATGACTTTGTCATTGGGAAAAAATACTCTCGAAAAGATTCTCATCCTTCTGGTCAGTTTTTCGGCCGGAACGCTTTTGGGGGACGCGTTCATTCATCTTATTCCGGAATCGATGGAAGGGGGAAACGGAGCTGTCGTTTTGGAGAAATTCATCCATTGGAGGCATTGCCATGAGGCGGGATGCCCGGAGCATTCGCACGCCCTGCCGTCGATGATTTTGGTCGGGGACGGATTGCATAATTTCATCGACGGCATGATCATCGCCGCCAGTTACCTGATCAGCATCCCGGTCGGTATAGCCACGACCATCGCGGTCCTCTTCCATGAAATACCCCAGGAAATCGGGGATTTCGGTGTGTTGGTGCACGGTGGATTTTCGAAAACCAAGGCGCTTTTCTATAATTTCGCCAGCGCCTCGACTTCCGTTTTGGGCGCGGTTTTGGTTCTGGTCGCGAGTTCATATAGCGAAAACGCGGAAATCTTCCTGGTGCCGTTCGCGGCAGGAGGGTTCATTTATATCGCCACGGCCGACATAATCCCGGAGCTTCACAAGCATAAATCCCACAA
>Ga0076200_148_pt1 | contig 5548 bp, 3 predicted proteins | sample RifGroE1_FD_67806 | JGI IMG/M metagenome (GOLD analysis project Ga0076200, IMG submission 67806) | Parcubacteria (Moranbacteria) bacterium GW2011_GWE1_49_15
TCGGTTATCATTATTTTTTATTTCTTTTGTGATTTGATTATTAGGATTTGATTCGAAATTCGACTCTTTCCATCGAAAGAGCCTTCCGTGGCGGCCTTCGCGCGTCGGGATCACGCAGTCGAACATATCCATTCCGGCCTCGACCGCAGCCACCAGCTCCTCCGGCTTGCCCAACCCCATGAGGTACCGCGGCTTGTCCTCGGGCAGCTCGGAAACCACCCCGTCCAAAATCTCATAAAGGTGCTTCCTCGGCTCGCCCACCGCCACGCCGCCGATCGCGAAGCCGTCCCAACCTTCTTTGGGTCCGCCCAGTTTTTCAAAATCAAGACTGGCGAGCTGTCGCGCGCTTTCCTTGCGAAGGTTTTCATATACCCCTCCCTGCACGATACAAAAAAGAAGCGGCCTGCCTTTTTCATATTTTTCCTTATCCTCTTTTATTCTTTTATGGAAATAGGAAAAGCATCGCGCCGCCCAACGCGTGGTGAGCTCCAGGGATTTTTTCACGTATTCCTCCGTGGCCGGAAAGGGCGGACACTCGTCCAAAACCATAATCATGTCCGAACCCAGGTTCAATTGAATGTCGATGGATTTTTCCGGGCTCATGAAATATTTTTTTCCGTCGATCGGATCGACGAATTCCACCCCTTCTTCGGTCAATTTGACCCCGCTTTTGCCGAAATTCTTTTCAGCCCGTGCGCCCAAAGAAAAAACCTGGAACCCTCCGGAATCCGTCAGGATCGGGCCGTTCCAATTCATGAAGCGGTGAAGATCGCCCGCCTTGGCGATAAGGCCATCCCCTGGCCTAAGCCAAAGATGGTAAGTGTTTCCCAGAACTATCTGCGCCCCCAAATCTTTTAAATCCTCCACGGAAACGTTCTTCACCGCCCCCTTGGTCGCGATCGGCATAAAAAACGGAGTTTTGATTTCTCCGTTTCTGGTGGCGAACTTGCCTACCCGCCTGTTTCCGATTTTATGTTCAATTTCAAGCATAGTTAACCAAGATACCAGGATATCCCGCATCCGTAAAGGTCATCACGGGGTCTCATTGACTTTGTAGTGCGCCGGGATGATGGACTTGTCTTCGGTAAGCCTCGTCGTTTTTTCCTTCTCCTCGACGGTTATCACGCTTTCCGTAAAATTGTCCTTGGCCGTCAGTTTGGAAGGATTGATTAATCTCAATTCCTGGTTAACCTGGTTCGGTTGGGGAACCACGCTGACTTGGAATGCGACGCTTTTTTTGGAATTCAAAATACCCTTACCGGCCGGCACGTCCCCGATCTCCCAAACTATCTCATTGGTCCTGATGTCATAGGAAATTTTTTCTCCGGTCGGATAGATCTTTCCCGTCCACTTCACTCCCGAAGGCAATGACGCCACCACCTTGGCGCCGCTTATGTCGTTGGAAACGTTGGCCAGATCCCAGCGCACAACGAATGATGTCTCACTTCCGATCATCATGGGCATAGGCCCGAAATTCTCGATATTGGCATCCTGTCGATAACCGTTGACCGAGAGCAAGGCTTTGGTATTGACCTTGAGGTCCAGCGCGTTACTCATGATGACTTTGTTTTTCCCTTCTGGGTCGAGTATGTCGGTGCTGTCCATCTTGGCGACCGAATAGACCGAATAATTCTTATCGCTCTCGCCGGCGACCGGAAGGATTTCCAGTACCGGGACGGAAAATGCCACCTCGCCTTCGAAGCCTATGGGCATGTTCGCCAACTCCGGAATCTCCGAGGATTTCCAGGTTATCATTCCCGATTTGCTGTCGTAATATCCCTTCGCTATGCGCATCTTGGAAATATCCAAAACCCGGCTTTTAAGTTCGACGTTGATCACCACGTTCCGAAGCAAACTGTCTCCGCTGTTCTTATACCTCACCACATACCTTATCTCTTCCCCTGGATCGAGGATGCCGTCCTCCACGTTCACGGCCGCCTGGTAAACGGACAAGGGCGATTGCGTCATAGCCGTGACTTTCTCGCGCTTGTTATAAGCCAGGACGCTCCCGTCCGGCCCGATTTTTCCGATAAGCGCTTGGACGGTCTTGCTTTCCCCTTTCGATCCGGTAATCCTGCCTTGAATGATTATCTTTCCCGTTCCTCCCGCGGGGAAAGTTCCCAAATGCCAAACATTGCTCCCCTCCGAGGGCTTGGGTTCGGCGGAAACGAATTCGAAGCCGTTAGGATATATCGCCCTCACCTGGGCGTTCTCCAACGGTTTGACGTCAAGATTCTTATAGTCAATCACGTATGACAAATTGTCACCGTCCATCGCGGAAACAGGAGCGGTAAGATCGACGAAAACCGGCGACGATTTTATATTGATGCCGATCTGATTTTCAAGCTCGTACCTGGTAGTGTAGCTTCCGGGACTGTACAGTGCCTTGGCTTTTATGTACACCGGGGCATCTTCCGGGGCGTAGAAAGCCCCCTCCAGGATTATCTTCTTTTCCTGACGGGCTCCGATTTCCCCGACGGCGATCGTACTGCTTCCGGAACTCAAAATTCGAAGTCCCTCGTTGCCGGTTTCGCTAGGCAGGAAATTTTCGGAATAATTGAAAACCAATTCCACGTTGCCCAACTTCGCCCTGTTTCCATTCCTGACGCTGATCACATAGCTCACTTTTTCCATGCTTTCCGCATCCTTCGGTCCGTCGAACACTATCTCCACCCTGTCCTCCTGAAAAGCGTTTTTTCGGATGACGACGAAGGCCGTGATTGCTCCTGCCAGAAGAATGATGGCGCCCAAAACGGCAAGGGCGACCTTCAGTTTCTTCTTGCCCTGCTCGGTCAATCCCTTCTGCTGCTTCTGCCAAACGTCCTCGCGCTGGAAAGCCTGCTGGTCGGAGCTTCCGTTTTCAGCCGCTCCCCATGGCGAACCGGTTCCCGCTTCCTCTTTCGCGGGCTGCGCGTCCTTATCGTAAAGTTCCTTATTGATATCCTCCAAAGACATACTTTTTTTTCTTTTTGTTTTTATCTGACTTAATGATAACAGAAACAGGCTTTTTTTCAATCGATCCGCATCAAATCCAAGCCAAAATTTCCCTTATCGCCATCTTGATATGATTGACGTCCTTCCTTTGCGCCTTGAGCCTCGCGAACGATTTCAGGTTGTTCTTGAGGGAAATATGCATAAGTTTGACGGAGTTTCCGCTGAGCGAAAGGATGTTTCCCGTTTTCGAACCGCATTCGGAGCAAACCAAACCTCCGCTTCGGGCGCTGAAGAAAACGTCCGCCTCGACTGATTTCCCGATCTCCTTTCCGCATTCAGCGCAACCGTCGATTTGGGAACCGTATCCGAGCGTGTCCAAAAGCTTATACAAAAAAACTGAGCTCAAAAGCTCGATCCTGTCCTCGTAATCCTCGGCCTTCATGGTTGAAGAGATCAGGCTTTGCGAATCGACCGCTTCCAAAAATTCCCGAAGCAACATGAAAACCGCCGGATCCTTGTGATCCAGGTCGACGATCTTGTTGAAGATGTTGAATATCGAAAGCGTTTTCGAGAGCGAATAGTAATCGCGGCGGAGCGACGGGAAGCCGTTCTCCACCACGGAGCTGGTGATTTTTCCCATGCCCTGGTTCCTGGCGACCGAAATGTCCGCGTAGGTGAAATTCTCCAGGAGTCCGGCCAGCTTCGCCCCGGTCTTTCTGACGCCCTTGGCCAGAGCCTGCACCTTCCCGCCCTCCAAGGTATACAAGGAATAGATGCGGTCGGTTTCTCCCACGTCCCTCTTGCCCAAGACTATGCTGGTGTATTTGTATTCCATTTGTCCATTATATTTGTTCCCAAAGAAAAAAGCCATCCGTACGCGCGGATGGCTTCAGGCTTCCCCTGAAAAAATCGAGATTGATCAAGGAAAAAGTACGGCCGCAAAAACAACGCCTAAGCCGGTACCTAAAATAGGACCGACTGCTTCCGGTGCGTCAGTAGGAGAAATACAAAAACTTCCCAGAAGAAAACCGGCCAAAATAACTCCTACGACACCCAAAACCCTCATCATATCCATTCTCCTTTCTTGCTTGGGATTAAGGAACTGTTATCTCTTTATACGGATGGTCAATTTTTCACCTTCTATTTCGAATTCCTTTTCCAAATCGAAATCATCGGATTTTCCTTCATTCAAGCCGTCAGCCAGGGTTTCCTTGGAAATAAGCTCTCCGAAGGCGGAAAACACTTCCGGTAACCCATCATGCCATATTTTTATCCTATTGTCCACCTCATAGCCGGCCTCCTTGCGCATCTCCTGGATGAAGCGGACCATTTCCCTGGCCATGCCTTCCAAGCGCAACTCCTCTGATATCTGCGTATCCAACTCGACTTCCGTCGCCGATTCCTTGTCGATGATAACTTCCTTGACGTTCAACTCGTCCTTGATGATATCCTGCAGCTCCCGGTTGTCGATTGGGGCTTTTATCGAAACCTTCGAAAGCGGCTGGCGCACCTTGATCTTGGCGGTCGCCCTTGCTTGGAGTCCCAGACTGATCAGGTTCCTCACTTCCGCCATCTCCCGGTTGAGATTGTCATCGATCATACCCGCGTCGAAAACGGGGAAATCTGAAAGATGCACGGATTCCTCCCCGGTCAGATTCTTATATATCTCTTCGGAAACGAAAGGCGTGAAGGGGGCCATGAGTTGGGACAACTTCACCAGCACTTCATGGAGCGTCGCGTAGGCATGATTTTTGTCCGCGTCGTTCTCGCTTTTCCAGAAACGCTTCCTGGACCTTCTCACGAACCAATTGGAAAGATTGTCCACGAATTTCGGAAAGAGCCTGGCGGTCCTGGCCAGATCATATTGCTCCATGCTCTCGTTGACTTCCTTGATGAGCGTGTTGAGCTCCGACAGCATCCACCTATCCAGGATGTTTTCCGATTTTCCGAAATCCTTTTTCGGATCGAAACCGTCGATATTGGCATAGAGCACGAAGAACGAATAGGAATTCCAAAGCATGCGAAGCGTTCCGCGCACGAATTCCGCCACGTCCTTTTCCGAGAAATTGAGGTTCTGCGCGAACACGACCGGTGATGACATGAGATACAGCCTTACCGCGTCCGCTCCGTATTTGTCGAAAAGAAGTTGTGGGTCAGGATAGTTCTGCAGTCTCTTGCTCATTTTCTTGCCGTCCTCGGCCAACACGATTCCGTTGACGATGACATTCTCGAAAGCGTGCGAGTCGCGGATGGCGGTTGAGATGAGATGCAGATAATAAAACCAAGCCCTGGTCTGGTCTTGTCCTTCCGCTATAAACTGGGCAGGAAAAATATTCTCGAATTTTTCAGAGTTCTCGAAAGGATAGTGCAACTGGGCATACGGCATGGAACCGCTGTCGAACCAGGTGTCGAGCACATCCGGGATGCGTTTCATATCCTTCCCGCACTTTTCACATTTGAAAGTTATCTTGTCCACGATGTGCTTGTGGATGTCGGTGATCTTCTCACCGCTGGCTTCCTCCAGCTCGGCCACGGAGCCGAAGACTTTCATTTCAGCGCACTCGCATCTCCAGATCGGGATGACCGAAGCCCAGAATCTTTGCCTGCTGATGGA
>Ga0076200_152_pt1 | contig 5070 bp, 4 predicted proteins | sample RifGroE1_FD_67806 | JGI IMG/M metagenome (GOLD analysis project Ga0076200, IMG submission 67806) | Parcubacteria (Moranbacteria) bacterium GW2011_GWE1_49_15
ATCTTCATTTCATTTTCAAGTTTTTCCCGAAGATCCTTGGCAAGGGTTGAGATTTCCAAAAACGAAGAAACGCCGTCCTGAAAGACGGCTTTCTGGATCTGCTTGAGCCTGAACGCAGGCTGGTTATTTTTTTTCAAAATTTCAGATAATTTTCCGACGTACATAAATAATCAGATCAAAAATATCGCCGCCATGCCATAAGAAAATCCCAAGACGGATCCCATAATCACATCGGACGGATAATGCATGCCGTTATGGATGCGGGAAAATCCCATAAGGACGGAAAAGGCAATTCCGGGAACGAGTGTCGTTGGAAAGATCGAAGACAGAACGACTACCATCGCGACCGTGCTGGCAATATGGCTTGAGGGCATCGATCCGTCGCTGAACTGGTGTCCGATCGGCTTGATCTCGTCGGGATAGGCAACGAACGGCCTTTGGCGCGCTCCCATGAATTTAGGTAGGAGATATTTGAACAACCCCTCCGAAATCGCGAAATGGAGGAACGTCACGACGGCAATCCTTTGCAAAAGAAGCGCTCTCTCTCCAGGAAAGTAAGCGAAGGAAATCAAAAGAACAGCCGACCATAAGATAGCCAGCATCTTCAAGCTGCTTACGAAGGCGGTCAGGAAATCGATTTTTCCCTTTCCGAAATCGTGGATATATTTTACGTATTTTTTCTCGATATCATTCATCCTATTCGACGGTTACGCTTTTAGCTAAGTTCCTCGGCTTGTCCACGTCATAACCTTTGCCGATTCCTACATAATAGGCCAAAAGCTGAAGCGGCACAACCGCCACCAAGGGCGTGAGCATTTCCAATGTTTTCGGGATATAAATGATTTCGTCCGCCAACTTGGCGATTTCCTTGTCACCCTCCGTCGCAATCGCTATTATTTTTCCTCCGCGCGCTTTTATTTCTTCTATCGCGGAAATGGTTTTCTCATAAACGCTGTCTTTCGGAACCACGAACACCGAAGGAAAATTCTTGTCGATGAGCGCGATCGGGCCGTGTTTCATCTCTCCCGCGGCGTAACCCTCCGCATGCACATAGGAAATCTCTTTTATTTTGAGTGCTCCCTCCAGGGCGATTGGGAAATTGTATTTTCTTCCAAGATAGAGTAAATTGCTGTATTTATCGAGTTTTTTTGCGATTTTTTTAATATCGTTTTTTTGCGAAAGGATTCCCTCGATATACTTCGGGATCTTTTTAAGCTCGCTGGCGATCTTTTTTCCCGTCGCCTCCGACATCCCTCTCTGCCTTCCGAGATACAAGGTAAGCAAGGCCAAGATCGTAAGCTGTGAAGTGAAAGCTTTGGTCGAAGCCACTCCGATTTCCGGACCGGCGATATTATACACTCCCGCATCGGTTTCCCTGGCGATCGTGGAACCGACCACGTTCACGATTCCCAGCGCCAACGCTCCTTTGCTTTTAGCTTCACGGATCGCCGCCAAGGTGTCCGCGGTCTCACCTGACTGCGAGATCGCCAAGACCGCCGTGTTCTTGTCGATCACCGGACTTCGGTATCGGAACTCCGACGCATATTCCACCTCCACCGGAATACCCGCGAATTCCTCCAACATATATTCCCCGATGAGTCCCGCATAGTATGATGTTCCGCAACTGGAAATTATTATTCTGTTTATTCCTTTGAGCCTCTCGTCCACATCCTTGAGTCCCCCGAGATTCGCCATCCCCTCTTTGACCAGGAGCCTTCCGAGCATGGCGTTGGAAACGGCTTCCGGCTGTTCGAAAATTTCCTTGAGCATGAAATGGTCGAAGCCCTGCTTTTGCGCCTGCTCGATCGACCAATCCAATGTGTCTATTTTCTTTTGGATCTTTTTATTTTTGATAGTCACGACTTCGTATGAATCTGATCCCACCACAGCCATTTCCCCGTCATCGAGATAAACAACTTTGTCGGTATACTTCACGATTGCCGAAGCGTCAGAAGCGACGATGTTCTCATTTTTTCCCACTCCCAAAAGAAGCGGGCTTCCGAGTCTAGCCGCATATATTTTTTCCGGCTCGTCGGAATTAAGAATAGCCAATCCATACGTCCCTCGGATTTCATTAAGCGCAGCTAAAACGGCGTCTTGGAACTTGAGTTTTTTCGCGAACTCCTCGATCAAATGCGCCACAACCTCACTGTCCGTGTCCGAAGAGAACTTGTGTTCTTTGGCTACGAGCAAGTCCCTGAGCTCACGATAATTCTCGATGATGCCGTTATGCACCAAGGAAATTTTGCCGGAGCAGTCGCCATGCGGATGGGAATTGCGATCGCTCGGCTTTCCATGCGTCGCCCAACGGGTGTGCGCGATTCCGACCATGCTACCAAAATCGTTACCGCCCAATTTATTCTCAAGAACCGCGACCTTTCCCGTAGCTTTCACCGTTTCGATTCCGCTTCCGATCACTGAAACCCCCGCGCTGTCATAACCGCGGTATTCCAGCTGCTTGAGTCCCTCGACAAGGACCGGGACTGCTTTCTTTTTTCCGACATATCCGACTATTCCGCACATAGGATTAAAATTTAGAATTTTGAATTTAGAATAAAATCCTAATGACAAAATGTTTGAACATTTGAAATTAAAAAATTAAAAATTGATTCAAAATTAAAAATTCTAAATTAAAAATTATTTCTTAGAAAGATCTCTTCAACTTGTCCTGTCTCAACTTCCGTTCTATCGCGAAATCAATGAGCCTATCCAACAGCTCGGAATACCCCACGCCAGACTCTTCGAACATCTTCGGGAACATGCTTATATTAGTAAAGCCTGGCAAGGTGTTTATTTCGTTGACATAAAGCTCGTCTTTTTCAGTAAGGAAAAAATCGATCCTGGCCATGCCTTCACATTCCAAAGTGTCATAAACATACATGGCGGTTTCCTGGATCCGCCTTTTCTGATTTTCAGTCAATTCAGCCACGGGAACCGGCATGGCGGCATCATCGCTGATATATTTGGCTTCATACGAATAAAATTCGCTCTTAAGCTTTATTTCTCCGGGAGCGGCGGCTATCGGTTTTCTATTTCCCATCACCGCACACTCTATCTCCCTTCCGACGATGGCTTTTTCAACGATCACCTTTCCATCATATTTAAAAGCGATCTTGATCGCCGCCACCAATTCTTTCTTGTCATGGGCTTTTGAAATCCCCACCGAAGAACCGAGATTGGCCGGCTTCACGAAAAGGGGCAGCCCCAGATCGGCGACTATCTCTTCGATATCAGCGGAGTTTATCTTTGCGCTTTTAAGGGTGTACCCCTCCGCATTGGGGACGCCTGCCTCGTTCAAAAGCCTCTTCATCACATCCTTATCCATTCCCACGGCGCTGCCCAATACTCCCGGACCGACATAAGCCGCTCCTAGAATCTCAAAAAATCCCTGCAGACATCCGTCTTCCCCGAAGGTCCCGTGGGTTATCAGAAAAAACACGTCTATCTGCGAAACGTTTTTTCCGTCTTTAAGGTCTATCAGATATGTTTTTTCGTTTTTGTTGACAGCCGTAATTTTCAAAGATTTAGGGCTTATTTTAGTCTTCTTAATGTCCCCCGGATTTATCCAAAAATCATTATCTTTTCCGAAACGCCATTCCCCGTTTTTATCTATACCTACGAGTTTGATATCATATTTTTTCTTATCCAATCCGTTCCAAATATTCCAAGCGGAAACGAGCGAAACCTCATGCTCACCGCTTTTCCCCCCCATCACGAGACCCAGTTTTATTTTCTTTCCCATAGGATTAGTTTAAAAAGATTTAATGATCTTCTCCGCTTCCCTGAGGCTTGCCGCTTCGAAATCGCAGAATTCCGTCGGTTCGTCATGGTATCTTCCATCATGCCTTCGCATGAAAATAGTTTTCATATGGGGAAATCTCTTCTTCACGTCCTCAATCTGCTCCATCCTGTCCTCTATGAAAAATATTTTTTCGTCCTTCCTCATCCTGTCACCGATAATTTTTCCGATAGCTTTAGATTTCAGTTCGTCGGTGATCTGGACCTGCTCGCAATATTTTCCCACCCTGCACTCGCCTATCTTCATGTCCTGAAAATGGGATTCCCCATAAGACACTATGCAGACGAAATCGTTTTTGAAAGCCTTCAGGAAATCCACGCTGTCATCGAAAAGATAGGGATTGGTGTCCACCATGAATTCTTCCAAGTCTTTCTTGGCTCCCTCTACACGCATTTCTTCGCCCTTACCGATCATGTCCAAATGGTTCCAGGGATCATATGTTTTCAGAATCTTGTTTTGTGCGGGGTTATGATAATACCTGTCGAAAACATCCCTGCTGATTCCGTGCTGAAAGAAAAGGTTCTGCAAATCCTCCTTGAATCTTTTGGTATTGAAAAGCACGTCGTCAAAATCTACAAATATCATCATACGATTTCTTTTATTATATTTTCATATTCTCCCAACTCCGAAATCATCATAAGGACCTTGGCCAACTTGTCGCTGTCATGACGGATAAAAGCGCGCTGGGAGGCCAATTTGTCGGCCACGCTGAATATCGGCCTCTTGCCGCTCAGCACGTCCGCCTGGATCACCTTGTATTTTCCTTTTCTTTGCTCATCCCTCGGAAAATCTATCAGCAATTCCCGCTGGTTCTCGTATTTCTCAATGAGTCCCTTGCTTGGTTTCCTCATGTTATAAACGACGTAATCCAGCCTGTCTTTCCCGAGATATTTGTTTATCGATTCCGCGTAAGTATGCAGATTGAACTTTTCCGTATGCCCTTTCTTATTCACGAGATTGCAATTGTAAACGACCAACGCCTTGGATTTCCTGATGGCTTCGGCGACGCCGTCCACCAAAAGATTGGGTATGACGCTGCAGTAATGGTTTCCCGGCCCTATGACGATCAGGTCGGCTTCCATGATCCTCTTGATCGCTTTTTTGCTGGCTTTGGCTTTCGGGTAAAGGTAATTCTCGCGTATGCCTACGGCTTCTATGTCATGGTTATGGTTGATCTCCTCCTCGCCCCTGAGCTTGTCCCCGTTGAGTAGCTCCATGTACAGTTTAGTATCCTGATCCGTGACCGGAATCACCTCTCCCTTTACGTTCAA
>Ga0076200_154_pt2 | contig 4363 bp, 4 predicted proteins | sample RifGroE1_FD_67806 | JGI IMG/M metagenome (GOLD analysis project Ga0076200, IMG submission 67806) | Parcubacteria (Moranbacteria) bacterium GW2011_GWE1_49_15
ACTATTATGACAAATCATTTCTAAATGAGGATCCGAAATTCCAAAACCGCGATATCATGGACTTTACCGAAATATGCGACGGCGTAATCACCACCACGGAATACATCCGCGACTACGTACTCGGGCTATTCCCGAATAAGAACGTCGCTTGCATACCGGAAAATATCGATGGGAAATTCTTTGAGAAAACCAAGCTTGGCGAAAACACTCCTCTCAATCTGACCTACGTGGGATATTCAACTAAAGCTTCCGAAATATTGCATATCCGGGACATACTCGAAGGATTACGCAAAAAACACGCCTTCCGCCTCCTGTTCATATGCGAAAAGGATCCGAAAATCCGAATGGATGGGATCGAAAGCGTCTTCGTCAAATATGACCAAAAAAAGATACACCGCCAATTGCTGGACGGCGATATAGCGATATACCCGCGCGACTTATCCAACGGATATAATCTAGGACACAGCTTCACCAAGATCGGATACCCGATGGCGGCCGGCATACCGATTATCGCCGATGCCGTACCGTCATATCTCGGCTCTCCTGCCATCATCTGCCGATCGAAATCGGAATGGGAAACTAATTTGGAAAACTTACTGACGGACAAATCATTAAGGGAAAAACTTTCCCTGGCTGGAACGGATTATTGCAAAAAAAATTTCTCGCTGGGGCTGATCCATAATCAATACGTCGAATTTTTTAAAACTATCCTAAAATGAAAATAGGTATAAATTGCAAAAACATACAGGGTTCTTATGGCGGCGTCATAGCGTTCGCCAGATCGCTCGAAAAATATCTCACCGGCAAAGGCGACAGTCTTGTGTATGACCTGCGCGATGACGACATCGACCTGATCCTGATAACGGCCTATGCCACCGGCGGAGCCGCCTCATACTCATATGTGGATGCCTGGGCATACAAACTGAAACATCCCAACACCATCATAGTCCTGCGGGTGAATGAATGCGATGAGCGCAAAAATACCGACTACATGAATGACCTGCTTATAAAAATCGCTTCCAAATGCGATTATATCGTGTATATCGCCAGCTGGCTCAAACCTTTACTTGAGGCGCAGGGATTAAATAAGACCATCCCCAGCTCAGTGATCCTGAACGGCGCAGACAGTCGGATTTTCAACCAGGAAAACAAAGAATTCTGGAACGGCAAAGATAAACTGAGGATAGTCACCCATCATTGGGGTGGAAATTTCATGAAGGGCCATGACATATATCAAAAACTCGATGACCTGTTATCTGAAAAAAATTATCACGGCAAGTTCGAATTCACTTTCATCGGGAACATTCCCAAAAATCTGCGCTATAAAAACACCCGGCTTATCCCCTCTTTGCACGGCAATGGACTCTCGGAAGAACTCAAAAGGCATCATGTGTACATCACCGCCTCACGAAACGAACCGGCAGGCATGCACCATATCGAAGGAGCCATGTGCGGGCTACCGCTGCTCTACATCAACTCTGGCGCCCTTCCGGAATATTGCTCTGGATTCGGTATCGAATTCGAACCTGCAAACTTCGAAGAGAAACTCGATTTGATGCGCGAAGAATATAACGTTTGGAGAAATTCGCTCCTGTCCTATCGGAACACGGCTGACAAAATGATCGCGCAATACTGCACGCTCTTTTCCGGTCTTTACGATGAAAAGGAGCGCTATAGGCTTAAAAACCCGCCTAACAAATTCTGGAAATACCCGATATTGGCATTTCTCAAAGCATATTCCGTTTTTGACAGTTTTTTGTTAAAATTTAAAATAGCGTTTAACATTTATCTTAAACAAAAAAATGGTTAGGAGGATCGCTCAGTTATTCAAATATGACCAAAAATCCGATTGGGACAAAAAAGCCCTTTCCTACATGAAAAATTGCGCCAATATTTTGGATGCGGGATGCGGAGTCGGAAGATTCATCAGCCATGATCCCGCTCGGATAACAGGCTTGGAAAATAATCCTGCCAACATCGAAGCGGCGGCAGGTCGCGGATTCAAAGTGAAACAAGGAAACATCCCCTCCATGCCGTTCGAGAATGAAAGCTTCGATGGCATATACAGTTCGCATGTCATAGAGCATCTGACTCCCGAAGATCTTCATCTGACCTTACGTGAATTCGACCGAGTACTGAAAGAAGGAGGCTTGCTCATAATCGCGACCCCGCTCCTATGGAAACATTTCTATTCCGATCTGACCCACATAAAACCTTATAATCCCGCAGTCCTGGTGCACTACCTGAGCGGAGAAACACAAAGGACCCAGCAAGTCATATCCACCGATTACGATGTTTTGGATTTGTTCTGGAGGCGGACACCTTTGCCAAAAATGTTATCCGAGGACTACGGCAAAAACATTTTCGTCCGCTTCCTCAGGATCAAGGGCATCCTTTTTGTCATCGATGGGATCCTATACAAAACCGGACTGAATTTCTTCACCCCTAAAAACGGATATATGCTTGTTTTGCGTAAAGAAAAAAAGCGATCGGCTTAGTTTTTCTTTTTTCTTGAATGAGCCATGCCGACCAGATACAAAGAAAAGTTCAGGATCGTGTTCACATTGTACGCGACGACCGCTCCCAAAATACCAAGCTTATAAATAAACACCACGTTCAAAATGCTCCGAACTATCGGATATGCCACATTCGAGAGCAGGAGCGTGGTTTTATCTTTAACGGCCAGGACATACTTGCCCAATATGTTCAGCGGCACGAACAATAACAGCAGCACCGAATAATATTTGGAGTAAGAGTAATAAGCGGCGTACTCGCTGCCGAAAACCAACAGGTTCACCCACTCGATCAGGAAATAATACGCGATGACCATGATTGCGATCAAAAACGATGCTTTTATTATCATCGCTTTTTTTTGCTTCACCAAACCGTCGATGCTTCCATTCATGGTTGAAAACTTCGGTAAGAAAAGCCCGAAAAAAGGCTTCATGAAATCCTTGGCTTTCAACGGCAAAAAGGAAACCACGTAGTACGCAGCCAGCGCGGAAGGAGATATGAAGATTCCGATAATGATCTTGTCCAGGTTTTCAGCGATCGTCCCTAAAAACGTCATCTTAGTCAAAAACCAACCATAGCTTATGGCATCCTCATCTTTCCTTTCGTTGGAAACGTAACGCAGACTTTTAACATAGTAATAACAATTGAAAAAAGTATACGAAGCCAGATATGCGACGATGACCGCGATCAGATTGGTTCTGCCCAAAAATATGACCGTTATGACCGCAATTGCGCTAATGGTCGACTGGACCGCGGCATATTTCGCCGAAACATCGAAACGATGTTTACCTTGAAGGAAACTATCCCATGTATTGGGAGCATAAAAGAAAGGAAAGAAGACCGAGGAAAGCATTATCGCGATTCCCAAGGCATGGCTCTGGGAAACGTAAAAATATCCACCGATAACCAAAAGGATCGGAATCCCGATAAGGCTCCAAAGGAAACTGGTTCTTACCGCCCGACGATAATCCCCCTCGAATCCTTTCGACACCGACCGGATAATCGACGTATTGAGCCCTGGCAACGATATGACCGAAACAACCGCCAAGAATGAAAGGACAAACTGATATTGTCCGAAAACCTCCTGCGAGGATAAGCGCGCAAACGCGACTGAAACCGACAGCGCGCTTATTGCCGCTATGGCCTGACGTGCCGCCACCCAAAAACCGTTTTTAACGAAGTATGTCAAATCCAGGCCGATTTTTCGGCCGTATCTTCTAAGAAAATCGACTATCCTAACCTTATTTTTCATCATTATAATATCTTGTCAGCCAAAATTTGCTCAAAAAACCTTTACCCTGGGGATAATCTATATTATAATGTAAATGAAATGATTAAACAAATCACCACACAACTTAAGAAAAAATCCGTCTTGCTGTCCATTCTGTTGGCGGTATTTTTTGTGAAGGGCTTGGTTTTTGCCGCTCTTCTGCCGGCGCTCCAGGGATTCGACGAACCCAATCATTTCGTCACCGCCCAATACTTCTCCCTGACTAAGTATGGCGTTACCGGAACGGAACCGATCAGTTATGTGAAAGAATTGAAATCCGATTCGGCTGCCATCGGCTATGACCAGACAAGAAACACCTCTTTCAATACCCAAGATTTCACCGATGGACTTATGGGACAAGGCGAAGACCAGATCCAAAAAGATACCGCCAGAAAAGATCTGGACGTTTTTCCGAAAAAATACATCCTGTCCCCTTACGCCAGATCGACCTCTTTCATAAACTACCTCTTAAAAGATGAGAGTTTCCTATTCCGCCTTTTCACCTTGAGGATATTTTCGGTGATATTGGGGACTCTCATTGTTTGGCTGGTTTTCTTGACGGCGCGCTCCTCCGGTTTT
>Ga0076200_157_pt1 | contig 4049 bp, 8 predicted proteins | sample RifGroE1_FD_67806 | JGI IMG/M metagenome (GOLD analysis project Ga0076200, IMG submission 67806) | Parcubacteria (Moranbacteria) bacterium GW2011_GWE1_49_15
CTGCGGTAATCGTCGCCATTAGTTACCTCATACGTTGAAGTAGTCAGGGTGTGCGCCCCGCATACGTTGGCTGTTCTCATAGGTGTAGTGGAATCTGACTGTTCTCGGAGATCGGAAGGCAAGGACCTCGTCAATCATCTTGCTCATGATTGCCTGGAACTGAGCATCGAGTAACGCGCCCATCCCGGTCATGCCGACTGCAATGCTGCCTTCCTGCAAGACGTTATCAATAAGACCGTTGTAAGGAATGACGTTGGTCAGCGCGGTAAACTTGACCGGCTTCTTGTAATACTGACCGACAATAGTCAAAGCGGCACTCGTCCTCGGAAAGAGGGTCATAGTCGTTCCCCTCAGTTCGTAAAACTGAGGTCTGCCGGGAGTTGTTAAAGAAGCGCGATATTCGCCCGGTAACGGGTCGAGATGCCAGGTTGACCCTGAGATATAGGGACGCTCGAAAAACCCTTGGAAATCGGTCGGCAGGGTCACGGTTGAGGCATTCGCTAAGACCGCCTGAGAGAAAGACCCCAGGATGAGTTCGGATTTCTTCGTCATGAGTCTGCGGTAGATAATGTCCATCGTCATGTTCGCCGCAGTCAGGAAGTCAATCATCGGCGGCTTGTTGATTTTGGCAAATCTTCCGATAACGATGTCCAGAAGATCCCCGATAGACGTTTCCCCGGCTTCGCTTGCTTCAGTCGAGGAGAAGACCGTATCGTAACCTATGACTTCAGCAGTCGAGACTAAGACTATCTCGATAGCGAACGGACCCCCGGCAGGAGACTCAAAGGTCACATAGTACCAAGACTGTTCCGTTGAACTGTCGGGAAACTCCGTCATCAGGAGTTGACAGTTAGCGTTTTCCACGGAGACAAATGACGTAGCCAGGAAGTCGTAGAACTCGCCTGCACTGTTCAGGAGCCTCATGTAAATCGCGGCATCTCCCAATCCCTTGTCGTACCTGAATGATTCGTTCATGGTCTGTCCTTTACGGTAGAGGGGTGACTTTGTTGCCCTTGAAGTCGGTACTCACATCGACAGGTTTATCAACAGTGCCGTGACAATAAACGAGGCTACCATAGGCATTGACCGTCTGTGAGTTGTAGGCGCAGCCGGCAAGGAGTGCTGCTATCAGTAGCCATCTCATTTCTCGCCTCCAATCTGCCGGTTCAGTTTTTCGTATTCCGATTCCTTTGGATTCACCATTCGGCCCTGAGTGCTCTCGTTGACCTTCCTGAGACACTTTTTGCATATCTTGTTGCGCCCTTCATCGGGGCAACCACAGGTGCAATAGACGGCATACACTGCGCTAGGACCGATTCTTTCCGGTTCATAAACCCAATCGTGATTGCAAGCGGCATCGCCTTCATTCACAAGGCGAGTCACCTTTTCGTGCTCGCATGTATAAGCGCCTTCGTTAGCAAAAGAAAAACCTTCCCATCCGGCATACGCACCGGTAGTCACCAAGAGAAGTAGTGCAACGATTATGTATTTCATTTCCTCAACTCCCACATGACCTTGACAGCAGCCGTATTGTTACGCACTGGCGATTCCCCTATCTCATGCCTTACGCCGGTCCCTGCCTCAACCTGGACGGTTTTGGGACAGGCGACAGAGGCGCAGCCGGATAAAATAACGACCGCCGCTATTATAGATTTTCGCCAGAAACTAAAACATGCCATTCGCACGCGCTTCCCCTCCACCGAATAGCCACGTAAACAATCCCCACGATTTAGCCCGAAACCAGCGCCCCTCTTCTTTGAGAATGTCATGTAGAATAGTCGAGCATTGCCAGTTGGTAACAGGCGTGCCATCGTCAAATTCTCCGGTGTCACAGAGACGGTCATGCACGTACCAAGCGCGGGAAGTGAGGTCAGGGATACCGGGGCCGGTTGCACCGTCTGATGTGTAGCCAGAAGGAACAGTCACTGTCTTGCCATAGCGCGACAGGTAAACTATCTCCCGGTCAAGCCGGTACTTGCCATTAGGCATCAGCGATTGATACAGGGCAAAAGCGGTCATTCATCCCTCCATTGGCAATATTTGCAGCACGGCTCCATGCCATGTGCTCCATTGCGTCTGTAGTGTGGGCAGTAGGTCATGATACGTGAATCTCCCCGGCTTTCCATTTCGCCTGTACCGTTTTCCATCCGGCATCCTCGACATGAGGCGCATCATAAATGGTCTTGAAATAAAAGCCCGATACCATCCCCATCTCCCGCGCAAGATCGGCCATCTTCTGCCATACCGACTTAGGAGCTTCCCACCAGATACGCCCATCTCTTCGCATGGGGGCAAGGTCGGCGGCAAGTCCAAAGTTGTGAGCCGATGAACCGGGACGCGCATTGGTCACTACCTTACCTGGTGCCGTCCTTCCTTGCTCATACAGTTTGAGCTGTTCAGCCATCGTGCGCCGACCAGAAGTGATGATCCATTTAAGCTGTGTCGCCATCTCCGTTGCTTTTATCAGCAACTTTATTTTCTCCGCAAATTCCGGTTCCAACGTCTCGATTCTGGTCATGTTGTTTGCACTCCTTCCAGCCGCAATGTACCCACCTGTCATAGTTATGATGTTCGCAGTGGAACATTTTTGGCGTCACGTTTCATCTCCAATAACTCATCAACCGCCATCTGTAGCAACAACTCGCATCGGTCAATCACCTGATGTTCTCCTGGTCCATACGCCCAATCCCGCGCCATGTGGCAGAGATTGACAGCCTCGGCTATGGCGAGAGGAACGGCTTTCATTTCGGCGGCGTCCAGTTCGGGCAATCGCGGAGACAGCAGCCGTAACGGCGGTGATGCTCACAGGGGTTGAGACACATAGTTAGCTCCTATCTCAGTTGCGCTTCCAGCCGCGAAATGCGGTCTTTAATCGCCTGAATATCCTTCGTCAGATTATCCTGCATCTGCGCCTGTTCCTTGGCTATGTCATAGCGCAAATTCGGCACTTGGATGAACGAGGAATAGCCGAGAAGAGAAACAGCGACAGTGCCAAGGACGGCGTTTATCTTCATCCACATCAGGATGCCGCTGTGTTCTTTGCAAAGATGCTCCGGTGGCATAGGCGGTCCTCCTTACGCGTAGTATGTTTTCGGTTTAGGTTTCGGCGCTGGCTTCGGTTTCGGCTTGGTCTTTTTCATGTTTTCCTCACAGTGTTTGAAGTTCGTTTGCCAGGATGCTTGCGTGGGGTTGGTGCATTTATGGCCACGTTACAACTGTTTTCCAAGCATACGTATTTGCAACATTTGTATGGCCGCAGAAATCTAAGTGGTCAGGAGTTGTTGTTGTTGCATCGGCTTTATGCAGCCAGAATGTGCCACGGCTATTAGCATCACAAGTGGGTTGTACGGGATCTGGAACAGTGCCGGCCTCACTTGAGCCATATATTCTGAAACCTCCATCAGCTCTGATCCCGATTCTACTGGTGGGGGTAAATGTATTGCCAGCGGTTAGACTAGTATCTCCGGTAAACGTAACCCCACCTGATGATACTGTAATTACTGACCCGCTGGTAGCTCGTGCCGTCCACGCTCCCGCTGTTCTCTCCATACCCCCCGATAATTGAGCGGTCGAACCACCTATAGAGGTCAAATACGCCCCATCTGACGAATTATTTGCACTAATATGCAACTGCGAGGTGGGGTTACTAGCTTGATTGCCCGTTATATCTACTGGGAAAGCAGGTGTTAGCCCGACACCAAATTTACCTGCTGCAGTCACTGTGGAGGTTGCACCGTCAACCGTGGCTGTTATATTACCTGTGGCGGTGTCTGTGACAGCTATAGATGTATCGCCTATGGCCTCAGTCAATAGAGGAAAACTTGACGTCAACGTTCCATTGGTAAACATATTTTTACTTTGATATATTTCAGTTGATGGCACTGTGGCTGGGCTTGTACTGTTTTTTAGGTAGTCAAAGATATTGTTTGACACTAGCACGTTTCGGATAGTGCCACTGGTAATTAAAGACACCCCTGTAGTGTTGCCCGCAGAAATAGCCCCTCTATCGTTATAAAAAAAGTTGTCGTTTACTCTGACGTTTTTTACCG
>Ga0076200_111_pt1 | contig 3666 bp, 4 predicted proteins | sample RifGroE1_FD_67806 | JGI IMG/M metagenome (GOLD analysis project Ga0076200, IMG submission 67806) | Parcubacteria (Moranbacteria) bacterium GW2011_GWE1_49_15
TATTTTTTGCTCCTATGAGCTTTGATCCTGTCGGCTTCCTTGAGGAATTGCTTCCTGAGCCTCACGCTCTCGGGCGTTACTTCCAGATATTCGTCCTCGTTCATGGTTTCCAAACCTCTCTCGATGGAAAGTTCGAAAGGAGGCGTGAGTTGGATAGCGTCGTCCGTACCGGAAGCGCGCATGTTCGTGAGCTGCTTTCCTTTGATAGGATTCACCGACATCTCTTCGCCCTTGGAAACGTTACCGATGACCATTCCCTCATAAACCTCGGTAGCCGGAGCGATATAAAGTACGCCCCTTTCCTGAAGGTTGGCCAGGGAGAACCCGAGCGCTTTTCCAGCGACCATGGAAATCATGGATCCCACCGAACGCCTCTTGATGTCCCCGACATACGGCCTGAATCCGATCACGCGCGAGGAGAAAATCCCTTCTCCCTTGGTGTCCACCACGAATTGTCCGCGGAATCCCAAAATTCCCCTGGTCGGGACTTCGAACAAGAGCCTGGTCTGGCTCCCATGCACCTGCATGTCGACCATCACTCCCTTCCTCTTTCCCATGCTTTCGATGACCGATCCGGCAAGCTCGCTCGGCACGTCGATGGTCGCTTCCTCGAATGGCTCGGATTTCACCCCGTCGATATCCTTGATGATGACCTGCGGCTGGGAAACCTGGATCTCGAATCCTTCGCGGCGCATGTTTTCCAAAAGGACCGCGATATGTAATTCCCCTCTTCCGTACACCGTGTAGTATTCAGCCGAGGAAGAAAAATCGATCTTGAGTCCCACGTTCACTTCCAATTCCTTTTCCAATCTTTCGCGGATCTGCTTGTTGGTCACGAATTTACCTTCGCGTCCGGCGAATGGAGAATCGTTTACCATGAAACGAAGCGAGATCGTAGGTTCGTCGATAGTGATGGCCGGAAGGGATTCCTGCGATTCGTCTTCGCAGATGGTCTCACCGATATCTATCTTGGGGAATCCCGCCACCATGACGATGTCTCCGGCGTAAGCCTCCTGCACCTCTTCGCGGACGGTTCCCTTGAAAGTATAAAGTTTGGTTACGCGCGATTTCTCGACCGTACCGTCCATTTTTTTCAAAATATAAGTTTGTCCCATTCTGATCGTTCCCTCATGGATCCTTCCGACTGCCAATCTTCCCAAGAAATTGTCATATCCCAAATTGAAAGGCTGCATACGCAAAGCGACCTCTTTATCGGCCTTGGCAGGCTTCACTTTCAGAAGGATCATGTCCAAAAGAGGTTCCAGGTTGTCGGACTCGTCGGAAAGATGTTCCTTGGCGATTCCCGCCCTTCCGATCGCGTACATGGTCGTGAAATCCAACTGTTCGTCGTCCGCTCCGAGGTCCAAGAAAAGTTCGTATACCTGCTCCTGAACCAAGTCCGGGTTGGCCGCCGGTTTATCGATCTTATTGATGACCACGATGGGCTTGAGTCCCAATTCCAAAGATTTTTTGAGCACGAACCTGGTCTGAGGCATAGGCCCTTCCTGCGCGTCCACGATGAGAAGCACGCTGTCTATGGAACGCAAAACGCGTTCGACTTCGGATCCGAAGTCGGCGTGTCCCGGCGTGTCCACGATGTTTATTTTCGTGTCGCGGTAATTGACCGACGTGTTCTTGGCGTAAATCGTTATTCCTCGCTCCTTTTCAAGCGCGTTGTTGTCCATGGACGTCGTTTCGTCGCTGACCATTCCGGTCTGGCGCATGATCGCGTCCGTAAGAGTCGTTTTTCCATGGTCCACATGGGCGATGATGGCTATGTTCCTGATTTCCATAATTATTTTTGAAAAATTAAAAGTCAAATAAAAAACCGCCGCGGGCGGCAAATGCTATCGGAAGCTATGTAAAAGTATAGCAGGAATGCAAAGGAAAGTCAACTCATCCGTTCCGCAGAGGGTTACGTATTGTGCCAAGTAATTAAATAGCCCCGGAGCGCAGCGCGATCCGGGGCAGATTTCTTTTCCAATCCAGGCTTCAGGCGGCCTGTCCGCGGAACTCATAGTTCCTGAATTTGTCGGCGGGCAGCTGGGCCTTATCGCCGTTTTCGACGACCAGGACAAGGGTGACGGGAATGCCCTCGTCATAAATGATCTTGTCGATCATGTAGGGAGGCTTTCCGTGCTCCTTGATGACTTTCGAATCATCGGTGGTGACCATGCCCTGGTACGAAAAACGTTCGTTCATGAATCATTTCCTCCTTTTCTGGGGTTAATTGCCCGCACCACCCCGGCGCGGACAGGAAAATATCACTTTTGAAACAACTCCTATAATAGGGAATGTTAGCACAAAAACAGTCCTTTGTCAACCAGCGCCAACAACCCGTTTGATTTTGATAACGAAAAAGGGTTCCCGCAAAAGCTTTGCGGGAACCCCCTGGAAACCTCAACTGACTTTTTGCTGCCTGTCCACTTTCATGGAAAACTGCAGACTGGCCAGCGAAAGTTCATTGTCTCCGGATTTTTCCACTCCCGGATTCAAAAGGAGGCTCCTGAAGCCGTTGGATTTCATGAATTCGACGATTTCGTCGGTACCCTTCGCCAGGACCGCGAAGCCTGAATCGCCTGTGGTTTTCACCATGAACTCCTCGGCCTGGGATCTGCTTTCGAAAGCCACCAATTTGTCGAAGCCGTGTAAAAGGACCATTCTCCTTTTTTCCGCCTTCCCTTTCCCCAAGGAATGGAAACACGTCCCCATGATGATGAAAAACTTCTTGTCAGTGATATCCACCACGCTCGCGACCGCTACCATATGAATACCTCCCTTCGGAAAAAGTATTGTCAAAATGCCGATCAAACCCATATCCATGGATTTGTCGGATATTAACATACAATCATGGTTTTGCAAATATTTCCAATCCGTGCCCCGGACCGGCTTTAAATAAAAAATGAAGGCGGGGCATTGCCTCTCGCCATAAAAAACTTACTCGATTCAAACCCTGACATTGAGGGCCTCCAATAGCATATCCATTTCCTTCGCGTAACTGTGATGCGTTTCCTTCGCTGTCAGGTAGTAACTCCGGTCGACCGAAATTTTTCCGCCTTCGACCGTTATAAAAACCCCTTCATATTTTTCAAAAACCGCCCTGAACCTTTCTTCGGCGCATTCCACGCACTCCCCGCCATGCTTCATGATGACGACTTTCCTGCCGAGCCTTTCAAACTCGAAAGAAATAAGGCAGGGTCCGTCAGGATTTCCTTCAGCGGGCAAAGACAAGCATCCGCAACATCCCACCATGACCGCTCACCGCCTTTCCTTTGTTAATGTGCTTGCCGATGGAAGATATTTTATACTGATAATACCCCTGGAAAAGGTCAATTATTGCGACTTTTCCGATTTACCTATATAATTCGGATATTATCGAATTCTGTTCTTTGACCCTGGCGACCGCTTCCTGCGCCGCGACAGAAAGGAGGAAATGGAAAAGGAAGATTGCTTTTAACCTTTTGCCCATGAAGGGAGGTCGTATTTGAGAAAAATACTGACAGCGTTTTTTTCAGTGGCTATCCTGTTGGCAATCGCGCTCCCCCCGCCGGCCCTCGCCCATCATGAGGTCATGGCGGATAAAGGCGCGGCCATCCAATCCCCGGCCATCGACGAACAAGGCAGCCTTCCGGACATCACCGCCGACATATCGGCTGCCTGCACCCG
>Ga0076200_146_pt1 | contig 2396 bp, 3 predicted proteins | sample RifGroE1_FD_67806 | JGI IMG/M metagenome (GOLD analysis project Ga0076200, IMG submission 67806) | Parcubacteria (Moranbacteria) bacterium GW2011_GWE1_49_15
TCCATGCGCGTGGACGACGTATTGCAAGCCATCCAGGATTTGGGCGGGAATTTGGTTTTGGATGTGGATCTTTTCGATATCTTCGATTTCGCTGACGGCTCCACGAGCTTCGCGTTCCATGTCATGCTCGGAGCCGAGGACAGGACTCTTAGGAGCCCGGAAATCGACGAGGCCATGGCGAAAATTATGGAGGGATTGGAGAAGGAGCACGGGATGGAAATTAGAAAATAGGAAGCCGGCGGAGTTTTTTGGGGATGTGGCAAGGGAGATTTTTTGGGGACGGGGAAAACTGGAAAAAACAAGCAAGCGGACCGGGGCGTTGGAAAACAGGCCCCGGTTTTTGTGTCTCCCGGTAGACTATTGACAAAAAAAATATATGTGGTAGTATATTGTGAAGCCATAAATTCGTAAATTTTATTATAAAAAGATGAGCAAATCCGCCAATAATGAAAAAAACAGCAAGGGAGTGTCCTTCATCGGAGCCCTTGAGAATATCATTTCGAATTTGCCCCAAAGATCCCAGGAAATCATCTGGAGCCGTTACGGTATCGACGGTACCGGCGTCGCCACTCTTGAGGAGATAGGCAGGAAATTCGGCATCACCCGCGAGAGGGTCAGGCAGGTGATCAGGGAAGTTTGCAAGAAAGTCAAAGCGAGGTCACAGTCGTCCGTTTTGTCGGAGGTGCGCGAAAAAATCATGTTTACTTTGTCTTCCAATGATGGTATAATGGAGGAAGAAAAACTTCTCAGCGCCTTGGGAAATGCAGACAGGAAGCAGAAGGGTGCGGCTAGGTTTTTCTTGGAATGCCTCAATGAAGTGGAGGAATTCGAAATAAGGAACATCACTGAGAAATCGTTCAGGATGCCGGGCTTTGATGAGGCCGGATGGAAGAATGTGAAAAACGAAGTGGTTGAGATATTGAAAAAGAAGAATTCTCCATTGACGGAGAAATCCCTTTTCGAAGAATTTTCAAAAACGGAAATCGGAAAGAATATCGACAAAGGCATGCTGTTCAATTACCTGGCCGTTTCGACGGAGATAAAGAGGAATACTTTCGGAAAATGGGGATTGTCCAAATGGAAAGAAGTGAATCCTAAGGGGACCAGGGACAAGGCGTACTTGGTGCTCAAGGAGAATGGGGAGCCGATGCATTTCAAAGATATAGCAAGCGAAATAGATAAGAGCGGACTCAACAAGAAAAAGACCCATCCGCAGACAGTGCACAACGAACTTATCAAGGACAAGAAATTCGTCCTGGTAGGAAGGGGAATATACGCGTTGGCCGAATGGGGATATGAGAAAGGGACGGTCAAGGACGTTTTGGAAGACATATTGAAAAAGCATGCCGAGGCCATGACCAGAGAGGAAATCATAAAGGAGGTTTTGAAGGTCAGGCAGGTCAAGAAATCAACCGTCATCATCAATCTGAACAACTATTTCAAAAAGACCAAAGAAGGGACTTACTCGATGAAGAAATAACGGAAGTCATTCATTTTTTCTTTTTTAAAAAACAAAAATAAATGGAGATAATCGCACAGGCCGTCAGCGAGACCCTGGTCTCGCTGGGAACAATCGGAAATGTTTTCTCGGATACGTGGTATTGGATCCTACCGATACCTTTATATATTTTCTTCAAGCATTTCTGGATGGACCATATCAACGGGGCGTTCGCGGGCGCTATCGATTATGTCCTTTTGGAAATCATCCCGCCTAAAGATATCGAAAAAAGTCCCAAACCGATGGAGGCTTTGTATTTCGGTATGCAGGGAGCGGAAAAAGGTTTCAATGTCCTGGAAGAATTTTTGGACGGACAGATACCCGCGAAATTTTCCTTGGAATTGGTGAGCGACGGCGGGGAGATCCATCTTTACATCAGGACGCCGAGAAATTTCCGCAATTTGGTGGAAGCCCACCTTTATGCCCAATATCCGGATTGCGTGATAACCGAGGTTCCCGATTACGTGAACGACGTGCCGATAGTCACCCCCAATGAAAAATGGGACCTCTGGGGAACGGATTTCGAGTTCCAAAGGGACGACGCCTATCCGATCAGGACTTATCAGAATTTCGAGGAAAGCGTGACCGGAAAAATGATAGACCCGCTTTCCGGACTCATCGAGACGATGGCAAAACTTCCTCCCGGCCAAAAGATTTGGCTCCAAACCGTCATTTCCCCGCACTCCCCGTCATGGGGTTCGAAAGAGGGGAAGAAGACGGTGGACAAGCTGAAAGGCAAGGAAGCCAAGGTGGAAAGCGTTTTGGAAAACCTTTGGGGCGACGTGACGGACGTGGTCACCAGCCTCTGGACAGCCTTGTCCAGCCCGGTGGAGTTCGCCAAAAGCGATAAGAAGGATGAGCAACCTTTGGAGTTCCGGCTTTCACCGGGAGAAAAGGA
>Ga0076200_129_pt1 | contig 1918 bp, 1 predicted proteins | sample RifGroE1_FD_67806 | JGI IMG/M metagenome (GOLD analysis project Ga0076200, IMG submission 67806) | Parcubacteria (Moranbacteria) bacterium GW2011_GWE1_49_15
GTCCCGTGTAATATTTCCTGCATCTTTTCGCGATTCCGAAAAGGAACGAAGCGGCGTCGTCGTTTTGCATCATGACCCAAGCCTCATCGACGACGACCATCCTCTTTTTCATCTCCGAGCGCATCTCGTTCCAAATGAACTGCAAAACCACGTACATCGCGATGGGTCTGAGCTGTTCCTCAAGGTCGCGGATATTGAACACCACCAACTGGTTGTCCACCTGCACGTTGGTAGGGTTGTTCAACACTCCGGCGAAAATTCCTTCCGTATATTTGGAAAGCCTGACCGCCAGCGATTCCCCGCCCTCCGAATTCCTCAAGACTTCATAAAGGTCGGACATCGTCGGAAAAGAATTGGCGTTGAAACTCTTGAAATCCGACTGCGGGGTGATGTCCCTCATGGCATAAGTTTCCCTGATGGCGACATCCAAGATGGAATCCTCTTCCGGGGTGATGTTCCCGAGCATGATGTGCAAAAGCCCGATAAGGCTCGCGATGTTTGAGCGAAGGATATCCTCGGGATCTTCGTCGTCCCCGACTTTAGGAAGATCGAAAGGGTTGATATGGAAATCGCTGTCCAAAGACATCTTCACGTAAGATCCCCCGACCGTATCACAAAGATATTTATATTCGTTTTCAGGATCGATCACGATGACGTTGGTCCCTACCATCATCGAGCGGAAGATCTCCAGTTTGACCGTGTAACTTTTTCCTCCTCCGGACTTGGCGAAAACCACCATGTTGGCGTTTTCCATCTTGTACCTGTCGAAAAGGATGAGCCCGTTGTTGTGCCTGTTTATGCCGTAGAGGATCCCCTCGTTGGAAGAAAGGTCCGCGGAAACGAAAGGAAAGGTGGTGGAAAGAGGAGCGGTGTTGAGATTGTTCGCCACGTCCAATTCGTCATTGGCAAGCGGCAAAGTCGACGCGAATCCTTGTTCGCCCTTGAGCACCGCCGGTTTTATGTACACCAACTGGGCTTCCAAAATAGCCTCGAGCTCCCTTCCGGCCTTGTCGAGAGCCTCCATGGTTTTGGCATAGATGGTGATATACAGGCCGAAGCGGAAAAATTTCTCCGTACCCTGCTGGAGGCTGTCACGAAGACCTTCGATGTCCTGGAGCGCCGTTTCCAGAATCGGATCGCGGACTTTCCCTTCCTTTTCCTCGATATGGATCTGCGACTGTACCTGGGTGGTCGTTTTTCGAAGGGTTTTGAGGATCTCGACCGTGTCCACGGGGTGCACGAACATCGAGATGTTCATAGCGAAATCGATATTTATGATCGGGGAAAACCAGTTGGTGTGCAGATATCTGGGGTAGGCCACCACAAACATCGTGCGCGCGTATGTCTCGCCGATTTGGAGATAGTTCGCCGCCACCCTCATTGCCGCCGGGGCGATCAGATCCTTGACCGTCGCGACCCCCTGTTGGTAAATCTTGTCGCTGTCCAAGATATTGGCACCGTTGGCGACCTGTTGTTGTTTTTTATTCGAATTGAAAAACATAATTTTCTAATTTAGTTCTATTTTGTCTAAATCCTTGATTATCGCGTTGTGGTCAACCACCGGATTATACGAATTATACAAAAGCTCTATTATCTCTTCTGTCTTGAGCGGCTTTAGCTTGAGTCCAATGCCGGTGAGTCCCGCGCTGACCTGGTCCACTCGCTGGAAAAGTTGCTCTTTGTAAGTCTCAAACGCTTCCATCCTCCTGTCCCCGCCCTTTGAACCTCCGAAAAGATTCTCAATCATTCCCTTTTTCACGTTCTCGATCGGATAAAAAGGCACGACCAGGTAGAAGAACTTGGACATAATATTGGAAACTTCCGTCAGGTTCCTGATGAATTTCTTGTATTCGGAAATCTGGAAAGCGAGGAGTTCGTTAGTTATCTGCTTCTCCTGTTTTTCGAGATATTCCATGTA